>BNJU01000202.1_pt1 | contig 431350 bp, 399 predicted proteins | sample 8539281 | NCBI WGS metagenome assembly BNJU01 (sample SAMD00202456, study PRJDB9452) | human saliva metagenome | isolation source: human saliva | place: Japan
CCTCACCCTTTCTTTAACAAGTCCCTAAGGATTCCTTTAACAAGTCCTCGCCTATTCCTTTAAGACATCCTAAAGGATTGATATTGGGAATACAATAGGCTTGCTATTGGACATCCTCAAGGAATCCTATTGGGAATACCAAAGGATTCCTATTGGACATCGGCAGTGAATAATATTGAAAAGCCCTTAATCATCCTCCCAGCGAGTGCCTGACGTTGCTGGATTGGCATCCTTCTCTTCTCCCTCTTCTTCGAAGAAGCCTGGCTTAGCGAGACCCTCATTCTCGCCTACTGCGTGAGAACTGATGACAAACTGGGCGATATTATCGTGAGTTAACATCTCTATGGATACTGTTTTCGGGGTGATATATTCCTTTTTCATTGTTGCATTCATTTTTACTTGATTACTTTCTTTCCATTGATGATATAAATGCCGTGGGTAGGATTCATTATACGACGACCTTGTAGATCATAAACGATATCGTCCTTCTGCTCGCCATTCGTTGGCACATTCTGAATACCTGTTGCCTCTGCCTCGTCACGAGCGGTATCAAAGTCGAAAACAATTGACTTAGCACGTGCCACAGATTCGTCCAGACACAAACCTGCACGGTGAGCCTTCAACTTGATAGACATTCCTCCACGTGTGCCTTGCTTATAGAATCCCATTCCCTGGTCACCGTTGGCAAGGATGTAGAATCGCTTACCTGTAGCCGAGAACGGCTGTTCTGTAGCGGTGCCGATAAGCAAGTTACCTGCCACGTTCACTTCTGTTCCTGTCACATTCGCTTCGTAGGTTACGGTGCTATTGGCTGGACCTTGCAGAACAAAACCTGTCTGCTTCGGAATAATCTTGCCTGCTGTGAATGCCTTTACTACAGCCTGGTCGGGATTGGTGACGCTTCCGCTTGGGGTGACTCCCGTAATGATATAGGCCGTGCAGCCAGTAGGTACCTTGAAGTTCTCGTTCTCCAAGTAGTAGGTGGTGTAGCCGGTGGCGCCGATATGGACTTCTTCACGATAATAATCAGCATAACTGCTCCATGAATAGCCACCTGCACCACACGGTGTCGTTTCATTGCAGTAAGCGCGTGTTACATCTGTAGGCACGATGATCTTTAAGTTACGTGGAACAGTTACTCCTCCCCCGAAACCCCTACCATTAACATCAAAAGCAGGACATCCATTATAACCCGATGCTGGAATGGGATTAAGAATTCGTATTCTAACAGAGGGAGCCGTCCAAAATGTTTGATAAAAGGCACCTCCACCATAGCTGGTAACAGTCGAGGGAATGATTAATTCGCTATTACCCACATTGAATTGCCAAAACGTGGTGTAACCTATTGTTTCTAAGCCTTCATGAAGTGTGAGCGTAGTGATACTTCCATGCCCAGCACCAAGCATAAAGAATACATTAATACTTACGACATTATAGGTTACTCCGCCATTTTCTACTTGCGCAGGCACATCAAACGGACCGCTGAACGAATACCCGGACCACATACCCATAGCTCCCGGTGCATTGACAATCTCTACCCGCTTGCGAATTGGATCGGTTATCTTGTAATACAGAGTGTACCCGTTCGAATTAGTTGCGCTGAAGTCGTATCCCGCCTGGGCATAACTTGTTAGTGTTGCCACTATGCAAAAGATAAGTAATAAAAGTTTCTTCATTTTTTCTTTGTTTTTATCGTTGAATATTTAATCTGAATAATCGTCGTTATTTCTTTCTTGCGCGGCTTGGTAAAAGGGCATAAAAAAGCGAACAAAGGGAACTCTTGAAAGTCCTTTGTTTACAGGGGTTACGGCACGCTTCGCGCGCGCGTATGCGAGAAGAAAAAATGTGTTATTAGACGCTAGGTGCGCATATTGTGTGTGTGTGTGTGTGTGTGTGTGTGTTAGCAAATTATTTGGATTGACCAAAGATAAAGTGCAAAAAGATGCAAAGAATTCGATAATTCTTTGCAGTACTTCGTTCACTTGATATGTCATTGCTAATTGTTTCACGGCGGCAAAGGTAAGAAGAATAAATTGAATGGGCAAGAAAAGAAGAAAAAAAAGCCTCAACAATCGCCCCAACGAGCCTCACCCCCGACCCCTCTCCGAATGGAGAGGGGAGTGAATAGTACTGTTTGATGAGGATTAGAAAGAGGATTAGAAAGTAAGCTCCGCATGGATTTACCCATTATTAAAACTCCACATAAGGGCGAAGATGATCAATAGCTTCGGCATTGAAGTCTTTTAAGAGTTGGAGTTGTGAAAGACTGGTGAGCTTTCCTTTTAATCGACGATAGTCACAGATTGCCCGTGCCTGATAGAAGTTTATGTACGGATGACTGCGTAGTTTGCCCAAAGAAAGTGTGTTCAAGTTTAGCTTTTCAGGCTTAGGATTGACCACAGAGAAGTAAGGTAACGCTTCTTCAGGGAATCCCTCAATCTCAAGCAGTTGCCCAGTTGCAACATAACCACCTAATCGCTTGCCATAATTAACGATTGCCTTTGCCCACCCAGAGCCTATCCCTGGCACTTTCTTCAACTGATTTGTATCTGCAGAGACTAGGTTTATATGCTCGCCCAACTTTATTTTCAAAGGATAAAGGACTGTATCTCGAGTAGAATGGACATACGGCTTGTATGTATTCGTTGCCTTATATTGTTCGTAAACCTCATGTGCCGCTTGTTTATCTGCCTCCTTTTGCGCAATATAAGATTGTACAGAAGCAAGCGTTGAAGCAGGTTGATAATCGTCACCTATTCTTATATAAGGTTCTAACTCACGATACTGCTTGCGTGTAAGACCATAGAGACGAGCGAAGTCCATCGGTGCTCGATATACACCACCCTTACTTCTATATTTCAAGATATTACGCACCTGGAACTCAGATAATCCCAGTTGCAGCAATTCCTCGGCTGTTGCTGTATTTGGATCAAAGGCAAAAAGTCTCTTTCCTGATTCTGTCACAACCTCATAAGGAATGCCTTGTTGCGAACGAGCAGAATATCCTTTCCACGCCAAACTATCTCCGTCTACAGCTGAAGTTTCGGTCACTTGCTCACCAATAAAGAAGGATGTGATAAGGCAGAGCATAATTAATATGACCAAACTAAGAATGACTTTCCTGTCAGACCGTTGTAAATAAAAGAATGATTTAAGGCTCATAGCGTATTTATTATAGGTTTTCAATCAAGGTAAAGGTTGTCTGTTTATGTCTTCTTACACCACATTAAATTGGTGTAAGAAGATCATCAATATAGCTAAAGGACATACATAACGCACTAAGAAGTAATACACTCCAAAGAAAGTTCCACGTATTGTGCCCCAGTTCGTGAACTCATCTTTTACAATTTTCTTCGGTACATACCAACCCAAGAACAGGCAAGTTAACAAGCCTCCAACGGGTAAGAAGATTTGTCCAGTCACAAAGTCGAACACATCAAAGAGGTCACGACCAGCGATATTGAGGAACTTCCATTGTCCTAAAGACATCGAACAGAGGACTCCAATCAATGTGCAACAGCCTGTAACGATCATTGCTGCGTGCGAACGGGATATGTGTAACTCCTCTTGAAAGAAAGCGGTACTCACCTCATGGAGAGATATCAGCGATGTAAGAGCTGCCAATGAGAGTAGGATATAGAAGGAGAATGAAACAAAATATCCTATTATTGGCAATCCACTGAACGCCTGTTCAAAAACATTGGGTAAGGTGATAAAGACGAGCGAAGAGCCACTACCAGGATTGACGCCCACAGAGAAGGCCGCAGGAAAGATGATTAAACCTGCTAAAATAGCCACTAATGTATCTATAGAAGCTATCTGTACTGCCGAATTTAACAACTTTGTCTGCCTACTATAATATGAAGCATAGGTACAGATACAGCCCATGGCAATACTTAAAGAGTAGAACGACTGCCCAAGCGCACCAAGAAATACATCCTTCGTAACCTTTGTAAAGTCTGGACGCAACAGGAAGTCAACACCTTTCCAAGCTCCTGGTAACAAGCAAGCAGCCACTACTATCACCAACAAAAGAATGAATAGCACTGGCATCATAATCTTTGAAGCCCGCTCAATACCATTTCTTACACCATGAATAATCACATAATGCGTTATAAAAAGGATGACTATGACCCACAAGATAGGCTTCCATCCACTTGTGGAGAAGTCTGCAAAGTAAGACTTAAAGAACTCTGGCGTTCCATGAAGGCTATTCATTGCTGATGCCGCACTGTATTGTAAGCACCAACCAGCCACTACTGCATAATAACCTGTTATTAGAAAGCCAGTAAGAACACCTAAGAATCCAACCCATTTCCACGCTGTTCCATTTGCCAACTTACTATAGGCACGAGCCGTATTAGATGCCGCATGACGCCCAATGATGAACTCACTAATCATACAAGGAAGCCCTAATAGAAGGATGCAAGCCAAATATATAAGGATAAAAGCAGCTCCACCATTCTGCCCTGTCATATAGGGAAAACGCCAGACATTACCTAACCCAACTGCACCTCCTGCTGTTGCAAGAATCATTCCTAACTTACTTCCAAACTTAACTCTATTTTGTTGTGACATAAAATATTCCCTTTTAGATTGTACAAAATTACTAATAATTCTCTATCTTTGTATCAATCTAGAAGTAAAATATGCTTTTTATGAAGAATTTACTAACTCATTACCGATTCAGTTGTGCGTTTATTGTGATTATCTGGATTCTTTGCTTCATACCAATCCCCGATAACCCGCTAAGTCATGTACGGTTAATCGACAAGTGGACACACTCTGTCTTATATCTAGTATTAGGTCTGCTCATATTGACGGAACGCCTTCGAACAAAGAAGAAAACCAAACTCAGCAGTCTTATTTACTGGGTTTGGCTCATTCCAATAGCCATGGGAGGCATTATAGAAGTGTTGCAAGCCACCTGCACAGGCGGTAGACGCAGTGGAGAATGGCTTGATTTTGTCGCTGATGGGATTGGTTCTACCCTCGCATTGCTTATCGGTATTCTTCTGGCAAAGTATTACGCCAAAGGATAAAAGGGGCTCTCCGCATGTGAGAATTATAGAATCTACGTTCGCCCGTAACCTCTTTTCCGATGAAGTCAGGTTTTTCAAAGGCTTCATCCTCACGCTTCAATTCCACCTCCGCCATAACAAGTCCTTCGTTATCTCCGTGGAACTCGTCCACTTCAAACGTGTGTCCAGCATATTCAATAAGGTATCTATGCTTATCAATAATGCCTGGTTCACATAGAAACATGAGTTGTTGAGCCTCTTGATAGCTTATTTCTTTCTCAAATTCATAACGAGATAAGCCTCCATCACGCGATGGTCCCTTTATAGTAAGGTATCCTTTATTGTCTCGAATACGCACACGAACAGTATTGACAGCCGCAAAGTAGCCTTGTTGTATATGACTACAACTGCTTGCAAGAGACTTCCAATCCATCTGCTTATGCACTAAGAACTTTCTTTCTATCTCTAGTCCGCTCATCAACTATTAATTGTTACGACAAAAACATACGCTAACGTAAGAAGTATCAAGACTGCACCAATCCAAAAGACAACACGCTTTGCTTGCTTTTTCTTGCTTCTCTTCACGAACCTTACGATTTACTTTACTTCTTTCACTCATAGGTATTCAATTTTTAAAAGACCTACTTTTTGTCGACACAACCTATTCGGTTTATCGAACAGCAAGTGGTCAAAGGTTAATATTATATAGGATAACTTTTTCACATATCATTGTCCTTCAACGGGGAACTCCATCAAGTAAGCTTTAATGAAATCATCGATCTTTCCATCCATAACACCATCCACATCGGAAGTTTGGTAATTGGTTCGATGATCCTTAACTCGTCGATCATCAAAGACGTAACTACGTATCTGACTGCCCCACTCTATCTTCTTCTTTCCAGCCTCAATCTTGGCTTGCTCCTCCATACGCTTCTTCATTGCGCGGTCATAGAGTTGCGACTTTAAGAGCTGCATAGCCTTTGCACGGTTCTTAGGCTGGTCTCTTGTCTCTGTGTTCTCGATGAGTATCTCTTCTTGTTCTCCAGTATCAGGATCTTCGTACTGATAGCGTAAGCGTACACCAGACTCAACCTTATTGACATTCTGACCACCAGCTCCACTCGATCGAAAAGTATCCCAACTAACACGAGCAGGGTCGACATATACCTCTATAGTATCGTCTACCAGTGGCGTAACAAACACACTGGCAAAACTCGTCATACGCTTTCCCTGTGCATTAAATGGACTAACACGAACAAGGCGATGGACGCCATTCTCGCTCTTTAAATATCCATAGGCATACTCTCCACCTTCGAACTTCATTGTCACACTCTTTATACCAGCTTCATCTCCTTCTTGTATATCTGAGATGGTAACTTTGTATCCGTGAGCCTCTCCCCAACGCATATACATACGCATGAGCATTGATGCCCAATCCTGGCTCTCGGTACCTCCAGCACCAGAGTTAATCTTCATTACGCACTCCATCGGGTCTTCTTCTTGACGGAGCATATTCTTTAATTCAAGGTCCTCTATCGCTTTTAACGCTTTGTTATAAGCGGTATCAACCTCCTCTTCTGTTACTAATTCATCCTTATAGAAGTCGAATGCTAGCTGTACTTCATCAGTCAGACTGCGAGCCTCATCATAGCCTTTTATCCACTTCTCAATATCCTTTACCTTCTTCATCTGCTCCTGCGCACGCTTCGGATCATCCCAAAAGTCGGGTGCTTGTGTGCGTAGTTGCTCCTCTTCGAATTCGATTCGCTTCTCATCAATACATAAGTATCTATGCAGTGATTCGGTACGTTCTGTTATGTCTTTAAGCTGGTCTGCTGTTATCATCGTTTATCTTTTCTCCTCTCAACTATCAACTTCTCATTCACTACTATCAAGTGTTTGCACTACTCCTCATACATCTTATCTATCACAGCTTGATAGTTTTTATTAACAACACCACGTCTCAGTTTCAACGTGTTTGTCAATTCACCATTCTCCATAAGAGAAGTGATGTGCCAACAAGGTGAAGCGTTTGATTTGTTCATAAGGCGCTAACCTCTGCTGTAATGTTTCTATACGCTCAGCCATCATATCACGTACCTTCTTATTTGAGCACAACTCTTCACGACTCTCAAATGGTATATTCTGTTGCTTTGCCCAGTCTTCTAAGACGGTAAATTCAGGGACGATAAGAGCAGAAACAAACTTCCGTTGGTCTGCAATAACAGCCACTTGTTCGATAAACTTATCAACTAATAGCATTGATTCTATCATCTGTGGTGCCACATACTTACCATTAGATGTCTTGAAAAGATCCTTTATTCTCTCTTTCAAGAACAACTCTCCATCTTTCAAATAGCCCGAGTCACCTGTGTGGAAGTATCCATCTGCATCAAAGGCATCAGCATTTAGGGCTTCACGACGGAAGTATCCTGGTGTAATCGTGTCTCCTTTGAGCATCACCTCACCCTCTTCACTAATCTTAATCTGTATGCCCTCAATAGGACGACCTACTGAACCAACCGTGAAAGGTTCTCCCTTATGATCGCAACTTACAGTAGCAAGGCTCTCTGTCAGTCCGTATCCTACTATCATATCAATACCAATGCTGTGCACAAACTCCTCTACCTCTGGTGATACATAAGCACCTGCTGTTGGGAAGATATTAGGATTTTCCAATCCTAACTGCTTACGCACCAAACTGAGAACAGTTCTGTTTAGCACTTTATATTCCATCTCTAATGCTAGAGGAACACGCTTTCCACGGGCTAGATAAGTGATATTACGCTTCCTACCAACGTTCAGTGCATGATAAAAGAGCTTTCGCTGCATTGCACTTGAGCTGTCCATGCGAGCTTTAACAGCCACATAAACCTTCTCCCAGAAGCGTGGTACAGCCGACATACACGTTGGATGAGTCTCTCGCATACTATCTTGTATCTCCTTCGGATAGGTATTCACTATCAGTTGTGCACCTTCCGACAAACACAGATAAGCCCATCCTCGTTCAAAGACATGCGTCAATGGAAGGAAATTGATCACTCGATCTTTCTCAGTAACAGGTACACACTTGTTATTAGCGACCAAAGCTGCATGATACATCTTATATGTCAAGACTACGCCCTTGCTCTCTCCTGTGGTTCCACTAGTGTATAGTATGTTACAAATATCATCGTAGTTAGCCTGTTGCCAACGCTCTTCTACCTCCGATTGACGTGGTAAACCTTCACCTAATCTAAGGAAGTCTTCAAAGTAGATACTATTTGGGTCATGCGAACTAATGCGTACACTCGGATCAAAGATGATTATCTTTCAAGTGTAGGGCACAACGTTGCGATTCGATGTGCCTTGTCGTACTGCTCTTGCTCACCAACGAAAAGATACTTAACTGCTGCATCTTGAATCATATACTGTATCTGCTGCTCGGAGCTAGTAGCGTAGAAAGGAATACTAATCACCCTCACGCCATAAGCACCAAAGTCTGTATACAGATACTGAACACAATTCTGTGCAAACACGCCAATCGTCTCCTGCGGATTCATTCCTAGATTAAGTAGTGCGTTAGAGACTTGCTTTACACGCATAGAAAATTGATTCCATGAAACCGATTTCCACTCTAGACTACCGAAGTTACGGAATGTCAACACTGGTTTAGAGCCGTATTTCTTAGCTTGCTCATGTATAAGAACGGAGAGATGACAGTTTGTTTGCATCGCTATTGGTATTTTTTTATATTCGCAAAGATAGACATTTATCCGCAAAGAAGGAAATAAATTAGATAATAAATTACATTTTCCACCTTTGCTTCTATCGCTTGATTAAGGGAAAGAATAGAACAATATAATTCCTAATAAGGCTACACTTCAAATACAAACTAAACCCTATTAAAACGAAAGAAACGCCCTTCTCCAATTGAAAAGGGCGTTTCCTTGCTAGCAAGAGAGCCTTTCCTTGCCACAAAGAGAGGCTCTCTTCAAAATGATAAGGGTATCATTTCAGATTATCTCAACCATTGCTCTGGATTCAACTTAGCAGTTTCCTTACGCAATTGGAATTGGAGGATACCACTTGACCCGACGGTTCCAATGGTCTGACCAGTACCCACTTTCTGTCCTTTGCTGACGCTTACAGAACCTAAATTAGCATATACTGAGATATAAATACCATGTCTGATCATCACAACACTCATTCCTCCTGCCATGAAGATACCGCTCACTTCGCCCATAAAGACACTGCGCACAGCACTTCCAGGAGCACCCTTAATATTGATACCATCGTTATTCAAGCGTATATTTGACATCCCCGATACATTGTATTGACCGAAGTGACTAACGATGTGACCCGATAGTGGCATAGCAAACGACCATGGTTATTGGCAAAGTTACCAGTCATCGCACGGTCAGCAGAGCTCAACATATCATTGTTATTATTGGCTGAAGCCCTTGCAGCAGCTGCCTCTCTCTCTGCTCGCTCGTGGTCAGCTGCAGCCTTACGTTCGGCAGCTGCACGATTTGATTCAGCCTCACGAGCAGCCTGGTCAGCACGTGCTTTATCGGCAGCAGCCTTTGCCTCAGCCTTTGCCTGTGCTTCACGAGCCGCAGCCTCACGTTCTTCTATCTTGCGCAAAGCCCGCTCACGAGCAGCAGCACGCTCCTTTTGTAAGGCTTCCTGACGTGCCTTTTCTGCTGCAGCACGCACTGCTTCGGCCTTTGCTGCAGCTTCTTGACGTGCTTTCTCAGCCGCTTCTGCAGCCGCCTTAGCCGCTGCCTTCGCTGCAGCTTCACGTGCTTTTGCTTCTGCTATACGCTTTGCATTCTCACGCGCAGCCGCTTCTGCAGCTGCTTTCCTGCGTGCTATCTCCTCCGCCCGCTTCTTAGCTTCAGCTGCACGAGCGGCAGCTTGCGCCTTAGCCTCTGCTATGGCACGAGCCCTAGCCTTCTGTATTTCTACTTGAATAAGGCGGTCTATCTGTGCATTTAACGCCTGTTGTTGTTGTCTACGTTGCGCTATCACACCTTCAAGAACCTTTTGGTCTTGTTGAAGAGAGGCTACAACCGTCTGCTGTTCGACACGCTTCTGCTCCATTTGAGCATGTATCTTCTTATCCTTATAGAGTAAGGTAGACTTGTCAACACGTACCTCCTTCAACTGAGAATGCTTCTGATCAATTTGTTGTTGTTTAGCTTTATCAACTCACCTTGCGCCCTCTGATAAGCTGCATACTCCCGAACGAAACGCAGACGACGATACATTTGCGTCAAACTATTGGCAGAGAAGATGAACATAAGCTTATCTTGAATACTACGATGGCGTGCCATGTAACGCATGGAACGGATGAAACGAGTGCGACGCTCGCCTAGTTGCGCCTCTAAAGACGCCAACTGACCTTTCAATATACCGATGTTACTGTCCAATCCTTTGATGTCTGTGGCGATAGTATCAATCGTTCTCTGGTGCTGACCAATCTCAGTATCAAGGCGAACTATCTTCTCCAATCGTGTATCAACATCCTTTTGCTTGACCTTCATCTCCTCTTCATGCTCCTTAATCTCATTCTGCAACTTCTGATTCTGCTGTTGCAAACCTTTAATCTCATCGGTTGTTACATATCCAGGAGACTTCGCTCCACGCTTTGCACCATGTGCATTACGAGGATTCAACTTGCCATGTAAAGGTTGTTTGGCTGGTACTTGAGCAGGCTGTTGACCCTTTACAGGAGTTGGTTGATGTCCCTTTGCTGGTACTGCTTGATGCCCTTTTACAGGCATAGGATGTTGTCCTTTCACGGGAAGTTGATGTCCCTTAGCTGGTACCTGTTGCCCTTTCATAGGGGTAGGTTGCGTTTTCACGGACTGGTGAGCTCCCTTCGCTGGTGCTTGTTTCTGCTCTTTAACACCAGAAGGCTTGGCTTGTATGGGTTGAGTTACAGCCGTTTTCTGCTGCACCTTATGCTTTTTAGTATGTTGCGCATAGCTTGTCAACATACCCATTGTCGATAATAAGAATAAAAGATAAAGACGTTTCATTTAAAAGTTCATTAGTTTGCCGAGTATCTCTTCCACGCTTACTTTAGTGTACTTATCTGATGGTTGGGTAAAAGCCTCCCAATCGCTTGCATCGCTAAAGTCGTTTAGTTCAAATGTAGCTGATAGTTCCTTAGCTGGTCGCGAACCAATAGCCGGTGTCTCGATTGTGACTGAATGTGTCGCAGGGAACATCTTCGAACCAAAGGGCTTGAAGTCTCTATAAAGCCAAGAGAGTTCTGATGTTCCATGAGTTGAGCTCTTATACGTTATAAGAGTGGTGTAGATGTAACGATATTCAGCGGGTATTACCCAGTCATAAGACATCTTCCCATCCTTCAAACGGATGTGCGCACTACCATCAACTTCCCACCTTTTGGCATCAACAGAGAACTTCGACATATCAGCTTCGGCAACTCTTTGCTGACGAGGAATGAATAACTGGTTCCAAAAACAACGCTTGGAGCGTATAGAAGTTAATACCATTATCACGCAAGAAGCCCACTTCGTCGTAGCTAGCCTTTACGTATTGCTTATGGATGCGATCGATGAAAAGAACGTAATCCTTTGTAAACTCAATGCGTCCCACTTCACTGCGAAGGAGCGGAATAAGCAGTTGTAAGCGTATTACCTCATCCTTTCTCATGTGCAAGATACCAGGAACTGTGATGTCCTTACGCCCATTGTTAATGGTAAAAGAGAGGTTTGACACCACGTTCTTTTGGTAGAGAGCCAAGTCAGCAATATTCTGCACAAAGGCTAACTTATATTTCGTGGAATCAACTGACGCACGAGGAGTCTCGCTGGGAGTCGTCTTCAAGACTGGTTGTTGCCTTACTATGGCTTTATGTGTACCGCACGATGCCAACACTAACGTTGCCATGCTTGCAAGTAATATCTTAGTTCTTTTCATCCTGCTATGTATTTCTTTTGTTGTAACTTATCCTTCAATACTTTGCTATCATTGCCTTTCTCTATTGCTTTCTGCCAATACTCCAATGCTTTCTGTGTATCGCCAGTTTTCATATAGATGTCTCCCACATGCTCAAGCACAACCCCGCTTGGGTCTTTGTCATTGCGTAGTACCTGGTCAATGTATATCTTTGCCTCCTCATAACGTTGCTGTTGGAAGAGAATCCAAGCGTAGGTATCAAGGTAAGTAGCATTATTGGGCTCTGCTTTTATCGTCTTGTAGCTCATCTGTTCAGCCCTTGGAAGGTCTTTATTCGCCACACTTAGATAGTAAGCATAGTTATTCAGAGCACCATAGTTATCCGCTTTCCACTTTAAACAACTATCGTATGCAGCGAAGGCTTCAGACGCCTTTCCTTTCTCATGAAGGATATCTCCAAGGATTGCATAGAAGTCTGACACAATCTCTGGATCACTATCTTCTTTTATTTGTCCTACACCTTTCTTAAATGTTTCAAGTGCCGCATCAATGTCGTGCTTTTGGAACTCTGCCATGCCTTTGAAGTAATAGAAAGCCATCTCATCAGGGTTATATTCAATGGCAGGGCGGCATATCTCTATTACCTTATCATAATCTTCTGTTGCCCAGATATTCTGTATCAATGCCAATCGAGCACGAGAGTTATCGGGTTCCACCTCAATGGCTTGCTCGTAAACATGATTAATCTCTGCTTTAGGCATGTTCTTCATTGCCATATAGGCAGCCTTCATCATAATCAAGTCAGCATCCTCCTGTTTCGTAGAAAGTGCTAGTGAGAAGAGATTCATGACCTTTGCACTATCAGAGATATTCGCTTGTTGGTCACTCGAAATGATGTCTCTTAGGGAGTGTCATCTTCGTCTCTTTCTCTGTCTTAGGAGACTGAAGTAATTCGTTGGTAAGCTCATCTACGGTTGCTTGATCTTTAATGGAACGATAGTAATCAAGCATTGATAGCTTTGCAAGTGCATTATTGGGTTCCTCCTTCAAAACACTCTTATACTCCTTTAAAGCATCGTTCTTCTTACCATTCTGCAGTAGCCAATTACCGAACATCACACGATAGTCAAGCTCAAGCGGGTGCTCATCAACGAGCGACTTTAGCGACTCATACTCCTTCTTCTTATCGCCCATCTGCTCGTAAATCTGCATCTTACTCAATGAGATCTGCTCGCTACTCCCCTCAAGAACTTCTATACGATCAAGGACGTTAATCATCTTCTTGTAGTCATTTTGAGAGCCGTATAACTGAAGGAGAAGTTGCAAGACATCAACGCGAGTCTTATTGGAGGAATACAAAAGCTCATATGCCTTTATGGCATTCGGATAGTCTTTCTGCGTGATATATAACTGTCCGAGCTTCTCTTGATAAGTGGCATTCTCTGGATCCAGTGACGCTGCCTTCTCAAAGTAAGTACGTGCTAAAGCGTCGTTCTTCATATTGACATAGTAGCCAGCCAACTGATAGTAAACCGCTGCCGAGCGTGGATTCAAGTCATGTGCATGCCTAAGAAGATCGTAAGCAGCCGTTAGATTTCCCATTTCCTGCTGTCGAAGTCCTTCGAGATAGAAGTAGTCTGCAATGGTAAGACTATCCTTCTCTGCTGCTTGTGTAGCCACCGAGCCACCCAGCAAAGCCAATGCAAGAAGTGTATTACGCATGTTAGTGGTTATATATCTGAAGTTATCAAACATGAGATCTATCCTTTCCTTTACCTTACTTACCCCCGTATGACCATAGCCGCCTTCTCCTCTCTCTGTCTCGTCAAGCTCTTCAACTTCCACGAACTCCCCCTGCTCGTGACGAGCAATGACCATTTGGGCAATACGCTCACCATCGTTAATGGTGAAGTCTTCAGTTGAGAAGTTCGCTAACAAGACCATTATCTCACCACGATAATCAGCATCTATGGTACCAGGAGAGTTCAGAACAGTCAGTCCATGCTTCAAGGCTAGACCACTGCGAGGGCGTACCTGCGCTTCATAACCAACTGGCAAAGCGATATGCAAGCCTGTTGGAATGAGCCTGCGCTCCATTGGGTGCAACACTATTGGGGCTTCAATATTAGCACGGAGATCCATCCCCGCACTCTGAGAAGTAGCATAAGCAGGGAGCTGCTGATGCCCTTTATTGATTACTTTAATCTTTATCATCGCTATATAATAAGGTACAAAATTAAGCAATTAATGCCACATTCATACATTTTTAGTACGTAAAAAGATGGTTTTTAGCCAATTTTAATTACTTTTGCGAATGCCTTTTCAGGGCATAACAAGCGGATAGATGCCTTGTAGAACATCTATCGCTCTATTGCAAACATTCAATATTCAACACCCTTAGGAACATGTCATTAGCTTCAAACCAACCACAAGCAAGCCTCATGAACTGGCTACAACTCATATCCAACAAGCGTCTTGGACAAGAAAGAAGACATGCGTTAAGGCACGACGACCGCTCTGAATTTAAGCGTGATAGCGATCGTCTGATTTACTCCGCACCCTTCCGTCGACTGCAAACAAGACCCAAGTGTTCCCACTCCCAGGTAGTGTCTTTGTGCACAATCGTCTCACTCACTCGCTTGAGGTGGCTTCCTTAGGTAAATCACTTGGTGATGACGTGGCGCATAGACTAACCGAACTCCATCCAGAGTTGCGTGGTACGCTCTTTGAAGAGATTGGAACGATTGTCCAGACGGCTTGTTATGCGCATGACATGGGCAATCCTCCGTTCGGACATAGTGGTGAGAAAGCCATCCAGTCGTTCTTCACTGAGGGCAAAGGCAAGGCGTTGCAGGAGTATGTAAGTCCTCGTTTCTGGGATGACATCACCCACTTTGAGGGTAATGCCAATGCTTTCCGCCTATTGACACATCGTTTCCTCGGGCGAAGGGAGGGCGGCTTTGTAATGACATACACCACCTTGGCAAGTATTGTGAAGTATCCTTTCAGCTCGTCTTACGCAGGCAAACATGGGAAGTTCGGCTTCTTCCAAACCGAGCAAGACACTTACAAGAAGATAGCGGAGGAACTCGGTATCATACAGAAGGAATGTTCTGCAGAGGGTATCAAGTACGTGCGCCACCCGTTAGTCTACCTCATGGAGGCTGCGGATGATATCTGTTACGAGATTATGGACATCGAGGATTCACACAAACTCAAGCTCCTATCCTTTGAGGAGACCACCGACTTGCTATTAGGCTTCTTCGACGAAGACACGAGAGCGGCGATTCGTAAGAATATCGAGGAGGAAGGTGTGACCGATAGGAACGAGCAAGTGGTTTACTTCCCGGGCGCGTGCCGTTGGTTTATTAGAGGCTGAATGTGTCAAAGCATTTGTTGAACACGAGGCGGAGATACTATCAGGCACCTTCAAAGGCTCGCTTATCGAACACATATCAGAGCTCCCCCGACAGGCTTACAAGCACTGCTCACAGGTGTCAGTAGACCGTATCTATCGCAGTAAAACCGTCCTTGACGTAGAGTTATCAGGCTATAAGATAATGGAAACACTGATGGAGGCACTCATTGGAGCGGCTGTGGAGCCTAACCACTTCCACAGTCAACAACTCATCCGGAGCTTCTCCAGTCAGTATGACATCCAAAGCTCGGATCTTGAAACACGCATTATGGCTGTCTTAGACTACATCAGTGGCATGACAGACATCTATGCCTTAGACATCTACCAGAAGATAAATGGTATCAGTCTACCCATCGTTTAGCCCCCGCCCCCACCTTTCCACAAGGCAAAGAGGGATGACACTCCTAAGAATCACGCCCCTAACTCCTAATAAAGAACAATGGAAAATCAATATAAAAAGACCTTCCCCGACCTCATGGTAGGGAAGAAAATCATCTATGTACACGGCTTCATGTCAGCCGGTTCCACACACACACAGCACAAATACTAAGGGACTATATGCCCCAAGCAACCGTCATTGCACCCGACTTACCCATACATCCAGAAGAGGCAATGGCGCTCCTTAGGAATCTTGTTGACGCCGAGCAACCCGACTTAATCATAGGTACTTCCATGGGCGGAATGTACACCGAGATGCTATATGGCACCGACCGCATTTGCGTGAACCCTGCTTTTCAGATGGGCGCAACCATCACCGAGAGCAATATGATGGGCAAGCAAGTATTCCAGAACGTACGTCAAGACGGCATACAAGAGGTCATCGTGACCAAAGCTCTCGTCAAGGAGTACAAGGATATGACGGAGAATTGCTTCAAGCAGGTTGACGCCAAGGAGCAAGAACGTGTCTTCGGACTATTCGGCGACGCTGACCCTATCGTACACACATTCGATCTCTTCAGCCAGCATTACCCACAGGCTATCCACTTCCACGGCGAACATCGGCTCATTGAGAAAGGCTATCTTCCATTATCTCATGCCTGTTATCCGATGGATTGACGACCGACAGGAGGGGCGCGAACGGCGCACAGTTCTCATCGACAAGGATACGCTTGCGGACGCATACGGCAAACCGAAGTCGAGCTTACACAAGGCTTATGAACTATTACTCGACAATTACAACGTCTATTTCGTTTGTCCTGCGCCCACCAATCAGCCCTCTGCTATCAGCGAACAACAGGCTTGGATAGCGGAAACCTTCAGTGCGCCGGCATGGAATCACGCTATTTTCACTAACCAACCGCAGCTCCTATACGGCGATTACATTATTAGTAGCACTGCCCATGACGACTTCCTCGGTACGGCACTCCGCTTTGGTAGTGACGAATTTAAGACGTGGGAAGACGTTATCACTTACTTTGAACGATTGGGCGGACAGTGATTTAGGCGCATTACTAACGTGTTTCCGCTTCGTACCTAACGCATTTTAAAACCATTCCTAACGGGTTTGCAATCCGATTCTAACGTATTAAAAAAACGTTCCTAACGGGTTTGCTATTCGTTTCTAACGGGCATAACCTCCGTAACTAACGCATATCCCATTCATAACTAACGTGCATGACATTCGTTTCTCATGTGTATCCCATTCGTTTCTAACGTGCCTTATTGTTGTTTCATCATGATGAGACACTCGTTTCATCATGATGAGACACAAGTTTCATCGTGATGAGACACAGGTTTCACCATGGTGAAAATAGCGTAACTCACGTCACTAAAAGACGGAACACGCCTTAGAAACGATTGGCAGACGCAGGGAATAACAATTCAACACGTATTGTGCAGGAGGGAGAAACGTATTGCGTAACAACGTTATTCGTATTCTGCAAGAACATAAAACATAACAATCAGAGAAACAAGAAAGGCTTATCAACGATGGCACACGAACTCTTCACACGTATTGCTGATATTCTCACGGCTCCGTCAGAAGCCCAAGCACGCATTATGCATGAGACGCTTGTCATAGCGTGTTACGAGGGATTGAAAGAGACGAAACATGGTTTTGGAAACCTCTCATCGCAGGTGGAGGCTCTTTGCAAACTGCATCACATTGCGCCGAAGGACGTTGTGGAGATTCACAAAATGCGTCGGCACAGCAATTCCGCAGCACCTATTCTGCCCGACGACATCGCTTATGATTGTCGAGCACTCGCCCTCTTCGTCTCTGCCGTATTCCAGGAAGCCATCCCCGATACGCTTGTGGACAAGCTGCCAACGCACGGGCGCAGCACGGAGAACATACAGATTGCGAACTACCGATACATCCGTTGCATTGTTAGGGAATGGGATGAGCAGACGATACAGGTTGCCGTAATCAATCAAGACAGCAGTGAGGAGTTGTTGATGGTGGACTATATGAATACAGCCGAGTATGTGGACTTTAGTTATCTGCGCTCTCTTCTGCGTGAGGGGATGCAACTCAACTTACTTGATTGCACTGTCACACGCAAGAAGGTGATTCCACGTCTGATAGTCGTAGAGCCTGATTATCTCGTAGACATATCCTCCATCGCTAATTGCTTTGAGAGTTATGGGCACCACCCACTGCTCTTTACGGTAAAGCGGATGGGCGAGCGACCTAATAACAAGCATATCGTACTGGGTAACTTTGCGGGTTCTGCACTCGACGATATCATCAATCATCCCACAGACTATACCATCAAGGACACCTTCCGTTCGAACTTTCGAGAGAAGGCGTTGGACTTTGCCACCTGTCCCGACTTCAATGCAGTGGAGTTTAAGCAAGCCGCTGAACAACAGGTAGCGAATATTCAGGAGATAGTCAACGAGTTGTTCCAGTCGTTCGAGCGTGAGAAAGCCATCTTGGAGCCGTCTTTCGTGTGCGAACGATTAGGTTTGCAGGGACGAATAGACCTCATGACAACCGACTTAAAGCTGTTAGTTGAGCAGAAATCTGGTAAGAATATCTTTATTGAAAGGCAGTATAAGAACCCGCATGGCTCGCTCCATGTGGAGAAGCATTACGTGCAACTCTTGCTTTACTATGGTATATTGCAATACAACTTCCAGCTGAATCCGAAGGATGCACACATAGAATTGATGTATTCGAAATATCCTCTCCCGAACGGGTTACTTGAGGTTGAACCGCTACAAAAGCTCATTCGTGAGGCGATGAAGTTCCGTAATCAAGCCGTCGCAACCGAGTATTGGATGGCGGAGAATGGCTTTCATCGTTTGTTGCCACTACTGACTCCGCAGGTGCTGAATGTTGAGAAGCAGAATGATGCGTTCTATCAACGATACCTCTTACCACAACTTACAGAGGTGCTCGCACCCCTTCATCAGCTAAGCGAATTGGAGCGTGCTTACTTCACACGTATGATGACTTTCGTTATTAAGGAGCAACTGGTATCGAAGGTGGGCGCACAAGAGGGTGTGGGGAATAGTAATGCCGACCTTTGGAATATGCCTCTGGCGGAGAAGAAGGATACGGGAAATATCTACACAGAGCTTACGATAACGGATAAGAGCTGTAGTAGCTCGTTCAACGGATATGATACTATTACGCTCAACGTACCGCAACAGGGCATAGACTTCCTCCCGAACTTCCGCAGGGGGGACATGGTTTATCTCTATGCGTATAAGAAGAATGAGGAACCGGACGTGCGTAAGAGCATTCTCTTCAAAGGCTCTCTACAAGAGATACATACTTCGTCTATCGTAGTGCACCTCAACGATGGGCAACAGAACCCGAATCTTATAGCTGGAGAGTGCTTTGCCTTAGAGCATGCAGGGAGCGATATTGGGGGTACATCGGCTATTCGTAGCCTCTATACCTTCATTACCTCTGATGTGGAACGGCGGCAGTTACTCCTTGGACAGCGTGCGCCACGTGCTGACAAATCCCTTGTTTTGTCGCGTAGTTACCACCCCGATTACGATGAAATCATCTTGAAAGCAAAGCAGGCACAGGACTACTTCCTCTTGATTGGTCCTCCTGGAACGGGTAAGACTTCGCAGGCTCTGCAATATCTTGTGCTTGAGCAGTTGGCTGAAAAGCCCAAAGTTCAAAGCACCAATCCCAATGATCACAGCCCAAAGGTCAATGGGCAAAGCTCTATCCTCCTCCTTGCTTACACGAATCGTGCTGTTGACGAGATATGCAATATGCTTTCTGAGCACGAGATAGACTACATCCGCATTGGTAACGAGTATAGTTGCGATCCGAAATATAGTGACCATCTCTTGCAAGAGGTGCTCGATGAGAATACAACCCTCAATAGTATTAAGTCCACCCTAGCTGAGGCGCAAATAATCGTAGCCACTACCTCGACCATGAATAGTCGTTCGGCACTCTTTAACATCAAGCACTTTGACCTCGTCATCATTGATGAAGCGAGCCAAATACTAGAGCCGAATATCGTGGGAATACTGACTGCCCGACAGGAGGAAGGGCGTGCGATAGATCGGTTTATATTAGTAGGCGACCATAAACAATTACCTGCCGTGGTGCAACAGCAGGGGTCTTTAGAGATGGAAGGGAGTGATAAGAGACTTGACTCAATCCATCTTTCATCGTGTGCCAACTCCTTATTTGAACGCCTCATCCTCACCGAAAGGGCAGCTGGAAGAACCAATTTCATAGGGACGCTACACAAGCAAGGACGTATGCACCCCGATATTGCCGACTTTGCTAATCGTAAGTTCTATGCAAAGGAACAGCTGGAATGTGTGCCGTTAGCACATCAGTTGGAAACGGAACTATCTTATAATGAGGAGAGCGAAGACGCTTTAGACAATACACTAAAGGCACATCGCATGATTTCATTCCTTCTATGCCTTGCAAGCAACTGAACATTTCAGAAAAGGTAAACACTGACGAGGCACGAATCATCGCTGACCTATTACGCAGATTGTACCGACAAATGAGCAAGGACTTCGATCCACAGAAGTCGGTGGGAGTCATCGTTCCATACAGGAATCAGATTGCTATGATTCGAAAAGAGATAGAGCGGCTGGAGATTCCTGCTCTGGAGGGTATTAGCATAGACACTGTGGAACGCTATCAAGGTAGTCAGCGTGATGTAATTCTCTATTCATTCACGATTCAGAGTCGTTATCAACTCGATTTCCTAACGGCTAACACGTTCTATGAAGAGGGGCAACCAATAGACAGAAAGTTGAATGTTGCTATCACAAGGGCACGCAAGCAACTCATCTTAACAGGCAATGAGTCTACATTAAGACAGAACCAACTCTTTGCCGAACTGATTGATTACATAAAAGAAAAAGATGGTTATGTAAGGTTTCACTAAGATGAGATAAGGACTCATCTTAGCGAAACTTTACTTGAGATACAGATTAATTATTCTGATTACGACGAGCCAGGTCTAACGCATCCTTGCGTGTTGTCACCTTGCCCTTGTACCCTCCACTCTTCGATCCGTTCTTCCATACGAAATTAAAACGCATCTCGACGTGGTGCTCATCAATGCGACGAAGATAGACAAAACTGCCTTTCTGGAAGAAGTGATCATCGTAGGTATAGAGCCCATTAACGATAGATCCACCTACTGTCCAGTCTCCTGATTGGGTCAAATCAACCTGCTTTCCCAGCTGACTCAATGGAATGGATATCCCAACAAACTCTCCCGTTAGATTAAGCGGACAATTGATAGAGGCTTCACCATTAAACTCGCTGTAAAGTACTGGACTGATTTTGTTGTCGTCATCGTCATCACTACTGCAAGAAACAAAGCTGAAACACATTGCTAATGTGAAGACACTGGCGAGGAGGGCATAAGCCCATTTCTTTAAATCTTTAGACATAACGTTAATTATTTAGAAGTTAATTATCGTCCACAAAAGTACAACAATATATTGAATAATGGGAGGGAAATTGGGTATTAATTGTTATGAACCATGAAACAAAACCGATTCTTATGATGGATTCGAGCCTGTGAATCGTGGATAAAACCCATGAATTATATACTAAAGAACGATTATTCGACTGATTTTCCGTAACTTTGCAAACAGAATAAAAACGTATATAAAGATGAAGATAGAAGCACAAATTACCGCTGCGGCACTAGCAGCTGTCAAGGAGTTATATGGTGTTGAGGTGCCAGAAAAGATGATTCAACTACAGAAGACACGTAGTGACTTTGAAGGAAACCTTACGCTTGTCACCTTCCCACTACTGAAGACATCACACAAGAAGCCTGAAGATACGGCACAGGAAATAGGTGAGTACTTGAAGAAGAATTGTAAGGCTATCGCTGACTTCAACGTTGTGAAGGGTTTTCTTAACCTCGTTATTGCTCAAGCGGCATGGGTTGGTTTATTGAACGACATTAATGCGAATGAGAAGTTCGGTGAGAAGTCAGTGACTGAAAACAGTCCGCTTGTTATGATTGAGTACTCTTCACCTAACACGAACAAGCCTCTCCACCTTGGACATGTGCGTAACAACCTCCTCGGATGGTCATTGGCTCAAATCATGGAAGCCAATGGCAATAAGGTTGTAAAGACGAATATCGTCAATGACCGCGGTATTCACATTTGTAAGTCTATGCTTGCTTGGCTGAAGTGGGGCAATGGTATCACACCAGAGCAGGCTGGCAAGAAGGGTGATCACTTGATTGGTGACTTCTATGTACTATTTGATAAGCACTTCAAAGAGGAGTGCAAGCAACTGCAAGAGCAGTATGAGAAGGAGGGAATGACCCCCGATGATGCGAAAGCAAAAGCCGAACAAGAGGCTCCATTGATACAAGAAGCACACGAGATGCTCGTTAAGTGGGAGCATAACGATCCAGAGGTTCGTGCCTTATGGGAGAAGATGAACAGTTGGGTTTACGCTGGATTCGATGAGACCTACAAGGCTTTGGGCGTTGGATTCGATAAGATTTATTATGAGTCAAATACCTATCTCGTTGGTAAGAAGAAGGTGGAGGAAGGACTCGCCAAAGGGCTCTTCATTCGTAAAGAAGACAACTCTGTTTGGGCTGATCTCACGAATGAAGGCTTAGACCAGAAGCTCCTTTTGCGTAAGGATGGCACATCTGTTTACATGACACAAGATATTGGTACTGCCGAGATGCGCTTCAATGATTACCCTATTGATAAGATGATTTATGTTGTTGGTAACGAACAGAACTATCATTTCCAGGTGCTTTCAATCCTCTTGGATCGTCTGGGCTTCAAGTGGGGTAAGGACTTGGTTCACTTCTCGTATGGTATGGTTGAATTGCCAAATGGTAAGATGAAGAGTCGTGAGGGTACTGTTGTTGATGCCGATGACTTGGTAGCGTCAATGATAGAGAACGCAAAGACACTCAGCGAGGATAAGGTAAATAAACTCGAAGGAATTACCGAGGATGAGAAGAATGAGATAGCACGTATCGTTGGTATGGGTGCGCTGAAGTACTTTATATTAAAGGTGGATGCTCGCAAGAATATGCTCTTCAATCCAGAAGAGTCAATTGACTTCAATGGTAATACAGGTCCATTCATTCAATACACCTACGCTCGTATCCGCAGTATTCTTCGTAAAGCAGAGGCACAGAGCATTGCTCTTCCTGCATCACTCGCCGATGACGCACCATTGAACGAGAAAGAGATTGCGCTCATTCAGAAGCTCAACGACTTCGGTGCAGCTGTTGCACAAGCAGGTATAGACTATAGTCCAAGTGGTATTGCTAACTACTGCTACGAACTGACCAAGGAGTTCAATCAGTTCTATCACGACTATAGCATCCTCAATGCAGATACCGAAGCAGAGAAGATCACCCGTCTCGTACTGGCTAAGAACGTGGCTAAGGTTATCAAAAACGGCATGGCATTGCTCGGCATAGAGGTACCAGAGAGGATGTAGAAGCCCCACAACAGAGGAACACGAAGTCTGGACATATATTATAATAAAAGGTAACAATGGTTAGGACTGAGTGTTCCCACTACCTTTAGAAACCCTTTAATGTTTTATTCATACACGATATGAGATATTTTTTCGCTCCCTTGTTATTCTGCTTGTTACTGATTCCAACATATAGCTCTGCACAGAATAACGACTCATTAACAGTATCAGACAAGGAATATCGGGCAGCTGTAGAAAGGCTCGTAATGGTATCTGGCGGTCGGAAAGCACTTGAAACAAGCTATCCACTACTAATGGAAAGCCTAAAGAAGATGTGTTATTACGTCCCAGATGAGATTATGAAACAAATAGAAGAGAAGTTCAGAACCATTTTCTTCGATAATATAAATGAGCTGTATGTGCCTGTTTACAAAAAGTATTATACGTTAGAAGAGCTGAAGGCATTCGCTGACTTCTTTGAAACTCCATTAGGGAAAAAGGTGGCAGCAACGACACCTCTGCTTACAAAAGACCTATTCGAAGCAGGTCAAGAAGCAAGTAAAAATATTATCAAAGAGGTTCTCAAGGATCTAAACTTAGATGAAAAGGAGTCTTCAGAGAAGTGATATTGAATTGTTTATAAGCAGATGAACACTTTACACAACCCTCCTTCGTATCGCAATGACACTGTACTTCCACTACCAATGGATGTTCGAGGGGCTTCTTGGGCTGTCGACGCAGCCTGTTCAGGCAACCCCGATCCTATGGAATATCAATGTGTTGACCTGCAAACAGGAACTCAAATCTTCCATTTCGGACCAGTACAAGGTACGAATAACATCGGAGAGTTCCTCGCTATTGTGCATGCTTTAGCCTTGATGGAGAAGCAGGGAATCAAGGACAAGGTCATCTATAGTGATTCGTATAACGCCATTCTGTGGGTTAAGAAGAAGAAGTGTAAGACGACATTAACCCGCAATTCCGCAACAGAACAGCTGTATCAAATCATTGCACGGGCAGAACAATGGCTCATGACGCACAACGTCACCACTCCTATTATCAAATGGGAAACAAAGCAATGGGGCGAGATACCTGCCGACTTCGGTAGGAAGAAATAATAACATCAGCCTCAGCAAGAGAAGGGAATGCACCAGTTAGTGTGACTCAAGGATTATAGTATAAATTAGAAATACCTAACCTGAGATAAATTATATTCAACAATATTTACCACAAAACAGTAATAAGAAACAACTATGGAGATTTTATTATCATTTATTACGATTGCATTTAGCATCCTTCAAATCGCTTTATTCATTAAAGTATGGGAGATGACCAACAATGTAAAGAGACTAACAGAACATTTCTGTAATAGTCCCCAACAGGGCAATGTAAACCACAAACAACCTCAGACAAGAACTCAAGAGCAATACGACAAGAGACTTGATTCAATAAGACCAGGCGATAAGGTAGAATCTATTAAGACTGGTCAAGAACTAATAGTTGACTCTATTGATGGTGATAGATTCTTTTGCAGTAAAGGGAAGTTTTCAGGGTATGAATACTTTAAGAAAAGCGAAGTAAGATATATAGAATAGTCATGAATACAAGTAAAAGCTCCAGTAGATACCATCTATTGGAGCTTGTCTATTATGGACAATAAGATAAATTCAATATACCTCATTATCTTTTTCTAATTAATCTCCCCTCCTTTCGGAGGGGTTGGGGGAGGCTTTCTATTTATCCGTAGATAATGTTACCGTTCTCGTCCTTGTACTCATCAAGACCCTTCTCATAGGTTGCCATGGCACGAAGACTCATACCAACATTAGAGAAGCCACCATCGTGATAAAGGTTCTGCATCGTCACCTTACGAGTGAGGTCAGAGAACATTACGATACAATAGTCGGCACATTCATCCGCACTAGCATTGCCCAATGGAGACATGCGATCGGCAAAGTCGAAGAGTTTATCCATACCTTTTACACCAGAACCAGCGGTTGTCATGGTTGGTGACTGCGATATGGTATTGATACGAACATGGTGCTCACGACCATAAATATAGCCAAAGCTACGAGCTATACTCTCAAGTAAAGCCTTTGCATCAGCCATGTCATTGTAACCATAGAACGTGCGCTGAGCAGCTACATAACTCAATGCAACGATTGAACCATACTCGCTGATAGCATCAAGCTTCTTAGCACTTTGAATCATCTTATGGAATGATACAGCTGAAATGTCAAGTGTTGTATCAAGCAACTTATAATCCAAATCATCATAAGTGCGGTGCTTACGAACGTTAGGAGACATACCGATTGAATGGAGTACGAAGTCTATCTTACCGCCAAGTATCTCCATTGAACGCTTAAACACGTTCTCCAAGTCTTCTACATTAGTAGCATCTGCAGGAATAACCTCGCAATTTAACTTCTCAGAAAGGGCACTCACCGTACCCATTCTCACAGCGACAGGAGTGTTAGAAAGGGTTATTATTGCACCTTCTTCTACTGCTCTTTCAGCCACTTTCCATGCAATTGACTTGTCATTGAGGGCTCCAAAAATAATACCTCTTTTACCTTTTAATAAGTTGTAACTCATATTCTTCGTTGTTCAAATTTGGTGTAAAGGTAAGAAGAAAAGGTCGATTTGCCAAGAGTTTATAGATAAATAACGTCATTCGTACTATCTAGATAAGACAAATCAAGTGGTTACATAACATTAATAATGGTGTTTATGTTCTCGGTCGTATGCTGTAATCATGCGCTTAATCTGCTCTATTTGGGCTCTATCATAAGGGGGAAGATCGGCTTCTTTCAGCTTCTTCTCGACCAGAGATAGCAGTGTTTCTTTATTTTGATAGAACGTTAAATGCGGGTTAGCACCATGTTCCAAAAGACAGACAACGATGGGATAATGCTCGCTTATCATCGCTAGAGCAACAGCCGGAGGGTTGTTGTAAGCAATGTCATCTATCGTGTATTGGCTCTGAAAGTTTACATCTGCACCATAATTCAATAATAGCTTTACCATAGGAAGTGTGCTCCATGAAGCAGCCTCACTCAATGGTTCTACACTGATCGTATCGCCTGCATTGGAAGAAAATATCCGTTGACACTCTTTCAACCGAACACGCATAGGCTTCACCATAGCCCCGTGGCGCAGTAATTCCTCTGCTATCTTGAGTTGCTCTTCAGTGGGACTCTCCTTATTACAAAGGCTTATCAACGCGGTTTTTCCTTCACCCCATTCATAGAGGTTAGGGTTGGCACCATGACACAACAAGGCTCTTACAATAGCTAAATGACCATCCATGCAAGCAAACATCAACAGACTTTGACCATAGATAGTGTCCTGATAATTCACAAGTGTTGGTTGAGTGGATAAGATACGATTGATCTCCATCGTATCATTAGCCTGCACCGCAGTGGCAAGTTCGGCTACAGGTGTATTGCGGAATATCCTATAATCATACTCATCCAATGTAGAAGGATCAACAGGACGAAGACTTATCCAGGTTATTAATAAGCTGATAATCAATATGAGAAGGGCGTGAGGAAGAATTGAGATATACGCTTTATGATAACGCCGATACAGAGCGCCACTCAACTTAACAACGCCTATGAGCCACAAAGAATAGGAATTAATGAGGAAGAAGATACCGAGAGCCTCCAATTCACTTGGCGGATTGTCAAATAAGAAGATAGACCCATAGAATACTAACGGAGCTAACAGAACGGGCGAAAGAAATACCCAAGCTAGGACTCTTAGCCATAGAGGAAGGTTTTTGTCAACGATACTTTTTTCCATAAAACGATATGAATTATCTGCGACAAAGATACTATTTCTGCTGTATATCTATACTATAAACGTTGGAAAAAGGTTGCTGTCAATCCTTAAATATAGCCTATATAGTGAGGGAAGAGCATTTAGAATGACAAAGAAAATGACAGTGTGACCGCAAAACTCAAAACGATTGAATAAGAACTAAGCCTCTCTTTACCTCCACGAAAGGCTTTCTTCCCTATGAGCAAAGCCTCCTCTTCACAGGAACTAAGGCTCTCTTGCTGAAGACATGCACACACCTTATTAATTAGGTAAGCAAAAGGTATCGAGGAACTATATGCCAGTTAGCTTCTTTTCTTCATATTCTTGCTCGCTAATCAGTACTTCTGTTGCTTCTTGTTGCTTGTTATCTTCTTCATTATCAGAGTACAATAAGATGAAATCATAGTCTTCCAAATCACAAACGACACCCTTATCTATACAGAACGAATCTGTGACATTCCCCGCCTCATAACGCAAGTAATAGTTTACACCATTACTCTCTCCATGGATAAATTGCCGGACTTTCGATAGTTCATATTCATCTACCATGTGTTCCATGAAAGCCTGTACTTTAGGAAGATAAGACCTTGCATTACCAGTGGACATTATCAAACTAATGTGTAAATAAAAATACTTTGCATGTGGATTGAAAGTCAGTTTAGAGTTTCTAGCCCCCAACTCATGGTGAAGATAATCCTCTAATCGCTCAATGATAGTCGCACACAAATCCCTTGCCGTGGCTTCAGGTAATGACAAACAAACACTCCAAACCATCACTGGACTAAATTGCCAAGTATTCATAGGATCATCTAATGAACAAACATAACGTACCCGATTCCGCAAGAAACTATGGTAGACTAGCTTCTTATCTGTCACCTCCTTATCCAATGATCGCACAATCTTTGTAAACTCCCGCTCGGCATTTGTCAACGACGAGAACAATATAATAAGAGCTATCAACACCATCTGTATCAATTCTCCCCAGTCTTCTACACCCAGCCATGCCATCACTTTCCACAGCAAGAACACCATTACAATAAGCATTCCTACCAACTTAACCACTCTTAAAAAAATATCTCTTTCACCATCTCTTAGCCCTTTGAACTGAAGGAAACCATGGTTAACACACACCTAATGGACACAAAGGTATATAAAAAGCTTGATAATCAAGAGACTATCAAGCTATCTTCTGTACCCAGACCCGCATTTGAAATATTAAATACGGGAACATTTAGATTAATTCTATTAAATCTTATAATTAAATATAAATCACTTGTAATCAATGAAATAAAGAAAAAGTTATATTTATTCTGGTTGAAAATAATAAAAAAATATTTATGATGATTGGGAACAATTTGGGAACAAATTAGTATCTTTGCAACAGAACTAAAAACAACGATTATGAAGGTTACCGCATTCATTCGCAAGACAGCAAAAAAGAACGATACAGATAGTATGGCAACTATCTATTTTCGTTTGCGTGACGGAAAGAAAGACATTAAAGCTGCAAGTGAACTTGTTATCAACCCCAACCATTGGAGTAGCGAGAAGCAAGGATACAAAGATCGTGTTGCGCTGGTTTCAGAAGAAAACAAATCGCATTTATCTCAAAGTATTCAGGATATAATATCAACGATAACCAAACAATACACGACAGAAGCTGATAATGAATGGTTGGCTATGATTATTAATAAATATCATCACCCCAATCGATATAAGACAGAAGAAGAGTTGATGCAGGAAAATAAACCTAAACTTTTGGAACTCTTTGCCAAATTTCTTGTTGAACATAAATTATCTGCGGTACGTGTGAAGAACTTTAAAGTTATTCAACGTTCTTTGGCACGATATGAAATGTATGTTAGAACCATAAAACGTGGATATCATGATTTTATTCTTGATGTTGATGAGGTGAATGCTGACACGTTAAGGGATATGTGGGATTTCTTTGAAAATGAGTATATCTACTATGAGGAATATCCTAAATTGTATGAGACCTTTCCAGAAAAAAGGGTTCCTCTACCTAGAGGTAAGAATACCTTAATAGACCGATTTTCCCGTATAAGAACGTTCTTTATATGGTGCTACGATAAGAAAATCACAACCAACCGCCCATTTGATGAGTTTCCATTAGACGAATGTACCTATGGAACACCTTATTACATTACCTTAGATGAGCGTGACCAAATATTTGATGCAGATTTATCTGAACATCCACAGCTTGCTATTCAGCGAGATATTTTTATTTTTCAAACTTTGATAGGTTGTAGAGTTAGCGATTTATATCGGCTGACAAAAAGAAACATAGTCAATGAGGCTATAGAATATATTCCTAAAAAGACCAGAGAGGGTAATCCTGTAACCGTTAGAGTACCCTTGAATAGCAAAGCAAAGACAATATTAGCTCGTTATAAGGACTACGAGGGCAAAAAGTTATTTCCATTTATATCAGAACAAAAGTATAATGTAGCTATCAAACGCATTTTCCAAGAAGCAGGCGTAGATAGAGTTGTAACAATTTTAGACCCTTTGACACATGATGAAGTGAAGCGACCGATATATGAGGTAGCAAGTAGCCATTTGGCTAGACGAACATTCATTGGTAATATCTATAAAAAAGTAAAAGACCCCAATTTGGTTTCTGCATTATCTGGACACAAGGAGGGGAGCAAAGCCTTTAGGCGTTATAGAGATATTGATGAAGAAATGAAGAAAGACTTGGTAAAACTTTTAGACTAAATCCAACGATGAAAGAAAGTTTTGAAGATTTTAAACGACTTATTAAAGAGTGGCTTGATACGCATCCTAAAGAATATTGCTCATTTGTTGAGGAAATGAACCGTAAAGATAATACAGGTTTCCAAAAGGTCTTTATGCTGGTAATAAAGTATGTACCGAAATACAAAGACGAGGTCAAGAAAAGAATGTTCAACGATACATTAAAGGAATTTTCTTCTTTGGAAAATATGCTAACTAATTCAGACCTTGCGGAACGATTGGTACATGAATTTCATGATACTGACAGGAAATCAATAGTTCCAGCAATGCTCGCATGGTTATATTTTGGTCGTAGCTATGAATGTATGATAGAACATGGTGAAGCCCTAATTCAAAACAGTAAGACCAACCGACTACACAAATGGCTGCTTTCTTTACTGGTAAAATATATTATTCATAGAAGTATATTACTGGGAGAAAGAACAAAAGAAGATTGGAAGAGATTTCAACAATATAAGAAATCTAGAGATTCCAATAAACTTATTGAATCTGCTTTAGAGGAAGAACTTACTGATGAAGAGTCATCGGTAATCAACAAGAGACGTGGTAGACCTAAAGATGATAGAACTTTAGAAGAACTTATAAAGATAGAAAATAAAGAAATACTACTTGAAAAGATTAGGGCTAGGCTATTGACCAAGCCTACAGAGAAAGATATTGTTTACCTCAAAATAGCTTTGGAAGAAGAAAACTTGCTTAGAGAATGTGATATTGCACCATTCTATAGAGCATTATCTGACCATTATAATATTCGCCTGATAGGGCTTCGAGGTATTCAGAAAGCCTATAAGGAACTTTCTGAAACCATAGGAAAGACTGGAATGAGGTTGATGGACAAAAGGGATAGATGAGAGGCTATAGATGAAATTAAGAAGTTCTTATCTTCGCAATGATTTACAATAAAATATTTTAGATATAATATTATTTATTACCTTTGTCGCAAGAAATAAATATGTTATTTTATAATCGTATTTTAGCAGTTAATTACAGAAAGCAATATCGTATTACTAGTTTTAAAGAATACTACATATGAATCCGAATTTAATTGGTGATAGGGGTGAAATGATTGCCTCAAATAGATTAATGGAAGGTGGGTTGTTCTATGTTGAATGCATTGGAGGGAAGATGCCAACCTTTGATTTACTTTGTACAATCGCTCCTCAAAATGTAGGAGAAAAGCCATACCAGTTCTTGGTACAGGTGAAAAGTTCAAAAAAATTAAATTTATATACAAAGAGAAATAATAGAATTAAGACACCAGTGACTACCTCTGATTTACAAGCTCTAATAGACTACCCTCTGCCTACTTATGTAGCAGGAGTTGATATTGAAGCAGAAAAAGTATATATAGCAGCTGCCTTTGACAAAAACCTTCGTTACAGCAGTTCTATACCAACTGGACATTACCTGGAAAACAACTCTCCTAATAATGCTTCTCACCTTAATAGCTTAAAACAAGATGTTATTAGGTTTTGGCAAGGATTAAATGTAGATATTTACAAACCATCATATCAGACACAATTATGAAAAAAGAGATAAAGGAAATGCGCTCATATCAGATTGCAGCTATAATCTTGTTAAGATACATAGATGGAATTGAAATCAGTGAAAGTCAATATCCATATTATGATCTATTAGTTACAGATAAGACAACTGGGCTCAAATTTGGAATAGAAGTAAAGTTTAGCAATTTTGAGAGGACTCAAGAGTATCAGTCGTATATTCAAACTTTGAGTGATATAGACTTAAATGATGAAAATAATAGAATCCCGATATTAATTATGGCTGTTAATGAGACAAAAGAGACAGCAAAAAAATAGGTTTTTGTGATGGGATGGAGATTTGATAAAGCTTATATTTATGAGAAGCCTTCTTTTATAGAGGTAACAAAAGAAAATAGCGGAAAAAAATATTGGATGTTATTAAGTCTATGGATCAGACTATTAGGCTACTTTCTAATCAGGGGTTAAAAATAAAAAAAACAATTAATATTACATGCAGAGGACGCCATGGAATTCCCTGTCAAGGGCTGATAGTGTATCTAAGAGATTTTACAGATCAATACAAAATGCATCAAAAAGTAATCATCAATGAGCGTGAACGCTTTGAAAGATTATTTTCTGGTATTCCCGAAGAAGAATATCCATCAGATATTCTTGATCAAGCCATATTAGAAATGGTACGGCAAGAGTTTCCCAATAGTTCTATCAAGAGTGAACTGATTCTTTTTTCGTCAGAATTGCATGACTTACAAGTATTATCGCAGAGTAAACGTTCATTAGTAGAATTCCGAATAGTCCCAGATATATCTGATTTGCCTCCCCAAGTTAACCGACTACTTGGTGGTATTTCTAGCGTCGATTTTACTTTGGAATTATTTACAGTAAATCACATAGATTATATGGCTTTCGAAAACAAAAGATTCTCTCTGTCAAAATCTTTTGAAGGATGGTTAGAAATCTATAATAGTTATAAAGAAAAAAACTTTCTACATTACATAATCCATCAGAGTTCTTAATAGAGACAACAGACTAAATTTGATTTTTTTAAATAAAGACCTCTATATCCAAATAACACTTCGTTTAATTCGCTTAATATTTATATGAATTAAGTGTTTGACAAATCGTTGAAAATCGATTATTTAACGATATAAATTTGCAGTCGTCATCTCAAATGAGGTGGCGACTTTTTGTTTATTAACCCACCGACAACAGAAAGTCAAACAAGCAGGTGGAGTATAAAAATTATGACCGATATTTTGTCTATCATTAAAGGTTCTAACGCACATGTGCGATTAGAGGTTTCTGGTGAGGATCTGTTGGCATTTTCCAACGATCTTATTAACCGTGCTAAAGACGAGCTAACAACTATTGTCGAAGAAGCACGTAAACAACGATTTCTTTCAAAAGAAGAGGTAAAACAACTTTGTGGTGTTTGTGATGCTACCTTATGGCATTGGGGTAAGAAGAACTATCTGAAGCCTATAAAGGTAGGGAACAAGGTCAGATACAGAATGTCTGATGTGCAGAAAATCTTAGGTAACGCAACCTCAAAAATCTAATACTATGGAAAAGGAAGAATATATCCGAGTTGGTACCACCTTATATAAATTGGTAGACCAACCCAAATTAGGAGGTGGCTTTGTACGCAAGCGTATCGTGTGGAACAACGAAACGCTGCGCCAAGACCACGGAAAGGACTTTATGGCAAGTGTACCTAAGTACAATGGCTTCTGTACCTTGCCAGACCATGTGAACTATCAACCAGTTGTAGCAAACTTCCTCAATCTCTATGAGCCGATAGACCATGAGCCCAAAGAAGGAACATTCTCACACATAGAAGCCCTTGTATCGCACATATTTGGTGAACAGTACGAGTTAGGAATGGATTATTTGCAGCTGCTCTATCTAAAACCCATTCAGAAATTACCTATTCTTCTATTGGTATCAGAGGAGCGCAATACTGGTAAAAGTACTTTTCTCAACTTCCTTAAAGCCATTTTTAAGGACAATGTAACCTTTAACACCAATGAAGACTTCCGCAGTCAGTTCAATGCCGACTGGGCAGGAAAGCTCATCATCGTAGTAGATGAAGTGCTGCTTAACCGTAGGGAAGACAGTGAGCGACTAAAGAACCTAAGTACCACACATACCTACAAGGTGGAGGGCAAAGGAAAAGACCGCTCTGAAATAGCTTTCTTTTCCAAATTTGTACTCTGCTCCAACAACGAGTATCTCCCTCTTATCATAGACATGGGAGAAACCCGCTATTGGGTGAGAAAAATAGAAAAGCTGCAATCTGATGATACGGATTTTCTCAAGAAGCTCAAAGAAGAAATACCTGCCTTCCTATTCTTTCTCCAGCATCGCACACTAAGTACCCAAGAAGAAAGCCGTATGTGGTTCAATCCTAAACTCACGGAAACACCAGCTTTAAAACGAATTATTAGGAGCAATCGTAACAAGTTGGAGATAGAAATGGCAGAACTTGCCATTGACATCATGAAGCAGATGAATATTAAAGAGTATTCTTTTCTGCCTAAACGACATAGTTACGCTACTCAACTATACGCAAGTGAAAGCTGAGAAAAAGCCATGTGCGAAAAGATAGTACAAGATATTTGGAAATTGCAGCCAGCAAGCAATACACTTTGCTACACCACCTACCAGATGAGACTTCAATCGCCCAAACTATTATTCCGATGTAAGGAGAATGGGCAGGGTACTACACGTCACTCTCGAACAACTTTCAGAGAAATAAATACTATTATTTTTGATGAAATGATGAAACAAGAATATAAGCTACTGAATATAAGGAGAATAAATGCTCATCAGAAATCCATCAGAAATAAATCATGGATGAAGTGTATAATTGCTGTCCAAAAAGAGAAATAGTGTACTATGGTGCCAAGTTTCTCTTTTTGGTAAAGTAGTAAATCCTGAGAACATAGAGTAGCGATTTCACTACTTCCTGAAGTAGCAAGCACTTTTGTCTGCACAAAAGTACAACTTGCTCCCCAAGAAAAAAATATCTTATCTGGTAAATAGTGATAAGATGAAACCGTGAAATAACGGAGTAAAGATATAAGGAAATAGTTGCACAAGCATCACTTCCCCTTTAGTCTATTTTTTTGATGAAGAGTTGATGTATAATATAAACACTCATTATCAAGCACTTACAAGTAAACGCATCAAATCATCAATTTTCTAACAACATCTAAGCCGTACAATTATGAACATTGAAACAGCAAAACATATCAAATTGCAGGACTTTCTGCAAAGTATAGAGCATACACCTATCAAAAATTAGTGGCGAGAAGTTATATTATAAATCGCCATTTAGAAACGAAAACACAGGCATCATTCAAGGTAAACACAAAGCTCAACCTTTGGTATGACTTCGGACTTGGCAAAGGTGGTAGTATCATCGCACTTGCAGAAGAGTTATATCATTCAAGAGATATTTCCTATCTGCTTGTGCAAATAGAAAAGTTAGCTCCAGGCATATCCACTATGAACTATCACTCCTACCAACCTACAAGGATTGCTACTCCAGAAGAACCTGCTTTTAAGAACATAGAAGTCTGCGAACTATCTCACCCTGCCTTACTTCGTTACCTCGCGGAGCGCAAAGTGGATATTGCGATAGCTCAAAAGGAATGTGTAGAACTACATTTTACCTATAAGGATAAAACCTACTTTGCTATAGGCTTTGCTAACAAGATTGGCGGCTACGAACTGCGCAACTCTTTCTTCAAAGGCTGCATAGCACCTAAATCATTTACAATTGTCAAGGCACAAGAGCAAGCCAACATCTGTTTGATATTTGAGGGTTTTATGGACTACCTTTCTTATATGACCTTGCAAAAGCAAGGAAAGGGTATCTTTACCTTTAGTGATGGCAAGCCAGCTGGAGTTTCGGACATTATTATCCTTAACTCTGTCACCAACTTGCAAAAGGTAAAGAGCTTTTTAGCCTCCTACGCACACATCGTTTGTCTTTTCGACAACGATAGGGCTGGTCAAACAGCCTACGTTGAACTATCTAAAGAGTTAGGTGCAAAGGTAGAAGATGGTTCCGTGGCTTACTCAAAGTATAAGGACATTAACGACCTACTTTGTGACAAGCCTATTACCACTCAACAACAACGAAAGGGAAAAGGGCTATAACTCCTCGCTTGCTGCCCTATGGATATTTCACAAGCGAAATACCATAGCTCATTAGGGCATTTTCTTTACGCAGCCGTTACACTCCTCTGCTAAAAATGACCAATGAGCAAAGGGGAAGCCCCTTTTGAAACCCCGAAAAGAATCATCAACCTAAACGTAAAAACAAATAATGTAAAAGGACTATGGGATACGCAGTATTACATTTAGAGAAAGCAAAAGGAGCCGACACGGGTATGTCTGCTCATATTGAGCGCACCATTCATCCTAAGAATGCAGATGAAAGTCGCACTCACCTAAACAAAGAACTCATTGAGTTCCCTGATGAAATCCACTCTCGAAGTGAAGCAATTAGCCACCGCATCAATACGGCTGGCATTACTCGCAAGATCGGTAAGAACCAAGTACGAGCAATCCGTATTCTGCTCACAGGAACACACGAGGATATGAAAAGGATAGAAGGTTGTGGACAACTTGATAGCTGGTGTCAGGACAATCTACAATGGTTGGAAGAAACCTATGGCAAGGAAAACGTTGTGTCGGCTGTTATACACATGGACGAGCATACACCACATATACATGCTACGATTGTACCTATTGTTACTTGTGAGCGGAGGAAAGCCGAGAAAGAGAAAGAAAATGGTAAACGTAAATACCGAAAGAAGAAAGTTGGTACACCCAGACTATGTGCAGATGATGTGATGGCACGCAACCAACTAAAGAATTACCAAGATAGTTATGCCCAGCTCATGAATAAGTATGGCTTACAGCGTGGTATTGATGGATCAGAAGCCAAACATATCTCCACTTCTGAATATTACAAATCACTCATTGGTGCAACCGAGAACCTACAAAGTGAACTACAAACACTTGAATCAAGCAAAGAACAGCTTCAATCAGAACTTAAAGAGGTGAAACAAGGAATAAAAGTAGAGAAACTGAAGAGTTCTGCAGTAACTGCCACAACATCGATTACGGATAGTGTATCTTCTCTTTTTGGAGGTAATAAGGTGAAACGATTGGAAGAGGAAAACAAGCAACTTAATGCAGACAAGGCTACTTTGGTAGGGAATATCTCTACACTCAAAAAGCAAATGGCTACTTCTGAAATGATGCATCAGCAGCAGATGGAAACTATAAAAGACGAGTTCACCCGATACTCAATTAGCAAACAACAAGAGGAAAGAAAGTTGGAAGAACTTATTCCTTACCTTGCAGATCTCAAGGCTATCGTTCGTGAGTGTTTGCAAATGGGTTTTGCTACGCACTTGATACGAGCCATTTCATGCTTCAAAAAGGTCAGCTTTAGTGGTTCGCTTTAACTCCAAGCAGCATAATCGCAAGTTTACTACCGAGCAATCTGTGGCATATATCAAGAATGTTATTCAACTTGAAACAAGAACAAATGGCGGTTATTCATTGATGATTTGCCTGTAGTAGATTGGTTTAAAATGAAATACCAGCAATGGAAGAAGAAAAATGAGCAGAATATTTTTCAAAAAAGACATGGAGTAATGAAAATGTAATGTGCAATCAGAACCATATTTTTCTTATGAACGTTTGGAGATTCGACAACAATGAGCTATATTTGCAAATAAAAAGGAAACACTTCATATGAAACAGGCTGATTACATCAAACAAATTGCAAGATTTGCTTTAGCAAACGACAATGCTCGTTTACTTGATTTGCTGTATCGGTATGTAGAATATTCGCAGCAAAATAACAGAGGTAAATTTGCATCAGAGATACTATCTATCATTAAAGATACTGATAGAAGAAATTCTTTAGGTAAGCTCAGGGAGTTTCGGTTGAATAAGGAAATTGAGAGTAAAGCTGATGAGTTTATCATACAGACAGTAATGTCTTCGTTTACGATGAAGGATTTAGTCTGTACACCCAATATTCAAGAAGAACTAGAGTATTTTATTAAGGAGAGAAAGCAAGTTGAAACTCTCGCAAAAATGGATATTCCTGTTTCAAATAAAATATTGCTTCATGGTCCGTCTGGATGTGGGAAGACGTTAAGCGCTTATGTTTTAGCTGGCGAATTGGATCGTCCATTGATTATAGTAAATTTGGGTACAGTAGTTTCATCGAAGTTAGGAGAAACAAGTAAAAATCTCACCCAAATATTTAAGACTGCAGACAAAGAAAAAAAGCTATTGTCTTGTTAGATGAGTTTGACAGCTTAGGTAAGATAAGAGATTATGATCAAGACCATGGTGAAATGAAGAGAGTTGTAAATACAATATTACAGTTGTTTGATTTCATCAGTCAAGACACAATCATCATAGCTGCTACTAATCAATTACAGATGATTGACGAAGCACTTATTAGGAGATTTGATTTGACAATTAAAATAGATTTGCCAACCCCCATACAGGTGCATTCCCTTGTTCAATATACGATTAAAGATCGGTTCAAATTTGACAATGAAAAAGGCTAAAGAGGAAATTATTAACAAAGAATGCAACAATTTATCCTACTATGTTATTAAACAAGCCTTGCTTAATGCTATTAAGCGGAATGTATTAGATGGATATGATAACAATGTTATCCGAACAGATATTTGGAAAAAACTCTTACACGACAAAAGGATTGGTTAATACCAATCCTTTTGTCGTGTAGACTATACTTCAGCTTGAAGAGTAGCCTGAGCAATAGCTTCTACAGTATTCTCCTGTTCTAGGTTGTCGTATAGACTATTGCCATCTATTTCAACAGAATGATTCTGTTCAATTGTCAAAACGAATGAGAAAGGGTGGTCTGTTCCAACTAAAAAATCACGTCCTGTACAACGAAAAATAATTGATATCTGGTTGCAAACCTTTTCAATTTCGTCACGACTTACATTTAAAATCTTTTTCTGTACATTTGAAAATATTTTGCTAGACGCTGGGTAAAAATCATCAGACCATGCTCCAACACTAGACTTTATAGCCATTCTATCATTATTGTCAGATGCTCTTTGTCTTGCATACTCTTCTGCATTCTTTCTTGGATCATCATGGTTCATGCTGTTTCCCAAATTGAAGGCAATATGAAATGGGCAATAAGATAAAGCATCGCCCCGTTTAGGATTGAACTTATAGCAGAGAGTAGCAGTTAAAGTTAGCAATGTACCTTTCTTTGAGTATTGGAGTAAATAACTTGGGATATTCAGATTTATGACCTTATGACTATCGAAATCTATTCTATCTTCAATAACAAATGTACAACGATTATCAGTAGAATCTAAACATTTGGAAATATTGGGGACACCATGACCTGAAATATACTTTGATAATCGCTCTGAACTGTATTTCTTGGACAAACGAGACTTCTCGTTGCGATCTACATTTGGGTAAGAATTATTATCTAAAGCTTTTAAATTATCAATTGTTCTATCAAGATAATACGTTTTTATCGGGTCGGAACTATTAATCATCAGAGCCTTCACGGATTGCATGCTAAGGTTAGGATACTTACGAACAATTTTAGCTGCAATATTAGCTGCTAATGGAGCAGCATAGCTTGTTCCAGAGTTCTGTTCTATTTTCAAGCCAACTCCACCCCGTCTCGGCGATAAGACCAGCATTCTTGATGCAACATCCAATTGATCACCACCAGGCATAACGATATCAGGCTTGAAGAGATTCTTATTTCTTTGGTTGTTCTTGAAGCGAGTTCCATTAATCAAAGAATTATAATCCATGTAATATTTACGAGAATAAAATGCAGGGAGTTCCTTGCTCAAACTCAATCCATGACTCCTCTGGCTTGCATTATAGTTTTTCAGCGATAGCACCAACTGACATGTTATTCATACTTTCACTAGGCTCGCAGAGATTCATGCATTCACCATCATGGCATTCAGTTTCCTCCAGTGTTATAAATGGGTTATAATAATGATTAGGATACTGCAAAAATTGTTTTACCTTTTGACTTGTTCCTAGTTCAGCAGCAACATTCTGCATTTCTTCAATATCTTCTACACTAAGGTTTCCAACAGAAATGAAAATCAAAAGATCATATTCAAAAGCTAATTCGTCAAGTATATATGCGTAAGTAGAAATATTCTGATTGTATAGCTTCCCACGGACTGACATGGAGAGATTGAAGATGCGAACACCGTATTCTTGATTAGCCTTAATAATAGCATCTTTTATATCGGCTATATTTAAAGATCCAGTTTCACCTCTCTGAACTTTTATAGAAAAAATTTTTGCGTCAACATTGATGGTATCAGCATTAATATCTTGGTAGAAGTTATTTCCAAATGCAGCCAATGTCGCAACCGTAGTACCATGAGTTGAATCTGACATTAAATCAATCTCATAAGGATGCTGTTCTTCCTTGCTCGTCAAATCAAAGCCATCCTGTTCTAATATTGGATCTAGCACGGCTAATCTCTGAACACCCGTATCAATAACGCCTATCGTCGGTGCTCCCTCAAGCAAATTCAAAGTTGCATCCGATACTATCTCAGAATCTCCGAATGTGTTAGGACGTATGCGAACGTTATACAACGATTGAATACTTTGTATCACATCAAAATTATCCAATAGAACATCCAAGTCATCTTGTCTTATGAAATCGATCTGATATATTCCAACTCCTATCTTTCTGTATGTTATATCCTTTTCTATCTAGGTATACTTCCATAGCCTCCTCTATATCCTGTTGTTTGTTCAACATTCTTGATGAATTTTCCACCAACTCAAGAAGCACATCATTGGCATCTCCATCTATAACAAAAGAATACTTCATAGAATTACTATCCCAATAGCTAAAATCAGCGATCAAAGTTAAGGGCTTATACTCCGTACTTTCGTCATTATCTTCTGCAGAAAAGGAATTGATTTGAGTTATAAATACATTATTAAATCGGTTTACATCAGCTATAGCGAACAGGACCGTCTGATTCATATTGGAGTAATTAAGTTCTGATAAACCATAAACCTCACAATATTCTTTTATCAAAGCACTATCAGCAATTTTCAAAAAGTTAATCGATAGCATATCGAAATGATCAACGTTTATTTCTTGTGACCTTAAGTTATGACGATTTTCCATAGCTCGCTCAAATTTAGCACGACAACGAAGAAGTTTCTCTCTCTGCTGATGATAGTTCTTAACTTCTCCTGAAGTTTCTTCCTCATTATTTCTACCTCGTGTTCGTTTAAATTCTGGGCAAGTGCCAAATTCATTCTTTAAAAACAGATGACTTTTACTCATTGTACAGAGAATTTTTAATATTTACAAACTATTCTTATACACAAAAATTAGTAATAAGTATTGAAAAATACCATATAATATATAATTAATTTAAAGGTGAGACCAATGTAATAGTGACATCTGATTATTAGGAATAATGATCCATATAGTGGACTAATGGTTAGCACTATTCTTGGCTCACATAATATATTAAAAAAATATAAGATGGCTAGCTTTGTGTGGTTGAATGGGAACAATTTGGGAACATTTGCAAAAACAAGAAAAAAAGCTAAGTATTGAATAATCAATTACTTAGCTTTTTGCTTAGTACCCAGACCCGGTATAATGCCGTGAAAACAAGAGAAACCAAAAAGAATATATTATATTGATAATCAGCTATTTGCAATTTTCTTATATTTGGTGATTTTGCCCTTTTTTTGCCTGTTTTTTTGTTAGATAGTACACTTTTTAGTACACTTTGATATTTCAAACTTTTTAGTATCTTTGCAAAATAAGAAAACATCTGAAAATAAACGAGTTAATGATTTTACTCGGTTTGATACACATTTAGGTACATAACTATCAACTATGGCAAAATTAGAAAATAAAGCAAAGGAAAACCCGAAATTGGAACAAAATACGCTTTCTGATGGTCGGATAAGTCTTTATCTGGAGTATTATCTTGGTAGAGAAGAAACACCTGTTTTGGACGAAAACGGCAACCCTGTTTTGTATGAAACAGGAAAGATGGCTGGTAAGCCCAAAGTACATATTAAGCATAACAGAAGAAAAGAAAACTTGCAGTTGTACTTGATTGCCAAGCCTCGCACTCCAGAAGAACGCCAACAGAATAAGGAAACACTTGCATTGGCTGCCAAAATTCGAGCGGAGCGTGAACAGCAGTTTAAGGAGAGCATGCTCGGCTATCGTCTGAAGAAAGACAGAAATGTCAACTTCTTAGACTATTATCAGGCGTATATAGACAGTTATACCAAGAAAGACCTACGAATGATAAAGATAGCCTTGAATCGTTTTAAGGACTTTCTGAAAGAGCGTTATCCGCTCTATGAGTTTAGTATCAAGCCCGATTTGATAACCAAGGACATGATGGAACGCTTTGTGGAATATTTGCAATCACGAAGTGTGGGTGAAGGGGCAAAGAGCATCTATCAGCGTTTCAAAAAAGTTGTGCGCTATGCCATAGACCATGAAATGATGCAGAAAGATCCCTGCAAGGGTGTTGTGTGCAAGGTAGATGACCAAGTATTGCGCAAAGATGTACTCTCAATGGATGAAATACAGGCATTGATTCAATATCATTATGAGAATGAGAATCCTAATGTTAGGCGTGCTTTTATTCTCTGCCTCTATTGCGGTCTGCGTTTCTGCGATGTAAAAGACCTAACCTATAAGAATGTAGATTATACCAATCGCCTACTGAAGTTTGAGCAGAATAAGACCAAAGGTCATTCGGCGCATAGTGGTGTTGTCATTCCTCTGAACGATGGATTACTTTCACTGATAGGCGAAGCACCTGACGATTTGAATTCCTCCATATAAAGTAATAGTAGCGAATGTAATCGGCTGATTACAAAAGGAAAACATAATATAGAATAATAAAAGGTGAACGATTTGGAAACGAGCGTGTTTCTTTTCCTCTCTTTATTCTGCAATGCCTCAAAGACCACTTATCTAACGTTGCAAAGGTAGTCTTTATTTTCGATGAAAACAAGAGAAAGCCACACTTTTTTATCAGTCCGTTTCATTTTTCCGCACTTGAATTGCCGTTTTATGCCCAAAGCCCATCTCATCGTGAATTTGCTGTTAAAAACTTCCTTTTTATTGTTCTTGTCGCCCTTTTGTATATCAAAAACAGAAAAAATCCATGCAATTCCTTGCAAATTAAAGAAGAATAATCTATATTTGCGTTTAGAAAAAAACAACTTAAACGTTCATGCTTATGAAGACAACGTTGATTTTACCAATTTCAGCCCCCTTGACATAAAGAACGCCACTTTCGGCAGTCAAGGGAGATATGCAGGACTCTACGAAAAGGCTTTGCATTAATCAATTTTCACACACACGATACAATCCATCCCACTTTTATTTTACGGATTTTCTCTCTTTACCGTTTTTATTGCGGGTATCTTATCAGACTGAAAAAGAACATAGACAGTATTAACTTATGGGACGACATTTACACGAAACAGCATTTCTAATAGTTACAGCCTTATTCATTCCCGTGCAGTCCCGTGCGCAGTCACCCGGTCAGGTCAGCGGTGCGGAGGCATGGCTGAAGACCGTCCCCCTGACGACGGATCTGCAGGGGTACTATCATTGGCGCGACTTCTCGGGCGACTCCGTTAGAACCAACCTCTACGATGCCAAGGGCGCAGCCTACGGTGGTGAGTTCACGCAGCGGCACACATGGATACGGACTTTCAACTTCAACCCCGCCCTGAACTTCTCCGAGGGGAATCAGCCGAAGGAGAGTCTACTGAAATACTCCAACCTCGCGCAGATGACCGTCATCGGGGTGTTTGCCCCGACGACCACCGCCTATAACAAGGACGAGGTGCTATATGCCGTCAGCGGACGCAAGGGTGCGGGAAGCCTCGTGAGCAGGGACAAGGCGGTCGGGCAGCAGGGCATAGAACCGCTCGACTACGGAAGCACCGTCGGCGAGGACCTTCTTTATTCGGGCGGCGAGAGGCAGACCGCAGAGGAGTTCAAGTCCACGAGTCCCCGCATCGTCTCATACATCAGGGCATACGCCCCCGTGCATTCCGTGTGGGGAGAAGGCAGACGTGCGACCATCACCACGGGAACATACAGGGACGGAGACGTCAATTTCACGACAGCCTTTGACAAGTCCCTATTCGGGGGCGGTGCGCTCAATGGCTACACGCCCGAGCTCATCGCATACGGCAGGACGCTCACGCCGCTGGAGCGCAGGCAGGTGGAGACCTATCTCGCCATCAGATACGGCATCACGCTCAACGGCTCATACTATACGGGGACTGGCAACCTTTCATGGGACAGGGACGAAAGCGCCGCCTACCACCACAGGGTGACGGGCATCGGGCGTGACGACGCGGGCGACCTCTTCCAGCCTCTCTCCACGACGAGCTACGAGGAAGCACCAAGATACTCTACTGAAAAGACATACGACAGCTTCAGAGACGCAGACCCATACGGCCTGCCGACGAGCCAACGCCTTCTCGTCATGGGACGCGAGGATGGCTCTCCCATGCCCGACGGCGGCTTTATGATATGGGGCGACGACAATGCCGCCACGACCACCGTCGAGACGGAAGGAAACACCGTGGCACGTCATGAACCGCAGGTGGCTCGTCAGGACGAACATCGACTCCACCGAGTACAGGAAGGACATCTGGACGCAGAACGGCATCACCGTCACCTCCTACGGTTTTATGGATGCAGTGTCGCAGAATGATCCCAAGGAGGGCGCATACATCGTCAGCTCCCCGCTCGACACGGGAAACGGCACGATGGAATACACCAACCCGAGGCTCCATCCCGCCTATAACGTGGGCTTCACCGAGGCATCGGGCACGAAGTGCGCCTACGGCTTCAACGTCAGCGCACGGGGTGAGATCCGAATCGTAGAGAACGGAACTGTGCAGAGCAGAATAGTAGAAAGAAACACGGGCGGAAAGAGTTTCATGGTACGCAGAAAAGGAAACAGCGTAACTCTGCTCATAGACGGCCGGGGCAGCAAGGAGCTGCAGATAACCATACCCGTTGAAAGCACGGCAAAGGCAGCCTGCATGATTTTCGAGATCGCAAGCGGCGAGACAGCATTAAATATTCCCAAGCTGCGCAGAAACGGCTTTGGAGACAGCGGCAACATGGTTGAGCTCGGATACGGAGTCCTCGCCAAAGGCAACAAGTTCGCAGGTGCGGACTACCGCAACGTCTTCATGCTCATAGACAGAAACGCAGGCGACAAGACCGACATACATGAAAACATCATCATCAGATGCTCGCGCAAGGACGCGAGCCGTGAAAAACTCATCTTCGACAACATCTTCATGGACACCGACGGCAGTGGATTCGACACGTTCACCTTCGCCAGCTTCGACGGCATACTGGCACGGCTGACACCGCACGATGCGAGCTGCACGGGCGGAAAGCCGCGAAAGGACGGCAGCCTTGACATCAGCATGGTGGTCGGCCTGCCGAGTTTTTCATACAGCCTGCTGGCGGACTCCGTGGAGAATATGGAGAAAGGTGCCGTAGCTTCACGGGGAAACTTCACCACGAAGACATACACGGTGAAGAACCTGCTCCCGGGAAACTACAGTCTGCTCATTAAGCAGAACGCGGGCATCGACATCACGGCGGAGAGCACGGGAGGCGTCGAGTATGCCCATGCGGTCGGTCGCCGAAAGCAGGGAGAGGTCACATGGACTATTCCCTCGCTCACCTCCGACTACAGGGCGGGACTCTGCACCACGCTCGGACTGGGAAAGAACATCCTCCACGGCTTCGACGTGAAGAATGCCACGGCACAAGTCGTGGTCGAGGGTAAGCCCATGGGTGCTGCCGTCACCCTGAATGGAGGTGACGCACTCGGCATCATCTTCACCCCCGACACGGTAAGCTATACGGTAAACGGCATCGTCGTCCACCGTGCGGCCAAGAAAGCCGGTCTCGGCTGGCTCTTCGGCATGGGCTTCAACAAGGGACTCTCGACCATCGACGGGCTGAGCATCGACGGTGGAGACTTCGCCCTGACGAGCGTTTCGAGGGGCGTGGCCTACGAGACGAAGAAGGCTGTCGAGGACAGCATGGCGGTAATTATCGGCAGCGAGTGCAGCCCGAACGTGCCCAAGGCACAGGCAAGGTCGGCAGAAAACACCTCCTCCATCGAGAGACAGGCCCATTCTGCCCTCACCGTGACAAGGAAGGATGGGACTGGTATGGCGTTCAGTGCCGAGCTGAGACTTGCCAAGGAGACCGATGCCGAACTGCTCGTCTATGACACATCAGGAAGGCTGCTGAGCCGGACGGACATGGCGGGAGGCACCATCAAGCGTGCCGACTTCACCGTACCGCAGACGGGCGTGTACGTCGTCAAAGCACTCACCTTAGAAGAGGAATTTACAAGGAAGATAATGGCAAACTACTAAACCCCAACGGCTATGAAGACAAAGCATTACCTCATATCGGCGGCATTACTGACAGCCATCACCGCAGCCATCGCTGCGACGCATATATACAAGGGACAGGACGGTGCACGTGAAAACAACGGCACGAGTATATCACAATCCATGGCAGCACAGACCGAGACATTCACGAAGAACGTCCATAACGCAGAAAAAGCTACGCAGGGAATATCACGGACGGCAAGGAAGGAGGATAAGTCAAAGACGACAGCAGCAGCAACTTCTTCCGTTATGGCGACCACCTACACGGCAGACCATGCCTCGGGCATCATAGGACAGCCCGACGGACGGGTTTCGGACAACCCCGAGGACAACATCTTCGAGATAACAGTCGAGAAAGTTTCTCCAAATATGCGCGCATGGCTGGTCTATGACCTCAAGGGCGTAAGTTCTGGTCAGGGCATCAGCAGGAGCATCAACGATCGCACGGCTGTCGGCGGCTACCTTACGGTTCTTTCCAAGGACTGGAAGACCGTCAGGGAGGAAATAAGCCCCGAGTGGCTGAAGGACGGCAGGAACACCGTCCTCTTCACCATTCCGACGGATGCTTCCTACGCCTATTCGGTCAGGAACGTACATATCGAAACCGTAGCGGATGCTAAGACAAAGACTAATACCAATAAGCAGGAAGAAATAATCCTTTCCTCCGCCCCCATAGCCTATGACGGTCAGACCTACCTCCACGGCTTCGTACGAGGGAAGGCAAGCCGTATCTCAGTGAACGGCACAACCATCACCGTCCATGACGGAGAATTCGAGGGCATCGTGCCATCGACGGGCAGACAGCTCAAGCTCACGGCAGTCATTGATGGCAGGAACATCAGTAGGAAAATAACACCCATACAAGGAGGCAGGGGCGGACTATGCCCGTGCCCTCGTGTCCGTCGGTGGAAAGGCGGAGAAGCAGTTCCTCGCACACAGGGCGGACAGCATCGCCATCGGCGGCAACGTCCTTTCCGTGAAGGCTGCGGACATCGCAAGGGATGGCAGATACTCCATCACGGCACTCCGCGAGACGGACATTCCTGCCCTTGACTACGGCATGACCAACGTCACCGCCAAGGGAGACGGCTACCGCTTTCTGCCCCACGGCAACCACTTCGAGGGCAAGGGTGCAACGGTGAAGATAAAAATACGACCGCATGCGAATCCCGAGCGGTTTTACAGAAGACGACATCAATACCTATTACTTCGACCAAGACACCAGGCACTGGGTGGCTTTGGAACGTGTGAAGGTGGATAAGGCTACAGCCTGCGTGGTATCGAAAACGACGCACTTCACCGATATGATCAATGGTGTAATCAAGGCACCGGAATCTCCACAGACCGACGGATTTACGCCGACGATGATGAACGACATCAAGGCGGCAGACCCAACGGCAAAAATCAATCTTATTACTCCTCCTACGGCTAACAACCGCGGCTCAGCTAATCTACAGTATGGCTTCGAGATGCCCCCTGCCCGCAATGGTATGGCTCCTTCTTTGGGCATACAGTACAGTAGTGAAGGAGGTAGTGGATGGCTTGGAGAGGGTTGGAATCTCTCTGTTCCTTCTATTACGTTGGATACTCGCTGGGGTGTTCCAAGATACGATACAAGTAAAGAAACCGAGACTTATTTGATGTCGGGTTCTATGCTTTCCACGATGGGTGACGATGGCAAGATGGGTGTGGCTCACCGTGGTGAGAAGATGAACCGAAAAGCGGACAGACAGTTCTACACTCGGCAGGGAGGAGACTTCAGCCGTATTATCCGAAAGGGTAATTCTCCTGCCGACTATACTTGGGAAGTAACCGACAAACAAGGAATCAAATATATTTATGGTGGAGAAGGTGCCGTTCTCAAAGGTACCATCACCGATGCAAGCGGTCAAAGCCGTGAGGTGATTACCGAATGGAAGCTCAAACGTGTGGAAGAAACACACGGTGATTATATCGAATACGTCTATGAGACAGCCGACGAACCTGTTCGTGGTGGACTTGTGGCAAAAGCCATTTATCTTAAGGAAGTACGTGCTGGTAATAGCGGACAATCACCCCACACAGTGGTTGTCTTAGAAGGCAGTAAACAGAAACGACTCAAAAACAACAATGCAAGATATGGCTTCCTAACCTCATCGAATCGTTTGTTAGAGAAGCTAACGGTGCACTTCCAAGGAAGTACGCTCCGCAGTTATGCCTTTACCTATAGCGAGGGTGCGTTCAACAAAGATGTGCTCACGGGTGTGAGGCAACTTGACGACAAAGGTGCAGAAGTGTCTTATCAGAAATTTGACTATTATGATGATGTACAGGCTGCTAAGGGGTATGTGCCTTTTAAGGAAAAACAGGAAACATGGAATACACACAATGACGGACTTGACGCAGGATTTATAAGTCCTCTCAAAGAAGTTGGTGGCATATTCAGCGATAAACCTACTGCCTTAGGAGGAACAACAAGCCTTTCTTATGGTGGCTCTTTCTATGCTGGAGCAGGAGTTGATGATCAAAGTTCTTCAACAAGTGGCACTATTGGTGGTTCTTTTAATTACTCTCATGATAATTCTAAAGGGATTATTGACTTTTGCAGACCTTAACGGAGATGGATTACCCGACAAGATATATCAGGATGGAGGTTCTGTGTACTATCGTCCGCAAATATGCACAGACGAAAAGAAAATAACCTATGGAGAACCTATCAAAGTTATTGGTATCTCTAAATTTTTCTGCTTCATCCAGTAATACTTTCTCTGGAGGATATGCCATCAAGGCTGGGTGGCAGTATATTATGGCTACTGTTGCTACAAGTACCTCCCGCACAACTACTAAAACCTCTGTATATTTCAGTGATGTTAATGGTGATGGGCTTGTAGATATAGTTTCTAATGGTAAGGTTTATTTTAATCATATAGAATTTGATGCGCAAGGTCATGCCATTCCTCATTTTACGCTTAGCAGCGCCGATACACCAAGCCCCATCATCTATGATGCCAAGAAAATAGATAAAACTATTGGAGAGGTTGATCCTACCGAGCAGGCAGAACTGATTAAATCCTCTCCGATGGAAGATATGGTACGTGTATGGCAGGCACCTAAAGATGGAATCATCAGCATCTCGGGTACAGTTAGTTTGATTACTCCAACAGGCGAATACGATACCGATGAGTATGCTCATGCTGACGGTGTGCGCGTAGCCATTCAGAAAGGCAGTACAGAACTCTGGAGTAAGAAAATTGCCAAGGGAGATGCAACAGCTTATAATGCTACGGCACAGAATATCACTGTCAAGAAAGGCGACCGCATTTATTTCCGTGTCCAGTCTGGTACGGAGGAAACAAGCAACGGTGCCTTTGACAACGTGAAATGGGCGCCTGTCATTACCTATACAGGTGCGGCAGAAACACTCCCCGGCGGATTATCTACCACTGTTTATCAACCTCAGGAGGGTGCCATTTATGGTGCCAATACACTGACCAATGTGGCAGAGAGCACTTCTTTGAACCTGTCAGGTAAGTTCACCAAACCCGTCACAACAGATGACGTTACGCTCAGAATTGTCGCATCTAATGAGTTAAAAGACAGCTTGGGTAATAATAATCCGAATTATAAAAAAAGAGAAATCTATACCCGTACCTTAGCATGGAATGAAGCGTTTGACGGAGAAATTAAACAGACGATTCCTAATCCGGATGGCTTGACAAATCTAAACTTTGAAATCAGTTCTTCTTCTAATGTGGACTGGTCGAAAATAAAGTGGACACCACAAATAGAGACCATAGGCAAGAATGGTAGCAGGCAGCGTACGGCAGGGGCAACCCATTATATTCTCTTTGCCGACATGGTTAGTGAAGGTAAACCTGTAGTACTTGCTTCCAATGTTTCAACCCTGACAGTTACTCCGAGTATCACGATGCTACCACCAACGGTAAACGGAATGGTAACGATGACTGTCAAGACTGTAGACAAACTGTTGGGTAAAAAGACTTACACTTTCAGTGGTGGCAGTCTTTCAGGAGATCCACTGATAATCACCGGTATCAGTGCAGGCAAGATATGGATAGATTACTTCTATTCAGGTAACATCTCAGGTCAGACAGTAACTTCTGCAGCTACTGTCAGTGGCATAGGAACAGCACAGGCAGGCTTCTATGCCCAGACAGAGAACAAAGGCTTCGGCACAATGTATCGTGGTTGGGGTGGCTTTGTTTATAATGCTTCCGAAGGTAGGTATGGCAAACCTATTGATGAATCACTGCTGAAGCTCCCCCGATAGCAAGGATGCCAAGATGGATCCTTTGACAATGGCATTTGTACCAATAGGAACAGACCAAAGTTCATTTGATAGATGGATAGGACAACGAGCAGAATTGTACCTTACAGCTAAAGAGGCTGGGGCTTCAAGACTAACTGAACAAAATGTAATATTAACTAACCCTTTCGAACATATTGATGATATAACAGGAGTTTCCGGTACGTGTCTACAAGGAACCGGTGCTGTAGCTATAACACAGGAAATGGTTGCAACAAGTGATGTCAATCAGACAGGCATTGCTTTTACATACAATGATGCAAGTGGTAAGAGTGTAACTCGCTCCACTATGATGGATTTCAATGGGGATGGTTTCCCGGATATTTTTTTCCAAAAGGGAGTCATACAATATACAAATTCGCAAGGAGGTATCAGTGGCGAAAAGTATAGTGGAATTGGAACCATCGGCAGCGAGAACAAGTCTGAAGGATGGGCATTGGGAAGTGATCCCATTATTTCGATAAGTTCTACGATTGCTCATATAGCAAAAAGGAAAGGATCATTCCAGCAACCAAGGCTCCAGCAACAAGGCAAAAAGCTAGTATGTCTGGATCTGTCAGTATTCCTCCCTCTAACAAGGATTGGAGCACAGAAACATTCATGGATGTGAATGGAGACGGTCTACCTGATAAAATTATTAAGGGAAATAAAGTTCGACTTAATTTAGGGTACAACTTCACAGAACCGATTGATTGGGGAATTGAACGAATACAAGGTGGTAAGGGAATTACTTATAACGCCAATATAGGTGGTGGCTTCAATAAGGGGTCATCAAGCTTCGCCGGGGGATACAATGTTGTAACCTCTAAGAATGGAGAAGAGTATAATCTCTCTGATGTAAATTCTGACGGATTACCAGATAAGGTATGGCGCAATGACAAGACTATCATGGTGGCATTTAATATCGGTAATGGTTTTATGGATGCCATTCAGTGGAAAGGGCTTTCTTCTCTTAGCGAATCTGCCTCAACCTCAGAGGGTGCTGAGGTTGCATTTACTGTCAATTTCACTCCAAAGTTAATTCCTGTCAAAATTTCCATAAATCCAGTTGTTTCTGTCAGTCATAGTATAAATCGTAACAACTATGCTTTGCAGGACGTAGATGGCGACGGCTACCTCGACATTGTGGAATCCGATAAGGAAAGTGAACTGAAAGTAACCCGCTCTGCTATCGGCAGAACGAATATGCTCAAGAGCGTGACCAATTCCCTTGGCGGAACCTTTACACTGGACTACGAACACAGCACGCCTACCTACGGCCTGCCCGGTGGTAAATGGGTAATGTCGTCCGTAACCATTGACGATGGTATCCGTGATGATGGACCGATGATGAAGACGATGTTTGCCTATTCAGATGGACAGAAAGATCGCCACGAGCGTGAGTTCCTCGGTTTTGGAAAGGTCGTAACCAAGAATATCGACACCGAACAGGGTGAATCCGCAGTCTATCGTCAGGCTGTGCAGCTCTATGATGTGTCCACCTACTATGCACAGGGCAATGAGCTTGGAGCGTCTGTAGAGGATGCCAAAGGCAACAAGTACACCGAGACACGCAATGAATATGATGGCTATTATATCACAGCCAACGGTGACAGCTATACTTTCAACAAACAGAAGAAACTCTGTAGCGACCGCGCCTCTGCCTTTGTACCGCTCCGCTATACCGCCAATAAACAGTATGAGGGACAGGCAACCGGCATCACTACCTCAGAGGCTTGGAATGAGTATTACCTCACTGGCTATCACGGAGAACTGAAGTCCTACAAGTTCAGTGATAAGGGTAAGTTGGGTGCTGACGGTTCGGGTAAGTTCGACTACCAAACCGCAATACAATATGCTCACAATGATAACAAACATATCTTCGGGCTACCTACCAACGTAACCGTAACGGGCGGTGATGGTAAGATTTATCATCAAGTTTCTGCGACTTACGATTTGAACTATGCCGACCATATTACACAGATTAAGCAACAACTCGGAAGCGGCGAAGCCGTCTCTGACTACACCTATGATGCTTACGGCAACATCATCAAGACCATGCTTCCTGCTAACAGCAAGGGACAACGCATGTGGTATACCTACCGCTATGAGCCGGTGATGAATATGTATGTGGAGCGCATAGACGATGCATTTGGCTACCGTAGCGAGGCAGCCAACTTCGACTACCGCTATGGTATGGCACTCCGCCGTATGGATCTCAACCACTTCTATTATGAAACGGAAATAGACAACCTCGGACGTGTGAAAGCTGTGCGCGGTCCTAATGAGTTGGCAACAGGTGTGCCGTACATCATTGCCTTTGACTATCAGCCTAAGGCTACTTTCGGCACCAATGGTATTACAGTGCCTGCTTACGCAGTGACCAAGCATTACGACATACAGCACCCAAGCGATGATATGGAGACCGTAACCTTCGTGGACGGCTTCGGGCGTCCCGTTCAGGTGAAGAAAGACGGTGTGGTAACGAAAGCTGCCAAGGGTAGTGCTCCGAAAGACGAGACCGTGATGATTGTCAGCGGACGCAACGTCTATGACGCATTCGGACGTGTGGCAAAGGCTTACTATCCAACAACGGAGGCACTGGGCAGCAAGACAGCTTTCAACAAGGCTTTTGATAACGTGTCGCCAACCGTAACGGTTTATGACGTGCTTGATCGTGCCATGAAAGTAACGCTTCCGGACAATGCTGAGACCAAGACGGAATACTCTACGGACGCAGGTAGCAATGCACTCGTAACGACTGTAACTGATGCGTTGGGTAATCGTCAGGCTACCTATACCGATGGTAGTGGCAAGACGGTGAAGACCGAGCAACTCAGCGGACCCGATGGTATCATTACCACTTCTTTCGAATATGATGGCATTGACCGATTGGTAAAGGTAACAGATACCGAGGGCAACGTAACGACATCCGTCTATGATATGGGCGACCGTCGCACTGAGGTAAACCACCCTGCAAGCGGTATCACCACCTTTACCTATGATGCCTTGGGTAATGTGCTCACCAAGCAGACAGCCAACCTCAAAAAAGAGGGCAAGACCATCAATTACGAGTACGACTACGGTCGTCTGGCGGCTATCAACTATCCCGACCATCCGGAAAATAACGTGAAGTACCATTATGGTGGTATCAACTCTTCTTACAACCGTATCGGCAGATTGATGCTTCGTGAGGACGGCAGTGGCGCTATCGAGTATTACTATGGTAAGATGGGTGAGGTCTTGAAGACCGTGCGCACGCTGATTGTGCCTAATCAGGCGGTGGCAACCTACGTAACACAGTGGAAGTACGACAGCCATAACCGCCTATTGGAAATGATTTACCCCGATGAGGAAAAGGTCACCTACGGCTATAACCTCGGTGGACAGGTAGACCACGTCCGTGGTTACAAGTCCTATGGCTACGACTATGTGAACAAGATTGGCTATGATAAGTTTGAGCAGCGCACCTACCTGAAGTATTGCAACGGAGCGGAAACGTTCTACAGTTACGACCCTGCACGCAGACGTTTGCAGAACCTCGTGGTGAATGCTAAGGCAGGTACTATCATGGACAACGCCTACAGCTACGACGCAGTGAGCAACGTGCTTGGTATTAAGAACAATGCTCCGCTCCCACAGAGTGGCAAGGCAGGCGGACAAATGAGCCATAGTTATACTTATGACCCACTATATCGTTTGGCAAGCGCAACGGGAACTTATAAGGGAACGGACAATAAGACGGCTTCTTACACCCTTGCTATGGGCTACGACAATATGCACCGCATCACGAGCAAGAAGCAACATCTCTCGCAGACAGGTGTACAGTTCGAGGGCACGCTCAACGCAGGCTACGAACTCGCTTATACTTACGGCAAGGATACGGGTAGGAAGTTCCAACTCGACAATGTTCGTGATATTAACTACCGAACGGAAGAAACTCCTACGGAGAGTACCAATATCAACAACGGACACAAGTACACTTACGATGCCAACGGAAACCTTGTCTACATCAACACCTCTCGTGTAAAGAAAGACGGCAAGGAAGATGAAAAGGCAAGTGAGCAGAAGTACCGTTGGGACGAGGAGAATCGCTTGTTGGCAGCTGATGAGAACGGCTTTGTGAGCAACTATTGGTATGATGCCGATGGCGAGCGCACAGTAAAGACCTCAGGCGAAAACGAAGCTATCTATGTGAACTCCGAGTTCTCGGGCGGCAATACGGGTACAGCAAGGTTCAGTCTCTATGTCAGCCCATACCTCGTAGCAGGGCAAGGTGGCAAGTACACCAAGCATATCTATGTGGGCAGTCAGAGAATAGTCAGCAAGCTTGGCGACCTCGCCAGCTATGGCGCAGACCCAAGACGAATACCTTATGCAGGCAATGAAGCTGATGGTCTTACCATTAACTACAAGGATAAGTACAACCAGCAGTTACAATCCATTAAAGACAATTACAAAACGTTTGACTTGCCATATAATGGTAAGGACAACGATGACTACGTAAACGGTCAAGGCTTCTGCTGCAATGATGGTACGCCGGAGGCAGCACAGGCAAGGGCTATGGCACGCACAAGGGCTGCAAATGGCAACTTCAAGCCGAATGATGACTACGAAAAGATGCAGTTCTACTACCATCCTGACCATTTGGGCAGCAGTAGCTACATCACCAACCTTGATGGCGAAGTATCGCAACACATCGAGTATGTGCCGTTCGGTGAGGTGTTCATAGAGGAACGCAACAACACATGGAATACCCCTTACCTCTTCAACGCAAAAGAATTTGATGAGGAAACAGGTATGTACTACTATGGTGCGAGATACTATGAGCCGAGGTTGAGTTTGTGGATGAGTGTGGATCCGCTTGCTGAGGAATATATTGACATAAGTGCATACACTTATTGTCATAATAATCCAATAAATCTATTTGATCCTGATGGTCAAGGAGATTATTATACAGATGCTGGTAAATGGCTTGGTAGTGATGGGAAACAGGATAATATGGCATATACAGCAACTGGTGTACGTAAAGAAAAAAACAAGAATGGCTCTCTAGTGAATGTATTCGAACACCCTGTTAAATTGTCTATTGGTCAGAAAGAGCTTAATACTTTGGCATCAACTGTATATGCAGAAAGTTCTATAGGGTATGGTATATTTAGCAAAAGAAGAAATGTTTGCAATAGCTTCTGTTCATGTGAACAAGAATAAAGTAGCGTATGGTAAAGACTCTCCGAGTGCAAAAGCATTTAGAAGAACAACGTTAAGCAAACAAACAAATGCAATGCAAACAGCCAATGCCGCTGTTATAAATGCATTTACACCAGGTTCTATAGATTATAGCAATGGAGCAGATCAATGGGATGGTGCAGAACAAGCAATGATTCCTAAGGAGTTTCAGAATAAGCCATCAAATGGTACTTTTATGTATAAAATGAACGTCATGGGGTGGAGTATGCGTGATAAGGAGTATGCATCGTGGAAAAATGCTGTAAATAAAAAATTTGGTAATGGATCATTTAATGTTCCGCAGAAAAACTGCAGGATACAATTATGGAGGTATGAAGAATAAGGGAAGAATTAGGCTTACTTCCACTGCACAATATGGATTAACTATTTTTTTGGAGGACTATAAAATGATTTTTATTTTTCAAATTTATGGCTTCGAAGAGCGTTTTTTTGCATTTTACTTTGTTCTTGTCTGCTAGATAATAAAGCTCAAAAATGTCTGGAAACTTTATTACAATACAAAAAGAAGTCCAGATTAGGAGTTATACATCTAAAGGACAGTTGAGACATCTTGTGCAAAAGCGATGACGATGGGAATAAGGTCGATTCTGTAATTTATAAAAAGAATATTTATGTTTATTCTTTTGCAAAAAAACAAAAAGTGTACAAGAACTCTAATTTTTCGTGTCATAAATTTCTATTCTAAATTTAAACTGCATAAGGAGACTTTTTTTGTCTCCTTATGTTAAACATGTCATTCCTATTAGAGGAGTATATTTCTGATTTGCAAAACATTTATGAATCCATTCTTCCGAATGGTGATGAAGTTTCAAATCATATATCGATTTCTATAAACAAAAATAGCACCCATGTAACATTTCGTAATCTGAATTGTCGTTTCAATGTTTTTATTTAGTCCTGTAATATTACAATCTTATTTGTCCTACAATACAATAAAAGACATAAAAGCTATATATTAAATTCGGAAGGCTCTCAAAAATAAGTTATATTTTTGGAAGGAATATTCTCAATATCTTTTTTTAATTATAAACATAATTCAATTAAGATAGTAATAGAATCATTATCATCCTATGATGATAGAAAAGATGAATATATTTATGAATGGAAAAGAGATACGTAGGGTCTTGCTAATTAAATATAACTCGTTAATCATTAATTATTTATACTTCTTAATGTCTGGTTAATTTGTAAAAAATGATTACCTTTGGATGTTAAAAAAACAACAAGAAGCAAGATGAAGTACTACTCTCAATATCGTAATCATGATTTGTTTGATCTTCAGGAGCTACTCTCACGATTTTGCAAGTCCAATCGCTGGGTTAAACTTGGCGACAACCTGCCCTGGGATAATATCGTGCGGGAATACAACAAGCGTTTGCAGTATCGCCACGCAGGAGCGGACAACAAGACGGCATCTTATAGCCTTGCAATGGGCTACGACAATATGCACCGCATAACAAGTAAGAAGCAACACCTCTCACAGACAAGTGTGCAGTTTGACGGCACGCTCAACGCAGACTACGAACTCGCTTATACTTACGGCAAGGATGCGGGCAGAAAGTTCCAGCTTGACAATGTTCGTGATATTAACTACCGAACGGAAGAAACTCCTACGGAGGTACGAATATCAACAACGGACACAAGTACACCTATGATGTCAACGGAAACCTTGTCTACATCAATACCTCTCGTGTAAAGAAAGACGGTAAGGAAGATGAAAAGGCAAGTGAGCAGAAGTATCGTTGGGACGAGGAGAACCGCTTATTGGCAGCCGATGAGAACGGTTTTGTGAGCAACTATTGGTATGATGCCGATGGTGAGCGCACAGTAAAGACATCAGGCGAAAATGAAGCTATTTATGTGAACTCCGAGTTCTCGGGTGGTAACACCAGTACGGCACGCTTCAGCCTTTATGTCAGCCCATACTTAGTTGCTGGGCAAGGTGGCAAGTACACCAAGCACATCTATGTGGGTAGCCAGCGTATTGTCAGCAAACTCGGCGACTTGGCTTCTTATGGGGCAGACCCAAGACGTATCCCGTATGCAGGCAAAGAAGCTGATGGTCTTACCATTAACTACAAGGATAAGTACAACCAGCAGTTACAATCCATTAAAGACAATTACAAGGCGTTTGACCAACCTTATAACGGTAAGGACAATGACGACTACGTAAACGGTCAAGGCTTCTGCTGCAACGACGGTACGCCCGAAGCAGCACAAGCCCGTGCTATGGCACGCACAAGAACTGCAAACGATAATTTCCACGATAAGGACAATTATGAAAAGTTACAGTTCTACTACCACCCTGACCACTTGGGCAGCAGTAGCTACATCACCAACCTTGATGGCGAGGTGGCTCAGCACATCGAATACGTTCCATTTGGAGAAGTGTTCATAGAGGAGAGAAACAACACGTGGAACACGCCTTATCTTTTCAATGCTAAGGAGTTTGACGAGGAGACAGGTATGTACTATTATGGTGCAAGGTACTACGAGCCAAGGTTGAGTCTATGGATGAGTGCGGATCCCTTGGAAGAAGATTATCCTAACCTATCAGCTTATGGATATTGCCATAATAACCCTATAATTTTATACGATCCAGATGGCAAAGGAGATTATTTCACTAATTCTGGGATTTATTTGGGATATGATAAAATAAACGATGGTAAAGCTTATTCTGTTACAGGTAATTTTAATATGAATGATTATCTCAATGGGAAAATTGATAAAAAAACTTCAATATCTGAAATTAATTTAAATAGCAACATTGGGCAATTAGCTAGAATTGGTTATGCCGAATTTAGAGGGGGAAATTCTACGGAGCAACTAGTAGGAATGGATATAGTAATGAACAGAGTTGAGTCTGATAAATTTCCAAATACTATAGAGGGTGTTATAAAACAACCATGGCAGTTCTCTTCATTAAATAAGAATGACAATAATCGGATTTTTCTATACCAATCCTAGCGAGACACTTAAGATTCAAAGTGGGAAGCATAAAAGGCGAGTTAGACAAACTGAATCATAATGCGTGGGTTAGAAGTTTATCTAATGCTATCAAGGTATATAAAAGGAAGTGAACGGGGAATCAGTAAATCGGCTTTGTTATATTATAGTCCAAGATCGATGTCAAGGGATAAGAATGGTAATCCTACCATCCCTAAATGGGACTTTAACAAGTTAAAAGGAAATATACGTAGCTGGAGTTAGACCATCATATATTAAGATGTATACTTACAAAGAATCGAAAAAGAAAGGTCAAATAAAATGAATATTTTTAAAGTGTATGTGGTTATTAATTATGTCATTTAATATAACCGTTACCCATGCTCAAAGGGAATCAATTAGTTCTTTAAAGGACAACTCACTTCAATGTGTACAAAAAAATTCCCTTTGGGAGAAAAATAAAAGCCTCCTTTTTTTAAATGTCTATCAGGATACTATTAATAATTATGTGATGTTCAAAACGATTAGATATTATGGTAAAAACTTTTTCGGAAATCGGAACTATATCAGGTGCGGGGAATATTGATTTTAAAGATGGAAAAAAATCTCCTTAAAATCATATTATTTCGAACCTAATAATAAAAGTATATGCTATAGAAATGTATGTAAAGGGTTCCACATATGGGGCTTCTATGCTCTTTATAATCTATGAGACCGATGGCCTTGGAAACTGGGAGATAATAAGATGCCCTTTCGAGTCTTTTAGAATCGTAACTAACAAAGCTAATATTTCAAAAAAATAATACGTTATGAGGACGGTAGATTGTTTAGTTATTATACCTTTAAAGATAGAGTAATACAACGAATAGGGAATAGATAGTAATGCTCCAAAACGGGAGTTGTCAAAATAGTCATTTGAGTATCAATGTGATTTTAAAAGATTAGGCGTAAAGGCAGGGAAAGATTCTCTGCCTTTTGCTATATTTGTACCCCCCAAAAAAATTGAATATACGAGAATTCTTCGGAACTTTATGCTCCAGATTGGGAGTTGAGTTTCAATGCCGCATCGCCACTCAAACAATATTCTCAAAAGAGGTAAAGTACAGGTAAACAACGCTACCGATGCAAACTTTGCCAGAAGCATTTTATTACTGACTACACATACAAAGCATATCTTCCTAACACTGATTCTAAAATCACTCAACTACCCAAAGAGGGATTGGGCTTCCGCAGTACGGAACGAATGCTGGGTATTAGATTTATCAGTATTTATTCATGTCTACTCTCAAGAAATTTTGTCAGTTGTACTGCTTGTTGTTGCAGTCTAATAAGAAGTTGGGAATAGGTTTCGAGTCTGCCGAGCATTCGTTGAGCAGTGGCGACAGAATGATAAGCATTGAGGACTTTCACGGCTTCGTTGTATAGCACGCCTATCTTATGAGTCATGACGACGATTTCTGAGAGTTTCTCCAAGTAAGGCTTCTTTGAAGGGTCTTCCGTGATGACCTTAAAGGCTTCACCCAAAATCCTTGCTCGGACAAAATCGCTTTTTGTCTTTGCTCCGACTTGCGATAGAGTCTGATAAGTTTCTGCTGGTCTTCAGAATTAGGTATCCTGATATGCCATCTGTCCCATCTTGGGCAGGTGGCACATCTGCCGTCTGGCTTCTTTTGTTTCTGCTTTTTCATTGCTTTCTAATTACGACTTTGGAGTGATTTAATCCCCCTTTGGGGCAAGGGTCTTTGTGGTACAAACGATAGTTTGTGGTACAAAGACACACCTTGCTGATGTAGAAAATGGGATTATAAGCCCCTGCTGTGTTACTGCATTCATTGAATACAGTAACTCGGCGTAGGCTTGCATTCGAGGAATGCAGTAATTCAGAGTTTCCTCCATCTTTCCACATCTTCCTTGTATTGGTCGAGGTGTTCCCGCAGTACCTGTTCGACATATCCCGAAACGCTCGCTCCATGCTCACCGATTCTCCGCACCACGAAGTCTAACTTTCGTTGGATTTCCTCTGATACATACACGGCTTTGCGGTGGCTGTTGCGAAAGGGCTGGAGATATTTCCCCTGAAACTCGGATAATTGCTTCCTGTCCTTTGTTTTTCCCATTCGTTGATGAATTTCTTCGGTAGAAGTAGCCCTTTCTGTTGGCGACAACGCTGTTTCTTGATAGGACGGTTGAGAAAAATCCTTGTTACTCTCCTTGTCATTTTGTTCCTCAACTTTATCAACAGGCTCAAACCTTCTCTTTTCCTCTTCATAATCGGAGGGCTGGTCAAAATCGGGTAACTCTTCGGGCTTGCGGAGCTTAACGCCATAATTTCCCATATCTCTAATGGCTTGTTCCAAGCGTTGTTTCCTTTTTTCATCTATTCTTGCCATAATTTCTTGGGTATCGGGTTATAGTGTTTTTCAAGCATGGCTTGTATGTCGCTCTGCTTGTAGAGTATCTTCCCTCCGATTTTGTAGAAAGGAAGCGTTCCTGAGTTTCTGTACTCTTGGAGCGTGCGTGTGCTGAGCCGTAATTGCCTGCACACTTCCTCGCTCGAAAGGTAAACCTCGCCATCTAACATCGGACGAGCTGTGGCACAATACCGCTCCAACTTCTTCAAAGTGCCTTCCATCAGTTGTGCAAACATCTGCATCTGAGGGTCTTCCCGCGTAATGATTTCATTCTCTGCCATAATTCATTCATTCTTTGATTTCAATCCTTGACTGCATTCAGCATTTCACAGATGTCGGTCTGTTTGTAATAACACTTGTGTCCAATCATGGAGAAAGGGATTTTGCCCGTATCTCGGTATGATTGTAGGGTACGCTTGCTGATGCCTAAACGCTTGCACACGGCTTCGTTGTCGAGCCATTGCTCGGTCTCAGGAGGATTACCGATGAGTTTCTCCACACGATGGATAAAGTCTGCAAATTCGGAGCGATGTTGCCCCCACGCTTTGCGGTCGATGATAATGAGTTTCATTGCCTTAATTTTGTTTTGATTACTTTATTGTTACTCAGCAAACAAACTGTTATGCAGTCCATTGCCGTACTTCTCGGGTGCAAAAGTAAACCCTCGGAAGCACCGCTGCAAGAAATGAGGATAAGCAGGGAAATAGAGAGAAAGCAATAGAAAAACAAAGGAAATCCGTCTGTGTTATTGCGGTAATGAGATGAGGTGCCGGTTCGTTCCTTTTATTATTTTGTTGTTTTATCGATAATTCGATAGTTCGACAAATCGAGATATCGAAGTGTCGATAGATAGTTTTATCGATAGATTATTTTGACGATATATAGTTTTGACAACAGATAGTCATGACAACAAATTGTACAAACAATAGATAGTCCGTATTATCGTCAGTCCTATCTGTTGTTAGTTGTTACGCCTTGCGTCCAAAGAGCCTGAGTATGCCGTATTCTTGTCGTGCCTATCTCTCTACGGCAGCCCAGCCTTGCAAGGTTGGGAGAGATGAATACGACCGCATGGATATAGAAAATGGCAATACCACCTTGAAACAGAAAAATCCTGCGGTGGAGATTCTTCTCTCCATCCGCAGGACTCGACCTTTCAGGGCAGACAGGCTGCCGTTGTACCTTTGCACGATAAGAAACGGCATCAGGAACTTTGCGTGCGCCTTTGCCTACAACGCCTTCGGGCTTGCTTCCTCCGTCTGTTTGACCGTTGGCAGATTGTTGCTCTCGATGAGCAGCACTATCGTGCCTGTGAGTTCGGTGTAAAGACGGTCGTATTGTCCGCTTGCGGCAAATGCGTCCGTCAGTTCATACCCAGCGAATGTGGCTTGAACAGCCTTGTTCGCCAACAATAAAAGCGAAGCCTCTCGGGGAGCGGTGCAGGAAGTTCCCTCTCAAACTCGTCCTCCAAGACAGAAACAAGGGTATCGTACTTTGAGAAATGCAGTCCACTGAAAAGCACTTCACTTGCTATTCTTTCTGCTTCTAAATGATTAAAACCTTGCGCCACGGCATCGCAGTAGGCGGTCAGTGCCATATCGGCTCTTGCCGTGATAAACTCCTTGTCTCCCAATCGCTCGGGGTGATGTTCACTCATATAGCTTTCCAACTTCAATCGGAAGAAGGAAACTTCCTTTTTGTTCTTCTGTTTCATTGTTCTTCTTGTTAAAAAGTTAGACTTCTTTTTTGATTCATTCATTACGGCTGTTACAGCCCAATTATGGGACTTGACTTTTTCGGTGTTCTTGACGGACACAGCCGTAAGGCTTTACGCAGTACCCTTGTATGCTCACTACCCATCAGGGGTTGCATTTCCTTGGCAATCTTGCTCTTGGTCACCCGTGCATAAATCTCGGTCGTGGAGATAAAGCGATGCCCCAGCATCTTGCTCACCGTCTCTATCGGAAGTCCGTTCTCCAGACAGATGGTCGTGGCAAAGGTGTGCCGTGCGGTGTGTGAGGTCGCTTGGGTATGCGGTGGCAGTCCTGCCTTAATACATATCTCCTGAATAGTTCTATTGAAATTACTGTTGCTGGGAAACTCTCGAAAGAAAAGCCCCTCCCTTCGTTCGTGGCTCACAATGGCGAGTATTTTCTCGGCAACGGGCAGCAACGGGACAATACTTCTGTTCTGTGTCTTTGTTCGGCAGAGGGAGATATATCTGCGTCCATCACTGAGCGTATAAACATCGTCCATTCGGAGTTTCTTTAAGTCTGAGAATGCCAGCCCCGTGAAACATCCCAAGAGGAAAATAAGTCTGCAATGGTTATCTGTCGAGCGGTGCGGACGGTAAGCCAAGAGTTTTTGCAGGTCGTCCGCCGTAAGTGCATTGCGCTCGTAGGTAGGCGTTTCTATGTCTATGAGTTCAAAAGGGTCTTCACGAACGTATCGCTCCTGCAATGCCTTGCGAATGACCTGATGCAAGTGGCGTAAGCGGTTGCCGACACTGCTTTCCTTGTTTCCCAAGTCCCGAAGCATGAAAAGGCGATAGTCCTCAAGGAAAGTCTTGTCCACCTCTGTGGGCATACAGTCTGCCCTGTCCCTTACTTGCAGGAAATGAACAAAACTCTTGTAGCTGTCCTTAAAAGCCCTGACAGTTGCCTTGCTTAAGGTTCTGCCCTGCAAATCCTCCTTTTCTTTACAGACGGTTTGGTATAACTCCGTAAGTGTTGGCATAGGGCGACTTTGCTGCATATAACGCTCCTTGAGGTATTCCGCCGTAATATAGTTTTCTTCCCTTAATGTACGTTCATAGAGTGAATGCAAGCACTCTTCGATTGAGTTCAGTTGCAGATTGATGCCGCTTGAATTACCTGCTGTCGCCTTGATGCGCCCTTTTCGGGCAAGCCACTCATCGGGGGAAGTTTGCAACTGCGTGGAAAACGATGAGGACGTGCCGTTGCAGGTGATACGGCAACGGATTACGCATACTCCGTGTTCATTGGTCTTGCTTCTGTCCGTGTAGAATAATATGGAAAATGTACTTTTCATTGTGCTGCGGTTTTAGTTGGTCAGTTGATAATGTGCGAGTTGTGGAAGTATTTTCTCTATGTCTAGAAAGACACGCTCGGGAGAAGTCTCCGCATACACTTGCGTGGTTTTGATTTGACTGTGTCCGAGCATTTTGGAAACGCTCTCAATGGACACGCCTTCCGACAGTGTCATCTGCGATGCGAAGGTATGCCGTGCCATGTGATAGGTCAGCGTTTTCTGAATACCGCAAAGCCGTGCTATCTTTTTGAGGTGTATGTTCACCGTGTCGCATCCGGGTATGGGCAGCAGATACCCCTTGGGCGGTTCGTGTCGGAAAGCCCTCGTGTGAATGCCCCGATAACGCTCGATAATGGCAGCGGCTTCGGGAAGTAGGGGGATGTGGCACACGTTGCCCGTCTTCACTCTCGGCTTGCATATCCAAGTCATTCCCGCTTCGTGAAAGACGTGCTGCTCCGTCAAGTGATACACGTCGGTATAGGAAAGCCCCGTCAGGCAGGAGAAAAGGAACATATCCCTCGACACTTTTTCATAGCCTTGCAATTTATCTTCTCCCAAGGCTGCGATACGACCTACCTCTTCCCTTGTGATGTAACGTGGAGTGCCCACTTCCCAACGAATGGAATGGTTGATGAAGGGATAGGTGTCAATGATGTGCCGTTTATGCAGGTCTTTGAGCAAGGAAGCCAGCATGGAGAGATAACCAGCCGAAGTGTTGAGCTTGAATCCCTTTTCTTTGGCGAAGTAGTCCTCCAAGTCTTTGATGAGGACTGTGTCCACTTTCTGTACGGGAATATCCTCCACATGATAACGATACCTGACGAAGTTTGCCAGATGCTTGCGGAAAAGCAGCAGGCATTTTAGTCTGCGTTCGCTGCGGTCTATGCCCACACGCTCACGGAAGCGGTCGATATACTCGTCCGTATGATAAAGCAGTCCTTGTGACTCACTGTTCAGTCCGAATACAAGCTCCCGTACTCGCTCTGCCGTGATGGGAGCATCGGATTTACCCGAAAGAGACTCATAAACCTTGTGTATACTCACCTGAAGGCGGTCAAGTTCCTTGTTTACCGATACGGCTTCGGCACTCTTGCCCAGCAGTCGGTTCTTGCGACTGTCCCACAAACGAGGAGTACACGAGCATTTGCAACTGAACTGTACCATAGAGCTTCCTGCGCTGATGCGTCCCATGATGGGACTTTTTCCGTTTTTGTCCTGCGTACCTCTCTTGAGGTAGAAAAGCAGCTTGAATTTTTCTTTTTCCATTGTTTTTTACTTGCAAAATTACACTTCTTTGAGGAACTTTGAGTGGTGCAAAACATTGATAATGAAAGAGAAAACGCCGTTTTAGTTACCACTTTCAGCCGTCCTTTTCCTTTCATCGTTTTTCGAACGATTTGGTAACTGAACTCCCTCCTTTTCGCTCCCTTTTCTGCCTGTTTTCTATGATGCAACCCTAAGAAGAAACAAGCAATATCCGCTGTATTTCAGTCAGATATGAATTTTATGCCATATTCTGCTTTCTACTCCCATACTTCCATATTCAATCTTCCATCTTATGAGAGTTGCAGCAAATCTGTTAAACGATGGGTAAAACGTGCAGGCATCAATAAACACATAAGTTGGCATTGTGCCCGTCACAGCTTTGCGGTGAACATCCTGAATAATGGTGCCAATATCAAGACTGTTGCCAGCCTATTGGGGCATAGCGGATTGAAACATACCGAGAAATACACTCGGGCGGTGGATAAGTTGAAGTCGGAGGCAATCAATAGTTTGCCAGAATTGAAAATATAGGCACTTGACTTATATGGTTAGTCATAGTCTTTTATAATTATCATCGGGCACATATAATAAGAAAAATACTGATTTACTGATATTATTAGCTAAACAATGCCGTATTGTGCATTTTCTTCAAGAAAATTGTGTATTTTTGTATCTTTATTATAAACTATCCATTATGGAGTAAAGTATCAATCGCATAAAAGTAGTACTTGCAAGGAGAAAGAAAAGAATTAATAATTAGTTAGTAGAACAATTGTGGTGTGTACCAACTATAGTCTCTATATGGTATGCAAATGTTTAACAATAACGATTATAGGGTCTTATCTCAAAATAGCAAAACTACTAAATGTCGAACTGAAAGAATGAAAGAAAATAATGTATAAAATAACTTGGGATAAAGAAACTGGAGGTGTATTACTCCATTCACGTATTGTGGATGGAACACTTGGCATATCTCCACGCCCTGTATTCTGGGAAGAACTTGATTTGCTTAATCTCAACGAATTAGGATGGAAATATCCTCATACAGAAGAACCTCTGTTGTGGGCTATAAACAAGCAATATTGGTATCAAGGTGAATTAATGTTTGAGGCTAAAGGTGCAAATGTTTACGATGCAGCAACAATTATCTTCCAGCCAGGAAAGAATAATGTTGAGTTGAATCCCATTGATGTAAAAAAGATGTTGAAGTGCAACGCTGAATTTATGTTTTTGCTGGAGAGTGAGGCTATAGAGTTTATTCGCGAAACATTCATTCAGTATGCAGGGGCACGGAAAAGTGTAGCAAAAGTTGCTGCTAATCAACTTGACTATGAAACTCTCGCAAAACGTATGGAAGCTAAAATTAAAAAAAAGATGGCTATTGTGCGTGAAGATTGTGATAGTTTCGAGATTATGCCACTTGATACTGCAGAGAAACAAGGTAAAAAAGTATTCCATACTACGAAGATTGATAAGTTTCTTGCTTCTTTCTCTGGAGGTAAAGATTCTCAAGTTGTGTTAGACCTTTGCACACGTGCAATACCGAGCACAGAGTTTGAAGTTATTTATTCAGATACTGGATATGAACTGCCACCATCATTAGATTTGTATCAGCAGGTGCAAGACCATTACCATAAACTCTTCCCAGACTTAAAGTTCTCGCTAACTCGCAACCATGAAAGTGTGCTGAACTATTGGGATAAGATTGGAACACCAAGCGATAAGCATCGTTGGTGTTGCTCAATCATGAAAACTGCACCATTGTATCGTTCCCTTAAAATAGAGGGGACAAATAAGCAAGCTAAAGCCCTTGCTTTTGAAGGAGTAAGAGCTGAAGAGAGTGTTATGAGAAGTAACTATGAGCGTATAGGGAAAGGGGTTAAGCATGACACCGTAATCAATGCTCGTCCGATTTTAAATTGGAATACTACAGAAATCTTTCTTTACCTTTTTGCTCACGATTTACCCCTTAATGAGGCTTATCGGTTTGGGAAACCAAGGGTGGGATGTTTAATCTGTCCATTCTCTTCTCCATGGGATGATATGATAGTGAATAAACGATATAAACAAGATTTAAAACCTTTTTTATCACGCTTGGTAAACATATCAAAGCAACGTCATATCCCAAATTTGGAAGAATACATCAAAGAACATAAATGGAAGTTGCGAGCAAGTGGGAATGATATTGGTTCAAAAACAAAAGTCCTCTTTCCAAAACAGTTTCCTACATTTGTAGCAAATGTTTCCAATGCTCAGAAAACCATAGAACATTGGCTTCCTGTTTTGTGTGAATATAATATAATGGGAGAGGGGAATAAAAAGTTTGGAGAATTACGCTTTGATAAGACTGTCTATCGTTTTGACATTACGTATAACACAGAACATGACTATACATTCATCTTACATGAGGTGCAAAATCCTAAATTGGTGCAACTTATTAAAAGAATTATTTATAAAAGTGCCTTCTGCATAAACTGCGAAGGGTGTGAAGTAGAATGCCCTACTGGAGCACTTTCTGTTTACCCTGAGATTAAAATTGATAAATCGAAATGTATTCATTGTCATAAATGTCTGTTATTTCATGACCAAGGATGCATTGTTGCAAATTCTTTAATTATGACAACTTCAACAAATACAAAAGGTGGAGGTATCTCGAAAATAGGTACTTTCGGAATCCATAGTGAGTGGCTACAAGAATTTCTTTCTGACCCAGATGGTTTTTGGACAAGCAATTCTTTGGGAAACAAACAAGAACAGAGTTTTAAAGCATGGCTGATAGATGCTGAAATGATTGACCAAAAGAAAAATCTCACACCATTTGGTGATTTTTGTATAAAGCATCGCGAAAATGAGCTTGACTTAATTTGGGAACTCATTTGGATAAATTTTGCATATAGTTCTGTTCTTACAAATTGGTTTATCAACACTATAAATCCAGATCAACAATTCACGAAAGCACTACTTGATGAGTTAGCTTTGAATGAATTTGATGGTACGAAGAGTACTATAACTTATGCCATTGGGGGCTTCATGCAAATATTTAAATATTCTCCAATTGGTGATTTTCTTAGCCAAGGACAATCGCATGATGGTAAGAATTATTTTCGTGGACGACATGAAGGACTTTCAGAAGTGGCACTTGCTTATTCTATATATAAGTACGCTACTTCCAAAGGTATTCGATCTTTACGCATCTCAGACTTCTATGTTGAAGACTGTCAAACAGGGCCTGTGAAAGAATTTGCAATATCCAAGCTTACGTTTACAAAATTGCTTCGTCAATTAAATTCTGCTTCAAATCGAGTACTTATAGCAGAATTAAATATGGGTCTTGATAGCATTACACTAAGAGAAGATTTAAGCTCAATGGATATACTCAAACAACTGGTTTTGTAGATATGGTCTCTCACTTAAAAACTGAATATTACAAAAATTTGCTCCGTTCTATGATAGTCTATAGGCGTAAAGGTAAGACTAATCTTGCTAAACCTATTTTCATGTTATCTATCTTATACGGAATAAAAGATAGGAGTATAATTGGTAATCGTATTAGATTGACAGAACCCCTGGTTAATACTTATAAAGCATTCTTCAAGAAATATAGCCAACAGCCTATGACATCACCTATTTATCCTTACTACTATTTGAAAGGAGAAGAATTCTATTATCTTATAGGTAGCCATTACCCTAAGACCCCCTCAGCGAAATTCCTTCGTGAGAATGTAGAATATGCAAGTTTAGATGATGATTTGTGGCAGCTTTTACAAGACGAAGGCGCAAGAAACGAGATAAAGGAAGCCATCATTAGTTACTTTATAGAACCAATCAAAGAATTAAAATAATATACGTATGCCATATAGTAAAATAGTGACGCTTAGACAAATGCGTCCCGCTTATAATATTAAGGAGGAGAGCAATGGAGAATGGAAATTTTTTATTGCTAACGACCAGTTTAACGAAGTTTTGCAAAAAGTAATCAGTGCCGTACGCAACAACGATGCAGATAACCATAAGTCAATCTGGATTGCTGGAACATACGGTACAGGAAAGAGCCATGCCGGTGCTGTCATTCAACATTTGTTGTGTGACCCCATAGAAGATATTCGTGAATATGTGGAGGATGAATATAAGAAAGAAAAGTATGATATTTTGCGCAACAGCCTACTACAACTGCGAGAGAAGAAGCGTCTTTTTCCCGTAAATATGTATGGCTATCAGAACATTGCTCATGAGGAGGACTTATCACTCCAAATGCAACGTGAAATAAAACGTGCACTTTCAGCAGCAAAGATTGATATCACAGTACAGACGGACTTTGACATGTATGTTCAACATGTTGAGAATCAACCACAGTTTTGGGAAAACCTTATTGAACAGAGTGCTCAGCTTGCAAGTGTATCCCCTGATACTAATAAACTGAAGCAACGCCTGAGAGCCGCTGATACAGATGTGCTTGAAAGTGTACGCCAAGCTTTGCGTATAGGAGGTTATGATATTCGTTTACAGAGCAATAATCTTAAGCAATGGATATTTGAGGTGCAGAATGCCCTTCGAGAGAAAACTGATTACAATGGTTTATTGATTATTTGGGATGAATTTACTGAAGTAATGACTTCAAGTATAGGAACCCGTTTGTTAGTACAACTTCAGGAACTTGCAGAAGCTATGATGAATGCAGAGAATGACTCTTATTTCTTGTTTATATCTCATCCTTCTGCACTAAATACGCTTAAAGAAGAAGAACGCGAAAAAACCAAAGGACGCTATCACTACATAATCTACAATATGGAACCAGTTTCGGCATTCAAAATTATGTCGAAAAAGTTTGAGATTGTAAATTATACTTTGTACATGATGCGTCAGGATCGTTTCTTTAACATCCATCCAGAATTATTGGAGATGTTCAGCACCACCAGTACTGATACAGAACAGACGATAGAAAATATAAAAAATTTATTCCCACTACATCCAGCAACAGCAAATCTTGCAACTTATTATGCTCGTGAAGCAGGATCCAGCAGTAGAAGTGTATTTGAATTTCTGGCTAGTGATGCCGTGCACGAGTTCCTTGATGATGACGAAGCCTATAAGGCAGAGCAAACTATTACAGCTGATTATCTATGGGACTATGTACAAGAATTCTTTGAAAGTGATAGTACTAAATTTGGTGCCGTTACTGAAAGGTATAATAGTCACCACTTAGCTGTAGAAAGTCAAGGTGATTGTTATTTGAAGGTTTTCAAAGGTATCCTATTACTTAATGCTCTTAACAATATAGCCAACAACGATACTGTTACACCTAGTGAAGAGAATATCTATAATCTTTTCTCTGGAACAAAGGTACAAGACGATCTGCCCACCATTCTTGATTTTTTTAATGATAAAAGTATTATTCAGCGCCAGCCAAACGGCAATTTTTCCATTCTATTCACAGCCCTGCCAGGAGATGAAATACAAAAGATAAAGCAAGAATTAAAAACTTCGAGTTTCTTGTTTACTGATCAAGTAATTAAGTTCGGTAGTACAGCCTCCAATATTTTTACAAGAAATTTATCACAAGTGGCACGCCCATTTGCATTTCATTTTTTTGGCATACAGGGTAATGAGTATACCCTAATGAATCAAATCGCAAATGCAAAGAAACAGACGCAGCCCTATGAAGTTTTTCTCGCTATTATGGTAGCTCGCAACAATCAAGAACTTTTGCTTTTGAAAGAGATAGCAGAGAAAAATTGCAAGGATGAGCGCTTCACTACCATTTCTTTTGTCGTTATTGAGGCAATTATGGGTGATAAAGAATATGAACGTTTTATTGAATACCAGGCAAATGCACAATGCGCACAAAGTCATGGCTTACCGCAACAGTATCAGACCTACACTAAGCAGGCCGCTGAAATGATACAGCAATGGGTTAATAAAATGCGTGGCAACAATGTGACGTTCTATCTCAATGGTGACAGTATGACCATTGTTGGTAGTAAAATGACTAGCACTATCAATGGTAGTATCGCACCGAGTATTTTCACAAGTGGTCCTGAATCATTAGAAACCATACGAACAAAATTTAGCGCAACTTATTGGAAAAAAGCATCTGTGAAAGCCACAGTTGATGCCGTGTTAAGTTATAATACGAAGCAAGATATTATAGATAAGTGTGGAGGTCCCGCTCGTCATGTGGAGTTCTTATTGCAAGACAGTGTGGACGATAACTTGCAATGGAAAGACACCATCTCGCCCAATCATCCACTGAAGAAAGTCTGCGACTATGTGGATGAATGGCTCAGTGGTCGCCATACTAGTAAGAATCAAAGCTTTAACCTTGGTGATAAGCTCATAGGTTTGACAGAAGCACCTTTTGGACTCTTCCAGAGTTATGCGCCAATGGCAATGGTAGCCTTCGCAATGCGCAAGTATGTCAATATTATCTTTGATACTAACGGGAAACAGCGTACTGCTCAGCATCTCGTAGAAGATGTTGTCGAATTATTCAAAGCATGGGAAAATGGTAAGACAAGCAACAAACTGAATTTCATATTCGAGAGTAAGGAAGCTGGTCGAGTTTGCAAGAGCCTTATTAGAATGTTCAACTTGAATAAACTGAAAGGCTATTCTGACATCAGTAGTCTGAAAGATGCTCGTTGGGCAGTACTTCATGTGTATTGTAAGGAGAAAGGCTATCCACTTTGGTCATTAAAAAATATCGAAGAATGTTCTCCTGAAATAAAGGAATTCATAGACAATCTTATGCGTGTAGTGAGTGATCCAGAAAGCATGAAGAATCCAAGTCTGTTGGAAAACACAATAAATGGATACGATACTTTAAAAACAGACTTTGGTAATTTACTCATACCATCTGCAAACAACTTCCATAAAGGCTTTGTCACATATATGCAGAGTATTGACAATGTAAATGTAATGGACGAGGAAGTGGAAGAAGCACTAAAATATCTCCACGAGCATTTGGAAAGTGAAGTTGGACTATGGACAGAGGAAGAAGTGAAAGACAAATTGAAAGATTGGCGTATATCTAAAGTTACACCTATAGTTCAGCCCGCATCAACTTCTAATCCTTCTACTATTATAGATGACTCTTCTGTAGATACACCTGCGGTTGATTCTGAAGAGTTAAAAAAGAAGCGTAATAAAGCTATCAACCGTATAAACAATAGTGAAGATCTGCGTCAAGCTATTGAAAATATGATTACCGAAGAAGATAGTTTCGTTATAGATATATTGTTGAAATATGTATAAGAAACCGTTCAGAGAAATGGATGCCCTCAAGACATATATTGAGGAGGATAAACAGGCGAAAGGTATTGATGCTTTTACGCTTGATAGATATCCAATACGATTTGTACTGTTTGATAATTTTCGAGACTGTTATGACTTTGTGGATTTCCTACAAACAGAACAAGGCATACATGTTGAAAGTGTTGATCATTGGATAGATTCCAATTATCCAGACTTACTCATTACACATGTGGAACTTGCCTCTCGTATAGCTGAACATATAAAGAGAAAAAGTCCTAATGACTGTGTGATTGCTCCTTTCTCTGAGTTAGCACGATTTTATGACAATGAAGATAAAAAGTCTTTTGATGCTTTGATAAAAACTATTAAAGCAATTGAGGCGACACCAAAAGCACAGGAAAAACACCAACGTGTTTATATTCCGCTTGTTGGTCTTGAAGGTAAAATGGATATCTTCAAGAATGACAGCCAAATCAATATTTGGAGATTGATATCAGAGACTAAAGACCTAACATATAAGCTCATTCTTACAAAAGACACAGACTTCGGTGTAAGTGGTCTGAATGCTAATTATACCATTGTAAACAATATCCGAGAATGGTTGAATATATGGAAAGATAGTAAGAAACAAATATCTCCACAAATAATTTGTAAATCAAAGGCTATATTTGCTAATGCTCGGTTTGCACAACCAGACAATGCCTTCTCTTATCAGGCTTGCAGTAATGCATATCAATTTTTGACTGTAGGTTTAAATCTTGAATTTGGTGCTATTGAGCCATTAGACAGTGATGGGGATAATTGGAATAAATTAGCAGAGAGTATTGATGTCAGTAATGGCTTCAATTTTGATAAATATGTTAGACAATATTTTAGTATAAATAACATAGAAACATATAAGGAGTTTATTCGTCTATGGTTTGACAATCCTTATGTATTCAACCGTTGGCTTTTAACACGTTTCTATATTAGTAAAGCAAATGGTGAAGGTTATTTATGTAGATGCCTTAATGCCACCTCTTCTTATGGTACAAATGAGCTGATAGAGAAAATAGCAGGGGATATAACGGAAATTGATGCAGAAATGGAAGTACGAAAATACTGCCTTACCTATGCTGCCCAAAAGAATATTCAATTGTCGGATGCTGCAGAAAATATGATAGCAAAATCTTTACAAACTTTGCCTACAAAGATGGGGTATTCTGGCACTTTAAGATATTTTACGGGAATCACACAAAAAGAAAAAGAATTAGCAGTAAGTTGGTTGGCACAAGGCTTTATTGTGCCTAAGGACATTGCTACATTCTTCCCTGATCTTTATACCTATATGAATGAAGGTATTGGGGTTGCAACAGGAGTACCAGACTGGGTGAATCCATACATTGAGCAATATAAAAAAGCTAAGATTACTAATCGATACACAACAGAAATCGAACAACTTATAAATAAACTTAATGGATCAGAGTCTTCATTTGATGTGTGGTACAATTCTTTCTGTTCTACTTATACCTTACTACAAAACCGTGGAGACATTGAAGTTTTTTATTGGATTGATGGATTGGGGATCGATTGGATTCCTCTAATTAAAAGCATTATTGCAGAGAGAAAAGACCAGCAGATTTTCCTCAACGAAATAAGAATAGCCCGTTCCCTTCTTCCTACTAGGACTGAAATAAATAAGAAAGATTTACAGCGCCTTCTTCCTCAGGGAGTTCAATTGGAGAAATCGGGAGATCTTGATACCTTGGCTCATCGCCCTGATAATATAAGTCCATTTACCATTATCAAAGAGATAGATGTTATACGAAGAAGCATTGAAGAAATTTTGCAGAAATATATAGGTAAGAAGATTGCGATTATTTCTGATCATGGTCTGACCTATTTATCGCAATTGCTTAAGGGTAAAAATATGCCTAGTGTTGAAAGCGATCATCACGGACGTATTGCCATTCGTGAGAAGGCGGATTCTACTATGGATAGTAGCTATTTCCGTTTAGAGGATAATAAAACTTTATGTGCGTTAAAGCATGAATCGCTTTGTGCCAAAGTTCCATCTGGACAAGGTGCCCATGGTGGTTGTACGCCTGAAGAGGTATTAGTACCCATTTTTATCATTTCAAGTACTCCTGTGGCAACTAACTGGTCATTCAATCTACTCACTTGTGAAATAAGTGGATCAAATCCACGCATACAATTTGAAATTAAGAATATGCCGTCAGCTGAAGTTCCTTACGTACTTTATAATGGAGTAAAATATAATGTTCATCATCTGAGTGGTGATACATATGAAACAGATGATATAATCTTAAATGCCAATATCTTAGATTTCATGCTTCAACTTGGAGGAATTGTTCGCCCAATGAAGATTAAGGTAAAAACAGGCATCCAAGAAGAAGACCCGTTTGACTTTTAATAAATGAATATTTATGAAAGAAGAAATATGCAATAAGATAAGACAGCATTTCTCGGCAATGTCTATTTACAAAGACCCTGCCTCAACAGGTAGTCTTTTTGCAGGGCGAAACCTTCCTGCGTTTGTTAAGGACTTCCTGCTGAAGCGCTATCTGAACATTCAAACTGGAGAGGTTGATAAGATGGCACTCACTCAATTTTTAGATAAAGTTATTCCAGCAAAACAAGGTAGTGTTAAAGACAGATTGCAGAGTGGAGAAGAAGTTACGCTTTTGGCTCGTTTTGTGGTGTACATTGACATTGTAAAGAATGAGCGTCAATTTGCCATTCCTGATTATGGCATTAAGCAACGTGAGGGGTTAATTCCAGAATATGTCTATTCTCGTAACTCTGGAGAATTTGTTGAAGGTGAGAAATGGGGTATTATCAAACTTTGTCTACTGCCTGACGCAGATGGCAAGAAAAACCATATCCAAATGGTAGATTATAAGCCATTCAAGCCTTATAGTTCTGTAGATATCTCCTATCTAGCAGAAGCGCGCCACTATTTCACTACTTTAGAATGGATTGACGTATTGTTGTCTGCTATGGAGTATGACCCTGATGGATTTACATCACTAACCCAAAAAATAGAATTCCTTACCCGATTACTCATTTTTATAGAGCCACGTCTAAATGTGATAGAATTGGCTCCAAAAGGAACAGGGAAAAGCTATGTATTTGGCAATCTTTCTAAGTATGGCTGGTTGGTAAGTGGTGGCAAGGTAACACGTGCTAAGTTGTTTTTTGACAAAACAAAACAGCAGAATGGTATTATCAAAAACCATGACTTTACAGTATTTGATGAGATACAGACTATCGTTTTCCAAGAACCTGCTGAGATTCAAGCTGCTCTAAAATCATATTTGGAAAGTGGAAAGACAACCATTGATAATAATGAATTTTCTTCAGAGTGTGGCTTGATGCTTATGGGTAACATTCCTTTATCTGCTCAACACATGCCTGTGTCACCTTTTTATTTCACCAACCTGCCAGAGAACTTCCGTGAGTCGGCTTTGCTCGACCGCTTTCATTGCTTTATTGAAGGGTGGATTCTTCCACGAGTAGACAAAAGCATGATTTTCAAAGGATGGACTATCAATGTGGAATACTTTTCTGAAATTCTTCATACAATGCGTACACAAAATACCTATGGATTGTTGTTCGATCAACTCGTTCGCTTTGAAGAAAAAGCCGATGTGCGAGATAGTAATGCAGTGAAGCGTATTGCTACAGCTTATATGAAATTACTATTCCCGCACTGGCAACGTATTGAGGATATAAATGAGGAAGAATTTAAGATGTATTGTCTTGATCCAGCGGTATATCGTCGTGGTATCGTAAAGGAACAATGTTCTAATATAGATCCTGAGTTTAAGAGTCGAATGCCATACGTTGAAGTTGTACAAACAGGCTTCTCCGGAAACAAGCTTTTTTAATCGATGGTTGTTTATTATATAAATAAGGTAAATGATAATCTGAGAGCATACAGCTTTCCTTTTAAGGAAGGTGATATTTGTATGCTCCATGAAGGAGATATTGTAAAAACAGTTTATATCGATAGTGAGGTGGAAGATAATTCTATCTTTCGAGACTTCCGTTATGTTGATACAAAATCTTTGAGGGGTTATCACTTTCCAAATACAGACACCATTCTTTGTGCCCCATATGGGAGAAGTAAGGCAAAAGGCGACAAAGCTCTTGTTTTGCTCCTGCTGACAGATTGCAATGGAGAATGGCTTACCGACTTCCTAAATGACACGAAGGCTATTATAGAAGGTGCACGTGACTACTGGGACCTAACAGTCCTTCGTCGATTAACGAGAGATGAAAATATAGACATTGTATTTGAAACTCCTATAGAAGAGTCATTTATAAACAGGAGGCCGAAGTTAGCATACCTTTCTGAAACAGATAATTTAGGAAATTACTCCGAAGAACTTAACTTGTCTATTGGTGACTATTGTTTTTGTCATATATCTAATGGTATTATACTGATTCAAATAGATAAGGAATCCGATATAATAGACAATGTATCAGATTTCAGATTGATAGAAAGTGTGACAGAGCCTGAAATCATGTTACCATTGGCTTCAACAATCCTCTATGATACCACAACTATCAAAGAAGACAAATTCTTGTCTCGCTTTAATAGCATAGTTAAGCAGCCTATATCCAAATCCATCTTGTTTTGTGCTCTTAACGATTTACCTTTGTCTGAAGATGTCAACGATTATTTAGATGGAAAAAATGAAAGCGACAATTTTTCTGGAAATAAGCATTTGTCTCCTTTTTTCCTTGAGATTATAGGAATCTTCGAAAAAAGAATAGAGCAAAGAAACTATTCCATATTAAAAGATCTTGTTAACGGGGTTCCTAGAAGTGAAGTTGCCAAGAAGAATAATCTTACACAAGAAAGGATACGACAACTATATAAGAAAATACTGGAAGAGGTTAAGTTTCTTCTTATAAATGAAGTTCAAGAGAATGACCAACTACGTAAGGACAATGCGCAACTACATGTACAGACTCAACTATATATAGAGGAAATACAACGATTAAGAAGCGTAGTAAAGGATGAAAGTTTAAGAGAGACTACAAATCAATTTATAGATATTAACTCCCATGTTGCAAAATTACTCAATACTCCTATTCAGAATCTGAATCTTTCAGCAAGAGCTATCAATGTACTGAGTGTTTTAGGTATCTCCACCTTTGGTGAAATACCTAAGATTGATGCCGTAGTTACTCTACTTAATGTGAAAAACAGCGGGAGAAAAACAGTCTATGATATTGAAATTTTCATAGAAAAGTTTGGTCTTCAGTTTGGGATGACTTACAATGAAATAGTCAAAACATTGATTAATGTTGATTTAAGCAAGATTGCCCATTTCCTCAAATAAGGATTATGCTTTAATAAAATATGATATTCGTTGCCCATCATAATAGCAAAAATAAAAATATATGACGATACAAGAAATACGGACTCATAAAGAAGACCAGACTTTTGATTGCAAAAGCATTCAAATTGATCCGAAAGCATTAGCTATTACCATTGTGGCGTTTGCTAATGCTGACGGTGGTGATATCTCTATCGGTGTGTCTGACAAGACAAGGAAGATAGAAGGAGTTGACCAGCATACGGAAAAGTTGAATGAGTTGCTTCGTGTGCCCTTAGATTTCTGTAATCCTTCTGTGTCTATTACCAGCGACTTGTTACCATGCACGGATAAAGATGGAAACGAAAATCATATTTTATTGATGCATATTCCTGCAAGTTCTGAACTACATACTAATCAGGCAGATGATGCCTTTATGCGTGTTGGCGACAAAAGCAGGAGGCTGTCTTTTGAAGAGCGCATACAGTTGATGTACGATAAGGGAGAACGCTACTATGAAGATACGGCTGTGTATGGTTCTACGTTTGATGCCATTGATATAGCTGCTGTAGAAAGATATACAGAATTGATTGGTTATACCAAGTCTGCCAATCAATATCTACATGAGAATAATGGCTTCATAACTACCAATGTTAAGGGAGAGGAGCAAGTTAGTGTAGCTTGTATCCTGTTGTTTGGTAAATATCCTCAAAAGTTCTTTCCTCGTGGGCGTACTCGCTTTATCCGTTATAAAGGTGCAGAAGAGAGAGTGGGCGTAGAAATGAACGTGATTAAGGACGTAACTTTTGAAGGAACGATACTTGATCAGGTGAAAGCCACGATAGCTTATCTTGAAACCCAAGTAGAGGAACACACTTTTCTTGGACAGCATGGGCAGTTTGTAACCAATAGAGATTACCCAAAGTTTGTGATACAAGAAATGGTAGTTAATGCTTGTTGTCATCGTGCCTACAATATCAAGGGTACGGAAATCCAAATTAAGATGTTTGATAATCGCTTGGTATTTGAGTCACCAGGCAGATTGCCAGGAACGGTTAAGCCCTCTAACATTCGTCATACACACTTCTCACGCAATCCGAAAATTGCTCAATTCTTAAAAGCATACGACTATGTAAAAGAGTTTGGAGAGGGTGTGGATCGTGTATGCAGGGAGTTGGAAGCTAATGGTACACCACATCTATCTTTCCATCTTGATGATTTTATTCTGAAGATTACAGTGCCGAAGGTTGTATCTCAGGCAGAAAGCCAAATAAATGCAACTGTAAATTCTTCAAAAAGAACTGCAAATGCAACTGTAATTGCCAAAAATGCAACTGTAAATTCTTCAAAAAGAACTGCAAATACAACTGTAATTGCCAAAAATGCAACTGTAAATAGTGAGAACCTTATTAAGAGGCTAATTGAAAAAGCAACTGTAAGAGGAGAAAAACTTACAGCCAATCGTATTTCTATTTTGAGATTGATGGCTGAAAATCCTTATATTACAAAGGATGAAATGGCAGCTATCACAAGCCTGAATGCAAGTACGATTATGCGCAACATAGAATTTATGCGAGATAAATACCTCCGCAGAGTTGGCTCGGATAAAAATGGATTTTGGGAAATCATAGACTAAGATACTGCATAACAAGCCCACCCAATAATCAGGTTTGGTTGGGCTTGTTTCGTATAGGTTATTTCAATTCCTTCTGCATCAAGCTATCAGCCTTTTGTTTTAGTTGTTGATCATACCCATCCGCTTTCTCCTTAATAAGCTTGATAATTTTTCCATCACGATGAATGTCAAACACATCATTGAGCCATAGGATTTCCTTTGGACTGCATCCTCTCCATACTCTGATGATACGGAACTTCAAGGCATCGTCCTTGTATTGCTGTTTACTTTGCCACAAGAAGTAATTACCGACCAATGAAACAAAACAAAGGACAGATACTGCTACCATATAAGTAAAGACTTTCGATGACTTGATGTCAAAGCTATGCCTGTGAAGCAGTTCCTGCGGTATTGGATGCTCTTTCTTCTCCTGCCACTCGTGCAGCATGGTCAAGATACTTACCACCAATTTGTCCATGGACTTAGCCTCCTCATCCTTAATGCGCACTTGCACACCAATATACTTGTTAATCACTTCTTTGTTCGCTGTTCATACAGATTGAGCAATTCCTGTTCTTTCTGCTCATCACTTTGTGCTGGCGTAGATTGAACAGGGAGGGAAACAGAACCGTTCTCCTTTTCTTTCAACTCCTTTAGTTCCCTGTAAATTGTTTCCAGTTTGTTTTTGATTTCCTCAAAGAGGACAAATGTGTTATTATCAGCCATAGTTATAATAGTTATAAATGTATTTTACGTTTTTTCTTTTTCTTCTTTTTATAGAGTGTGTTATAAACCTCCGCAGGAACAGTACCATGAGTTTGGAACAATCCCAATCCTCCTTCGATGAGGTCGTTGGTAATTTCGCTCGTAACACTTGCAACATTGGATATGAGGTTTATCATTCCTTGTGTCTGCTGTTCGTGTTCCCTGTTATTCTGTTGCAGAGCAAAGTCTATTTTAGAATAGCTGAAATTCCTATCCACTTTAGATCCATTGAAATGATAATTGTTCTTTTCAAAGATAATTCCCTGCACCTCCTGTGAGTTGCCTTTATACTTAAAGCGGACATCAATATCTTGCTTTTTTAAGTGAACAAGCAAGTTTTTCCAATCCCTGCACCGAGCTATTTCTGCTTTCAACGCCTGATAGATTTCATACTTGGTCTTGTCAGGTTCTTTCAGTCAATGTTCTTTGACATTCTCCTTACCACAAGCAAAGTACAAGCTATATTTAGCGGTTAGTTCCTTGCAAATCTTCTCACTTCTGAATCTGTCGTTACGATCAGAAATGGTCTTGCCATTATTGTCTATCCGATTGAAAGCGATATGAACATGTGGGTGCTCCTTATCGAAATGGCGACCAATAATGTACTGCGTATCTTTTATTCCCATCTTCTCCATGTATTCACGAGCGATCTGCGCCATCCACTCATTGCTGAGTTTTGGGGAATCCTGTGCAGAGAAACTCAGGGAGATATGCCCCACAACCTTGCTTACTCGTGGATTCAGTTCTGTCTGGTCGATGAAACTTTGGACAATATGGTTGATGCTCTCCGTTCTCACTCCGGAACTATCAATGAGTTCCGTTCCTTTCTTCGGGTCAAGGATGTAATTGATTACCCCCTTGAAGCCCGAACCTTTCATTATCTTGGCAATCATTTTCGTATCAGATTTAGGATTTCGTCAATCTTGCCAATGATGATTTTGTGGAAAGGAGCAACGACATGAAACCCTTCCGCATTGGCACGATGTGCCAACTGGTTGAGATTGTTTGCCATGCCACACAGTTTACGGATGAAGTTTGCCTGCTCTACGGTCAGCCGTTCAATGACATTTCCTTTATCAAGAACTTTTCTTACAAACTCACTCATGGTTACTCCTGCACTTTTAGCTTTGCCTTTGAGCGTATAGTAATCCTGCGTATTCAGTTTCACCGTGATACGGTATTTCTTCTTTTCGGCTGCGCCCTTGGTTGGACGACCACCTTTTTTATATTCTGTTTTTATCATACCTGTTTCTTTAATTTGATTTGATGGAGACTAGCGGGATAATCCTCTGCAACGACTGTCAGGAGGTGGAGCAAGTGGTTTTGGTATGCCCAAAACATAAACTTGCTCCCCGAAAAATAGATTATGCGAAGCATATCCCATTGTTATGGTCTTATCCCTTTGATTTTCTTACTTTCTGCTTTCTCTGAATGCTTAAATTCAGCACACAGATACTCGTTCAAGTCCTTGTAGCCATTGTATAAAGTTGATGCATCCGTAACAGGTTTTCCCAATTCTTTTGATAATTGAAGATAGGCATTTCTCCCTGCTTCGTCATTATCCAAAAAACATTGAATATTCTCATAGTGTGATAATGGTTCTAATGCTTTCTTAACATTTGACACAGAGTTGAGTACCAGATAATCTTGTCGTTTCAATCCGCCATTCTCTTTTCTTCGGAGCATCATAAATGAAAGGAAGTCTATGAAACCCTCAAAGACAAAACACGATTGCTTTGATTCCTCGTTATGAAATAGACTGATGTCTTTTGGCGTGATACCTCCTTTGAAAAACGGGTTACGTATTTCGTAGCCACCTGCAATATTTGGAAAGCCAATACCAAAGTAATGTTTGACCCTTGTATCAAAGTGCAGTTCCTTACATACAGTTCTTGCTATTTCAATGTCTATACATCTTTCCCCAAGATATTTGATAAGCGCAGGATGGGTTATGGAAAGTACCTGAATATTTTCAAAGGAGTTCTGCGGTGTATTCGGATTAGCTTTAGGCAGACTTACCGATACACAGCTTGGTGCATTACGCTCTATCTGACGAATGAGATACGACACATCTGAAGAGTTGTAGAGCAATTCTGCAAGGTCAATGATGTTACCACCTCTGCCAATACCGAAGTCGTACCATAAATTAAGTTCGGTGTTTATCTTAAACGAAGCGTGCTTTTCCTTTCTAAGTGGTGATAGGTACATGAGATTCACACCATACTGTTTTACGGGTTTGCAGTCTATTGTTGCAAGAAAATCCTGCAACTTTATCTTTTTTATTTGGTCAATATTCATAATTATATAGAAGTTAAAGTGATGAGAAATTTGATGATTTGATGAATTTGATTTTATCTATATGGTAATTAGATAGTTGAAAACTCATCATCCCCCATCATATTACTCTTCAAAATGGAATTACTGACGAAAAGAAGAATATCATCCTTTTCTTTTTTCATCAGCAGAATATCCACGATGAATAAAAGATGAGAACGTAAACGACTTGTACTGAAAGCTTTATATAATCTATTCATCATTTCATCAAAATAATGGGTATAATGTTGTTTATAAACTCTTGAGTTGCTCCTTGGTGATTGTATAAAACCTTCCTGTCCTTCGAATAGGAGAGTAATATTGCAGAGTGTTGTAACTAAGTTGATACGTAGTGTAGGTCAGCGTGTTGGACACTGGTGTAAGTTTCCAGATGTCCTGTACTATTCTCCTTATCTGCCCCTTGTCATACTTGCATTGAGTATTACTTAAAAGAGGCATCATATCATTGATACAGAAAGAGACTTCCTCGACATTGTTTGTTTCCATGATGTCAAGACACAACTCTGACATTTCTAGTTCCAGCTTGTTTCTGTTATTACGGATAATGCGTTGCAAGGCTGGTGTAAAAATCAGCTTGGGTGCAAACCACATACGGCTTTCCTTTTGGGTAGACAGCATGCGATGCTGGAGAAAATAAAGAAAGGCAGGTATCTCTGCTTTCAACTTCTGAAGAAAGTCAGTATCGTCACTTTCCAAACGATTTATCTTCCTTACCCAATATCGGGTTTCTCCCACGTCAATGATGACAGGGAGTAACTCGTTATTGGAACACAACACAAACTTGGCAAAGAAGGAGATTTCATCTCGGTCTTTACCCTTTGCTTCCACTTTATAGGAAAGTGTTGTACTAAGGTTTTTCAATCTTTCACTATCTTCTCTACGGTTAAGCAATACTTCATCCACCACAATAAGTAGTTTACCTGCCCAATCAGCATTGAACTGACTGCGAAAATCCTCGTTGGTGTTGAAAGTAACACTGTTCTGGAAAACAGCTTTGAGAAAGTTAAGGAACGTACTCTTACCAGTATTGCGTTCTTCTGGCACCATCAAAAGGATGGAGAGTTTCTGCACGGGTTGGAGATAGAGCAATTGCAAGTAATCCATGCCCAGCTCGTATTGTTCCCCGAAGATGTGTCTTATCAGGGATTCAACGTGCGGAAACTCTCCTTCTTTTGGTTGGTGTCCTATCGGCTCATAGAGATTTAGGAACTTGTCAACCACTGGTTGGTAGTTGACATGATTAGGAACAGTGCAGAAACCATCGTACTTTGGGACGGTGGCAATGAAGTCCTTGCCATAGTCCTGGCGTAGCGTTTCATTGTTCCATATGATACGCTTCTTGACAAAACCGCCATTGATGCGTGGTTGGTTCACAATCTTGTATAAGGTTGTGCCAACACGAATAAAATTCTCGTTTTCCATAGCCTTACTTCTGCATTAAAGGTTTGCTACCCATGATATATCTCTGTGCTTCTTGGGCTATTTGGACAGAAGTCTTGATAGGATTCTGACGCAGCCATGCTTCGAGTTCTGCTTTCTCAAAATAAAGCATCTTACCTTGTGGCTTATAATGAGGAATCAGATTGCCCGATGTGAGCTTGTAGAGATAACTCTTTGAGAGGTTGAGAAACTTGCTTGCTTCATCAAAGCTAAGTACATTTTTGTTTGTAAAGAGAAGTTGTTCGAGTTCGTAAACTCGTTCCTCTATGGTCTTTTCCATATTTTTTATTTGTTTGGTAAAACGATAGAGGGTGCGCACCCTCGTTGCTGTTAACGAGAGCAAAATTAGAAACGATAAAAGGAACTGGCATTGAGCAATGTTTGACGTATCAACCTATGCTCAATCTTTTTTCAGTTGTTTGATGTATTTACCTATGATTTCCCATCCTTTCGGCTGCTTCATGTTGATTTGATCTGTTGCAGTGGAAAGGTCTGTTCGTGTTAATGGTGTGTCTTTGGTTTTTCCCAATATGAGTTTACTGCGCGCAATGGTAGACTGCCATTCATCAGTAATGAACCCTCGAAGATTAAGACTTTGCATGATATATGCCAGCTGGCGGTTATTGTTTGATTTCAGAACACCTTTTAGCTTACAAGCAAAGAAATCTTTGAGTATCTTAGGAGATATGCAAGTTGTAAATAATTGAATTTCGTTGATGCAAGCGGTAAGAAGCTCTATTTGCTCATCTGTAAAATCAGATTGAAATGGATTTGTTCCTTTACCAACAATGACAGGTTTCCTTTTCTGCTCACATAGTTCATCGTTTATCAAGACAGAAGAGTGAGACCGATCGGTTTGTACCTCTGTCAATTCAATTCGTTCTATTTCTGCCATGAGATATTTTGCGTATCGCTCATATAGAATCGCATCGACAAGGTACGAGAACATCGACAGGGCATCATTATATAAGGTGTGTGCCTTAATGTATTTCGCATATTCAAATGAAGATACGGAGAAGGAGGTATATTTCTGCTTTTGTTCTTTGGTCAGCGATTCAAAGAAAGTGCTTTCCCACAAAAAGTCATCATAGTTGTAATACTCCTCTACACATGCAAGAGCAGGGTAATTCAGATAAATGGAAGAAAGTTCGTCAGTGATTCGGATATATTCTTTTTGCAAAATCTCTTTGAGTTGTATATTGTTAATACAACTCTTCTTCCTCAGAATATTTCCAATGAGCACATTATAGGTCTGAGTAACACAATAGTTTAATATTCGTTGAATACTGTCAAGCTGTATCTTTAGATGATCATTCTCCATTTTTGCAATTTCTTAATTGAGTACTACTTGCAAGGTAGGGCATTTGTCGAAGAAAAAGATAAGAAAGGGAATGAAACAGAATAAAAGGGAAAAGTTGTCGTTAATTAAATATAAAATCTAAGTGGCGAAAAAACATAAAAGTACACTTTTCTCATAACATTGTTGTATAGTACACTTTTAGTACATGTTGAAAAAGAAAAATCCCTTGTAAATCAGCGACTTACAAGGGATTTGTAGTACCCAGACCCGGGCTCGAACCGGGATGGGTTGCCCCACTGGTGTTTGAGACCAGCGCGTCTACCTATTCCGCCATCTGGGCTTGGCTTGCTGTTTAAGAACAACGAGTGCAAAGGTAGATAGATTTTCTGAATGTGACAAATTTTTGAGTGATTATTTCAAGACAGGGGCATGATTAATTAGAGTTTAGGGTATTTAACACTGAAAGATTTGGTAGAATAAGATATAAAAGGTAACTTTGGAGAAAAGACATAAACAGGTTAGCTTAAACAAATTATGACTACGACACAGAACAACTATTGTGTAATACTAGCTGGAGGGAGGGGTCGTCGCCTATGGCCAAGCAGTCGGAACAATTATCCAAAACAGTTTATTGATTTCTTCGGTGTGGGTCGCACACAGCTTCAACAGACCTTCGATCGCTTCTCTCAGATTCTCCCTAAAGAGAATATATACATCAATACTAGCCGAGATTACCTTGACATCGTACGTGAACAACTCCCAGAAGTAGCCCTTGACCACATCATGGCAGAACCTATACACCGTAATACGGCACCAAGTGTAGCATGGGCAGTGCACCGCATATCAATGTTTGATCCACGTGCAAACCTCATCGTATCTCCTTCCGATCAGAGTATCATCAATGAAGAAGCATTCCTTCGTGATATCACCGAGGGCTTATTATTCATAGAGAAGAACGATGCCTTACTCACGATGGGAGTAAGTCCAACGCGCCCAGAACCAGGTTATGGATATATTCAGAAAGGCGTTTATACTGGTCAGAACGATATCTATAAGGTACAAGCCTTTACTGAGAAACCTGACAGAGAGTTTGCTAAAATGTTCATGACAACAAAGGAGTGGTATTGGAATACAGGCTTATTTCTTGCTAACATACACTATCTTGGCAATGCTTTACGAACTTTCTTCCATCCGTCATACGCAGTGAGGAACAAACAAGAGAGATAATGAGTATTGAGGAAGAAGATGCCTTTATGCAAGAGAATTTCTCGCTTTATCCGAATATATCACTAGACTATGGTCTACTTGAGAAATCGAATAACACCTATGTAAAGAAGTGTCATTTCGGGTGGGCTGATATAGGTACTTGGCACGGAATCTATGAGACAATGAGCAAGAAGGAAGGCGATAACGTCATTATAGACTCCGATGTCATCTTAGAAAACTCAGCCAATAACGTTATCAAATTACCGAAAGACAAATTAGCTGTCATCAATGGGCTCGATGGTTATATAGTAGCAGAAAAGGACAACGTATTATTTATCTGCAAGAAAGAAGACTCCTCTGCACTTGTGAGGAAATATGTCAATGAAGTACAGATGATTAAAGGAGACAAATTTATCTAACCTCTCTCTCCTATCCATCTCTGCTTTCATCAGACAATACGTAACACCAATTATAAAACAAGAACGAGGACATATACCTTATTATATATGTCCTCGTTTTTGTTATCTACGAACAAACAAGACTCTATTTGTCTAACTCCTGGAACGCTTTAAATATCTTTGCAGCTATTTCCTGTTGCTCTTCAGCCTCAACTTTTACATGATGTTTGAAATCAACATCAGCCTCACTATTCATTGGCAATAGGTGGATATGAGCGTGATTAACTTCTAACCCCAACACAACTTGTGCCACCTTCTTACAAGGAAAGACCTCCTTTATAGCACGGGCAACCTTTTTTGCAAAGACTTCAAAGGCTGCCAAATCCTCATCACTCATATCGAAGATATAATCAATCTCCTTTCGAGGAACCACCAAAGTGTGCCCCTTCGTTACAGGATCAATATCCAAGAAAGCATAGAACTGATCATTCTCTGCACATTTGTAACTAGGAATCTCACCTGCTGCTATTTTACTAAATATTGTCATAAAAAGCCTCCTTACCGACTAAACATCAATTGAAATCTTATCTATACGCAATTTGATTGTTCCGCGAGGAATTGTTATCTCAACCTCATCCCCTACCTTCTTATTCAACAAGCCCTGCGCAATAGGTGTCTTTATTGATATCTTATTTTGCTTTAAGTTAGCCTCCGTTTCACTTACGATAGTGTACTTCATCTTAGCCTTAGTCTTAACGTTTGTCATCTCAACTGTGGACATAATCTGTACAGCCTCAGTGCTTAAACGTGACACATCAACGATCTTTGCTTGCGCAACAGTCATCTTCATCTCTGCAATACGAGCCTCTAAGTGGCGCTGAGCCTCCTTTGCTGCATCGTATTCAGAGTTCTCACTCAAGTCACCCTTATCAGCAGCTTCAGCAATGGCAGCCGATGCCTTAGGGCGTTCAACAGACTCTAAATACTGCAAATCGGCTACGAGTTTATCGTAACCTTCCTGTGACATATAAGCCATAATATCTCTTTTTTAAATAATTAATACGTTTTTTTCAATAGACATAAAAAACATAGAATTCCAACATAACTTACCAATGTCGGAATCCCATATCCTCAAATGTCTTAATCTTTATATTCTGCTGCAAAGATAGCTCTTAAATATGAGATAGCAAAGTTTTAGAGGTTAAAAAAATACTTTTTAAAAAAACAAATATCTATATTGCTGCTAACCAATGATTACTATTAATCTAACACATTTGTAGGTATAAAAGAGGAGTCTTTATTACAATTTGAAGATATATAATAAATTTCGCTTGATATATATCAATAAATCAAGCAAGACGTAAAAAAAGACAATAAAAAAACTTGCATGTATAAAGAATACTACCTATCTTTGCATCGTGTTTTTTTCATAGTATTAGATTTAAGGTTAACAAAGGTTGGACTACAGCGGTAGTCCTTTTTTTATGTCCTTAAGTCTCATCTAGCCAAGAAATAGAGACTAATACACTTATAATTAGGAGTGTTGCGACACATAAACAAAGACTTTTACCCATACTGATTGAGTCTTTATCCTGTCTTGCAAGAAGCATATCTCAATCATACAAACGAGTATCTAAGACAGATATTATTACTTTTTAAATTAGAGGGAACGCCCTTCTCCATTCAAAAAGAGCGTTTTCTTGACGTGAGAAGAGGCTCTCTTCTTATGAAAGAAAGCCTCTCTTTATCAATAAACCAATAATACATGAATCAGAAACAACAGCTTATACAAAACAAAAATGCTTCGAACCCCACTTTATATGTGGGTTCGAAGCATCATTATTAATCATCTTAAGAAACGCTATTTATCTATTACGAATCATGTTCAAGAAGTATTCATGCACGTGTGTATCTGCATCTAATTCAGGGTGAAAAGCTGTCACCAGCTGGTTACCTTGTCGTGCAGCTACAATCCTATCATCCACCTTTGCCAATACTTCCACAGCCTCTGTAGCTTCTTTTATATAAGGAGCTCGAATAAAGGTCATCGGTATCTTACCTTCAATCCCCACAAATGTAGACTCCACTCTAAAGCTACCTAGCTGCCTTCCATAGGCATTGCGTGCTGTAGTTATTTGCATTGTACCCAATCTGGGAGGTGCAGGAGCAGTTTCACTATTGCCCTCCACGTCACGAGAAAGGAGTATCAAGCCCGCACAAGTACCAAAGACTGGTAAGCCATTCTCTATTTCTTCACGAATAGGCAACAATAGACCTAATTCATCCAAGAGCTTTCCTTGCGTCGTACTCTCGCCTCCTGGGATAATTAAAGCATCTTTCTCCTGTAACCAATCCTGCTTTGACGCACTTCAAAGCAGTCTACTCCTAACTTGCGGAGTATCATCTCATGTTCAAGGAACGCCCCCTTGCAAGGCAAGAACAGCTATTCTCATTGTCCACGTTCAGCCATGAGCACCTCTATCTCATGCTCGTTGATACCCACCATAGCCTCACCTAAGTCTTCAGATAACGCTGCCAAAGCCTTCGGGTCATTATAGTTTGTAACGGCTTTCACTATGGCTGCGGCACGCTTTGCAGGGTCTCCACTCTTAAAGATACCCGATCCTACGAATACACCTTCAGCACCCAGTTGCATCATCAAAGCGGCATCGGCAGGTGTTGCCACACCACCAGCTGCGAAGTTTACCACTGGTAGTTTGCCATGCTCATGCACGTATTTCACCAAGTCATAAGGCACCTGCAACTGCTTAGCAGCCTCATATAACTCATCCTCACGCTTGCTTACCAGTTCACGAATCTGGCTCTGCATCAGTCTCATGTGGCTCACAGCTTGCACCACATCACCCGTTCCAGGCTCCCCTTTCGTTCGAATCATTGTAGCGCCTTCAGCGATTCGGCGCAATGCTTCTCCTAAGTTACGAGCACCGCAGACAAACGGTACATCAAACTGGTTCTTATCGATATGATAGATGTTATCAGCAGGCGACAACACCTCACTCTCATCGATATAATCAATCTCAATTGCTTGCAAAATCTGAGCTTCAGCAATGTGTCCAATGCGGCACTTAGCCATCACAGGGATAGTAACTGCTTGCTGAATACCCTTGATCATCTTAGGGTCACTCATACGTGAAACGCCACCTGCTGCACGAATGTCAGCGGGTATTCGCTCTAAAGCCATTACTGCACAAGCACCCGCAGCTTCGGCTATTCGTGCCTGTTCAGGTGTAGTTACATCCATGATAACACCGCCCTTTAACATCTGAGCGAGATTACGATTTAATTCTTGTCTATTAGTCATATTGATTTGATATTAATGTTTTCTCCATTCCGTCGGAGCCTGTCCCATCTGCTTCTTAAAGAACTTTGAGAACTGAGCTTGCGAACTAAAGCCAAAGTCATAGGCTATTTCTTGGATAGTTGATTGCGTTGTACGCAACTGACAGGACAATGCCTCTGCCAGCGTGTGATCGATGATACTCTTCGGCGACTTGCCTGATATGCGATGAGCCACTTGTGAGAGATAACGTGGCGAAACATTCAGGCAGTCTGCATAAAAGGCTACATCACGGTTCGTTCGATAGTGCTTCTGTACTGCTTCTAAGAACTCGTTGTACAGCTGACTACTGCGTCCACTTAGGTCGCTCGTGCGTGCAACGAGTGTTCGGATGTATTCCTTTGCATGCTTTATAGCGTCTTCCATCGTTTCATCTTGGCTTAGATAAACCGCAAGAGCCGATGAGAAACTATTTGAAAGACCATGCTGTAACACTTCATCCAGCACTAATGAGCGTACTCCTTGCTTATTAGCACTTATCGAAGCTGTCGTTTCTGAATCCTGTAATGAGGTACAATTAAAAATGCGTTCGGCATCGCTTTCACGCAGTATGACCATAGAACAAAGGGGCAATAAGCGGTGACGAATCTGCATAATAACGTCATCTGTCATCAGTCGGTCACCATTGCTTGCCGTCACAATAGGGTCATAAATAATGTGATGAGGTCTGTATTTCGATAGAGCTTCTACAATGACAGCAAGCGTATCAGTCGTTCTTATCATACCAATCTTCACCGTATCGGGCTGCATATCGTTGATGATTGCTTCAATCTGACCCTTTACAATATCAGCAGGAAGATCATAGAAAGCCTGAATACCCACAGTATTCTGCACCGTAATTGACGTGACTGCAGACACTGCATAACCACCCAATGCGGCTATCGTTCTGATGTCAGCTTGCACACCAGAGCCTCCCGTACTATCCGAACCAGTTATTGTGAGTATTGTCTTCAATGGTCTTTAATTATATTTTGGCTACAAAGTAAAGGGAAAATATCCATTCCTGCAAGACTTGTTCCTATATTGACAAGAAAAACTAAAGTTATGACCTCTTTTGTTACTCATACCTCTTATTATTAAAGCACACTACCGAATGAGACTAAAAGAATCTAGGAACTATTAGGGAGGTAATGGTTGATAACAACAGAGAAGAATACCTACAAACAGGTATTGCGTCGTTAACAATAAACAACTAAATTTGTCGCAGATTTACAAACTCATATACTATAATGAATAAAATCTTAATGTTTTTGATTGCTTTGATGTGTTCGCTCGCATCAATGGCACAAGGAACCGATGCCATGTTATTCGGTGACGTAAAGGCAAAAGAGGGTGGACAACATCTTCCACATGCCACAATCAGAGTGAAAGGTACAAACCTTAAGACTCAATGTGATGGTACAGGACACTTCAAACTAAGTAACTTACCACTCGGAAAACAAACTATCATCGCCACACTGGATGGTTATCAATCCCAGGAGAAGGAGGTAGTAATGACCGAGAACAAAGGTACTGATGTTTATTTCGAGCTTGAGAAAGACCCATTGGAACTTAGTCAAGTGGTGGTAACAGGTACTCGCACAAGTCATTTATTAAGGATGTGCCTATCAGAACAGAAGTTCTTACATCTCAAGCTCTCACTAAGAAGAACGCACAAAACCTCTATGAAGCTCTAGAAGGTGTACCAGGAATCCGCGTAGAACAGCAATGTCAGTTCTGTAACTTCTCTGAGGTACGTATGCAAGGGCTTGGTGCAGAGCATACACAGGTACTTATTGATGGTGAACCAATATACTCTGGACTTGCAGGAGTATATGGTCTTCAGCAGATGGGAACGAATGATATTGACCGACTTGAGGTTGTAAAGGGCGCAGGCTCTGCCTTGTATGGAAGTAGTGCAGTAGCTGGTGCCATCAATATCATCTCTAAGGAACCAACCTTCGAGCCTACCATCAATGGTGATATACAATTCGGTAACTATGGCTTTAAGGGCTATAAAGGCTCTGGCTCTATGCGTTACAACAACATTGGTATCAGTGTCTTTGCACAAAGAGCAGAGATGGATGCCATCGACGAGACGCAAGACGGACTTACTCGTAAGGAGGTGAAGCATAAGGATGGGGTATCTGATCGTGTAAACGAAACGATGAATAACCTTGGTTTCAACCTCTACTTCTATCAGCCATTTGCAAAGAATGATAAGCTTGTGTTGCGTGGTAAGGCTATAGACGAGCATCGATTCGGTGGAGTTATGACCAATAATCAATATTTGAACCCCTATACTGATCAGACAGAGGACATCCGCACGAATCGACTCTCTGCTGATTTGACTTATAACCTACCACTGGGTGCGCATTCAGAGTTGAATCTTTCAACCGCATACGTATACCACAAGCGCAATGCAACGAATGATACTTTCCTCCATGACTACATGGATTCGCACAAAGATCCAGCACATCCAGATGAGGACGGAGCTACTCCTCCTGTAGAGATGATGCGCCCTTACATTGCTAAGGAGCACACAGTAACTCCTTCGCTCACCTTCACTTCTATCTTAGATAAGCATACATTACTTGCAGGAGTGCAGGCTTACTTCACTCGCTTACGTGAGACTGGTTTGTATGTAATCTCTGCTGAAGACGAAAAGACAAGTCCTTATTATGGCGTACCATACACTTCTATCGGCAAGAAGCACGCTAACGAGGTTGGTTTCTTTGTACAGGATGAATGGAACGTAACACCTAAGTTGACCGTTGTTCCTGGTATTCGCCTCGACTCTCACAGCTCTGGTGAAGAATATTCTACCAGTGTGAAAGTTTCAGATAGCGCATTCCCTTCAACGAAGTTCAGCAAGACAACCATCAATCCACGCATTGCTGTGAAGTATGAAGTTACCCCATCGCTCATCCTTCGTGCGAATATTGGAACAGGATTCCGTGCTCCCTATGGCTTCTCAGAGGATCTCCACCTATGCAGTGGTTCGCCACGTGTATGGAAGTCATCTAACTTGAAAGGCGAACGCGCCATCAGTTATAATCTTTCGGCAGACTATTATAGCAAGCAGTATCAGTTCAGTATAAATCTATTCCGCACCAACCTAAAGGATAAGATACAATTCTCTCCTGCCGACGATGAGGTTAAGAAGTTTGGATACTCGTATCAATGGGAGAATGTAGATGATGCTTACGTACAGGGAGTAGAGCTTGGAGCAAAGGCAAGTATCGCTCGTAACCTCACAGCAGGCGTCAACTGGACATTCAATCAAGGTAAGTTTAAGCACGAACGTGCCGAGTGGTCTGACCCTAATGATGAGTCAGTAAAGGAGTTCCCACAGCGATTGAAATACGCAAAAGAGAGTCGTTACATCTCTCGTTTCCCTGGTATGACAGGCGACTTCGATATCGACTACACTCCTGGCACATGGACTTTCTCTCTCACAGGATCATTACAAGGTAGCATGTACATCGACTATAACTCCGAAGACGCAGGTCAGAACTCTAAGATCAAGAAGACTTCTACGTTCATGCTATTCAACTGTCGTGCTTCAAAACGCTTAGGAATGTGTACCATCTATGCTGGTGCTAAGAACATCTTTAGCTATATCCAAGATGAGAAACATACGGATGATGCCGCCTTCATGTACGCCCCTGTCTATGGTGCAACATGGTATGTCGGTCTCAGTGTGAAGCTATAACTCTCTGATCATTTATATAGTAAGAGTCGTATTGTCTGGTTGACAATGCGGCTCTTTTTGTTGCTATTACATACGTGTAATATCCATCAAGACATTCCACTTTATGGGAGTAAGCTAACTAATTCAAGCCTTGAGACTATGCGTTTCAGAGTTTGAGACTATGCGTTTCAGAGTTTGAGACTGTGTGTTTCAGAGCCTGAGACTGTGTGTTTCAGAGCTTTGAGACTGTGTGTTTCAGAGCCGTGAGACTGTGTGTTTCAGATATTTGAGACTGTGTGTTTCAGATATTTGAGACTGTGTGTTTCAGAGCCTGAGACTCTATGTCTCAAAATCTGAAACAATAAGTGTCATGCTTTGAATCCAATTTGAATAGGTGCATAAAAAGACATAAGACGCATGAGAAAGGCAACAAGGGAGAAATAATGCGGAAATGTATTAGACAAAGAGTGCGAACAGGATTCAAAAGGATTTAAATAAGAATAACTCCCCCTCCGAACGGAGAAGGAGCGTTTAATGAGTATGCCTTAAAGCATTAATGCGTTGCCCGATAATAGGGTGAAACAGCGAAAGCATTCGAGGCTTGCGTGTTCATAGAAGGGTCGGAAATGGTGATACCAGAATAGGTGGTGATGGGATATATAACACCATTTCTATCGACGACTGCCGATAGATAGGACGGTGTATGCCGTTTGTAAGGGACAAGCAGATTGAGCTGATTGCGGAATTGAGATAGAAGGATTGGCTCGTTAACTGCCCTCTTCTCAACATAATCTCCCATATCGAAGAAGATAGAAGGATTATATCCATCCATCGTTTGAATATTAGTGACTGGTACCGAGACAAGGTTTGTTGAATGGTTTATTTGTCGCATGATATTCACCATGCCTTCAGCTTGGGAGCAGTCGATAACACTGATTGTTCCGTATGGACTTGAGTAGCTGCTATAGAAGTTATAGAACTCATCTACAATATTCTGATAGTTTGGATTACTCTTAGTAAGCTCATTCCACAGCTGTTCATAAGGCATACCATGCGCCATAATCTCCGTTGGGCAACCAATAAGATAATGCGCACTATGTCGCAACTCGTAGGCTACCTCAATCGTCGACATATAACAATCATCAAAGAGGATATACTGCATTTTACCTATGCCCGATTGTGCAATACCTCGATCTAAGATAGAAATATCTGTCTTGTAGGTATCACCACCAAACCAGCGGGTTAAAGGTTTAGATTCTACATCACGCCATCTTTTCTGTAAAGTATTCGAGACACTAGTACGTGTACCTGCATAAGAAGGAATCCATCCCATACCATGGCAACCCACAATCATGGAGTAATTGCGTGCTGGAGCGTATGCTTTCACACGGGTGAGAAGACTACTTATCCAGCGAGACGTGTTCAATTGCTGGTTGGGCTGCGTGTTATCAAACTTCGCCAATGTATCATCTACACATTGACCACGTTGATACTTAACATTGATCAATGCGCCCTTCTCTGGAGCTTCAGATATAAATACAACCAATCGTTTATTGCCTAATCCACCTTCATTAACTATGGCTTGCTTCATGTCACGCAGGTTCGTCTTAAAGTATTCATACAAACTATAAGGGTCGCCCGACCATGGCATATAAACGATGATGGTATTATCTACTTCATTTGCATTACCATTCGTATTTGGATCTGGTAATGGATCATCAGTACAAGAAGACAATGCAATGACTGCAATCAGCTGTAGGAAAAAGAGGAACTTCTTCATTCTATGCATATTAAAACTCGATTGGATACATCAAAATAGTAATCTTTACTTATAAGAGGGAACGTTATCTACAACGTTATTATCCCTTTCCTTTTATAAAGGGAAAGCCTTGCAACATCACAAGAGATGTGGTAAGGCTTTCCATAGTCGTATTGGGAGTAAGTCGAATGACTTACTTTACAATAATCAAAGAGTAATTCTTCTTACCTTTCTGGACGAGAAGATATTTCCCATCAATGAGATCTTCGGCTGTTACAGGCTGATCGAAAGCTGCGAGCTTCTCCTTATTCAAGGATACACCACCGCCCTTCACGAGCTTGCGCATTTCGCTCTTACTGGGGAAGATCTGCATGCCTTCCTGATTGAAGACATCAACTGCTGGCTGCCCCAGAACGTCCTTTGACACCTCATAGTGTGGTACATCCTTAAAGACATCAGCGAAGGTCTGCTCATCTAACTGCAATAGATTCTCCTTCGTACTCTTACCAAATAAGATGTTAGAAGCGGCGATTGCCATGTCAAGATCCTCTTGAGAGTGAACCATGCGAGTTACTTCTTCAGCTAAGCGACGTTGCAATGTGCGGCGTCCAGGGTCTTGGCGGTGCTCTTCGATAAGCCCATCAATGACATCCTTCTCTAATGATGTGAAGATCTTAATGTACTTCTCGGCATCATCATCGCTCACATTCAACCAGAACTGATAGAATGCGTATGGTGTTGTGCGGTTGCGATCGAGCCAGATGTTACCACTTTCTGTCTTACCAAACTTCTTTCCGTCAGCCTTAGTAATTAGAGGACAAGTAAGGCAGTAAGCCTCAGCCTCACTACCAAGAGTACGACGAATAAGCTCGGTACCAGTGGTCATATTACCCCATTGGTCATTACCACCAAGTTGCAACTTAACGCCGAATTTCTCATATTGATATAAGAAGTCGTAACCCTGCAAGAGCTGATAAGTAAACTCTGTAAAGCTTAGTCCATCACGAGCCTCACCATTGAGACGCTTCTGAACACTGTCTTTAGCCATCATATAGTTGACCGTGATGTGCTTACCCACTACACGAGCAAAGTCCAAGAAGGTGAAGTCCTTCATCCAATCATAGTTATTCACCATCTCTGCCTTATTGGCTTCGTTTCCATCAAAGTCTAGGAACTTACTAACCTGCTTCTTGATAGCCTCTTGGTTATGATATAGTGTTTCAGCATCGAGGAGATTACGCTCCTGGCTCTTACCTGACGGATCACCAATCATGCCCGTAGCACCTCCTACAAGTAGATAAGGCTTATGTCCACAACGCTGCAAATGGCGTAGCATCATAATACCACACAAGTGCCCAATATGCAATGAGTCTGCAGTTGGGTCTGTACCTAAGTATGCTGAGACCATCTCTTTCTGGAGTAATTCCTCTGTACCTGGCATTATTTGAGCCAGCATACCACGCCAACGGAGTTCTTCAACAAAGTTCTTCATCTATATTCTTTATTTATGAAAAGGGTAAAAGACATAGAGTGATTAGAAACCAGCCAATGCTTCAGATCCCTTATCCTATATTGATTTTCTATAATTATTACGTATCGGCAGCCTTATTATTGTACCTTAGTAGTTCTCTTTCTTACGGCACAGGGTCATATCCACTGCCACCCCAAGGATTACATCTCAGTATTCTCCAAATTGCAAGAGCAAGTCCTTTGAAAGGTCCATGCTTCATTATTGCTTGTCTGGCATACTCTGAACAGGTAGGTGTAAAGCGACAAGAAGGAGGTGTGAAAGGTGATATAAAATGGCGATAGAACAATATCGGGAGTATTAATAACCACGACAAGCCACGTGACAGAAAGCTTAGAACCTTCTTAAAAGGATTCTTGTATTGCCTATCCTGCTGTATTCTATCGTCTTCAAGTTCTTTCATTAGATACGTTCTCCTATACGATGAAGTAAGTTCTCCACTCTTTCTTCAACAGTAACAGAACTTGTCAACTCATTAGAAAGCCAAATAAAGGCTATGAGTAATCGCTTATTGGTCATCTCCGCCATACGTGGGAAGAGTAACTGCTTATGCTTACGATAAGCCTCACGCACCTGCCGCTTCACTCGATTACGCTTCACGGCACGTTTGAAATGCTTCTTAGGAACACTGATTAAAACCTGCACATCCACCATAGAGGACACATTCTCTATATGCGTATCAACATTCCTCGCCTCCGTTCCATCAGTCAGTCGGTATACAGCTTTCAATGGGAAAGACGTCATAGCATGGCTACCACCTGTACCAAAGAGCGTATCTATGAGCTTCTTACTACACAATCGCTCTTCTTTCCTCAGTCCTTCTCCCTGCTTCTCCATACTACTCTGTTACGGATTCCAGCTCTATTCCCATTCAAAACATGAGAAAAGAACCATCTATTACTTGCTCATCTTTTGCTTTCCAAGAAGTCCCTCAAAGCTCCAGTCATAGAGGTGTACTGCTTTGAAGGAGCCTGTAAGTCCAATCTCAAGCCCTGCGCTTCAACCTCCTTAGCCGTTGCAGGACCAAAAGCAGCTACCTTTATATCACCTTGCTTAAAGTCTGGTATATTCTCTTTCAATGCCTTTACACCCGTAGGACTAAAGAAGATGAGCATGTCATAGTCGAAGTTCTTCACCTCTTCGTCCGTCAGTCCGTTGCTGACCGTACGATACATTACACACTCCTTATGCTTTAGCTTGTTAGCATCTAACAACTCCGAAATAGAATCTGTATGTACAGAACTTTGCGGAACAAGGTACTTCTCGCCTTTATGCTTCAGCATTGTTGGAATCAAACTATCAATCTTTCCAGTAGTTCCAAAGAACACCTTACGCTTACGATACTGCACATACTTCTGGATATAGAGTGCGATTGTCTCGATAACACAGAAGTACTTCATGTCTTCTGGTATGGTTATGCGCATTTCCTTGGCTAGATTAAAGAAGTTATCAACAGCATGTCTCGATGTAAAGACTACTGCAGTATAATCTAACAGATTAATCTTCTGCTGACGGAACTCCTTCGCTGTGAGTCCTTCAACCTTAAAGAAAGGTCTGAAAACAAGCTCCACTCCCAAGTCCGTTGCTATATCGTAATAAGGCGACTTATCGCTTGACGGCTTCGGTTGTGAGACCAAGATCTTATTTATCATTGTGTCCTAAAAGTTTATAATCAAATAGTTATCTGTAATTACTAACATTCCCCATAATACCATCATCGGTATCATTTCGAGTGCACAAAAGTACAAAATTATTTGCAGACTGACAGCTATTCTCTTGAAAAAGATGGTATAACTCTTATAAAGAGTAAGCATTTTAACGAATAAAACAACAATTAGCACATAAACGAATGCTGCTTGTAACGACAAGGAGAAATATATCTGCAACAGAACTAAAGGGAATAGCAACACCCCCTCAAGAGATGAGAGAAAGAGCCAAGTACGCCCCCATTGTCCATTACTTTTACTATCAAAGAACACCCAGTTTACGAGTTTATAAAGAAGATTCTTTATAAAGAAATACCCCATAAAGATGCCAAAGAAGCATCCGATAACACTCAATTGTGAATCTGTCTGAAGCCCTCCATGACCGCTCCCATGCGCAAAGAAATAATAGAGAATACTAAAAAGTAGCGATGTCTGCGCTATTAAAAAGAGCTGAAACCGAACTTCATACGCTGTTTCTGTGACCACATCTTTACTTCTAGCAACATGAAAGAAACTCTTTATCTGCTTCTCTATGAAATTGCGAGAGACCGAGAATGCAATCATCGCCATCACAAAACAACCTAGAAGTAAGGCTGTCACTGTATTGTCATTACTAACAGCATAGGGCGAAGGAACACCTTGCACACCATCAGCATGCGCATTCCCTCGTCCCAGCTTGAAGTATTTATTACCTTTAAAGTAACCTTCTTCTGCAAAATGAATATCCGTCAGCTGAAACGTTTTCTGCTTCTTTGGGCACAATAAGCCCAGCGAGTCAGCCTCTTGACTCACCTTAGCCACAGTATCAGTCTTTGCTTTCTTTGTTGCAGCCAAAGTCGACTTCAACAGCAAAGAAGGACGAGTTATAGAATCAGTTGTCGGCATCTGTCACTTTAAAGTCCGAACGTTTTCTTGATTTCTTCTATACGATCTAGCTTCTCCCAAGTGAAGAGTTCCACCTCAATAGACTTCGTTTCATGATAACGGCTATTGAATACCTTCTTTACAACCTCATTCTGTCTTCCCATGTGTCCATAAGCTGCTGTCTCCAAATACATGGGTTGACGGAGCTTTAATTGGCGTTCGATAGCCTTTGGACGAAGGTCGAATAGGCGCTGAATCTGCTCTGCTATCTCGGCATCAGAAGCCTTCACATGTGAGCGACCATAGGTATTTACGTACACACTAACAGGTTCTGCAACACCAATGGCGTATGCCAACTGCACGAGCATCTCATCACTAACACCTGCAGCAACCATGTTCTTTGCAATATAACGGGCTGCATAAGCGGCAGAACGGTCTACTTTACTAGAGTCCTTACCCGAGAATGCACCTCCACCATGGGCTCCCTTACCACCATAGGTATCAACAATAATCTTACGACCAGTCAACCCAGTGTCTCCATGAGGACCACCAATAACGAACTTACCAGTTGGGTTCACCAAATACTTAATGTCATCATTGAACAGAGCCAACACCTTTTCTGATTTGACTTGAGCCTTTACACGTGGCATAAGAACCTCTAGCACGTCCTTGTGAATCTGTTCTACCATTGCTTTATCAGCCTTCAACTGCGCTTCCTTGCTATCATCAGTAGGTTGAATGAAGTCATCGTGCTGTGTAGAAACAACTATCGTATCAATACGCTGAGGGATGTTATCATCGCTATACTCCACTGTTACCTGGCTTTTAGAGTCTGGTCTAAGATAGAGCATGTGCTTCCCTTCCTTGCGTATATCTGCCAACGTACTCATAATAAGGTGTGCCAAATCAAGTGTAACAGGCATATAATTGTCGGTTTCATTGCATGCATAACCGAACATCATACCCTGGTCTCCAGCGCCTTGATTATCATCATCACCATTATCTACACCACGATTGATATCATCACTCTGCTCATGAATGGCGGAGAGAATACCACAACTATTACCATCAAACTGGTATTCAGCCTTTGTGTAACCAATATTATTAATTGTCTTACGGGCGATTGCCTGAAGATCAACATATTCCTTTGAACGAACCTCACCCATAATCACAACCTGACCAGTGGTATTGAATGTCTCAATAGCACAACGAGCATGCTCATCATAAGCCAAGAATTGATCTAGTAAAGCGTCACTTATCTGATCGGCAACCTTATCTGGATGTCCCTCAGATACCGATTCCGATGAAAATAAATATGCCATATATTTACCTTATATATTATTACCTTGTTAATTATCCATTGTTATTTAAGGTTGCAAAGTTACTGCAAATTAGCCGGATAACAAAATAAGGGCTTAATATTTATACATTATTATAGTGGTAGAAAAGCCTATTCTGTCATCCGACTAACGCATCATCGTGGTGCTTATAAACTATAGATAGAGCACCGAAGCATCAAACGAACGAGTATCTTTCACGCATGTGTACATCATTAACTCCGACAATTGCTCATTCATCTTACCGACAGTCTCTTTCACGCCCTCTGCTCCTTCTTGAAGTAAGGGCTTTAAGATTCCACGTCCCACTGACACTGCGTCGGCTCCTAAAGCCAATGCTTTATAAGCGTCGAAACCTGTATCTATACCGCAATCCACGAACAATGAGATTCCAGAACCTGCTAGTGCTGCCTTGATCTTAGGCAGAACCATCAGCGGAGCAACGCCGAAGGGGGATACGACCATGGTGATGGGAGATAACAATACCAGCACATCCTGCGTCCTTGCACTTTAATGCATCTTGCACTGAAAGAACTCCCTTAGCAATAAAGGGAGTATTACCAGCAGCCTTCACATACTCCTTTAAATCGGAAAGAAGTACTGGTCCGAGGGGTAAACCATCTACTATATCGTATCGCCCATTCGTTCCTGGAACGTGATCAATATCTACTCCCACAGCTATTGCACCATGTTCGATAGCAAAGCGAATCTGATCTAGAATCATCTCATGGTCTGCGAAGGGCTTTATAATGCGTACTGTCCTAGCCCCCTCAGCCGCTATTTCGGCATACTCTTCGTCTGGCTCCATACCAACCCAGTTCACAGTACGCAGGTCTCGAGCTGCCTTGGCATATTCCAACATGGGCTTCTTACCATTCTTCAACACCTTATTGAGGTGCGAGAAAGCTGGCATCATAATCGGACTATCAAACTCCTCACCGAAGATAATTGTCTTCAACGAAGGCTCAACAGCATCAATAACACGCATCTCCACATGGATGGAATCCAGATAAGAGCGATTGTAAACATTTGCATCATCTGCACGACCACTTGTAACAGGTATCATCCCTGCAGGTCCTGGCCACGGACTCTTAATGTTGTTATCCATATTTTTCTTTTGAAGTTACTATTTCGAGAAGTGAAAGGAGTGAAGGAGTGAAAAGGGAGTTAAGGCGATAGTACTATTGCTTAGACTCGATAATTACGCCCTACGAAACGCTCATCTCACGCCTTATTAACAATCTCATCACACCCCATGATCTATTCCTACGAACGTTATTAATGTATAGGCTATCATTGCCAAAACGATGAAAAGGGAGATAAAAGCCGACATGAATCCCTCGTCATCACCACTTTTACACAGACTGCGAACCTGCAATGGTACGGGGAAACCTGGTGGGCAAGCAAAATAAAGTAGAACTCCTATAAGGAAGAACTTCCCCTCCATCAGTCCAGGGAACAACAGAAAGAAACCGCCAACGATAGCTCCACAACCTATCATGCGCACTAGGCTTAACTGAATAAGTGGGCGTATCTGCGATAGATGGGGCTGGAAATCATAACCAAGTGTAAAGAGGATGATACTAGCAATGGGTGCAGTGGCTATCGACATCGTACTCGTAAAGACTCCATGTAGCTCACTCTCCAACAGCCAACGCCCTATCCCCGACAGATTCATGACAACTCCTAGAATCACAGCAATGATAAACGGAGCGGTTACAATCCGTTTAGCAAGTGGAAACAAAGCCACATCTTTCGTCGTCTGGCGCATGACAAGTGCAGGAACTAACCCAAAATTGATAAGGATTCCTGCCACATCAAAGGTGACAATATTCATTGCATGCTCCGTTCCAACAAGCGTGATATAAAGCGGCAAAGCTACACTTCCCCCCTCACAGGTCATCAATAAGAATGGAGCTAACTGCGCATAACGACCACTAACGGGCTTAGCTATGCGCTTACCAAGCACATAAATCACAATCCAAGCCACATCTAAGAAAAGTATCTCATAAATGAAACTAGTCGTGAGCTTCGCTTCCATCAGTATTTGAAAGACTAACAAGGGTAGAAGGATACTAAAGACTATCGACTTAGCACCTTCATTTTGCGCTGTTGTTATCCATCTCCTCCGTCTACTAAGCCACCCTAGTAACATCATGAAATACGGGAAAGAGTATTTCTATTGCCTTCATCCGTGTTGACTGTATAATGGTTCTTGTATTATTTACAATCCGCAAATATACTTAAATACCCTGACATCCACAAATGATTAATCCTCTTTTCGCCATTCAGAAGCCTCAACTGACCCGCTGAAAGAGCCTTATAAAATAATAGAAGAAGCTCTAGCAAATCATAATAAAGCGTTTTGTGACTTGAAAAATAGACTATTTTTGTTTTGTTATTAGACTACCAGTCTTTATTAAATAATCTATTTTTCAAATCACAAAGGCTTATCCTCAGGAATAATCTTTACCTACTTCATTAACAAAATAGGTGCTTCTCTTGTTTAGAGGGAGTTTGAATCACCTCCTGATAACCTACCTTTTAAAATATTAACCATATACCTCTGGTGTTCTTGTATATCCTTATATACCCATTCTTCACCTGATGGACAGGATACGTCATTAACGTTGTCTTTGCACTTTTGCATCATTATCATGAGTTTCAAAGATGCCACACTCACTTGGTTCATTTTGCCAGAAGCATCTAAATAATGGTCTATCTTCGTTTTAGGAGACCAATTCGAACCAGAAGAGTTAATGTCACTTCCTATCATCGCATAGTTTCCGAAGCAGTTAATCTCACTATCCGTGATATGTTCATCCACGTTAGCTTGTGGAAAGAGGTGCTCTAGTGAACGTCGAGTTCTTGAGAAATAGAACTGCTCAAACACAGTTAGTCCAAAATCTGAACAGCCTAACTTCTTAAAGAACTCTCGCCTTTCTCTATCACTTTCCTTCAGTTTCTTACCAGAGAGTTCGTCGACATACAGACTCCATAAGAGATAATCCATATAATTGAATACAAACAATGGTACGCCCCTTGAAGCCTCTTGCCCATTACCATAAATATGGTCAAAATCAAGAGACGCACAATGTATATTAAGATCAAACAGCCTACCTTTCAATACCGTACCATCGAATGCTCCTGGTATAGGAGTATTGATATTGTTCAGATTACCAGCATTTGCATAGACATCAAAGAAGTACTTGTCAGCTAAAGACGATAAGAAGCAACCATAACGATTAAGGTCTGTATCACTGAAAAGATGATACAAGCAATAGAATAGATAATTCTTTCGTTGGCGTGGAGTAAATGATACTTCAAACATGGAGAGAAGCTGCACTAGCCTTGCTTGTAAACGCCCATCAGAAGAGAGATTCTTAGTATTATATGAATTACCCTCATGTTGATACACTTCTAACTGCCAGGGGTTACTTTCTTGTGTATCGTCTTCGTAAGAGTGATGAACCACGTAATTATCTAAGAAATATCGTGCCTTTAAGAGATTGAAGGCGAAGACTTTTGCAAAGGTTCGGTCTGGTTTAGCCTCATCAAAGGCATTGATTAATTCCTTATCATCCAATACAAACTTCTCTAGATTGAAGTTTTCTCGACTCATCAGAGTTATCTTCAACACAATAAGAAGAAAGTTAGGAAAGTCGATAATAGGCTGAAACTGACCAACACTCTTTGTCTTCCTCTGCAGCTGCTCATCTGCTTTTACGCCCCTAATAAAGTCTTCTAATGTATAAGGTCTATCACTCCCACCGATCATTGGTAAGTCTTCAAAGGACATAATACTCGGTGAGAAATCATGAAGCGAAGAACCAAATACAGCCTTTGCTTGCGAGTATATTGATTGCACATAGACATTCATTTCGCTACACGCCTGCCATATCTCGGTAAAAGCATTCCGCTCATCTTCATCCAAGAGTGCTATAAGTTTCGCCTTCACAATCTCGTGTTTCTCCAGTTGTTCTCCACGTGAATTCATTACCTCAAAGTAGTGATTAAGGTTCACATCTCGTGGCACTTTATAGTGGATAATATGTACTTGTTCAAGCAAGAACTCGGTAAATTCTACCCTTTTATCCTCATCCACAATCTCCTTAATAGCATGCTGCGCAATCTTGAAGCCACGTAGAATACCCACATCAGGGTTATCTATCTCTTGTCCAGATAGGTTTTTGATAGTTTCGTTAGAACGCATCCTCGAGCGATAAGTCAACTTATTAGAAACATCTCGTTCTAGGCTCTTTAAGATCAGATAAAGTGTCGTCAAACGCTGCTGCCCATCAATAACCTCATATCTTCCATCACCTCTGTCGTAAGTAACAAGAGTCCCTATGAAATAAGTTCCTTTCGACTGACAATAAGCATCCCAGACGTCATTGACCAATGCGGTTATCTCTTCGTTCTCCCACGCATAATTACGTTGATAGATTGGAATCTCGTATCTTATATCACTTTCTTTATTGAATAAGTCGTCTATTGATAGTTCCTCTAAAGGGAAGTTCTGATGTGTGCCCATAAGCTATTTGATGTAATATTTGTTCTCAATAAAATAATGTAGATAGTTCTGATAAATGCCATTCTTATCCCGTGCATCTATATCCTGATTGTTAGCTTTCACACTCTCTTTGGGGAGAGGATGTATACAATCAGCCAATTCACTAAGTAACATGGAAGGAGAAGAGGCTGCCACTATTCTCTTATAGATATTAAAAGCATTAATACAATCACTTGTTCCCATAACGTAATTCTGTGCTGACAGCCACCCTAGATTGTAGTATTGTGCACGTAGAGAATATGCCCATATAAAGTCCATAACAACGAACTGCTCAAAGAAGTCTAGGTCTACTCTCGTTGGATGATTAGGGCAGAAGCAATCTACATAGAGTAATGCAGCAAGGTCAAAGAGTAGTCGAGTTATTCTATTACCAACACCATTCTTATATTTCCGAAGGTCTAACGTCTCCACAATTTGATTGCCATTAATGAAATACCCTACATACTTATCGTTGTTTTGAATATCTTCTAAGATATTGAAATAATGGTTTGTAAAGTCAAAGAATGGCTTTCCTGCAATGATTGGAGCAACTATCTGAAAGGGGCGCATATCAGGCATTCCTGATACAAAAGGGACTGCGGAATGATTAATCATATCGGCATAGGCATATGCACCTTTATAATATTGAGCATAAGGCAAGTTGTCTCTTTTACTAATACCTTTGAACTTATCAATGTTGTGTTCATCTAATTCCAGGGGTCGATTGTCATGTACCCACTCGCGCAACCGATAGAGATACTCACCAAAAAGACTAGCTAGTGCTCTTTGGTTCACATCCTCCCATCGCTTCACAATAGCCTCTGTCTCAGCTTCTCCCACATTATCCATTTCACGCAAATGATAGGCTTTCAATAGGTCATGAGGGTACAGTTTCTTACCTCGTGCATTCTGTGAATCGAAGAATTGGAATGCCTCTGAAATATCATTAGTCACGACAACTATCAGTTCACAACGCTCTTCGATAAACTCTCGAAGTTCTGTTATCACACGATCATCACATAGTTTCTCTAACGAACCTTCAGCCTTCGTACGCAATTCTGCCATAGCATACAAACGGCGTTCAAACGCTCTATAATTACTTGCGATATTCTTTCTTGTGTAAGGATTATCGGTTAGTTTCTCTTGTAAGAACGTGAGTCCATCCGCACCGAGGGCCTTCAGTAATAAGGTAAAAGTTATAATGCGTTGCTGACCATCCACGATGTTATAACATTGCTCACTAAGATCATGATGCAGGATAAGCGTCCCAACACGATATACTTCTTTATTCTCTTTCTTCGCTTCTATAATGTCGTCCAATAGTTGGATTGCGTTCTTTGCAGTCCATTTATAAGGGCGCTGATAGTTAGGGATGGTCAATTTAACCTCCTCATGCACGTGTGCATCACGCACTCTAGTCACTCTTTTGCGTATTAGTAAGTCACCGATACTCGTGATACCTAACTGTAAACTTATTGCATTGCTCATACTCTTCTTTTCTCTACGATAGAATGGAATTTGATGGGGAAAGGGGGATTATTCAGGGGAGGAGGGATGTGACTTTCGGAATATCTTGCAATGATGTGAACCGATATCTACTATCTTTCCGTCGGCTTCTAACTTCGAGAGGATGCGATAGGCAGTGGACTGTGAGATGTTGAGTGCGCTTCGGAAGTCTCTAACGGTAAATACTTCTTTATGAGCTAACAGCTCTTCTATCGCCTCGCCTATCTCCTCCGCCGTTGGTGAAGAGGATAAGTCATGCAAATCGGTGATGTTCTTCACCTCGATGTTAGCCATTTCATGGAGCAATTCTCGGTCTGGTCTGAACTTTATCGTGCGCACTTCTGCCTTGCGCAATCGTGGTTTGTGCGAGCGTGGGTCTTCATAGATTTCGCCCTTCAAAGCCACAGAGAAGTAGCCAATACCGGGTAAGTGCACACTATTACCATTCTTCAACTCCCTTGCAATCTCCTCTTTCAACGAGAGGATTGTGGCGTGTATGTCCCCCGAAGTGAGCGATGTGGCTTGCACAATACTCTCACTCATGCGCCTTAATCCAGCGGTTTGATATTGTATCGGAACTATTCTAAGTTTCGCATTCTTGGGTAAATTGCCACCCGTTTTCATGAGTTTGTAAACTATTGCCATCTTATTTGTTTTATGTTAGTAAGCTATTGTAAAGCAGGGATATACCCTATCTGTAAACGTTTATGACGTGTTATGCAATTGCAGCACATAGGTCTTGCGATTGGTTTAGCACCTATTCTGCATTATCGTCACCATGGTGGTGAATATTTTTCACCATGGTGAAGTTATAATTTCACCGTGGTGACGAATTATCCTCACCATGGTGAAAACGTTTCAGAACTAGTGCAAAGATAATACAATATACGGGTATTTGCAAATTAAGAGCCTAATAAAATGAATGTTAGCACCTATGAGGAATTGCGCTAATACGCCTACTTACGCTAGCGCATGAAGGTTATATCGCTTCAGCATAGGCTTTCGTAAAGGAGGAAGTGCCTATGTTTTATCATGGGTTAGGGATACGAAAAGCGGGCAAAGGATGGGTCAAGTCGACCCGTTTCCTTCGCCCGCAAGGTTATGAGTAATACGTGTTTCTGTGCGATTATTTCGCTGGTGTCATCACCACTTCGGCGTGGTTACCAGCTGCAACGAGGCTCTTCAAATAAGCTGCAATCTTAGCAGGTGTGAGCGACTCGACTGCTGCCTTATAGCCAGAGTGGAGGTCTACGCCAGTTGAGATATACTCGTCAATAACGTCCATCCAGTAGCTGTTGTTCTTCGCTGATAGCTCTGCTTGCTTCAACATGAAGTCCTTTACTTTCTGAACCTTATCTGCGTCCATCTTCATCGTGTTATCCTTCATGCCCTCAGCTAAGAGCTTCAAGGCAAGGTCGGACTTGTTAGGATCCATTGGGCAATATGCCTGGATGAGAGCAACGGCTTTATCGCCACGACGCTGCAATTCGCCACCTGCGCCAACAGAGTAAGCCGCACTAGCATCCTCACGAATATTCTTTAGATAGACCATAGACAATACCTGTGCCGCAGCATCGGTCAACACTTTGTTCTCAACGTTGTAAGCAGCAGGTGCGTGCCACAACTCGAGGGCGATAGCCTTTGGTGTTTCCGACTTACGAGTGAACTTATTAACAACATTACCCTTCACAAGTCCTGGTACATCACGCCAGTTCTCCGCCTTGCCCTTAGGCAGACATGCAATATACTTCTCGATCAATGGGCGTAAAGAAGCCTCATCGAAGTTACCAACGAAGTAGTAGACAAACTGCCCAGGATTAGCAAAACGCTCCTTCCAAATCTGAAGAATACGGTCGTAGCTAACACCCTTCAGCGTATTCAATGACAATGGAGCGAAACGTGCCTCATGACCATAAATGGTGGTTGTAACCGAGTCAGAATAAACGCTCTCAGGTGAGAGATCCTTATTCTTCAGTGCTAGTTCCAACTGCGACATCATCGCCTTATAAGATGCCTCGTCCTTAGCAACCTTCGTGAAGTTGAGGTAAGCAACTGGAGCATGGTCTCAACATCCTTAGGGACACATGAGCCAGAGAGTGTCTGATAATAGTTTCCTAAACCACAAGCAACAGATGCCTGCTTACCAGCAAGTGCCTTCTGCAACTCTTGGTTAGAGAAGTTACCGAGTCCGCTGTAAGCTATGACGTTATTAAATAGCTGCAAGTTGCTGTAGTCAGGCTTACCATAGAGTCCCTTACCGCCCTTTGCGACAGCCTGGAACTGAATCTCGTTATCCTTAAAGTTCGTCTTCTTCAAGATGACACGTGCACCATTGCTCAATGTCAGCTCCTTGTATCCGAGTGTCTTGTTCTCCTTCTCGCTGACAATCTTACCAGCCTTTGGCAATGCCTTCTCATCGAGTAATGGCTCTTGTTTCACATTGTCAACATAAGCCTTAATCTGCTCCCCACGCACGTTAGCAATGGTTTGCGCCATCTGCGCCTTCGTTGGGTAAACCTTGTTAGCCTTCTCTTGTGCGAAGATCTGAACGACTAAGTTGCTATCCTTATCCGTGATGAGATCCTTTGCAAACTCATTAATGACATTGACGTTCAAAGCAGGCATCTCGACGAGTTGTTTCATAATCTGATACTCGTCTTCCTTGCTTGGGATTGGTTCGTTTGCTAGGTAATGGTCGCGCAACTCATCACCATACTGATCGTTCTTTATCTTATTGCGGTTGACATAAGCCGACTCTAATTGAGACAAGAACTCGTCCTTTGCACGCATAAATTCAGTAGCTGTGAAGCCGTGCTGGTGTACACGCTGTGCCTCTCTATACAATGCGGCAAGCGTCTCAAGATCCTTACCATCCTTCGCATTAGCCTCCATGCTGAAAGCGTCTTTCGTTCTTGAAAGCATGTAGGTACCATCGCCTGCATACGCTCCAGTAAATGGGCAGTCTGGCTTCTGGGCTAGTTCTGCCAAACGCTGGTTCAGCATCATACTGATTATACGCTTAGCATAAGAATCGATGAAATAGCTCTGATCGGTCTTGCCTCGTCTGGGAAAGCGTCATGCTTCATATAAAGAGCCACGTCACTGAATGGCAATTCCTTGTCTTTGCCAAAGATGTAAAGGGCTTGGGCATTATCTGGAACAGGCTCTGCAACAACCTGAGCGGCATTAGCAGGAACGACTACTCCATTCCAAAGTTGCTTAATCTGATTCTCGATGTGGTCTACATCAACGTCGCCCACAACGATGATACACTGGTTATCTGGGCGATACCACTTCTTGTAATAATCGCGCAGTGCTTGATAAGGGAACTTATCTACAATCTCCATCAAACCGATTGGCAGACGCTTTACCATACTTAGAGTTAGGATAGAACTCTGGTAACACCTTGTCAAGAATACGCATCTGGGCAGACTGACCTAATTGCCACTCTTGATGGATAACACCACGCTCCTTGTCGATTTCCTTATCAGCTAATGTCAATCCATTTGACCAGTCCTTGAGGATGAGTAAGCAAGAGTCGAGAGCTGTCTGGCGTGTTGTTGGCACATCGCAAACACGATAGACTGTCTGGTCAATGCTCGTGTAAGCGTTTAAGTTACTACCAAACTCTACGCCCAAAGAACGGGTGAACTCCAGCAGAGTAGAGTCTGGGAAATGCTCAGAACCATTAAACGCCATGTGCTCCAGGAAGTGAGCCAAACCACGCTGATTCTCGTTCTCTTGAATAGAACCAACACGCTGCGCAATGTAGAAATTGGCTACATGCTCAGGCCAATCATTGTGGAGGATGTAGTAAGTCAAGCCATTGCTAAAGCTACCTTGCCTTACATTCTTATTCACAGGAATAGATCCCATCTGCTGTGCAGAGACCATACCAGTGATAAAAAAAGTAAGGCGATTAAGAATAAATGTTTGAGTTTCATCTTAAACGTTGTTTAATTATTTAATATCAGATATTACCTCGCAAAAGGTACATAAAATATTGTATCTCTATTGCCTTTTATCGTTTTTTTATAGTTAACGTAGGCGATAAGAGGATTCAAAAAGTGTTAAAAATTAAAATCGTATGCCATTTGTCTTATATTCGTTGGCTTACGTATTCTGTGGGACAGAGAATCCTTTCAGCCACATAGAATAATTATGTGAATTAAATTATTCAAAACAAATAATTTGATTTGCATAATTAGTGCTTAATGCTTATCTTTGTGCTATCTTAAGACAGAGAAAATATGACAATAGATATTAATCCTTTCATTGTTAGTGGTCAAATCCCAGCTCAATACTTTTGCGATCGGCAGAAAGAAGCAAAGTTATTACACGACTATTTGTGCAATCAACAGAACGTTATATTATCTGCAGAACGCCGAATGGGAAAAACGAAGTTAGTAGACTTTGTATTTGACAAAGCTGACATTGATAACGAGTACACCACTATTTTTGTAGATATACTTGAGACAGGTACCCTTAATGAGTTTGTTTACACTTTCGGGAATACCGTCTTTCGTCGCGTAGCTTCACGTAGTGAGAAGATGATGCGACTATTCTCAATGACATTAAAATCGCTCAGTGCAAGTTTTGGTTACGACCCTATACAAGGAACTCCTACCTTTGATATCAAACTAGGGGGACATCGTTCAGCCTGATTACACGTTATCGGAGATATTCGAGTTCATTAATAAATCTGATCAAAGATGCCTTATTGTTATTGATGAGTTTCAGCAAATAACCCATTATCCAGAAAAGAACTTCGAAGCAACCCTACGTACACATATACAAAAGACAAGCAATGCCAATTTCGTATTCGCAGGGAGTCAACGGCGTATAATGGACGAAATGTTCGGTTCTAAAGGACGCCCATTTTATAATAGTGCTAGGCTTATTGAGTTGAACGCAATCCCTTTAGACATATATACAGAGTTTGCACAAAAGAACTTTCATGAGGCAGAGAAAGACGTAACAACGGCTGCTATTAAAGTTGTATATAATATGATGAAGGGTGTGACACTCTATAATCAACAAATTATGAATGATGCCTTTGCCTGTACCCCCAAGCATGGTATCTGCGATGAAGAAATGACAAACTTGTTAATAAACAGACTCCTTAAACAAAATGATTACCGGTTTAGAGAGATTCTACAAATGCTTAGTGAGCAACAAAAGGCAACTCTCTTTGCTATACACGAGGATTCTCCTGCCTCAAAGATAACATCTGCTAATTTCACAAAAAAGCATCGGCTCAAATCTCCAAGTTCCACACAAGCGGCTCTCAATAAGCTTCTTGACATAGATTTGGTTACACGACAAGATGGTTGTTATAGTCTCTCTGACCCTCTGATGAATCTTTGGTTAACCCGCAGAGACAGACTTTGATGTTCATTCGGACAAAGGATCTGCTTGGTGCTCTTCATCGTATTTGATATTGCGAGGATGGTGCTCAAGTATCTCCTGACGTAAGGTTGTGGTGTCAATGTGCGTGTATATCTCCGTCGTACCGATGCTCTCATGTCCTAACATGGCTTGAATAGCACGCAAATCAGCTCCACCTTCAAGCAAAGAGGTGGCGAAGGAGTGACGAAGCGTGTGCGGAGAGATTGTCTTCTTTATGCCCGCTTCTACCGCATAACGCTTTATCATGATAAGAATCATGGTGCGAGTGAGGTGATGTCCACGCCTATTGAGGAAGACATAATCCTCTTCACCCGGCTTTTATATCCATCTTGTTACGGTCATCAAACCAATAACTCAATTCCTCTAAGGCTCTAGGAGAGATGGGGACAAGGCGTTCCTTAGAGCCCTTTTGCCCAATACTCTGACATATTGCTCTTCGATGTATAGATTAGACAAAGTAAGGTGGGTAAGCTCGGAAACACGTAAGCCACACGAGAATAGTACCTCTATAATAGCACGATTACGATGCCCTTCCCACTTAGAAAGGTCGATGGCTTGTTCGAGGAGATCGACTTCTGCAGTGGAGAGAACTTCGGGTAAGTGGTTAGGTTGTTTCGGGGATTCTAATAGTTCGGTAGGATCTACCTCTAAGTAACCATCCAATACAAGGAAACGATAGAACTGGCGCACACCGCTAAGGATACGCGCTAAAGAACGAGGACCGATACCGAGGTCGGATATTGAGGCTGCGAAGAACTCTAAGTCTTCCAGTTTTACCTTCAACACATCTATCTTCTCTGCCGCAAGATAACGTAAGAGTTTATCCAAATCACGCATATAAGCATCCAAAGTATTGGCAGAATGCCCCTTTTCTAACTTCAGATAACGACGATAACGACTGACAATATCATTTGAAAGCTTGTCTGTTTCCATTTAATTTCTTATTTTTGCATACAGCTTATCTTATGCAAAGATAATGTAGAAAAACGATATTTAAGCAGGAAAGAGAGATGAAAGTAATCATTATCAATGGACCGAATCTGAACTTACTCGGCGTTCGTGAACCTGGGATTTATGGCAAGGAGTCAATGGAGACATGTTTCCAACAGCTCCGTAAGGATTATCCGAACGTCGAAATTGAGTATTATCAAAGCAATATAGAAGGCGAACTAATCAATAAGTTACAGGAAGTAGGGTTCGCTTATGATGGTATTATCCTCAATGCTGGAGCTTATACGCATACAAGCATAGCCTTATTGGATTGCATTCGCTCAATACAAACTCCCGTCATCGAAGTACATATCAGCAACGTCAATGACCGTGAGGAGTTCCGTCGCCATTCAATGATAGCCCCTGCTTGTAAAGGTACTATTCAAGGATTCGGTATGAATAGCTATCGGCTGGCAATAGAAGCATTCCTCCTTTAAATATCGTGATACAGACTTTGAACATTTGAACTTCATGATAACAAGTAACACTTCTCTCCATTTGGATGAAGAACGAGAGAAAGCATACGACAATTATCTCTCAGCGCATATTGACCCCGAGGGAGATTATCTCTATCGGCTTTATCGTGCGACAAATATCCACACGATTCATGGTCGAATGGCTAGTGGACATCTACAAGGACGCTTATTAAAGATGCTCGTACAAATGATTCGCCCTAAAAACATCCTTGAGGTGGGAACATTCAGTGGCTACTCTGCTATCTGTATGGCAGAAGGATTGGAGGAAGGTGGCAAAGTATATACGTTCGAGATAAACGACGAGATGGAGGACTTCACACGCCCATGGATAGAACAATCACCCGTTGCTAACAAGATTGACTTTCGTATCGGAGATGCTGCAAAAGAAGCTCCTAAACTCGGAATAACGTTTGACATGGCATTTGTGGATGGTGACAAGCGTACATACGCAGAGGTGTATGAGAAACTACTACCTATTATCCGCCCTGGTGGATACATCCTTGCCGATAACACGCTATGGGACTGGCACGTCATTGATCCAGCTTATGACCACGACCACCAAACCATTGGTATTCGACAATTCAATGATCTTATCGCCAAAGATGAGCGTGTAGAGAAGGTTATTCTGCCCTTACGAGACGGACTAACACTGATTAGGAAGAAATAAGTTTGTTGATTCTTCAAACTTTCAGTATCTTTGCATGACGTAGAAATCATTATCAACAAGAATATGCAAGAAACAAGACAAAACCGTATATCACGCCTCCTTCAGAAGGAATTGGCAAGTATATTCCAGACACAGACACGCATGATGCATGGTGTATTGGTGAGTGTTACACGCGTGAAAGTAAGTCCAGACCTTAGTATCTGTACTGCTTACCTCAGTATCTTCCCATCTGAAAAGGGAGACGAACTACTAAAGAACATCAATGCTAATGAGAAGACAATCCGTTACGAATTAGGTCAGCGCGTACATAATCAGCTACGCATTATACCAGAATTACGCTTCTTCATCGATGACTCACTCGACTATATAGAGCGCATTGATGAATTGCTTAAGAAGTAAGTCCCTCTCAATCACTAGCATATAACATTCTGCACACAACATTCGAAGACATGAATTTTCCCTTTTACATAGCCCGCCGTTACCTCTTCTCAAAGAAGAGTACACATGCAATAAACGTCATCAGTCTTATCTCCGTACTCGGTGTGGCTGTGGCAACAATGGCTTTAGTGGTTGTGTTAAGTGGGTTCAATGGATTCTCCGACTTAGTAGCTTCGTTCTTTACTAACTTTGATCCGCAACTGAAGATAGAAGCAACGAAAGGAAAGCAATGCCTGCCGATGATCCCTATTACTTGTAAAGGTTAAACACCTCCCTGGCGTTGAGGTCGCTACCGAATGTGTACAGGATCAAGCACTGGCTGTCTATCACGACAAACAGGCTATGGTAACTGTGAAAGGTGTGGAAGACAACTTTGATTCGCTCACACATATAAGTAATATCCTCTATGGTGACGGCGATTTCACACTGCATGTAGCCAATCTACAATATGGTGTAATTGGTATAAGACTGGCACAAGACCTTGGTACAGGGGTGACATGGCAGGATTATTTGCAGATATATGCACCTCAAAGGGAGGGACAATATGATGCTTCTAACCCTACAAATGCCTTTGTGAAGGACTCACTAGTGTCTCCGGGAGCATTATTCCAAGTAAAGCAAAGCAAGTATGATCAAGGTTATGTCATTACATCAATAGACTTTGCTCGCCGCATATTTAACCGCCAAGGAGAGATTACATCACTAGAGTTACGCATGAAACCGGGCGTGGATATTGACAATGCGAAGGAAGAGATACAAGCCATGTTAGGCGATAAATATAAGGTACTCGACCGCTATGAGCAACAAGCTGACACGTTTAATATCATGCGTATAGAGAAGCTCTTTGCTTATGTCTTCCTCACGTTTATCCTTATGGTTGCCTGCTTTAACATCATAGGTTCGCTCTCCATGCTCATTATCGACAAGAAGAATGACGTTATCACCCTGCGCAACCTTGGTGCTACTGATGGACAGATACGCCGCATCTTCCTCTTTGAAGGACGTATGATATCGGCAGCAGGAGCAGTAATTGGTATCGTACTCGGTCTCATTCTATGCTGGTTGCAACAAACTTATGGGCTTGTTCAGCTTGGCGACCAAGCTGGTAACTTCGTTGTCAACGCTTATCCTATCAGCGTTCATCCCGAAGACATTCTCCTTATCTTCCTCACAGTTATCTCGTTGGATGGCTTTCCGTATGGTATCCTGTGCGTTATATGAGCCGTAAACTGACGAAGGAATGAGATAGAAGAAACTATCTAATACCAGCACACAAGCCCTGCACTTCTACCATAAAACACGAATAGAGACTCATCACACTGACAAATAACTAAACATCTAAACAATATGACTGAGAACCTAAACGACAAGATCATTATCTACCAGAGTGAAGATGGTAAGACCCAACTTGATGTGAAGTTGGAAGGAGAGACAGTGTGGCTTACACAGGCACAAATGGTAGAACTCTTTCAAACAAGTAAGCAGAATGTAAGCCTACACATCAACAACATCTACAAAGAAGGTGAGCTAGAGAAAGAGGCAACTGTCAAGGATTACTTGACAGTTCAATCGGAAGGGGCAAGAACCATTCATCGCAGAGTAAAATACTATAATCTTGATATGATAATATCAGTTGGTTATCGCGTCAACACAAAGCGTGGTATCCGTTTTCGCCAATGGGCTAACAGCGTTCTCAAGCAATATCTTGTAAAAGGTTATGCCATTAATGAGAACATTCGCAAGCAGCAGATTGCTGAATTAAGACAGCTGGTACAAGTCGTTGGTAGAACCATTCAGCAACAGCCAGCGAAGTCAACTGACGAAAGCAATGCCCTCTTTGACGTGGTTGTGGATTACACCTATGCGCTCGATACTCTCGATGATTACGATTATCAACGACTGCATATCGCACGAATAACTAAAGGAAGAACCCTTCCATGCCACATACGAGAATGCAATGCACGAGATCGACCTCCTTCGTCAGAAGTTCGGCGGTTCAGTACTCTTCGGCAACGAGAAAGACGAATCATTCAAGAGTTCCATTGGACAAATCTATCAGACTTTTGGCGGCGCAGAGCTCTATCCAAGCGTAGAAGAAAAGGCTGCCATGTTGCTCTATCTTGTCACCAAAAACCATTCATTCAGCGATGGTAACAAGCGTATTGCCGCCACTCTCTTCCTCTGGTTCATGAATAACAACAATATTCTCTATCGTCCCGATGGCTCCAAACGCATTGCTGACAACACGCTCGTTGCCCTCACGCTGATGATTGCAGAGAGCAAGACGGAAGAGAAAGATATAATGGTAAAAGTGGTGGTAAACCTTATCAATCAAGCAAACTGATAGTCCTATCGTCACTAATTATAAACCAAAACAAAAGAGTATGAAAAGATTCTATTATCCTTAACGCTACTCATGCTATCCGTAGCTATGTATGCGCAAAATGAAGTAACTAAGTTCTTAGGCATTCCCTAGTTGATGGATCCAAAGCTGACCATGATTCAAAAACTCAAAGCAAAGGGATTCACATACGATGCTCTTAGTAGAAACCTTGAAGGAATATTTAATGGAGAAAAATGTATATTTCTATACTAACAAACAAAAATAAAGTATGGAGAATTGCTGTAATAGATCAAAACTAACTCGTGATGAAGGTCAGATAAAAATAAGATATAATCTTCTATGTCAGCAATTTGAAGATAATCCAAAGTACTTTCCATTAGAAAAATACAGAAAGCTATCTGATAACGAAGATATCTCATACGAAAATAAGTGCACATCAAAAACAATATCAAGCAGTTTACTTACAATTACCACGTGAGGGAGCACAGAATCGAATTGTTTGGTTTTATCTATTGTAGAACGATATGGTAATATATCACATTGTCATATATTATGATAATGAAAAGAAAATGATTCCTCATGGGGAGGACTTATAACCTTAACAGAACATCATTTATCAAGTCAGCAGATAAGCAACGGCAAAACACATATCATACGATTCCCTCGAACCTTTCTCATAGGTTCGGGAGTCTTTTATTATGTTCCGACTTGCAAGGAAGCAGGATTTGTATTATCTTTGTATGCGTTATATATCAATATCACCATGGTGAGAATATATTCTCACCATGGTGAGAGAACAACATCTCCGTGGTGAGGATTAATTATCACCATGGTGACTGAAATGTGAATAAGGCTAAAATGAATTGCAGATACTATACAAAGAAATATTATAACATAGAATAAATATCAGTGGACGGTATATATCCGTTACTGCAACAGCTACTAATATAAAACAAAGGCTATGGCAATATTTTTATAAACTAATCGAAGACAGGGGCAATCTACCTAAGAATGCCGAATTAAGAATCGTACCTATACAATATCAAACCGTAGGATTAAGGCGCATCAGTAAGAATATAGTGCAGGCTACATCACTTACTGCTGGTGATATTACAGCTGATTCTCTTTAAAGGAGGAGATAACAAGAGAGCTAAAGGATGGTAATAATGTACACTTACCTGGTATAGGATACTTTTCTGTTGCCCTGAAAGGTGATATCTACAAAGACCCGCGCTCACACAAACCACGATTACGTAATGCGGAAGTACGTACCATAAAGTTTCGACCAGACAAGGAAATCCTCCAAGAGATGACTATGATAGAAGTGAAAGAACATTACAGAGGTAGAAGAACTGGCATCTGCTCCAACACCAGAGGAAATCAATAGTACTATTGACGAACTACTATCCAAGCAAGGAATATTCACGGTTAGAAAATTTCCTCTGTAGCCTTAACATTTCCCAATCGACGGCTTATCGCCTCCTAAACAAGCTAGAAGTTGAAGGGAAGATCGTTAACATCGGTTCTCGCTGCGCGTTATTCAGAAAGGCTTAACGTCAGTGCAAAAGAAAAAGGAGCAAAAGGGATGTTTTTATAAATATAATTGCTATATTTGCAGCATGAAGAAGAATCGAAGATATTTCAGAAAAGAGACGCTATCAAAGCTCTACTTAGAGGCAAGTAGATATAGTCTCGACTTGTCAAAGCTAATCTTTGGCGGTATCATCCTTTCGCATCATGGGAATGCAGATAGAGAAGGCTATCTGTTAATTGTCGGACCTATAGCTGTTATTCTCACAGCACTCTTCGGATTCATTATGTTTTTATTAGCAAACAAAAAGTAGAAGTTATGGAATTAATCTATTTTCTAATAGCTGTTTCGGCTATTGCTGCACTTGGCTGTATATGGGTATCATTCAACTCAACAAGACGAGCCACGAAGAAACAGGATATAGCTTGAGACAAATTAATTGTGCATAACGTGGAAGAGAGTTCTTTCTCTCTTTCGCAGACTATCCAATATCAATAAAAAGCCATCCTCAACACTTGATTGAGAATGGCTTTCTTATTATGTATATGCTTTATCTGTCTTAGCCAATCCACTTCACATAAGCGAAGTCCTGACGGTGAGGCAAGAGACTGTTCTTAGGGAACATGCGGACTGCATATTTGTAAGCACTCTGCCCGGTTGCATCGAAAGATGCTTCAAAGGTATAATGGTTACCCTCTGTCTTCACGAGCTTGAATGGGATTACCTTATGGATATTTACATCGTCAACTGGTGCATGCTTCAAGAATACAAGCTCCAAGCCGATAGCATCTTGCAAACCTTGCTCGTCAAGGGTGTAAGTTACCTTTATCTTATGACCTGTTGCTATATCTTGCAATGCCTCCTCATTCTTTTGAAACGACATAGATGCTATCCCAACGCTCAGCAAACCGACTCTTTCCAAAGAGCAATCTCCTTAGCGAGATGATAATCATTCTTCTGCAATTCGTGTGAACGCTGGCCTGATGCTCGTAGAACTTATCGTAGTAGTCATCCAACTGACGCTTCATTGTATAGTGAGGAGCAATAGTTGCGATAGAGTTCTTCACAACCTTTACCCAATCCCTCTGAGTAGCCCTTCTTCTTATCTTTGTTGAAATAGAGCGGTGCAATCTCATTCTCAAGCAAACTATAGATAGTAGCGCGACTCAAGCTGATCTTGATAAGCTTGGCTCTGATAGGTGCGCTTCTCTGGCAATGCCCATCCTGCACCCTCACGGTAGCCTTCAACCCACCAGCCGTCAAGTACAGAGAGGTTAACAACACCATTCATCTCTGCTTTCTCACCAGATGTACCACTTTGCCCAAGCGGGCGAGTTGGTGTATTCATCCAGATATCAACACCTGATACGAGACGACGAGCCAACTGCATATCGTAGTCCCTCAAGGAAGATAATCTTGCCGAGGAACTGTGGCATACGAGAGATTTCAGAAGATACGCTTGATCAATCCCTGACCTGCGCCATCAGCTGGGTGAGCCTTACCTGAGAAGAAGAACAGAACCGGACGCTCTGGGTTAGTAACGATCTTCTCCAAACGCTCAAGGTCAGTAAAGAGCAAGTGTGCACGCTTGTAAGTAGCAAAGCGACGGCAGAAACCAATCATCAATGCGTTAGGGTTGATACGCTCAAGGATAGAAACTACCTTAGCTGGATCACCCTGATTGCGGAGCCACTGCTTAGTAAACTTATCACGGATATACTTGATAAGCTTCTGCTTCAATGCCATACGTGTCTCCCAGATTTCTGCATCTGGAACATTGTAGATTGCGTGCCAGATAGACTCGTTGCTCTGATCACTCATGAAGCTCTTATCAAAGTACTTATCGTAAACCTTACGCCACTCTGTTGCAGTCCATGTTGGGAGGTGTACACCATTGGTAACATAGCCTACAGCGTTCTCCTCTGGGAAGTAACCCTTCCACAATGGAGCGAACATCTTCTGGCTTACCCAGCCATGAAGCTTTGACACACCATTGATTTCCTGACAGGTGTTACAAGCGAAAGTACTCATACAGAAACGCTCGCCGTGATCATCCGGATTGGTACGACCCCATACCGATGAACTCATCCCAAGAGATACCGAGCTTTGCAGGATAATCACCCATATACTTGCCGAATAGCTCCTCATCGAAGTAGTCGTGACCTGCTGAAACTGGGGTGTGAACGGTATAAAGTGAAGACGCACGTACAAGCTCCATAGCCTGATTGAATGTCAAACCACCGTCGATGTAATCGCAAAGACGCTGGAGGTTGCAGAGTGCAGCTGACCTTCATTGCAGTGATAGATATCTTTCTTGACTCCGAGTTTCTTCAAAGTAAGGATACCACCAATACCGAGCAATATCTCCTGCTTCAAACGGTTCTCCCAGTCACCACCATAGAGAGAGTGAGTGATAGGACGGTCGAACTCTGAATTCATATCGTTGTCTGTATCGAGCAAATAGAGCTTAATACGACCAACATTCACACGCCATACAAGTGCATGCACCTGATAGTTACGATAAGGTACGTCAACAACAACCTGATTACCGTTCTCATCAAGCTCACGCTCAATAGGAAGAGAGTTGAAATTCTGTGCGTCGTATTTAGCAATCTGCTGTCCGTCCATTGAAAGGCTCTGTGTGAAGTAACCAAAACGATAAAGGAAACCTACAGCACAGAGGTCTACATTTGAGTCAGATGCCTCCTTTAGATAGTCACCAGCCAACATACCGAGACCACCAGAGTAAATCTTCAGTGCCTGATTCAGACCGAACTCCATACAGAAGTAAGCAACAGAAGCACGCTTCTTATTTGGCTTAACCCATATAAGTACGGAACTTCTTATAAACATCACTTACCTGCTTCATCAGTTTCTTGTCCTTTACGATAGCTTCCTTGCGGTCGTAGCTAAGACGCTCAAGAAGCTGAACTGGGTTATGTCCCACTTCCTCATAAAGAGTCTCGTCAAGTGCCTTGAACATGTTACGTGCTTTGTAATTCCATGCCCACCACATGTTGTGAGCAATCTCATCAAGACATGCCAATTCTTTTTGGCAAGGTTGATTTTACAGTCACCCTCTTTCCACTGGAGGCTCGTTGGAATAATCTGACTTAATTTTCATAAATTCATTTAGTTTTTGACTATTTATCGTTTATCGTTATCAGCAATCATCGCTTATTACGTTCAGTTGCTTTACGTAGAGCTATGTCGTATGCCTGCTCATAATAGCGAATGAACTCACCCATAAGGCTTTTACGTAGAGTTTCTCCGCATTACGGCGACATTTATTTACGATTGAATTATTAAAGTTCGAGTAGCGAACAACTCGTATCCTTAATACCATCGGCCACTTCCGAATAATTATAATCGGTGCGTGCAACACTTTCACTCCATCTTCTATTTCGCTATATGCGCCCTTCTCTGTATTTGCCCACAAGCCAAAGCCCTGCAAGGTCAGTTGTAATACAAGGCACCTTAAAAAGCAACCGCTTCCAATGGAGTGTAGCCCCAAGGCTCATAATAAGAAGGATAAACACAGAGATCATTCCCTAACACAAGGTCGTAATAGCTCATATTAAGGATGCCATCATCACCAGTTAGATAACAAGGCACAAAGATAAGTTTCATCTTTGTCAGCCTTTGCATTGTCAAAATACCAAGCGACTGTGCCATATTCATCACATTATCATGCTCCTGTTCGTTGAGCCAATGCGTCAAGAGTGGCATATCAAGGGAGTATCAAAACTCTCTCCACTCTTCAGACGCTCAATAAGGTCTTGACGCGGACTGTTTACCCATCCTGGCACTTCTATAAAGGCTACGACCTCTTTCTTTAGATTCTCATCAAAGCGCAATCTATTCATCGCTTCAATGAACACATCAATTCCCTTATTACGGAATTCATAACGCCCACTGGTTGAAACGATCAATGTATCGTCGCTAAAATCAGAACCAGTAAGAGCATTTGCTACATCTAATAGACGCTTACGAGCTGCCTTTACGCTTCTTTTGTGAAGGTCGCACCCTTTAGGAACAAAAATCATTCTCAAAGCCGTTGGGAAGAACTGCATCTACAGGCTTTCAAGCAATTTCTCATCTCCGTAGCTGTTATATCACTCACCGTGGTAAAGCAATCAACATAATGGGCAGTCTGCTTTTCAATAGAATGCTTACTTTCCACATTCAGCTCGAAGCCATCTGATCACCATTATAAGCCCACAAATATTCATATAGCGGCTTATTATTGCCTGCAATACTACGACCAATGCAAGTGGCATGAGTCGTAAAAGATGGAAGCAATCTGAGTACATGATATTGAAGAACGAGCGCAGCAAAACCCTGTTTGCCACTCGTTAGCATGGAAGATCACCTTATCTTTCTCACAAAGATAGAACTTATAGAAACTCTCTACAACAAGAGCCGTAGCGTATGCAAACATTGCAGAATCGTCATAATCTCCGTATGCATGAAGACTATCAACATGATAATATTCCCATAGCTTTACCATACACCTCTTTATGAGTATAAGCCTCTCTAAAGTCAACAAGCATGGCGATGGGCTCACCAGAATATCCCAACGACCAACCTTAACCTTTAGACCATCAGCCAATGCCTTTTTGTTGCCAATCGGCAAAAAGACTATCATCTTGCTTTGAAATAAGGAGATTGAGATTCATACCAACAATCTGGACCAAGAAATATCACATGATCCTTTATCCTGCCCTGTAATGTCTTTGCGCGAGTGGAAAGTACGGTATAGATACCTCCGACCTTGTTACATACCTCCCAACTAGTTTCAAAAAAATATAATCCGAAGCAACATCTTTCCTTTTTAAAAATTTGATATATCGCATACAAAAGGTAATACAAAAACATAGAAAACACAACTTTAGTCTTACAATTTTTAAAAAGCCACAGAAAAATCACACCCTATAGAATCTGCTTTTTGTGACTTTAATTTGGACCTTCACTTTAGTTTCTCACACGGCTATCCAATGCTCATCATAGCTCCATAAGGTCAAAGCTCAAAAAGTAAAGGTCAATTTATATACGGTTAGCGATAAATTTTTATTTGATATAAATTTATTTCCAATCAGTTTCGTAAATTTCTAACTCGCATATAAATTTATGGCAAACAGGTTAGAAATTCTACGCAAACAGCATCCACTTGACAGGGCAACCCAACTCTCAAATCTGATACTTTTGACGAAAGTACATTTCGTGCGGCACAATAGTATATATTGTAGGCACAAAAGTATATATGTCAATGACGAGTATATATTGTCAAACACTGGTAACAACTAACGTAAAAAGGTCGAGTATAATAATGTTCGCGAACAAACAAGAAATTGTTCGCGAACATGCGTTTTCTATACAGGACTACTGAGCCTTGAAATACTGATAGCCGTTAGCTCGTGGAAGCCAACATGGACATGAAGTCCGTCTGGTCTGAAGTGAAGTCCCGTGTATAGTTCCGTTGTTGACAATAGCTGTTGAAGAAGCATAATGTCCTTCTGTTCCAAGAGTATAGACTGTACCATTTGCCATTGTTCCCAAAGCCGGGAGATAGAAATACTGTGGAAATGAGTGAAGCTGGGGGAGGAGTTCCAACTGTAGAGTGTATAGCTTCCTCGTTTCAGAATAAGACGTGCTCATCCGATAGTCAACAGAATTATATGTCGCCTGCATTGCAGGTATCGTCGTAGCATTCTCGGCAGCGATAACGCTCTGCTTTCTTTATCCATACACCCACATGATACAGATGTCCCATTGTGCTCCAGATAGTTCTGCGTATCCCAGTAAGGCATACCTTTATGCGCATACCACAACATCTCGTTCACATTCGGAGCGTGGCAGCACGTGTGTAGGATTAACTCGCTCCTGTCCCTTCATGATACCAACGGGCATCCGTAGGCAGTTTTGGATAGCTTTCGCTATGACTGCCCTCGGTGGTTGGAGGATTAGCAACGCCATACCAGTAGTCTTTTTGTCTCGTCGGCATCCCACGTATAATATTTGCTCTTATAGTTTGTGATATCCTTATCCACCCACGCCGTGATGTCGTTGATCTTTCCTTCTTGGCAGTTGAAGCCTGTGAGGGTCTTCTTGACATGAGCAGTAACGCTTGTTAGAGGATCATTGATATCGTAGAGTGATGGTCAGGTTGTAAGTTCCCGCGCAATAACCATATACGAACCATTCTTCTCTATAGCCTCCGTCTGTGTGTTGAGCGAGAAGTTGTTTGTCGTAAGCGTGATTGTGTTAGAACTACCAGCCGTCGGGGTCTTTACCCATGAGCGAACCATCAGAGAAGTCGAACTTGCCGGCAATGGGCTTGTTGGCAGTGACGGTAATCTTCGTCAGAGATGTTCCTGGGAGACAAATCAATATTCATACAACGTGGCATAAAGCAGAGGTAGTCAGCTCTTATGGTTAAGCGTAAAGACATAAGCTCCGTTCTTTTCCTTTAGCCGTAGCTGTCCCGCAATCGCCCGAACTTCCTAAATGGCTGAAGTCGTTAGCCGCATTCTGACTTCAGCAAAGAGCAGATGATGACGGTGTTCTGTCCACACCAGAAGCTGTACCCGTATAGTGCACAAGGCGATTATCGGTATTATAGGAACCACCGCTAAGACTGCAACATTGCTTTTAGCCTTATTTATCTAGGCGTGGCTGGCAAGAATGAAGTACCACTTACATGAATGTAACATCATCCTTTAGTAAACACTTGTCTGCTGCATCCTAAAAACCTTGCCTCCTGCCCCTTTGCATGGGTGGCTGTAGTGCGTGTACTGTGTTGTAGCCTCTGGCTGTAAACCCGCAAAAGTGGCTGTTATATTCTATCGTTCGGCTTCTCCTTATCATTTGGCTGTACTGTGTCATCATTTGGCACAGGTCATGCTATTGACAAACCAGCAATGGCACAGAGCATCAAATAGAGAAAGCTCATTCATTATTCTTCTGTTCCTGATAGTTTTCATCTCTAATTTCCTTTTTAATTGTTTTCTGCTGTAGTCCTTTCTTTCCGTTATTCAGAACCTTCTTTCCTCTTGGAAAGAATCGTCTCCATCTTCTCTTCTTCATCCCAAAAATCCAAACCATTGTTTTGCATCACCGCCACTGCCACTAAAGCCAATGCTTCTCAGCATTTCCGCTGGCACTCTGCATCAAGGAATCACAGCCAGTACTAATGATAATCGTTTTCGGGCACGTATAAGCTCGTTTCGTTGTTATTATATTCATCGTTATAAAATTAGTTATGTTATTCTTACTCTTAGCTTTTATCACATCTTACTTTCCATTCTTCTCTTCAGCGTTGCTTAGTTATATGTACACAAAAAGAGTGAAAGAGAACTCCAGAAAGTCCTCTGTCTACGATATGTATACGCAACTTCTCTAGCGTGCATATACGTAAGAGAATAAAAGGGGAGATAGGTCTGACCTATGAGAGAGTATAAAATTATTTGGAACTGCCAAACGATTCAGTATCTTTTTCTCGTTAATTTTTGCAAAAGCACCTTTTATATGAAAATCATTGCAGGCAACAGTCGCACTTTACACCTTTACTATATAATAGGCGTATTCACAAATGGCTGTATCAAAATAATTTACTATTCTCACTTGTCTGCAAGTTAATTTTCTTGTTTTACTGAGTGCAAAAAGTAGCAATAAATATTGGAATAATACTGAACAAGCCAAATTATATCAAGAAAGACCGAAATTAAATGCTCGTTCAGTGTATTACATTATGAATTAATCGCTAAATTGATTAACTTTGCATATATCAAACAATTTAGAATTATGAAACATAGAACTAGTTATTGTCGTATTAGCTCTGTTATCCTATGGACTCAACATGAAATGCTCAAAAACGTAACAGGAGAGACGAAGAAGATTGAGAGTCAAAAGAAAGAGGGACAAGATAGTATCTTCAAAGCTCATCTGGTAAACAATGAATATCAGGGTTTGGTTAGATATCAACTTCTACGATAACAACATCATTGTACCACGCCAGGAGATATTCGGCAAAGTTCCCTGGTTACTTGGTGCAAAAGCGTGATACCTGCAAATGGATTATCTCTGATGCAACCATTAAAGGCAAGAAAGCGATACTTACCATCATCAACGATTACGGAAGCGAAGACTTAAAAGCTGAATTGAAACGTAATACAGACGGAACTTACACGCTTACACGTTTAGAAGGAAGTGTGATGAAGATTGTTGTTGACAATAAATGGGTAAAGATTCCAAAGGAACTCACCTTCAATTTCGTATATAAGACATCAAAGGGAACTTATTAGAGACTTAATCACTCCAAAGGTTTTTACCATCTTCTTCCTCATCACAAAACTCGTCAAAGGGTAATTCCTTTGCGAGTTGATGTCCAGAGCCTTCCTGACTATGATATTGTGCTTCAGATGGCGAGCCCGAAAGAAGATAAAACTTACCAAAGTCGTGAAAGCATTTGGTGACTGGTCGGATATAGTTTTTCACTTTATTCATGTTATCAGAGTATATTAGTGATTTATTTCCTTAAATATTTCTTGCCATTGATGATAACGATTCCCTTATAATCTTTATCAACTCGCTGCCCTGATAGATTATAGATTGGACTTTCATCTATCGTCGTATCGAAATGCAGCTCATCATTTATACTTGTCGTCGTATCAAAACCAACAAAGCCTTTAGCGCCTGCAGAGTTTTTACAAGGAAGATATGCTTTGTGTGCCCCATTCTTAAAAGCTGCCCTGTAGGATTCATCCAATAAAACCCATAACCTTGGTCACCATCCGTAAAAAGCATAGTAAATGTCTCCGTTAGTCGTTTTTAACTGGATGATCTGTTCCTCTCAACACATTGTCTTCGTCCTTTTACTCCTTCCTTGTTTGTGACGACAAAGTTATAAGTATTAGGAGCTGCATTCAGTATCACAGCCGTTCCCTCGAGGAAGAACCATACCTGCCACATATTCTTTACTCTTTGTAACTTTATCACCCACAAACTTATAAGTTCTAGCAACAACACCATTGGGAATTACAAAAGCTCTGTCACCATAATACAAACTACAATAACGTGCATCCGAGACTTTCACGCTCACAGAAGAAGGCTTTGTAAGTGACCTTTATCTTAACGATCTTGAACAGATACTACTCTTTGATTCAAGAGTTATCTTTTGGCTCTCCCTCTCCATATTCATCGTATTTATCCAACTTTATCAGTAAAAAGGTCTACGCTTTGGTGTCATCAAGGTAATCAAATTCTAATTTTCGTAATCGTCAGCATCAACACAACTAAAAGTCAACGAGTTTCCATCATAGACTTTTTCACAGTAGAGCATTTGCTACCCTTTCCGATAGAAAGTAGGGGCACTCTTGCCACTAACATCACCACGTTCAAAAACGAAGAAAAAAATATCTTTATAACGAAGATTAGGAACTTCTTTATTATGCTCAAGAAACTTTTATCTGTCCAAACACAAACTCAAGACTCTCCTCACGCACTTGTGCAGAACACGCAAGAGTAAAGAATAACATTAAAATAAGCGTATTGACACCCTTTAGACATATTAGAAATAAGTTTAATTATACTTTAGGTACTCTGCCCCCTTTACTATTAAGTTCAGGAGAAAAGCGGTGTAAAGGTAGCACTTTAAGAAGAAATATAAGAATAAAGTAAATTATTATTTACAAACAAAAGACAAACAGAGGAATACTCTCTATAGCTTCAAAGATTTTACATACTAATTAATTTGCTCATAACACACCTGCATTCCCTCTCTTGACGAAACTCTCTATAACAAGTAGCACTCTTAGATTATTAAAATCACTTCTACAAAACGAGTTATACCATGAGGGATCTCCCCAATCTCTTCCATCACTCCACAAGACACTTAAAAAATTGTTCGCGAACTCTTCCCAAATTGTTCGCGAACAATTTTGATTTTGTTCGCGAACAATTTTTAGCCTGTCTTAGAAGTGCGTCTTCTTGGTGCTTTCATAAAGTCTTATTGGCGTAAAATTATCAGGGTAAGGCATGAGTTGTTAACATCGACGAAATATACTTTCGTGAGGCACGGGTTATACTTCCGTGCCCTACGGGTCGTACACCCGTACCCCATAAGCCCTACTACTAGGATAAAGGTGTTGAACACTCACGTATGAAGGTGTTAAACACTCTTGGATAAGGGTGTTAAACACTCTTGGGTAAAGGTGTTAAACACTCTTGGGTAAGGGTGTTCTCGGTAATTACGCTCTATCAGCATTACTTCCCTGCGAACGGTGAGCAATTGCTCGGAGAGGAGTGGGGCGATGGGGGGTGAGAGTTATGAGATTGAGAGCTATAAGGTTGAGAGTGGAGCAACAAAAAAGGAACAAAAAAAAGAGAGCTTCGAAGATTTCTCTTGGAAGCTCTCTCATATTAAAGAAGGCGGCCACCTACTCTCCCGCATTGCATTGCAGTACCATCGGCGCAGACGGGCTTAACTTCTCTGTTCGGAATGGGAAGAGGTGGAACCCCGACGCAATAACCACCTAATATTTTGTTCGGTTGACTAGTTATGAAGTTGATAAGTTGACCAGTTATTTCTTCTGTCTTCTATCATTTCTTCTTTTCTTATCAGTAGAATCTGTTATAAACGTGTCCTTAGTAATAACTGTTTACTCGTGACTAATAACTCGTTTACTTGTAAACTTTTTAACTTGTTTTACTTGTTAACTTGTCTTTCATCGTAAACTCATCTACTAACCTTGTCAGCCGTATAAGGTGACGTATTTTCACAAGCAAAGACCCTATGTATAGAACTGATTAATTCCTTCTAGAAGATTACACAGCTCAAAGTCTGAGTCACTGGTCCCGCACTACTCGACTTGACAGAGCTAGACCCGAAGAAAGTTTTTGGGCAATTAGTAGTGCTCGGCTTTGACGTCACCGTCTTTACACCTACACCCTATCAACGTCATCGTCTATGACGACCCTTATGAGGAGTTCTCATCTTGCGGATGGCTTCGCACTTAGATGCTTTCAGCGCTTATCCATATCCAGACTCAGATACCCAGCGGTGCACCTGGCGGCACAACTGGTAAACCGGAGGTCTGTCCAACACGGTCCTCTCGTACTAGTGTCAGCACCACGCAAAACTCCAACGCCCACGATAGATAGAGACCGAACTGTCTCACGACGTTCTGAACCCAGCTCGCGTGCCACTTTTAATGGGCGAACAGCCCAACCCTTTGGGACCTTCTCCAGCCCCAGGATGTGACGAGCCGACATCGAGGTGCCAAACCACCCCGTCGATATGAGCTCTTGGGGGGGATCAGCCTGTTATCCCCGGAGTACCTTTTATCCTTTGAGCGACGGAGTTTCCATACACGTCCGCCGGATCACTATGCCCTCAGTTTTCCTGCCTGCTCGGCATGTCTGCCTCCCAGTCAAGCGCCCTTATGCCATTGCACTCTATAAGACCGGTTACCAATCGGTCCGAGGGCACCTTTGGAAGCCTCCGTTACGCTTTTGGAGGCGACCACCCCAGTCAAACTACCCACCAAGCAGTGTCCACGCTATCTGCGTGTTAGACCTCAGACAGCCAAAGGGCCGTATTTCAAGGATGGCTCCACGAATGCTGGCGCACCCGCTTCGAAAGCCTCCGGCCTATCCTACACATCGGATGACCAAGGTCACGCTAAGCTGTAGTAAAGGTTCACGGGTCTTTTTCGTCCCATCGCGGGTAATCGGCATCTTCACCGATACTACAATTTCACTGAGATCATGGTTGAGACAGCGTCCGGATCATTACACCTATTCGTGCAGGTCGGAACTTACCCGACAAGGAATTTCGCTACCTTAGGACCGTTATAGTTACGGCCGCCGTTTACTGGGGCTTCAATTCAATGCTTCCTATTACTAGTGACATCTCCTCTTAACCTTCCAGCACCGGGCAGGTGTCAGGCTGTATACTTCATCTTTCGAGTTTGCACAGCCCTGTGTTTTTGTTAAACAGTTGCCTGGACCTATTCTCTGCGCCTCATATTGCTATGAGGACCCCTTTATCCCCGAAGTTACGGGGTCAATTTGCCTAGTTCCTTAACCATGAATCTCTCAACGCCTTAGTATATTCTACCCGACCACGTGTGTCCGTTTGCGGTACGGGTCGCAGTAACATTAAGTTTAGCGGATTTTCTCGGAAGTATGATTACCTGCACTCAACTCTTCCCGAAGGAAGTGTTGTACTTTTCGTGTTTCAGCTCGAAATGGTGGATTTGCCTGCCACCTCATAACCTACGCACTTAAACGCCCCTATTCCGTCAGGGCGCGGCAGTGTCACTGCTCCGTCTCCACATCACTGATACTGCGAGTTGCGGAATATTAACCGCATCTGCCATCGCCTTCGCCATTCGGCTGAGACTTAGGACTCTGACTCAACCCCTGGCTGATTGGCATCGCCCGGGAAACCTCGGTCTTTCGGCGAAAGGGAATCTCACCCTTTTTATCGTTACTTATACCCTACATTTGCTTTTTTCCATAAACTCCAGGATCAGTTACCTTCACCATCTCGACGTCGATGGAATGCTCCCCTACCGATACTTTTTAATATACATTACTATCCCGCGCCTTCGGTATCTGACTTATACCCGATTATTATCCATGCCCGGACCCTCGACTAGTGAGCTGTTACGCACTCTTTGAATGAATGGCTGCTTCCAAGCCAACATCCTAGCTGTCACGGGGACCAGACTTCGTTAGACTAACTTAGACAGAATTTCGGGACCTTAGACGGCGGTCTGGATTCTCTCCTCTCGGGGACGGACCTTAGCACCCTGCCCCCTTACTGCACATCTGCTGTCCATAAGCATTCGGAGTTCGTCAGGTCTCGATAGGCGGTGAAGCCCTCTTGACCTATCGGTCGCTCTACCTCTTATGGAGATCGATGCACGCGGCACCCTAAATGCCTTTCGGGGAGTACGAGCTATCTCCAAGTTTGATTGGCCTTTCACTCCTACACTCACCCTCATCGGGAAGCTTTTTCAACGCTTATCCGTGCGGTCCTCCATCTCGGTGTTACCCGAACTTCAACCTGGGCAAGTGTAGATCACTTGGTTTCGCGTCTACCCCATCTGACTTGACGCCCTGTTTCAGGCTCGCTTTTCACTACGGATACGTAACTCTTGTTACTTATCCTTGCCAGACATGGTAACTCGTAGGTTCATTATGCAAAAGGCACGCCGTCACTGAATTAACAGCCCGACCGCTTGTAGGCGCATGGTTTCAGGAACTATTTCACCTCCTAATCGGAGTGCTTTTCACCTTTCCTTCACAGTACTCGTTCACTATCGGTCTCACGGGAGTATTTAGCCTCACCGGATGGTCCCGGCAGATTCGCGCAGAATTTCACGTGTTCCGACGTTACCAGGATACCACCACGTCTCATCATGCTTCGAATACGGGATTATCACCCTCTATGATTGTTCTTTCCAGAACATTCTCCTCACAATCTAAGTACGACAACGTGGTCCTACAACCCCAGCGGCGCATTGCTACGTCACTGGTTTGGGCTATTCCCTCGTCTCGCTCGCCACTACTAGGGAATCATTAGTTTATTTTCTTTCCCTAGAGGTACTAAGATGTTTCAGTTCCTCCGTTTGCCCTCACTACGTACTGTAGTGATAGCAGGTCTTCAACCTGCTGGGTTGTCCCATTCGGAAATCCTTTGGATCAAAGGTTATTTGCACCTCACCCAAGGCTTATCGCAGCTTATCACGTCCTTCATCGCCTCCGTGAGCCAAGGCATCCGCCATGCGCCCTTTCTTACTTTTCTTCGCTTTCTTTCGTAATTACTACAAAGAATGTAGCTCATACTTTCAGCTGTTGTGTGATTCTAAACATTTTTGAAGCTATAGCTTCAATAATTAGAATACTAATTCTTCCATTTAAAAAATGATCTAGTTCTACTTTACAGTCTTGCTTGTGTCATATGTCAAAGATCTTATGCTGTATAAAACAGCGAAGTGGAGAATAACGGATTCGAACTGTTGACCCCCTGCTTGCAAAGCAGGTGCTCTAGCCAACTGAGCTAATCCCCAAGGGAATTTTAGAGTATTGAATTAGAAGTTTTAATTTAGAAACCTGCATATTCAATAAAAGAAGTAGTCCCAGGCAGACTTGAACTGCCGACCTCCACATTATCAGTGTGGCGCTCTAACCAACTGAGCTATAGGACTGAGTTGAAGAAAGCTTGCGTGTTTCTACCTGACCTCCTTTTCTCTTATTCTTACTAACAGTTTCAGTGAGTACAAGAAGAAAAACGAACCTAAGGTTCTATTTTTATCTCTTGATTACCGTTAAACTTGTCAACTCATATTCTTAAATACTTATCAACTAAATAACTGATAAACATCCTCTCCAGAAAGGGGAGAGGTTCCAGCTGCACCTTCCGGTACGGCTACCTTGTTACGACTTAGCCCCAATCACCAGTTTTGCCCTAGGCCGATCCTTGCGGTCACGGACTTCAGGCACCCCCGGCTTTCATGGCTTGACGGGCGGTGTGTACAAGGCCCGGGAACGTATTCACCGCGCCATGGCTGATGCGCGATTACTAGCGAATCCAGCTTCGTGGGGTCGGTTGCAGACCCCAGTCCGAACTGGGACCGGCTTTCAAGATTGGATGCAATTTGCATTACACCGTCCCTCTGTACCGGCCATTGTAACACGTGTGTAGCCCCGGACGTAAGGGCCGTGCTGATTTGACGTCATCCCCACCTTTCCTCACACCTTACGGTGGCAGTGTCTCCAGAGTGCCCAGCATGACCTGATGGCAACTGAAGAGAGGGGTTGCGCTCGTTATGGCACTTAAGCCGACACCTCACGGCACGAGCTGACGACAACCATGCAGCACCTTCACAGAGACCCCGAAGGGCGTCATTATCTCTAAATCCTTCCTCTGCAATTCAAGCCCGGGTAAGGTTCCTCGCGTATCATCGAATTAAACCACATGTTCCTCCGCTTGTGCGTGCCCCGTCAATTCCTTTTGAGTTTCACCGTTGCCGGCGTACTCCCCAGGTGGGATGCTTAATGCTTTCGCTTAGCCGCTGATACCAGGTACCAACAGCGGGCATCCATCGTTTACTGTGCGGACTACCAGGGTATCTAATCCTGTTCGATACCCGCACCTTCGAGCTTCAGCGTCAGTTGCGCTCCCGTCAGTCTGCCTTCGCAATCGGAGTTCTTCGTCATATCTAAGCATTTCACCGCTACACGACGAATTCCGCCAACGTTGTGCGTACTCAAGGAAACCAGTATGCGCTGCAAGTCAGACGTTGAGCGTCTACATTTCACAACACACTTAATCTCCGGCCTACGCTCCCTTTTAAACCCAATAAATCCGGATAACGCCCTGAACCTTCCGTATTACCGCGGCTGCTGGCACGGAATTAGCCGGTCCTTATTCGTATGGTACCTGCAAACAATCACACGTGACTGACTTTATCCCCATACAAAAGCAGTTTACAACCCATAGGGCCGTCGTCCTGCACGCTACTTAGTTGGTTCAGACTTCCGTCCATTGACCAATATTCCTCACTGCTGCCTCCCGTAGGAGTTTGGACCGTGTCTCAGTTCCAATGTGGGGACCTTCCTCTCAGAACCCCTACTGATCGTTGCCTTGGTGGGCCGTTACCCCGCCAACAAGCTAATCAGACGCATCCCCATCCATAACCGATAAATCTTTTCATCCTCTTCTGATGTCATCTAAGAATTACATAAGGTATTAGTCTGCCTTTCGGCAGGTTATCCCTTAGTTATGGGAAGGTTGGATACGCGTTACTCACCCGTGCGCCGGTCGACGTCCAAAGAGTGCAAGCACTCAACGCCGTTTCCCTCGACTTGCATGTGTTAAGCTCTGTAGCTAGCGTTCATCCTGAGCCAGGATCAAACTCTCCATTGTAAAATATCATTTGTGACAGTAACATGTATAAATACAAATATCAGCTTCATCCGATTATGTCTCTGTTTCAGAATGCTTATCCTTTAAGTATCAAGTTTTAAAAAGCACCACCTATTGTTTCCTTATTTTTGAGGCAACGCTCAAAAGCAAAAACAATGAATTGATCGGTTCGTTTCTTTTACCCATCTGTTTGATTCATAACCAAACAGACGCTTCTTGTACTACTTCTCTGTTTATGTAAATCTTTTCAAAGAACTCTTTCTTTATCACTCTATACGTTATAAGCACGATCGCTCTATTTTCGTAAAAAGCGAGTGCAAAGGTATAGATAAAACCAATACCTCCCAAATGTTTTGAAAGATTATTTTTCAAGAAAAGGTGAAATTATCTTATAAAATTGACATACATCAATGATCTTATCCTAAAAAGGAGTACTTTTGCATGCAAACATCGATAAATAGAATATGAGACATCAAAGACGAAATAATAGAGATAAATGGTCATACATGCATAATTCACTGCGAAGATAATGCAAAGTTTTTTCTAATTCAGCCCGTAGATAGTCATGATACGGAAGAACTAGAGCACCAGATTAGCTATATAGAAGAACATTCAACAGCAACATTCACCCACATTGCCATACGTATAGAGAAGTGGAATGCAGAGTTAACTCCATGGTCAGCTCCACCCGTATTCGGTAATATTCCTTTTGGAGAAGGTGCAAATCATACCTTATTATACATAATACAACAGCTGATTCCCGAATTACAGCATCGTCTACAACTTATCCATTTGCAGAGAGAATACATTTCTTGGTGGCTATTCCCTTGCTGGACTCTTTGCTTTATGGGCTTCTTATCAAGTGGAGATACCCTTCAATGGTATTGCAGCAGCATCCCCATCCGCATGGTATATAGGTTGGCTTGACTATGCAGAGAGTCACACCCCACGAGTAAAGAACGCCTACCTAAGTCTAGGAGATAAGGAAGAAAAGACTAAAACGAAACTCATGTCAACCATCAGTAAGGATATTCTCCGACAAGAACACATATACAAGACAAAAGGAGTAAACTGCAAGATGGAATGGAACGAAGGCAACCATTTCCAAGACAATGGTATCAGAATGGCAAAAGGATTTGTATGGCTTATGCAAAATCAAGGCTAATCATCCCCCATATCTATAATAAGAGAATAAACTAATAAACATCAATAGAACAGCATGAAGATAAGTATTATAGGCACAGGAATGATAGCCACCGAGGTTATCAAGATGCTAAGGAATGAGGCGAAAGGGATTGAGATAACAAGTATCTTTTCACACAGCAACAAGGAGAAAGCACTGACGCTTGCAAAGGAGAATGATATTGACCACGTATATACCGACTATGCCCAACTATTAAAAAGAAGACGATGCCGACTTTGTCTATATAGCTTTGGTCAATAACGCACACTACACTTACGTGCGACAGGCATTAGAGGCTCAACGCAACGTTATTGTTGAGAAGCCCTTTACGAGTACGCTTGAGGAAGCGAAGCTACTCGCACAGATGGCACGCGAACGTGGACTTTATCTCTTCGAGGCAGTCACACCCTTCACACCCCCCAACTTCCAACCTCGTAAAGCAGAGTCTCAAGCGCATTGCTCCCCATACATTTCGCACAATGTAATTTCTCGCAATACTCCAGTAGATACGAGCGCTACCTACAGGGGAGATATAGCCCCCGCATTCAATCCTGAACTAGGGTGGCGGAGCCTTGAACGACCTCAATGTGTAACATCAACATCATCGTAGGACTATTCGGGGAGCCTATCGCCAACCAATATTTCGCTAATCACGGGCACAATGGCGTTGATACCTCGGGCATTATGGTGCTCACCTACCCCAATCTCACAGCCTCCTGCGTTGCAGCCAAGGACTCCAGTAGCCCTTCCTTCACCTTAATTCAAGGCGAAAAAGGATGGGTGCGTATCCCAACTACAGCCAATGAGTTCGGAAAAGTGGAGATTATGGAACAAGGAAAACACACCAGCTACCAACGAAACGCATACGAGAGCCGTCTCGCCCATGAGTTTATGGACTTCAAGGATATATGGGAGCGGAAAGACTACAAGCGTATGGAGGAATGGCTCGACACATCACTTACGGTCATGAAAGTGCTGAGAAGTTAGAGAGCAGTCAAAGAAGTCAAGAGAAACTGAAGAACGTGCAGGATGATAGAAGCGTGAAAGTCAACAGAACTCATCCCTTAGCCTAATCATAAATAACAATGAAGAAGAAGCTCTATATATATCTTATCATCACATTGCTCGTGGTCATTGGCACGCTGGCAGCTACCACATCTTATCTCCTGAAGTACATGCTTGAGGAGCCAACCCACACTTACGACTATCGTTGGGCAAAATTACATCAACGCTATCCAAGCCTTACTCCATGGTTAGACAGCCTCAAGACCACCCACCAACTGCGTGACACAACCATCCTACTCAATAACCACTTGCGGGCGCACGCCTTCTATCTTCGTGGTGATTCAGCCTGCGGGCGCACGGCAATATGCGTCCACGGATATAAAGACAACGGGCTGGGACTCCTATACATCGCTCATATATATAATAAGGTGATGCGCATGAACGTACTACTACCCGACCTTCATGGGCACGGGCAAAGCGAAGGCAACTCCATACAAATGGGCTGGAACGACCGCAAGGACATAGAGCAATGGATACCCGTTGCCGAACGGATGTTCCGTGATAAACGCCACCCTAGTCAGATGGTATTACATGGTGTCTCCATGGGAGCAGCAACCATTATGAACGTGTCAGGCGATGAGAAGATCCCAACATACGTGAAAGCATACGTGGAGGATTGCGGTTACACCAGCGTATGGGACGAATGTACCGACCAGCTAAAGGCGCAGTTCAACCTCCCACAATTCCCCCTCGTCCCCCTAGCCTCAGCCCTCTGCCAAGTCAAGCATGGTTGGAATTTCCATGAGGCGAGCCCATTGAACAAGTCAAAGAAAATGCCACCGCCCCATGCTCTTCATTCATGGCGACCACGACACCCATGTCCCTTCATGGATGGTATATCCCTCTACAAGGCAAAAACCCCAGCCCAAGCAACTATGGATAACACAAGGTTCTGAGCACGCATAGCTATCACGACTATCCAAAAACTATATGAAACCAAAAGTGAAGAACTTCTGTTAGCAAGTACTTTGAATATTGAAGTTGGATTTCTGAGTGACAAAAGTTTTAACATTACTCTACAAAGGATTTATCGAGCCACCATTATTTGATATAAACTTATTTATATACTGTTCCCCATAAATTTCTAACCGCATTAAAGTTTACGGGGAACCGTATATAATTTTATTTTTATACGGTCAGAAATTTACGGGGAACAGCTTTGTTTTCCTAAAGCCTTTTACAACTAAAGGGGTTCAGGCTATTTCTACTCGAAAGATATTGCTTGACAACCATATTTTCTGTTTCCATCTACACCAATATCCCAATGAGACATATCAAAAAGAAGATAATCGGCACTACCATTACCTGATTTAGGGCTCTTTGTCCAATATACACTAGCAGAACCTATACCCCAACCCAAGATCCAGCATAATAACGTCCTAAGGTAGGAACGTAAAAGTACTTATTTATGACGGCATCACTTGGTCTACCTTGAACATAAGGATTAGCATAATTATAGAAACTGAGAGCTGTTGCATCCGTAAATCCTGGGATATACTGCTTCTTCAATATCCATAATCCTTGGCAATACAATCTTCCCTTAAACGTCCATGGAGATTCCGTATCAGCGTGAACATCACCCCTGTTCATATACCAAGACATTTCGTTGTTACTAGGACATTTTTGCACAAGAACGTGTAGCAACAACTCCACCAGAATAAGGTACATTGACTTCGTTATACCATCTTGAATCAGTATTCGATACAGCATAACCTGATGCATTTTGACTAGGAATCGTTGGCTGAGCAGATTCATGCCCATACTCAATAATCGTAATTTCTCATCAGCATCCCACATATAGTGCTTCCGTTCACTATAATCAGGACAGCTAAAATTACTATTAATTGGATAAACCGTATTAGCAGCATAGTTCATGGAGTTGATCTTCTTTTTCATCTTCACAGTAGTACCTGCATCTTTGTCGTGTAACGTATATTCTATAGTCAAAGTATGTGTTCCAGGAGCTATCACCATGTAAGCGGCATTATCTTCTGGTTTCATTGTGGCAGACTTCAAAGAGAAACCATAGCTATAAGAGCCACTTCCACCGGTACGAAGAGTAATCTCATTAGAACTCCACTTCCTGTTAATCCTGCTTCTTTAGGGTATAAGAACCAGCAATATTATTGTTTGAAATAACTTTATCTCTTGTATATAAGTAGATATCAAATTACTACTTGTTGTTGGAAGGAAGTAAAGATAAGAAGCCTTTTATGGTCGAGATTAAACTTATAACTACCATCAGACTGCCTAGTTGTCTGTTGCTGTTCCACAACTTCCAGATCTTCCAAGGTGATCCGTTTTATTTGGTTCTCGCTGAACCTGATTGGATTGAATATTCACTTGATTATAACTGTAACCATTCGAGCCAGTGTATAATATACATCCACGGTTGAACCAGAATATCTGGAAAATTTAAATGTAGCTGTAGGAGACGAACTGGTATTGATGGGCTACTACTTTCTGCATCAGCAGTCCATATCTTATCGCCAGGCTCCCAAAAAGTATTTCACCCAGAACCATTTATTTGCAATGAGGTGCGTGACTTGGGTCACGACTTCGTACCGCCAACGAAATTTTGTACCTTCCTCCTAGTAGGTTCTCGTTCCGAATAATCATTATTACTACAACCAGTTGCTAGTGAGCATTAAAAGCTGATATAAACAAAAGATTCTTTTTCATATTTCAAATAGTTTTAATCGTTATAAAATTCATCATCTTCATCTTCGTCCTGTTCAAATACAGACCTTGGCATTGGAGATAACTCTCAACTGAACCAGGATTATGGCCACTCAGCACCTTTGATTAGACAAACCTCACAAGGCTGACTCAACAACAGGCCTGATGATTTCAACTGAGGCACTCAACAAGTGCTCTTCTCTATTTCGATTTCTTTTCATCTCTTCTTTTCAATTTATTAAAAATTTATATCATATAAAAGTTGGTTATTATTAGTCTTAGACTAGCAGTAAAGTGACACACCAAATTGAAACAACAGTCGCCTCAAAAAGCTTATTAGATAGTTTCTGAGTACGCTCTGCACTCGAAAAGAAAGAAAAGTATTTAGATACTCAATTTATAGGTGTGTGTGTGTGTGTGTGTTAGCAAATTATTTGAACTACCAAACTAAAAATGCTAAAAAGCAAACAAACCAAAGTTTCTTCGCCGTAACGTATTATTTCGATATTATTACCAATCTTTTCACGGCGACAAAGGTAAGAAAATAAAATGGAATGAGCAAGAAGATCTTTAAACTTAAAAATATTGAACCTCGACGAAAATATAACTCGTGGGGCACGGAAGTATATATCGTCAATATCACAGGGAAAGCTTGTTCTAGAAAACTCATGAGTGCTTAAGACCTGTAACGAATGGTATCTGCTGAATGCATGCCCTGCTGCCGCACCTCACCGTATCTAGCTACCAGCGGATGCGCATCTGTACACCTCCCTAGATCATATTGCGGTATCGCTGAATACGCTTCTGGCAGAAGAGGAATAAAAGGAGGAAACAATGAAAGGCTCACCAAAGAGCAAAATACCTCGGTATAGGACTCATGTTATCTCGGTATAGGACTGAGGTAGCCCTCGGTCCCATACTGAGGTATTCTTACTCAAATATAAGTCAGTCTCATTCGCCAGTGTTGAGGGGCAAAATCCTTTTATTCTTAATGCCTATCCCTATCACTAAAGAAAGCACCCTACTAGTTGCTTGTTTTGTACCCAGCGAACAGGTAGGACTGTACTCCAACTGCTGGGTAGCATCGTACCCAGCGTAATGTCCTCCCCTCACCCAACTGCTGGGTAGGAGTTACCCAACTGTCTGGGTACAACTCACCCAGCAGTTGGGCATAAAAACACCTATTTGTTAGTAAAAAGAAAAGTTGGGCATTACACCGTCTGTTTAAGATTATGTTGCTAAAGCCTCGGTTCCAGTGTTACTTTTGTCTTAAATATATTTCACGAGATATTATGTCTCTGCATTCTGTCCGATATGTTGTTTGCGTTATCACATTTTTAGTGTAACTTTGCAGGCGAGTATTAAATCAGACAATTATGCAAGACTTTAGTAATTTACAATACACTGCATCGTAAGAAGGAGTTGTTCCAACCCATCGCCGCACCTAACGTGGGTATGTATGTTCGTGGTCCTCACTGTTTATGGCGATCCACACCTTGGGCATGCGCGTCCTGCCATCACTTTCGACCTCTTATTCCGCTATCTGAAGCATATCGGGTATAAAGTTCGTTATGTTCGTAACATCACTGACGTGGGGCACTTGGAGCATGATGCCGATGAGGGCGATGATAAGATTGAGAAGAAGGCACGGCTTGAGCAACTCGAACCAATGGAGATTGCACAATATTATACCAATCGTTATCACTGATGCTATGCGTGCATTGGAATGTTTTGCCACCAAGTATTGAACCACATGCAACGGGTCATATCATTGAACAGGAGGAGCTGGTGAAGCAGATTATGGACAATGGTTATGCTTACGAAAGCAATGGTATTTATTTCGACGTGGCATAGTATGACAAGGATCATCATTATGGCGTATTGTCAGGGCGTAATCTCACCGATATGATTAATAACTCTCGTGAGTTAGCAGGTGTTGGAGAGAAGCATAATCAGGTTGACTTTGCATTGTGGAAACGTGCTATGCCCGAACATATCATGCGTTGGCCATCGCCTTGGAGTAATGGTTTCCCTGGTTGGCATTGTGAGTGTACAGTCATGGGGCGCAAGTATTTGGGCGATCACTTTGATATTCATGGCGGCGGTATGGACTTGATATTCCCTGCATCACGAGTGTGAAATTGCACAAGCTGTAGCTTCACAGGGCGATCAAATGGTGAAGTATTGGATGCACAACAACATGATTACAATCAATGGACAGAAGATGGGTAAGTCGTTGGGCAACTTTATTACGCTTGAACAGTTCTTTACTGGCAAGCATGACACGCTCACGCAGGCTTACTCGCCAATGACAATTCGTTTCTTCATCCTATCTGCTCACTATCGTGGGACTGTCGACTTCTCTAACGAGGCATTGCAAGCTGCAGAGAAGGGATATGAACGTTTGATGAATGGTATTGAGGATTCGGCACGCATTCAGCCATCGGATGCATCGGACGTATGAATACGAAGAAGTTTGTTGCTAACTTCCGTCAGAAGTGTTACGATGCGATGAATGACGACTCAATGACGCCCTGCTGTCATCTCTAATCTGTTTGAGGCTTTGCCACTTGGCAAACGTTCTTATCGACCATAAGGCACAGATTTCTGCCGATGACCTAAAGGAACTCACGGAGGCTATGCAACTCTTTGCTTTCGACATCTTGGGGCTCAAGAACGAGCGCAGTGCTAATAACGATGCACGCGAAGAGGCATACGGAAAGGTAGTAGACATGGTACTCGATCTTCGTGCAAAGGCTAAGGCTGAGAAGAACTGGGCGGTCAGCGATCAAATCCGTGACGCTTTTGGCTGATGCTGGTTTCCAAGTGAAAGACACTAAGGATGGTGTTACTTGGAAACTTGACAGATAAGAGGAGAAACATAACACACTTACGTTAGTAAACCTCATCCTATAAGAGACACACAAAAAAGTTCGCGAACCTCTATTTGAATTAGTTCGCGAACTTTTCTCTACCTGCATGTTTCTTCTGTATAGAAACACGATAATCAAAGTAGGGACAGACGCCCTCGTCAGTCCGGCAAATTAATATATGAAACAACTATAAAACAGGATGATTGAGCGGACAGACGAGGGCGTCTGTCCCTACTTTTGTAACATCATACTAGATAGAAAAACTCATCCCAATTAGCTTCCGTTAGAAACTCCTCCCCTGGGGGAGGCTGGGAGGGGTTTCCTGCCAAGGGTCTCTGCCCCTACCTCGTGGCTATTTATACGCTTCAATTATAACCTTCTAATACTTAAACGAACTACCACCAAGGAACTCACGGAGTAATGAGGTTGAGGAGCGCACGGAAAGGCAGGGAGAGAAGCACTTGAGGAACTTGCGTAGACGATAGGCCCTCAGCATATTCTTCTCACAATTTCTCTGGTACTTGCTCGAGCACCTCCTCTGCTTGTGGTTTGATGACTGCAAGCTCGAAGAGCATAGCTGTATTAAACATCACATCGGCTTGCTCCCTGATAAGGGAATATCCATTTGTTCTCACCAGCACGCACACTAGGCCATCGGCGGATCGTTTCTTGTGCTGAACAACCACGGTACTTATAATCACGAACAATGCGTCGGAGCAATCGATTGTCAGTCGTTGGGATATAGTTGTGATTATCCAATAGGATGGTAGTAAGCGCAGAAGCATAGATCTTAAACTTCTTGTCGTCGGGAATCTGAGCCGTGAGTGTTGGATTAAGGGCGTGAATACCTTCTACAACCAACACGTTATTCTCCTCCAAATGCAACTTATTCCCGCTCTTCTCATCACTTCCTGTTTGGAAATTATATTTGGGTAATTCCACCTCCTGACCATTGAATAAAGCATTAAACTGCTCATTGATGAGTGGAATATTCAGTGCATAGATACTTTCGTAATCATATTCTCCCTGCTCATCCTTCGGTGTTTCTTCCCGATTAACGAAGTAGTCATCAAGTGAGATCTGTACGGGCTTCACACCACTAGCAAGTAGTTGCACAGAAAGACGTTTGCAGAATGTGGTCTTACCACTGATGATGGTCCCTGCAATCAATACCATCTAATATCTTTCTTTTTGCTGCAATCTTATCTGCAATCTCAGATATCTTCTTCTTCTTGCAAGGTTTCGCTGACATTAATTAGATTAGTGGCTTTCACCCATTGCCAACCGCCTCATTAAAGTCACCGACCGTCTTTATACCTAACAGACTCCTGCCAACGATGATGCTCTTTTAAACACTTCAAACATCTTATCCTGCCGTATCAAAGCACCTCAATTGGGATGGATCTTGCACGGAAGGGATGCAGTAACACACCATCAAAAATAAGGTTCGAGTCCGAAGAGATATAGTTGTGACGTGTTCGTGAGCATTGAACCATAGTAATAATCCTTATAGTCATCCAGGACGTAATAGACAGTATAAAGCGTTCCACTACTCTTGAGCAACTTTTGCCTTTTTGTTCGTCAATGAGTTTAGAGAACATATCAATAGCCTCTTCTGTTGTTGTTTCAAAACGTTGGATAGGCAGATGAGCATTAACAATCTCCTGCATTCGTGTGCGAATACGGTTTACATCCTCAGCAGTGATAGCATGCCCGAGTTTCAAATTACAATAGTAACCATTTGAAACAGGAATATCATGATCACTTCGCTCGCGAATAAAGATCGTGACAGCCTTACAAAGCACAAGGAAAAGCGACCGCGTGTAAGTGCGAATACCCGATTGCGTATGCAAATCAAGGTACTCCACATCCTTATTATGATAGACCCTGTAATGCAATCCCTCAACTTTATTATTCACTTTAGCACTTACAGGACCATAAGGCATTTGAAGATTTATTTCCTTGAAAACATCAGAAAGTGTACTTCCCATTGGGACTTTCAGACTTTTTTTATTATTTTTGCAGCGGATATGCAGTAATTGTGTCATAAGCATTTACGTGTTAAATGTAAGTCGGTGGACTAAATCGTTCGTCAATAAAAACGAATGGTAAAGGTAGAGAAAGTTATGCATATACACAAGAGATAGTCGTCACAAATTAAGTTATTATATGTCGATTTGGATTTTTTTTAAGCTCATTGGAGCCTTAGCGTTACTAATGTTTGGTATGAAGGCAATGAGTGAAAGCCTGCAAAAGATGGCAGGACCTCAATTGCGTCATGTCCTTGGTGCAATGACAACTAACCGCTTCACTGGTATTTTAACAGGTACATTTATTACCGCAGCCGTACAATCATCAACGGCGACAACTGTCATGACGGTTAGCTTCGAGAACGCAGGATTACTCACCTTGGTACAGGCTATCTCGGTTATTATGGGAGCCAACATCGGAACAACCCTAACGGCATGGATCATGTCAGCGGGCTTCTCGTTTAATATCACCGACTTCGTTTGGCCTGCTTTCTTCATTGGTATTGTGTTGATTTACTCTAAGAAGCGCAAGCTAATTGGCGATTTCCTCTTCGGCATATCATTCATGTTTTCTGGCTTGGGAACGCTGCGCCAAACGGGTATAGACATGGATTTGGCACACAACCAAGCTGGTACTTGATTTCTTTAGTCAGTTCTGATCCACAGAGCTTCTTCACCACGATTGTATTCTCTACCATCGGTAGCGTGCTGACGATGTGTGCAAAGTTCCGCTGCAATCATGGCTATTACGATGATTCTCTGCTCGACTGGCGTGCTTCCAATCTACCAAGGAATAGCACTCGTAATGGGCGAGAATATCGGTCACAACAGTTACTTCTAACCTTGCCGCATTGACGGCAAACACGCAGGCACGAAGGGCTCATGGCACACATGGTGTTTAATATCTTTGGTGTTATTTGGGTATTGTGTATCTTCCATCCATTCATTAATCATGGTCTGCGGATGGTTGGGTTATGACGTGACGATGCCTAAGGGTTCAGCTGGTTTCGTGGCTAATGCCGCCAAAACTGAGCTTTGCATTGGCTCGATTCCACACTCACGTTCAATCGTTACCAACACGCTTATCCTTGTTGGTCCCATCAAGTACTTAGAGAAGTTAGTATGCTTGATTATCAAGCCAAAGGCCAACAAAGACGAGGATGAGTTCCGTCTTCATTTCATTCAGGCAGGCATCATGAAGACGCCGGAGCTATCTGTTTTGGAAGCATCTAAGGAGATCAAATCGTTTGCCGAACGCATCCAACGCATGTTCGGAATGGTTCGCGAACTGCTTGGAGAGCGTGACACAGAGAAGTTCACAAAGCTTTATACGCGCATAGAGAAGTACGAAGGAATATCTGATAACATGGAGATTGAGATAGCCAAATACCTTGATCAAGTGTCAAATGCCCATCTAAGCGATGAGACGAAAGATAAGGTGCGTTCGATGTTGCGTGAGATTTCGGAGTTAGAGAGTATTGGTGATGCTTGTTACAACATCGCCCGTACAGAGAGCAGACGCATCCATGGTAAGGAAGACTTTACAGAGGAACAATACGACCACATACATCAGATGTTCAATCTCACCGATGATGCTCTCACGCAGATGAACCGCATTTTGGTGGGACACAGAGAAGACAACGATGTGAATCGTTCGTTCAACATTGAGAACGAAATCAATAATTACCGCAATCAACTGCGCTCACAAAACATCAATGATGTCAACGATCATAAATACACCTACGCAATTGGTACGATGTATATAGACATTATTCAGGAGTGTGAGAAGCTCGGCGACTATGTTGTCAATGTGGTAGAAGCACGCATGGGTGTGCGCCAGCAAGAAGCATAAAGGGCGTAACACAAATCAACAAGAGAGTGTATCAAGTGTTAAAGGTATAGAAACAAACGTTCTCGTCCGTCAGCATGATCGCAAAATACTGGACAGGTGAGGTCATCTATACCAAAGAGTTTAACCTTTGATACACTCTTATTTTTATAAAAAGATATTACTAATGCCGAAAACACGTCAGTGTAACTTTAAAGAACCCAACTAATGCCTTAAACAAACTACTTATAACAGCGTTTTCATGGCTTGAGACTGTGCGTTTCATGTACTGAAACCCTGCGTTCCATATATTGAAACCCTGCGTTCCATGTATTGAAACCCTGCGTTCCATATATTGGAACTGTGCGTCCTCAAGGATGAAACTGTAGTATATATGGCTGAGACACTGTGTATCAGGGTCTGAAACATAGTGTCTCAAGGCTTGAAACAGTGTGTCTCAAGGCTTTGGTATATCAGAATACATTAGTTTCTTTAGTCTAATAACATATACAGTAGGGACAGACGCCCTCGTCTGTCCACTCATTTATTCCTCACACGACACCTGTCAGGCAACATCTCCTTCTTTTGAAGAGGCTTAGGGAGGCTTTCATTGGTGATATTAGTGGACAGACGAGGGCGTCTGTCCCTACTTTGTGGTGTTATCTTTAATCGAAAAATACCGCCCTTAACATGGCTTCCGTTAGGCACCCTCCCCTTGGGGAGGCTGGGAGGGTTATGGGGAGGCTGGGGAGTTTCAGATAACAAGTAATTGCTTTTACTTTATCAAACCCAATGGACGGAACTGATGTCGCTTCGCTATAAACATAGCCTGCCTGAGCAGAGAAGCCTTGAGTTTGTCAACGTCCTCATTGAAGTTGTAGCAAAAGAGACCCAGTGAATCGAACTTTCATCACGCAGAGCATGTTTGCACTGCTTACCAGTATTGCTGGATCTTTTGGTAGATAATCCATGACTTAATAATATTTTAAATGAATAGAGACCTCACTTTCATTGACCTCACCAACGAATTGGAGAGGGAGCAAGTCCTTGACTGTATCAATAACATAAACGCCTGACGTTCCGTAAAGAAGGATACGAATGGGCTGAGTTATAACGACTTTCTATCTCTAAAATAACCTGTCGGCAAGCGCCACAAGGTACGATTGGGTCACGCATCAAACCATACTCATTAGCCGCAGCTATCGCCAAGAGGGTGATAGGTTGGTCTGGATAAGTGGACTGGGCAGCAAAGATCGCAGAGCGTTCAGCGCATAATCCTGAAGGAAAAGCCGCATTCTCTGGTTCGCCCCTCATCACTTCTACGCCATTCGCAAGCAATAATGTCGCACCAACACGGAACTTGCTGTAAGGCGAATAGCTGTTACCTGTAGTCGAGATAGCTGTTTGGGTGAGGTGTTGCCTTCTTCTGACAGCTCATCAGTTGGCAGAAACCCATCTTAATACTTAAATCTATTGTCTTCATTGTTGATATTTATTATTGGTTATTGGGCTTATTAGCCTTATTAGGCAAATAGGGCTAATTAGCTAATCAGGCTAATTAGATTAATTGGCTATCAGCTCATAACAGCTAATATCTGGTTTATTATCACGCTGCTTACCATCATGATCGGTTGCGAAACGTGTATCTGTTAATACTCGCCCCGCATCAATAGCAGGTGAGAGAACGTTATTCTCTGGCTTTTTAAGGTGCAAGTCGTAGTCTTGCTTATCGGCATTGACCTTGACAAATTGCTTATCTCCACCCCCTGGATAGTCCTTTTTGTGTTCTCCCAACAACGTCCGTAAAATGTGTGAGCAAAGCTGTATCTTTTTGGCTTAGGCGTGCGTAACAGACAATGATCGAACTGATAATTGGCGGCTACCTGTCCTTGTTATAAACCATGAATACGTTTTCTGCATAGCCTGTTACCAACGAATTAACCATGTTGAAAGCCTGTAAAGGATAGTCCTTATCGCCTTCGTGATTGCTAAGACTTTACTGCTGCACCGCGGTTACTATCGAAAGGATAGAACTGAGCAAAGGTGCAATGAGTCAGCGTAATGTGCCCACCAAGGAAGGAGGCGCAGTCCATCAACGTGTTAGAGAATTGGTATTATAGGCTTCCACCTTACAGTTTACAGCCTTCAAACCATATCCTGACAATTACGTATGGTCGAGTTAGCCAGTGTAAGTTTGTTTTGCGAGGTGTTAGCGCGTCACACACGATACCATTATAAGCTGAATGGAGGTCGGTATGACTAATGACATTATCGTAACTATCGGCATGGAAGTGTATTCCTTGCCATTGTCCGCTCACATGGTCATAGGGGAGATAGGGAAGAGGCGGTCTCAATCGGTCACCACGCAACACCACGGGCTGATCAGCTGTACCCCTCACATCGCAACGAGCCATACACTTCCAGCGATGCTTTTCTATGAGAAGTAAAGCGTTGTTCCAGCTGGTATTGTAAGCGTTGCACCTGCTTTCTACCTTCAGAGTATCTTGTAAGACAATGGGCTTAGAGCCTGTTAATGTCATATTACTGGTGACCTTCAAACCCTTTAGAAGTTGTGCATCCCAGCTGTAAGCACTAAGGACTACACGTTGCTGAACGCCACTCTCAAGCGTAAATATAAGATCATCTGTTATCTTCTGTGGGCTTGTTCCATTATTCAGAGGCGATGTCATTTCCACAAAGACACGAATACTATCCTTGTTTCTCACCTCTAAGTCTTTCACTTGATAGCCATTAGCAGCATTCAACTCGTCTCCACTAACATTCACACGGAACCCCGTTTGATTGCCTTGTGATAGTCGGACATTCGTCAATCGAAGCCCAGCTCCCGAGCGATTATACACCCAGAAGGTTCTTGTGGATGTAGGGACACTTGAGAAGAAAGTATCTAACTTTAACGTATCAGTTGAGAATGATAACAAGTTGGAACGTGACGTAGTGAATGTATCATCGTCCGAACATGCTGCCAGCAGTGCTACTATCGACAGGAGAAATAGTATGGTTAATTTCTTCATTATATATCTTTTGGTTCTTATCTAACGATAACACCCTTTCTTTTATTGCTTTATTCCAAATCAACATGCTCTACATTCACCTCGTCATGGATGAAGATTTGAGCGTTCTCTTTGAACTTCTCGGGGTTCTCTGTCGTTAGATACCTCACTGTTGCATGTTTCGTACAACGCTGCTCCATGTCTGGATGGCGTCGCAAGTAGTCTTGTAAGCTCTCTGCAACATACTCGCCTTGTGGGACGATACGTACTCCACGAGGCACATACTTGATGATCTTGGGCATAAGAATGGGGTAATGTGTGCAACCAAGGATGAGCGTATCAATCTCTGGATCTATCCGCATGATATGATCAATGCGTTTCTTCACAAAGTAATCAGCCCCTGGACTGTCCGCCTCATTGTTCTCTATGATAGGAACCCATAGTGGACATGCCACGCCCGTAACCTTTACATCAGACCATAGCTTTTGTATTTCTATGTTGTAGCTTTGGCTTTTCACAGTGCCTTCAGTAGCCAACAAACCCACATGATGAGAGCGAGTTAGTTTGCCAATAACCTCTGCTGTAGGACGAATCACACCCAACACTCGGCGCTGGGGATCAAGCTTTGGTAAGTCATTCTGCTGTATGCTGCGTAGTGCCTTGGCTGATGCTGTGTTACAACCAAGTATCACTAACTGACAACCAGACTCAAAGAGTTTCATTACAGCCTGCCTTGTAAACTGGTAGACAACATCGAATGAGCGTGAACCATAAGGTGCACGGGCATTATCCCCAAGGTAGAGATAGTCGTATTCAGGCAATAATTGGCGGATACCATGCAGTATGGTTAACCCGCCATAACCAGAGTCAAACACGCCAATAGGACCTGGCTGTTGTGAATATTGTGACATTATCCTCTTTATCAAATTGTTATAGAATAGGCTTTTAAGGCTCTATTGTTTTGCTTATTAATGGTCTCAAACACTTGAATATAGCCTATTTAAGCGCAGAGATAAGTGCATCTGTGATGTCTTCACCTATGGCTGTGTTCACAAAGGGAAGGTTGTTATTGTCTGAGTTAAGAATGAAGGCGTACCCACTCTCCTTACCCATCTCACGAACCGTATTGTCTAATTTCTTACGAACAGGCGCATAGAGATCTGCTTCAGCCTTCTTCAAGAGGCGGTCAGTCTCCTTACGAAAGGCGATGTTACGATCCATCAACTCCTCTAACTCTGCTTGACGCTTGCGAAGAATAGAGGGTTCTAACTTGCGCTGAACATCAAGAAAATCCTCATAACGGTTGTTGAAGTCATCAGCCGAACGCTTTGTTTCTGCATCATATTTCGCTTTTAAGTCATTCAAACTACGTGTTGCTGTGGCATAATCTGCCATTGCGTGCAATACCTTTCTCATAACTGAAGTAACTGAACTTTAGGCTTTGGAGGGTTTGTTAAAGCGACTGCCAAGAGTGGTAACAACACCAAAGCAAAGGAAAAGAATAGCTTTTTTTCATTCTACTAATTATTATCTCTTCTATATGAAAAATAGAATAATGAGGTCAACGCAAGAATACTAATCTGTGCGGTGACTCACCCTTATCTCCCTCTTGAGAGTCGACCTTCTAGAGGCATATTAACACGGGCAAAGACCCCTGCACATGCTTTTACTTCATCTTAGCCAATTGAGCTCTAACCCTCAGCTGTTACATCCTTGCTGAGTGCCCTCATTGATATACAATGGCTGACCATTAGCTTTTCCATGATGTAAACATAGTTCCCTGCCTTTGCTACTGCTGCAATTGCATTGCGAACTTTCTCAGTACAGGACCGAGTTGCTTCTGCTGTTCCTCATTGAAAGCCTTTTGGTTGTCTTGAGCGGTCTGCTGAATCTTTGTATACATATCCTGCAGATTCTTCTCTGTTTCTGCCTGCTTTGTTGCATTCATTGTGCTCTTTGCTTTGTCATAAGCCTCAGCCTGACGCTGCAACTCTGCTTGCATGTCTTCCAATTGCTTCTGGTATTCCTTACCCTTAGCTCTAACTTGCTCTGAACTGCTGTAGCCTGGAGAGACTGGAGCAGTGTCTAGAGTCGAGTTGTGACTCAAAACCTCTGTGCAAACAAGGTCATTGGTGCACAGAGCATCAACATCAACAACTTTTCATTGCTTTTATTGTTTTAATAGTTTATGTTTTTGTTTTCTTATAAACGTTCTTGTGATTCTATGAGTATCGGTTGTCTCACCTTATATTATTGGTAAGCATAACCTAACTTCTGTAATACTTCATTGCTGATATCAACCTTAGGTGACCCATAAATAATGCCAGAAGCATTGCTAGAACGGTCGATAACAAGACTATATCCACGCTGATCGGAGATGTCCTTAACGGCGTTATAGATCTCATCTTGTATAGGAGTTATCAAACTGGTGCGCTTTCTGAAGAGCTCACCCTCTGGTCCGAAGTACTCTACGTTTGAGATCGGATGTTTGCTTTCTTCGCCAAGATAGCATCTTGTTGCTTCTTCTTCTGGTCTTGAGAAAGGAAGACTACTTCATTCTGATAGTTCTTGTACATGGTTGCAGCTTCTGTATTCAAAGCCTCAACCTCTGCTTGCCACTTCTTACTAACCTGATTCAACTGCTCATTCGCACGTTCGTAAGCTGGCACATTCTTAAGGATATATTCCATATCAATGAGTGCAAACTTCCGTGCAGAGGCTGATAAAGGTAAAAGAGTGAAAAGGTAAAGAGGTAAGACATACCTCAATACATTATGTAAAATCTTCTTTTATCCATCATCTTTCTTATTGTTTAAATTAAATCTAACGTTTCTATGAGAACAACCTTCAACGCTCAAAGATCAACATTCAGGCTAATGCTCAACGCTCAATGTTCAAAGAATCAAGCCTTAGAACTCTTTGTCCAAGGATAAAGTGGAACTGGCTTCCACCCTTCTTTTCCAAAGACAGTATCAAATCCGTATGCCCAGTCAATACCCATCATACCAACCATAGGGAAGGAAATATACGAACGCCAAGACTCAGCTGAATGTTTCATATCAAAATGGATTGAACTTACTTGTTTCTGACCATGCATTACCAGCCTCAACAAAGCCCAAACCATAGATAGTTGTATTGCCTAAGAGGAACGGATAACGCAACTCTAGAGAGAAGCGGTCGTATGCATAACCTTGTACGTCGTATGAAGGTGTGAGTGCTCCATTCTCATAACCACGCAATCCGATTGTCTCCTCAGCATAACCAGTAGAGTATCCACTCATACCATCACCACCCATATAGAAGGTTTCAAATGGGCTCTTCTTATTCCTGTCAGAAGTCGCCCAATAGACCTAACTCAACACGAGTAACCAAGACGAAACACTTCTGACCGCCACTAAGAGCTGTAAAGGTTCGTTCCTTTAAACTCCACTTGTGATACTCAATCCAGTGATACTTCTCTTGTTGCTCCTTAGAGTACTAGGTGAATTAGGATTCTGCTGCCGCGAGCATAGTCCTTTCCATCCCACTTAGACCATGGCGGAGTAATCGTCAAAGATGCCGAGAACTCTGAACCACGACGTGGGAAGAGTTGATTATCAGTAGATGTTCTATTTAGTGATACCGTCAAGTTCTGTTGTTAGATGTACCCTATGGCATGAGGAAGTATCGCCAGTTACGTAACATGTAACGCTGATATTGTAACTGTAAAGACAATGTAAGTAATCATCTGGCCAACTCAAACGTTTTTCCCCAACCAGCATAAACACTCAACAACTTAATGTACTTGTTCGATCATAATAGTTTTTCATAACTGTTGTAATTATAGTTTCCGTAACCGTAACGATAATTGTTATAGTTGTTCAACAGCGACTGGTTGTAGTAATTACTTGATACATCTGGTCTGCTTTTGAATAAGAGACAATCTACATTGAATTGATAGACGCTACCACCCAGCCAGTTGGTTGAATACTGAACATTGTAAGATTGGTAATAAGTACCATTCGTCTGTGCCCCAAAGACAATGTCTCACCATCACCGATAGGCATGATACTCACGATGTTCACGGTTTCTACGGAAGAGATTAGCCATTGAGAAGTTGGTTAACTTCAAGCCGACTCGACCGATAACACCTGTCTGTCCCCAACCCAGTGAAAGCTCAACTTGGTCGTTAGACTTCTGTTTCAAATTATAGTTGATATCCACAGTTCCATCTTCGTAATTAGGTTCAGGAACAGGGTTGATAGCTTCTGGATCAAAAATAACCCATTGATGCTAACTCACGAGCAGAACGCTGAAGAGCCTCTTTAGAGAATAGGTCACCAGGCTTTGTACGCAACTCACGACGAACAACATTCTCATAGAGTCGGTCGTTACCATTAATCTTCACACGATTAATATGTGCCTGCTGTCCTTCCGTGATACGCATCTCAAGGTCGATAGAGTCGCCGACAATATTCACCTCAGTTGGCTCAAGCCTACAGAAGAGATAACCATTATTCCAATACTCATTACCAACAGCATCCTCATCTTGTGAGAGTCGCTTACTTAGATAAGTCTGGTTATAAAACATCACCTTTTCTTCATTCCAAGCAAACGAGATAGGTAATCAGTTGAATAAACAGTGTTTCCAACCCAAGAGATATTATGAATGTAATACTTCTCACCCTCGTTTACCTTTACATAGATATCCACATGCTTGGGATCAACATTCCACACACTATCCTTCAAGATGGTGGCATCACGGAAACCAAATTCATTGTATTTGGTAATGAGATTCTTTCTTATCTTCAGCCCAACGCTCGGGTGTGAACTTCTTTGACTTCAGTAAATTGCTCGAGCTTTCCTGTTTCATGTGTCTTAGCGAAAGCACCCTTTGAGAAGAAAGAGCCCTTAATCTTCTTCATTGAAGTTGCTCATTTCCTTCAATGATAATATTGTGAACCTTTTAGTTTCTCCTTCTTATTCACATTGATATCAAGTATGACCTGATTCTTATTCGCAACATCATCACGCTGGAGAATATTAATATCGGTATTCTTATATCCTTTATCATCAAAGTACTTCTGCAAGTATCTTGGCACGACTAATCATGTTAGGAGTAATCTGACCACCCTTTCAGTAAGCTCCAACTCTTCTCCATATCATCCCTGTTCACTCTTCTTCAAACCATTGTAATTGATGGTTGAGACACGTGGTCGTGGTAAGAGATTAATTCTCAAGTAAATCTTATCACCAACGATAGAATCTGCACTGATGGATACATCAGAGAAGAGTCCATGCTTCCAATAACGCTTTCACAGCATCAGTGATAGCTGTTCCCTGGTACCTCCAACTCCCTGCCCAATGCTGAGCCCAGAAATACCCGTAAGTACATAATCCTCATAACTGTCAATACCACTGACTGCCAATCCTGCTAGCTTATAAGTATGCGGATTACCAGAATAAGTTATATCTGGATTAACGATCTTCTCTTGTCCGCTCACCGTTAGAGTCATTCCAGAAGTGAGAGCAAGAAGCATCAACACCTTATTTATATTCGTCATCTATATTGCGTAACTTATTTGTTTTCGTTTTCTTCTATCTGTCTTCAGTCTTTCCAAAACGACGTTGTCTCTTTTTGGAAACTATATATAGCATGTTGTAAATCGTCTTCCCCAAAGTCTGGCCAATAGGTATCACAGAAGTAAAGCTCTGAATAGGCTATCTGCCAAAGAAGGTAATTAGAAATACGAAGCTCGCCACCTGTCCTTATTAGAAGGTCTGGATCAGGCATAAAGTTGGTTTGCATGTGCTTACTGAGTAACTCTTCTGTTATCATTTCGGGACGTAGCGATACTTTTTCATTGCCCTGATTTTCTGCAATGATATCCTGCACCGCCTTAGTTATCTCCCACCGTGAACTATAACTAAGAGCAACAACCATTGTCATAGCAGAGTTCTTCTCCCGTATGTTCTTCCGTCTCTCTGAGCTTGTTGCACCTCTATAGGCAATCGACCCATCATCACCCTATCACACGGAATCGAACATTATTCTTCATAAAGATTTCATCTTCTAAAGAAGTCAAGACCAGTCCCCATCAATGCAGCTATCTCATCAGAAGGCCGACTCAATTCTCTGTAGAGAAGGTGTAAAGCGTTAGATACTTCACACTCAGACGTACACACTCAGAAGTAATACGGCGAACCGTCTCCACTCCCTGCCTGATGCCCATAAGAACGGGGCTATGATGCCTCCGTTGCCCAGCGCCCATTACCATCCATAATGATAGCAATGTGTTCTGGAATCCGTGTCATGTCTAATTTCTTTCCACCATGATTATATATGAAGAAAATAACCTTTTCTTACTGTTCTTATCTCAACCATCTTATTCATCTTCATTATGACATGTTCGGCACTTGGTCATCAAACTATAGCTGAACGTCAATTGAAGTGTTGAATAGCTATCTGTATTCTTGAAGAGTCCACTACTCTTTATTCCGTAGGGATCTCTTTGCCCATCTAATTCGTCAGAGAGTGTGAAATGCATCGCCCACTCTAGTCCGATATTCGTTCGATCACCAACCTTATACTTAACGCCAACGCCTATAGGAAGGTTAGCCGAGAATGCGAACTACGATTACCGTTCTCTTATCTTAACATACGTGGCACCCAGTCCCTATTGTTACATAAGGGTGACAAACGTTGTGCGCCACGATAATCTTTACCCGTTCCGTATGGCAAGAAGTTATATTCATAAGCCACGCCTACATCTACCAAAGAATTATTGAATAGATAAGGTGTTGTGGCAAATCGAGGATAATAAGTCTTCACATCAGCTGAAGAACCTTTCATCTTGCCAAAAAGATACATTCATCTTCAAAGCCCATATAGGATTGAAATTATATCTGCAAGCACGGTCCCCATTGGTTGCAAGTCCTTTGTTAAAGACCTCATTGAAGTCGCCAAGATAGCCCATCAAGCCAACACCTGCTCCTAACTCCATCTTATATTCTGGGTCACTCTAGCCCACAAAGATGTTGTTACTAAAAAGGAGAAGAACGCTAATGATGGTCTTTTTCATCTTACTCTGCCTTTAGAGCTTACTCTCTGCACGCTCTTGATTCAACTTCCAACCCACTTATTGAGCCTTCCACGCCAAACCTTACTACCGCTAATCATCCAAAATGTAAGCATCTGCGTCGACTGTTGCCGTAAATGTATTAGCCGGTTGCGCATTCTTTGGATAGCTGAAATCTTTATCGCTATTCCATGCAATACCAGCATCACGGGACAATAACATAGAGCCGAATTTGCCGCTATTATCCACGCCCATAGCTAATGCAAAGCACCATCATAATTGACAACTGTAAGATGGCGATAAGCAGGCAATAGGAACTTAGTAGCTGCATTCTCTACATAATTCCACGTATCGTCCGCCGTTGGACGATTCTTATAAGATAGCTTTGACCAAGCAACGGTCTTGTTTCCACTAACTGCTAGTCCCACTAATAAAACACGACTCCTATCATCAGCACCCTTGTTGCTTAACAAGACATAATTGATATTGCTTGCATGGAAGAAGAGAAGCATTATCATCCAAAGTTTCTGTATTCCACGTCGCCCCATTATCTTGCGAACGAACTAAACTCCCAGCTGTTGTCAAAGCGAATAGCTCCGAAGAAGATGCAGCCACTAACTGCTTCAAACTCGCATTCGTACCCGTTTGAGTCCAGGCGTTACCATCAGTAGAACAAAGGATTCGTCCACTATCTAAGATAAATAACTTATTCTCTTTGACCAATACGCTCTGATAAGCCTGTGCAGAGAAAGACTGAGACAACAAACCCCAATGGTTACCATCGTTCTGCGCCGTCACATACCCCGTCGTCTGTGTTCCATTCGTTCCAAACACAAATATCTTATCCTTAGTACTTACAGCCTTCATCGCCGTGAAAGCAGCAAAATTACTATTAGCTCTGCATGCTTGTCCAAGAGAACACATCACCCTTCTGCTTATGCGCATTCACCGATATCTTATAATCACGATAAGTATCGCGTGCATTAGAGTAGATACGGAACGAGCGTGGAGAAGTGAAATCAATTGAATCTTTCGGAGAGAAGTAAGTCTGCTTGTCCCCCGACTGATTAAGAATCGTCACAATACCAGAGTTCTTGGTTGTTATTGTAGCTAAAACGTGCGCTACATCAGTTCCATAAGGCAGAGAGTCTACATTGTAAACCAATCCCTGCGCCTGATCTATATAGAACCTAACTTTCTTTGCATCATACTTAGCATAGAACGTACTATCCTGCCCAGACTTCGTAAGCGTATCACGTTTTACTTTCAGATTCCCAAGAGTGAATCCAGTAATAGCCGTATCTCTAAAACTTAAACCTTTACCATCATTGTCGTCATCCTTCAGACAAGATGTCATCACCAAAGTTGCCAATGCAAGGGCAACAAGAGTATATATCTTATTACGCATCAGATACTAATAATTGAATTTAGCTGTACTTTAATCAGAAATCTTCAGACTAAACATCTTTTACGGGGTTAATTATGTAAAATATATATTTAGACGTCAGATTTTTAAGTTTGTTTAGTATATATAGAAGATTCGTATTTCTAGGCTATTAGAATCGTCAATATCGAAAGGGAACGCGCCCAAGTACCAACGTGGGAACGACAGCAACGCACGTACACGATCAGCGGAAACCCCTATAGCCATCTTAAAGAATAAGTAGTAATAACGAAAGATATACGTATTACCATTCTTTTTCCCTGCTTTCCGATTGTTTTTTCATTGGTTCCGTATTGCTTTTGTACGTATATAATGTCTATTATCTAAGTGTGATAATTAATTATCTAAGCGTGATAAAACTTTATCTAAGTCTGATAATACTTTATCACGCTTAGATAATACAAAAACATACGTATTCCGCAAATGCGCAATACGTATAAAAATAAAACAAGATACGTATAAACTCAACACAGAATGCGTATGTAAGTATGACGATATTAGCTCCTGTTAAAGCTAAAAGCTAATATCAAGACGAAGAGAGGGGCAAAAGCAAGGTGTAAGTATTAGGTTCCATCAATCCATATTAGCCGTAACGAAAAGAGGATGTGCCTATTTGACACATCCTCTCTTTGGTATAAATATAAAAAGAACACAGGAAGTTTTAATTAGGAGTAGCTAACTGCGTTATTTTTACTGAACGTTTACAATTCCATCCGTCTACAGAAAGTATAGCAGTACGCTCCTTGTGACTACGATTCGTCTTTACATACACTTTCATCTCTTTGCTATTATTCGTCTGTTGCACTACTATCCAGTCAGCCGACCAGTTATTCAGAACGCCTTTGTGATATTTCTCTGAAGGATCCTGGTCTTTGTCACCGACGAAATCAGGCACAACCATATTCTTTGTCGCCATCCTGTATAAACGTTATGTTATCTATGCCACGCCAATCACCAGATTTTTGCATAAAGTATAAACGAGTTTGAAGCATTTGAAACAGTAACATCCTCCTTATCAAAAGTTAAGAATTCATTTACTCAGATTCTTCCTCTTTATCGTGACAAGCGGTAAATAAACATGCTAGCAAAAGCTATTAATACAAAAATAAATCTTCTCATAAAATTATTCTCTTACGTTAATTAAACATTATACTTTATCCGTCTGATAGGCATTTTTTTAATTTATATCGTGACAAAATTAAATAAAAAGTAGATTTACAAAGGAATTATTAGTTATTTTTTTATTCTTTGATTAAAGATTATCTATCCAAAGCAAATTAACAGTACATATATTAAATGAGAAAGCCTATCCGCGGTAACTGCGGATAGGGACTTATATTTATCGTATTAGTTACAATCCAGTAACTACAAGATTTAGAGCTGTGGACCAGCTGCTACGAGCGCCTTACCAGCCTCGTTGTTCTCGTACTTCTTGAAGTTCTTGATGAAACGAGCTGCAAGATCCTTAGCCTCTCATCCCACTGAGCCGCATCAGCGTAAGTGTCACGTGGATCGAGGATCTCAGCTGCAACACCTTCGAGCTTTGTAGGAACAGTGAAGTTGAAGTAAGGAATCTGCTTTGTTGAGCAGCGATCGATTGAGTGGTTCAAGATAGCGTCAATGATACCACGAGTATCGCGGATAGAGATACGCTTGCCTGTACCGTTCCAACCAGTGTTAACTAAGTAAGCCTTAGCACCGCTCTTCTGCATCTTCTTAACCAACTCTTCAGCATACTTTGTTGGGTGAAGCTCCAAGAATGCCTGACCGAAGCAAGCAGAGAATGTTGGAGTAGGTTCTGTGATACCACGCTCTGTACCAGCCAACTTAGCAGTGAAACCAGAGAGGAAGTAGTACTTAGTCTGCTCTGGAGTCAAGATTGATACTGGAGGCAGAACACCGAATGCATCAGCTGAAAGGAAGATTACCTGCTTAGCAGCTGGCCCCTGTGACTCAGGACGCTGGATGTTCTTAATGTGATAGATTGGGTAAGAAACACGAGTGTTCTCTGTTACGCTCTTATCAGCGAAGTCAATCTTACCATTAGCATCAACTGTTACGTTCTCAAGGAGAGCGTCACGTGTGATTGCGCCGTAGATGTCTGGCTCTGATTCCTTATCAAGGTTGATAACCTTTGCATAGCAACCACCTTCAAAGTTGAAGACGCCCTTGTCATCCCATCCGTGCTCGTCATCACCAATGAGCTTACGCTTTGGATCGGTAGAAAGAGTTGTCTTACCTGTACCAGAAAGACCGAAGAAGATAGCGGTATTCTCACCCTTCATATCGGTGTTTGCAGAGCAGTGCATAGCAGCCATACCCTTCAATGGCAAGAAGTAGTTCATCATTGAGAACATACCCTTCTTCATTTCACCACCATACCAAGTATTGATAATTACCTGCTCCTTAGATGTTACGTTGAACATAACACAAGTCTCTGAGTGTAAGCCAAGCTCTTTCCAGTTCTCAACCTTTGCCTTTGAAGCATTGTAAACAATGAAATCTGGCTCCTGCTCGAAGTCTGCCTCTGACTTTGGACGGATGAACATATTTGTTACAAAGTGAGCCTGCCAAGCAACCTCAACGATGAAACGAATCTTCATACGTGTATCCTTGTGTGTACCGCAGAAACCATCAACTACGAAAAGACGCTTGTTTGAAAGTTCCTTCTTTGCGATATCCTTTACTGCTGCCCATGCCTCCTTAGTTGCACGGTGATTATCGTTGTGGTACTCCTCTGAATCCCACCATACGGTGTCGTGAGATGTCTCATCATCAACAATGAACTTATCCTTAGGAGAACGACCAGTGTAGATACCAGTCTTAACATTGATTGCACCGAGTTCTGTCTCCTGACCTACCTCAAAGCCCTCAAGCCCTTCTTTTGTCTCCTCGTTGAACAATACCTCGTAAGAAGGATTGTAAAGCACTTCTGTTGTACCTGTAATTCCGTACTTCTCAAGTACGCTCTTATCAAACTTTTAGCATTTCTTATAAATGTATTTAGTTGAAAATTGATTTTAACATCACCTATTATATCTCTTAAATAGACACCGCAAAGGTAATATAAATTATTAACTCCACACAAAAACGAATAGAAAAGTATCAAAGTATTCAGCCTTATGGTTAAAGTTATTAAAATTATTATAGGCACGAGTATATTTGCAAATTAGACTTTGCAAACCTACAGATTATTTCTTACTTTTGCCGAAAATTTTGTACATGCAAGTCGCAAGTTTGCTTACTTTATAACACCTAAGATAGAAAATGGAAATCATTAATTTTTTCAGAACAGAACTCCATCATCAACCAATATCTGGCTGAGATTCGTGACAAAGACTACCAAAAGAATCGTTTACTCTTCCGCAACAATGTGATGCGAATAGGAGAGTTTGAAGCATTTGAAATCTCTAAGACACTAAACTACAAACCAAAGGATGTTGTTACTCCATTAGGTACAGCGCAGGTCAATATACCAACAGACAAGATTGTCCTTGCAACTATCTTCCGTGCTGGATTGCCTTTCCATAATGGTTTCTTAAACATATTCGACCACGCCGGCAACGCTTTTGTCAGTGCTTATCGTGAGTATAAAGACGCTGCACATCACGAGGTTGGAATCCATGTTGAGTATCTTGCTACACCTGACATCAATGGTAAAACACTTATTATTGCTGACCCAATGTTGGCTACTGGTGGTTCTATGGAGCTGGGCTATAAGGCTATTCTTTCAAAGGGCACGCCTCGCCATGTGCATGTAGCATGCTTGTTAGCAACACCAGAAGGTATCGCACACATCAAGAAAACCTTCCCTGAAGACTCTACGACAATATGGTGCGCAGCTATTGATGAGGGCTTAAACGAATATAAGTATATTGTTCCCGGCTTCGGCGATGCCGGCGACTTATGTTATGGAGAGAAACTGTAAGGTCGATCCCTCTCAATCAGAGAAGATAAAAAGGACGATAGAAGTAACAGCTTCTATCGTCCTTTTACTTTACGTCTCATAGCTCTATATTCCTCAGAGAATCGTCATTTCTCTACGCTGATACCTACGCTTTGCGAAGCTGACACAACCGCTTTATAAAGATTTTACGCACGTTATAAGTTCATTTCAAACGTTTGTTTTATCTTTTTTATATATCCCCTACGTTTGTCTCATCGTGAAGAGACACAGGTTTCATCATGATGAAATTAGTGTATCATCACGATGAGACACAAGTCTCATCACGATGAAACCAACATAGAGTATAGGTTAAAAAGATGCGGGATACTATTTGCTGTAATTGAAGAACAGCAGGGAAAGAATGTTAGAACAGGTGTAAAAGCTGGTTAATACCATTCTTTCATGCTCCAACAAGCTATCTGGAGAGGGACTAATACTAACAGCTTGGAGAGGGAAAGAGGCATAAAAAAGTCAGTTCCTAACGCTAACAATGAGCGTAAAGAACTGACATTAGCTTGCAAGGGGCACTTGCTATGTAGAAATTCTGTGACTCTGTGCATGGCTCAACGTATTATTAACCTAAGCGCAAAGATACACATTTTCTATTACAAACACAAGTGCTATAAATGAGATTCACATCACTTTACTTCCCATATATCGTTGGTTTCCAACATTTCCATGAACGTGTGATAATGCTTCTGCGCCTTCACCTCTTCTATCTGCTGGTTCACTGCAGCGTCGTAAGTAGGTGCTTCAACATCACGAATCACTCCGAGGGCTATTGGGAAACCATCTTCATTACTCATCATAGCCAACTTCAGCTGTAGAGTATTGTCTTGGCAGTGGGCATCATGCACGAGGATATCATCTTGCGTAACGCCGTTCTCGCCAATCTTAACTACCTTCAAGCCGAATCCCTCTTGCATGAGTCCATACTCCTTATTAGCTCCAAAGATCAAAGGTTCGCCATGCTTGACGTAGATTGCATTCTCTTTACGACCTTGAGAGGTGTAGACTGAGTTGTGACAACCATCGTTGAAGATCACACAATTCTGCAGAATCTCGCACACGGCAGCCCCCTTATGCTGGTAAGCAGCCTTGAGAATGGCTATTGTCTCATTGTTATCGCTGGCAACGCTACGTGCGAAGAAGTTGCCGCGAGCACCGAAACAGAGTTCAGCAGGGCGGAACGGATCTTCCGTAGTACCAAAGGGACTCGACTTAGAGACGAACCCGCGAGGACTAGTTGGGGAGTATTGCCCCTTCGTGAGACCATAGATGCGGTTGTTCAACAGAATCATATTCAAGTCGATATTGCGTCGCATGGCATGGATGAAGTGGTTACCACCGATGGCAAGAGCGTCACCATCGCCCGAAACCTGCCAAATGGTAAGGTTGGGATTGGTTACCTTTGCACCCGTAGAGATGGCTGCGGCACGACCATGAATAGTCTGCATGGCGTAGGTATTAGCGTAATAGGGTAATCGACTTGAGCACCCGATACCACTGATAACAGCAGTTTCATAAGGTGGAACACCTAGTTCTGCCATTGCTTTCTGCAAGCTGGCAAGGAAGAAGTGGTCGCCACATCCGGGGCACCAGCGTGGTTGTCCCTTCTTAAAGTCTTGTGCTGTATATTGGTTCATAATCTGTTTAGAATTTAAAGAAGTTATGTTTAGGGGTCTTACTGCAATATCTTTGTATAGAACGTACCACTCTCTTCCTTTGGTAATGGAGCCTTAAGGAGTTTCTCAAACGTTGCAACTAATTCCGTAACAACGAAAGGCTGTCCCTTTACTTGGTTGTACTGATAAGGAGCGAAATGGTTGATACGAATACGTAGAAGGGCTGCTAACTGACCAAGGTTCTGTTCGGCAACCACCACCTTCTTGTATCTTCCCAGTACTTCTGCCGTATTCTTTGGCAAAGGGTTGATGTACTTGAATTGTGCCAAGGCTACCTTATTACCCTTACGACGCAACTCTTCCATTGCAGAATACAAGTGACCGTAGCTACTACCAAAGCCTACTATGAGCAAATCGGCGTCTTTCTCATCACCAAGCACCTGTAAGTCGGGTACAGGAATACGTGCCACTTTATCCCAACGAAGCCTATCCATCTTGTCATGATTCTCTGGATCGGTTGAGATACTACCCGTTTCTCCATCCTTCTCCAATCCTCCTAGGATGTGTGTGTAGCCCTCTGTGCCTGGTATCGCCCAGTAACGTGCGAGCGTCTCTGGGTCACGCTTGTAAGGAGTGTACTTATACTTCTGTTCCTCTGTAGCATAATGTGGATGAATCTCGGGCAACTCTTCGATGTCAGGTAACTTCCACGCAGAAGAGCCGTTAGCAATGAATGCATCGGTCAAGAGCACTACTGGCGTCATATGTTCCAATGCTATCTTACATGCGTGATACGCTGCATCGAAGCAATCAGTGGGACTTGTGGCTGCAATAACAGGCATTGGGCTTTCACCGTTACGCCCATAAAGCACCTGTAAGAGGTCGGTCTGCTCACTCTTAGTTGGTAAACCAGTAGACGGACCACCACGCTGTACATCAATGATTACCAATGGTAGCTCATCAATAAGGGCTAGATTTATTGCCTCACTCTTTAGACAGATACCCGGACCAGAGGTTGATGTAGCAGCTAAAGCACCAGCAAAAGCAGCACCGATAGCCGATGCGCAACCTGCAATCTCGTCTTCGCATTGCACCGTTGTAACACCCATTGACTTGTGTTTAGCCAATTCGTGGAGGATATCTGTTGCTGGAGTGATAGGATAAGAACCCAAGAATAAACGCAAGCCAGCCTTCTCTGCAGCTGCCATCAAGCCGTAGGCAGTCGCCTTGTTACCCGTGATATCCATATAGCGACCAGCTTCCTTCACCTTAGACTCTATGCGGTAAGTGTTCGGAACAGACGCATGTACGTTATGACCATAGTCATATCCAGCTCTTACAACACGTTTATTGGCTTCGGCAACAGCTGGTTTCTTCTTGAACTTAGCCTCAAGGAAACTATCTACTAAGCTCAAATCACGATTGAAAAGCCAGCAGACAAGTCCCAAAGCAAACATATTGCGGCACTTTAACATGGACTTATTGTCCATGCCAGTATCAGCCAGACACTCCTTCACCATCTTTGTTATAGGGCAAGCAACCACTCTATCGGGGTCGATTCCCATCTCACCTAGATAGTCATCACTGCGGAACTCTGCCTTTTGGAGGTCTTTCGCACCAAAGGAATCGGTATCAATAATGATGGTTCCATTCGGTTTGCAATGCCTGTACTGCATCTTCAGTGCTGCCGCATTCATGGCTACGAGCACATCACAACGGTCTCCCGGCGTATATACCTTGCCTGCACCAACATGCACCTGAAAGCCACTCACACCCGTTAGCGAGCCTTGCGGGGCACGGATATCAGCTGGATAATCAGGGAACGTAGACACTCCATTACCCACAGTTGCGGATATTGTTGTGAAGATGTTACCGGCTAACTGCATTCCATCCCCCGAATCCCCGGAGAAGTGAACGACCACATTATCAAGCTCTTTAACTTCGATTTGTTCTTCCATAGATTATTTCCTTTTGTTTATGTTAGTTTTATCTCTTTGGTAAACACGTATCCAATCTATCTCCATTTGGTATGTATGAGTAGTATCAACGGGCTTTGCCCAAGAACCATCACCCACTGATTGGTTAAGTATCAGATAGAAATCGGACTTGTCAAAAGGCCATTGTTCTGGATTATCTGGCTCTTTCTTGTATTGAATATCAGGCAACGTGCCATCTGGCTGATTAAATTCATCATTAAAGATAAGCTTATATTCCGAGCCAGGGGATAAGCGGTCAGTTGTCGAAGTAGGCGTATCCTTTCCTCGACTTGACAGCTGCGCAAAGACGTTCAACACGGATAATACCATTAGAAGTAAGACCACCGTGCGGCGCTTGTTCTCCTTATCTAACATGGTTTTTAGTTGCTCTTTCTGTTTACGTTAGTATATCTAAGGGCAAAAGTGCGAAATATTATCGAGAAAACAAAATGTTTTTCAAAGAAAAACACATTATTTACGAACATCGCTACTAGATTGAGTTTTCCATAGCACATAGGGCTGACAAATTCCCTTACAGGAAGTCATGTCAACCCTAAGATTTACTTACTTTAAATCGAGCTTACTTCAGAACGAATCCGTAAGAGACGTAGAACACTGCCTTATCTTTGTTTAGGTCGCTACGATAGTCATTGTATCTAACGCCTAAACCAAGCTCTGAACGAATGCTACCGCTACTTTTCCTAACGTAAATTCCACCTTGATAATACATGTAGCCGCGGTTATGTCCACCACCAATGGTGTGCCCTACGCTTACTCGAGGCTGTACGAGCAGACTAAATACAGTACCAGATGCAATAGAAATCTTACCTATATCATATCCTACTTGCCCACCAAAGGTGGTGAGTAAATCGTGTGTCTTAATCCCTTGATACTTCATTAAGGTAACGGCTTCTTCGACTCTCAAGCCTGCAGAAAGCCTCTTCGTAACATCATAAGTGGCAGAGATATGAGGGGTTACAATCTTATATGACTTACCACCCAAGCCCAAATCTGTGGCGAAAGTCACGTTAAACTTACTCGTTTGAGCACGACTAACACTTACGCAAGTAGCCAATAGTACAAGCATTAAAAGGATTGTCTTTTTCATAAGCCAAGCTGTTTAAATGTATATAAAAATTAGTTATCTATTTTAGATATTGGTATTGATTGCAAATATAGATATTATTTCTTTTACTTGCAACTCATGTTAGGTATTTCTTTAAAACACATATCTTCATTAGTAGCAATCAAGAGGCTAAAAAGAAAGAGAGGCTTTCCTCCATTGAAGGAAAGCCTCTCTTCATAGCAAGGAGACGCCCTTCTCACATCAAAGAAACGCCCTCTTCATTTGTAAATAATACTATGCATTCTCCCATCCATTCGACAATAAGCCTTGGAGAGGAGGCTTTTTATATCTCCTGCATATCGTGCAACTTCTTATAATAACCATTCATCCCCATCAGTTCGTCATGCGTTCCTCGCTCTACAATCTCGCCCTCGTGCATCACACATATCTCATCAGAATTCTTGATCGTAGATAGTCGGTGCGCCACAGCAATGGTCGTTCTCGTTCGCATCAACTTATAGAGAGCATCTTGAACAAGGCGTTCGCTCTCTGTATCCAACGCCGATGTAGCCTCATCGAGGATAAGGATTGGAGGATTCTTGAGGATGGCGCGCGCTATACTCACACGTTGGCGCTGACCCCCCGAAAGCCTTCCTCCACGATCACCGATGTTTGTGTCGTAACCTTTCTCACTATGCGTAATGAAGTCATGGGCGTTAGCTATCTTCGCAGCATCCTCTATTGCCTCATCAGAAGCAGTCACTCCGAAGGAGATGTTGTTCTTAAAACTATCGTTGAAGAGGATTGCCTCTTGGTTTACATTACCTATCAACTGGCGTAAGTCATGCACTCCTAAATCCTTCACGTTGATTCCGTCAATGAGAATCTCACCTTTCTGAACATCGTAATAACGTGGTATAAGGTCTAAGAGAGTGGACTTTCCGCTACCACTCTGCCCCACCAAAGCTATGGTCTTACCCTTTGGAATCACCAAGTTGATGTCCTTCAATACCCAATGCAAGACTGGATTGCCGTCTTTATCCTTCTCATCTGCATAAGCAAAGCTAACATGTCGGAACTCAATCTCATGCTCGAATGATTTGAGATGGACTGGTTTTTCACAGTCCTTGATGTCTACCTCCGCTTTAAGAATCTTATCCACACGTTCCATGGAAGCAAGTCCTTTAGGGATATTATAGCCTGCACGAGAGAATTCCTTTAGTGGATTAAGGATGCTATAAAGGATGACAAGATAGTAAATAAAGGTTGGTCCGCTGATAATTGGGTACTGCCCGAGTACCAAAGTACCACCAAACCAGAGTACAACAACAATCATCACTGTTCCTAAGAACTCACTCATCGGGTGCGCCAGTTGCTGACGAATATTCACACGCATGATGTCGTTGCGGTAAGAAGTATTCACTTTGTTGAAGCGTTCATTCATAAGTCCTTCGGCACAAAAGGCTTTGATGACCCTTAAACCGCCCAGTGTCTCTTCAACCTGGCTCATGGTATCACTCCAAAGACCCTGTGCTGTAATGCTATTCTGCTTTAGTTTACGTCCAACATAGCCCATGAACCATCCAAAGATAGGGACAAAAAGAAGAGTGAAGAGCGTTAACTGCCAGGATATTATTAATAAGGTGGTAAAGTAAATGACGATAAGTACAGGGTTCTTAAACAACATGTCGATAGAAGACATGATGGAGTTATCTATCTCCTGCACGTCTCCACTCATCCTTGCGATTATGTCTCCCTTACGTTCCTCACTAAAGAAGCCAAGTGAAAGAGAGGTTATCTTCTGATAGAGTTGATTACGTATGTCACGTACAACTCCTGTACGAATTGGAATGATAGAAGCCGATGATAAGAAGTAAGCACCCGTCTTTAAGAAGGTCATGAAAGCGAGTATCAGACCTATAATTAATAATGTGGTAGTTGGTCCAACACTGGTTATAAAGATCTGTGTATAGTAATCAGCATTATTGGACAGAACCTCCTTTAATGACCCAGCATCCCATGACATGTAGTGCGTTGCACCTGTTCCTGCATCCACCTTAAACAATATTTGGAGCAAAGGAATCAGTGTTGCAAAGGAAAAGATATTGAGTATTGCCGATAAGATGTTGAATATTATCGACAAGAAAAGATACTTCTTATAAGGTGGAACGAACCTCCGTAATACGTGTAGAAACTCTCTCATAAGTGTTTTGTCAGCTTATCCCATTTTCTAATTTTACACTTCTTCACCAAATAAAGTGGCACTAGTTGAGCCTGTTATACGTACTCGAACGAACTCACCGATGTGATGATTACCACGTGCAATAACGACTGCTTTGTTTTGAGGAGTGCGTCCCATAAGTTGCTCGCGACTTCGTTTTCCAAAGCGTTCGATGAGGATTTCAAACTCTTTCCCCTCATCCTTCTTGTTCTGTTCAGCAGAGATTTCGGTCTGAAGGCGTATCAATTCATTCAAACGACGAATCTTCTCATCTTCTGAAACATTGTCAGGAAGGTGCTTAGCAGCGTATGTTCCTGGGCGTTCTGAGTATTTGAACATAAAAGCGGAGTCGAATCCAACCTCACGCATTAACGACAAGGTCTCTTGATAATCAGCCTCTGTTTCATCGTGATAACCGATGAATATGTCTGTTGTTAACCCACAATCAGGAATGAGACGACGTATTGCCTCTATCTTACTTAAGTAGTCTTCACGAGTGTACTTACGGTTCATTAACCTCAAGACTTTATTGCTTCCACTCTGTGCAGGGAAGTGTATATGATTGCAGAGATTCGGTTCCGACGCTACTGCCTCGATAATATCTACGGTCATATCTTCTGGGTTAGAAGTAGTGAAGCGAACGCGCATGTCTGGCACACTTTGAGCCACTTTACGCAAGAGTTCTGCGAATGATGTACCATTTTCAGGGCGTTTCCCATTAGGTAACAGACCATAGGAATTAACGTTCTGACCCAATAGCGTCACCTCCTTAAAGCCCTTATCATGCAAGTCCTTAACCTCCTTCAAGATACTATCCACATCACGAGAACGCTCTCTACCACGCGTGAATGGAACGATACAATAGTGACAGAAATTATTGCAACCACGCATGATGCTGACAAACCCGATACACGGTTTCCACCGAAGCGTTGCGGTATTACGTCTCGATAAGTCTCTGTTGTTGATAGTTCAATATCTAATGCATTGTTACCATTCTCGCATTGCGCAATCATGTCGGGGAGGTTTAGATAAGAGTCAGGACCGCATACTAAGTTAGCAAAATGGTTCTGAATAAGATCGTCCCTAACGCGTTCTGCCATACATCCCAATACACCCAGAATGAGCTTGCGACCCTTCTTCTGCTCTGCATGTAAGGTGTCCAAGCGATGGTAAATCTTGTTTTCTGCATTCTCACGAACCGAGCATGTGTTCAAGAAGATAGCGTCTGCTTCATCTTCATTATCGCATACATCGTACCCAGCCATCTTCATTACAGAGGCAACCACTTCAGAGTCTGCCACGTTCATCTGGCATCCGTACGTCTCAATATATAGTTTTTTCATACCTTTCTAACCGATAAAAATCAGCTTGCAAAGATACTAAAAAGATTGTAGATAGTCGAAGAACAGCCTGACTATTTGACCTTTAGAACCGACGAGAAATAGGCTTTTTTACAAAAAGTTACAAAGTCCTTTACGCCCTTTATCGGATATTTTCTGTACCTTTGCAAAGTGATTATTCTCAGTAAAAAGAGATTACTTTTATAAGGAGTTGCTCATCAGTATCTACATAACACCTTAGCGAGGTATTACATAAAAGGAAACAAACACCTTACTAACTGATAGCACCCAGTTCAAGATAATAAACATAAATGGATAAGAATATAAACGACTTTGAAATAATGGCACCCGTTGGCTCTCGTGAGTCATTGGCGGCTGCTATACATGCTGGAGCAAACTCTGTTTACTTCGGAATAGGTAAGTTGAACATGCGTTCCCACTCTGCTAATCACTTCACAATAGACGACCTTAAGGAGATAGCAGAGACTTGCAACGCACAGAACATCAAGACTTATCTAACGGTAAACACGGTTATCTATGGTGAAGACATTACAACGATGCACGAGATTATAGACGCTGCTAAGGATGCAAATATCACTGCCGTCATAGCGAGCGATGTAGCTGTAATGATGTATTGTAGGCAAGTTGGCGTTGAAGTCCACCTCTCCACCCAATTGAATATATCAAATATTGATGCCTTAAAGTTCTATGCGCAATTTGCAGATGTAGCCGTTTTGGCACGCGAACTGAACATGGATCAGGTAAAGGAGATACACGAACAGATTATAAAACAGAACATTTGTGGACCTAAAGGACAGCCTATTCGCATAGAGATGTTCTGTCATGGAGCCTTCTGTATGGCTATCTCTGGCAAGTGTTATATGAGTCTTCACGATGCCAACAGATCGGCTAATCGTGGTGAATGTGTGCAGATTTGCCGTCGTAGTTATACTGTGACTGATAACGAAACAGGCAACCAGTTGGAGATAGACAATAAGTATATAATGAGTCCAAAAGACCTTAAGAGCGTTCGATTCATTGATAAGATGATGGATGCTGGAGTACGTGTCTTCAAGATAGAAGGTCGTGCTCGTGGACCCGAATATGTACACACTGTGGTGTCATGTTATAAGGAAGCAATGCAGAGTGTATTGGATGGAACCTTCACAGAAGAGAAGAAAGACAAGTGGGACGAACGCTTATCAACCGTCTTCAATCGCAGTTTCTGGGATGGCTACTATCAGGGTCAGAAGATGGGAGAATGGACCAAGGAATATGGTAACAAGGCTACTGAAAAGAAGGTTCTCATCGGTAAGGTGATGAAGTACTTCTCGCGTCTTGGCGTTGCAGAAATAGCCGTTGAAGCCAACACCTTCGCAAAGGGTGACAAGCTACTCATCACTGGTAACACCACTGGAGCTATGTTCCTCAATGCTGAAGAGATACGTTATGACCTCAAACCAGTGGATGTTGCAGAGCAAGGATGGCGTGTGTCTATCCCCGTACCAGATAAGGTAAGACCGAATGATAAGCTGTTTAAACTAATCAAGAGTGCCAAGAATTAAGGAATGAAAGGGCGTGAAGACAAATGTTCTGGATGGTACGTTAAGGATATACAAGGCTACAATACCAATCCTTTGTATAGTAGAATGAAACACATCAAGCCGCTTTACACTTGTCTTAACTCCCTTTTTCTCCTTCACTCCTACCACTCCTTTAAATAAAAGAAACTATGACAATAAACGAAGCGCAAGATGCAGTAATAGAAGAGTTCAGCGACTTCTCCGATTGGATGGACAAGTATCAGATGTTGATCGACCTAGGTAATGAGCTTGAACCATTGGCTGAACAGTATAAAAACGAGCAGAATCTCATAGACGGATGTCAAAGTCGTGTATGGCTCCAATGCGATAATGTCGATGGCAAACTGGTGTTTACAGCTGATTCAGATGCGCTTATCACGAAAGGTATTATCGCTCTTTTGATTCGCGTTCTAAGTCATCATACCGCACAAGAGATTATAGATTCCGACCTATACTTCATTGATAAGATAGGCTTGAGACAGCATCTTTCACCTACAAGAAGCAATGGTTTGCTGTCAATGGTTACTAAGATCAAAGCCTATGCGGTTGCTTTTAGTATGAAATAAATGCGCAAGTTACGTACAATAGAGATGAGTCGGCTCTCCATTGAGGAGTTTAAAGAAGCCGAGAAGTTGCCTCTCATCGTCGTTCTGGACGATGTGCGGTCATTATATAATGTAGGAAGTGTATTCCGTTCAGCCGATGCCTTTTCGTATAGAAGCCATCTATCTATGTGGTATAACGGCTACTCCTCCTAATGCCGAGATACATAAGACGGCTTTAGGAGGCGAAGATTCGGTTGATTGAAATACTTTGAACGGACAGAAGATGCCGTTGAAGATTTGCATAAGAAGGGTGTTTTTCGTTTATAGCGTAGAGCAGGTTGAACATTCAACAAAGCTCCATACGCTCAATCTCAATGCTGAATCGACTACAAACAACAGCCATTATGCCATCATCATGGGCAATGAGGTGAAGGGCGTAAAACAATCTGTTGTTGACATGAGTGATGCTTGCTTGGAGATACCACAGTTCGGAACGAAGCACTCTCTGAATGTTAGTGTGACCGCAGGAATCGTTATCTGGGAGTTTGCAAAGCAACTCTTTACTAAGTAATAAGCCTCATCTATCCAACAAACGACGCTCATCAATAATACTGATAAGCGTCGTTTGTTTTTATTTTTTTAATCTATTTTTTTATTCTATTATTAGATTATTTTTACTCTGATTTTTTAATCTATTTTTTTAATTTCAAAGGAAAAGTTTTTTCTCCATGATAAAGAGGCTTTTCGCAGTAGATAACTATAGGTTAGTTCCCACCAAGGCAATGGTCTTCATATAGACATAAGGCTCACTCAAGAACATGAAACCATGGTAAGGATTGTCCGTGCCCCAGCTATTTTTACAAAGAAAGAAGCGTTTACCATGCTGGTCATGGGCTATTCCAACGATCTCCATACAATGGTCGTCAGTTGTTTGAAAGTGCTCAAACGCTTCCTGCCTGTCCTTTTCTGTCCATCTCCTAGCCTCATCATCCAACATTGCATATCCATGTTCAAAGGAGAAGAGAGGCTCTGAAACGTCACCTTCCCAGCACACGGGATGCCCTTTCTTCAGGCTATTTACAATGCAGGGGATGATGTCTTTTGCTGGAATATTTAGGAAGGTATCGTGGAAATAATTATCTGGAACTTCTAAAGGAAAGCTCTCATGCAATGGATGATGTAGGAAACTCGTTACCGCTGTGTACTCTTCTGGCATACAAACACTGCGTGCAAACTCGTAAGGAGTGTATCGCACACCAAACATAAAGACCTGTTTAGGTAAAGTTCCGATACTCTTATCCAAGAGTTCATCAACCTTCTTCGAACGATCAAGACGCCTACAAAGGACATTATAGTCCATATCTGGCTCACTATGATAGGCATCATAATGCTGTAAACCATAGGTTTTGATGAGGTCAAGTGTCATTGTACTCATACCGCGAGTGGTGATGGGTCGCTCTAAACGAGCCACTCTCTTCGGTAGAAATTGGCGTCTTCGAGCCTGCTCATATAGGTACATTCGAGCCACATAATCGGCACTTAGATTGACAGAATCACCTTGTATGATATGCTCTGACTCAATCGTTGCAAGCATAGCATAGACCCAACAAAGTGAACTGGAGCCTTGATTCTTCACGGGGGAAGTAGGAAGTAAGAGGTCAATAGTGAACTTCTCCTTTGGAAAACTACGTTTTTTTGCCCCTTGCGAACAACTGATAATAAGCAAGGGAAGCATGAATAAATAAAGAATTTTCCTCATTTTACATTTCAATTATTGGTAGTCTGGAGCCTTAGTATTCTATCATCTTTTCCCAAGCAGCAACTACTTCCTTATCTAAAGGAGGGACAGAAGCGGGAATAGAGAACGTCCATACATGGTTTTTCTCCTTCTTTATCTGTTTGAGTTCAGCCTCTGTTATCGTCATTCTATCCGATACATAGAACTCACTCCATATATCAATACGATCGTCAACATCCTCTCCTCGATAACGAGCAAAGAAGGTTTGATGCTTTTGGAAGGCGTTAAGAGCATAATTAGAAAGGTAAGTTTCGCTCTCATCAAATTGTGTCATACGAGCCACGATACCATACATACGCAACTGACTCATGTCTATTTCATGGTTAGGTTGCCCCACTAACTCATCCATCTCGATAGTTGTCAGCAATTCAGTCTGCCCTTTAATCTTCTGTTTGTCATGCGTTATTTTACCGCACTTATCCGCCCATCGATACACATCTCCATTGTTCCTCGTTGAATACTCTTCGCTGTTTATACTCTCAATAAGCGTTTGTCGCTCTAAATTTGGCAGTGACATCCGCACGAAAGGTATCGTCGCCATTGGCTTTCGGAGCCTTTCGACGACGTTCACCAAGGAACTTTCGATCAATAAAAGGGCGACTTCTTTTTATTGTCAGAGCTACCTGCTATGGAGTCAGATACAGGTATATAAAACTCCATCATGCCATCTACAAAATAAGAGAGCATGCTATTTGTCGCCTGATAAACACGATAATACCCCTTTAAACGGGTGTATTTCTGCTCTTGCGCATGCACCATTAGAACAAAGAAAACGCCGAGTAAGAGTAGAAATAGTCGTTTGTTACACATAAAATAGAATCATTTTTCAGTCTTAATTCATAATTCATCATTCAAAATCCATCATTATGATTACCATTGTTAAGCTCTCATTAAATTGAAAGTGACCCCACGATGTAGGGACAGACGCCCTCGTCTGGAAACCCAACCCAGCCTCCCCTAAGGGGAGGAGTGCCTAATGGGAGCCAGTTTGATTGATCTTTTCTTATCAGATGATGCCTCAAAAGTAGAGACGCCCCTCGTCCGCCGTATCCCTAATTTATTAACAAGAAACCATCCGTTTGGCGGACAGACGAGGGCGTCTGTCCCTACTTTGTGGTGCTACATCCAACAGAACTAACAACTTGTCTACTCGTCAACCTGTCCCCTTGTCAACTCTATCTAACAACTTGTCTACCCGTTAACTCGCATACTCGTCAACTCTATCTAACAACTTGTCTACCCGTCAACTCGTGTACTCGTCAACTCTACCTAATCATAATTTTGAATTAGAGAAAGCCTTATCTTCTCCTCCTTCTTTCCTTCTTCTTCTTATCTTTTGGCTGCTCTTTTACAGGTTGTTGGGGCGTCTTCACGGGTCGACCATCATCTAGTGTGAAGTCGAGCTGTTTGCGTTCTAGGTTCGCTTTAGCCACCTTTATGCGGATAGGATCACCCAGTTGATACACGTGATGACGGCGTCGCCCCACTAGACAATAGTTCTTTTCATCGAAGTCGTAATAGTCATCATCAAGGTCACGCATTGGTATCATGCCTTCGCAATGGTTCTCATCTATCTCTGCATAGATGCCGAAGCTCTGGATACCTGATATATGTGCATCGTAACACTCACCGATGTGTTCGCCCATAAACTCAACCATCTTATACTTGATGGAGTCGCGTTCTGCATTCTGCGCAACCAATTCCATATCTGAACAATGCTCACACAACTCCTCATAGTGATCCTTGTTTGCAGAGCGACCACCATTCTGGTAACGTGTTATCAAGCGATGCACCATGGTGTCGGGATAGCGACGAATAGGCGAAGTAAAGTGTGTGTAGTAATCAAAAGCTAATCCGAAGTGCCCTATGTTATGCGTTGTATACTTCGCTTTCATCATCGATCGCAGGGCAATCGTTTGTATCACCTTCTCTTCGCGAGTACCTTGTACCTCATCCATGAGCTTGTTCAACGCACGAGCTGTAGCCCCCTTCGTACTCGAAGACTTAAGTTTATAACCGAACTTAGCACTGAATTCACGTAGATTCTCAAACTTCTGAGGGTCTGGATTATCGTGAACTCGATAAGGGAGAGTCTTTGCTTTCTTGCCTTTAACGGTCTTTCCAATGCTTTCCGCTACTGTTTTATTAGCAAGGAGCATAAATTCTTCTATCAACTTGTTGGCATCTTTCGATCGTTTGAAGTAACAACGGAGCGGCTTACCAGTGTTATCTACATCGAAATGGAGCTCTTCTGAATCGAACTTAACGCTTCCTCCCTTGAAACGACGTGCTCGAAGAAGTTTTGCCAAGCGGTCTAATGTAATGATCTCTTCGGCATATTCGCCCTTATAACCATCCTTTCCTGGCTTTGGAGCAGGCTCTCCTGTACCATCAACAACACCATTATCTTCCAGTAATTGCTGTGCCTCTTCATAAGCGTAACGCCTATTCGACTTGATAACGGTGTGTACAATGCGGTAAGCCTTTACATTTGCGTCATTATCAAGATTGAAGATACAACTGAAGGCGAGCTTCTCCTCATTGGGACGCAACGAACAAATGAAATTGCAAAGACGCTCTGGAAGCATTGGAATAGTGCGATCCACAAGGTAAACTGAGGTCGCTCTCTGCTGTGCCTCACGGTCAATTATGTCGCCTTCTTTGACATAATGCGATACATCTGCTATATGTACACCAACTTCCCAAAGCCCTTCCTTCTCTAGTCTTCGTATAGAGAGAGCATCGTCAAAGTCCTTTGCATCCTTTGGATCTATCGTACAAGTCCATACGTTACGGAAGTCTTCTCGCTCCTTAAAGTCCTGCTCTGTGATCTCAGCACTTATCTTTCGGCAGCATCCTCGACGCGTTTAGGATACTTATAAGGCAATCCGTATTGTGCAAGAATGGTGTTCATCTCAACGTCATTATCACCAGCTGCGCCCAAGACATCGACTACCTCGCCCATAAGGTTCTTGTGGTTTGCGTCAGGCCATTGTGTTATCTTCACCAAAGCACGGTCACCTGTGGTTCCACCACGCAACTTCTTCTTAGGAATTAGTATGTCATGGATAAAGAGATTCTCCTGAGTTACAAGGAAGGCAATGTCCTTCTCCACTCTTAACTTGCCTACGAAGGTGTCTTTCTTGCGCTGCAATATCTCAATGACCATTGCCTCCTTAATATGATTCTGGCGTCTTGCCATGTACTGCACTTTGACATGATCGCCATTTAAAGCAGCCATTGAATTACGTTCGGAGACGAATACAGGAGTGCCACCATCGTCTGGTTGAAAGGTATTCTTTCCATTAGCTTTGCGAATGAAAGTACCTTCTTGCACCTGTCCCTTTGTATTGAGAGTATAGGCACTGTCGCCTACCTTTGCAAGAAAGTCGTCCCATGCCATCTCTTCCATCACATCAATTGCTAACATCTTAGCCGGATGTGTCTTTAACTTCAAAGCACGGAATATCTCTTTAAAACTATATGTTTCGTTAGGTTGCGACTGAAAGAAAGAAGTCAACTGTTCGGATAGTTGCTTCTTAGTTAATCGCTTTCCACCTTTCTTATCTTTCGTCATAAATAATGGAATTAGTATGTTTATATATTCGACAAAGTAACGAAAAAGTTTGTATCTTTGCAAACGTTTGCTAAGATATTTTCGATGAATAAGATATTAATAACAGGTGCTTCGGGCTTCATTGGGTCATTTATAGTGGAAGAGGCAATACGTCAAGGATATGAAACTTGGGCTGCCGTGCGTCGCTCGTCATCGAGAGAGTATTTAAGAGATGAGCGCATTCATTTCATAGAACTGGACTTTTCTTCTGTCGATAAATTGACAGAACAGCTTGCAGGGCACGCCTTCGACTATGTTGTTCACGCTGCTGGTGTGACGAAGTGTTTGCATAAAGCAGACTTCTTCCGCATCAATACGGATGGAACTAACAATCTCGTAAAGGCACTTCAAGCTACTCAACCAGCACTGAAACGCTTTGTCTTCATTTCAAGTCTTAGTATCTTTGGAGCTATCAGAGAGCAACAACCTTACAAGGAGATTGAACCTACGGACACTCCAAAGCCTAATACGGCATACGGACAAAGTAAGTTAAAGGCCGAAGCAATGCTCCCCGACGACTTTCCTTATATTATCCTGCGCCCAACAGGAGTATATGGTCCGAGAGAGAAAGATTACTTCTTGATGGCAAAGAGTATCAAGGGACACTCTGACTTTGCTGTTGGTTACAAGCAGCAGGACATCACCTTCGTCTATGTAAGGGATGTTGTGCAGGCTGTCTTCCTATCGCTTGAGCACGGGAAGGCTGGAAGTGCATACTTCCTAAGCGATGGTAAGGTTTATCAAAGCACCACTTTCAGCGACTTGATACATGAGGAACTGGGCAAACCATGGTGGATTCGCATTACTGCACCTATCTGGTTGCTGCGCATTGTCACCTTCTTTGGCGACTTAATAGGGCATATCACGGGTAAAATATCGGCTCTTAACAATGATAAGTATCAGATTCTTAAACAGCGAAACTGGCGTTGTAACATCCAACCAGCTATCGACGAACTGGGCTATCAACCGAAGTATGACCTCAAGAGAGGGGTGAAGGAGACGATTGATTGGTATAAGAAAGAGGGTTGGCTATAGATTAGCTAATTATTATTAGGCTAATTGGGCGAATAAGTCTAATAGGGCTTATGGGGCTAATAAATCCAATAACAACAAACAATGAAACGATTCATAACAAACTTATTTAAGCTAGAGAAGAAACCTGTTAAGGGTCTTATGGCATACGAATGGGTGGTAATGGCTTACTTGATACTGACACTTATCATCACATTCTTCATGTACACGAGCATCAATAACCCACAAGCTATGATCTACGGGCGCATCCGCATCGTTGCTCTCACGGCTGTTATGTGGCTTGTTTATCGCATTGCACCCTGTCGACTAACACACTTCACACGTGTAGGAGTGCAAATGGCATTACTCGCATGGTGGTATCCTGATACTTACGAGATCAACCGCCACCTCCCAAACCTTGACCATTTAGCAGCTACATGGGAGCAATCTCTCTTCGGATGTCAGCCTGCTTTACTCTTTGCAAAGGCTCTTCCGGGGCATATCTTCAGTGAGTTATTCGACATGGGATACGCTGCTTATTATCCAATGATAGCTGCAACTGCCGTTTACTACTTCGGTTGGCATTACAAGGAGTTCAATCGTGCCGCCTTCGTCATTCTCTCTTCGTTCTTTATCTATTATGTTATCTTCATCTTCCTACCAGTCGTTGGTCCTACATTCTACTATAAGGCGATAGGCTTACAACAAGCTGCTGCGGGCGTATTCCCTAACTTGCACGATTATTTCAACCATCATCAAGAGTGCTTACCAAGCCCCGGTTATACTGACGGCATATTCTATCACCTTGTTGAAGACGCTAAGGCGGCAGGCGAAAGACCAACAGCTGCGTTCCCGAGTTCGCATGTTGGCGTGAGCACTGTGTGTATGTTGCTCTTATGGCACGACCGCAACTATCGTCTCTTGGCTGTTCTTGCACCATTCTACATCCTCCTTTGTTGTGCAACTGTATATATTCAAGCACACTATCTCATCGATGCCATCGCTGGCTTCATCACTGCTTGTATCATCTTCGCCATCCTCATGAGACTTTCACGTAACATGATTACAAAGGAGTAAAGACGCTTGACTTTAACCCCTCCCAGCCTCCCCCAAGGGGAGGAGTGCCTAACGGGAGCAAACAATGAGAGGCTTTCTTCAATTTGAAGAAAAGCCTTTTCGTTGATATGAAGAAAGGCTCTTCTCACATCAAGGAAACGCCCTCTTCAAATGGCAAAGAGTATTCTTTAATTAACTACCATAGACTTATTCTCTCCTTTAAGAAGCTCTTCAAGAGACTTTCTATTATGTATCCAATCCATTAGAAAGGCTTAGAAGACTTTTATACAAGGCTGTACAATTAATTATACAAACGTGTACAATCAGTTATACAGACGTGTATAATTAGTTATACAGGCGTGTATAATCCCGTTAACAAAGTATCTTCTGGACGAGAGATATACTATCAAGCGAATAAAAGAGATACTATCGAGTGATTCAAAGAGAGACTATTAAGGCAATAAAAGGGCTGTAACATCATTCGTGTTACAGCCCTTTATGATTTTAATTAATGCCCATTAGGAACATTAATAACGATAAACAAGTACGGAAGATTACATCCCGACACCCATTCCCATGCCGTTCATCTGCTGGTCGTTCTTCTTTTCTTGGAAGTCGTTAGTTATCTTTGTTTCATGACTCTGGTATTGCTTCTTGGTGTTACCGAAGTTCCATGTAAGTGTGAAGGATACCATCTGGGCAGGAATTGAGATGTTCATACGATTCTCAAAGTCGGCTCCATGACTATACTGCTTTTATCTTTATCTTACCAGTGAATGGCACGAAATACATCAAACTCAAGTCGAGTTTATCCTTAATAAGGCTCTTTGATAGCGTTGTATTAAACATATTGAAGCCGCCGTTATAGCCTTGTAGAGAATACTTCTTCGTCATTCCACCCACGAACATACTCCATTTCAAATCCCAAGGGAAGGTTTGCTGCACACCGAGGAATGTAGTGGCTTGCCATCCATAGTTATGTGCATTGAGTTGTTCTGATCGAATATCTCCATAGTCAACATTGGCTGTTAGCATCAGACGAGTCTTATTAGTAATGGCGTAATTCATAAACGAACTGAAGTTCGTCCAACGGCTTTTAACGATGTTGCCATACGTGGTATTCAGTATCGAACCATGCATGAATGAGTACTGTTCTATCTGATTATTGGCAAAGTTCTCACCGAGTGTTACGTTGATCATAAACTTCGGTGTGAAGGAGTTGAAGACTACTTTTATGTTGTGACTCTTCTCTACTTGCAAGTCAGGATTACCATAGCTATCGGCGGTCGGGTTGCTTATGTCGTGGTAAGGATTCAGATAACTGATACCTGGGCGACTGATTCGCATAGAATAGTTGACGCCTAAATTCATACCAGCTGATAGGTTGTAAGTAAGGCTGGCAGATGGTACTAAGTTGCCATAGTGCTTCTTGAAGTTGGCACCAGGACCTACTATGAACTTCACGTTCTCCCATGTATGCTCGTAACGAAGTCCCACCTTAGCACCTAACTTACCCATTGTTGCTGCATATTCAGCGTATTCGGCAAGGATGCTCTGCGTGTTCCTATAATTCACACTGTTGTTGGCATTATAGACATTAGCACCACTTACGATGTCATAAAACTTCGAGTCGGAAGAGTTGCGACGTGCGATAAACTTCAAACCAGTGCTTAAGGTCTGTCCTTTCCCTATCGGTGTGGTATAGTCGACTTGCACTGTATGCTCCGTTCCACGCATCTTCGCCTCTGAATAAAGATCCTTTAATGGAATCGTAACACCCGCTGGTAAGGGATCATAAACACGTAAGTTTGTGTTCTCGGCAGGCGTTGTTGAGAAGAGATAACTCAGTGTCAAACTACTTGTGCGAGCCTTATTAAAGAATCGCTGATAGTCTATGCTACCGTTAAAGGAGGTGTTCTTATTCTTCATGGTCATCTCGTTACCATACGAGAAACCTGTTCCATAAGGACCACCAGAGAAGGTTGTCATGGGGTGACCATCGTTCTTCATAGCGAAGGAAGTGAGTCCGATGGATGCACCAATATTACTCATAGAGTCAAGCTCATAACCCAGACTAAGGTTACCCATGGTGAATGGGATGTGAGTATTGCCCTTTTGACGATAGTCCATACGTGACCCATCACTCGCAGTACGGCTCATCTCGGTCACAGTACCTTTCGACTTTGCTGCGTTATACATGATGTTAGCACTATACGTCAGCTTTCCCTGCTGTCCACTAAGGAACCCAGACGACCGCCAACCCTTGTTTCCTACAGAAATAGCAAGGTTTCCGTTATACCCATTCATATTAACGGCACTCTTGCCATTAACGCGATTCATGATGATATTCAGCACTCCGCCTGTTCCTTCGGCATCATATTTAGCACCTGGATTGGTGACTACTTCTATTGATTTAACAGCCGAGGCGGGCATTGACTTGAATATTTGTGAGGGATTGGAAGAGAACATTACGTTCGGTTTACCATCCACATAAACCTTGAAGGAGGACTGTCCATTGACCGAGATATTGTCTTGTCCATCCACAGTTACCATCGGAACCTTACGCAGCATGTCGAGTACTGTGTTGGTCTTAGCGTCATTGTCAGCCTGAACGTCATACGACATCTTATCCGTTTCCATCTTAACAAGTGGCTTCTGTGCCACTACCTCCACGCCTTTCAACTGCTTCGTATCATCTTGAACCAGCAACTGACCCAAGTCGATAACACCTCCTGTGGCTGTAAGTTGCACCTTTCGGAGAACCTCCTTACGCCCCATAGCAGTGAAAGAAACCAAGAAATTGCCTTGTCCTGTTACCTGCTGAGAGAACTTACCATCAATAGCTGTAACCGACATAGCCACTGGCTTATCGCTTTTCTTACCTTTATAAACACGAACGGTAGCGTAGGGTTCCCCCTCATGGGTCAATGAGTCGAGTAGAACTCCCGATATTGTTGAGGTCTGACCATGCACTGCTACAGACATAGTCAATAGTCCAAATGTTACAAATAACTTGTATTTTCTCATATTATTACGTACTAAACGATGCAAAGATAACAATAAATCACATATAAGGCAAGTATTCCTTACCAAAATAATAACCAAAATCCCTGCCCATCAAGATGATAAGGCAGGGATGAATATAAGTTTAATAAGCTATAAGCTATTGCTCCTTACGCTTGCTTAATGAGCTGAATTGCAAAGCCACCACTCTTTGCCATGTGTAGTTTCAATACACTATCATGGTTCACAACAAGCTGTTCGATGGTCATTGGATAAGGGTTCTTATCATATTCGGCATCAGGTCCATCCTTATAGATAATAGCCTTATAAGTTGTACCTGGCGCTAGGAAATCGAGTTTAAGACTGATGTCTCTAGCGTTCTCATCGGTCATTCCACCCACAAACCAGTCCTGGTTATCACGGTTCTGACGTGCAGTAACGATGTACTTACCAATCTCTGCCATCGGGATAACCGTCTTCTGCCAGTTAGAAGGCATTGCTTCAATGAAGGTGAAGGCTGGTTGATCCTTGTAATTCTCAATCTCGTCAGCAGCCATCTGCCATGGAGTGTAGATGACAACATACTCGGCAAGCTGTTTAGCAAGCGTCGTGTGTGGATGAGTATGCGCATAAACCTGTCCTTCGAGCTTGAAGATACCAGGCGTGAAGTCGATTGGTCCAGCTAATTGACGTGTGAATGGGAGCACACAAAGATGGTAAGGTGGGTTGCCACCAGCGCCATCCCAAGCATTCCACTCTTGTCCTCTCACACCCTCACTAGCGATGAGGTTGGGGTAAGTACGCTGTAGACCAGTTGGCATAGCAGGCTCATGATTGACCACCATGATGTGGTGTCGGGCTGCAGCCTCAATCACTTTGCGATAGTGACGCACACCATATTGCGAGTGTTGAAGCTCCTTGTTGTCCATAACCTTATTCACATAGCCTGTCTTAATAGCCTTAATTCCCATCTTCTCATAGAGTGAGAAGGCTGCTTCAAGCTGTTCCTCATAGTTCTTTGCAGCACCACCTGTCTCGTTATGAGCAATCAGTGAGACTCCTTTCGACAATGCGTACTTCTGCAAACCATCGAAGTCATAGTCTGGATAAGGCTTTGTGAAGTTGAATTTATCACCTTCCTTGCCCCAGTCGTTCTCCCATCCATAGTTCCAACCTTCGACTAGTACGCCCTTAAAACCATGCTCGGCAGCAAAGTCGATATAGCGTTTTGTATTCTCAGTTGTGGCTCCATGCTTTGGACCAATACCCCATGTGGCATGTTGCATATGGTAAGTCCACCACACACCAACGTACTTTCCTGTTGTAATCCACGATGTATCCTTAATCTTACAAGGGTCATTAAGGTTTAACATGACGCGGTTTGTAATCAAACCACCCACATGGTCTTCTACTGATAACATACGCCAAGGAGAGACGAAGGTGCTTTTGCACGCACCAAGTCGCCATTTGACCATGGTACTAACTCTGCCTTCAATCGCACATAACCCTCTTTTGCCTCTATCGGCTTGACATTTAATGAAGAGTAATCGGTCAGATTCGCTTCATGTAACATCATATAAAGGTCTGGCTTAGCCTCTATTGTAACAGGTGTACACACCTTCTGCTTCTTACTCAATGGTGCTTTCGTCCAAAGTCCCTCATAGTAATCGGCATCGAAAGGCAATGTCCATGCCTCAGGGTCACCTTTGAAACAGAACTCTGTAAGCTCATCTGTGATAATGAAGTCGCTTAGGTTTTTCTGTTGTGGGAATACATAACGGAAGCCCATACCATCATCAAAGACACGGAAGACAATGGTCAGCTGGCGTTGAAGTCCTTTCTTCTGTGCTAACTTCATCGTCAATTCGTTATAATGATTGCGTACATCATCTTCTTCTCCCCATGGTTGATGCCACGTTTCATCCTTAGTTGCACGTGAGAAACCTATGAGTCGGAAGTCATTAGACAAGTCGCCATCCTTCAACTTCAACCCAAGTGCCGAACGAAGGAGTATCTCCTCTTTCCCACGATTCAATGAGTAATAAGGACGCCCCGCATTATCTACACCAGTCGTCAGCGTAATGTTACCTGATGGTGAACTCACCATTGCTTCCTGCTTAGCCACCATTGCCATTGGCAAAGCGATAAGCAGACTGCTAAAATGAAGTGTTTTAAAATCTTAGTTTTCATTTATTGAGATATTAATTACCTTATCTTTTTCTATTCAAAGTGCCGATGATAGCCTTTGCTTCATCCATTTTCAGTTGTACAAGGGCATTATATGCTTCCTTAACCTTAGGATTGTTAGGTTCGGCAACACGTGCCTTATACCATTGATAGATAACTTCGAGGTCGGAAACTGTATACTTCACGCCTGTAAACTTCTGCAACATTTCGAGGTACTTGTAGCCATATTCCAGTGTAGGCTCTATCGTTGTACCCTCTCCGTAATCGTTCCATGTACTAATCTGAAGATACTTTAACCCAGCGTTCTTGGCTGCATCTAGCTGGCGTTGGAACAACTTTCCACCCTCAGCATCGTATGTTGTATAACCATTACTGCCCTCACCTTCTTTATAATAGTCATGGAATCCAGGCATAGCACCACCCACAAAGCACTTATAGTTCTTAGCTATAGCATAGTTCGGATTGGCATTTACCCATGTATAAACGCCTTGCGCATTGTCAGAATAGCTTGTATTATTAACGCTGCTGAGCTTTCCATCTAATACAAGGAACATCGGTTTTGTGGTCAAGATAGAAAAGACACGATACCAATCCTTCGGTGATTCCATCGTAATTGGACCAAAATTGAGTAGAAGTGGACGCCCATCTACCTTCACATAACTATCATCCTTGAAGAATGTCTCTGCCAGATAACGTATATCCTGACGAGCTGTTCCTACCCTATCAGATGCTCCGTCCAATGTACGATCCTCATAGACGACACTCATCTTGAGCCCTGCTCGCTTCAAAGCACGGAACAATGCCTCTGTATTCGACTTGTGTTGAGCAATAGAATTATCGCTATTTACACCATACCAATCGACCATTACACCATCAAGACCTGCATATTTCATCAACAAACATTGATAGTCTAGCACTGCCTCATCGCCACTTGCATACGGACCAATCTGTGGATAATAGTGCGAAGCAATCTCTCTTTTTATCATTACCAACCATCTTGTTAGGGTCACAATTCTTCATTGTCCAGTGATAACCCCACTTACCTGCATTCTGCGGATTGGACGTTGTTGTCTCAAACCACGGCATGTAATGAGCATAAACCTGCATACTATTAGTCTTCTGGACGGCTAATGGCATCACTTGATGCGCCTCTTGCCTTCCATCCACCTTCTTGGGTGCACCCTCATAACTATCTGCACAAGATGTAAATAAGAGTCCAGCAGTAGCTGCTAAAGTAAGTATTGACTTTAAATCCATATCTTTTTATTCATTATCCATTATGTAATAAGTAATACATAGATACGTTAAAAGTTATCCTGCCCCTCAACATGTATCGTTAAAAAGAGGAACAAAATTAAACAAAAAAAATCGTTTTCTCTTATCTAAAAATAACTTTTAACTATCTCATAATATCATTCTCTTAAATGCTTAAAACACACTCTTATCATGGTTAAAACACTTGATTCTATCGCTAGAAACAACTGATTAAAAGATTAAAGAGATTGTTCTCACTAAGAAAATAATCTATTTTTGTATCCTTTTTAGTTTAATTTATTTCTATTTTTAATCTATTTTTCAATTACAAAGAAACTCTTTTCCATGATAAGGCAATAAGTTTAGATTCATTAATAAGCCTCATTACTCACAAAGAAGAGCCTTTATAAGATAATTAAGAGCATGAAAAAGCTCCATTTATAAGTATATATTACGATAGAAAACCATCTTGCTTTTCATCCTTATTATATACTTATAATGGAGCTTTCAACGCTTTTTACTGTTGTGAACTATAACCTGGATTCTGCTTCAAATTAGGATTCTTGTTCAGTTCCTCTTGTGGGATAGGATAGATACCAGTGTGATGATCGGCTGGATCAGCTGGTTTCTCCCACCATGCCTGATAGTAAGTACCAAAGCGAATGTTGGTTGTTCGACGAAGATTCTCAAATACAAACTCATGCTTCCACTCGGTATCTAAGTCCTCAAGTGTCAATGTTGTAAGATCGTTGAGACCTGCACGTTTACGAATCTGATTGATATATGTGAGGGCTGTTGGGGTATAGCCGAGGCGGAAATTACACTCTGCTTGCATCATTAAGATTTCTGCATAACGCATAAGAACCCAATCATTATCACGCTCCCAAGAGTCAGTTGCACTCCACTCATACTTATTTAAACGTGCACCAGCATTCTTCGCTGCATCCGTGAAATTGTCTATTTCTTCAGTATAGTTCAATGGTGAACCATCGTCCATCAATACTTCTGAACCATCTTTAGCACTATACTGCTGACCAATTAACAGACATTGGCGACGAACATCCTTCTCATCAAATGAAGAATAAAGCCCTGGCTGTGCACAAATACCATTACCACACCACTGGTAAACACCAGCTGGATCGAAGGCTAACTTCTGATTGTAATGATAGGTCATACTAGCTAAGTAGTTACCAACAGTACCTTGTTTATGGTCATAAGGAATAGAGAAGATAATTTCAGGAGACTTCTCATTTTGGATAGCGAAACTGGCTTTGTAGTTAGGAGTTAAGCTATATCCTTGAACCTTACTACATGCATCCAAGCAGTCTTGCCAACGCGGAGTTCCTGTATAAACTTCAGCATTTAGATAGAGACGAGCCAACAAGGTGTTAGCCACATTCTGCGTAAACTTAGCATAAGTAGTACCTGATGGAAGTATTGGAAGTATATCCTTAAGCTCCTTCTCTATAAATGCAAAGACATCCTTACGAGGCGAGTTTGCAGGCAACTCCTTCTGTGTGAAGTCGGTCACGATAGGCACATTTCCAAAACAATCAAGCAAGTTGTAGTAGTAATAAGCACGTAGACCGCGTAGCTCAGCCTCAACTTTTTGCTTGTCTTCAGCGCTTAATCCACTTTGTTCTACTTGATGAATAATAGCGTTAATCTTCGATACTCCGGTGAAGTTATAACGCCATACAGAAAGGATACCCGTGTTCTTTACGTCCCAATTATGACGCTGGAACTGCTGGTAACGACCGCCATCGAACCAGTCAGTACCACGTGTTGGAATACAAGCCTCATCGCTTGAACACTCCTGAGTAAAGAACACGTACTCACAAGTTGGATAACAAATAACACCTGCACCTTCGGGTGTGTTAGCTCCATAACCACGTAATGTGGCATACGCACCACCGACTATAGTAGCCACTTCTGATGATGTCTTTCCATAGTTGTCTTGCGATACTTTATCATAAAGATGTTCGTTTAGATCGGTGCAAGAAGATAGTGCCAAGAGAAGACCTAAGCCTAAGCATGCCTTCTTAGGGAGCATATTTGATATATTGAAATTCAATCGTTTCATAATAGATAGAATCTTTTAAAGTTAGAATTTACGATGAACTTAGAAGCCAACGTTCAATCCGATAGAGAAAGTACGTGGTCGTGGATAACTATTGAAGAAGTCTATACCTGGTGAGTTAAGTACGTTGTCTGGTACACTAACCTCTGGATCAATACCCTTATAACCTGTTATACAGAAGAGATTCTCGCCTGTTACATAGAAACGTAGACGAGTGAGACCTAGCTTCTTGAGGCTGTTTAATGGTAGAGAATAGCCCAATGTTATAGCTTGAAGACGGAAGAAATCACCCTTCTCTATGAAGTAATCAGAGAAAGTTGGATTATCAGTTATACCACTAGTCATGAAGTCGTCAAGTGTATTCTGTGATGGGAAACGTGTTGGATCATATAATACCATACGACTAACATTCAATACTTTCTGTCCGAACATACCATAGGCTGCAACGCTAGCATCAAAGTTCTTCCATGTAGCATTTAGACTTAAACCTATATTCCACTTAGGCATTGCTGAACCAAGATAACCTTCTTTCACTTTACCATCAGCATCTTTTTCAAGCATATATTTGCCATCTTCAGAGATACCTTGGCAATGTGGTCCCCAGAAAGCACCAGCTGGATAACCTTCTTTTATTACTTGTGAATAGATGTTAGACATACCACGTACACTATGCAAAGGTCCTGCTTGCAAACCAACAGCTTGATATTGATCATTTGACAACTTGGTTATCTCTTGCTTATTATACGACAGAGACATGTTTGCATCAAGTGTCCAATCCTTTGTACGAACAGCTTTGTAACCTAGAGTTAACTCAAATCCTTTGTTCACTAAGTCACCAACATTAGCTAACATAGTGCCAACGAGATATGGAGGTTGTGGCACTGGATAGGTCCAAAGAAGGTCTGATGTCTTCTTATAGTACAATTCTAAAGTACCATTCAACTTATTGAATACAGAGAAGTCAACACCTAGGTTCCATTGAGCAGTAGACTCCCACTTAAGATCAGGATTAGGGTTTTGAATCTGTGTATAGGAGTTCTTCCATGTATTAGTTGCTCCATCGTAATAAGCAGAACCTGCTGCCGAAAGAATAGAGAGCGATTTGTATTCACCAATACCATTCTGGTTACCAGTTACACCAAAGCCTGCACGAAGTTTCAAATTGTCTAACCAATCACGAGTTGATGCCATAAAAGGCTCTTCAGAGATACGCCATGCAAACGAAACAGAGGGGAATACGCCCCATTTATGGTTCTCACCGAAACGTGAAGAACCATCACGACGTAAGGTTGCTGTAAGCATGTAACGATCAAGAAGACTATAGTTAACACGTCCAAAGAACGATATTAGCTTAGAACCTCCTTTATAAGAACCAGCGTCACCTTGCCTATAATCACTACCAGCACCTAGGTTATTATAACCGAAAGCATCAGAGTCATAACCAGAACGAGTAGCACTGAAACCCTCATAGATATTATCAAGATAAGAGTAACCACCCATCAGATTTAAGTGGTGAATATCAGCAAACTTCTTATCATAAGTTAGGTAAAGTTCAAGCTGCTTATTGGTATAATCATCATAAAGACGTTGACCCCAACCTTTCTCACTCTGCCCTTCCATGCGCGCATAAGTTGGTTTATAAAGACCTGACTTAACGGAATTGAACTCATAAGAAGTATTCATTGTCGCAGAGAGACCATCGATAATCTGCAATTCAGCTTTCATATATCCAAGGAAGCGATGACGCTTTCGGTCCTCTGTACGATGATTATTTAATTCAACTGGATTCTCCGTGTTTGTACCATTCAATTGGGCGTAGGTTCCATCTGAATTATATACAGGGAACGTAGGTTGAAGATTAATCATTCGCTCGAATATTCGACTATCGATTGGATGCCAACTATCGAGTTTGTATTGATACCTTCATCTAGTCTTAGATGTCCATTAAGCCCTGTTTGATATGCAGACAATGAACCTGCAAGCCTGTTCATAGTGTTAGTTTTGATTACACCTTCATTATTATTATAGGTGAAACTAGCACGATATCCATGATTCTTCTTCGATGATGAGAAGTTGATATTATGACTATGTGAGACAGCTGTACGCATTAATTCATCCTGCCAATCAGTGCTAGCTCCAAAGTCCAAAGCACTCATATTACCAGTAGAACGTACATAGCTTCGCCATTGATTAGCCGATAATACATCTAGTTTGCGAGCTGCTGAAGCAAGGCAACATAGCCATTATATTGGATAGTATTTACTTCTGTATCTGTTCCCTGACGATTAGTTGTAATGATGATAACACCATTTGCACCACGAGAACCATATATTGCTGCCGCTGATGCATCCTTGAGAATGTCCATACTAACAATCTCTGACGATTGAACAGAGTTGATATCAACACCAGGAATACCATCAACTACAACCAAAGGACCATTGCTTGCAGACAAAGATGTACCGCCACGTAAGCGAATTGATGCTCCTGATTCTACAGCACCAGAACTTTGTACGATAGAAAGACCTGCTACTTTACCTTGTAATAATTGTTCTGTAGAGGTAATAACACCTTGTTTCATGTCCTTAGAACTAACAGATGCTATAGCACCAGTTAGGTCGCTCTTACGCATCTTACCATAACCAACGCCAACAACAGTCACCTCATCAAGTTTCTTAGCATCCTCTTCCAATACAACCTTCAAGTCTTTTGCGGCTTGAATCTTACGTGTTGTATACCCAATATAGGATACTTCGAGCATGTCACCTTGCTTACATTCAATACTAAACTTACCATCAAGGTCAGTTATAGCACCTACTTTACCACCCACAACACTTACAGAAGCACCGATAAGTGGCTCTTTCTCTGAATCGACAACACTACCACTAACTGTGATATTTTGTGCCGATACATTGCTACAGAACAACATCATCATAAAGAGGATGAGCCCCGATAGTTTATTTTGAAATGTTAGTTTCATAGAATTTAATGCTTTTATGGATTGATAAAGATAGGAGAGAATCCCCTCTCCCATCACCTTATTTAATCAGCTACAACAAGTGGTATAGTTGATTCAACAACCACTCTATCATGCTGTTCCTTGATAGTTAATTTCAATTCAGATGCTTTAACGCCTTCCAACTCCTTATTAAGATCAAGTGTTACCTCACGCTTGTCACGAACACCAGACATAGTTCCTGTAAGAGTCTTAGAGCCTGCTACGATTGTATACTTTAGATCTCCAGATGTTCGTTCATTGTATTCACGGGTCAAAGTAAGGATATCCTTTGCACTTACTCGTGTAGGGAAATAAGAGAACATAGGGTCTGGATAAGGTGCAGCAGAACCTGCCTTTTGCTTTTGATCACCACTATTTACACCCCACTGATTAGCTCCATTAGCATCTTTAATCACCTTAATTATAATATAATTCATGTTTTCAAGTTGGGAAACTAGCCTTCTGATCAGGATCAGCAAGGATTGTTGGCTTATCAGCTTGACCTGCATCTTGAGGGTTATAAGCATAATACTCACTAGGTATTCCAACGTTCCAAGCATAGAGACCATTAGAGAGTTTCTTCAAACCAGCCTTCTTTAATACAGCAGGACGCCATACATCAAGTGTTTGTTGCACAGTCCAATCATTTAAAGCTGAGTGTACACCAAATTGAACGAAATCAGCATCTTTAGCCAACTCTGTCAATGTCTTATCACCTAACTTATACACATCAGGGTTGAAAAGGACTGTCAATGGCTCATCCAAAGTGAACTTTTCTGTCAAACCAGTAGACTTCTTACCACTAAAGAAGGTTATACCTGCACCTGACTTCTTGAAGTTTGCAAACTCTAAACGGCTGTCGGGAGCAGCAAAAACACCTGACCATAGACTTCCATCTTTCGTCTTCAAGCGTTGCCAAAAGCCTGGCCATTCAGCGTCTTCGAACTTTGATACATCACAATGGAAGTATTGTGTTGGTATCATAGTCTTCTTATAAATATTGTTACCAACGTACTCCAATTTGGCAAAATCCGAAGAGTTACCACCATGACCAGCATCTGGCTCTGTTGGTTGCCATGCCCATAAATAGAGATCAACCCCTTCTTGAAAGCCCACATCTGTCATATCATAATAGAACGTAACTTCCTCATCTGCAGTGAAGACTGCTGGTACTGTCCAACACTTAGGAGCCGTACTTAATTCCGTACCTTGACCAAATAATACCAAAGGGAACAAGCACATCAATGCTAAAAATATCTTTTTCATAGCCAAATCACTTTACAGCTTGCGTTAAATTATACGTATATGAAACAAAAGACTGTCCGTTTGTCTTACGTGTCAAACGATATTCAAGAGTCTTAGTATTACCCGGTACAGCTGTTACCGTGAGAGATGTTTCTGCTTTACCATCGTTAAGAATCAGATTACTAGCTGTGTTGTCACTCTTTGTGAAGTTATAATCCATCTTCCACGTACCGCTGGTTGGCAGTAGTGCAGGTGCATTACCTTCAACAGAGAAAGTGGTTGCATTACCCGATTCATCTTGGTTAAGATTAATAACAAACGTGTCAAAGTCGAGTAGATTTGTTAGTGTCTTTGTCCGTGCGTTAGTTTCATCAGTCTGCGTAACTGAGTTCACAACCCACTTACCACCAATCTTCTCGGTCAGTGTGATGGGTGCTGTATAACTGCCATCATCAACTGTTGAGCATCCTAGGAACGTCATCGTTGAAGAAAGTAGTAACACTGCACCAAGCAAATTACTTGTGATTTTCCTCATAGTGAACCATGTTTTTTTAGTTATTTAAAATATATTCTTTTGTTCTTATTCTTTATTCGCAAAGATAGTGATGATTTCACATTTAATAAATAAAACTGCTTATTATATAAACAGAAAATGATTTTATCAATTATCAACAAGCTGATTATCAAGTATTATCAATTATCTTTTTCGTTGGTAAATATAATCAAAATATTAGGCTTATAATGCCTTTATAATAAAGAAGTAACTATTTCAACCACAAAATAAGCTTTTTAAAACATTCAAATAGGAACTAATAGCACTTACACTAAACCTCTTTAAGCATAAGATTATGCTCTTTAGAAGTATTGTGAAAGCACCATTACAATAAAAGAAAAGCCTACTATATCTTCATGATATAGCCTTCAAACTTATCATTGTCTATGTGAGAACGATTCTTGACACGTGTTTTATAAGTATTAATGGTATGAACTGAGTAATTAAGGAATGTTGCTATACGTTCAGAGTCAGTAATTCCTAAACGAATAAGAGCGAAGATTCGCATCTCTGTTGTGAGCTGTTTCGGATCAAGACACTTACTATCCGGATCATCAAAAAGCTCATTGTATTTCTCGATGAAATGTGGGAAAAGCTTCAAAAAAGTCTCATCAAAATCAACGAACATCGACTTTCTTTCTGCTATCAATTCACTCTCTTTGAGTGACGAACGCAAGTCTTCAATTCGGCGAGTCATGAGTTTTCTATCAATGGTACGATAGAGTTTCTCTACCTTATTAATATATTCAGAGTTAATGTAGAATGATCTCCCAATATACTCATCCTTTATTTTGTTTACTTCTTCCAATTGGTTGTTCTTAGTCTCAAGTTGTTTGTTACGCCGAGCGATAATTACTTGAGCTTTCTTTAGCTCCATCATCTGCTTACGAATGTACCACCACGCCACGAAAAGACCAATAACAAAAAGGATAAATACCACAGCTGCCACTGCTATTGCATTCCTTTGCCCCTGCATAATATTATATCTATCCCGCTCAATGATGGGCAGAATACTACTTACCTCTATCACTCTTTGTCGTGCCCCATAGAAATTTGCATTCGAAAGTGACTGTCTGACGTATTCAGTTGCATGTTGTATATCACCTTCTTTATAAAGAAGTCTTGCCAAAGTACACAATGCTGTAGTCTCTCTTACAACTCCTTTATTATCATAAATGGCTGCTTGTGCAAGATATTTAATCGCTTTGTTTAGATCCTTTTGGTACAGATAAAGCCATCCAAGACATGAGGTAACAATAGCTTTACTATGTACATCGCCCCCTTTCTGCTCCATATATTGATTAAAGTAATCAAGGGAAGCTGCAAAATTATGCTCCTTCATTTCTTTTATTCCTACCGCATAATACCACTCTGGAGAGTCTTTTTGAATATAATGAAGCAACGAATCAGTATAAACACTACCTTGTTTGATGTATTGACTTTGGTAAGGTTCGGTCTTAGTATAGTCTGAGACATCATAATACAAGCGTGATGCCATCTTAAAATAAAGCTTTCTAGATTGCTGATTGGTTCCTTCAAGACGAATTGTAGCCAACTCGTTGAACGCTTCAGTATATAATCCAGCCGAAAGAAGACAGAAGACAATATCACAGCGAGCCTCTAATTCATAATCACAATTCCGTTCTTTAAGAGCTTGTGAGAGTAAATGATTCGCATAAACATAAGCTGAATCGTACTGATAAGATGAATATTGATCAAACAACATACGATTGATTTTAAACTTATCAGCCTGTGATGCTGTTCTCAAATTGCGTTTCAAAGCCTTTATCTCATCAAGTTTTCTTTGCTCATAGACGCTCTTTTGAGATAAACTCTCATCCAACTTATTTAATTCTTCAGACCATTTTCCATTAGAGGCTGAACTTATCAGCGGTAAAGAAAACAGCACACATAATAGATATAGTCTTATTGATGTATTCATCTTAGGTATTCTTTATTAGTAAACCAATAAAAGACATGTCTTTTTATAGCCCACAAATATAAAAGATTTTTATTAGACAGTAACAAAATTATTGACGCCTTTTTTTCTAATCTAATTCTTCACTCCTCTCCTTCCTTATAATAATAGGTGTAAATGCTAAAAAAACTTCAATTACAAAGATTATAAGCCTTTAATAATAATAATAACAACTCATTATCAACCATTTACATACCATTATCACTCTCTTGAGTACAAATGATTTATTTGTTTCAAAACGCTCAATAAATTATCTTATAACAAGGCTTTATACCAATAACAAGGCTTATAATTTACTTTCTTATAATGTATTTTTAAATATACTGATTATCAGTTACTTAATAAAAATAACCTCCTTTTAAATACCTTATAACCTTTATATTTATAGAAGCACAGCCTTATATAGGCTTTGAGCTTACGCTTTTTATTGTAATTTTGCCTACAGAAACGATTAGACTAATTTACTCATAAATAAGGTTTTCATAATTTCATAGGTTTAAGTTTATCGTAAGAATAGGTCGAAAGAATTGTAAGTAAAAGTTAGGTTTTGTGTTATTTGAAACACTTCGTTGTGATATTTGGTATATATGTATTTGTTATTTGGGTAATTTTAAATAATGAAATTTTAATTAAACTCACATCACTTTTTAATTAAGCAAAATGGAGTTTGTCGGGAGACAAGCTCCTTTTTGTTTTCCCTCACTTTAGGTTTTATCCACATAAGACTCTTCTCTATCCACATAACGCTCTTCTCCATTCCACATAACGCTTTCTTCCATAACAAGAGAGGCTCTCCTTCATTATAAGAGAGCACTTCTTGCATTAGAAGAGAGGCTCTCTTACAATCAACATAAGTGTTTCGAACATCAGAGAAAGGATGATAGTATATAAAAAGCGAGAATATCTCCTATCAAAGGTAAAATCCTTTTGAGATACTCTCGCCTAAATCAATAATAACAAGATAAGTTCTTTATATATCGTAAGGAAAAGATTCCTTTCTTTATTTCACTTCAGCTGTTACAGGACTATTGATTCCCTTCATGGAGGTAAGGAAAGCCTTGGCTGAACCAAACTTTAAGCGCATATCGAGACGAACAGGGATGTGATTCTTATCGTCTGTAACGTAGAAACTTGCTATGTCACGCCACTTTCCATCATCATATTCCCAATAAGTAAGTTTCAAACAACGATACTTATGACCATTATCCGCCTTTACATCTTCCTTACCATTATATATAATACGTGCAGGATCACGGCTGTTTCCATCTACGATAGGGAAGTTTACAACCTCACCTTTCTTCCAACTCTCAGGATTAAAACTCCTAGCACGAAGGAAGATACTCATCATATCAAAGCAACAATCATCATAAGTGCGTTCTATCCACTTATGTTTCCCTTCACTATTGATACGATGCTGGCGAAGATGACACTTACCATTAGGATAAGAATAGAATACTTTCATCCACCGTATAACGCTTTCCTTCTCTTGCTCCCTTGCGATAGTACAATGGTGCCATCTGCTTTGAATTATAAGCAAGGAGCGTATCACGTAATACAAAGTAATTATCGAGCTTACCATTGCCACGCGTTGTCAACGATGCACGATAAGCCGGTGTACCTTTATAATTAGACGAGACTGTGTACCAGGAAGCCGTTCCTGCCTTTTACCCAAATAAACTTCCAATTATAATAGAGATTGTAAGTTAAATATTCTCCACTGCTGAATGCTGTGTTATGAAACGTGCATTGAGCCGAGACGCGCAGGCTAAGAATAGCCAAGAGACAAACTATATAAATCTTAAAGTGTTTCATCTTAACCAGTTTAAAAGTTCAATTCATATTATATATATTCTTTATTTCTTTTTATTGAAAGATAAAGAATGATTTAGTATGATGGGCTGTGGATTGGTGCAGAACTTATCTTCTCTTTTCTTGTTAGATTGCTTATCAACTTGAGAAAGATACTTATTAAAAAGTTATTCGTACTTCTTTTTGATTGATACTCAACCTTTATTATGAGTTATCCACACTTTCCACAAGTGGTGCAAAGATAATAAGTTTATATCTTTTTACACTGATAACTTGTGTAAAACTTATCTAAAATGCCGTTAATAACTATGTGGATATCCACTAAGAAGGGGATCTCTACTGAGGGTTGTGGATATCCACAGGGTTATAAAAGGGTTATGAAATGTGTTTTCAACATAGTTTCAACAGTTTTGTGGATAACTTTTCCTACTTATGAAGATTGTGTTTTTAGAAAGATGAGATATTAGCGATTGCTTTTATATACAATCATTCGGGCGAATCAGAATAGCTGACTCGCCCGAACGATAGGTGTATTGGATAAATAAAATAGCTTTTTAAAGGTCGTCGATAAGGGCTGTACTCTTTGCATAAGCCGTACTTCTTGCTTCAAAGAAGTCGGTTTTCACCATATTAGCGTTCGAGTATTGCCCCACCCACTTCATGTTTTCTGGTTCTTTCTGATTGTCTGGATAGAGGAAACCAAAGCCCAATCCTGACCAACGAAGGTTACCGAGATAACGAATGTAATCTGATACCATCTGCGAGTTTAGACCCTGCACATCATTTCCAATAACGTATTGTCCCCATGCTATCTCTTGACGTACTCCCTCGCGCATCATATCCTCGTAAACCTTTACCTTTTCTTCGGTGAACATATCAGGTTCCTCCTTCTTTAATTCAAGGATTATGCTTCTGAAGAGCCAGAGATGCGTGTTTTCGTCCCTATTGATGTATCGAATCTCTTGAGCAGACCCCGACATCTTACCGTTCCTACTGAGATTATAGAAGAACATAAAGCCGCTATAGAAGTAGATACCTTCGAGGATGAAGTTAGCAATTAAGGTCTTCATCAAGCTGAATTTATCGCGCTTCTCATGGAATTCATTGTAACAATCACCGATGAATTTATTGCGATTCAGCAAGTGTTCGTCCGTTTTCCACTGATAGAGAATGTCGTTTCTTTCCTCTGGAGAGCAGATAGTATCAAGCATATAACTATAACTCTGACTGTGTATGCACTCCTGAAATGCCTGTATATGAAGGCATAGATTTCACCTCGTTGGCGGTAATATACTCACTAACTGTTGGTAAGTTATTACTTTGCAAAGAATCGAGGAATACCAAGAAACTAAGAATCTTATCGTATGCTGTTCGTTCGGCTTTATCCAATCGAGGATAATCCTTGAAGTCTTGCGAAAGATTAATCTCTTCGGGAATCCAAAAGTTATTCATTGCCTGACGATACCAATCACTAACCCACGAATACTTTCATGTTGTTGAAGTCATTCAGATTGGTTGTATTACCGCCGATCATGCGTCTTAAACGCAAATCCACATCCCCTGAAGGGTTAAACAGGGTGTTTCGTTTTAGTTTATCTTCCATTGCTTTGAGAAGTTATGAATACTTCTTTTTTCTTTATCTATCATTAATAAATACATTTGTCTTCACTCTCTTTCATTCCTTTTCAACCCTACTTACTCCTAAAATATGTAATACTTTTTCATTGATTGATTATACCTTTCAGATGAAACGAACGTACTTTTCATTAAAAACGGAGGTACATTTTACCAAAAACGGAGGTACGTTTTACTAAAAATGGATATACGTTTTATTAAAAACGAATATACGTTTTTTCTCAATCGATTATACTTTTCATAACACGTTAACTGTTAGATAGTTACAGCTGATGGTTGTTTATGACATAAATGCTTGTTTTTATGATGAGAATCATCCGTTAGATACAAATAAAATGTAAGTTATTTTCGGAAAGTTAAGATGCACAACTCTCACATTCCTCCACCTCTAATGACTTACTTCGAACGTAATAAATCGTCTTTACTCCGCTCTTCCAAGCCAATAAGTACAGGTCGAGCACCTGTCGCATGGTGAAGTCATTGGTGATATATAGGTTCATACTCTGCGCTTGGTCAATATGACGCTGGCGAACACCAGATGCCTTTATGCTCCACTTCTGGTTGATTAGATATGCACTCTTATACATCCAGTAAGTTTCGTCAGATAGTTCTGGAGCAACGCGAGGGAGCATACTTCCTTTCTTTTCCTCTAAGAAGAATCGCTTCATAATAGGGTCTAGTCCAGCCGTAGTTCCTGCAATGATACTAGTGCTACTGGTCGGTGCAACAGCCAATAGATAAGCATTGCGCATACCCTGTAAAGCCACTGTTTTGCGCACTTCTTTCCACTCATCACTATCGTAACCACGCTTGTCAAAGTATAGACCCGTTTGCCAATCGCTACCCTCAAAGTACTGATAACTGCCCTTCTCTTTGGCTAGATTAGAGCTAGCAAGTATCGCCGAACGATTGATAGTTTCGAACACTTTATCCATAAATTGTAGGTGTTCTTCACTCTCCCACTTTATTCTTCTCTTAGCCAAAGCATGGTGATAACCACTAATGCCGAGCCCTATTGAGCGATATTTTTGATTAGTTATTTCTGCATAAGGAACGGGATAGAAGTTAAGACTTATCACATTGTCTAAGGCACGAACTATCGTTGCTACCTTCTCTCTCATCTGTTCTTCATCCTCCAAAGGAAGGCGACCTAGAGAAAGACTGGCTAGATTACAAACGACGAACTCACCCGGTTTGGTAGTTGTGACAACAATCGTTTCTCCGTCCTTCGTTTCGATAGTCTTCGATACAGTCTCTATAGGTGCCATGTTCTGCGCAATCTCCGTGCAGAGGTTAGAACAGTATATCATGCCCTTGTGGTGATTAGGGTTTGCACGGTTAACTGTATCTCGATTGAATGTGAATGGAGTACCCGTCTCAACTGCAGAACGTAGAACCAATCGGATGATATCCTTGATACTTATCACACGACGCGTGAGTCTTTGGTCGTTGACACAATCGAGATACTTACGTTCCCACTCCTCTCCGTAACAATCTTCAAGACAATATCCTTTGATGCGCATGATCTCATTTGGACAGAAAAGATACCAATTTTGATCCAAGTTCTCATCCGCCATCTTCCAGAAAAGGTCAGGATAACAAACAGCTGGGAAGATGTCATGTGCTTTCATGCGATCGTCTCCGTTATTCGTGCGAAGTTGTAAGAACTCTGGTAAGTCCTTATGCCATACATCCAAGTAAACCGCTACTGCACCTTGACGCATACCCAACTGATCTACCGCAACTGCCGTATCGTTAACAAGTCTCATCCAACGAATTACACCACCAGCAACGCCTTTGAATCCTCTGATATTACCTCCCGTGGCACGCACCTTACCAAAGTACATACCCATACCACCGCCGAATTTGCTTACTTGTGAGAAGTTATCCAAACTGCGATAAATACCATCAAGGCTGTCAGGAACGGTGTCGATGAAGCAACTTGATAGCTGATGATTAGGCTTGCGAGCGTTCGAAAGCGTTGGAGTTGCCATAGTAACTTCTAATTTACTAAGCATGTCATAGATGCGATGAACCCACATGAGGCGGTTCTCTTTCTGCTCTGGCATGGCAAGATGAAGGGCTATACCGAGATACATCTCCTGTACTCTCTCTATGGCTTTACCCGCATAGTTCTTAATGACATAACGCTTCAGAAGAAGATCCAAACCCGAATAGTTCAATAGTTTATTACGCTCTTCTTTGATAAAGGTAGCCGCTTCATTGATTTCCTCTTCAGTATAGTTCTGTAGGATATATTCACCATATAGACCTTCGGAAGTCATGTATTTCAACTTATTGTAGAAACCATCTATTCCAATTTCATCTTCCTGTTTCTTTATCTTCTGTTCAGCCCTATATGATAAGATGCGAGCCGATATCATCTCCCATGCAGGAGCTTCAGGAGTGGTCAATTCTACGGCAGCTTTGATAAGAGTGTCTATAGCTTCTTTATGCGACATACCCGGTTTGCAAAGGTTAGCAAACTTCTCTTGAAGAGTCACCATACTATATACACGCTCTCGATACTCACGTGCCACGTCTTGCAGAACAGTGGTTAATTCCGTATCATCAGCCATTCGAGCGATGTCGTTGATAGCCTTTCTCTGCTCGTTGCGTTGGTATCTAAAGAGGATGAAGTTCTTTGCTTCGTCATAATGACCATGCATCATGAGATGCTTCTCCACTTGGTTTTTGAATCTCTTCAACGGTTCTTTTGGTCTGGATTATCAATGATAATCTGCTCAACCTCAGCCACCATTGCAGCTATCTCTTCGTCCTTTATGGTCTTACCAGTGCTGATAAAACTCTTCTTAATGGCTATCGCTATCTTGTTGTTATTATATCTTTCCGATTCGCCATTACGCTTTATTATATCCATTGAATCTATTTATAAGTTTTCTATTTTTAATCTACTATTAATCGAATGAACAATGAGTATGTTCTTAATAAACAATTATTTATCAAATAGTTATAATTAATTTGCCATTTTGATATAGGCAAAGTTACCAAAAAAACGATAGCGAGTTGTCTATAATGTATAATTTTCAAGTCTTATAGAGTTTTAATAGTTATCTATTTTATGTGTTTCTCGATACTTAAAAAGTTGTTTTTTTAAAGCCAATCTATAGCTTGTTTTTTTATCCTTTATATTGTTGCTTATTAAGGATGTAATTATTTGTTTCCTTTGAATAATGAGCTTCTTTTTCTTTCTATTAATGCCTGTGTATAATCGAGATAGAACTTACCTAAATTGATAATACTTCTTCTTACGCTAATAAATAGACTAAAAGAAGAAAGAAAAATAGGCAAGAAGAAATATAATAATAGACTAATTTATAGATTAAGAAAGGTTCTCCTCTACCCTATTCGAATATTTTTTTAATTGTAGAGAAGGCTGTTTCTTGTTTCATAGAATAGTGTTTGTTATAATAGAAAAGAGGCATAAAAAGACTGTTCCAAATATCAACTATGGTGTATTTAACCGATAGATTGATATTTAGAACAGCCTTTAGAGTATTATACTTTAGTTGGGTTTTGCTTTTAAAGGAGTGCCTGATAGCTCCTAAACCTATTATAATGAACGGAATACTAAGTATCTGTCCCATATCAATAGGGAGACCTGCTTCGAATGTTTCTTGTACCTCTTTGGTGTATTCAATGAAGAATCTAAAGGTGAAGATAAGCGTTAGGCAGAGACCAAAGAAGAGTCCTGTACCCACTTTCTCAGGGTGGCGTCTATATATAAAGTATATGATTGCGAAGAAACAAATGTATGCTATCGCCTCATAGAGTTGCCCTGGATGACGTGGATAAGTATCAACTTTATAGAAGATAAACGCCCATGACACATCAGTAACCTTACCGATTATCTCTGAATTCATAAGGTTTCCAAGACGAATAAACGTTGCCGTGAGCCCTGAAACAATCCCAAAGAAGTCGAGAACAACCCATGTTGGCATCTTCATACGGTGTATGTAAAGGGATAAACCAATGAGCATTCCAATGACACCACCATGTGATGCGAGTCCTTGATAGCCTGAGAAAGTCCATGAACCATTAGCTAAATGCTTGATGGGGACGATCATTTCGATGACATGATCCCATGAAGTAAGGAAGTATTCGGGCTCATAAAAGAGACAATGACCCAATCTTGCACCTGCAAGAATGCTTATGAACATGTAAAGGAAGAGTGGTTCAAACTTCTCATCAGGGTAATTATGGCGTTTATAAAGCCACTTCATCATGAAGAAGCCGAGTGCTAAACCCACCAACCAACACATTCCATACCATCGAATACCTGCTGAACCAATATGTATGAGATACTCGTCTGGTCTCCAAGCAATATAAAGTAACATATTCATTGTGATGTGAGTTATTGCTTATACATTGAATCGGAAGTGCATGATATCACCATCTTGTACAACATACTCCTTACCTTCTATGCCTAGTTTACCTGCTTCTCTGATAGCTGCCTCAGAGCCATATTTAAGGTAATCTTCGTATTTGATGACCTCAGCACGTATGAATCCCTTTCAAAGTCGGTGTGAATAACACCTGCACATTGTGGTGCTTTCCATCCTTTATGGAATGTCCATGCCTTCACCTCCATCTCTCCTGCTGTGATGAAAGTCTGTAAGTTGAGGAGATGATAAGCCTTATTGATAAGACGATTCACACCACTTTCTTCCAAACCAAGTTCTTCGAGGAACATTTGCTTATCCTCATAACTATCGAGAGAAGCTATGTCTTCCTCTGTCTTAGCAGCTATAACCATTGCTTCAGCTCCCTCTTCAGTAGCAATCTTCTCAATCTGTTTGCTGTATTCATTGCCTGTCTTTGCGCTAGACTCGTCTACATTGCAAACATAAAGGACTGGCTTAGTGGTTAAAAGGAAGAGATCGTGTGCTGCTTGTTGCTCTTCTTTGCTTTCGAACTCAACACTACGTGCATTCTTACCCTGCTCTAGTACTTCTTTATAAGCTTCTAGTACAGATACAAGGATCTTAGCATCTTTATTGCCAGTAGATGCTATCTTCTGTTGTTTTGCTAGTTGTGACTCTATCGTTTCAAGGTCTTTTAACTGCAATTCAGTATCAATAATTTCTTTATCTTCTATTGGATTAACAGCCATACCACCTTCTCTTACAACGTTATCATCCTCAAAACAACGGATAACATGTATGATGGCGTCACATTCGCGGATGTTACCAAGGAACTTATTACCGAGTCCTTCGCCCTTAGAAGCACCCTTTACAAGCCCTGCAATATCAACAATCTCGCAGGTAGCAGGAACGATTCTTCCTGGGTGAACAATCTCTGCTAACTTATTGAGGCGTTCGTCTGGAACGCTAATTACACCGAGATTCGGTTCGATAGTACAGAACGGGAAGTTAGCTGCCTGTGCTTTGGCACTGCTTAGACAGTTGAAAAGAGTAGACTTACCAACGTTTGGTAGTCCTACTATACCACATTTTAATGCCATGTTCTAATAAACGTTTATATCTTTGATGCAAAAGTACATAATTAATTCGAGACTAGCAAATAGGTAGTAATGATAGGTTCGTAATGGTGTTAGAGCTGGTATTTTTAAGATAAAGAAAAGACGATGATAATTGGCTATCATCGTCTTTTTCTTTTATTAAAGTATGATTTTTACTCTTCGAAGGCTTGTGATTCTGCAGCAGCAATAATACTCTCTTTGTCTATTTTTTGTGAATGAGAGATACCCGAAAGATCGAATTCTTCATCTTTAGCTTCTATTACTTCTTCCTGTAAAGTAGTATTCTCTTCAAGCTTTTTATTGTCTGCGGCGGATACCTTTTCATCAAATACTTCTGTGTGGAAAGGTGTTTCCTGCTTTTTCTTTTTTTCTGTATCTGAACTTACGATGAAACTCATGTCTTGCGATGTTTCAGGTACATTTAAGACGGGTTCTTCCTCCATCTTTGTGCGGTTAGCCTTAGCTGAAAAGATCTCTTCAATGAACTGTGGTTCACGACGAAGACGCTGAAGAGTGAGTTTAGCAGCCTCTTGCTGTCCTTCTTTCTTTGAGTATCCACGTCCCTCACCACATGCAATCTCTTCCATAAAGACTTGGAAGTGGAAAGTAGGACTGCCTTGTTTGTCCTTCTCATGCTCAATGAGTCGGAACTCCATATTGACCTTATTCTTCTGGCTCCATTCGATGAGCTTTGACTTAAAGTTCACTTCTTTATACGCCACCTTATCTATATTGATGAGTTCACCAAGAATCTGCTTTCTCATAAACTCCATGCAAGCATTGTAGCCATGATCGAGATAAAGTGCCCCAACAAGAGCTTCAAACGCATTTCCTCCCATATAACTATTGTGAGAAGAAGAATGTCCATTAGAGAGAATCAACTGATTGATTCCCATCTCTTTAGCCAATCTGTTGAGTGTATCACGTTGTACTATCTTGGAGCGTGTATTGGTAAGAAAACCTTCACGCTTATATGGGAAATGCTCGTAAACAATGTCGCCAACAATAGCATCAAGTATTGCATCGCCGAGAAACTCGAGTCGTTCGTTGTTTACAGGCTTTCCCTTTGCATTACGACGTGCTATACTCTTATGCAAAAGAGCAGTCTTGTAATAATCGATATTGTGGGGAATAAAGCCAATGATATGGTACAAAGACAAATAAAGCTCCTTCTCCTTGCGGAAAGGGAGCTTTATTCTATCAACGATATTATTCAGCATATTTCTTGAATATGACACAAGCATTGTGACCACCAAAGCCGAAGGTGTTGCTGAGTGCAGCACGAACTTCACGTTTCTGAGCTTTGTTGAACGTGAAATTTAAGTTGTAATCCAGCTCTGGATCATTATCATTTTCTTCGTGATTGATAGTTGGAGGAACTATATCATTCTGCACTGATAATACGCAAGCCATGGCTTCTACAGCACCAGCGGCACCGAGTAAGTGACCTGTCATACTCTTTGTAGAAGATATGTTGAGCTTATAAGCAGCTTCACCAAATAAAGCTTTGATAGCCTTAGCCTCTGATATATCACCTACAGGAGTTGAAGTTCCATGAACATTGATATAGTCAATATCCTCTGGCTTTAAGTTTGCATCATTCAAAGCAGACTGCATTACAAGTTTAGCACCAAGTCCCTCTGGATGAGAAGCAGTGATATGATGAGCATCAGCTGATTCACCTTCACCAACCATCTCTGCATAGATCTTAGCACCACGAGCCTTTGCATGCTCTAATTCTTCGAGTATCAAACAACCAGCACCCTCTCCCATTACGAAACCATCACGGCTTGCTGAGAATGGACGAGATGCGTGTTCTGGATCATCATTGCGTGTTGAAAGTGCATGCATAGCATTGAAACCACCTACACCACAAGCACAAATAGCTGCTTCTGCACCACCACTAACAATGATGTCAGCCTTTCCTAAACGAATCTGATTAAATGCTGATGCTAATGCATTAGTAGATGAAGCACATGCAGATGTCGTTGTATAGTTAGGACCATGGAATCCAAAGTGGATTGAAATCTGTCCTGCTGCGATATCAGCAATCATCTTTGGGATAAAGAATGGATTGAATTTAGGACCATTCTCAGGGTGTTGTGCATAATAGCTAACCTCGTCTTCAAAGGTTTTGATACCACCAATACCTACACCATAGATAACGCCAACCCTATTTTTATCGATTTTCTCCAAGTCAATGGCTGCATCCTTAACACCTTGTATAGCACTAATCATTGCTAATTGAGTGTACCGATCAAGTTTGCGAGCCTCCTTGCGATCAATGTATTCGTTGATGTTTAGGTTCTTAACCTCACATGCAAATTGGGTCTTGAACTGCGTTGTATCGAAATGTGTAATAGGTGCAGCACCACTTTTACCTGCCAGCATATTCTGCCAAGTCTCCTCAGGAGTATTACCTATAGGAGTGACGGCACCAAGACCTGTTACAACTACTCTCTTTAATTCCATGCGTTGAAATATAAGTTAAAACAAGTAACCTAAAAAAAAGCCAAGCAAAACAAAGTGCTTTGCCTGGTGCTTTTTACATATAGGCTAAACTTACTTAGCGTTCTCCTCAATGTAAGAGATTGCATCGCCAACAGTAGCAATCTTCTCAGCCTTATCGTCTGGAATAGAGATACCAAACTCTTTCTCAAATTCCATGATGAGCTCTACAGTATCCAAAGAGTCTGCACCAAGATCGTTTGTGAAGCTTGCCTCTGGCTTAACCTCTGCCTCGTCAACACCAAGTTTATCTACGATAATAGCCTTTACTTTTGATTCAATTTCTGACATAACTGTAAGTTTTAAATTGTTTAATATTGATTTCTAAATTCTAAAATGCGCCTGCAAAAGGAAATATAAATTTTCCATGTATGCAAGTTTTTTTGATGTAAAAAGCACTTTAATTATGCACAACACCCTATGGTTTGTGCATGTTTTTTTCTATGATTTATCACTTTATCTTGCGTCTCTTCAAATAATTATCTCATATCATTCAAATATTACTTATATTATAAGGTAAATTACTTTCAACCTTTCTTTTTGCTTAAATTCTCTACATGAATCATGCGATAATAACTTATAAAGATAAGTTTATTCTCTATTCAAAAAAACTTGTGTATGGACTCAAGTAGGTTTCAAAGTTAGTTTATTTTTTTATGACCTTTACATATAGAGCCAATTTCGTTTAAATTCTATAGGAACTTGAGTTTATTTTTTTAATTTTTATTTGCTGTCATATTTAATATTTGTAGTAATCTCCTATTTATCAGATGTTTACAGTAGATAAGCGTGTGATAGTGATGATAGGAAAAATTAAATCAATTTTTTTATTGATATAGTTCTTATGTGTTGCTTTTTAGACTTATTGTTATGTTCTTTTTCTTGTATCAATACCATTTACATCTATCATATATATGAAATGTGAACATGCTATATGTAAGATGTAGATATGCTCTTTTCAATATCTAGAGATGCTTTTCTTGTGCAAAGAAGAGCCTTTGTTAATTAGTAAGCAAGGCTCTCTAATATTCTTAATAGTTTGCTAGGTTATTGATAACTATCCTCTTATAAGCATGAGAGAATTGTTATCTACCTTATATAAAATATGCTCTTGTTATTGTTTTTGTATCCAACTCCTCTTTCTTTCAAGTCTAGTGACGTTAAAAACGTCCGTTTTATTTTGTGCTTTAAGTATTTTGCTTTATATTTGCACAATAAACAAAAAAGTAATAACCGAATGTCATTTACAGAACATTGTAACGAGATCTTTAATCAAGCTATTCGTGATTATCATGTCACAGATAATGTTGATACCCCGATTAATAATCCTTATGACAGAGAGTCGATAGAGAATCGACTCTATTTGAAATGCTGGATTGATACTGTTCAATGGCATTTCGAAGATCTTATCCGTGACCCACATATCAGTCCTGAAGATGGTATGAGTCTCAAACACAGAATAGACCGTTCCAATCAAGATCGTACTGATCTTGTTGAACAGATAGACTCTTATTTCCGCCAACTCTACTCTGATATAACGCCTTTACCAGATGCTACTATTAATACAGAGAGTCCTGCGTGGGCGGTAGATCGCCTCTCTATCCTTGCATTAAAGATATATCATATGAAGGAGCAGACCGAGCGTAAAGATGCATCAGAGGAGCATATAAAAAAGTGTAAGTCGAAGTTGAATATCCTTTGTGAGCAACAGAAAGACCTTAGTTTGGCTATTGATCAGTTGCTTGATGATATTCAGCATGGACGTAAATACATGAAGGTTTACAGGCAGATGAAGATGTACAACGATCCTTCAACGAATCCGATTCTTTATAAAAAGAAGTAATGATATATTGAAAACCTTTCCTTGTTTATGGGAAAGGTTTTCTGTTTATAAATCACCCTGCCCCACTCTCATTTCCTAAGATAGTTCTTTTTTATTATTGCTATAAGTCTTTTAAATAGATTGTAGAGCTGTCTTTATTTTAAAAAGTCCCTTCAAACGAAGTTAAATATTTATAGCTTATAATTATATAAGGTCTACCTTTAACAGCTTCTTTGTATTAGTAAAGTTTGTTAATGGTTCATTTATTTGGGCTTTTATAGTCTTTTTTGTACTTTTGTAAACCTTAAAAGGATATAAGAAAAGACTAAAAAAGACGCAAATAGTTATGGTAAAAGATGACAAGGGACTAACCCCAATGATGAAGCAGTTCTTCTCAATGAAGGCACAACACCCTGATGCAATGTTACTCTTTAGGTGTGGTGACTTCTATGAGACGTATGGTGAAGATGCCGTGGAGTCAGCTCGTGTACTTGGTATAACCCTTACTCGTCGTAATAATGGGGGACTTAGTGGTTCTATAGAGATGGCTGGTTTCCCTCATCATGCCCTTGACACCTATCTACCTAAGCTCATCCGAGCTGGTAAAAGAGTTGCTATTTGTGATCAACTAGAAGACCCTAAGAAGAAGCGAGAGGCTATTAAGGGCAAAAAAGGCTTATCCGCAATGGATAAGATGGTGAAACGTGGTATCACAGAGTTGGTTACTCCAGGTGTAGCCCTTAGTGATAACGTGTTGAACTATAAGGAAAATAACTTCTTAGCAGCCATTCACTTTGGTAAAAGTGCATGTGGTGTCAGTTTCTTGGATATATCAACTGGTGAGTTCCTAACGGGTGAAGGAACCTTTGACTACGTCGAGAAACTGTTTGGAAGTTTTCAACCTAAGGAGGTATTATTCGATCGTTCGAAGCGAAGAGACTTCGAGCGTTACTTTGGAACACGCTTATGTACGTTTGAGATGGACGATTGGGTCTTCACTGATCAGACTGCTCGTCAAAAGTTACTAAAGCACTTTGGCACTAAAAACCTTAAGGGTTTCGGTGTTGAACACTTGTCTAATGGTGTGATAGCAGCAGGTGCTATCTTGCAATACCTTGATATTACACAACATACACAGATAAATCATATCACCTCATTAACGCGTATTGAAGAGGATAAATACGTACGAATGGATCGCTTTACAGTTCGTTCTCTAGAACTGGTAGCACCTATGAATGAGGGTGGATCGTCTCTTCTTAATGTCATCGACAATACTATCACCCCTATGGGTGGGCGTATGCTTCGGCGCTGGGTGGTCTTTCCTTTGAAAGATGTAGCGGTTATCAACGAACGATTAGACATCGTTGATCATTTCTTCCGAGCCTCCGATTTTCGTAACAACATTGATGAACAGTTCCACCAGATGGGTGACTTAGAACGAATCATATCTAGGGTAGCTGTTGGAAGAGTCTCTCCACGTGAGGTGGTACAGCTGAAGAATGCTTTAAAGGCTATCGAACTGGTGAAAGCAGAATGCCTTTCTACGAATAATAAGTCGTTGAATAGGATAGGAGAACAGTTGAATCTCTGTGCGAGCTTACGCGATCGTATAGAGAAAGAGATCAATGTTGCCCCACCACAACTAGTCGCTAAAGGGGACGTGATAGCGTCTGGATATGATAAGGAATTGGATGATTTACGTTCAATTCGTGATAATGGAAAACAGTATCTACTTGAGATACAAGAGAAAGAGATTGCACAGACGGGCATAAGCTCGCTTAAGGTGGGATTCAATAATGTGTTTGGTTATTACTTAGAGGTGCGTAATACCTTTAAAAATAAGGTTCCTGAAGATTGGATTCGTAAGCAAACACTGGCACAAGCAGAGCGTTATATCACACCAGAACTTAAGGAGTATGAAGAGAAGATACTGGGTGCTGATGAGAAGATATTGGCTCGTGAGGGGGCAACTCTTCATGGAGTTGATTCAAGATATGCAGTCTTTTATCCCACAGATACAGGTTAATGCCAACCTTGTGGCACATCTCGACTGCTTATTGTCATTTATGAAGATAGCCTTACAACAGCATTATGTGCGCCCGACAGTGGATGAGTCTGATGTCCTAGATATACACCAAGGGCGTCATCCAGTTATAGAGACTCAGTTGCCAATAGGCGAACAGTACGTTCCTAATGACGTCAAGTTAGATACCGAACATCAGCAGATTATGATGATAACGGGGCCTAACATGGCTGGTAAATCTGCCCTTTTACGTCAAACAGCACTGATAGTTCTCTTGGCGCAAATAGGTTGTTTTGTTCCTGCGGAGCGTGCGCGTATTGGTATAGTAGATAAGATCTTCACACGTGTGGGGGCTTCCGACAACATCTCACTAGGGTGAGTCAACCTTTATGGTAGAGATGACTGAGGCTGCAAATATCCTCAACAATGTTACGACACGTTCGTTAGTTCTCTTTGACGAGTTGGGTCGTGGCACCAGTACATACGATGGTATAAGCATTGCATGGGCGATAGTTGAGTATCTACATGAGCACCCTAAAGCACAGGCTCGAACGCTCTTTGCGACCCATTACCATGAATTGAATGAGATGGAGAAGAACTTCTCTCGCATCAAAAACTATAATGTTTCTGTGAAGGAGGTAGATGGTAAGATCATCTTTCTTCGTAAGTTAACACGAGGCGGAAGTGAGCACTCTTTCGGTATTCATGTTGCTGAAATCGCTGGTATGCCACGCTCAATAGTAAAGCGGGCAAACGTTATTCTAAAGGAGTTAGAGGCTGATAATTCACAAGTGGGAAGTGTTGGTAAGACTGCTATCGAGCATTTGGAGAAGAGTAGGGAGGGCGTTCAACTTTCTTTCTTCCAGCTTGATGACCCTGTACTTACGCAGATTCGTGATGAGATTCTAGGGCTGGATGTCAATAACTTGACGCCTGTTGAAGCTCTTAATAAGCTCAACGACATTAAGAAGATACTGAACGGATAGGTTCGTGATAAGCCTTTATAATATGTGCCAATACATGCAGGTTTTGTACAAACTCACGTGTATTGGCTTTTTTTATGTCTCATTGTTTGATGAAGAAAATAGGGTTAGGATCATATTTGTAAGAAACCATATTAATATAAAGGCAGCCATCACAGGCTCATTTCCCCATACTGTTTTTCTTAAAGTGTTTGAGTACTCGTTCTGCTCCTGTTGTTACGTTCGTATAGTTTATCAGATGATATAGTCATGCAGTTAGAAACGACAATCAGAAAATGCTATACAAAAAAAGTCCCCATCCTGAGTTTATTACTAGGTATATTTAGCTTGAAGAATAAAAATCATCAAGGGCATAAAAAAAGCGGCAGGCAAATCATACATGGACCATCCATTCGCCCTGTGTACTTTATGTTCTCCGACATAATAAAGGTAATCAATAAAGTGGTAATGTATCTTCTTTTGCGGTATTCTCATAGGATGAAACTATCTATATTATCAGATGTTACGATTGTACGAAACTATCTGCCTGATTCGTAAAGCTGCTCTTATAGCATACAAGGACAAATATAAGATATTTTGTAATGGAGTACAAAATCTATTATAAGATATTTGTATTGCAATACCAAAAAGACATAAGATTTTTTTGTATTCTGGGGCTTTTTACTACTTTCTAACTCATGGTTTTCCTCTTTTCCTTCTTTAACTTGTTGCTCTGTTCTATTTGTATGTTTTTAAGTCTGCTGTAATCCTCTTTCTTTCTGCAATACAGGCTCTGTCTCTTCTCTTAAAAATGCCATATAGCATTGCAGCTAATGGACTTGTATAGAAAAGGAAAAGCCTTTTAATGATAGTATCAAGGCTTATTTATATCATAAATAAGCTCTTTGATAATTAAAGAATAGATTAATAATATATTATAAATAGATTAATAACAATTAATTTTTTAATCTAATAATTTGTTTAAAACAGAGTTTCTTTGTGAACAGACAGGTGTTTCTAATGATTTAATAGTTGGTGTGCTGTAGGATAGGGGAGGCTCTTCTTGTATGGAAAAGAGCCTATATCTCTAACGTTCTAACCTATAATTTTATTCACTGGTAAGACCACTTCGCCAAGTTCCATCATAGCATTGAAGAGGCTAATTTGCTTGTAGTTAGGGAGGTCGGAAACGAGGAGCTCACGCTCTTGTAGTAGTCCTCTATCCAGCAAACTCTGCCTCATTGTACCTTGAAGGAGTGGGGTAGAGGGCGTAAACCATTGTTTGCCATCATAAAGAGCCACGTTTGTATAAGAGGTATCAGTGATGTGCTTATTGCGAATAATCAATATTTCGTCACAATCGCCTTGCTTTTCTTTGAGTTGATTAAGGGCTGACCGATCCACACTCTTGTATCTGTAATCAATGTCGTTAGCCGTGACAAGACGTAAGGAGTGGATATTCTTGCGTGTGTAAGGCGTACAGCTAATGTCATGAATACCAGCCTCATCATATACAAAACGCAGCTTAGCAAGCCCTGAAGGAGCCTTTGTGCCTTTGAAAACATCATTAAGGAGTAGGGGAGTAGACTGTCCGAACACTTCTAATCGTGTTCTGTTCATTCGCTGCTGATGGTATGTAAGGTTGCAGATATGCCCATCCACGACCCTTAAAGACTCAATATATTGGCACATAAACCTTTTCTATTACCTCGTTGTATTCGTCATCATTATTGCTCTGAGCCGTTATACCGCCCCCAGCCTTATAGTAGTAATGTCCTTGTTCATCCTCATCTATGAAGCGAATCATCACTGCGCTATCCAGAGAACCATTGCTGTAACAACCCATAACACCAGTATAGAAGTCTCGTTCATAGCCTTCCGCCTCATGAATAATCTCCATGGTTCGACGCTTCGGAGCACCCGTTATTGATCCAGCGGGCAGTAGACGGAAGAACAAACTACCAATTTCTTCTCTGTAATTAGTAGCGAGTTGTCCTGTAATCTCCGAACTTGTCTGCAATATTTGTCCTTTATTTGTCGCCAAACGGTCGATGTATCGATAGCGAGAGACGCTTATCTGATTGGCAATCATACCCAAATCGTTGCGGATAAGGTCGACAATAGTGGCGTGTTCTGCCGCTTCTTTCTTGTTATTCATCAGTTTTCTCCTTGCGTCGGGGATGTTGGCATCAATCGTTCCCTTCATCGGGTAAGAAGAGATAACGCCCTTTTCATTGATACGAACAAATATTTCGGGAGAGAAACAGACGAACTTTCCCTTCATCCAACAGCGATATAGCGCCTTTGAACGTAGGAAGATGTCATGCAAAGAGAGGTTCGTTTGGATGGGAATCCTGCATGTTAGGTTGGCAAGATAGCTATCTCCTTTCCGTTCGTAATGCTTGATAAGGTTGATACGTGGCTCATACTCTTCCCTTGTGAGGGCTTCGATATGCCATTCAACAGCCTCTTGGTCGTAGGATTCGTTTGTTGGAATATTGTTAAAAGAGGGAAAGGAACATAATAACTCCGTAGGATCTATATCACAAGTTTCGGCTATGTATGCTCCATTGGCTTCATAGTTAATGATGAAGACAAAGTCTTTATTCTCTTTTGCTAGTCTGTTCATGCACTCTATGGCAGACTCCCTATTGTATAATCTCATGCCCTGTTTTTCTTTGGAATAGTCTTGTGTTGTGTGGAAAGAATCGCTATTTATCCATGGAAAACATATCTTTTGCCTCAAAGACACCTGATTGTTTACTCTTTGCCAATTCAATCATACAATGTGCTACAAGCTCTGTCTTTCATGGGACGTTGGCTCATGAAGAGTCCGAAGCGATTGAGATATTTAAAAACAGAAACAGCTATTTTCTCACTCGTCTTAGTGGTGTTCTTGCGTATTAACGAGGGTGGTCTGAGGATGGAAATCTGCTGGTAAGGTAATTGATTAACAGCTTCCTCTAGTTCACCTTTCATCCTTGGATAAAAGAAATGAGCCTTTGGATTTGCCATAGCAGCCGATACGAGGACGTAAGCCTTTACTCCCTGTTCTGCAGCAGTGCGTGCGAATTGATATTGATAAGTGTAGTCTACCTTGTATTGAGCGTCCTTTGAGCCAGCAGTCTTGCGTGATGTTCCCATGCAAGAGAATACGATGTCGCCATGAATCTGTAGTCTCCAATTATCCGGTTGGTCAAAGTCAACGATGTGCGTCTTTACTTTCTTATGCTGAATCCCTGCATCTCTTCTTACGAAGAGATCAATCTCTTCAAACGTGTCATCGCTGATGAGCTGCTGAACAAGGTCTTTTCCTACGGCTCCAGTAGCTCCTAATATGATAGCTTTCATACTTTGTTTATTGTTCATATTGGTTATTTGCACTCAAGATATAGCCTTCTTTTATTATTTATAAGGTGTGATTGTAATCTTGGTGCGGTAGGTATTGCGGTCAATTACCTGTTGTATCGTATAGTGTTCGGGGTATATTAACTCTAACCGACGGCACATATTCTCTAGTCCAATGCCTTTCCCACTCTTGTCAGTGGCGTTCTTTGGATAGTTACTATTCTCTGATAAGAAGATGATGTCACCATTCTCTTCAATGATAGAGATGTGTATAAACGATGGTTTACTTGCACTGATACCATGTTTAAAAGCGTTTTCAACAGGCGTAAGGAATAACAATGGGGCTATTACTAGCTGTGAGTTCTGAATTGTGAACTGGCTGGTTATCTCTACATTAGCCCCCGAACGAAGGCGCATGAGGTTGATGTAGTTCTTGATAAAGGCTATTTCGCCTGTTAAACTCACCTCTTTTGGTTGCGTAGCATACAATGTGTAGCGTAATAACTCTGATAGTTGACCTATCGCCCGTTGTGCATTTGCAGGGCTAGTCTGCGTTAGTGACGCTATATTGTTTAGTGTATTAAAGAGGAAATGAGGGTTAAGTTGGTTCTTCAACCAGGCTAGCTCAGCCTCTGTCATCTTCTGTTTCTGTTCTCTTAGCTGTCTTTTCAATGCGTTGTGACGTATATAATACCGCACAAAGATGGCTGCTACAACCATAGCATAGTTGAGTATCATCCATAGAACACCGAACTGATAGAATCCAATTCGGGTGGTTTCGGAAGGCAGTGTGGTGTTATATATATTGAAAAACTGCTTGTCCCAGAGGATAATAAACACTAAGTTAATAATCCAAAAGGTCCATTGTTTAATCCTATCTTTTGCTTCGAAGAAGTAAGGAACAAGTAGATAGAAATTGATCATGAAGACAATTAAGAGCAAGAAGAGTACTAAGGCGTTGATGCGAATTGACTCTTGAATGGTGTTGATATCATGTTCTAGGAGCATGGTGACCAATGTCCAAATGGAGACAAGAGCTGCATATACGCCTACCTGTGCGCCTAATATAGATAGATTGTAGCGTCTCAGGTGTTGTATCATAAACCTCTTTAGTACCTTCATGATGCAAAGATAGACTTTTAAAAGGAAAGATACAAGCGTTTAATATACTACCTTTACTTTATCAACATTATTACTATTTTTAACACATACGCCTAATTTGCTCTATACAAGTGCCTTATACATGATGAATTCATTACAAAAAGCCCCTTTCAAGGGGCTTCTCTTGATGATGGGATAGCTATTACTTATTCTTTTCTGCTTGGTCTGCTTTTATCAAAGCAAGTAGATGCTCGACCGCTTCCTCTTCTGGTATATTATGTTCAACACACTCTTGTTTACGATAGAGACTCACCTTCTTTGGTCCAGCACCAACGTATCCGTAGTCGGCATCAGCCATTTCTCCAGGTCCATTAACGATACATCCCATGATACCCACTTTAAGTCCTTTCATGCCTTTAGTGGCTTCTTTGATGCGAGCAATGGTGGTTCTGAGGTCGTAGAGGGTTCGTCCGCAGCCTGGACAAGAGATGTATTCGGTTTTAACCATGCGTAATCTGCCTGCCTGAAGAATAGCGAAAGCAGTCTGTTCCACATCTTCCTGTGCTAAATCTCCATTGTTCATGAGCCATAAACCATCGGTGAGTCCATCCATCATGAGTGCTCCCATGTCCGCAGCAGCTTCTAGTTGGAATTGCTCTTTGGGTCTAACTATTAACGAAGTAGGCGTATTGGCTGGTTGTATCGGTGCATCCGTCGTAGAGTGTTGATACATCTGTGCGAAGATAAGAGGGTTCTTCACCCCAGCAATCATCAGTTGATGAGCCAGTGCGCGTTGGTCTCCAAGGCGGTTCTGATGGTTGGTCATGCAGATAACAACCACCTCTGGATGAGCTTTCAAGCATGCTAAGAACTCCTCGGAAGGTGTTCCAAACTTCAAAACAAGGAACTTCACATCCTTATTAATTGCACTGATGAAAGGCATACCAGTGACAGGAAAGATGGGATAAACGTTCTCCAACGATTGACAACCACTATTGGCAAGATTCATATAGGCATCATAATCGAGGATATACCTTTGCTTCTTCTCTTGTTTCTCTGGTAGTTCGCCTGCACATAGATGTAGTCTGGACTTGGCAACTCGGCTGATGAAACCTCAACAGCAGCTTGTTTAGGGTGACGAGTAGCAATGACAACGGGCACGTTATCGCCTCCTATGTTACCAGCAGGCACTGTCTTACGACGTTCGGGACGCAAGAAATCAAAGCCAGTATAGGCTTCGCCAGGGATAAGAAGATGTTTCTCGTGACGGCGAAGATACCATGCAAGGTACTTGGCAACGGGTATCTCACATTCAGGTTCCTCACTTAATGATACGCGAATGGTGTCTCCTATGCCATCAGCAAGCAATGCGCCAATACCAACAGCACTCTTGATACGACCGTCTTCACCCTCTCCAGCCTCGGTAACACCTAAGTGCAATGGGTAAGTCATGCCCTCCTTCTCCATCTCGGAAACTAATAATCGGACAGAGCGAACCATCACTACGGTATTAGAAGACTTGATGGAGATAACGACATCATGGAAGTTATACTTGCGAAAGATGCGTAGGAACTCCATACAACTTGCCACTATGCCCTCCGGAGTATCGCCATATCGATTGCGAATGCGGTCTGATAAGCTACCATGATTTACTCCTATGCGTACTGCCGTATGGTTTTCTTTACAGATATTGATGAATGGAACGAGTCGATCCTCAATCTTCTTCAACTCCTGCGCATACTCTTCATCAGTATATTCAAGCTTTTTGAATGTTCGAGCAGGGTCCACATAATTACCTGGATTGATACGTACTTTCTCTGCATAGAGCGCTGCTACATCTGCAACATTCGCATTGAAGTGAACGTCGGCACACAGAGGTGTGTTGTAACCAGCAGCTCTCAACCCAGCATTAATATGTTGTAAGTTCTCTGCCTCACGCTTTCCTTGTGTGGTAAGGCGCACGAGTTCGCCCCCAGCATCAATGATTCTTTTGGCTTGAGCCACACTCCCTTCTGTGTCATCAGTGGATGTTGTGGTCATAGATTGTATACGAACTGGATTCTCACCACCGATGTTCAATGCCCCAACATGGGCTACAGTGGTCTTCCTCCTGGCATAGTTAAATAAATCAATCATTGTCTTTTATCTTCTTAATTCATACCCCATCACTCAAAACTCACACTTCTCTCTATGCTTAATAATCGATGATAACAATCATGAAAGATGAGTTTTGAATGATGAGTTACGGCTAATAAAGTTGCTTAGCACTTATACTTATAGTCCTGAATGGCTGCTAGTTCCTTATTAGCCTTCTCTATCTTCTGTCCTAAAGACGCCTTCCAGTTATCAATCTTTTGTGCAATAGCATCGTTACCAAGCGCTATCATCTCTGCAGCAAGTATCGCCGCATTCTGTGCACCATTGACTCCTACGGTTGCAACAGGTATCCCTGGAGGCATTTGAATTATCGATAACATCGCATCGAGACCATCAAGCATACCCTTGATAGGCACTCCGATGACTGGTAATGGGGTTGATGCGGCAATGACACCAGGTAAGGCTGCTGCCATACCAGCACCTGCGATAATTACTTTTACGCCTCTTCCCTTAGCTTCTTTAGCAAAGGTTTCAACGGCATCAGGCGTTCTGTGTGCTGAAAGAGCATTCACTTCGAAAGGAATCTCTTGCTGTTCTAACCACTTACAAGCCTTTTCCATTACTGGTAAGTCGCTTGTCGAACCCATGATAATACTAACTAATGGCTTCATATTTAATTCTTGTTTTAGATGAGTTGATGCTTATCTCGTTTACTTATAAGTTTATAATCGTAAGGAAGGAACTGATGATACCAAGGAAGAAACCCGATGTCACTTGTTCTAAAGAGTGCTGTCTTAGAATCATCCTACTGCTTCCAACCATTCCAGAAACTATCAGTGTAAGACATAGCCACCACATTGGATCAAAGTTATACATCAATGAGAAGGCTATCAAAGAACCTGTTACTCCACCAATAGCTGCCGTGTGTGTTGATATTTCCACCATATATTAATGATGGCACAGAGTATCTGTATGACCAGAGCAACGATGAGTATCGAGGTCAGCATGTGCGGTAGATGAAGTAAGTTCATGATGTAGAAGCACGTAAAATAGCACACAATGGATAATATATAAGGTACTACTCGCTTCTCTTTCTGCCCTAATTGTATAGGAGTCCATCCCTGATACTGACGGTAGAGATGGATAAGAATGGTGGGAAAAAGCACTGTAAAGGCATAAACCAATAGGATATAAGAGAGCTTAGCTTGCCACGGGAACATGCTAAGATAGCTGAAGGTAAAGATAGCAAGAATGCCTACTACGGGTAAGTAAAAGGGTGTGAGCACCATACTCACTACTCTTGCGGTTAATATAATATTCTTTTCATTCATCTCAAATGGTTCTTCTAATACCTTTACAATCATTCTTTTCTAAGCCTTGCAACCGGTAAGCCCAGTTGTTCTCGATACTTAGCAACAGTGCGCCGAGCTATCGGGAAGCCCTTTTCCTTTAGTTGTTTTGCTAATGCGTCATCGCTAAGAGGCTTACTCTTATCCTCTTCCTTGATTAGATCTCGCAGTGCTATCTTGATCTTCCGAGTAGACATTTCCTCGCCATCAGTGGTTGTGTAGCTATCAGAGAAGAAGAACCTAAGTGGGAAAGTGCCCCACTTTGTTTGCGCATACTTGATGTTGCTGACTCGAGAAATCGTCGAGATATCTAGTCCGGTGCGGTCAGCTATATCCTTAAGAATCATTGGCTTCAATTCAGCCTCATCCCCGTCTTGGAAGAATTTACGCTGAATATCAATGATAGCACGCATTGTTACTTGTAGAGTATGGCGTCTTTGCTTCACTGCCTCGATGAATCCTTGTGCCTTATCAACCTTCTCTTTGGCATAAAGCAAGGCTTCCTTCTCTTGTCGATTCATACTCGCTTTATTGTTCCGATAGGCTGCCAGCATCTCATTAAAGCTCGGTGAGACGTGTAACTCAGGTAGATTACCATGATTAAGACTAAGGTAATGGTGCCATCATCCTCTGTTTCGATGATAAAGTCAGGTGTTATCTGTTGTAGGTTACGCCCTTGTGTTTCGCCCATAGACGCTCCCGGCTTTGGATTTAACTTGCGTATCTCCTTTTGCAAGGTCTCCACTTGAAGATCAGAGAGCCCCATTGCAACCTTAATCTTATCCCAATGCTTCTTCGTGAAGCATCGAAATGGCGTGTGAGAACCTGTTTCACATATTGATATAACTGTCCGTTGCGTTGCCACTCGCCGTTTTCAACCTTTCGTTCTACTTGTAGTAACAAACATTCCTGCAAACTTCTGGCACCGATACCAGCTGGGTCAAAGTCCTGCAATAGCTTTAGTACATCCTCAATCTCTTGTGTTGTAGCATCAATACCATGGTAGATTGCAAGTTCATCACTGATGGTGTCCAAGTCTTTCCGCAGTAGTCCATCGTCGTCCAAACTACCAATAAGATACTCCAGAATATCCCTTTGCCGTTCAGTTAGCTCCAGTTCGCCCACTTGCTCATTGAGTTTATCGATAAAGGAAGTGGTATCTCCGTAAACAATCTCCTCATAGTCAGCATTGTTGCGTTGCTGTCTTGAATCGTAAGTCGGCAAGTCGTCATCCGATTGCATACGTTCCAAAGCAGAGTCAAGGGCGTCTTGTCTCTCCTCACGTTCCTGTTGTGAGTCGAAATCATCATCCCTCTCTCTGTTCTACGGAATCGTTTGTATCAATGCTATCAGACTCCTCTCCACCTGCTTCTAACGCTGGGTTATCATCTAACTCGGCGTTCACAGACTCTTCCAGTTCGGTGAGTGGCATCTCTAAGAGCTTCACTTGCAACATTTGTTGCTGTGAGAGACGCTGCACCTGTTGCTGTTTTTGGGTCTGGATCTGTACTTGTTCCTGTGCCATTACTATACCTGAATTACGCTACAAAAGTACTAAAAAAAAGCATGAAAATCACTGGAAGTAATCTTTTAATTGTGCAGCTAGGGCAGAAAGTCTATCTGGGTTATCATTACCATATCGGTTCCATATATCCTGACAAGGCAATAACAGGGGCGTAATCATTAGTTCTTCGCGATTGAGATAAGGGTCACAAACCTGAAAGGCATCCATTACCTCCACCACAGAATGGGCTTTTATCTTCATCAACTTAGCCATTTCGCGTATCTCGGGAGTCTCTTCTACCATCGTGATAGGCGTCAGTCGGAAGTAAAGATCTAATATTATCACGAGCATGAAAGGTCTCAATTCGGTATAACCATCTATTGGAAGGAAGTCATGCTCAAATGTTTCCCTTAGTTGCACACCATTATAAAACTCCTTCGCTTTGCCGAATCCCTTCATTGAACGCAGTTTCTTCACATCCTTATTGAGCTTGCGTGTGTTCTCAGCGTAGGTTTCCCAGATAAGTTGTAACACTGGTGTGTCACGGTGGCGCAGCTTAAATTGCTGTTCATAGAGGCTCTTTGGCGGTATATGAAGTTCCAAACTAAGCTCTACCAACGCATGGGAATACATTGGCTTCATGCCCTCCGGCTTCTTTAAATACAGCTGGAGGAGGAGTAACCAGTAGTCGTCAGACCATAAGGGATGTGTTGCCATATATAGAAAGGAGTATCTTTGTTTTTCGCAAAGATACTCCTTTTTATATTAATAAGCAAATTTTTGCTCACTTCTGATAGCCCTCTTTATTGCTTCGTACCGCCCACTAAGTCATCATTCTTTATACTCCTATCAACTTTCTTCACGTTTGCACGCAGCTTTCCGAAGTTCCATGAGAGGCTAATACCAAACTCTCTTGGCTTACCCCAAGACTTCTCTTGTCCTATAAAGTCTCCTTTCACGGTACGCGTGTTATACTCCTGTCGTTTCGTGAAAGGCATTTTGCTATAAAGTGTAAGGGTAAGTTTATCTTTGAGGAAACGTCTGGTAAGATTGAATACATAGTTGTTCCAGCGTTCTTCATATAGGTAAGGCGTATATACAGGGCGTCCGAATTGCACATAAAGGTTCGCCTCGAAAGTCAATTTCCATGGTAACTTCTGTTCCACATCGAAGTATATATCCCCCCCAACAGCCCCTGTTCTGTATCGCAGGAGAGGGGATGCTGATCCGTGAATAATTAACCGAACCATTCAAACGAAGGCTCGTTCCTGTGAAAGGTTGCCATTGCGTATAAGAAGAGAAACCCAAACTTTTTTTCTTCATAACGTTAGCGTATGTTGCAACAATATCCTGTCCATCAGTGTAACGGGTTCCTGTTATATCGTTATTAGTGAAGGAGTAATAAGGAGTGAAGCTCCATGTCAGTTTCGGAGTGATTAATGTATAGGTCATTTGGAGCTTCTGGTTATGACTACTTCCTAAGTTGGCATTACCATAAGATACATAGTTTGGTGTGCGAACAACAGCTGGATTGAGGTAATGGATACCGGGTCTATTGATGCTTGTACTATAACTGAACTTTAGCGTTTGGGCATCTGTTATCTTGTATTGAACGCTTGCGGAGGGCACCCAGTCATGGAGATTGGCATGGAAACCAGTTGCGCTTCCATCTGGAAACTCGGCTTTCATATAGCTATACTCGTATCTCAAGCCAGCCCGAGCAGACCAATTACCAGCCGTAAAGAGGTAAGACAGATAGGCAGCAGCCACCTGTGTGTTATGCTTAAACTCCTTGTCTTCGTTTGGCATAGAGCCTGTGTAATCTGTACGTGTGTGACTATTATTGTTGCGAAGGATGTATTTAGACCGCTTTCGAGCTTATGCTGTTTACCAAAGGGGCGCACGTAATCTAATTGGAAGGTGTGTTCAGTGAATCGTTCACGTGAGTGTAAGTCACAAGCAGTGTAGTTGAAGGGTGCATTCACAAGGTTACTTAACTCTATGTGATAGGTATTCCTATTTCGTGTAGCAGCCAACATGTAAGACAGTGTGAGCACTTCTCCATCCAAGTGAGTCTTGTGCTGATAGTCTAATCGCCCTCCGATGTTGAAATAAGAGTAGTGAGGTATCGTTGTGGATCTGTCATATTGATAGAGAAGATGGTCGTTCTTGTCCCATCGTTCATAGTTCGATGTAACAGTATTGCCCACCTTATAACCAAAAAGAGAGGCAGATGCTGTCAAGAGATTCAGCGAGTCAAGCTCATAGCTGGCACTGACGTTACCGATATGAACGTTCCCTCTCGTGGCGTGGTGTTTCTTTTCAAGAGACCTCTCACCCGTCTTGAGGTATGTAAACGAGCTTTCTTCCGTCATCTCCGCTTGCTTCCCTGCCTGATAAAAGTCCGTGTAATTGATGGTAGTAGTGAGCTTTCCCACCTGCGTAGTGAGCGATGTTCCAAGTCTAGCAGAGCCGTATGAACTTACATTTGTTTGTATATTGCCTGATAATCCTTGCATGCGTACATTGCTCATCGTTACGATGTTGAGTATAGTTGACGTCCCTTCGGCATCATACTTAGCACCGGGATCGGTGATAACCTCAATCCTCTTGATGGTAGAAGCAGGCATTGCTTTCAGTATTTCTTTGAGACTTTGCCCTGCAAAAGCAGGGTCGGGATGCCCGTTCTTATATACTTTGAAGTTCGTAGAACCTTGTACTTTGATATTGTCCTGACCATCGACAGTGACGAAGGGAACCTTTTTCAGCACCTCTAAAGTGCTCTTCGTCTGTGCCGTCACATCGTCTTTCACGTTGTAAGTCAGCTTGTCAATATCATTCTTAATCAGCTGTTTTTGATGCGTCACAACGACTTCTTTCAACTTTTGCGTCTTCGTTGTGTCACTCTTAGTGGCTTCTTGTGCCGATAAAGGGGTTGTCAAGAAGAGGATTATTGATAGTAGGATGGCGTTTCTTCTCATAATGGTATCCTTTCTAAGATATAGTTAATAATCGGAGACAAAGATATGTTTTTTCTTTCAACTTGTCAATAGTTACTACTTGTTTTTTTACGTTTTTTTACCTTTCCCAACCCCTCCCAAGGAGGGGAGTGCCTAACGGAAGCCAGCAAGGAGACGGCAGGTCGGGGGGTAACGATGCAATGCCTCGTTAGCTGTAACAGCAGGGGTAAAGACAAAGAGACGCCTTCTTTGTTTTGAAGAGGGCGTTTCTTCCATGCGAAGAGGGCGTTTCCTTGATGTGAAGAGACGCCTTTTTGTTTGTAAATAACGCTATTCACTCCCCTCTCCATTCGGAGAGTGGTTGGGGGTGAGGCTTTTTTAGTGTTTTAATCGTTGGTCGTTAAGCGAATTAAAGACCGGTAAATAGCATTAGTATCGAATACTTTTTGTAAATTTGCACATTAGTTATAACAAGTGAAAAGAATGGAATACAACTTCAGAGACATTGAGCAGAAATGGCAACAGAAGTGGGTTGATTTGAAGACTTACAAGGTTGTTGAAGATAAGAATAAACAGAAGTTCTATGTGCTAAACATGTTCCCTTACCCATCTGGGGCAGGCTTACATGTGGGTCACCCGTTGGGTTATATAGCCAGTGATATATATGCTCGCTATAAGAGACTCAATGGTTTTAACGTCTTAAACCCTATGGGTTACGATGCTTATGGGCTCCCCGCAGAGCAGTATGCCATACAGACTGGACAGCACCCAGAGGTTACGACGAAGAAAAACATAGCCCGTTACCGTGAGCAACTGGATAAGATTGGCTTCTCATTCGACTGGGATAGAGAGGTAAGAACGTGTGACCCGCATTACTACCATTGGACTCAATGGGCATTCGAACAGATGTTTAACTCCTATTACGACAATCGTTTGCAGAAGGCGCAGCCTATTTCTCAACTCGTAAAGCACTTTGAAGAGGAGGGAACTCTCAGTCTCGACGTGGCTAAAAGTGAGGAGTTTGTATTCTCAGCACGCGATTGGATGAGTATGGATGAGCATGAGCAACAGGAGAAACTGATGAACTATCGCATTGCTTACTTGGGTGAGACGATGGTGAATTGGTGCCCTGGTTTGGGTACAGTGTTGGCTAATGACGAGGTTGTCAATGGTGTTAGCGAGCGTGGCGGATACCCAGTTGTGCAAAAGCTGATGAAGCAGTGGTGCCTAAGAGTGTCTGCTTATGCCCAGAGACTGTTGGAGGGTTTAGAGAAGATAAACTGGTCTGATTCTATTAAAGAGACCCAGAAGAACTGGATAGGACGCTCGGAAGGAACAGAGGTGGAGTTTAAGTATGTTACTCCAAATGGTTCTGAAGGACAGAAAGAAGGAAAGTTTACCATCTTCACAACGCGTGCTGATACGATGTTTGGCGTCACTTTCATGGTTCTTGCACCAGAGTCTGAACTCGTAACAGAGCTTACCTCGGATGCACAGAAAGCAGAGGTGGAGGATTATCTGGCTTATGTAAAGAAGCGAACAGAGCTTGAACGAATGTCAGATCGTAAGGTGACAGGTGTATTCTCAGGCTCTTATGGTATTAACCCATTCACTGGTGAGCAGCTTCCTATATATGTGTCTGAATACGTACTAGCGGGTTATGGCACTGGAGCAATTATGGCTGTGCCTGCTCATGACAGCCGTGATTATGCCTTCGCAAAGCACTTTAACTTGCCAATCGTACCTCTGATTGAGGGCGCGGACGTGTCGGAAGAGAGCTTCGATGCGAAAGAAGGAATCGTTATTAACTCTCCTGCGGAAGGTAAGGAGGCAGCATTGGAGGGTTTCTCGCTCAATGGGCTTACGGTGAAAGAGGCTATCGCAAAGACAAAGAAGTTTGTTAGTGAGAGAGGAATCGGACGTGTGAAGGTGAATTACCGACTGCGTGATGCCATCTTCTCACGCCAACGCTATTGGGGAGAACCATTTCCTGTCTATTATAAGAAAGGGATGCCTTACATGGTACCAACGGACTGCTTGCCGCTGGAGTTGCCTGAGATAGATAAATATGAGCCTACCGAGAATGGCGAACCACCATTGGGTCGTGCGAAGATGTGGGCTTGGAGCGAGAAAGAAAACAAGGTTGTTGATAAGTCACTAGTAGATGATGAGACCGTATTCCCGCTTGAGTTGAATACAATGCCAGGTTTCGCAGGTAGTTCGGCATACTATCTTCGCTACATGGATCCGCATAATAACGATGCACTTGTGGGTCGCGAGGCTGATGAGTATTGGCAGAATGTGGACTTATATGTGGGTGGTACCGAGCATGCCACAGGTCACTTGATATACAGCCGATTCTGGAATAAGTTCTTATTCGATATTGGTTGCAGTTGTAAAGACGAACCTTATGAGAAGTTAGTGAACCAGGGTATGATTCAAGGACGCTCTAACTTTGTTTATCGAATCAATTCCGATGACCACTCAAAGGCTCCTGTCTTTGTTAGCTTAGGGCTTAAAGACAAGTATGAAACTACTCCTATTCATGTCGATGTGAATATTGTTCATGCTGATGTGCTCGATGTTGAGGCTTTCAAGGCATGGCGTCCTGAATACAAAGATGCCGAGTTTATCTTTGAAGATGGTAGTAAATCGGCTGATAGAACATCGAATGAGAGTGCCGCAGGTAACGCTGTTTACAAGTGTGGTTGGGCGATAGAGAAGATGTCAAAGTCCATGTTCAACGTTGTCAATCCAGATGATATTGTGGAGCAGTATGGCGCTGATACACTTCGTCTCTACGAGATGTTCTTAGGTCCAGTAGAGGCTAGTAAACCTTGGGATACCAATGGTATTGATGGATGTTTCCGCTTCTTAAAGAAGTTCTGGAAGCTTTATCAGCAGGAACTGAACGATGAGGAGCCATCGAAGGAGTCGTTGAAGAGTGTGCACAAGCTCATCAAGAAGGTGACAGGAGACATTGAGCAGTTCTCTTACAACACTGCTATTTCAGCGTTCATGATATGTGTTAATGAGCTAAGTCAGCAGAAGTGCGCTAACAAGGAACTGTTGAAAAAGCTGGTAATTGTCATTGCGCCATTTGCACCACACATGGCAGAAGAGTTGTGGGAGCAGTTGGGTGGTGAGATAAAGAGCGTTTGTGATGCCGCTTGGCCAGCTTGGGACGAGTCTTACCTGGTGGAGAATGAGGTGCAACTGACTGTTTCTTTCAATGGTAAAGCACGTTTCCAAATGACTTTCCCAGCTGATGCTACAAAGGAAGACATCGAGAAGAACGCATTAGCAGACGACCGCAGTAAGCATTACATAGATGGTAAAACGATTGTAAAGATCATCGTTGTACCTCGAAAGATTATCAACATCGTTTGTAAGTAACTAATATCTAAACCAGAGAGGATGTGTGTCTACACTGCACACATTCCCTCTATATACCTTTTAAGACCTATGACTATTAATCAACAGCTTATCCGTTCAGAAGCAAAGGATTATCTCTTTCTTACGATGGGACTGCTTCTTTATGCCGTTGCCTTCACTATCTTCCTCCTTCCTTATGAGATTGTTACGGGTGGAGTAACGGGTATGTCCGCCATTGTTTACTATGCAACTGGATTCAAGATAGAGAACACTTACATGATAATCAACATCTCCCTGTTGGTTGTCGCACTAAAGATTCTGGGCTTCAAGTTTATGATGAAGACCATATATGCTATCTTCGCGCTCTATTTCATGCTGAAGTTTGCACAAGACCTGATGCCTGTTGATGCTCATGGACACTTCATTAAGGTGCTCGGGGAAGGGCAGGATTTCATGTCATTGATTATTGGCTGTTGTATAACTGGTACTGGTCTTGCCATCGTCTTCTTAAATAATGGAAGTACAGGAGGCACTGATATCATCGCAGCATGCGTCAATAAGTATCGTGATATATCGTTAGGACAAGTGTTGATGGGCGTCGATATATTGATAGTAGGTAGTTGTCTCTTCTTCCCGCAGTTTGGTTCTATGGTCGACCGATTGCATAAGATGGTCTTTGGATACTGCACTATGTTCATCGAATGCTTCATGCTTGACCATGTAATGAACATGAGAAGGGAGTCAGTACAGTTCCTTATCTTCTCATGGAAACATGAGGAAATAGCCAAAGCTATCGTCGATGAGACGGAGCACGCCCTTACTATACTCGATGGACACGGTTGGTACACAGGCAATGACATGAAGGTTATATGCTTACTAGCGAAGAAGAACGAGAGTAAAACTATCTTCCGTCTTATCAAGATGGTTGACCCTACAGCCTTCGTAAGCCAGAGTTCGGTTATAGGAGTGTATGGCGAAGGCTTTGATCAGATAAAGATTAAGGCAAAGAAGGATAAGAGGAAGCAGATAGAAAAGCAGATGGAAGCTACTGAAAGGGCTTCAGTAAATAAAGTATAAATGAATTTTTGAGATGAAAATAGTATTTGCAACGAATAATAAACATAAGCTTGAGGAGATCAAGGACATCTTAGGTAAGGACTTTGAGATTGTTTCTTTGGCTGAAATAGGCTGTCATGAGGATATTCCAGAGACGGGTTTAACATTGGAGGAAAATGCTCGCCAAAAGTCAACCTACATCGTTGAGCATTACAATCACGATTGTTTTGCGGATGATACGGGGCTTGAGGTGGATGCTCTCAATGGTGAGCCTGGTGTTCATTCAGCCCGTTATGCTGAGGGAACCGACCACGATAGCGAAGCAAATATGCGTAAGTTGTTATCGAAGATGTCGAATGTTAAGGAGCGTACAGCACGTTTCCGCACGGTTATCTCATTAATCATTAATGGTGTAGAACATCAATTTGAAGGGCGTGTCGAAGGGCGTATTGCAACCGAGAAACATGGTAAAGAAGGCTTCGGATATGACCCTATTTCATCCCAGAAGGCTATGACAAGAGTTTTGCAGAGCTTGGCGAAGAGGTGAAGAATCAGATTTCTCACCGTGCAAGAGCCGTTAAGAAGCTCGCAGAATACCTTTCCTCATCTTGCTAAAGCATTCCTCTACGTGCTATCAATACTCCTTCCTGTTTATAAATGTAGCTGTGTGGCTTTGGTAACAGAGCTACAACGGCAATGTGTGGAGTGTGGTATTGCGTATGAGATCATCGTGGCTGACGATGGGACAATGGCTGATACTACGAATCAGTACATCGTTGAGTGTAACAAAGTCATTGGTCAGTTAGAGGGCGTGCGGTATATTATAAGGCTGGAGAATGTCGGTCGGTCAGCCATTCGCAACTTCCTTTTCTCGCAATCAAAAGGTGATTGTATTCTCTTTATAGATGGTGATTTATCCCTTGATAACCCCGATTTCATTCGTAGATACATGCAAATAGAAGGTGATGTGGTCGTTGGTGGTATCAGAATAGGTGGCAATCCAGAACAATGGAAAGGGAATCTTAGATACAAATATGAGTGTGCTTTCGAACGAAAGAATAGTTTGAGTGATAGACAGAAGAGACCTTTTCAAAGTTTCCGCACTACTAACTTTATGGTAAAAAGAGCGGTCTTTGTCCAACACCCATTTGACGAGAAGCTCACTCATTATGGTTATGAAGATGTATTGTGGGGTAAGGCTCTTGAAGAGAACGGGGTTCAGATAACCCATATTAATAATCCCATAACCCTAACCGACTATGAGAATAACACTTTGTTTATAGATAAGACGGAGGAGTCTTTACGAACTCTTTATGAGTACCAGATGCTATTGAAAGGATATTCTAAGTTGTTAGAAATGAAAGATAGGATGGTACGATTTCATCTAGTGAAGGCTATTCTAATAGTTCATAAATTGTTCGGTGAGAAGGTAAAGATGCTTTGCAAGGCAATAAACCAAGCGTCTTTCTGTTTAATGTATATAAGCTCATGTATTATATAAGCCTTGAGCAGCAAGCAAGATAATATTCATTTCGACAAGAACCCACTATGACAATAAAACGAATTATCCTATCTTTTATCATTCTTATATCCTCTCTCTCTGCCATTGCTGGAGGTATTGGGACATGGAAGTCTTACCTTTCTTATGCCAACATACAATGGGTTGAGCAAGGAGGCAATCGGTTATATGTACTTGCATCTAATGCCCTTTACACCTATAATAAGGCTGATCAAAGTATTCAAACATACGATAAACAGAACGGATTAAGCTCTATTGACATCCGATTCATTGGTTGGAACGAAGTCGCCAAGCGCCTTGTTATTGTCTACGAAGACAATAATATCGACCTAATGGACGCTAAGGGAAACGTTACGAACGTACCCGACTATTACTTAAAGGCTTTGACTTCCGACAAGACTGTCTATAGTATTGATATGAATGGGGCTTATTGCTATCTCTCAATAGGCTTCGGACTTGTCAAACTGAATGTTGGTAAGGCAGAAATAAGCGACAGTTACAACCTCTCCTTTCCGGTTAATTACAGTTATATAGAAGGTTCTTACATCTATGCCGCAAGCCAGTCTAATGGGCTATATCGTGCTCCGTTAACGGCAAACTTGCTCGATAAGAACAACTGGACACGAGTTGGTGGCTATGTGGAAAGACCGAAGACGATAGATGCAAACCTCCTTAATCAAGCGAAAACATTGAGTCCTGGAGGTCCAAAGTATAATGATTTTACCTATATTCAATACCTTAATAACCGCTTATATACTGTTCCTGGTATGTTTAAATCAGGTTATGGAGATTCTAATACACCTGGTGCTGTACAGATTCTACACGATGGTGAGTGGACGAATTATCAAGAGAATCTATCGTTAAAAACGGGCTATGACTATCTAGATAATAATGTTCTTGCAGTCGATCCACGCAATGCTAACCATGTATTTGTTGGTGGAAGGACAGGCTTATACGAGTTCCTTGATGGGCAGTTAAAGACTTATTATAACAAAGACAACAGCTTGTTACAAGGCGCAATGGACCGAGGACGAGAGTTAGGAAACAACTATGTGCTTATTAATGGGCTCTGTTTCGACAATAAAGGAGACCTTTGGATATTAAATAGTCAAGCCTCCAGAGAGAATCTCTTGCGTCTTTCGGCTGATGGACAGATGACTTCTTTCAGTAAGCCAGCCCTTATGAAGGATGGAGTAGGGGGCTCAGTCCTAACAAGTATGGTCTTCGATAACCGCAATAACTTATGGTTCTGTAATGATCACTGGGGCTATCCGGCTTTGTTCTGTTACCAACCAGCAACCGACAAGTTGCTTTCGTTCACTCGATTTGTCAATGAGGATGGTTCTAACTTAGACTTAGTACCCCATAGCGTGACGCCTTTGTCGAATGGAGATGTGTGGGTTACCACTACTATAGGACCACTTCTCTTGTCTCGTTCGGCTATTGATAACCCTGAAACAGCCGTCTTTACGCAGGTAAAAGTGCCCCGTAACGATGGTACCAACCTTGCCGATTATCTTCTGTCAGGCATTGATGTCACCTGTATGGCTATTGATGGAGGGGGCAGAAAATGGTTTGGAACAAAGGCAAATGGTGTTTATCTCATCAGTGCCGATAATATGACACAGGTGAAACACATCCTCTCTTCAAATAGTCCGCTCCTATCGGATAATATCCTTTCTATCGCTATCAACAACGCAACAGGCGAAGTCTTCTTCGGTACGGACAAGGGTTTATGCTCTTACATGAGCGATGCGACGACACCATCCGACCAACCGAGTGAGGATAAAACATACGCTTATCCGAATCCTGTTAAGCCCGGTTATACTGGTTCAATCACCATTGTTGGACTCTCAATGAATGCTGATGTGAAGATTGTCACTACAAATGGTGTACTTGTTGCAGCAGGTACTAGCAATGGTGGTAGCTTTGTTTGGGATGGCAAGGACAAGTTCGGTAAACCCGTTGCATCAGGTGTTTACATGGTTGAAAGTGCTGACGAAGATGGCAACAATGGTGTTGTTTGTAAGGTGGCGATTGTGAGATAGAGAGGAAATATTAGTGAATTTATAATAATCTGACTATAAGGACACTTATAATGGAGGGTTGTCAATAGAGCAAATGATGGTAGAGAGGGAACTTTGGATAGACATGCTGCGAGGTTTCTGTATGTTGGCAATATTGTTAGACCATACTGAAATCTATTATACAGGAGGTAACCTTATTCCTTATGATTGGTATGTTTCGAATGTTCTAATCGTCTTTTTCTTTCTGTCAGGATACCTCATGTACAAACAGCAAGGCTTTTCTTTGAGGCACAAGCTGACTTCGATAGGGCATAGTTTACTTCTTCCTTACTTTCTCTTTACCATAGTTTTGGCACTTCCGAAAGCCTTTGTACATGGTCATAGTATAGACTGGGAGAGTTTATTATTACCTATCTTGACAGGTCGAGCCTCTTGGTTTATAGCTGCCTTGATAGTTTCTGAAGTTGTTTAGCCTTTTCTTGTGGATAACTCGTGGAAAAGTTATACCCTTATTCATTCTCTCTTCTTGTGCTTTTGTTGGTTCGGTACTTTTAACGAAACAATCTACTGATTATCCCTGGTGTATCAACAATGCCTTGCAAGCAGTCCTTTTCCTTTATATCGGATGGTTTTATCAATGTCGAAATGATGTTTTCAACCATATCAACACACCATTATATACGTCATTCCTCTTTATATTTCTTATAGTAATAAAAGGTTATGCAACGTGCAAAGGGGTGCATACGATGATATACCCAATGGGTATAGACTCTTATTTCATCTTCTTCCTTGATATGTTGACGAGCGTTTTCTTACTTGTCAATGTTTGTAAGCAACTGCCAAGGTGCAAGCCTTTAGAGTGGGTTGGAGCGCATAGTATTGTTTATTATTTCGTCTGTGGAGGTGCTCCCCTTTGCTTATCTTTAGTACTTCAGAAGGTGGGTTTAGGCTATCATGGGGCTTATTATAGTGTACTGATAGCCTATGCTTTGGTCTGCATAGTGGCAAGCTGTATTGTAGCAATCGTCTATCGCTACTTGCCATTTATGCTTGGAAAGCTTCATTAAGTCCTTTCTTTACCTTGTATGAGGCTATAACTGTTATAGACGTATAAACTCACAACAAATGAAGAAACGCCCTTTTGAGGGCAAAGAAAGCCTCTCCTTGATGCAAAGAAAGCCTCTCTTCAAATTGAAGAAAGGCTCTCTTTGTTTTTTAAAGCTGGTTTTCTCTTATTTCTTTAGTTATTAAGAGGGGGTATAGATGAGGCTTAGGATTGGGTGAAAATCTACTTTTTAGGCTCAGACCTCTTATCCTTTACCTTCTTAATCTTTACCTTCCCTTGTAGTATATCTTCGCTTGGGAGATCTATACCGAGGCTGCGGGCACGCTCCAGATTGCGACTCCTTGCCTTACGCTGCGTATCTGCCTTCTGCTTAGTAATTGCTCCAGGCTTCTGTTGATAGAGCGGTAGAAGGCGTGGATTCCACGTTCCTTGCACATCACGTTTCGCCTTGCACTCTATGGATTTGGGGTAGTAATACACCGCCTCAGGCTCTCGCTGCGTTGCATAATCGCCTCCGTCCCACTTGCCGTTATCGTTATCATCGACAATGAGACGCATGTAGTACGTGCCAGGCTTGATGTAGTAGAAGGTCGCCTTATCGTCTTTTGCGATTGTTTCCCTTACTGGTTTATCGCTTTCGTTGAGCAGTTGTACGAGGCAGTTCTTGCCCTTCATACCCTCAAGAGACATCACCAAGGTGCCATACTCATCAACGGAAGGAATGCGAATACCCTGTTTGTACTTCTTAGAAAGCCTCCCGTAGATATCCGTGAAGGCTGCCGAATCAAGCTCCAAGCTGTATTCTTTGCCCGTATCCCACGCACTGACGAGTTGTAACTGACGTGGTTTTCCAGGTTCAGTACCCAACTGGTACTTCGCTCGATACCATGAGCTGTCCACCTTCTCATAGAGTTGTATCTTGGAAGTATCGATCTTCTCTATCGGAGCAGCAATCTCGAAGGATAGATTCTGGTCTGGACTCATCTGCGACGGGACGTTATATTTCACATCAAGAGGCTTTGCTGGCATTGCAGTCTCATACGCTTTCCCACGTTCCTTAGCCTTATCTTGCTTCTTTTTCCACTTGTCGTATTCCTCTTGTTGGCTCTTCAAGCGCTTTGCATAAGGGGTTTTTGCGAGTAGCTCAAGCGTCTCGGTCTGTGGAACAAGCCTCCCCGTGCTGTCCGTCATATTGTAAGTCATCTTCATACGTAGGGTGTCTTGATTGATAAGCGCAGAGTCACGAAGCCAATAAGTAATGGTGTCTTGGTTCATACTTGGCTCTTCCAAGAAGGCATCCTTAGCGTTGAAATTTAGTGGAGTAAGCTGTGGTAGGCTCGCATCTCCATAGCTAAAGAAGAGCGTGAAGTGGTCTGCATCCTTTCTTTCTGCCTTTATGAAGTATCGATCCGTTTGTACTGCTGTGAAGGCAGAGAGCGTTACGTCATCTGGGAGAAAGTGGGTGTAAGGCACCTGCTTAATGTCTTTGATGTGCAAAGAGTCCGTCCACAGCGTGTCTTGTCGTATGTCCGGCTTCCACGAAGGCATGATAACTTCAGGCGTGAAAGCAATCTCCTCACTCTTTTGATTGTACATGTAATTGCCGTCCGCATCCTTTAGTGCATAGATACGATAGTCTCCTTTAGCAACACCACGTACCACAAAGTGTCCCCGACTATCGGTTCTTGAGACGCGCAACATCGGTAGTTTTTGGAAAGCAGTGTCACTCTGATTACTGTAAAGACCCACAAGTATACCCTTGATAGGCTCCAGATTCTCTGCTTCCAACACATAGCCAGATACTTCGAGAGTATCAATATGATCGCCAGTAGAGAAGCTGTAAGTGTAATTACCTAGTGGATTGCCCTCGTTGTTATCGGAGATTGCATCCGAGAAGTCGATAGTGTAGGTTGTATTCGGCTGTAGTTTGTCTTGCAAAGCGACGGAGATATGCTTGCCTTGAGCCTTTATCTCTGGTGCTTCTAGCTGTGGTGGAGACACAACAACCTTCTCTGATGCGTTCTCTAACTTGATGAACTCATCGAAAAAGATGTTCACTTTCTTACTGTTTACATCGGTTGCTCGATCAGAGGGAGAGGCTCCAACGACCTTAGGAGGTGTCTCGTCAAACCATCCACCATCGGGTTGTCCCATCTTAGCACACGACACTAACGATAGGAGAAGGAGGGTTATAAGACTATATGCGAGTGTTATTTTCTTCATATCTTATTGAACTTTTATAGTCGATGAGGGGCTTATGCCGAGCATTCTATGCGGGTATTTACAATCAAGAAGAGCGTATTTACTGGTTCATTGTCAGTAATTCTTCGAGGTTAGAACGGCTGTTTGACAAGCGAGGAATCTTGTGTTGACCACCTAGCTTACCCTTTGTTTTCAGCCAATCATTGAAGAGGTTCTTACGAGCGACAATGATTTCGAGGGGCTGAAGGGTCACATTATGATAGCGTTTAGCCTCATAATCGGAGTTGATCTCTTGTAGTTTGTTATCGAGGATAGTGGCAAACTCTGCAATAGACGCTGGTTCTTTTGCAAACTCAATGAGCCATTGGTGTCGGCACTTAGCCTTTGCATCCATATAAATAGGTGCTGCGGTATAGTCTAATATTTGTGCTCCTGTAGCCTTACAAGCGGCATCAAGTCCCTTTTCAGCATTGTCCATGATGAGTTCCTCACCAAAGGCATTGATGAAATACTTGGTTCTTCCAGTGATAATAAACTTATAAGGACGGGTGGAAGTAAACTGTACTGTGTCGCCAATCTCATATCTCCAAAGACCGCAGGAGGTACTAATCAGCATGGCATAGTTGCGTCCAACCTCTACACCAGATAGTGGAACGATGTTTGGATGCTCGTTTCCAAACTCGTCCATAGGCAAGAACTCGTAGAATACTCCATAATCAAGCATGAGCGACATACTGCTATCTGAAGGGTCATCCTGTATTCCGAAGAACCCTTCCGAGGCGTTATATGTCTCCATATAGTTCATTCCCTGCTTTGTAATAAGCTGTTCGTATTGTTCACGATAAGGTGTGAAAGCAATGCCACCATGGAAGAATACCTCCAAATTAGGCCACACTTCTTCAAGATGTTGTTTACCACTTAGCTCCATGACACGCACTAGTACGGATAGCATCCATGATGGTACTCCAGAGATATTAGTGATGTTTTGCGTAAGAGTCTCACGTGCTATTCGATCGCGTTTCACCTCGAAATCGCTTAGGAGAGCAGTCTCTTTCTTGGGAACACGCACGATATTTGCAAGTGGATTAATATTCTCTATGAGTATTGCACTTAGGTCTCCAACAAGGGAATTGTGCAAGTTGTAATTGGGAGAATGACTACCACCAAGGATCAAACCTTTGCCATTGAAGAGTTTACTCTCAGGGTGATTGCTAAGGTAATAAGCGATTACATCCTTACCTCCTTGGTAATGAATGGTTTGCAATCCTTCGTGAGTTACAGGGATAAACTTACTCTTGTCGTTTGTAGTTCCTGATGACTTAGCATACCATCTAACCACTCCTGGCCATAGAATATCACGTTCTCCATGACGCATTCTATCGATGTCGTCCTTCAGTTCTTCATAGGTATTGACGGGCACGTTATGCACGAAATCATCATAAAGAAGTGATGGTTGAGAACAGATGTTTACGTCCGTATTCTGTATCTTTAGCCCGTTCTATAAGGTATTCCATAACCTCCTGCTGGATAGCTTCACTATCAGTAGTATAGCGTTCTAGCTCCTTGCGACGTGGTTGGAAGTATAGTTTGTTTACTAAACTAGTAAGACTCATTCAAATTTCATTGCTTGATTAAATTGCAAAAGTACGCCAAAAATGCTAGATGTTAAGGCTTTTCTATCTTTTTAACATTGCAATATGCAGTCTAAAAAGTGGTTTGTTCGTGTTTTTCACATTGTTATTAACACGCCATTTAGCCGTTTCTAAGGGTTGGAATGGTTAACAGAAAGTCTCCTAAAGTTCCTCTGAAAGAAGGGATGTAAAGCCCCAATCAATCTCGCAAGTAGGGGAGGAATAGTTAACGGGATAATGTACTGTAAAGAAGGAACGGCTTTCTTCGATTTGAAGAGAGGCTTCCTTTGATGCAAAGAGACGCCCTCTTCAAATCGAAAAGGGCGTCTCTTTGGTTGTCGCTTATTGCATTTTCCCTGTTAGCAATTCCTTGTTAAGATAGTCATAGACGTATCCAGTACTTTGGAAATAAAGCCCTGTTCGGGTGTCTTTGAGCTTTTCGTATGTGTCAGAATTATAGAGAGTATCAACTGCCTCTTGCATATTCATGTCCTTATCAGACATGAGTTTGAGAATGAGGTCACGTGTTATACACTCTATCATATACTTTGTTTCGTTCATAAGCGTTTAAGTAGTTGGATAGCATAAAGGTCTTATATTCTGCCATCTCAAGGGCTTGTTGCTTGTCAGCACTTAGGTAGAAGCCTTTACCAAAGTCCTTGTTTGGTTTGGACTTAGCAAAGTCTATGACCGTTACTATCTGATTGGAACCATGGTATAAGGTCATACTAATGCTCCTCCTTGCCTTTGACAGAATGTTATTAAGTCATTGATAACGTCTCGAAAGCTCTGCGTGTGCATCACACCATAGAACCGATCAATGAGATCAATAGCCTTATATCGTTTCAAATATCTATATGCTTGTTTGTCAGTGAGATTCTTTCTTTTTGCAAACTCACTGATGATAGCAACGAAATATTCCGCTTTGTTCTTTGTTTCTTCCTTATCCATAACTCTGTTTTAAGCTATAAATACTAATGAAAATAACCCTTAATAGAGGATGTTAAGTTTGCTTTTAGCACCATTCTCCTTTGATCCTGAAGAATTGGAAAGAGCCTTAATGTGCTTCTAACCAGTTCTTTCCCCAACCAGCATCAGCTATTAGTGGGACATTGAGGGGATAGGCATTCTGCATCTCTTCGAGGACTATTTTCTCCACCTTCTCACGCTCATCTGGGTAAACAGAGAAGTTGAGTTCGTCATGTACCTGTAGTATCATCTTTGAGCGGATACCCTCTTCTTTGAATCGATTCCATATCCGCACCATAGCAACCTTTATAATGTCTGCCTCTGTCCCTTGTATTGGTGCGTTGATAGCATTGCGCTCATCGAAACCTCGGATGGTACCATTTCGACTGTTGATATTCGGTAGGTAGCGGCGACGATGGAACAGAGTTTCTGCATAACCTTTGCTTCTTGCAAGCTCTTTCGCATGTTCCATGTAGGCTTGAACCTTAGGGAATGTGCGGAAGTAGTCCTGTATCAACGCCCTTGCCTCATTGTTGGGTATCTCCATCCTTTGGGCTAATCCAAAAGTAGTTATACCATATATAATACCAAAGTTAGCCTGCTTAGCCTTCTTTCTCTGTGCGTCCGTCACATCGTCAAGAGCCTCATGCCAGATCTTAGCGGCCGTCGCCCTGTGTATGTCATAACCCTCTCTAAAGGCCTCCATCATATTGTCATCCTCTGATAGATGAGCCATGATTCGCAGTTCAATTTGGCTATAGTCAGCTGAAAAGAACATACATCCTTCCTCTGGAATAAAGCACTTTCTAATCTCTTTCCCATCGTCTGTTCGCACTGGAATATTCTGTAGGTTAGGGTCGCTGGAGGATAGTCTTCCCGTTGCAGTTAACGCCTGGTTGAAGGAGGTGTGGATGTGTCCTGTACGAGAGTTAATCAGTTTTGGTAAGGCTTCTACATAGGTACTTAGCAACTTCTTCATACCTCTGTAGTTCAGTATATTACGTACTATTGGGTGCTTAGACTCGATACTCTGCAACACTTCCTCACTAGTGACATATTGCCCAGTCTTGGTCTTCTTGGGTTTATCCATAATCTGCATCTTACCGAAAAGGATGTCACCTACCTGCTTTGGACTCGATATGTTAAATTCTTCACCAGCCTCTTTAAAGATATCCACTTCATATTGTCTCATACGTTCCGTGAATATCTTTGACGTTTCTTTTAATGCTTCCGTATCAATGCGAACACCGGTAAGTTCCATGTCAGCCAGTACACGAACAAGGGGCATCTCAATGCTCCAGAACAACTCTTCAACATTGAGTTCTTTCAGCTTAGGAGCGAGTACATTCTTTAGACGTAAGGTGATGTCGGCATCCTCTGCGGCATATTCATAAATCTCAGAAGGACTTAAGTCGCGCATATTCTTTGCTTCTTTCCTTTCGAACCAAGCAAGTCTTCAATGTGTATGGTTCGATATCCAAGGAGTGTTTCAGCCATGTAGTCCATGTTGTGACGAAGTTCGGGTTGGATAAGATAGTGTGCTATCATCGTGTCGAACATCGCTCCTTTCAATTCCATCCCATAGTTACTTAGTACCTCATAATCGTACTTGATGTTCTGACCAACCTTTAGAATCGACTCGTTCTCATATACTGGCTTGAATATTGCAACACGTTTCAAGGCTTCTTCGCGATTCTCTGGAATAGGGATGTAAAAGGCTTCCTTTTCCTCAACAGAGAAGCTCAAGCCCACCAACTCAGCACTAATTGCATCGGTAGAAGTGGTTTCTGTGTCTAAACTAAGCGTTTCTTTTGTTAAAAAAAGCTCACATAAGCGATGCAAATCAGCCTCATTATCAACGAGTTGATAGTTGTGTTGGGTCGTTTTAAGGCTCTCAAAACTCTCGTTTTTTGCTTCGCTTGGGTTATCGGGCGCAAATTCTGCAAATAAATCAAGCTGATTTTCGACAACTTTTGACTTCTCTTTGTCTTTGTTAAGAAACTTGTTAATAAGTGTCTTAAACTCTAATTCTTCAAATATCGCACGTAGTTTCTCTTCATCCGGTTGCTGAACTTTCATTTCATCTAGTTCCAACTGTAATGGAACGTCCGTACGGATTGTTGCAAGGAACTTAGAGATTTTGATGTCTTCAACGGCAGCTTCGACCTTATTCCGTAGTTTCCCTTTTATCTCATTGGTATGAGCAAGCATATTATCAATGCTCCCGAATTGATTAATTAACTTCGCTGCAGTCTTCTCACCAACCCCTGGACACCCCGGAAAGTTATCTGCTGTGTCACCCATCAACGCCAGAATGTCTATGACTTGGGCTGGGGTAGGGATTCCATACTTACTTTCTACCTCCTTTTCACTAAGTGTTTCGTAACCTCCGCCATGCTTTGGACGATACATGAAAACGTTTGGTCCGATCAATTGACCATAGTCCTTGTCGGGAGTAAGCATAAATGTATCGATTCCATCGGTGCCGAATCGGGTTGCAACAGTACCTATGATATCATCTGCCTCGAAGCCATCTACCTGTAAGATAGGGATGTGCAATGCCTCTAATATCTGTTTGATTATAGGGACTGAGAGCTTAATGTCCTCCGGCGTTTCCTCCCTTTGCGCCTTATACTGGGGGTATGCATCGTGTCTGAAGGTCTTTCCATGATCAAAAGCAACAGCTATGTGCGTTGGTTTCTCCTTTGTTAACACTTCATTTAAGGTGTTGCAAAACCCCATAATAGCCGATGTATTCAAACCTTTAGAATTAATACGTGGACTGCGAAAGTAGTGCATAATAAGAGCGAAAGATTAGCGCATAAGCGTCGAGAAGGAACAGTTTTGCCATAAAGTAAATATGTAATTTTTAGCTGTAAAAGTACTAAAAATATTCCATAATATGCGATTTATTGACTAAATTTGTATCAAATTTGAAGTCAATAATGGATACCCTTTCACTAATAAAGCAACCGATTGAGACAGAATTAGTCGATTTCATCGACCTTTTTAATCATGCTCTCAACCACGAGGATGGGCTGTTACAGGTGGTTTTGAACCATATTAAGCAGCGCGCAGGAAAGCGTATGCGCCCCATCCTTATCCTCTTGATGGCTAAGAACTTTGGTAAGGTCTCACGTGTAACACAGCATGCTGCAGTTGGTTTAGAGCTCCTTCACACGGCATCACTTGTCCATGATGATGTGGTGGATGAGGCTGCTGAACGTCGAGGGCAGGCTAGTGTGAATGCTGACTACGATAATAAGGTGGCTGTGTTGGTTGGTGATTATGTGCTATCAACGGCACTTTTGCACGTTAGTTATACTCATTCGGAGATGATAGTACGCCGTTTAGCTGAATTGGGGCGCACTTTAAGTGATGGAGAAATACTCCAGTTAGCTAATATACAGAATAAAGAAGTAACAGAAGAGGTATACTATAAGATTATAGAACGTAAGACTGCGGCTCTCTTCGAGACCTGTGCTGCGATTGGAGCAGAGTCTGCTGGCGCTACAGAAGAGCAGGTTGAGGCAGCAAGACTATTCGGTAAAAACCTCGGAATAGTGTTTCAAATCCGTGATGATATCTTCGATTACTATGATTCGGAGGTTGAGATTGGTAAGCCAACAGGCAATGATTTTGCAGAAGGTAAGCTCACTTTGCCCATCATATATGCGTTGAATGCAACGCAAGATGAGGACATGATGAGGTTAGTTCATAAGGTGAAAGCACATAATGTGACGCATGAAGAAGTCGAGACCTTGGTTCGGTTTGCAAAAGAAAATGGTGGAATAGAATATGCGGAACGTCGTATGTGGGACTTCCATGCCGAGGCACAGCGATTTATCGATCAATATGTTATCGATGAGAATATACGTACCTCTTTGCAAACCTACCTTGATTATGTCATCAAAAGAAAGAAATAATGATTGGTTAGAGTAGGTTGATAGCAATATAAATAATACTTATTAAGCTTACAAATAAGCTGTTTTACTAGTTATAAAGACTCCCTTCTTCAATGGATATAACAATTAGTTATCTTGAAGAAGGGCGTTTGGCATTTTGAAAAATAATTTATTTATAAAATGATAATAGATTAATAATACTAAATTAATAATCTATTTTTAAAATCACAAAAAGCCTTTTTCTAGTTTTAGGGAATGTTTTCTCTGATAAAGGTAAGTGTTTCTTGCTGTTTAAAGAAGCGTTTTCTCTTATGGTATAGATGTATGGATGAAATAGAGAAATGGGTTACAATGAAAAATCCCCACGCCTTTTATGAAAGGGTGGGGACGTTATATGTTATGCTGTCAGTCTAGAAGAACTTGGTCTCTGAACCGATGATCTCACTAAGAAGAAGGTTTGTCAATCGACTTGTACCCATCCTAAACCAATAATTAGTAAGCCATTTCGCCTAGAACCTCTTTAACTATAGTGTAGTAGATAACAGCGTCCATGACTGTATTAATGCCTCCTGCGGGCTTTAAACCAATCTGTATACCCGTCTTCTTGTGGTACTCCTTGATGGCTTGACAGAGCACGTAAACGGACTCGGGAGTAGCACTAATCTTCTCTTTACCCGTACTTGTCTTTAGATAGTCAGCCCCGGCGTACATAGCGAGGACTGCTGCTGTCTTGATATCGCGCGCATTGCGGAGGTCGCCAGTCTCTAGGATTACCTTCATAGGAACGTCCCCACAGGTCTGTTTCAGTTCTCCGATGGTATCACAAACTCCCTCATAATCACCAGAAAGGAACTTACCTACAGGCATGACAATGTCTATCTGCGTTGCACCATCCTTTATTGCAAGTGCTGTCTCAATGGTTTTTACCTCAAGAAGAGCCTGTGATGAAGGGAAGTTACCCGTTACGTTGGTAATGTCGACACCATCTACTTCAAGGCTATCAGCGATTAATTTGGTGAAACAAGGGTATGCACAGACAGCTGCAACATGTGGAAGATCAGGGTATTCACTATCGAATTTGTTGACTTTCTCTACCATTGCGAGTACTTTCTCTTCGGTATCTGCAGTGCTGAGTGTGGTTAGTTCGACGCTACCAAGCAAGAATTTCTTTACTTCTGGATTATCATTCTCTGATACTTTCTCTGCTATAATCTTTGTTACTGCGGCCTTTACATCCTCATCAGTAATGTTGAGGTCGTATTGTTCTAAAGCCTGATCGTACTCACTCTTCTCTACAATTCCATTCGCTTTCTGCGCTTGGATATCCTTTGAAACGGTGTCTTTAATGATTCCCATATTATTATTTTATAATTGTAATGTAGATGTTTTATTTATTAGTTAGAAGTTTGTTTTATTCTTGATTATCAGTAAGTTTTGGGTTGTTCTTATGTCTGTCTCTGTCACGTGACGTCTTCTTCTCAAAGCTGCGTTGTAGTTCTTCTGTGAGATTAACGCCTGTTTGGTTTGCAAGACAGAGTAGAACCCACAAAACATCAGCCATTTCCTCTCCTAGGTTGGGCTTTTCTCCTTGCTTAAAGCTTTGGTCTCCATAGCTTCGAGCTATGACTCTTGCCAGTTCTCCGACCTCTTCTGTAAGACAAGCCATATTTGTTAGTTCGCTAAAATAGCGTACTCCATACTGTTTAATCCACTTATCTACAGCCTCTTGTGCCTCTTGTATTGTCATTATTCTTTGTTTAGTATCCATACAAATGGTTACTGGCCCATCATTTAATAGGTTTACTTTCATGTCGGAACCGAACTCTCCCGTACTAATAGGCTTTCCTAATGCTTCGCTTAAGGTCTTGCAGAAGTAATCGTAGAGCGGAATTGATAGCTCATGAGGGGCTGCGTGTATCCAACTGGGTCGGTTTCCTTTCTTGTAACTAGCCATGAGTGTGAACTGAGATACAACTAGGATCTCGCCTTTGATGTCCATAATACTACGATTCATTATACCTTGTTCATCATTGAAAATACGAAGTCCTATAACCTTATTCACCAACCAGTTAGCATCCTCTTCAGTATCTTCTTTGCCAATACCAAGCAAGATAAGCAGTCCTGCTTGTATGCTGGACTTCACCTGTTGACCAATGGTTACGGATGCTTGAGCCACTCTTTGTATCACAATTCTCATACGGCAAATGTACAATATTTATTTGGTTCTCTGCTTATTCAGCGTGGAAATAATTGTAGATAATGCTAGCTTTGCTTGCACCTATTATATTCGCAAGTGATTGAATATCAGCTTCTTTTATGTTATTTACACTCTTCAGTTTCTTTAATAACATGTCCTTTGTCTTCGGACCAATGCCTTTTATATCGTCTAACTCGCTGTGTAACTGATGTTTAGAGCGTTTACTGCGATGAAAAGAGATTGCATATCGATGCACTTCGTCCTGTATTTGTGTGAGAACTCGGAATAGTTCACTCTTCACGTTGAGTGCTACTACTTGCTGTGGGAAGCCAAAGAGGAGTTCGTTTGTGCGGTGTTTATCATCCTTGGCAAGCCCGGCAATAGGGATTTTGAGGTGTAATTCATCTTCAATAACCTCTCTTACCACTTCCATTTGACCCTTACCACCATCTGTAATGATGAGGTCGGGGAGGGGAGAACCTTCTTCTTGCATACGTGTATAACGTCTTCTAACGACCTCCTGCATGCTTGCATAATCATCAGGACCAACCACTGTCTTTATGTTATATTTACGATAATCCTTTTTGGAAGGCTTCATGCCCTTATAAACAATACATCCCGCAACAGCATCAGAACCAGAGATATTGGAGTTATCAAAGCATTCTATTTGATAAGGAAGCTTTGGTAATTTAAGTTTCTCTTGCAGTTCTCGCATTAAGCGAGTCTGTTTCTGCTGTGGATTTAGCTTTTCCGATTGTTTTAATCGATCGAATTTATATTGCTTGGCATTCATCTCTGATAGTTCTAGAAGGTGCCATTTATCACCCCGTTTAGGTATGACGAACTCTGCTTCTTTTATCCTAAAATCAAGTTCAAAAGGTACTATTATCTCCTTAGCGGTGCTTTTGAAGCGTTCGCGAATCTCTAAAATAGCCACGTTCAAGAGCTCTTCATCGGTTTCATCGAGCTTTCTCTTGTATTCATAAGTGAAACTTTGATTGATTGCGCCATTCTTAACATGAATGTAATTAACAAATGCGTTCTTTCTTGTATCATCATCCACGATTGTGAAAACATCGACATCTGTGATAGTATAATTGACTATTTCACTCTTTGCTGCAAAGTTTTCGAGAGCAAGATAGCGCTGTTTACAGAGTTCTGCATCCTCAAACTTCAGTTCTTCTGCATATTTCTGCATTTTTAATTTGAGCATTTGCTGTACGTTACGAGTGTTTCCTTTTAATATTTCTCGTGCTTGCTTGATCGCTTCTTGATAGTCTTCATAGCTCTGTTTGTTGATACATGGGGCACCACAGTTATGTATATGGTATTCTAAGCAAGGCTTATATTTGCCCTGTTCTATGCCCTCTTTTGTGATTGGATAGCGACATGTACGTGGTTTATAAACCTTTTTTATAATCTCTAAAATGGCATTCATACTACCAATATGGCTGTAAGGGCCATAGAATGTGCCATAATGCTTATTAATTGTACGCGTCTTGAATATTCGTGAAAAATATTCGTTTGTTACACAGATGCTCGGATAAGTCTTCCCGTCCTTAAGTAATACGTTATACTTTGGTTTGTATTGTTTGATGAGTTGATTCTCGATTAGTAAGGCATCTTCTTCTGTATTGACGACAGTGTAAGTTATATCATGTATTTTAGAAACAAGTACCTTTGTTTTGAATCTATCTACCTCTTTGTGGAAATAAGATGATACACGGTTCTTAAGGTTCTTCGCCTTCCCTACATAGATAATTGTATGTTCTGAATCATAGAATTGATAGGTTCCGGGCTTCTCCGGGAGGCTCGAAACAATACTCTTTAAATATGATAGTCGCTTCAAGTTATCTTCTTTATTCATTTTGTGTAACTGCTTTGTTTAAAGGTCTTTTAGTCTGTTTTGTTTCACGTGGAACGTTAACTATACTACGTGTGTCGTATTTGCTTTATAAGGACAGAACTTGTTCTTTTGTTTTGCTTGTTGCTTATTAGACGTAATAATGATTCCTGAAATAGAAAAGGAGCAATCCTCTTAACTGGATAGCTCCTTTCTTTTCTTTACTAACTAGATGATTCTTGATTGATTAGAATTGGAGCAAAGATGTGATTTCTATATCTTTGTCGAATTGTTTTCGGCTATCAGGAAATTCGCTATGGAGTTCGATAATGAAGTTACAATACACCTTTTTAGGATTGAACTTCTTAACAAGGTCACATGCAGCTTTCATCGTTCCACCAGTTGCAAGGAGGTCATCATGGAGCAAAACGACGTCATTCTCGTTAATAGCATCCTTATGAATCTCGATCGTGTCTACACCATATTCCTTCTGATAACTTTCCTGAATGGTCTCACAAGGAAGCTTACCAGGCTTACGGCAAAGCACGATACCTGCACCCAAACGGGTGGCAACGGCAGAAGACATGACGAAGCCACGACTCTCAATACCCACAATCTTGGTCACACCCTTACCTTTGTAGAGGTCAACCATTTTGTCAGTAATTTCCTGAAGAGCTTCAGGTGACTTGAATAGGGTAGTCACATCACGGAAGTTAACACCCTTAATAGGCCAATCCGGGATACATCTCAGGTTGTCTAATAATAGTTTTTTATTCATTTTCAGATTGTTATATTGTTTTGTTTTATTCTATTGTTTCACGTGAAACAGGCGTCTTTTTAACCTTTAGGCGTGCTCCTTTTATCCACGTGTTAGGACTTATTTGTCCAAAGAAAGTTATCTTCCCATGAGGACAAGCAGCACATTAATGTCGCTTGGGCTCACCCCTGGAATACGACTTGCTTGTGCGAGCGTCTCCGGTTGAATCTGTTCTAACTTCTGACGGCACTCCGTTGAGAGGTCGTGTAGCTCACTATACTTGAAGTGTCCTTTGATTTTAATGTCTTCAAGACGACGCATTTTCTCAGCAAATACACGTTCACGATCGATATAGCCTTTGTACTTTAGCTTGATTTCAGCAGCCTCAGCAATCTCTTCTTTACGGTTAGGCGAAGCCTCAATTGCCTCTTTAAGGCTTGGAATAACAGCCGAAAGGTTCTCAAAATTGACCTGTGGTCGTGCCACAAGGTCAACTATCTTCGTTGCTCCCTTGATAGGAGATGTACCCAAATGTTCCAAGAAACCGTTTACAACATCAGGCTTAACAGAAGTGTTGTTACAGAAATCAAGAATACGATTGATATGCTCCTTCTTCTGCATCCACCAGTCATAACGATCCTGCTTAGCTATACCTATATTATAAGCACGCTCCGTCAGACGTGCATCCGCATCGTCTTGGCGCAAGAGAATGCGGTATTCTGCACGCGAAGTGAACATACGATAAGGTTCGTCAACACCCTTTGTTGTAAGGTCATCAATCAAAACACCGATGTAACTTTCGTCTCTATTCATCACGAAAGGATCCTTACCCGCACAGAGTAGGGCAGCATTGATACCCGCCACTAAGCCTTGTCCGCCAGCTTCCTCGTATCCAGTCGTACCGTTCACCTGCCCAGCAAAGAACAAACCCTCGATTACTTTCGACTCCAAAGACTGCTTTAGTTGTGTTGGATCAAAGTAATCATACTCGATAGCATAGCCAGGACGATAGATCTTAGCGTCACGCAGGGCAGGAATCTTATGTATAGCATCCAACTGTACCTCCCAAGGCATACTTGAAGAAAGCCATTCAGATACATCTCATTCGTGTCAACGCCCTCTGGTTCAAGGAAGAGCGGGTGGCTATTCTTGTCAGGGAAGGTGACGAGTTTCGTCTCAATCGAAGGACAATAGCGTGGACCTGTACTCTGAATCTGCCCATTGAATAGGGGAGAATCAGCCACTCCACGTCGCAACACCTCATGTGCTTCCTCGTTCGTGTTACACGTCCAGCATGGCAATTGTGGTAGATGGCGATGCGGGACCATGGAAAGAGAACTGATGATAATCCGTCTCTCCCGGTTGTGGTTCCATCTCATCAAAGTGAACCGAACGGCGGTCTATACGCACAGGAGTACCCGTCTTCATGCGATCGGCACGAATACCGTGGCGTGTAATGCTCTCTGTAAAGTTGTGAACCGCAGGCTCTGCACATCGTCCACCCTCCACCTTTCGCTTACCAATATGCATCAGTCCGTTAAGGAAGGTTCCCGCAGTGATAACCACTGTACGTGCATAGATATCAATACCCCATATCGTTTTGATACCCAATACCTTACCATTCTCTACCAACAACTCGTCGGCTTGATCCTGAAAGATGTCGAGGTTGTCTGTATGGTCGAGTATTGTGCGCCATTCCCAGATAAATTTACCACGGTCACACTGCGCTCGTGGACTCCAAACGGCAGGTCCCTTTGATCGGTTCAGCATACGAAACTGAATCGCTGTGGCATCGGTAACCAGTCCCATATAGCCTCCAAGAGCGTCTATCTCTCTGACTATCTGACCTTTGGCTATACCTCCGACGGCAGGATTACAGCTCATCTGACCGATTTTATTCATATCCATTGTTACCAAACAAGTGTTCGCACCCAAGTTGGCAGCTGCTGTAGCAGCCTCACAACCTGCGTGTCCACCGCCGATAACAAGTACATCATACTTGAATTTCATCGTCTTTTTACAAAAGTATAGGGGCATAATACCCCTAATTTATACCGACACAAAATTAAGAAATAAAATCGAATTATACCTATATAATAGAAAGAAAAGTTCCTCTCTTAATTTCCCTTTTCTCTTAGTTTAGTAGCCAGGTGATGCCCAACCCAATATTACTATATCGTGAGAACTCGTTGAAAGATATGTCGTAGAAAGTGTTTAAGTGCAGTCGTGGTGAAACCTTATAATCCAATCCGACTTCACTCATAAAGTTGAAGTGGCTGTCTTGTCCTGGTTTAGCCCAATCGTCCTGTCGTTTAGAGTTATATCTATTATAGCTCTCAACGAAGAAACTCCATTTCTCTGACGGTTGATAAGTGAGGTTAGCACCAAAGAAAAGGTCGGGACTTTCCGTATCTCCGTTCCATTCTCCTCCCAAGTCATAGCCTAAGGTGAACTTACTACTCAGCTCATTTTCGAACAAGAGGTGAGCTTGAAAGCCCAAATGCTTGGGTAGATAGTGTGCGTTACTACCGCCAGGGATGAGCATCGTACCCATAAAAGCAACCTTAGGAAGTATCTTTCCACCCTCATAAACCTTGATTTTCGTACCAATAGCGGCATTCGCAATACCCCCAAAATTCCCTTCAGGCGTATGGGTTATACATTCATCAATCTGTAGTCTTACCTCTGCCTGTGGAGTCAGTCCAAGACGAAACATAGATGTATTGATTGTGAAAGTATGTGCGTGTTCACCGTTTCTTTTGTCCCATTCAAGTCCGACACCCGTTTCCCAGGCAATCTTTCCTTGTGGCATAATCCCGACGCCCGTCGTAGCACCAGGCGCATCTGGCGAATAATCTTCAGTGTCTTGTGCCATTGAATGAACAGAAACGAACGTAAGGAGAGATAGGCATAGCGTTCTCCTTAAACCACTTCTAAGATAGGCTATCATAGTCTTCTTACTTGTTGATAATGTTTTAGTTTGTTTAATTGTGGATTACAGTCCCTTATCCGTAATATTATCTTTTTACGCTTATCTTCAAATAGGAGAATGTCATATCAGCTACAAAGATACGCATTAATCGTTTGAAAATGCGTATTTTATGGTTAAAGTCTTCTTTATCTGCCAAAACCAATGGCGTTTTGCTATCTTTTTTACGACTAATAGCTACCCATTCCACCCCTTTCTATCATCGTACTGATACTCCGCACATATCGTGCTAACGGCTCGCACGTGTGGTGCGGAGGCTCCACACCCTATAAAGAGAGGCTCGTGTCGATAGATGAAATTCCACTTGTAAAAAGCAGTTGATGCTTCATAGTTATACAGGTTTGTATTCTTTGTTTATAAAGATAATATGTACCTTTGCATGTTCGGAGATAAAAACAGACCAATGAAGCTAAGTAATAAGATAGAAGAAGGAAACGAAGAACGCACAGCCTTAGGTATTCTGCTCACGATAAGTTTTTGTCATCTTTTAGACGACACGATGCACTCCATGCTACCAGCTATCTATCCGATGTTGAAAAGTGAGTTTGGATTATCCTTCTTTCAGGTGGGTATCATAACGTTAGTACTACAGTTAACCTCCTCCATCATCCAACCCTTCGTCGGACTCTATGCCGACAAGCATCATGGTTGGTGGCAGTTACCAGTGAGTATGGTGTTCACGCTCATCGGTATCTTTATGCTTTCGTATGCCGATAGTTTCCTTGTTATCTTAGTCTCTGTGTCGTTGTTTGGCTTAGGCTCATCTATCTTCCACCCACAAGGGTCGCAAGTAGCGCAGCAAGCCTCTGGTGGACGCAATGGTTTAGCACAGAGTTTTTCCAGGTAGGAGGCAATGGTGGCTTTGCAGCAGGACCATTGTTTGCAGCCCTGATAGTGATACCAGTCGGCTTGAGTGGTGTACGCTGGTTTGCGTTTATAGCCCTTCTTTTAGCCGTTATACTGATTTATATAGGAAAATGGCATGTAAAACAATTAAAGGTCGTTCGTAAACGCAGTAGGGCACGATGGACAACAGCGAAAGCATATACGCGTAATCAGATTTATGGTTTTGTGTTTATCCTCTTCGTATTGATGTTCTCCAAGAACTTTTATACAGAGAGTATGGTCAGCTATTTTACCTTCTTTCTGATAGAGAAGTTCGGGGTATCTATTCAAACATCCCAACTCTGCCTGTTTGTTTTCTTAGCAGCAGAAGTTGTCGGAACCCTTCTTGGAGGCTGGATAGGCGACCGCTACGGACGTAAATACGTGATATGGTTCTCTATCTTTGGTGCAGCACCCTTCACAATCATGCTCCCTTACGTGGGTAGTCTTGCTGGGACAATCATCTTGTCAGCCATCATCGGACTCATTATAGCATCAGCCTTCTCAGCAATATTGGTCTATGCGACCGACCTTATGCCCAATCATGTAGGTACGATAGCCGGAATCTTCTATGGACTTTCATTTGGTCTTGGTGGACTTGGAAGTACCTTCTTTGGTTGGTTAGCCGATCAGACGAGTATTCTCTTTATCTTTAAAGTTAGCACATTACTCCCATTGTTAGGTATTATAGCCGTCTATTTGCCAAAGATGAAGCGTGAGTAAGGCCCACAGCTATCAAGAAAATAAGGTACATTTATTGGTCTATTGTCATTCCAATCATTCTTTTTACAGTTATAAAATGCTATCTGTAAGTCCTTAATATAGAATGTTAAGGATGAAAACAACTTACATTAATGATACCTGAAGTATTTTAGGTGCAGTAGAGATGAGGGCATAATCAATTTCAAATAGTTCTGTTGTGGAACTAAAATACATGATAATATCATCCAATATAGCAACCGAATAAACAAGTATCAGTGCCAAGATGACAATTTCAAACGCACCACAATAACTAACTCTCATGCCCTTCTATTCCCTTCAAATAGCGTGTAATCTAATGTGATGAGCGTTATTTACAATGATACAGACCCTTTTATTCCAATTAATTCCTTATCTTTGTAGCATAAATCAAATATATTACGCAATAACATTCATACATGCTTGTCCGTGTTGATAGAGGGCAGGCAGGAATCTAAACATTAAAAACCTACATGATTAAAAAGAAACTTTTAGTTACATTTGTAGTAGGGCTATGTGCCTTAACTGCGGCTCATGCGCAGGATAATGAGTTCGATTTAGGTAGTCAGCGTTCGGAGATTCAGTTGGTAAATCCCGTTCCTGGCAATCGAATTGACCATCACGGACTCGTTATTAACCCAACTCCTCGTTCGTTGAAGATGATGAATGGTGAGACAATCGACGTCAGTAATGGTGTTCAACTCATCAATCCTGTTACGAACAAGAAGGTCAAGAGCATTGATTATCAGCCCGACCTCAACTTCATTCCATTGGTTAAGAAGGGGCTACCTCTGCGTATCGAGTTAGTGAAAAATATTGCCCAATTCACAAAGGATATGGCTGGCGTAGCTGCAACTAATGGTGCTTACGTGTTGAAGATAACTAAGAATGGAATCAACATACAGGCTGAGAACGATCTAGGAATATACTATGCCATCCAGACCTTGCGCCAGATGATGGAGAGCCCAGCCGTTGAGATGGGTAAAAAACTCCCTTGTTTGGAGATCACCGACAGCCCCGTATTCCCTTATCGTGGCGTTGTTGAGGGCTTTTATGGTACACCATGGTTACACGCCGTGCGCCTTTCTTTGATTGATTTCTATGGCAAATACAAGCTCAATACCTATATCTATGGCCCGAAGGACGACCCTTATCACAGCTCACCTAACTGGCGTTTGCCTTATCCCGAACGTGAGCAAAAGAACATCAAAGAGCTTGTTGACGCTTGTAAACGGAATCGTGTAGACTTCGTTTGGGCTATTCATCCGGGCAAGGATATTAAGTGGAACGAGGAAGATTATCAGAATCTTGTGCATAAGTTCGACCTTATGTATGCGGATGGTGTGCGTTCGTTCGCTATCTTCTTCGATGATATTGAGGGCGAAGGAACCAATCCTAACAAGCAAGTTGAGCTTTTAAACCGCTTGACTAAGGAGTTTGTAAAAGCGAAGGGCGACGTTTCCCCATTGATTATCTGCCCTACTGACTACTCCAAACTATGGGCAAAACCAGGTGAGGATGGTCCGTTGAGCATTTATGGAAAGACCCTTGATCCATCCGTGAGAGTGTTTTGGACAGGCGATGTAGTGTGCAGTGACGTTACAAAGAGCACCCTTGATTGGGTAAACAGCCGTATCAAACGACCCGCATTCTTCTGGTGGAACTATGCAGTTACCGACTATGTGCGCAACTTAATACTGCAAGGTCCGGTCTACGGATTGGACACCTCGCTCACAGCTAATGATATGTGCGGCCTCGTCAGCAACCCAATGGAACACGGCGAAGCCTCTAAGTTGTCCCTATATAGCGTTGCCGACTACACGTGGAATCCGTCTGCTTATAATGCAATAGATAGTTGGGAACGTGGATTAGAGGTCATGATGCCACGCGCAAAGGCTGCTTATCGCACCTTCGCCATCCATTCTGCCGATACAGAAACAGGCTATCGTCGTGACGAATCATGGGAGACTGAACCCTTCCGATTGGCTGATTACTCCAAAGAAAAGCGTGATAAGCTCTATCAAGAGTTCCAACGTGTGGCAGAGGCACCAGCTACTATCGAGGCAGGATGCACCGATTCGCTATTGCTCAAAGAGTTGAAACCATGGCTTGTAGAGTTTGGTAAGCTCGGAGAAAGGGGCAAGAAGGCGATCGAACTCATGGATCTCTATCGTTCAGGTGACGCTGGAAAGTTCTGGAAAGAGTATGTGAATAGTGGTATGACTGCGGCAGATAAGCAGGCATACGAGGCTCATAAGTCGGGAACAATGAAGTTACAACCCTTCTACGAGCACGCTATGTCCGACCTAGGCGATGCTTTTTACGAGCAGCAATCAGGTCAGAAAGCATTTACCTTGCGTGGGATTGGCTCTTACAAAAGCCTTGGTACTACCCAAAGTAAATTGATGTTAGATGGTGACAGCACCACTTTCTACACCTCAGGAGAGAGCCAGAAGGCTGGAGACTGGATGGGTGTCGCCCTCCCAGAACCTATGTCTTTGCGTGAGATACACGTACTTCAAGGTAGAAACTCTAAGGATGATTGCGACTTCTACGACCATGCTGCGTTGGAGTATTCCGTTGATGGCAAGACATGGAAGCCGCTTTTGAGTGATATGCACAACCAGTATGACATCCAGTGGAAGTCTGATAGTCCTATTGAAGCACGCTTTATTCGTTTGCGTCGACTCGATTCTGATCGTAAGAACTGGGCTTCTATTCGTTCGTTCGTAGTCACTCCTGTGGGGGCTGCTGATACAGCAACTGATGCGCTCCAGTTGGCGTTCGACCATCGTCCAGAGACTTCTTTCCATAGCACTGGCAGCCTTTCTTTCGAGGTTCCGAGCGGTATTACGGCTTATACCTTCCTACTTTCATTGCCAACGAACGAGCCAGTTTGCTTGCGACAATACGACAAGCACGGTCGCTTGAAGGCGGAGATAAAGACCAACGAGCCGTTCTTCACTGCTAAAGTTGATAAGAAGGTGACCCGTATGGAATTAGTTGGTAAGGCTGATGTCTACGAGATTATACCTAAGAAATAAGTTCATTCTTTATACGTTTTATCGCCCTTCTGCGATAGAACTAAAGTCAAAAACAGGGATACACCAGCGTGTATCCCTGTTTTGTTGATGATATTCTCCCTTGCTTAAAGCCTATCGTTCTCTATGAGTTCAGTACATTCCAGATTATTACAAAAGGCTTGTAATGGTTCTCCAAGTGCTTTGTAATGGTTCTCCAAAGCACTTGTAATAATCTGGAATGATGTTTTCTGTTATTTTAAAAACGTTTTTTGTCCAAAGAAAAGACGGGAGAGTCCAATCTTATCCATCATCCCATGTGATGGCAAAAGAGCCCGTTATGGCAAAGAAAACGCTTATGAGAAGGAATAACATGCCCGTTGGTTCTATCTTAATCAGTAGGTTTTGATAGTACTTGGCAAGCATGGTGAAGATGGGAGAAAATAGCAATAAGGGGAAGGTATTGCGCCCAACAAAGAGCATGATACGGCGTAATTGCGTTGGAATTCGTAGGCGATAGAGCCACAATAACGTACAGATTACGAGGTAGACGATGCACACACCGCCGTATGAAGCACGATTATAATTGTTGTCATCGAGGCTAATTATGATCAAGAGAATGATGATCCACCATTGAGTTGGGAAACTTTTGCGGAAGTCTCCAACCCCTTGTCGGATGATGACACCGCCAAGGAAGTAGGCAGCATTAGCCACTGAGAGGAGTTGACAACCATGGGATAGGAGCCAAAGAAACAGGGTTAGGAGGATAGTTCGACTATCCAGAGTTGTTGAGGCTGGTTAAGTGTGTTGATGAAGTTTGCTATTTTACCCTTTTTAGAGCCTTCTCTCGGCTTTAAATCCACATTGGTTGTATCTATATCACTCGTCTTGAAAACTCGTCCTGACGGCGTTTTAAATGCCAAATAATAGGACAATCCACATAGAATTAACGTGTGTAAGTACCAATAAGGACCTATTGGATGTAGGAAGATATGGTCTAAGAGGATGGCAGGCGTTAGATGATTGATGTGTTCCCGAATGGGTAGGAGTGATGCCATTAACGTGTAACTCGATTCCATAATGGCGTAAGGAATGAATATCCAAAGGAGCGTTTTGCCTAAAGCCGACCATGATTTGCGCACGTTAAAGAGGTAACCAGAGACTAAGAGAAAGCCTGGCATGTGAAAAGTATATACATATTGCTTGGCAACGGGATAGGTGTTACCGATGTAAACAAGGTGGAATGCAATCATTAAAGTTATGAAAACGCATTTGAGGAAGTCGAGTTCTTCCACCCTGGGCTTGGCTTTGTGTAATTGAATTATCATTTGCGCAAAGTTATGAAAAAGGTTGAGAATGACAAAGAAGAGCGTCGGTTTTCCTGTAAGAGAGATTTTTCTTGTGGCTTTATACGATACGAAGAGAAGGGCAGTTGTTGCTTTGTTTGAGGATAGATAAAAGGAAAGTGGATGTGTCGAAACCCTTGTTTTGACGCATCCACCTAATTTGTTTGTATGTGTTCAATAGACTTTATCGCCTAGAGAAACGCATGAAATTTACTTTACTTGATATGCTCTTCCGAGTGAAGCATGTGCTCTGGAGAGAGAATCGCATCCAACTTCTCCTTAGAAAGAATATTGTGTTTGAGGACGAGATCATAAACAGAACCACCAGTCTCGAGGGCTTCCTTGGCAATCTTTGTGCTGTTCTTGTAACCGATGTAAGGGTTCAAAGCGGTTACAATACCGATAGAATGCTTCACCATCTCTAGGCATCTTTCCTTGTTCACTGTTATGCCATCGATACACTTCTCACGTAGTGTGTCCATCGCATTAGGCAACCATGTGAGGTCTTCAATGAGGCATTCTGTGATGATAGGTTCCATGACGTTCAACTGGAGCTGACCTGCTTCTGCTGCAATCATGATGGTTGTGTCGTTGCCAATCACCTTGAAGCAAGTCTGGTTAGTGACCTCTGGAATGACTGGATTCACCTTTCCTGGCATGATACTTGAGCCTGGTGCCATAGTGGGAGATTAATCTCGTTCAATCCACAACGTGGACCAGAAGCAAGCAAGCGAAGGTCATTGCAGATCTTAGATAACTTAACAGCTAGACGCTTCAAAGCACTTGAGTAACTAACATAAGCACCAGTGTCTGGGGTTGCTTCTACCAAGTCTGAGCCTGCAACAAACTGATACCCGGTTAGCTCTGAGAGCTTTTCTGCACAGATCTTAGGGAATCCTGGGGCTGCGTTCAAGCCTGTTCCAATGGCAGTACCACCCATGTTGATCTCATGTAAAAGGGCTGCATTGCGGTTGAGATTAGCGACTTCCTCCTCTAAAGTATTTGCGAAGGCGTTGAACTCCTGACCGCTAGTCATAGGCACAGCGTCCTGTAGTTGGGTGCGACCCATCTTGATGATGTTCTTAAACTCATTGCCTTTTTTGCGGAAGGCATTGATTAAGTGGTTCAGAGACTCAATCAGTTTGCTATTGAGAAGGATGAGAGTTAGACGAATGGTAGTAGGGTAGACGTCATTAGTTGATTGACCACAATTAGCGTGATCATTCGGTGCGCAGTATTGGAACTCGCCCTTCTTATGACCCATAACTTCGCATGCGCGGTTCGCAATCACTTCATTGGCATTCATGTTAACTGACGTTCCTGCACCACCTTGTACCATATCGGTAACGAAGTTCTCATGCATCTTTCCACCAATAATCTCTCGACATGCTTGAGCCATCGCATCAGCTACTTCGTTGCTAATTTCACCTAACTGTCGGTTTGTCTCAAGGGCTGCTAGCTTCACATAAGCTATTGCTGTGACATAGTCAGGATAGTCACACATACGCTTGCGTGATATGTGATAGTTATTGATGGCACGCTGTGTTTGTACACCATAATACGCCTCTTCTGGTATTTGAAGTTCACCTAGAAGGTCACTCTCAATACGAAATTTCTTTCTTCCATTGCTTAATTAATATTTTGTTTAGTATTATTTAGTATGCTTTGATACGATACATTAGTATGCTTTAATGCGATACATGAAACCGAGTTCAATGCGGTTTGTATTGTAGTTACTCAATCCGCTAAGAGCTGTGTAATGCACCTTTTTACCTATGTAAGCCAGGAATATGCGTAAGTCTTGGCTCTTTACAGGATAGTATTCAAGGCTCCCAATATAGCCATAACTCTTGCGGTAATCCTTGAGCGAGGTGATATCTTTAGCACTGGCAGTCTCATACATCCCCTTTAACATTAGGTTCCATTGTGGTGCGAATTGCCAGTTTAACTTTGTGATAAACGAGTTGTAATGCACTCCAGCAGCCCATACATTATCGTTATAGAGGGTTGGATTAGTTGATTGCATATCTCTAGAGACTATGCCCAAGCGGTCAACACTATCAAAGGAACCGATATAATCGAAGTACCATTGTAGGTTATCTAGGTTTAACTTCTGCCCTAGGAAGAGCATACGACTATACTTATGACGTGCCTCACTCTGTATTCCCCATGCCCAGCGAGTCTGTAGCTTGTTGCCAAGGAAGCTCCCGTTCCAATTGACAATATAGGTTAGTGGGTTGCGGGCGGGCTTTAGCGGGTTAAGTGTAAGTCCATTACCATCTTCATACATGGCGTTCTGACCATATACTTCAGCAAACTTCTCGTTATGAGCATTGGATATTTCAACAGCAATCTCTTGCGTTGGTACTGGGTTATAAGTCACAGTCACGCCTGCAACGAAGTTGTCCATATTGTTAAGCATATCAGAGTATTGATAGATGAACATGGGGTTCTCATCAAATTCAAAGCCTCCCCAAATCTGACACATCTTACCTGCTTCAACCTTCCAAGCGTCTGAGAACTTATAACCAACCATCATGATGTCGGTTGCCTTAGCAAAGTTATCTTCGCTTTTAGCGTCATTTGCCTTGTTTAAACGGTGTCTGAAACGATAGTAGAGTTTGTCTGTAAGGTTGCCTTTCACCTCTATTCTTAGTTGCTTGTTAGCAAAGCGTGAACTCCAGTCTTTGCTTGCGTCTTGTTCTACTTGCGCACTTGCAGCATAATTGAAGTACACATTAAACATGTCATTGTGCTTCTTTAGCTTTGCAATCTCTTCTGACAAAGACTTGAATTGACCATCACTAGCACCATATCCATGGTTGTCCTGCGCTGTAGCTGTTAGTGATAAAACTAGTAGACAGGCACATAATAGATTCTTTTTCATGCTTTTCAATTTGATTGATAATTGTTTTTTATATAAGTATTAGGGCGCTTATAGATAAGTGATAATGGGTAGAAAAGCAACGTTTCAGAGCTTTTTTTCATTTGTGTTTTTTTGAGCCTTCTTGGTTCTTAAAATGAAATCATTTTTTTATCAGAGAAGTTGCTCTCTACCCCTTATAAATATTCCTATCTAGTATTCATTGAAGTACTGCTGAATCTTTTGCCAATCCTTTGTTTTAGTCAAGGCAAGCATTAGTAGTATTCGAGCCTTTTGTGGATTGAGGTTTAAAGAGGCTACAAAATGATATTTAGCATCGTCTACCTCTCCGTTCAAATTGGTTGGTCCGAACGCAACTCGGCTTGAGCGAACAATCTGGATACCGCTGTTTTGTGCCTTTACTGCTGCTTCGAATACATCTTTATAGAAGTTTCCATCACCTACACCAGCAACTACAATACCATTATACTTGGCATTTACGAATGCTTCAAAGGGTATTGCAGATGCGTTAGCATACCCATATACGATGCCAACTTTGGGTAGTGAGGTTAGAGAAGACACGTCGAACTCTGACGAAAGACCCTGTTTTGCAACTGGTTTATGCAAGAAGTAGGGCTTACCATTGTACACATAACCCATCTCACCATACAATCCTCCCTTGAAAGTAGACACATCTGTGGTGTGAGTCTTTATGAGGGCTTTAGCTTCAAAGAGCTCATTATTCATACAAGCCATCACTCCATGACCCTTAGATGATGGGTCTACGAGAGTGCAGACACCATTATATAGATTGGCAGGACCATCTGCGCTGATAGCAGTTGATGGTCTCATTGACCCAACAAGCACTACTGGTTTATCTGAATGAACGGTCAATGAGAGGAAGTAAGCCGTTTCCTCCATCGTATCTGTTCCATGCGTTACCAATACACCATCATATCCTTCTTTATTCAAGAGATCATTAATGCGTTTAGCCAACTTTAGCCAAACCTCATCATTCATATCTTGACTACCGATGTTAACAAGTTGCTCACCTGAAATATCAGCTATTTCTTTCACTTGTGGTACTGCATCTATCAAAGTCTGAACGCCTACTTGTCCTGCTCCATACGCAGAGCTAGTAGCCGATGCAGATACACCTGCGATGGTTCCACCTGTTGCAATAATGCGAATCTTTGGCTTCTGTGCCATGACGACAGTGCTTATGATCAATGCAATCACTGTCATGAATGTAATCTTGAAGATTCTCATAAGAATTTATTTATTAGTTAAACGTTATTGAGTTAACTGATAGTTGGGGGATTCTTCCCTCTCTTTTCTGTTCTAGTAAGCCCTACTCTTTACAAGAACTGAATGACGAGTACACCCAAGAGGATGGACACTATCGTTGTTATAAAGCCTGGTAATTGGAAACTATGATTGATGACATACTTGCCAATATGCGTTGTTCCAGTTCTATCAAAGTCGATTGCTGCAACCTCTGTTGGGTAGTTTGGCAAGAAGAAATAACCATTGCAAGCAGGGAACATTGCTATCAATAAGAGGGGATTTACGCCTAGAACAATGCCCACTGGATAGAGTGTTGTGACTGTTGCTGCTTGTGAGAATAACATGATACTAAGCACGAAGAGTGCCACAGCAAATAGGATAGGAGCAGAAGTAATCATACTTGACAATGCTGCATTCAATACCTTTTCGTTCCCCATATAGAATGTGTTTCCCATCCAAGCAATACCAAAGATTGCTACAACAGCATTCATTCCAGCCTTAAAGATGTTGCCATTTACAGCATTGGCTACCTTTGCTTTACCAACGAAAAGGATTAAGGCTGCATCTGACATCATTATCATTTCAATGGTTTGACTCATAGAGACTCCTTCTGGACGAAGGCTCGGAACGAAGCCAAACACTACAACCAAAGCAACTCCAAAGAGGAATGCGAAGACAGAACGTTTTGCCTCGGAACCACACTCTAAAGTAGACTCTTGAACGTTCTTAGCGTCTTCTTCTGGGTTGATAAGACCCTCTGCTATACGTCTCTTATACTCTGGATCGTCTACTAACTCTTTACCTACATGGTTCTGAACAAAGGCTGCCACAATGATAGATATTAGAGCCGTTGGAATACAGATCATTAAGACTGTCCCTAATTCAATGCCCTTTGCTCCGAGTAAATCTTGGCTTATTAATGCTGCTGTTGCTGCACTAACTGGACTACAAGTAATACCCAAAGAGGCTGCAATAACACTCAGACTCAAAGGGCGTTCAGGCCTTATTTTGTTTGCTTGAGCAATCTCTGAGATAATAGGTAAGAGTGAGTAAGAAGTGTGAGCAGTTCCTGCTACGACACAGAAGAGCCAACAGGTGATAGGACCAAAGTATGTGATATGTGTCGGATGCTTATGTAGAAATTTAGCAGCAACGCCCACTAAGTACTCCAAACCACCAGATGCCTGCAGTGCAGCAGCAGCCGTAATCACTGATACGATAATCATCATTACATCAATAGGAGCATTTCCTGGGGTCAGTCCGAAGCCGTAAACCAAGATGAAAACACCTATCATACCATAAATACCGAGGCCAATACCTCCCACACGAGCACCTATGAAAATAAGTGCCAAAATAATGAGTAGTTGTATAATTACTATTGTTGTAACCATTTCGAGATGATTATATTCTGTGAAGTGAGTTGTTTTTACAAAAGTAGGAAATTTATTAATACAAGTACTGGAGATGGCTAATAAAGATAAAGTGTTTAACAATCTTTAGTATCAGAAAGTAATCATCAAGATCATAGATAAGTGTTATTTGCGGATTAGAAGTGACATTCTGACAATTATTCTAAAAGTCTTCTCGTGTCAAGAACATATACATTAGGAATACAGGTAAAGGTTCTTCTATAGCTTAACTCATATTCTTTACAATGCTTCTGGTTAAATGACAGAATAGAAACGAAGCGTCTTTAACTGCCAACCAATGGTGTGTTTACCCTTTAAGAAAATGATAAAAATAATATTAAAAACCTATTCGTCTTCAGAAATAAATGCTACTTTTGCCTATAATATGAGATTAATAAGAAAACTTTTCACGCTTTTGTCGCTGTTTGCCTTTGCTTCGGCTGCAATGGCACAAGACCATATTAACCCTGAAGATCGTGTCGTTGACATGAACTCTCCGACGTTTGTTCCGATGGTACACATCGGTAAAGCGAAGGTAGGAAGCGATAGTATTCAATACGTAAGGACAAGTAATGTGTATGTATTTCCGCCTATGGAGTTCAAAGATAAGGCTCAGGAAACGGCATATTATCGCTTGGTTTATAACATCAAGAAGGTTCTTCCTATTGCTAAAGAGTGTCATCAAATTATTCTCGAGACGGGTGCTTACCTCGAAACTATCCCTACGAAGAAGGAAAGAGATGAGCACATGAAGCGTGTGGAAAAGGAGATTTGGAACACATATAAGCCTCGCATGAAGAAGTTAACATTCACTCAAGGCAAGTTACTCATCAAACTCATTGACCGCGAATGTAACTCTACTTCCTACGAACTAGTGCAAGCTTTCCTTGGTCCTGTTCGTGCTGGTTTCTATCAAGCGTTCGCTTGGGCGTTTGGAAGTAGCCTAAAGAAGCGTTATGATCCACAAGGAGCTGATCGCCTTGTAGAGCGTATTGTACTGCAAGTTGAGGCTGGTCAATTATAGTGGCAAGCCTTAACTATTACCCTGAAAACACTTAGCAATACCGCAAAAGAGACTTACTAAACTTGAAATAGACTATTTTATTTTCGCTTTTAGTCTATTAATCTATCATTTTTAGTCTATTTTTATATCTGCTAAACGCTTTTTCCCACTTTACATTAGGTTCATTTCCTTCGTTGAAGGATGTTTCTTGGAGGATTGAAGAGGGTAGGGAGGACTGTGCAAAGCCTCATTTGGGGTAGCAATAAGTGAGCTTTAATCTTTTGGGGAACGCTTTTCACTTGGCTTAAAAACATATAATACGAAAGAAGGCTAACGTCTTTGAGATGACTCAAAGAGCTAGCCTTATATGGAAAAAACTTCTTTCTCTTATTTAGTATATAGAACTTGAATGATGGTCTGACCCACTGCCTGCAGTGTATTCTTATCAATGTGTTCCATCGTATCATTGATGGTGTGCCACGTAGGACCAAAGCTGCTCTGGGTGCAATCAGGGTAGTATGGGATAATATCTATCGTTGGTATGCCTGCATTCTGGTTCACTGGGACATGGTCATCAGTAATCATTCCACCCGGAGAATCAGGGAAGTAAGAGCCAAAACCAGCCGACTTTGCTGCTGCCCACACCTTTTCAACAATGTTATTAGCGTATTGCTGCGACATTCCTTCACGATAGAACTGAGCGCCTTCACCGCCTACCATGTCCAAGAGAATGCCGTATTCGGGCTTGATAGTGCCTGGGAAGTGTAAAGAATAGTACTGCGCACCGAGTGCCCAGCTGTCTCCTGTATCCTTATAGTTGGTTTCCCACTGTGGAACTCCCCAATCCTCGGCATCGAAACAGACGAAGTCTACACCCATCGTAAACTTCTTATCTGCCTGTAACTGGCGTGCAATCTCAAGCATAACAGCAACTCCACTTGCGCCATCGTTGGCTGCCATGACTGGTTTACGGTGGTTGGTAGAGTCTGGATCATTGTCTGCCCAAGGTCTACTATCCCAGTGTGCGCAGAGAAGAACACGTTTCTTTGCCTGTGGGTTGAGCCTGGCAATGATGTTAGTAGACTTTAGAACTGTTCCGTCATAGCCCTTTAAGTCTGCCTTTTGTTCCTCAACTTCACATCCAAAACGCTTGAATTGCTCCACAATCCACTTGCCGCATTGCTCATGGGCAGTAGAGTTCATGGTGCGAGGACCGAACTCGCATTGCGCAGCAGTGTATGCGTAAGCAGAGTCGGAATTGAACTTTGGACCAATAGGATGCGCTGTTGTAGCAGTATCAGCATCCGATGTCGCATTGTTATTACTTGCTTTTCCTTTGCATCCATAGGCTACGCTCGTCAGAGTGAGGGCTAGGATGCACCCCTAAAAGAATCCTTATTTTTGTTTTCATCATTGTTTATTGTAATCAAAAACACTATCTTACACTCTGCACACGAGCCATGACACGCAGCCAGTTACCACCCCATATCTTCTCAATATCACGTTCGCTATACTTTCGACGCAATAGTTGTAAGGTGAAGTTAATCATCTCGCTGGCATCAGCTAAGCCCCTTATCGTACCATCACCATCGAAGTCGGTGCCTATTCCTACATGGTCGATACCCATGATATCTATGGCATGTTCGAGGTGAGCAATAGCGTCCATAATGGTTGCCTCACCGTCCTTCTTGAGGAATCCATGATACATAGTTATATGTGCAACTCCGCCCTTCTTTGCCAGAGCACGCATCTGATCGTCAGTGAGGTTACGGGGAACGTCGCATAGAGCCTTGCTATTGGAATGACTGCAAACTATCGGTTGGGAACTGATGTCAAGAGCGTCATAAAAGCTCTTCTCACCCCCATGACTCAAGTCGACCATGATACCATTTCGATTCATCTCTCTTATGACTTCCTCACCAAACTTACTAACTCCTCCATGCGTGTTACAGCCTCGTGCCGAGTCACAAATGTCGTTATCTCCGTTGTGACAAAGCGTGATGTAAACCACACCTCGTTGTGCGAAGTGCTTGATGTTCTCGATCTTATGCTCCAAAGCTAAGCCGTTCTCTATGGCGAACATAATACTCTTGCGCCCCTTGCGCTTGTCTTCGTAGAGGTCGGAAGGAGTACGAGCTATACTGATGTAACGCTGGTTCTGCTTCACAATCTCTTCTATCTTGTCGAAGATGAGATCGGCATATATCGCAGGAGAAAGATGGTCGAGAGCCTTAGAGAGAGTAGGGTTGTAATGCTTCAATCCAGCGACATCAATCTTAGAAGAGAAGCTCTCTCCAATCTTTGGTTGTGGAAGATAAGCAGCCATCGTTACGGCATCTTGATGTCCTTCCGTCATCTTATGAAGATCGTAGAGAATACGTGGGTCGCGTTGGTCAAAGCGTACTCCTTGAGGGAAGAACATCGGTGTGTCGCAGTGCGTATCGAGTGTTAGAACACGCTTATGAAGCTGCTTGGCGATATAGAAGTTGTTAGCTTGTGTGACCAACCAAAGGAATAGTTTGCCTCCATCCTCACCCAAACACTCAGGGTGCCACTGCACTCCCATGATGGGTTTAAACTCTGTGCTCTCCATTGCCTCGATAACTCCATCAGGTGCAACAGCCGTTACTCGAAAGCGTTTACCGGGTGTTTTGACAGCTTGATGATGGAAGGAATTGACGTAGATGCGCTCTTCCTTGTAGAGAGCATAGAGTATTGACGACTTGTTAATCGTAACGCTATGCGTCCTCTCACTGCGTTCTGCGTCTTGAGAATGCTTGATGGTTGCGGCATGGAAGGTTGTGATTGTTTTATCCTTAGCTAATTTCTTCTCAACAGTAGCATCTGTTCTGATGTAATCCTCATAGATATCCTGTTGTACAGAACCACCCAAGGCAGCAGCAAGTGTTTGTATTCCTCGACAGATACCCAGCATAGGTATCTGGCGATTGAAGGCTAATCTGGTAAGCATGAGTTCGGCTTGATCACGCTCAGCATTGATACCATGGAGATGAGTAGAGGGTTCTTCGCCTACCCAAAGTGGGTTAATATCAGCACCACCAGTCAATAGTAGTCCATCAAGATGGTTTAGTGTGTTGACAAGGACATCCTTATCAGCAACTGGCGGGATGAGTATTGGAATGCCACCAGCCGTTACTACTTGTTTATAATAGACGTCTCTTAATGTGGCATCACGCTCTGTAAAGTTGGTCGTGATACCTATTATCGGCAGACGTTTTGCCTCGGGGTAAGTCGCATACACCTTGTCAAGATGCGACTGAAGGTCGTATTTCATCTTTCCGCTCTATGTTCTATAATTCGTTATATCGTTGTTATCAAGTCTAAAGCAGGCTTATAGTTCTTCTGTAATTGGTATTTCACGCTTGATACTCTGCTCTAATGAGATGAGAGTCTCCGTTGATACGACCCCTGGAATGCCCTGTAATTGGTTGTTAAGGAGGTCCATCAATTGCTCATTATCACGTGCATATAGCTTTAAAAGGATGGTATATGGACCTGTTGTGAAGTGACATTCCACCACCTCGGGGATGGCACTAAGACGCTCAACTACCTTTTTATACATAGAACCACGTTCTAGGTTGAGGCCGATGTAAGTACAAGTTGTATAGCCCAAGCTCTTTGGGTTGACATCAAAACCACTCCCCGTGATAGCTCCATTCTCGATGAGGTGTTGTACACGTTGATGTATTGCAGCACGCGAAACACCGCATTGTGCGGCTACATCTTTGAATGGCATACGTGCATTCTGCGATAGAATGCTTAAGATCTTCTTGTCTAATCGATCTACTTTCTCCATCTCTTTCTATTGATATACTTGATTTGTTATGTTGTTGAAAACGCTTATTTGAAGTAGAGCAAAAGTAGATAATAATTATTGAATAGGCAACAAAATGACAAACAAAATGCACCTCTTGGGTGCATTTTGTCTATATAGAAGCTAATAGTAAGGTGTTTCTTCACCTATTAGCTTACGTTTCTTAATATCGAGGAAAGAGCCTCTAGACTTTATTTACCAGCCTTTGAAGATGCTTTCTTTGTGCTCTTTGGCTGAGATTTCTTCGCTGTCTTGCTATCCTTCTTAGCTTCGGTTTCATTAGAGGGGAGTCGGCTGTGAAGATTTTACCACATGCACTCCATCAATGTCTTTAAGCTCCAATGTGAAGATAAGAGTTGAATAAGGAGCGATGTCGCGACCTGCTCCACGCTCACCATAAGCCAAGTTGTAAGGGATAAAAATCTCCCACTTAGAACCTACGGGCATAAGTTGTAAAGCCTCAGTCCAGCCCTTGATGAGTCCACCAACGTTGAAGGTGTCGAACTCGGTGCCGTGTTTTGCGGTTGAATCGAATACCTTTCCGTCGATAGTCTTGCCTTCATAGATTACCTGAACATCGTCAGTAGCTTTTGGAATGGCGCCTGTTCCGTTCTTAATAATGCGATACTGCAAGCCACTTGGGAGCGTTACGACCCCTTCTTTAGCCTTATTTTCTGCCATGAAAGCCTCGTTCTTTGCTTTATTCTCAGCCTCTCTTTGCTGTCTGATAGCTATCTCTTGTTCCTTAAAGAACTTTGCTGCGGTTGCAGGAGACATCGTTGTTGAGTCCTTGGACATAGCTGCTACGATTCCACTATATAGTATCTCTGTGTCAATTGGGCTCTTTGACTCTTCGAATTGACTAACCATATTCGGGAGCAAACGGCTTTCTATCTGGCGACTAACGGCTATACCTACTCCATGAGCAGCGAAGTTCGCATCCTTGCGTTTGCTGATTCCTTCCTTCAAGCCCCTGATGAAGTCGGGCATTAACTCCTTTGTTATACCGAACTGTTGCTCAAGATAGGCGTCCAAGCCGTTTGACATGGTCATACCTGTTGCGTAACTCAATGAATCGGCAGCACTCTTCAATACGATAGGTGCCGTCTTGCAAGCCTCTGAACACTCTGTTGTAGCTTTGTTCTTCTTATCTTTTTTCTTACTCTGAGCGCTTGCTGTGTTTAAAGCTGAACCTGCCGCAATAAGCAGAGCCAGCATGATTACTTTCTTCATAACCTATATTTGTTTAATAAAAGATGTTTCCCTTTCCTATAGAAGATACTTTTTGGACTCGTGTGTCCAATTGATTATACACGTCTGTATAACTGATTATACTCGTGTGTATAATTCCCTATTCTATAAGAGATGATTGTTTACTTAAAAGGAGATGATTGAAAGAAGGTCAGGCTATGCACCTGACCCTCCTTATTTATTATCTTAAGATGTCTTGGAATTACTTTGCTGGCTTACCGCTAACCTGCTCTGGCATACCAGCAGGCATACCTGGCTGACCTTGTGGAGCCTTCTCAATACCCAACAACTCAACAGTGAACACAAGTGTTGAGAATGGTTTGATGTCTGGGCTAGGCTGTTGTGCACCATAAGCAGCACTATAAGGGATTGTAATCTCCCACTTAGAACCAACTGGCATAGTGGTCAATGCAGCTGTAAAACCAGGTATTACACCACCTACAGGCATAGTTGCATCATTGCGTTGATCAAATACCTTGCCCTCGATAGTCTTACCAACATAGTTGATTTTCACTACATCAGAAGCTTTTGGAACAGCGCCATTTCCAGCCTTAAGTTCTTTAATCTGTACACCCTGCGCAATGGTCTTTACGCCTGGTTTCTTTGCATTAGCAGCCATGTAAGCATCGCTCTTCTTCTTGTTAGGACCGTATGTCTTCTCAGCGTTCTTCATCTGAATTGCCTTTGAAGTAGTCTGCTCTATGTTACGAGCCTGCTCAACAGTCATCTTCTGATTCTTGCCCTTTGCACTTGCAGCAAAGCCTGCCAAGAAGTTCTTCAGAGAGATAGTCTTGGTTGAATCATCACCAAAGATCTGGCGGTTAATCTGCTGTTTAATGACCATATTCATCTGCTGTCCAACACCGATACCAGCGTTATAAGCAGCCTTCTTCTTGTCGTCTGCACCCTGAACACCATCGTTCATACCCTTGATGAACTCGTCGATGTAAGCGGTATCAATCTGCATCTGCTGTAGATACTGCTTAACACTTTGACCTTGGTCAATACCGAATGCGTAGCTTAAAGAGTCTACATCAGACTTCAAATCCTCCTTAGGAGCAGAGTTGCCACAGGCTGTGAAGCCTACAGCTGCCATAGCCATTGCGGCTAAAAGATAAACTTTCTTCATTTATTTAATTGTTTAGTTTTTAGGCATTAATACATCGTTGGCAGAGCTATCATAAGTTATCAAGAATGCTTATAACGCCCTACCAGATATTAATTTATAATACTTTGAGTAATTCAACATCGAATACAAGTGCTGCAAATGGTGGTATCTGTGCACCTGCGCCACGCTCTCCATAAGCGAGATTGTAAGGTATGAAGAAGCGATACTTAGCCCCTTCCGACATCAACTGTACGCCTTCTGTCCATCCAGCAATGACTTGGTTGAGTCCAAAAGTGGCTGGTTCGTTACGTTGATAGGAGCTATCAAAGATCGTCCCATCGATAAGTGTACCCTCATAGTGGCACTTCACCTGATCAGTTGCGCTTGGTTTCTTACCATTACCCTCCTTTAGTACTTGGTACTGAAGACCTGAAGGCAATACAACCACACCCTCTTTCTTTGCGTTATCAGCCAAGAATGACTCTCCAGCAGCCTTGCAACCTTCCCAGCCTCAGCCGCCGCAGCACGTTGCTTATCCTCTTGTTCCTTGAAGAAAGCCTGTACCAAGGACTGTGCCTCAGCGTTATTAACCTTCAAAGGAGTACCTGATATTACATCTTTAACAGCCTGTGCGAAGTCGTCGATATTTAATCCCTTCGCTCCCATACCAGCGAGTTGGGAACCGATACCGATGCCCAGTGCATAGCTTAATTTATCCATTTTAGTTCTTGAAGTTATTTATTATTAATGTGCAAAGATACTATTTTTTAAGGTATTGAATCACATTAATCGAATTAAAATAACTAAATTTGTGGAATAGAAACAAATGTAAGGTCGTATGAAGAAAGTAGTATTCTTAACGGGTGCAGGTATGTCTGTCGAAAGCGGCTTCAAGACTTTTCGTGGTAACGATGGGCTTTGGGAAGATTATCCCGTTGAGCAAGTAGCTTCTCACGAAGGCTGGGAAGCGAATCCAACATTGGTTAACAACTTCTATAACAGGCTCCGAAAGAAACTTTACACAGCATTGCCTAATAAGGGGCATCAGCTGATTAAGAAACTAGAAAAGGCTTACGATGTGGTTGTAATCACGCAGAATGTGGATAATCTACACGAGAAGGCGGGGTCGAAGAAGGTTCTTCATCTGCATGGAGAACTATCTAAGGTGTGCTCAAGTAACGATCCTTATGACTCGAGATATATAAGAGAATTGCCCCCAGAAGATTGTGAGGTAGCTCCCGGAACACTGGCTGGTGATGGTTCTCTGGAGCGTCCTTTCATTGTATTCTTTGGTGAGGCTGTACCCATGATAGAGCCTGCTATGGAGGAAGCTGCACAAGCAGATGTGTTCGTTATCATCGGTACTTCGCTGAATGTCTACCCTGCGGCAGGGCTCGTGAGATATGTTCGTCCAGGTGTCCCCATCTATCTCATCGACCCTGATAATGCCCTGCTGGTAGTGCGGGGCATGTCATTCACATTCAAAAAGGGGCTAGTGAAGGTATGGAAGAATTAATAAAATTATTATAAAAGAACATCCACATTCATAGCAGCTACTCGATGAATTTCGAAGGAGATGTGGCTTGGATGTGAAATAAAAGAGTATGAAAAGACTATTATCATTAGTTATCATTGCGTTGATGGCATTGCCTATTATGGCGCAGAAAAACGTTTATAAGTTCAGTGTAAAGGATGGCAATGAGAAGACCATCAAGTTGAAAGAGTATAAAGGAAAGGTGTTACTCATTGTAAACACAGCCACAAAGTGCGGCTTCACACCGCAATATGAGGCGTTACAAAAGCTCTATGATACTTACAAAGATCGTGGTTTTGTCATCTTAGACTTCCCTTGTAACCAGTTTGGAGCACAAGCGCCTGGATCGCTCAAGGACATCCACTCTTTCTGTACGGGTACTTATGGCATTACGTTCCCACAGTTTGCTAAGATCGTAGTAAATGGTAAGAGCGAGTCACCCTTGTACACTTACCTTAAGGCGCAACAGCCTTTTAAAGGTTTCGATACGACCACTCAGATTGGTAAATACCTTGATGAAAAGTTTAAGGCAGACAACCCTAACTATGCAAAAGACCCTAGTATCAAGTGGAACTTCACGAAGTTCCTCGTTGATAGAGACGGTCACGTCATAGATCGGTTTGAGCCTACTGCAGATATGAAAGACGTTGAGGCAGGTGTTAAAGCGGCTTTGAAACTGTAGAGAAAGCCCCACTCTGTCGCCCCGAAAAGCTCCACCCAACCTCCCCAAAAGGGAAGGAGTGCCTAACGGAAGTCGGTTGGGTTATATAGAGGGAAGGGGTAGTTAGTGTGTAACAAAGTTGTGCCTCGTAAGCAAGAACTATAAGAACGAAAACAAAGAAACGCCCTTCTCCATCCGAGAAGGGCGTTTCTTTGACATGAAGAGAGGCTTTCTTTGATGTAAAGAAAGCCTCTCTTCATATCCGACTATAATCATCTCAAATTAAGAAGTATGCTATGTTCAACCTAAATCGTTGATGGTGTCTGTTCCTTATGTGCCTTACGTTTCACCTTAAACTTATCGAATCCCTACCGAAAACGCCCATTACTTGACTCTGTGTAACGAATGCGTCAGGGTCAATCTCATCTATCATACGATAAACGTAAGAGGCTTCTCGCTGGCGTGTAACCACGATTACAACCTTTAAGTCATGCCCCGTATAATAGCCCTTAGCGTCAATAATGGTGCTGGTGCGGTGAGGTTGGTCTTGAGATATCATATCGCATATTTCCTTATAACGCTCAGAAATAATCAAGAACTGTACTGATCTGCGACTTGAATTGATGACTTGATCAAGTACGAAGGACGTTATGATGAGGTTTACATAGCCATAAATCACTTGCTCCCAGCTGTGAAGAACGACGTAACTACCAGTTACGATCGTCATATCAACCAATAGGATGACCCGACCTAACGATATATCGCGATACTTGTTGACGATAGCTGCAACGATATCAGAGCCACCTGAGCTTCCGTTATACGATAGTCCGAAAGCAAGACCAACACCACAAAAGACTGCTCCGATGATTGCTGACATGAAAGGTTGCCCATGCAAGAGCATTGGATGAGGGAAGGCTTGGCTCAAGACATTCACTAGGATGGTAAGAACTACTACACCATAAATGGTGCGAATACAGAACTTTAAGCCGAGAACCTTTAGTGCCACAGCTAGTAAAATAGCGTTCAGACAGAAGTAAGTCCAGCTTACAGGGATTCCATTTCCCCAATAGATGATAGATGCAAAACCTGCTACACCACCATTGCCAATGTGGTTGGGCAATAGAAAGATAGTCCAACCGATTGCGTAGAAGAGCATTCCTGCGGCTATCATGATGTAGTCGAGGATCTCACGATAAAGTAGTTTCTTGTTCATTCTGTTGATCATACGTATAAGGATAAAGCGTTAGTTCATGTTGCAAATTTAGATAAATTTTCCGAAACAAAGCATCTGCACGGAAAAAATACACTACCTTTGCAGAAAATAAATAGCACTTGTAAAGAGCATAGGTCATATATCCAATTTGATAAAGAGTATATAACTGGAATCTTACAAACACTCAATAGATATTGAACGGGTCGTTTTGTCCCTACATAAGGATGTTTGACACGTTCGCAAGTACTCTTTTTTTCTAAAATAGAAAGATAACATGTCGGAAGATTTTGATATACATGAAGAGAGGCTCTCATCGGCTGAGAAAGACTTTGAGAACGCTCTCCGCCCATTGAAATTCGATGACTTTAGTGGCCAGCAGAAGGTTGTTGAGAACCTTCGAGTGTTCGTTGAAGCAGCGAAGTATAGGGGAGAACCACTCGATCATACGCTCTTGCATGGTCCACCAGGACTGGGTAAGACGACGTTGAGTAATATCATAGCAAACGAATTAGGCGTTGGCTTTAAGATAACTTCTGGTCCAGTGCTTGATAAACCAGGTGATTTGGCTGGTATTCTGACGTCATTAGAACCCAACGACGTGCTCTTTATTGATGAAATTCATCGTCTTTCGCCTGTCGTTGAAGAGTATTTATACTCTGCAATGGAGGACTATCGCATCGATATAATGATTGATAAGGGACCTTCAGCACGTTCCATACAGATTGATCTGAACCCTTTTACACTTGTCGGAGCCACTACTCGCAGTGGACTTCTTACTGCTCCGCTTCGTGCGAGGTTTGGTATTAACCTGCATCTAGAGTATTATGACCCCGAAACAATACAACGTATCATCAAGAGGTCGGCGTATCTTTTGAAGGTCCCAATCGTTGATGAGGCTGCTGTTGAGATTTCTCGACGTTCGCGTGGGACGCCTCGTATTTGTAACTCATTGCTTCGGCGTGTGAGAGACTTCGCTCAGGTGAAGGGCAATGGAACGATAACTCCAGAAATAGCAATGATGTCCTTGCAGTCATTGAATATTGATCAATATGGTTTGGATGAGATCGATAACAAGATACTACTTACCATTATTGACAAGTTCAGAGGTGGTCCTGTTGGCGTATCAACCATTGCTACTGCCATTGGAGAGGACGCTGGAACGGTTGAGGAGGTGTACGAACCATTCTTGATTATGGAAGGTTTCATCAAGAGAACACCGCGTGGGCGTGTTGCAACTCAGCTTGCTTATGACCACTTAGGGCGCAACTCTTTCCATGATAACCCGCTCCAGCCTGGACTATTCGACCAATAAGAAAGTTGTTATCTATTTGGTTTTCTAATGGAAATAAACTATATTTGCGGTAGAAACAAGGAGGTAAACATGAATAGAACAATAAGTATTCCTGCTGCTGATAATGCTCTTTTGGAGATGTTGGCACAGAAGATGGGATGGGAAATAAGCCCCATAAGTAAAAAAGATGAGGTTATTCACAAGCCTTATGTAGCTAAGAATGAGAAGAAGAAAGACGTTTTAGAAGCCTTAAAAGCCGTTGCTGGAACATTAGCAACCAGTCAATTAGATGATTGGAAACAGGCTAAAGAGGAGCAGCTAAGAGCTAAGTACTTATGAGAATATTCTTAGATACGAATATCTTAATAGACTTGCTCGGGGACAGAGAAGAGTTTACATTGCAAGCTCAAAAGCTCATGAGTAATGCTATAAGTAATGGAGATACACTTCTTCTGACTGATCTTTCAGTTGTGAATGCATGCTATATTCAACGCAAATCTCTTAGTAGTAAAGGGTTTGTTGAAGCCTTTTCTACTATCCGAAAGTACTTTGAGATAGTTAGCATTGGGGCTGCTGCTGTGGATTCTGCACTGGTAGCTATGTGGAAAGACTTTGAAGACTCTCTACAATACTATGCGGCTATCAATGCTCAAGCAGACGTTATTGTGACACGTAACAAGAAAGATTTCAGAGTAGGAGATATCGATGTCTTCACTCCAAAGGAATTGATAGAAAGGTGGGAGATAATAGATGAATAAAGGACTCTTTGTTGGTAGTTTTGATCCATTTACTATTGGGCACGACTCTATTGTACGCCGTGCTTTACCGCTCTTCGACCATATTATTATTGGTGTAGGGGTGAATGAGCGGAAGAAGTGTATGTTGGATGCAGAAGAACGAGTGGAGCGTATCAAGCGTCTCTATGCTGATGAGCCAAAGATTGAAGTACGGGTATATAGCGATCTAACCATTGATTTCGCTCGTAGAGAGCAAGTGACATATATTATAAAAGGTGTTCGCAGTGTGAAAGACTTTGAATATGAACGGGAGCAAGCAGATGTGAATAGATTATTGTCAGGCGTTGAAACCATCTTTCTCTATGCTGAACCGCAGCTGTCAAGTATTAGTTCTAGTATGGTGAGAGAGCTTCAACACTTTGGAAGAGATATATCGGAGTTCCTTCCAAAGGGGTATTAACAAGAATAGAAACAACTGAAGCAAATGATTACATATAGTGCAGAAGGCGTAAAGATGCCTAAAATCAGGAAACGTGATACTTCTCGTTGGATTAAAGCAGTCGCTGCTACCTACGGAAGGAAGGTTGGGGAAATAGGTTATATGTTTGTTGATGACGAGAAGATACTCGAAGTAAACAATGACTACTTGGGGCATGATTATTATACGGATGTTATTACCTTCGACTATGATGAAGGTGATGTACTCAATGGCGATCTTGTAATTTCACTCGATACAGTGCGTTCCAATGCTGAACTATTTGGTAAGTTGTATGAAGAAGAGCTGTTTCGTGTTATCATACATGGCATACTTCATCTCTGTGGAATCAATGACAAGGGACCAGGCGAACGTGAGATAATGGAAGAGAACGAGAATAAGGCACTTGCATTGTTACGTCAGATGGAATCCGAAGAAGGTGTTTCATTTATAAGATAAGGTTCTGTTTCTGGAGGTTGATACACCTTATTAATATAGTGCATACACGATAAAAGGGGAAAAGGATAATGCTTATTGAGCAAGTCCTTTTCCCCTTTTATAGAATAGGAGAATCTTACTTTACGTCTTATTCTTTATCACTTGCGAGTTTAACAGCCTTATTCACAATGTCACTCTGTTCGTTCCAAACGCGGTAGTATTCGTTCATATCCCACAAATCGCGTGCTACGAGTGCTTTTAATTGAACCTTTATATAAGGCATGGTTGCTATTAATTCTGCTTTATCCTTTGGTTCTACCTTCTCTTTCTTGCCCTCTGCTATGATCGTGTCAAGCAATGATTGTGGTACTACGTAATTCTTATTGAAGGTGTCAAATGACTTATAAAGGTCTTTCAGCGTTGTTCTGTTTGCATCAACATACTTCAGATAAGCATTCATAATGATGTTCTTAGCAGCCAAGAGACGATGATATTTCGTGTATTTAGTTGTATCTAAAGGCACGAAGTAATCGGGCATAATGCCACCACCACCATATACTACTCGATGGTTACGAAGCGTGTAGAACTTCTGAGAAGTATCAAAGTGAATACTATCAGGATTAGTTAGTTCACCATGTTTCAGGCGTTTCTCAAGATCCATCTCATAGTCTTTCAAGTCGCCTTTCTTGTATGGTTTCTGAATACAACGACCGCTTGGTGTATAATAATGGGCGATAGTCAAGCGCATCATACTACCATCAGGGAAGTCGAAAGGACGCTGAACAAGCCCTTGCCAAAGGTTCTGCGCCCAACAACTGTGCCTCGGTCGTTATCTTGAATAGCCCCCGTAACAATCTCTGCAGCCGATGCTGTGAACTCATTCACAAGTACATAAACGCGCATCTTTTGTAGTCTTCCATTGCCAATAGCCTTGTAGTTCTGGCGTCGCACATTGCGTCCTTCGGTATAGACAATCATCTCGTTATCCTTTAGGAACTCATTGGCAATCTGTACGGCAGCCTGAAGATAACCGCCCCCATTGTCTTGTAAGTCGAGTATCAGGCTCTTCATACCTTGCTTCTCAAGCTCTTTTACAGCATCCATGAACTCCTCGTGAGTCTTCATGCCAAAGCTCTCTAAGCAGATGTAACTCACCCCTGGGCGAATCATATAGGCTGCGTTGAGTGTATGAACAGGTATCTTATCACGTGTGACAACGAATGTTAGGATATTACTCACGCCACGGCGTACAATACCCAACTTCACTTTCGTTCCCTTCTTACCACGAAGCATCTTCATGATGTCGATACGTGGCATCTTTACTCCAGCTATTGTAGAGTCGTTCACACTAACGATACGATCTCCAGAGAGTATTCCTACCTTCTGAGAAGGACCATTCACGATGGGTTGAATCACCACTAACGTGTCCTCAATCATGTTAAATTGGACGCCAATACCCTCGAAGTCGCCCTGTAAAGGCTCATTCATTGCCTTCGTTTCCTTAGCATCTGTATAAGTGGAGTGCGGGTCTAAGCCCTTTAACATTCCTCTTATGGCATCTTCCGAGAGCTTCTGTTCATTCACAGAATCCACATAGAAGTTCGTTATTGCCATCTCTGCCAATTGCAACTTACGTAAGGGTGAGTCGCTCTTAAGCTGCGCTGACAATGGTAAAGCTAAAGAAGCAAAGGAGTGAAAGATAGATATACCTTTTCATAGACTAATATTGTAATTTAATGAAACTCTATTTCTTTGAAAGAAAACGGAAGGGAATAGTGTTCGAGTCCCTGCTCTTGTCCTTCTATCTTGTTGTTGTAATGAATTGCAGTTGCTTGTTTAATAGCGTGTTCATGAGGATTGCGGAGCAAATGGACGGCTTATTCTGATAGAACTAACGTCTCCTTTAAGAGAACACTCGACTGATTTGGAAAATTAGTCGAGTGTTTTAAAAAATCAGACGACTGATTTGAAAGCTCCTATCGACTATGCTTTAGAACCGAGAAGAAAGTAAGTTAGCTTTATGACAAAGCCCTCCTTTACATCTCCCCTTGGTCTTCAGGCAAGTCCTCTTCTATTACGAGGTTGTCAATGATGAAGTTTTGACGCTCCATAGTGTTCTTTCCCATATAGTACTCAAGCAACTTTGCAACTTGATCATTCTTATGGAGTGTGACCTGCTCAAGGCGCATGTCGGGTCCTATAAAGTGTGCGAACTCATCAGGGGAAATCTCTCCAAGACCTTTGAATCGTGTTATCTCTGGTTCTGGGCCAAGCTCGTTGATAGCTGCCACACGCTCCTCTTCAGAGTAGCAGTAGCGTGTGATAAAGTCGTTCTTCTTCTCTCCTTTCGCACGACGGGCGTCGGCATCAGCAATAACCTGCTTATCCTTGATTTTTGTTCGACGGTTGCGAACACGGAAGAGGGGCGTCTGAAGGACATATACATGCCCCTTCTTAATCAGCTCAGGGAAGAACTGAAGGAAGAAGGTGATTATCAGTAAGCGGATATGCATACCGTCGACATCGGCATCCGTAGCCACAATCACCTTATTATATCGGAGTGAGTCGAGTCCGTCCTCAATATCGAGCGCAGCCTGAAGAAGGTTGAACTCCTCATTCTCATACACTACTTTCTTTGTCAATCCAAAGCAGTTAAGCGGCTTACCACGCAATGAGAAGACAGCTTTGTGTGTTGACATCACGACTCTTAGTGATACTTCCGCTGGCCGAATCACCCTCTGTTATAAAGATAGAACTCTCCTCCTTTCGATCGTTCTTCACGTCACAATAGTGTACACGACAGTCACGTAACTTACGGTTATGGAGGTTGGCTTTCTTCGCTCTCTCGCGTGCCAGCTTCGTTACACCAGCCATTGCCTTACGTTCCCGTTCGGTTTCTTTGATCTTACTCTCCAATATGTCGGTGAAATCCTCCTTGTGTATGTGAAGGTAATTATCGACATTTGTCTTAATAAAGTCGCCTACGTACTTATTAATAGTTTCTCCATCGGGAGCCATAAGGGTTGAACCTAACTTGATCTTAGTCTGTGATTCAAACACAGGTTCCTCAACGTTTACAGCGATAGCAGCCACTAATCCGTTACGAATGTCACCATATTCATACTTGCCGAAGAACTCTTTAATGGTCTTGGCAATATGCTCTTTGAATGCAGTTTGATGTGTTCCGCCCTGCGTTGTATGCTGACCATTCACGAAGGAGTAGTACTCCTCGCCATATTGATTGGTGTGTGTGAAAGCTATCTCAATATCCTCTCCCTTCATGTGAACGATAGGATACAATGGATCTCCCGTCATGTTATCCGTCAGCAAGTCCTTTAGTCCATGCCTACTCAATATGCGTCTACCATTGTACATGATGGTTAGCCCCGTATTAAGATATGTGTAATTGCGGAGCATCTCCTCGACTATGTCATCATGGAAAGAGTAGTTTTTGAATAGCGTGTTATCAGGTTCAAAGTAGATGTAAGTACCACTCTCATCGTTAGTCTTCTTTGTTTTATCACTTTGAAGATTACCTTTTTCAAACGAGAGCGCACGTACCTTACCCTCACGGAAGCTCTTCACCTCGAAGTGCGAACTAAGTGCATTAACAGCCTTGACACCGACTCCGTTCAATCCGACACTCTTCTTGAATGCCTTAGAGTCGTACTTACCACCCGTATTCAACACTGATACCGCCTCTACGAGCTTTCCCTGTGGAATACCACGACCATAGTCACGCACGCTAACACGCAGGTTGTCCTCGATATCTATCTCTATTCTATCGCCCGCATTCATCTTAAATTCATCGATAGAGTTGTCTATGACTTCCTTTAAAAGCACATAGATACCATCCTCGGGCAACTTTCCATCACCTAAACGACCGATGTACATGCCCGGACGGGTGCGCACATGTTCCATATCCGATAGGTGTCGGATGTTGTCATCGGTGTATTCTACGGGTTTAACTAATTCGTCCATAAATATTAAAAGCTCACTTTCAATCCCTCTCAGAACGGAGAGAAGAGTTGTATGTTACCATGTGTGAGCAAAGGAACATACACTCTTTTGTCAGATAGAAGCTACTTAATTAATCTAAAATTAATGTATAACTAAACAATAACTATTATACCGAGACGAAAGGACTGAAGATCGAATTATTCACCTCCCTCTGCCCTTGTTTCAGTTGTGAGAGTGAGACTTCTTCTATAGCAACGCCTCTTCTTGTGGTTAATAGGGTCTAGTGGTCCCCACTGACTCTGCACTCCTTCGTTGCTCTCCATCTCTACTTGCGTCTCACCCCACTTGAATCCGTAGTTGACATAACGTGGGATAAGGTCGGCAAAGAGCAGTGCATTGGCTCCTTTAGACCTATATTCGGGTAGAAAACCCATCAAGAGAAGGTCCACACCATCGGTCTTATGGAACTTAATAGCGCGTAGTAAGTGCCACCAACCAAATGGGAACAGACGTCCGTGACGGCACTTTTGAAGTGCATGACTCAACGATGGGATTGTAATTCCTAGTCCGGCGAGTTGGTTGTCTTTGTTTCCATCCTCAATAACAGTGACGAGGTCGAGGTCAGCTAATGGGAAGTACATCTTGACATATTGGTCAATTTGACGATCAGTAAGCTCCGAGAACCCATAAAGATCACTGTATGTGAGATTGATGAGGTCGAAGAGTTTCTTACCATAACCGCCTTGGAAGATGTCTTTCTTCGTCAGTTTGCGCACGTGGAGATTGTATCTTTTCTCCACCATCTCGGCTATCTTCGTATATTTCTTAGGTGATTTCTCTGGCACCACGAGGTAGTATTCAACGTAATCGTTGTCCTTCTCCCATCCACCGAGCTTCTCCATGTGTTGTGGATAATACTCATAATTATAGATGGTTGCCATTGTTCCCAGCTTATCGAAGCCCCAGGTCAACATTCCTTCAGGATCCATATCGGTGAAGCCAAGCGGTCCAACAATGTCATCCATACCTTTCTTCCGACCATACTCCTCAACAGCTTTAAACAAAGCACGTGATACTTCAATATCATCAATGAAGTCAATCCAACCAAAGCGAACGTCCTTCTTCTTCCATTTCTCGTTTGCTTTATGGTTGATAATAGCAGCCACGCGACCAACAATCTTCCCTTCTTTCAAGGCAAGATAATACTCTGCTTCGCAAAAAGTCAAAGGCAGCGTTCTTGTTTTTTTGATAGTGTATTTACTTCATCACTATAGAGATTGGGCACATCATAAGGGTTCCCTTTGTAGAGATCGTAATGGAACTCTATAAACCTTTTGAGGTCTTTCTTTGTCTCTACTCTCTTGATTTGAATCGATGACATTATATTATTCTATATTCGTTATATTCCTTTTTCTTAAACGTGCAAAAGTACTAAAAAAAAGGTAGATGGGCAAATTTAACGTGTCTTTTAACTGATTGGCTGAGGTCATTCGAAGTTCCTTCTGAGGGAAAGGATGTTCCTAGTTGTCAGCATCGAACAAATCTTTTTCAATCGGACAATCGTATTTTTAGAATAAAGGAAACGCCCTTCTTACATCGAAGAGAGCCTCTCTTCGATAGGAAGAAAGGCTCTCTTTCAATCGAGAAGAGGCTCTTCTTGATTTCACTTGTTTATGCCATGAGATGATAACAACCGCCAGCCATAGTCCGAATGATACCTTTCATCTCCAAAGAGAATAGAATACCTGTGAGGCGTGAGATGGCTATGTCTGTTTGTACGGATAGCATATTTATCTGTAAGTCATTGTTACTTTGTAAGGTACGAACAATCCGCTCTTCCTCTGGCGACAAATCAGGGAAAAGTTCCCGTTCGATTCCTTGTTGTTGTGCAAGCACTAGTTTCTGTTCATCATCCCATCCCATCGCCTTCACAAAATCGGTTGCTGAAGTGATGAGGGCAGCTCCGTTATCTCGAATAAGATTGTTGCAGCCTTCGCTATAAGTAGCTCCAATAGCTCCAGGGGCGGCAAATACCTCACGACCATAGCTGCGGGCAATCCCACAAGTGATAAGTCCTCCACCCTTAGCAGCCGATTCTATGAGGATAGTTGCGTCCGAGCAACCAGCCACAATGCGGTTGCGTTGCACGAAGTTACGGGCTACGGGCTGTGTATGTGTCATGTATTCAGTGAGCAAACCACCCTGTTTTATCATTTTGAGGGCAGTCTCTTGATGTCCACGAGGGTAAAGATCGTCCAGCCCGTGAGCCAATACTCCAACCGTATCAAAGCCATTCTCCAGTGCAGCTCGGTGTGAATGGATATCCACGCCGTATGCTAGTCCGCTGAAGATAAGCACATCTGGGCACAGAGCCTTCAATTCTTTGATAAATAAGCGGATGATGTCTTGCCCATAAGGAGTGCAATGCCGTGTTCCAACGAGGTTGATGGTATGGCGTGCGTTGAGCTTTGTATTACCTTTAAAGTAGAGTAGGAGAGGGGGCATCCACACATTCTCTCAACCGCTGTGGATAATCTTCATCATTCATGCAAAGCGTTTGGATGTCATGTTGCAGGCAATAATTCAATTCCTGTTCAGCTTTTGCACGAAGATGATCGACGTCTTTGAGTGCTTCAACAAGTTGTTTTGACGCATCTGGGAGAATCTCTCGAATATCGTTTTTATGCTCTATCACTGCTGTTGCAGAGCCTGCCCTGCGATATAATTCGGCTATCTCACGGAGGTGAAAACGAGTTAGGCGGGATAGAAGAATGGAGTTGAGTGCTTCCATAATGATTAGTTTTTCTTATCGAATTAGAGGTTTATAGTGCAACTCTTATCCCTCTTTTGTCAGGGATAAGAGTTGGATGTCGAAACTACGCATCAGTTTCTAAGACCTTGGCGAACGCCTCGTCATAGTCAGGACTAGAACCCAATCGCCCATTGATAAGTACTACCAAGTCAACATCTGCATGGAAACACAGGCGCTCATCACTAGCTCGGAAGAGGTCATGAGAGAACACCCAGCGTAGCCCCTGCTTCTTGAGTCCCATGCGAGAGATGATTTCATCATCGCAAGTCAGTGGCACTTTGTATGTCAGTTGCATTCTAGCAACGACCGCGTCAACGCCTTTCTCGTGTAGAGCAGAGAAGCTCACGCCTAGCGAACGGAGGAATCTATGACGTGTATGTTCGGTATAATGCAAGTAATTGGCATTATTAACTATCCCTTGAATGTCGCATTCGTAATCACGAACCTCCATCCTTGTTTCAAAGATGTAATTAGTCTTCATTATTATGTGAGCGTGTTGTCTCGTCAGTATAAGCAATGGTTATGCCTTATTGGTAATGCTTTTGCAATATACTTGATGAGGCTTTTATTATTTGATAATTAATTAGTTTTCTATTGTTTGAAATATCGCCCTTCTCCATCTCACCCATTGTTGGGGTAGATACGGATTGAGCCTTTAGATACTCGTAACCTATCCTGCATCTGAGGCAGTCTTTGGGGTCGCAATACTCTTTCTTGAGCTGTATGAGTGCTTGAGAGTCGCCCGCCGTCTCCACTGATAGACCCACTTTTTTCCACATCTGGACAATGTGGTTGTGTTCTGCCTTTAGTGCTTCAAGGAAGTCGAAGGCACGTTCGCAAAGTTTTTCATTGCTTTTGTGCTTGCCATAAGCAAATAGAATGGGGATGACCGTGTTGATAATTTGTAAGTCCAAAGAAGCTTTTGTCAGTCGCTTCTCACTCCTTTTACTCTCAATGCCAAACATATAATGCGTCTCCCAATAGGCTGTTACTTGTGTCGAAAGAAGCTCGCGTGCCTGCTTGATAGTTTCACACTCTAATAGACAAGATAGTCCCGAACGCTGCTCGTAATAGAGGTTTGCTAACTGAGAGATGCGTATGTGGGGGAAATTCTGCGGTCTTAATCGTAGGAATCGCCACTGGTTTGCATCCATCGGGTGCAGCTGGAACTTATGAGATAGATATTGATACTCCGTCTTCAGGCGCTGATAATAAGAATCATTGAGTGCCTCCTGCTGATAACGCTTAGGTATTGAGGTCTGCTCGAGTAGCCCTGCTTGACCTAAGAAGAAGGCTTCTACTTGCATTAGGTCATCCCTATGATGACCGACGTCATGCAAGGGAAGAACCTTCGCCCACGTTTCGAAGGCATCACCATTTATGCTGAAACCATAGTTTCGGGCTAAGGTTACGAAGTAGCAAGCTCCCAAGAGCCATTACATGATTGCAGTCTCTCCGTGATGGCATGTGCTTTCTGCTCTAAACGTTCTGCTTGTAAGGCATTCATCCACGCATGAATCATGAGCTTGGAGAGGTTGGGTATAATCCTGTAACAAGCTGGGTAATCATCAGTTGATAGTAGTTCTTGATAATGCTCACGCACTGTTTCTGGGATAGCAAGCCTCATTTGCGGTGGATAATCGCCTCGGCTTGTCTTGACGGCAAGGTCGATTGACTCTGCAACATGTAGTATTACATTATCATAATGTGGGTCTCTGTCATGATGATGCAGGTACCAATCAGACGAACGGAGGTGTATCTCCACATTGCCCACCCATAACGTCCCACCAATCTTCACCTTTGCATTGAAGAAGTCGGGACCTGCGTTGCGGTTAGGAAGCCCTGGGTCGATAACTTCAATGGCTTGACCATCGGTAGTCTGAAGTCCCTTTAAAGGAAATAACTTATGCTTCCATACATAGTGGATGAGCTGTTCCATCATAGATTCGTGGCTTATTAACAGAGGACAAATATACGAATTTTTTGATTATAAAGCCTTTCTTGTATGCTTATTTTTTATCTTTTGCTTGCTTATACCTTACTTAAAATAAGTGAAGTAATTTTGTTTTATGTCGTAAATCAGCTACCTTTGCATTGTTTTTAATACGTATTAATTATGAAGATAGCACTGATTGGCTATGGTAAGATGGGGCACATGATAGAACAAATAGCCCTCGAACGTGGCCACGAAATCGTTAGTATTATAGATGTAAACAATCCCGATGACTTCGACTCACCGGCTTTTTCGTCTGCAGATGTAGCCATTGAGTTCACCAACCCTACGGCAGCTTCGGCAATTATAAGCGTGCCTTCGCACACAATGTGAAGGTTGTCAGTGGTTCAACTGGTTGGATGAATGACCACAAGGAGGAGGTAGAACGACTTTGTACAGAGGGTGGTCAGACATTGTTCTGGGCGAGCAACTTTTCTATAGGAGTAGCCATTTTCTCTGCTGTAAACCGCTATTTAGCAAAGATTATGAATGGTTTCCCACAGTACAATGTAGCAATGGAAGAGGTGCATCATGTGCATAAGCTCGATGCTCCATCAGGTACTGCTATCACGCTGGCAGAGGACATCATTGACTGTATCGATCGAAAGGATAAGTGGGTAAAGGGCTTTCAGCACAATGCAGATGGTACAGAGTCTGGCACAAATGATGTGGCTCCTAACGAACTACCTATTGCATCTATTCGACGCGACGAGGTGCCTGGTATTCATAGTATCAGTTATGACTCTGATGCAGATAAGATAACCATTACGCATGATGCTCATAGTCGACAAGGATTTGCATTGGGTGCTGTCTTAGCAGCAGAATATACCAAAGACCATACCGGTCTATTGACTACAAGCGACTTATTTAAGTTCTAACTGTATTTCAAGATATGATAGATAAGGAAAGCAGCCCTAGATCCTAAGAAGCAATGGGCAAAGTTTATTAGTGTTACTGTTCTATATCTTCTATTCCTACTATGGGTTGGAAGCTGGTGGGGATTAGTCGTTGTGCCATTCATCTACGACTATTATATCACCAAGAAAATACGTTGGCAGTGGTGGAAAGAGGCTGAAGGTCCGGTCCGATTCATTATGGGTTGGGTGGATGCACTAGTGTTTGCTTTGGTCGCAGTGTACTTCATTAACCTCTTTTTCTTTCAAAACTATGTCATCCCATCATCGTCTCTTGAGAAGTCACTACTTACTGGTGATTACCTCTTTGTATCGAAGGTCAGCTATGGTCCTCGTATACCAGAAACACCATTGACAATGCCTTTGACACAGCATACTCTCCCTATTATCAATACGAAGAGTTACATTTCTTGGCCGCAGTGGGACTATCGCCGTGTAAAGGGATTGGGCAAGGTTAAATTGAACGACATCGTTGTCTTTAATTATCCAGCAGGTGACACGATTATGAGCGAACCGAACTATCAAGGTCAAGACTATTATCAAACTGTCTACACATTAGGCGAGAATACATTGGCACAACAGCATCCGAACATCAAGTTGAATCAGATGAGTATAGCTCAACAACGTGCCTTTTATGATAATGCTTATACTGTTGGTCGGAACTACGTTATTAATAATGTGGGTACTTATGGCACGTTGGATTGGCGTCCAACTGACCGCCGTGAGAACTTTGTAAAGCGTTGTGTGGGCCTTCCTGGACAAACTCTTCAAATCAAGAATAGGATTATTTATCTTGATGGCAAGCCTAATAAGGAACCAGAAAAGGTACAATATACCTATTTTGTAAAGCTCAATAACATCACAACAGCCGACCTTCTCAGTGCTCAATATGATGACCTTCGCAAGGAATTAGAGATTAGTAATGAGGATGTTCAGACCCTTACAAACCTGCATGGAAGTGATATCAGCAGAGGAATGGTACTCAACAACGCTGCCTTGGAGTATGATGGTTACATGCCATTAACCAAGAGAGCCGCTGCAGAAATGAAGCGTTTGGGACTCATCAAGGCTATTCGTCTTGTCACAGATAAGGACATCTACTCTGGTCCTTACTATCCATTGAATGCTTTCACAGGCTGGACTCGTGATAATTACGGGCCTATCTGGATTCCTGCAAAGGGTAAGTCTATCACCCTCACCCTCAATAACCTCCCTATTTACGAACGCTGTATTAAGGTTTACGAGAAGAACGATTTGCAGGTAAAGAACGGCAAGATCTATATCAACGGACGCCCTGCAACGCGTTACACATTCAAGATGGACTACTACTGGATGATGGGTGACAACCGTCATAACTCTGCCGACAGTCGTTACTGGGGCTTTGTTCCAGAAGATCATATCGTGGGTAAGCCTATCTTTATATGGTGGTCTAGTGATCCAGATCGTAAGGGTTTCGGTGGCATCCGTTGGCATCGTCTGTTCAACTGGGTCGATAATATCAAGTAAAGAATGGCGTCTGCACTTCTCTCTTCGACCTACTTTGGTCCCGTTCAATGGTATCAGAAGCTGAATAGATACGATACTTGTTTGATAGAGCAACACGACCATTTCGTGAAGCAAACCTATCGAAATAGATGTGTGATAGCAGCTACCAACGGATTACAAACGCTCTCCATCCCTGTGGAGAAGTTTGAGGGAGTGAAGTGCGAGATGAAAGATGTGCGCATAAGTGACCATGCCAACTGGCGTCATCAGCACTGGTATGCGTTGCAATCAGCCTACGGGGAGAGCCCATTTTTCGAGTATTACGAGGACGATATACGCCCTTTCTTTGAACGAAAGTGGGTCTTTCTCTATGATTTCAACTGGGAGATCACGTTGAAGATGTGCGAGCTTATCGACATAATGCCCTGTATGAGGCGCACAGATAGCTATGAGCTGGAACCCTCAGAGGGCGTGATTGATTTCCGAGAAACGATTCGCCCGAAGCATCCAGGGCGTGATGACGAGTTCAAACCACGTACTTACTATCAGGTTTATCAGCAGAAGTACGGATTTCAACCGAACTTAAGTGTACTCGACTTGCTATTTAATCAAGGCAATGAGAGTGTCTTATTCTTATAATGAGAAAAGTTGTTTCAACGCATATTAACCTATTGGTTATTGCCTTGAAACAACCTTTTTGCTTTTCCCTCTAGCCTCCTTTGTTCTTTACGCAGAGCTTTTCTCTCTTCCATGAAAGCCCTTTCTATCTTTGTCTAAACGCTCTGTTAAATAATAACCGATACTTATTTCTCCAGCAGAAAACCTCTCGGCAAAGAAAAAATAAACTATTTTTATAATATTATTAATCTGTTAATTGTTTATTTTTAGATTAGTTTTTGATGTAATTAATCGTTCTTTCAAATATAAACAAGTATTGCCTATGTAATTCAAGGGCGTTTTATCTTGTTTTGAACATGCTTACTTCCCATTCATTAATGCGATTATTTCTGACAAGAAAAGGACATTCCTCAATCGTGTAAACGGCTATCTTCTGCAGAATGAATTGTTATTTTGAGTGTTAGATAATGAATCTTGCATTACTAAAGAGTGTCACCTCCTATGTCTCCTCTTGTTTCTTTAGATCTTCTAAGTGTCTGGGTTAGTCCGAATAATCCGTGTTTTACGTGATAAAAAGGTGTCAGCAAAGAATAAAAGAGCCCTTTCCTGTCCGATTTCTGTTAGTTATTCTTCCCTTTGAAGAGGGCTAGAAAGGGTATAAGGGGCGGTGTTTGGAGGAGCAAAATATCTACAAGATCAATTCTTTCACCACAATCTCTTGCTCCCGATAAAAGGCTTTTTCAGCTGCATCAGATACTGGATTAACTTCTGACAAACTAGCTGCAAGATTCTGCATAGCCCATGTGATGGTGTAACCAGCCTGTCGCCTTGCTTCAAGGCACTTGTCTAGTTCGTAACGCGCACGGGCTTTATCCTGTCTAAACAACAATTCGGCAAGCGTGAAACGCAGGCGCTGTCGAAACTTCTCATCCCTCTGTAATGTGATAGCCTTGCATAATAAGGCTATCTTATAACGCTCATCATCCATTAGGTTAGCCAACTCTTGGAACTCATTTGACTTCTTCGACCTACTTATCAAATGCCGATAAACATTGATGGCTTTGTCCTTCTTGCCCATAATCTGGTAGATGATAGCTTTGTAACGTTGGTTATCTCGGTTATAAGGACTATGTTTCAATGCTTCAGCAAGGATGGGGGCAGCCCGTAAAGCCATATCGACAGTAGGATTAGCAGCTACTTCCTTGAACACTTTCCCTACAATCCTCATCCCCGTGGAAGGCGTCACAAAGCCTTCATGCTGCGTTCCCTTCCAATCATCATCAGTAAGGCGTGTGATGTTCCAATGCGTTATGAAGTCGAGTATTGAGAAACTATTGTTGTGCTCGAAGACCTGTATTGCAGCCCTCATCATTGCACTCTGCCCCTTTAAATCAGTGTCTTTCATTGTGGGATAAAGCCTCATTAGACTCTTAAAGATCTTATATGCCTCCTCTAAACGGCGTTGTTGATACCGTAAACGCATCATATCTACACCCACCCAAAACATGGCTATCGTTGTATAATGCCCCTTGTGAGCAGCATACAAAGGTAAGATTGCAGCATAAGCATCCTCTGTTCGCCCCTGTCGGCGTAGTTCGAATACATCCTTCACATCCATAGTAGTAGTAATAGATAGTTGTTGTTGCAAATATAAACAATAATCTTGAAAAATGCAGAAGATGGTGAACTAAATCGTAAGGAACGATATTTCTGAATGAATTGCAGTACCTTTGCCTTAGAAACAAACAACAGAAAGAACATGAAATATCTATTTGTATCAGACATCCACGGCTGTTTGCCGACCCTAGAGAAGGTGTTGCAATTCTATGATCGAGAGCAGTGTGATATGTTATGTATCCTTGGTGACATCCTAAACTATGGTCCGCGCAACTCTATTCCAGAGGGTATTAATGCCAAAGGGATCGTTGAAGTATTGAATAAAAGAGCGCAAGATATAATCGCAGTAAGGGGTAACTGCGATGCAGAAGTTGACCAAATGCTCCTGAAGTTCCCCTTGATGGCAGACTATATCATGCTCGTTGATGAAGGAAAACGGCTCTTCCTCACCCACGGACACATATATAATAAGGAGAAGATGCCCGTAGGTAACATTGATGCCATTGTATATGGACACACGCATCTGTGGGAGTTAACACATCAAGAGGATGCTTTGGTCTGCAACTTGGGATCGATTACCTTCCCTAAAGGAGGCAATGTTCCAACGTTTATGACATACGAGCATGGTGTCTTCACAGCCTATAACTTGGATGGAGAAGTATTAAAGCAAGAACACATATAAGCCGTATCTGGCGCAAAAGAAAAGGGATTGAACGTATAAAGCTAACGTTTAATCCCTTTTTAATTTACCTTTATCAGCAATAAAGCTAACCTATTCTCTCAAACGCTCCCGACAATCTTCAAGAATTGACAAGAGTTCGTCCACCTTCGTAGCACGTAGCATGGAGATACGTATCTGCTTGAAGTCTGGAATGCCTTTAAATATCGGTGAAGCCGCAAGGTGGCGTCTTGTATGCAAGATGCCACGGTATTCATCAATGCGTTCAACGTTGATCTTGAGCATTTCCTCTAGTACATCTATCTTCTCATCGAGGCTTATCTCATCTGCTTTTGGGCTGAAGATCCAGGGGCAACCGAATGTTGCTCGACCAATCATAACGGCATCTACGCCGTAAGTATCGAACTTCTCGCTTGCTTCTAAGCGATTCGTCACATCCCCGTTACCAATGATTGGAATCTTAATACGCGTGTTCTTCTTCACTTCTCCTATGAGTGTCCAGTCCGCCTGACCTGTGTACATCTGCGAACGAGTGCGCCCGTGAATCGTTAATGCTTGTATGCCGCAGTCTTGCAGTTGCTCTGCTAGGTCGGTAATGATGAGGTGTTCGGTGTCCCAACCTAGTCTTGTCTTCACCGTAACAGGTACATTTACAGCCTTAACAACCTCTCTTGTGATCTCTAACAGCAGAGGGATATTCTTCAACATACCTGATCCAGCCCCCTTGTTTGCCACCTTCTTCACAGGACAACCAAAGTTGATATCTATCACGTCAGGCTTTACTTGCTCCACAATCTTGGCTGCTTCAACCATAGAAGCTACATCCCTACCATAGATCTGTATGCCTACAGGACGCTCGCTATCGTCTATCACCATCTTAGAAAGCGTCGACTTGATACTCCTAATGATTGCATCTGCCGACACAAACTCGGTATATACCATTGCTGCCCCATATCTCTTACACATCTTCCGAAAGCCTATGTCGGTCACATCTTCCATCGGTGCAAGGAATAAAGGACGCTCTCCTAAATCAATCGAACCTATCTTCATGCCTGCAAAGGTAACAAAAAAGTGAAAGAGAAAACGCCTATTTCTATAAAAAGAGGTGGCATCTTTGCAACTAGGTTGCGAAAGTTTATGTGTAACTTTGCAGCAGAATATTAATCATGTAACAGATTTTTAGCTATGAATAAGAAGCTATTACGCATCATTCTCACCGCAATCCTGCTTGCAGGAGCGTGGCTCGTGGAGCATTATGCAGGACTTGCTATGTGGCAGGTACTGCTTGTTTATCTCATTCCTTACCTCCTCATTGGTTACGATGTATTGTCAGAAGCAGTGGAAGGAATCATGGATTTGGATCCATTTGATGAAGACTTCCTAATGGCATTAGCAACGATAGGAGCCTTACTCATTGGTTTCTTGCCAGGAGCAGAGCCTCAGTTCGTTGAAGCAGTGTTTGTTATGCTCTTCTTCCAGTTGGGTGAGTTGTTTGAAGACTACGCCGAGGACAAGGCAAGAGATTCGATAACTGAGTTGATGGACATACGTCTGACACTGCAAACATCGAACGGAACGGGCGCATTGAGGCGGTTAGTCCAGAAGAGGTAAGCGTTGGTGACATCGTAACAGTTAAGCCGGGAGAGAAGATACCACTTGATGGTACGATCCTAGAAGGTGCTTCCTGTCTTAATACAGTAGCCCTTACGGGTGAGAGTCTACCACGAGATGTGCAAGAAGGAGACGCTGTAATCTCTGGATGTGTCAATCTCTCGGGCGTTCTGAGGCTCCGTGTCGACAAGTCCTACAGCCAGTCTACAGCTGCAAAGATTATCCAGTTGGTGGAAGACGCAGGTAATAACAAGTCGAGAAGTGAGTCATTTATCCGCCGTTTTGCCCGTGTCTATACGCCAATCGTGGTCATTTCAGCCCTTGCACTGGCACTTATTCCACCTTTCTTCTACGATAGTTATGCCCCAGCCTTTGCTACTTGGCTATACAGGGCATTAACCTTCTTGGTTGTTAGTTGCCCTTGCGCACTGGTGATTTCCATCCCATTAACCTTCTTCGCAGGTATCGGTGGCGCCTCACATAGGGGTATTCTTATCAAAGGAGGCAACTATATGGATGCCTTGGCAAGGCTTAAGACCATCGTATTTGATAAGACTGGAACATTGACATACGGCACTTTTGAGGTGGAGGCAGTGCATCCAGACAACTGTTCGGAACAGGAGTTACTACATTTGGCAGCGCATGTAGAACGTTATTCAAACCATCCCATTGCCCTCGCCTTGCGACAGGCTTATCCCCCATGAGGCTGATAATTGCAGTATAGAAGATGTGCATGAAACGGCTGGACAAGGTGTTTCTGCAACGGTCAATGGGCGAGTTGTCAGCGTTGGTAACGACAAAATGATGAAAAACATTAGGACTCTCAATCCCCGTATGTAGCCGTTGTAAGAATCATGTAGGTACTATCGTGCATGTTGCCATCAATGGTGTTTATGCCGGACACATCCTTATCTCTGATAAACTGAAGGCTGACGCACGTGAGGCAATCAGCTCTTTAAAGACCTTAGGAGTGACCCGCACGGTCATGCTAACAGGTGATAAGGAAGATGCCGCACGCCAAGTAGCCGCAGAAACAGGCGTAACGGATTATCATGCCGAGCTGCTCCCAGCTGATAAGGTAGCACGTGTTGAACAGCTGTTGAGCGATAAGAATGAGAACGGAACACTTGCTTTTGTGGGTGACGGAATCAACGATGCACCTGTACTAGCACGTGCCGACGTGGGGATAGCGATGGGTGCTTTGGGCAGCGATGCCGCTATTGAAGCCGCAGATGTTATCCTCATGGATGACAAGCCATCGAAAATCTCGCTCGCAATCAGGCTCTCCCGCCGCACCATCTTCATAGCGAAAGAGAACGCATGGTTCGCTATTAGCATTAAAGTGGCAGTCTTGCTCCTTGCCACCTGTGGCTTTGCAAGTATGGGATTAGCCGTCTTTGCAGATGTTGGTGTAATGGTTCTGGCTGTTCTCAACGCAATGAGAGCACGATAAAGAACGTACTTTATTGGACTAAATAACACACGACTCGTTTGTCTGAAACCGATTGGGACTTGCAGACAAACGAGTCTTTTTATTTGTAAGATAGGATTTATAACATTCTCAAAAACGCTTATCTTTATTTTAAATAATGTTAGTACCCCTTGTAATTAACCAAAAATTATCAACAAAGGAAAGCACAAATGGAAACTTTTATATAGATTTGCAGCAGAGAAGATGAGATACTTCTCACATGTAAACAGACTATTAACGAATAACAGCTATGGCTAGGTTATACTCAGCGATACAGGTGTCTCACATGGAAAAGAGCTATGATAATATTCGTATCATGGTTTTATTGCTGTGGTTATTGTCGGTATCTTCCATGGTAGCACATGCCCAGAAGACGTTGGTTTGTGATGCTGCTACACACTTTCCCATACGTGATGTGCTGGTTAAAGTGGATGGTCGTAACCTCGGAATGACCACTTGGCAAGGACTAATCAACCTACCCGATACGTTCCAAACAGCCTCTTTCAGCAAGAAAGGATACGTTCCCGAAAAATTGTTTAGAGCCGAAATTCTACGTGATACTGTCTTTCTTTATCCTGCAGAACATTACTTGGATGAGGTTATCGTGACGGGTCGGCAAACTACAGATGGGCGTGCCTTGCTGGAGAAAATGCCGAAACGTGACATCTTAGAAAAGCGTCCGAAGTGTAAGAGAAGCGAGTTTGATATAGGTTTAATGCTCGATAGGAGATACCGAAGAGACAAACAGCACGTGGAGCAACTACGTAAGATTTTCAAGAAGATGGATGGAGTTGAAGACCATGAAGACCCTATTTTAAAGGCTTATAGACAAACACTATTGGATCAGAGGAACGATTCCCCTCAAGCAAAGTATGCAACGGAAAGAGGGGACGAGTGAGCCTCCAAAATAGGAGAAGAGCACTTATTAAAAGGTTAAAAACACTCTGTTCAATAGGAGGTAACGAATGCTTGGTTGGAAAAATAATCTAAATTTAGTTCGTTTTTAGTCTTTTAATTCTTAGTTTTTAGTTTATTTTCCGTATTAAAGAAGACTTCTTTGCAAGATAGGGTGTTGTTGTTAAGGAGATAGCTAAGGTTCATCTCTTAGATAGCAGATGGTTGTTATAAAATAATCAAAGTATTTTGTCGGAAAGAAGGAATGGTTGAAAGGAATAAAAACAGCGGAAAGCTAGCTCTGAAAAGAGCTTTTTCTCGTTTTTAATCTATCCTCATTTATTAGGATAGATAGCGTTTCCTTATTTTAAGTCTAAATACTATATATTTTGATGAAATAGCTTTGTTAAATCATTAAAATATAGTACTTTTGCAGCAAAATAGCCCCAGTAGCATACCAACTTTTTGGTATCTCTGAGGGTAAAAGATAGCATTGAGGTGGGAGTTAATTATTATCTTTCTGCCTAATAACCATTAGAAGTAATAATTCTAACAGTTTAAATATTTAAAATCAAAACATTTATGTGGTTAATCAATTCATCTATTGGTAGAAAGGTGATTATGTCCGTGACGGGTATAGCCCTTATTCTATTCATGACGTTCCACTGCTGTATGAATCTTGTAGCGCTCTCTCAGGTAGTGCCTACAATATGATTTGTGAGCTATTAGGTGCTAACTGGTATGCAGTTGTTGCAACAGTAGGTCTTGGCGCGTTGGCTGTTTGTCACATTGTTTACGCATTCATCCTTACAGCACAGAACCGCCGTGCACGTGGCGACAACCGTTATGCAGTCACAGAAAAGCCTGCAAAGGTGGAGTGGGCAAGCCAGAACATGCTCGTATTGGGTATCATCATCTTGCTTGGAATCGCTCTCCACTTGTTCAACTTCTGGTATAACATGATGTTTGCAGAGCTTGTTGGCATGACTGTAGCACATCACCCAGCTGATGGCTTTGCGTTCATTCAGGACACATTTGCCAATCCTATCTACGTTGTATTGTATGTTATCTGGATTTGCGCATTGTGGTTCCACCTCTCACACGGCTTCTGGAGTGCTATGCAAACAGTAGGTGTCAATGGTAAAGTATGGTTCAATCGCTGGAAGGCAATCGGTCTTGTCTATGTGACATTATTGATGTTGTGCTTCCTTATTGTAGTACTCGCATTCGCTTTCGGATGTGCTCCTAGCCTTGCATAGTTAAGTATCTAAATTGAAAACTAAATTCAAAACAATCATGACAAAGATATTAGATTCCAAAATACCAGCAGGTCCTGTAGCCGAGAAGTGGACTAACTACAAGGCACATCAGCGTTTGGTTAACCCAAAGAATAAACTGAAACTGGATGTTATCGTTGTTGGTACCGGTTTGGCTGGTGCCAGTGCAGCTGCTTCTCTAGGTGAGATGGGCTTCAACGTATATAACTTCTGCATCCAAGACTCACCTCGTCGTGCACACTCAATCGCTGCACAAGGTGGTATCAATGCTGCTAAGAACTATCAGAACGATGGTGACTCTGTTTACCGTTTGTTCTATGATACAGTGAAAGGTGGTGACTATCGTGCACGTGAAGCAAACGTTTATCGTTTGGCAGAAGTGTCTAACGACATCATCGACCAGTGCGTTGCTCAGGGCGTGCCATTCGCTCGTGAGTATGGTGGTATGTTGGCTAACCGTTCCTTTGGTGGTGCTCAGGTAAGCCGTACCTTCTATGCTAAGGGACAGACAGGTCAGCAGTTGTTGCTTGGTGCATACTCATCATTAAGTGCACAGATTCAGGCTGGTAAGGTAAAGCTCTATACACGTTATGAGATGGAAGACGTCGTTATCGTTGATGGTCATGCACGTGGTATCATTGCGAAGAACCTCGTAACTGGTAAGTTGGAGCGCTTCACTGCAAATGCAGTTGTTATAGCAACTGGTGGCTATGGTAACACTTACTTCCTTTCAACCAACGCTATGGGTTGTAACTGTACAGCCGCTGTTCAGTGCTATCGTAAGGGTGCTTACATGGCTAACCCATCTTACGTTCAGATCCACCCAACCTGTATTCCTGTACATGGCGACAAGCAGTCTAAGTTGACATTGATGTCAGAGTCTCTGCGTAATGATGGTCGTATCTGGGTTCCTAAGAAGCTCGAAGATGCTAAGGCATTGCAGGCTGGTACAAAGAAGGGCTCTGATATTCCAGAGGAAGATCGTGACTATTACTTGGAGCGTCGCTACCCTGCATTCGGTAACCTCGTACCTCGTGACGTTGCTTCACGTGCTGCTAAGGAGCGTTGCGATAAAGGCTTCGGTGTAAACAACACTGGTTTGGCTGTGTTCTTGGACTTCTCTGAGTCTATCAACCGCCTCGGTATTGATACAATTCTTCAGCGTTATGGTAACCTCTTCGATATGTATGAGGAGATTACAGACGTCAACCCAGGTGAGTTGGCAAATGAGATTAACGGCGTGAAGTACTATAATCCAATGATGATCTTCCCTGCTATCCACTACACAATGGGTGGTATTTGGGTTGACTATGAGCTGATGACAACCGTTCCTGGTCTATTCTCTATTGGTGAGTGTAACTTCTCTGACCACGGAGCTAACCGTCTTGGTGCTTCTGCTTTGATGCAGGGTCTTGCTGATGGTTACTTTGTGTTGCCATATACTATTCAGAACTATCTTGCTGATCAGGCACTCTGGGCAAAGGTTCCAACCGATCGTCCTGAGTTTGAAGAGGCTGAGAAGGCTGTCAATGCCGAGATTGATCGCTTGATGAATATCCATGGTAAGCGTTCAGTTGACTCTATCCACAAGGAGTTGGGTCATATTATGTGGGAGTATGTAGGTATGGGTCGTACCAAGGAAGGTCTTGAGGAAGGTCTCAAGCAGTTGAAGGCTCTCCGCGAGGAATTCAATTCTAACCTCTTTATTCCTGGTAAGAAGGAAGGCTTGAACGTCGAGCTTGATAAGGCAATTCACCTCCGTGACTTCATCCTTATGGGTGAGCTCGTAGCTTATGATGCATTGCATCGTGAGGAGAGTTGTGGTGGTCACTTCCGTGAGGAGCACCAGACTGAGGAAGGTGAGGCTAAGCGTGACGACGAGAACTTCTTCTATGTTGGCTGCTGGGAGTATCAGGGTGATGACACCAAGACTCCAGAGCTTATCAAGGAACCTCTCGAGTATGAGGCAATCAAGGTACAAACACGTAATTATAAAAACTAGTTGACGAGTTGACGGGAGGACAAGTTGACAAGTTGTTAGCTTGTTCTGCCTTAAACATATTCCATTAGTATAATACAGACAATATACAAGATGTAATACAAACAAGGTCGATGAATACTCACAAGGATTTGATCGTCTGGCAGAAAGCAATGGAACTTGTCTTAGAAGTATATAAGGCAACAAAGGCATATCCACGGGAAGAACTATTTGGATTAGCTTCCCAAATGCGTAGAGCCGTTGTATCAATTCCCTCGAACATAGCAGAAGGCTATGGCAGAATCCATACTCGTGAAACTGAGAGATTCCTTAGTATAGCATTAGGTTCTGCGTGTGAGTTAGAAACTCAATTGATTCTATCGAAAGACTTAGGGTATATCTCGACAGAACTTGCACAGCAACTATGCGATAAGACCCAAGGCATAATTAGGATGCTAACGTCTTTGATTAAGACTCTGAACAAATAACTTGTTTACTTCACAACTTGTTTACTTGTCAACTAAAACATAACACAATGGCAAAGAATATATCATTCACAATTAAGTATTGGAAGCAGAACGGCCCACAAGATCAGGGTCATTTCGATACACATGAGATGAAGAATATCCCAGATGACACCTCTTTCCTTGAGATGCTCGACATCCTTAACGAGGAGTTGATAGAGGCTGGTGATGAACCATTCGTCTTCGATCACGACTGCCGCGAGGGTATCTGCGGTATGTGCTCACTATATATTAATGGTACTCCACATGGTAAGACAGAGCGTGGTGCAACAACTTGTCAGCTCTACATGCGCCGTTTCAACGATGGTGATGTAATCACTGTTGAGCCATGGCGTTCGGCTGGTTTCCCTGTTATCAAGGACTGTATGGTAGACCGCACAGCCTTCGATAAGATTATCCAGGCTGGTGGTTACACAACTATCCGTACTGGTCAGGCACAGGATGCAAACGCTATTCTTATCTCTAAGGACAATGCTGATGAAGCTATGGACTGTGCAACATGTATCGGTTGTGGTGCTTGTGTTGCAGCATGTAAGAATGGTTCTGCCATGCTCTTCGTATCATCTAAGGTTAGTCAGTTGGCTCTCTTGCCACAGGGTAAGCCTGAGGCTGCAAAGCGTGCAAAGGCTATGGTAGCTAAGATGGATGAGGTTGGTTTCGGTAACTGTACCAACACTCGTGCTTGCGAGGCAGTATGTCCTAAGAACGAGAAGATTGCTAACATCGCTCGTTTGAATCGTGAATTCATCAAGGCAAAGTTTGCTGATTAATTCGAGATAGTCGTTAGTAAATCACTAACGCAAACATAATTAAGAGGATATGTCGGGGCTTCCTGGACATATCCTCTTTCGTTATATAATAGGATTGAAACAGCACTGAAACCATCAGATGACACATTGTCAATGAAGTGTAATACGCTGTACAAAGAGTTGTAACAATGCTGTACAATGAGTTGTAACGTTATTGTACAATGAATTGTAACGCATTGTATAATCAATTGTCACGTATGTGATAATCCAGTATCATACGTGTGATACTGGGTGAGATAAGCTCATAACGTGGTTTATATAGTATTTATGATGACCTTTACTCCTGCTTAACTTGCGTGCATCATGATGAAATCGAACCAGCGAGTTGGTAATATTGTATGTAAGAAGACGAGGGGTTTCGCACCAAAACCAATGAGGTATCGTACCTTCGGGCGACGTGCATTTGTGGCATGACTGATAGCCTTTGCAATTACTTCTGGGCTGCTCATCATGTTACCACTATACAGCTTACGCAGACCTTCAGCCGTCTTCTTCGCCTGCTCCTCGTATGCTCCTCCCTTTGAGCTCTCCTCTAAGTGATCGGCAGCAATGAAGCCCCAAGGCGTCTTGATACCACCAGGTTCGATGATAGCAACGTTGATTCCGAATCCTTTCGTCTCCATTCTCAAAGCGTCACTGAATGCTTCAAGGGCATACTAGTCGCATGATACCATGCACCGAAATAGATAGTCAGACGCCCGCCCATCGAACTGATGTTGATGATTGTACCGCTATGTTGCTTGCGCATGTGGGGTAAAACCTTCTTCGTTAACATAGCAACACCAAAGATATTAACGTCGAATTGCTTGCGTGCCTCCGCTATACTAACATCTTCAATGGTACCAAACGAGCCATAGCCAGCATTGTTGACCAATACATCAATGCGTCCTTCAGCTGCGATAACAGTATCAACAGCTTTATTAACACTCTCTTCTATGGTTACATCCATCTGCAATGTCTTCACACCGAACTGCTTTAGTGCATCCATCTTCTCAACTCTTCGTGCTGCACCATATACTATATGTCCTTGCTTCGCAAGCATCTCTGCCGTCTGATAACCTATACCACTACTTGCTCCAGTGAGGATGATTACTTTCTTTTCCATTGCTTAATTATAATTCTGTTAATTATTTGCTACCTAATTGCAGCGCAAAGGTAAGTATTTCATCTAGTATCGCAAAAGGCACATCAGAGTATATCTTGCTAATGAAAAGAGCTGGTAATGATTGGATACAAAATAAGCCGTTGGGTTCTGTCTGATGATGTCCAATATTGCTACTGATGCTTACCTGCTTAACATCTATTTATGCTTAAAAGCCTGTAACTATGCCCTATATCATTTTTTTTTTTGCTAATTTTGCGCACAGAGATACATATTAAGTTATTTAAGTGCGATAGATATTCATGACAGATAAGAACAATACATCCAACCAGTCTTCATTGACAGCTGAGGCTCCTTTGAAAGCTAGTTACACAGATTACGAGGTTATTCCTTCACACGGATATAGCCTAATTGTGAAATGTCGTAAGGGCGAGCAGACCGTCATCCTCAAAGGTTTAAAGGAAGAGAATAGCAAGCGAACCCTACTAAGAAATGCCTTGAAGCGTGAGTTTAAACAATGTCAACGATTGAACCACACAGGTATTGTGCGTTATCAAGGACTTGTGGATGTTGACGGCTATGGGCTTTGTATTGAAGAAGAGTTTATTGAAGGTCGCACACTGCAGGCTTATCTTAAAGAACAACACACTGACGATGAGAAGATAGCTATTGTGAATCAGATAGCAGATGCGCTCCGTTATGCTCATAACCAGGGTATCGCTCATCGCAACCTCAAGCCTTCTAATATTCTTATCACCGCTCAAGGCAATTACGTGAAGTTGATTGATTTCAGCGTTTTGTCGCTTGATGACGTTAAAGCAACCGCTGACACAACACGCTTCATGGCGCCAGAACTGAAAGACGAAACGATGACTGCCGACGGAACAGCTGATATCTATTCGCTCGGAACGATAATGAAAGTGATGGGGCTAACGCTTGCTTATAGTGATGTGATTAAGCGTTGTTGTGCCTTCAAGCGCAGTGATCGTTATGCAAACATCGATGAGTTCCTAGCCGATCTCAATCATGAAGGGTCGTCATTCACCATGCCTACAATAGGTAAAGGCACCGTTATGGTGGCTGTGATTGCTGTGGTTGTGATAGTTCTGGGCGTTCTGACATATAATTATGGTGGTGCTTTGCTCAATCAAATGGGCAAGATAGATGTCTCATCTGTCTTTAAGTCGGATGAGGAAACAGCTCCCGAAGATAGCGTAAAGGTTACTTCTCCTAACGAGCAGACCAACGACAGCACCCATAATGCGGCTCCAATGACAGGGAAACTCGCTTTCCTTAACACAATGAAGCCCGCTCTCTATCACGATTTGGATAACATCTTTGATAAGAACTCAGCCGATAAAGCAAAGTTGTCGAAGGCAATCAAGAGTTATTATCATGGACTTATTCAAGCCAATGATACACTCGACTCTGAGCAAAGAGCTGAACTCGACCGTGTATTCGGTGACTATGTAAAACAAAGAAAGCTGCTTTGAAATAAGATATAAACGCTATTTCCACAGTGATAGAAATAACAACAGGGCAAGTTCTATGTATTCCTTCAATCCATCATGGTTGTAAGAAAGCATAGAACCTGCCCTTGTTTTTATTCTTATCAATGGTTTATAAAAGAAAAGAACAGAATGAAGCAAATCTATTACGCACTACTAGCACTATTCCTTTCCACCACTTCTATATATGCACAGAAGCCTGCTACGGATCGTCGCTTGGCTGCTGGTCAATCGATGGAGAGGCAAGGTTTGGTGAATATTAAGCACGTTGTACCCTCAATAAAGGTCGCTTTAATGTATGCACGCACCGATAACTTCTGTAACCGACAGCTCTATCACGACCTTCGTGATGCTTATGTCCTCCCTCGTTGTGCAGAGGCTCTGCGTAAAGCACAAGCTGAATTGAAGCGTCGCAGACCTGACTTGAGTCTGTGTATATTTGATGCTACACGTCCAATGAGCGTTCAGCAGACGATGTGGGATGCCGTGAAGAACACATCCAAATACTTCTATGTGTCCAACCCAGCGCATGGTGGAGGTATGCACAACTATGGAATGGCAGTGGATATTAGTATTTGTAAGGCTTCATGGAACGATGCCACATGGCGTGAGGGGGCTGCACGTTGCCATATAGACACAATCCCTATGGGAGCAAAGGTTGATCACATGGGTGCTGCAAGTCATATAGATAAGGAACAAGGATTACTTGATCGGGGCGTTATCTCACGTGAGGCACTTGCCAACCGACGGTTACTTCGAGAGGTTATGACCGCTGCTGGCTTCATGCCAATACGCACTGAATGGTGGCACTTCAACCTTTGTACGAGGGAATGGGCAAAGAGTAACTTGAGAGTGGTTAGGTAGAGAAGCCTCAACAAAAGCCCCAACAAGCCTCACCCCCAGCCCCTCTCCGAATGGAGAGGGGAGTAGATAGTATCATTGGCTATTGTTAGATGGAAAGGAAAAGGTGTATAAGTAAGAACAAAAAGAGATGGTAAAACAGCAAAGGAATACGCTACAACAAGGAGAGTTTCCACTTCCGAGATACGTGCGAGAAACCCTCAATAAGCATAACATACCACTTCCTTCTTCACTCGGAGATGGTACTGGCGTGAGACTCTTAGCTCTTCAAGCGCATAACTATCCTGACATTGATATGCCCTTCTTGCTTAATCAGCTTACAGGATGGCTGAAGGCGCACACCAAGTTGCCCTCATGGGCTGCACAAGAGGATATTATCTATCCGCCACATCTATCTATGGAGCAGTGCTCAAGTGAGCAGACTGCATTGTATAAAGCTAACTTATTAGAGGAACTGAGTGGCTCTCATGCTACTTCTTCATCTACTCACTTTGTTGATCTCACGGGTGGTTTTGGTGTCGACTTCTCATTTATAGCACGCAACTTCGCCCATGCCACCTACGTAGAACAGCAAGAGCAGCTATGCAAGGTAGCACAACATAACTTCAAGGTGTTAGGTTTGAGTCACGTAGAAGTGGCCAATACAGATAGTACAGAATACCTCCATCAAATGCAACCCGCCAATGTTATCTTCCTCGATCCAGCACGTCGTAACGAGCAAGGGGGGGCAAGACTGTATTGATAGAAGATTGTTCTCCTGATGTGTTGACACTAGAGAAGGAACTCCTAGAGAAGGCAGATATTATCGTTCTGAAGCTCTCACCAATGCTTGATTGGCACCGAGCTGTAAACGAACTAAACGTTATTGGCAACGTTGTATGTGAGGTTCACATCCTTTCTGTGCGCAATGAATGTAAGGAGTTATTGATTGTTTTGCAGAAAGAAGAGCCCCAGTCAGACACTACAGCAGCCTCAATGCCTAAACTCCGCATTGTTTGCATGAATGATGGTGAGGTCGTTTCCTATTATGAAGAAGATACAGCAGGCATCTTACCGAGCATTCTTTCAACCTCACCAACAACTGGTCAATATCTCTATGAGCCTAATGCTTCACTGATGAAAGCGGGTTGCTTTGCCCTAATCAGTCGTCGTTATGAGGTTTCTGCACTAAGTGCAAATTCTCATTTATTTGTCTCCAATAGTCTTATAGAGCACTTCCCAGGTCGTAGTTTCCGCCTTGTAACTGTCTCATCATTTAATAAGAAGGAGTTACGTCGCACCTTATCAGCTATCAAGAAAGCTAATCTTGCCGTGCGCAACTTCCCTATGAGCGTTGCAGACTTGCGTAAGAAACTCAAGATAAAAGAAGGAGGAACAGATTATCTCTTCGCTACTACCGATGCAAATAACAATCATCTCTTACTCTTATGTGCGAAGGTGTGAGTGATAAACAACGATGATCTCCTCGTAAAAAAGTAATTATCATTATTCATCAAAATAAACCAATAAGAACTATGAACAGGTTATTTAAAATGGTCGTCGCCACGACATTGATAGGAATCTCTATGTCGGCGAATGCCATCGATCGCCAAAGTCTTAAACAGTATGCCGCTTCTTTAAAAGGACTAAAGAAGGAGCAACTAAAGAATGCACTGCACACTCTGATGGACAAAAAGGCTGTCTTGAAGTATGGCAGTGGTAACAAAGGTACATGGTGGGGCTTTTGGTACACCGATCGTGACCCTCAAACCAAGGAATGCTACAACCGTTATAGCGATAAGAAGTTCTATTTCGCCGAACACAACGGAGCAGCTATTGCAGGCATGAACATCGAACACTCGTTCCCAAAGAGTTGGTGGGGAGGTGCTCAGAACAATGCTTATTGCGATCTATATAACCTCTATCCATCTGATTCAAAGGCTAACAGCGACAAGAGCAACTTCCCGATGGGTGTAGTAGTAAATGTTACTAAGCCTGCTGGAGAAGGCTATGATAAGGTTGGAACAGGCTATGCAGATGGACAACTCATCAAGATGTGGGAGCCAGCAATCGTTTCAAAGGTGAGTTCGCACGCAGTTATCTGTACATGGCAACCACTTATCAGCACCCTAAAATGGGTGAAGACGGGACTGCAAAGCCTTGAGAATAACAGCTGGCCAACGCTTAGGGAATGGGCTTATAAGCTCTACCTCAAGTGGAGCAAGCAAGATCGTGTAGACCAACAAGAGATTGATCGCAATAATGCAGCAGCCAAGATACAGAATAATCGTAACCTCTTTATCGACTATCCAAACCTCGCTGAATATGTTTGGGGTGATAGTGTGGATGTTGCTTTCAACCCCGATCTATCTATAACGACGGCTTCTGACGATGCACGTTATACTGGTGCAATCGTCACACCAACTAATCCAAGTGAAGAACCAGGTACTCCTGGGGGTGGAGAAGACGATCAAGTAACTCCCAAAGAGAGTAAGACTTTTGTGAAAGCTACGGCAGTTCCCGCTGTTAATACACAGTTCCTTCTTGTTGTAAAGGTAGGTGAGAACCTCTTTGCCGGTCAGACCGTTCAGGGCAAAAAGGGCTATGGTTATCTAAATGGATCAGTAGTAACAACTAAGAAAGAGGTCGTCTTTACTTCCGATGAAAACCTATTCTTTACATTGGAACAGGCTGCGGGAGGTTACTATATCAAGGATGCTAGTGGTCGTTACTTCTATCAGGATGGTACGCATAAGAACTTTAATGTAGTCAACTCAACCGATAAGGCAACTATATGGACAGTCACTCCAAATGCCGACGGAACATTTGTTATCACAAGTTCTGATGGTCACGTCGTACAGTACTCAACGCAATATAAGTCGTTTGGAGCATATAAACCAGCAAGCTCAGGGAACCTTTCTCCAATGCTATATGTATATGATGCAACAGCAGGAATATCAACTCTTAATGTTGTAAAGAGTGATGATAAAAACGTTTATAACCTACAAGGAGCGCGTATGCCAAAGGATGCGCAGCTCGCACCGGGTATTTATATCCGTGGTGGAAAGAAGTTTGTTGTAAGATAGATCGTCGGTTTTAATTCCCCGTTCTATGCGTATATAAAAAGAGAGAAAGGCGTCTTCTCCATTTAACAAGGGCGTTTCCTTGCATGGAGAAGAGCCTTTCTTTAGTATCAAGAGAGCCTCTCTTGAAAAACCATCTAGCCATCCCTTGAGGGGAAAGTGGCTACTGGATGCTATGATATAGTATGTTGATACAACCGAGCCAATCGACTTATCGTCTTGCCATGAAGTATGTTGTACCAGCTTGAGCCTGCTGAACTTCTAACAAACCAGATGCATCTGGCGTTACATCAACAGTCAAACCATTATTTAAGAAAGCCTTAACAGAACCATTACCATTAAACTGGATCACCTTTTGTTCTTTGCCTTCTGCATTCATATACCATGTGTTCTCTTGCTTATTGTACGTGAAGTAATAGACTTGACCATCGGGTTTTGTGATCTCATAACCATTCTCCAAGTACTTAACAGCGTACATTAAGCCATCGTCACCCTTGATGTTTCGAACCTTACCAACGCGATTGGCAACAGGGTTATCACCGGTCCAGAACTCAATAGAGTTGAGTACTAACGTATCCGCAGCACCGCAGAATGCGTATGCAGGAGATATTACTAAGAAGATAATCTCATTGATGAACTTAGACTTAGTGGCGTGTTTATTCCACTGCGCAAGCTTGTTGAACAAGGCAAATGAACCTACACAAGAACTCATGAGGGTAGCTGCAACGAGCAAACTAACCATCGTTTTAATACCTTTGTTGTCATACTTTTTGTTTTAAAGTGAATATTAATAATGTTGTTAACCTGTTTGTTGTTTCTAATTAGTCGTTTCCAATGACGCTACAAAGTTTTGATACTTCTGCTTCAAAGTTCGTTTTATCGATGGCTTTGGCTTTAAGTGCAGAGCGATAGTTGTATATTGTCTGTGGAGAATAGAACAGTAAATCAGCTATCTCGGCACTCTCTTTTACGCCAAGGCGTATGAGAGCCATGATACGTTGGTCTGTTGTTAGCTCGTTGGAATGGGTGTTTTTATCTGACAATCCACTTTTAGTAATGCGTTTAGCTCCTTTGTGAATGTTGGATAGAGGTCTAGAAAGGCTTTATCAAAGCGTGAAAGGAATGTAGCTGCATCCTCTTCGGACAGTCGACCAGATGAGAGTTGACTCAAGAGTTCGCTTGTTTGGTTTGCTTTTATCTTCCTTTTTACCAGCGTCTGTTGCTGTTTTAGTCTTGTAATGTACTTTGCACAAAGGTCAATATATAGCTTTGCCAATCCTTCCCGTTTGCGGTTTGTGTCTATTAATAGGGCATTTAGCTTATGTAACTGTGTGTTTAAGCCTTTCTGTCGAGTGTTAAGTTCCGACAAACGATCATTGTTCTTTTGTAATTCTCGCTGTTGTAAACGCAGTCGTTTGGTCTGTTTTACAATATACGTGATGGCTACGAGTAGGAAAATTAGGAGCAATGAGATGGCAATGATAGCAATCATCTGCACTCGATTACGCGTGTTTAATGTCTGTTGATAGCTGTTGACAATGACTGGTAACTTATTAGATATCTCTATAATACGTAGTCGGTTGTTATAGAAACGGGCATCTTCAAGTGACTTCTGAATATACTCCTGTGCTCGATCAATTCGGTTTTTATCATGCTCAAAGATGTACATGGCAAGCGTTTGTAAGGCGTAATTCTCCATCGTACAGTTCTCTGTATCAGCAATACTGGACAATAGAAGAAACCTTTCTTGCTGATCCGTTCGCCCTTCATTGGCGTAGCTTCCTGACAAGGCAAAGCATGCCATAGCATAAAAGCGTGAGTCAGTGGGCAAGAGGCTAGCTGCTTTTAGATAATGAGAACGTGCTTTCTTGGGGTCGTTAAGTACAAACACGCAATATTCCCCGTAGTAGTATTCGTAAGTTCTTGCGGTTTCATCGCAATAATCCATTGCCTTAATCAAAGCCTGCTTAGCTTTTTCTCTATGCGCAGGAGTGTATGTATGGTCATTACAGAAGTCTGCCCAATAAGTATGAATACGGAAGAGAGAGATGTAAAAATCGAACTTTTGTGTTCTATCCAGCGCTGTTGTATCCACTAAACTTATGGTTTCTATAGCCTCACTGTATAATCCGCCGATAGAAAGAAGCTCCGCTTATGAATGACATTGCTGTTATAATAATATGTATTCGCTGTTTCCTTTGCTAAGTCAATGCCTTTGTCGAGGTAAGTCATTGCTGAATCAAATTGGAAAACATAGTATTCTTGATAAAGCAAGTCGTATGTCTGCAATCGTTTTAAGGTCTTTTCTTCTGTGAGAAGTCCTTTTTTTATTCGGTTAATAGTCTCATTTTTCCTTTTAATATGAGCTGTTTGATGACTCAAGAGAAGGTCTAACTGCTCTTGTAAATGTTGTGTGTCATTGTCAGCAAAGAGACCTGTTGGCAATGCTAGTAAGGATATGTATAAAAGTAATTTGCGCATCTTTTAATCTCTTCTGACTGCAAAGATAATACTTTACTATCAATTAAGAGATATCTACTTAATATAATTATTATGTTAAAGCAAAGGCTTGATTGCTAATGTCTTAAACGATAATACTTGTCGAAGTCGTCTACTTATCAACTACTCAAAGAACCTTTTATTCACTTTTTTAGCTATCTTTGCAAGTAAAGATAATTAAAAATAAAAATCCAATTAATACTTTTAACAAAACAATGAAGAGATTCAATATTGCCCTTATGGGGCTTTTGATGGGTATGGCAAACCTTGCTTCTGCGCAGACGGTCACGTCTCCTAATGGTAAGATTGCTGTTAAGTTTTCACTTACAGGAAATGGTGTGCCAACTTATGAGATGACTTACAAAGGTAAGGAAGTCGTTAAACCGTCTCATCTTGGTCTAGAACTAGCAAAGGACAAGCATGCTAGTAAGGGGATGGATGAGACTAGTTTGATGGATGGTTTTCAGACAACTAACACAAAGACAACCACCTTTGACGAGACATGGAAACCTGTTTGGGGAGAGACTTCAACGATTCGTAACCATTATAACGAGCTTGAGGTAGACCTCAACCAACCGAGTAGTAAGCGTGACATCATCATTCGTTTCCGTGTTTATGACGATGGAATGGGCTTGCGTTATGAGTTCCCAGAACAGAAAGAACTAAATTACTTCGTTATAAAAGAGGAACATACGCAGTTCGCAATGGCTGGTGATCACACTGCATGGTGGCTCCCTGGAGACTATGACACACAAGAGCAAGAGACGCAGGAGAGCAAGCTCTCTGAGATACGCTCACGTTTCCATGATGCTGTGAATTGGAGTAACTCTTCTGTAGGAGTGTTCTCTGAAACTGGTGTTCAGACCTCTTTACAGATGAAGTCAAATGATGGTCTCTACATTAATATACATGAGGCTGCATGTGAGAACTATGCTACGATGCACCTTAACTTGGATGATAAGAACATGGTGTTTGAGTCTTGGTTGACTCCAGATGCAACTGGTTTGAAAGGCTTCATGCAGACACCTTGCACAACACCTTGGCGTACGGTCATGGTGAGCGATGATGCTCGTGATATGTTAGCAAGCAACTTGATTCTCAATCTCAATGAACCATGTAAGATTGAAGACACCTCTTGGATTCATCCAACTAAGTACTGCGGTGTATGGTGGGAAATGATTGCAGGTGGTAAGTCATGGGCTTACACCGATGATTTCAACTCTGTTAAGCTCGGTCAAACAGACTATGCTCATGCCAAACCAAACGGTCATCACCCTGCAAACACAGCCAACGTGAAGAAGTATATAGACTTTGCTGCAGCGAACGGATTGGACCAAGTGTTGGTAGAAGGCTGGAACATCGGTTGGGAAGACTGGTTCGGACACTGGAAACAAGATGTGTTTGACTTCGTAACTCCCTATCCTGACTTTGATATAAAGGCTCTTAACGAGTACGCCCATTCGAAGGGTGTGAAGCTGATGATGCACCATGAGACCTCTTCAAGTGCTCTTAACTATGAGAGACACTTAGAGGATGCGCTCAACCTAATGAATAAGTACGGTTATGATGCAGTAAAGACTGGATATGTCGGAGACATCATTCCACGTGGTGACCATCACTATTCTCAGTCAATGAACAACCACTACATGCATGTAATTAAGGAGGCGGCAAAGCACCATATCATGGTGAATGCACATGAGGCAACGCGCCCTACAGGTCTTTGTCGTACTTATCCAAACATGGTGGGCAATGAGTCTGCACGTGGAACAGAGTACGAAGCATTCGGAGGAAGCGACCCTAACCACACTGTTATATTGCCTTTCACACGCTTACAAGGCGGTCCTATGGATTACACTCCTGGTATCTTAGAGACTCAACTGTCTACTTGGTGCAGCAACAAGAGCTGGGTTCACACCACACTCGTTGGTCAGCTCGCTCTTTACCTAACCATGTATAGTCCATTGCAGATGGCTGCCGACCTTCCTGAGAACTATCAGAAGTACAACGATGCATTCCAGTTTATTAAGGATGTAGCCGTTGACTGGGACGATAGTCGTTATCTTGAGGCAGAACCAGCACGCTATATTACAGTTGCAAGAAAGGCTAAAGGCACCAATAACTGGTTCATCGGAGGTAAGACGGGACTTGCTGCTCATACTAGCAACATCAAGTTAGACTTCCTAGATAAGGGTCGCAAATATGAAGCAACCATCTATGCTGATGCTAAGGATGCCGATTATGAGAAGAATCCAAAGGCGTATACCATCACAAAGCGTAACGTTAAGAAGGGTGATGTTCTTAAGTTACAAGAGGCTCGCGGAGGTGGTTTTGCCATCAGTATCAAGGCTCTTAAGGAGGGTGAATACACATTGATGTGTAATTAAATAATAGCAAGTCGCATGACTTATGCAGTTTTCTTGGAACTGACTTCATGCTGACATAAGTGTTGCGACTTGCCTTTTTCTCCCCTTTCTGATAGACTAATTCTCATAAAAAAGCAAACTTTTTTTAACCCAAACATACTAAATACTCAAATGCTACGTATATATATTAATGAGAGATTTTAAGCCCAAATTAATCGTGATGAGAATGAGAAGAATCTTTATCTTAGGTGCATTCTTATGTGTTACCTCGCTTATGAAAGCACAGTTGTATGCGCCTACACTAGATGACCTTGATAAGGTTCTTGCTGCTTCGGGACAGTATGATAAGCAGTTTGAACATAATATTGAGAAGGTCAAAAAGCAATTTCATGCTGCCAAAACAAAGCAGAAAAGATACGAATTGACCGATAAACTCTTCAACTTATACATCTCTTATTCTGTTGACTCAGCCATTGTCTACGCTGAAAAGAAGCTACAACTGGCTAAGCAGATGAACAATAAAAGAGATATAGGGGACGCTAAACTCAATCTTGCCTACCTATTTATAAAAGGTGGACAGCTGAAGGATGCAAGCGACTTAGTCGAATCTATTCAACGAGATGAGCTTGTGCCGAGTCTTTCCTTTTACTATTTTTCAACACGAAAGACGCTCTATGACAACCTTGCCGATGCTGCCTTAACTCCATGGCAACGCAAACAATACACCCAACTAGCTGAAGTTTGCAACGATTCTATCGTTGATCATGGTACAAGAGTGGATATTTGGTCACGTGCAGAGAAGTTTGTTAACCATCATCAAGACGAACAGGCGAAGCAGATTCTACTTGAGGCTTATGCTAAGTTAAAGCCTTACGACAGGCAGATGGGCTTTGTTGCCTACTCATTAGCAGAGATATACAGACGCCAGAAGGAGGTTGATGAACAAAAGAAGTTCCTCATTGCAGCCGCAATCTCCGATATTCACAACTCCGTTAAGGAGTATCTTGCATTACAGGAATTGGCTACCCTTCTCTTTGAAGAGGGCGATAACAAGCGCGCCTACGCCTATATGGGGCGAGCTTTGGACGATGCCGTCTTCTGTAATGCACGTCAACGTACAATCGCAATGGCTGATGTTTGGCCTGTTATTCAGAAGTCGCATGAGCGTGAGAGCGCCTCTCGAACACTTTGGTTAACAATAGGATTGATACTTATCAGTCTGTTGTCTGTATTCCTCATTGTGATGATATTCTATATTAATCGTCGCCTCAAAGAGTTGAAAGAAACACGTAAGCTCCTCTCAACAACCAATGAGCAACTCAAGGAATCGAACCATATTAAGGACGAATACATCACTCGATTCCTTAGCCAATGTTCAATGTATATTGATAAACTCGACACTTATCGCAAGCATATCTATCGACTTTTCTCTGCTGGTAAACGTGCTGAACTGATGGAAACACTCAAGTCGCAAGAGTTTGTCGATCGAGAGTTAGAGTCCTTCTATGCTAACTTTGATGAAACGTTCCTTGGGCTTTTCCCAAACTTTGTAGAAGACTTTAATGCCTTACTAAAGCCTGACGAGCAAATCATACCGAAGCAATCAAGACGTCTATCAACCGACTTGCGTATCTTTGCACTCATACGTCTTGGTGTGAAGGAAAACGAGTTGATCTGTTCGTTCCTGCGTTGTTCCAAGGCTACTGTCTATGCTTATCGCTCGCGTGTGCGCCTTAAATCATTATGTCCTGATAAGTTTGATGAACAGGTGATGAGGCTTTAATCGTATCTAACATTTGATAATTTAGATAATCGCCACAACTCTTATTATATGTAAAAGAGTTGTGGCGATATTCTTTTTATCCCTTTTCATCGGTTGATTTAATGCCTCTTAGTTGAATGAAACACGCCCCTTTCTTATAGTGTAAACCATCAGTAATCATCGTGTAAACGCTCATACGTTATAAAAAATAACCTAATTTTATTAGAAGATTAGTTTGTTTTTAAAGTAACTTTTTAGACTATTTTTCTTGTTTAAAAGAGTATCTTTAGAGATAGAAACGATATTCTTTAGCCATTTTTAAATATGCTCTTTCATTATTGTAAATACCACTAGAAGCGTTCTTGTAAGCCTTTTTCTATAAGTCTTACTTGTCAATAGTTTTTTTCTTAGAAATATTGTGTTTAATCGGTGAAGATAGTTTTATATCTCATTCATAAAAAGTATTTGAATTTAGCTAAAAAAACACTTGGTAATAGGTCTAATAACATTATGTTATACTTATAAAATCTGGTTTTTTTATAAATAGCTAAGTACTTAATAATCAGTTGTCATATCCTTTGAAGCATTTGTATCAATATAATAGGTATATTTAATATAAGCATATCTTTGTGTAACTTTGCACATGTAAAAAAAGCGAGAGAACTATTAATGTTATAAAAAGTTGACATGTGATTAAGGGTACAAAGAGGACTATTTTCTAGGATGTAACAATCATTTAAACATTTATTTATCACACGACATCCAGCCAATGCGTGCCTATCAATCACCAAGAAAACTTAAAAATTAAAATTTAAAACAAATGAAGAGAAAATTACTTCTGGCGTTGTTTGCAATCATCTCACTAGGATGTTTTGCAGACTCTCAACCAACAGATGCTCAGCGAAGAGACAATCTGTTCGTGTACAATGGTATGCTGTTTAGTATCCAGAAATTCGTGAGTACTAGTTCACAAGACAATGCTGTTGAGTTCTGTGGTTGGACTACTTTGACTGATTTGAGCACTGATGCAAAGAAGGATGCAGCTTTGGCTGATGCGCAGTATAATGCCATTCGTAAGGTAGGAGAGATTACTATTCCTGAAACAGTTACAGCTGCAGTCACTTACGGAGGGGTACTTCAAGGAAATGCTACTTATAAGGTAATCATGCTTCGTGCTAACCTTTTCCGTGCAGCAGATACTCATGTAACAAGCCAGATAACCAAGATTACAATCCCAAAGACTATTCAGCACATCGAATCACGTTGTTTTGATCAATGTGAGAACATGACTGAGTTTGTCATTGAAGGTGCTACTGATGGTACTTCTCAGTTGAAGGAGATTGACTCACATGCATTCTTAAACTGTAAGAAGTTGGCGTCTATCACGCTTCCTAATTCAGTTACTTACTTAGGTGAAAATAATCCTAACTCTAACGACGGTGGTGTGTTTGAAGGTTGTGAGTCGCTTACCTCTTTCACATTCCCAAGTAGTTATGCTTCAAACAACTTGCCAAGTTTTACCTTCAAGAATTGTACGAACTTAGCAACTATCAATTGGAATGGTTATAATCCAAAGCGTTTAAACAAGAATGCATTCGAGAATTGCGATAAAATCACATGGTCTCAAGTTCCTCAATCTGTAGAGGAGTTAGGCGATAACTGCTTCTATCTCTGTGATGCTTTGACGTCTGTTGACCTCTCAAAAATCAAGAAGATGGACACAGGTGTGTTCTGGGCGACACCTTTAACATCTGTTGAATGGCCTGCAGCTGTAACTGAAATTCCTGCAAATACATTCTGGGCTTGTGGCAAACTAACAACTATCAAGGGTATTCCTGGGCAGCCAGGTGCATGGGATAACATCACTAAGATTGGTGCAAATGCATTCAATATGTGTACTGCTTTGACTACTATTAAGTTGCCAGCAGAGCTTAAGACAATTGATGTGCAGGCTTTCCGAAGCTGTGATCATTTAGCTACAGTAGACTATGGTACTAAGGTTGAAACTATCGGTGACGGTGCTTTCTGGTCTACTGGTGCATTGAAGAAGTTCTTCTTCAAGGGTTCTGTTAAGACACTTGGTGCTGATGCTTTCCGAGAGAGTGGACTTACTTGTGTTCACCTCAAGGGGGATATGACTATCGGTAAAGAGGCTTTCATGAACTGTACAAGCTTGAAGTACGTAGAGTTCCCTGCTACATCTTCAGCTACTCAGCCATTGACTTATGTGGCAGAAAGCATGTTTGCAGGTTGTACAAGTCTGCCTTTCATCACTCTTCCATCTACTGTAACAGAGATAAAGGCTAACGCTTTCAATGGTTGTTCAAACTTGAATTACGTTAATATCTTGGCTGAAACACCAGCAACATTAACTACTAACGCATTTGCTGGCACACCAAAGAATGTCTATGTAAAGGCAAGTAAGATGTCTGTTTATCAGTCAAATGCTGATTGGAACACACTCAACTTGAAGGATACTTACGAGCAGACAATGAATACAAAGTATGCTACTTTCACCCACGACTTCCCAGTAGACTTCGTTGCAGCTAATGGTCGTGATGCTATGGAAGCTTATGTAGGTAAGAGCACATACAAGGTTACGCAGCCTACAAAGGTTCAGAAGATATTGAAGATGACAAAGTCTACTTCAATCGCAGCCAACGAAGGTGTTATTCTTGCTGGTACACCTGGTACTACTTACACCTACCGTATCGCAGAGTCAGCTGTTGCTAAGCTCACTGATAACAAGGTAATGCCAGTTCGTGAAGATACTCTTCTTTATCAGACAGAGACAGATGGTAAGAGTAACTGGACATTACAGTCTGATTATAAGTTGCACTTAACTCAGGACGCAAAGACCATCTACTGTGGTAGAGCTTACGTTCATGAAACAAATGAGACTGGTGTTCAAGGAGCAAAGTCAGTAGTCTTCGGCTTAAGTCTTGACGATGAAGATGGTAATATGACCAACGATGCTACAGGTATCGAGAGCATTGATGCAGCAGGTAAGGCTGATGATGACAATGTTTACTATACCATTTCAGGTGTTCGAGTAGTGAACCCAACAGAGAAAGGTGTATATATTAAGAATGGCAAAAAGTTATTGTACGATGAAAAAGAACTATGTTAGTCCTGTCACAGAACAGGTAGAGATAAAGCTAGAGAAGCATTTGTTAGACTTGTCATTTGATGATACTCCAGCAGATCCAGGCTCTGCTCTCGGTAAGAAACATGTATTTGATGACATGGACGATGACTATTCAGATAGAGTGAATGTAACATCAGGTGGTGACGTATATATGGGTAACCGCAGGTCACTATGGGATGATTAAATATTAGAACTAAGTTTAAATTGAAAGGGCATTGCCACGTGTCTAGCCTAAAAGGGTTAGTGTGTGGCGATGCTTTTTATATTTAATAAGGTCGTAATTCATCATAGTTTTAATGAGAAAGGATAATTAATGAGATTGAAACGATTACTTTTTTTGTGTACAGCATTACTATCGTTTACAACGTCGTTTGCTGATGATTTTGTGCAAAATAGCATTAAATACACAACTAGTTCGGATAAGACAGTGACGTTGGTGGATGGTAAGTCTACCAGTGGTGAGGTTGTAATACCATCCAGTGTAAGGTATGGTAAAAATGATTATGCGGTCACAGTCATTGAACACAACGCTTTCCAGGGGAATAACTCGATTACATCTGTGATTATTCCTAGTTCTGTTAACAGTATTGGTTATTGTGCTTTCAACGCTTGTAAGAACCTTCGTTCCGTAGCAGATGCGTCAAGCAATGCTAATATGCAGGGCTATGAATACACTGATTGTACCAATCTTCAATCGGTAACATTGTCAGGTTCCTTACAAACGATTGGTTATCGTTCCTTTGCCAACACTGGGTTAACATCCTTGGTGTTGCCTGCCAATGTGAAAGAGATTGGTGGACAAGCCTTCCAAGATTGCCAACATTTGACACAGGTGCAGTTTGATAGCCGTTTAGAAGTTATCAAGGATCATGCCTTTAAGCAGACGGGACTTATCACTTTGGAGCTTCCTAGTGGTGTTAATGAGATTGGAGAATGGTCGTTTGAAGGTTGTCAAAACTTGAAGAAGGTAGTCTTGCCACTTCGAGCAACAGCCTTAGGAACAGGTAGTTTCTTCCATTGTACATCATTGGAATCAGTTGTTATTCCAGGTAATATCACCACTTTCAATGACAATACCTTTAATGGTTGTAGCCGTTTATCGGCTGTTTATTATTTAGGTGATAACCAACCTAGCGTTAATCAATACACTTTTGCGGGTGTTGATAACAAATTCAACTTCTATGTGAAACCATCTGCTTTGGCAAACATAAGGGGTGTTGCTTATATATCAGATAAGGTGAAGGATAGCTTCCCCTATCAACAAAGAAGTAAGTATGCCACCTTCTCAAGTGAATTTGCAGTTGATTTCGCTTCTGTGAATGGCTTGAAAGCATATATAGCAAAGGGTGTTGGTGAGAATAACTCAGTCAACTTGCTTCCTATTACGACTGCTGGTGCAGGTACTGGACTCGTTATTGAGGCTACACCAAACACTGTTTATCAACTCCGTTTGGCTGATAATGATACTCACTATGACGACAATGCACTCCATGTAGCAACTAGTGAGATTGCCAACAATGCAACGATTCAGCATAAGGCTGACCTTACTTACCTTTCTAACCCAGTTGATTTGACAACTGATAAGGTACGTTATGAGCCTAATAGCACTGTTACTTTCACAACTAAGTATGCTTTCCCAGATGGAGCAAAGGTGCGTTATCTACATGGAAATAAGGTTGTTGCCACTGCAGATATCAGTGGAAAGACCTCATGGACATGGAAGGTCCCTGCTGATAACTTCACTGGTTATCTTGCAGAAGTTTATACTACAGTAGGTACAACTGACAATGTTTATGCAACAATAGGTATTGATGTCTCAACGGAATGGGGTCGTTTCCCACGTTATGGATTTGTTTCTCACTATGATGCAAGTAAGACGCTAGATAAGGTAAAGGGCGAGGTTGCTATGCTCAATCGCTATCACATGACTGGTATTCAGTTCTATGACTGGCAGTGGCAACACCATATTCTATTCCCTCAAGGCGCTACACAGTGGAAAGATATTGGTTTGCGTAATGTCTATAAGTCGTCAATCGATAACTACATCAACCAGTTGCATGGTGTAGGAAGCAAGTGTATGTTCTATGACTTGATATATGGTGTGACTGGAAACATGAATGGCAACACACCTGAAACACCTGACAATCTTGATAAAGACGGCGTTAGCAGTGATTGGGGATGGATTGACTTGCATGAAAAGAAAGGTGGTGGTTACGATCTCCATCAGTATCAGTATCCTCTTGGTAGTTGGCCGAGCATATACGTAATGAACCCTGGTAATCAGAATTGGGTCAACTATCTTGCTGGTTCTATCAATAAGGTTTATCAGAACTTTGGCTTTGATGGTTATCACATCGACCAGTTGGGGCATCAACGTGATGCTTATTACGTTAACTTGAAGAGTAAGAAAGTGAACGGAAAGAAGGTTTATACTGATGGTGACCGCCGTAACACGAATGACTTTGAGGGCTATTTTGCTAACTTCATCAACCGCATGAAGGCGGATAACCACAATAAGTATCTTGTGATGAACGCTGCTTCAAGCTTCGGAGGACCAAACATTGTGGGTACAAAGAACGTTGAATTTGGTTATAATGAGATGTGGGGAGGTGACGACTACTACTGGAATTATCGCAAGATCATACAGGATAACCGTCATAATAATGGTAAGAACACCTTTAATACAGTGTTCGCTGCCTATTTGCATTGCCGCAATGGTCGCCCAGGAGAGCTTCGCTTGAGTAGTGCTTTGATGGGAGAAGCTACAATCTTTGCCCTTGGTGGATCAAGAATAGAGCTTAGTGGAGACCACATGTTGTTCACGGAATACTTCCCAGATGACACTCGTCCAATGTCAAGTAAGCTGCAAAAGTCAATCATTCACTACTATGATTTCCTTACAGCATACGAGAATTACTTGAGAGATAACAATGCGGAAACAACTGTAAGTATGACGATGGATGGCAAGCAAGTGGCAGCTTGGGATCTCTCTAACCCTGATCCAAGTCTAAACGAACATCCAGAGAAGCAGACAATAGGACCTAAGCCTTACATGGTGAACACTTACAGCACCAAGAAGGGGGATGTTACAACAATCCAGTTGTTGAACTATAGTAATGTTTCAAGGGACAACTTTAATATTCGCGACTTGTCAGAAACAATGCCATTGCCTAATGTCTTGAACAATAAGAAGATTGTACTTGACGATGCGCAGCCTGTTGCACGTATTTGGGTTGCTAGCCCTGACCGTCTTGGTGGTGCTCCACAAGAGTTAGACTTCACGCAGAGTAGCGGTAAAGTAGCGTTTACCTTACCTTCTTTGGAGTATTGGACAATGGTTGTTGTAGAGCATGGTCAGAAGTCAGTAGACAATAGTTCTCGTATTAAGAACTATGTCTTGAGTGGTGAGAGTTTCTCTTTTGGCACAGCAGAATAGCCTTGTTGCGGGTGATGTTTATTTGTCTTTCCCAGCTTCACTTGTGTCAGCTACGACAAACGTAATGCCTTTGAAGATGGTTACAGAAGGTATTAAGAGCCTTACTAATGTGTGTGGCAATAGTTCAGATGACTATTACACGTTATCAGGAATAAAGCTACAAAAGCCTTCGAAAGGTGTTTACATTCATGATGGTAAGACTATTGTTGTGAAGTAAAGTAAACCATTAGATTGATAAATCCCCCTCTTTATTGTGTGAAACAATAGAGAGGGGGACTTTTTTATAGTCATTTATTAGAGTGAATTGACACGCAACTTGAAGTACAGTTGACGTGTAAGTTAGAGTACAATGAACCTTTAAGTTAAAGTACAACTAAGCTTTAAGTTAAAGTAGGATTGTCGTTTAACTTAAAGTATAATGATCGTCTAATAATAGTTCTTAAAAGTCTTTTATCTCGATGAAATCGTGATAATTTCCACGAATCATATTACGCTTTTGTAAGTCGTCTAATAGTGCGATAAGGCTATTCCAAAAGCCTTTCATATTGTATAGAACCACCTTTTTATGGTGATAGCCGATAGTGTTTGAGGCTATAATAGTGAAGACTTCATCGAGAGTACCTACTCCTCCTGGTAGTGCATAGAACACATCTGCACGCTCCATCATGATAGCCTTGCGGTCAGTGAGGTCTTCACAAGGGATTTCCACATCAACGTAATCACTCATTCTGCGCCCTTCCTCCATGATACGTGGGATGACGCCGATGGTTCGCCCACCAGCTTCATGAACGGCCTTACCGATACATTCCATCAGACCAGAGTTTCCTCCGCCATATACTAAGGTGTGCCCATTCTCGCCAATCCATCTTCCCAACGTCTCAGTTAAGCGAAAGTAGTCAGGGTCGATATTGTTATTTGCGGAACAAAATACTGCTATTTCCATCTAATTACCTATGTTTGTTTGTGTACAAAGATACTAAATACATGAATCGAGTGTGTTATATCAATGTTGCCTTCGTCTTTTATTCTATTAAGAAAAGGTTCGCTAAGTGTGATTAGCGAACCTCTTCTTAAATTAATGGATGCGTCTCGGTTTTATTCAGCTAATAGCTTAGCAGCCATCTCACGTCCTAAGCGAGCACATTCGGCTTTGATTTCTGGTGTTGGAGCCTGCTTCATCTCAACAGGTTCGCCCACCTTCTCGAAGTGGAGATGATTCTCATTCCATTCCCCGATAGCAGCAACCGCCTTTGAAGCCCATGAGTAAGAGCCGAACCAACCGATGTAATGGTTCTTAATGTCACGATTGGCAACCTCTTGGAGTAGTACGTCCATCTCGTGATAAAGCCCTGCATTGTAAGTAGGAGCACCCACGATGAGACCACGGAAGCGGAAGATGTCTTGGAGAATGTAGCTGTGGTGCGTCTTGGATACATTATAAAGGCGAATGTCCTTAACGCCTGCTAAAGATGCTGCACGTGCTATTTGTTCAGCCATTCGTTCGGTGTTTCCATACATTGTACCATAGCAGATGACCAAACCAGGGTCTGTCTCATACTTTGACATGCGGTCGTATAAACCAATAACCTTATCTACATACTTATGCCAAACAGGACCATGTGTAGAACAGATATAGTCTATATGAATACCAGCGAGCTTCTTCAAAGCATTCTGAACAGGTGTGCCATACTTTCCAACGATGTTTGAGTAATAGCGAACCATCTCTAACCAACACCAGTCGGTATCAATCTCTTGATCGATGAAACCGCCATTTAATGCACCGAAACAGCCGAAAGCATCGCCTGTAAAGAGGTGAGATACCTCACCTTTACACAATGTCATCATTGTTTCTGGCCAGTGAACCATAGGTGTCATAAAGAACTGTAAGGTGTGAGCACCTAGTGAGAGCTCTTCTCCGTTCTTAACTTCTATGGTGTTATCTTTGATTCCGTAGAAGCCAGACATCATGTCGAAGGTCTTCTTGTTACCAATGACTTGTATGTTAGGATAGTACTTCTTCAATAGAGCTAACGATCCAGAGTGGTCAGGCTCCATGTGATTAATGACGAGATAGTCAATCTGTCGGTCGCCCAAAACCTCTCGGAGTTTTTCAATGAACTGTACGAAGAAGTCTACCTCAACGGTATCAATAAGGCAAACCTTCTCATCGTCGATGAGATAAGAGTTGTAACTAACACCATAAGGCAATGGCCACAAGCCCTCAAAGAGAGCCTTGTTCCGATCGTTAACGCCTACGTAATAAACTTTATTGGCAATTTCTATCATTTTTATATCATGTTTAGTGTGGTCTGTTTGGGTGTGTTTTAGGAGTGAGAGAGCTTCATTTTCTCTCCAAACTCCTTGCTTACATAGTTGAAGATGTCCTTACAACAATCAGCAGAGAAGGCTAAGGCACATTCAATCACCTTGTCCCATTGTTCTTCCGTTAAGCCCCTTTCGAGGTCAGCACGTGTAATACCATGTTTCAAGATACCGAATATAATACCTGCATTGAAGTTATCTCCAGCCCCGATGGTACTAACAATATTCGTGTTAAGAACAGCGTATGACTTCTTAAAATCACGTCCTCCACGTATCTCTACAGGTTGACTTCCGTGTGTATAAACAAATTGTTTGCAATAGAAAGAAATCTCTGCATTGTACACCTTATCGGCTTCCTCCTTTTTATAAAGGGTTGCAAAATCCTCATGACTACCCCGAACAATGTCAGCATAATCGAGGTTCTCTATCAGATTAGGTGTTATCTTGATGACCTCATCCTTATGTGCTAGTCGGAAGTTAACGTCATAATAGATGATAGCTCCACGTGAACGAGCATAATCAAGAAGTCCCATTACTTGTGGACGTATAACTGGATTCACTGCATAATACGATCCAAAAAGTACGATGTCATCGGGTTGTATATCTGGATAAGTAAACTCTAGTTGGTCATGAGGGTGGTCTTTATAAAAGATGTATTCGGCATCATTGTTCTTATCAAGGAATGCCAATGATACAGGAGACTTCGAGTCAGGGAATATACTGACGTTGTCAGCATTCACACCATTGTCTTGTAAGAACTTAATGATGTATTCTCCAACATGGTCATTACCTGCTTCTGAAATGAACGTGACGTCCACTCCGCATCGACCCAATGAAGTGATAGCATTGAAGGTAGAGCCACCTGGCACTGCTTCCACTGGTTTATTATCCTTGAAGATGATGTCTAAGACTGTTTCACCTATACCTATTACTTTCCGCATTTGATTGTGAATTACAATTGTGTTCCACTTTAGTTGTGCAAATATAGTGTAATTTAAGCGGACTACAAAAAGTTTCTCTCTTCTTTTTTTATTGGTCGCCAAAGACGCTTACTATATCATTCTTTTTTCTTACTTTTGCACTATGATAGAATATCAAACGGCAGTTTTGGATAACGGACTGCGTATTATCGCTCTTCAAACAGCCTCACCTGTGGTTTATTGTGGCTACCAAATCAATGCAGGGGCAGCCCATGAGCAATCGAACGAGGAGGGAATAGCACATTTCTGTGAGCATGTTACATTCAAGGGTACGACTCGTCGCACCGCTTTAGACGTCATAAACTGTCTTGAGGAGGTGGGAGGTGATTTGAATGCATTTACCACTAAGACCGATACGGTGTATTATTCTGCTATCTTGAAGGAACATCTTCCAAGGGCGATAAGCCTTCTTACGGATATAGTCTTTCATAGTGTCTATCCTCAGAAGGAGATTGATAAGGAGGTGGAAGTCATCTGTGACGAGATAGAATCGTATAACGACAGCCCTTCAGAACTGATATATGATGAGTTCGAGAACCTTATCTTTCATGGTCATCCATTGGGGCATAACATCTTAGGGGCGTCAGAACGTGTGAGAAAGTTCACTACCAAAGATGCACTCCACTTCACGCAGCAACATTACCGACCTGATAATGCAATCTTCTTTGCCTATGGTAATATTGATTTCAACATACTTCTGCAACTCTTGTCACAAGAGAATGGCACAAATGTGACCATGGTTGGCGAACTTGATAAGCATTTGGAGAAGCCATTGCCAGTATTGAGTGCATACGAGCCACAGACAATTAAGATTGACAAACACACTCATCAAGCACATGTAATGATTGGTAATCGTGCCTATGCAGTGCATGATAAACGGCGAATGGCACTCTATCTCTTGAATAACATATTAGGTGGTCCAGGTATGAGTGCACGTTTGAACCTTGCATTACGCGAACGGAGAGGGCTGGTGTATACGGTGGAAAGTACGATGGTAAGCTATTCTTCAACTGGATTATGGAGTATTTACTTTGGTTGTGACGCACAAGACGTGGATGAGTGTATGGCTCTTGTACGTGCAGAATTAGACCATTTCATCGAGAAACCATTGACTGATTCAGAACTAACAATAGCCAAACAGCAGATTAAAGGACAGATTGGTATTGCCTGCGACAATCGTGAGAACCTTGCACTCGACTTCGGTAAGGGCTTCTTGCACTATGGTTGGAAGAAGGACATCACGGCTCTTTATCGTAATATTGACGCTATTACGGCAGAGGAGATACAAGCAGTTGCACAAGAGTTGTTCGTTGAAGAACAACTTACGAAACTAATTTACGAATAGGAATTTATAGATATGAAACAGAGGTGTTTGACGTTTTTTTCTTTGAAAAAGGGATTGCTGTGGCATGATATTCTCTGTTTACTTTAATATAGGAATTAGCTAACAAACATACATAACATAAATAATGCAGGATAATGAAAGCAAACATTGCGCATACAGATAAGCAAAGAGTCGTTATCGTTGGAGGTGGACTAGGTGGATTGGAATTGGCATCTAAGTTGGTTGATAACGACTTTCAAGTGGTCTTGATAGATAAGAACAACTATCATCAGTTCCCTCCTTTAATTTATCAAGTGGCATCAGCAGGACTTGAGCCAAGTAGTATCTCGTTCCCATTCCGCCGTATCTTCCAAGGAAAAGACGATTTCTTCTTCCGCATGGCAAAGGTGGAAGCTGTGGATACTGCGGCTAAGAAGATTCAAACATCAGTGGGTGAGATACGTTATGACTACTTGGTTTTGGCAGCAGGAGCGAAGACAAACTACTTTGGAAACAAGGATATTGAGGCAACAACACTCCCGATGAAGACGGTGGGAGAGGCTATGCGCCTTCGTAATACCATCCTTCGTAATCTAGAGAAGGCTGAGACAGAGGATGATCCAGCACGCAAACAAGCTCTAATGAACATCGTTGTTGTGGGTGGAGGTGCCTCTGGTGTGGAGATCGCAGGTGCTGTAGCCGAGATGAAGAAGAATATTTTGGAGCGTGATTACCCTGATCTTGAGGCCTCACAGATGCACATTTATCTTGTTAATGCAGCTGATAGACTTCTTTCGGCAATGGATCCTGCATCCTCTGCAAGGGCTGAGCGCGATTTGAAAGAGCTACATGTGCATATTCGTCAGCCGCAGTTTGCAACAGAGTATAAGGATGGTATCTTGAAAACAAGTGCTGAGCTTTGAGATTCCTGCAGAGACTGTTATCTGGGTGAGTGGTATTTGTGCGAACACTATTGAGGGTTTGCCGAAGGAAAGCATAGGTCATGCTGGTAGAATCCTTACCGATCGTTTCTGTCGTGAAGGGCTTACAAGATGTTTATGCTATAGGCGATCAGAGTTTGATAGAGGGCGATAAGGAGTATCCGTTAGGTCATCCTCAGTTAGCACAAGTGGCTTTGCAACAGGCAAAATGTGTTGCACAGAATCTTAAAAAAACAGTTGAAAGGACAGGAAGAAAAAGCCATTTAAGTACAAGAACCTTGGTGTTATGGCGACCATTGAGCGCAATCATGCAGTTGCAGAGATTAATGGTCAAAAGTTTGGAGGATTCCTGCTTGGTTCTTGTGGTTGGTAGTTCACCTCCGTTCTATTCTAGGAGTAAAGAACAAGACATTCATTCTCTTAAACTGGGTTTGGAATTATTTGAATTATAAACAGAGCTCTGCGTCTGATACTGAAAGCCAAGTAAATCTTTCAGTTCAGCAGCCTGTTAGATAAGATTTACCCTTTGGTGCAATGGTTGATAGCATGTTTAACCTTGCACCAAAGGGTATTTTTATTATCTGATAGATACTTCTTTTTGTTTGAAAGAATGTTTGTTTGTCGTGAAAAAAATAGTCTAATAAACAGAATTAAATAAACTATTCTTCTTTGATTAATAGTTTATTTTTTTGTTTTTTTAACTAATGCTCCTTTGCACTATAGGAGTAAGTTTCCTCCGATTTAATTAGTTGTTATTAGGATTTTAATTAGGTGTTAGTAAGATAAGTATTAGATGTTAGTAATAACAAAAAGACTTCGCATCCCTGCGAAGTCTTTCATTTAACATCTAACTTACTCACGTAAGTTGTATGCTTCTGTACTAACTCAAATAATTAACTTTAATAACGACTATTTTTTTCTATTTGACGTTACAAAGGTACGAAAAAAGTATTAAAAGAGGACATTCTGATAAGTAAATTCTTTTGCTTTTAGACTTTATAACAGTAAGAAAAGTTCGTCCATATTTATGCAAAGTATATATAGTGAACATCGTAAACTATTTGTTTCTTATTCTCTAAGAAGGCTGATTTATAGTTTGTTTTATTTGTAAGATCCAACTTCTTGGCGTACCTTTGCACCCCATAAAGGTAGCATGCCACCTGAGAGTCTGTGTGTTTTAGTTGAAGAGAAGAGCGCAGGCAAGTGTCTTTCTGTGGGTTCGTTTGGTGGCGAGTTTACCTTTTCTATAGGATAATAAATAATAAACAAACGAATTTGAAGACATTTGAAGAGTTGGGCGTGAGCGAAGAGATTCGTCGTGCCATTAGTGAGCTTGGATTTGAACATCCAATGCCTGTACAAGAAGAAGTAATCCCTTATTTATTAGGTAATCGAAATGACGTTATCGCCCTAGCGCAGACTGGTACTGGAAAGACGGCTGCCTTTGGCTTACCACTGCTTCAGAGGATTGATACAAGCAGTAAGTCGACACAAGCGATAGTGCTTAGTCCAACCCGAGAGTTATGCTTGCAGATAGCAGATGACCTCAAGGACTTCGGTAAGTACATCCCTCATCTGCACATCGCAGCCGTTTATGGCGGTGCTTCCATCGATACCCAGATCCATCAGTTGCGCCATGGTGTACAAATCATTGTGGCTACTCCAGGTCGATTAATCGACTTAATGCACCGTGGAAAGGCTCGTTTAGACCAAGTACGGAACGTTGTTTTGGATGAAGCAGACGAAATGTTGAACATGGGTTTCCAAGAGAGTATCACCGAGATACTCACTGGTGTGCCTGAAGATCGTAATACTCTTCTCTTCTCTGCAACGATGAGTAGGGATGTAGAAAAGGTGGCTAAGGGGTACTTACACGACTATAAAGAGATAGTTGTAGGCAGTCGTAACGAAGGAGCAGAGAGCGTTAACCATATCTATTATATGGTGAATGCACGCGACAAGTACCTTGCTTTGAAGCGACTGGTGGACTTCTACCCTAAGATCTACGCCATTGTATTCTGTAGAACAAAGGTAGAAACACAAGAGATAGCCGATAAGTTGATTAAAGACGGATACAATGCAGAGTCGTTACATGGCGACTTGTCACAGCAACAACGTGACCTTACAATGCAGAAGTTCCGCTCTCATCTCACACAAATCCTCGTTGCGACCGATGTTGCAGCACGTGGATTGGATGTGAATGATTTGACGCATGTCATCAACTATGGGCTTCCCGACGATATAGAAAACTATACCCACCGTTCGGGTCGTACAGGTCGTGCGGGCAAGAAGGGTACTTCCATTTCGATTATCCACTCTCGTGAGAAATATAAGGTACGTAACATTGAACGTGAGATAGGTAAGGAGTTTATTGATGGAACGCTTCCTTCGCCTGAAGAGATATGCAAGAAACAACTCTTCAAAACGATGGATAACATCTTGAAGACGGATGTGGATGAGGAGCAGATAGCACCTTACATGGAGGATATCAACCGCCAGTTTGAGTATATAGATAAGGAGGATCTTATCAAGAAGATTGTTACGTCCACCTTTGGACGCTTCCTCGACTATTATAAGAATGCGCCAGAGATAGAGAAACCATCGGCTCGCAGCAGTCGTGAGGAGGGTCGTAGCGGTCGTAGTGAGGGCAGAGCAACACGCAGCCGTGGTGCACGTAAGGCAGAGAAGGGCTTTAAGCGACTCTTTATTAACCTCGGTAAGAATGACGGCTTCTATCCTGGTGAGGTGATGCAGTTCATTAATAAGAATATGAATGGGCACCAGGCAGTGGGGCATATAGACCTTCTTGCGAAGCAAAGTTACATCGAAGTGCCTGAACAAGACGCCCAGAAGGTGATGAAAGCCTTAGATGGTGCTGTCTACAAGAGGCGTAAAGTGCGTTGTAATGATGCTGATGAGCCTGGGCACGGACGCTCGGCTGGTGGTCGTTCCACTGGTAGTCGTGGTGGTTACGGAAGCCGTGGTGAAGGTCGCCAAGACGATCGTGGGCGCAGAGGTCGTGGTCGTCGTCAATCAGAGAATGAAGCTCCGTTTACTACACATAAGTTCAAGAAGGACGATTGGAAAGAGCTTATGAAAGGTGCACCAGCAAAGCTGAAAGGGGAAGAACCCGACTTCTCTGAAGAAGGGTGGGCACGTAGACGCCCGAAGAAGTAAGTCTTATCAACCTTCGTCTTCTGTTATGTTCTATTGTCGTTACCAATCTCCCTTGGGCATACTCGTGCTTGCTGAGGCTGAAGGAAAGCTAAGGTATTGCTGGTGGGAGGATGTTATGGAGAGGAAGATAGGCGATGATTGGATGGAAGTTGATAGTTCGGATGATTCCTTATTGGCTGAGGCTTGTCGGCAGTTAAACGATTATTTCTCTGGCAAACGAGGTTCATTTGACTTACCATTGGGCTTTGACGGAACACCCTTCCAACGTCTCGCATGGCAGAGCTTATTAACCATTCCTTACGGAGCGACGCTCTCTTATGCCGAACAAGCCCGAAGAATGGGACGAGAGAAGGCTGTGAGAGCAGTTGGGAACGCCAATGGTCATAACCCTTTAATGCTCTGTTCCTTGTCATCGAGTCATTGCTTCGAATGGAACCTTGGGCGGTTATGCGGGTGGAACAGACCGAAAAAGACAATTACTAAGCATAGAGAAAGAGGATGTGTCAGATTAGACACATCCTTTTTGTTGGTAGTAAGCAACCTGTCTCACGCTCCTTAATAATAATGAGTAAACTCCGCTTTGATGGAAGAAAAGCTGTGTTATCACAATAAGAAGCTGGGCTTTGATACCTATCTTGCGGTTTGTTTATAGCTAAAAAGAGGCTGTATCATATCCTTTTATCAATCGTTTGCATTGATAAGAGAACCGATACAGCCTCTTGGTTATTTGTGTTACGCTATCTGATGATTGATATTCTCTTCATCAGATAATCGATTTTACTTGTGCTTATTGTGGATTGATCTCCTTTAATAGACGGTCAGCATGCCCCCACTTATCCATGAGATAGAGTACAAAACGGATGTCAACACCAATGCAACGAGCAAGTTTACGATCGAAGTTGATGTCACTTGAGAGGCTATCCCAGTTGCCATCAAAGGCGAGACCAATGAGTCGTCCCTTGCCATCAAACATCGGGGAACCAGAGTTACCACCAGTGATATCATTGTTAGTAAGGAAACATAGTTGCATTTTACCAGTCGTCTTGTCGGTGTAAGGACCGAAGTCTTTGGCACTCATAAGCTCTTTCATGATAGGTTCTACCTGATAGTCCTCTATCTTCGAGCCCTCATCCATCTTCTTAACAATGCTCTCTGCGGTTGTATAATAGTTGCTGTTGAAGCCTCCAATCATGTATCCTCCCACCTGTCCATACGATAGGCGCATGGTGGAATTGGCGTCGCTATAATGTGGCAAGTCCATCTCCATTTGTACTTTAGCCTCACACAACTTCTTCTCTTCAGCGTCAATCTCTTCCGTCTTATTGCTTAGGTCGGCAAGAATGGCACGATAATTTATCAATAAGCTAATGCCTAACAGTACTCCAGGGTCCTTGAGTGTCTTCTCGTTCTGATAGAACTTTTGACCTTTCTTGAGTAGTTTGCTCTGTGAATAAACGAACTTGGTGTACTTCTCATAATCGTTGCCGAACTCCGTCTTGATAGTCTCGTAGAAGTCAGGAAGGAACTTAGCTGGTACATGTTCACAATAGTTTTTAAGCATGGCAGCCGCCATCTCTTGGTCAAGGGCAGGGTTCCATTCATCTTGGTTATCCTCATATAGCATGTACTGCTTCTTTGGTTCGTTCGCAGGACCATACACCTTGAGGGAGCCGCGAGCCATGTTAAGTGCTCTGGTGAATAACTCTGACGTTTTCCAGAACGACTCCATCCAATACATACTGGCAAGTTTTGCATCATTACTATTCGAATAGAGCTTAGCCAACTTATCGAAGTCAACCTTTACTGTTGGGTCTTGGATATTCTTCTCTTGGAGCCATGTACGAATGCGAGCTTCGTACTCTGCCTTCTGACGAATCAGTCCGATAGAGTCGATACACTTGTTCATTCCCATGGAGTTCTTCCAATAGTTCGCAGCCTGAACGTACCTGTTCTCGTATTGTATACGTGTCTTCTCGTTCTTATCCATGTACTTCTTCATGAGTGCGAGTTTGATATCTCGAGCTTGAACACGCACTGAATTGTCGATGTCACGGCGCTGTTGAATACCATAAGAAGACAAGTAACGACTTGTTGAACCAGGGTAACCAATGGTCATAGCGAAGTCCTTGTCCTTGTAACCCTGCATGCTCACGGGTGCCCAATGGGCTGGGTGATAAGGCACATTGTCCTTTGAGTAGGCTGCAGGACCATTCGTTTTAGGGTCTGCGTAGATGCGGAATACAGAGAAGTCACACGTCTGTCTCGGCCACATCCAATTATCTGTCTCACCTCCAAACTTACCCATACTCTTAGGTACAGTGAATACGAGACGGACATCAGGGAAGTCCTGATAAGTTGTTGCATAATACTTATTTCCCTCGTAGAAAGGGTCGATGTTGATGTGTAAAGTCTTATCAATCGCCTTGATGGAGTCGGTTAGATGATTCGTGAGAGAGTCTAATATGGCTTCAGTCTGCTCTGCGTTCTTTCCTGCGATGAGCTTGTTAACACGTGCCGTAACGTCCTCTTGCTTCTTCATGAACGACACATAGAGGTTCTCGTTAGGTAGTTCTTCAACGTAATTCTTCGCATAGAAGCCATCCTTCATATAGTCATGTTCTACAGTGGAGTGGGCATTGATAGCACTAAAACCGCAATGGTGATTGGTGAAGACCAATCCATCTGGAGATACGACAACGCCAGAACAGTAACCAGAGAAGCTCACAACGTAATTGCTAATAGCGTTGGGTGAGTTGTAAATCATGTCACATGGCAACTGAAAACCCTCTGCCACCATCTGTTCGTAGACTGCATCTGGGAGGTTGTGGAGCGTCCACATACCTTCATCAGCATGGATAGAAGGACTGCTTAAAGCCAATGATGCAGCAATAAGTAAGGTTGATTTCTTCATGTTTAATATAATTGGTTGATGATATTCTTAGGTTTCTTTCATTCCTCAAACACTCTCCTTAACTCTTATGTCTCCGTATCTTTATCAGTGGAAGGTCGTGGTAAAGGACGTGAGCAACGAAGAGTAAGATGATAATCGTGTTCACGGTAAGGGCGAGAGGAACGGATAAACGTTCATTGCTGATTGTTATTCCCGCAAAGAAAAGACCACCGATAAGCACATAAACAAAGATACTCTTCAATGGATAAGCAATGGGATACTTACGTTGACCGACGATGTAAGAGAGTATCATTGCCGTTGCATTGCCTAAGAAACCAGCCCATGCACAGGCAATGTAGCCATAACGTGGTACAAAGATAACGTTGATACCAATGATTACAGCACATCCAATGCCAGAGAAATAGGCACCCCAAATGGTCTTATCAATGAGCTTATACCAGAAACTAAGGTTGAAGTAAACGCCCGTCATGATACCACCAGCCATCACGATAGGTACTACCTTCAGTCCAACCCAATAGTCACGACCAATGATGTGACGCAGAATATCCATGTAGCCCATTACCACCAAGAAGGCAAGTAAGGTGAAGATGATAAAGAACTTCATAGCTCTTGCGTATGTCTCTTTGTTGTCTTTGTCTCGAGACTTACCAAAGACGAAGGGTTCATAAGCGTATCTGAATGCCTGCGTAATCATTGACATGATCATAGCAATCTTACTGGCGGCACCGAAGATACCGAGTTGTGTATGTGCATCGTTATTCTTGTAGACATAAGGAAAGAGTATGTAACCAGCCGTCTGATTAAGTATTCCAGCAATACCGAGGATGAGGATAGGCCAAGAATAGGATAGCATCTTCTTAGCGAGAGGTACATCAAAGAGCTTCCCACTGCCGAAGAATCCGTCTTTCAGCTCTCTCCAGAAGCAGAAAGTGATAGTTCCTGTACATGCCAAGTTGATGTAGAAGGCATAACCCACCTCATGTCCACCTAATACGAGATAGTAAGCAAGGTTCAAGATGATATTCAATGCGATGAATAAGAGTTTGAAAGCTGCAAACTTGATAGGGCGTTTCTTATATCTAAGATATGCAAAGGGAATGCACTGGAAAGCATCAATCGCTACAGTGATAGCCATTGCCCATACGTAAGAGGGGGTGCTCCGAATAACCCATAAAGGTACAGATGGGCTGTATAAAGATGAATACTAGAGCAATAAAGAGCAGGGATGTAAAGCCTACAAGCGTCAATGTCGTTGAATAGACACGCTTTGGATCCTGATCACTCTTATTGGCGTAACGGAAGAAAGTGGTCTCCATTCCGTATGTAAGAACGACGAGTAAGAGGGCAGTATAGGCGTATATGTTTGTGATAACACCATATCCTCCGCTCGCCGCACTAATCTTTGCGGTGTAAAGGGGTACGAGAAGATAGTTTAAGAACCTTCCGATGATACTGCTCATGCCATAGATAGCAGTGTCTTTTGCAAGTGATTTTAAATTTGCCATTGCTTATTTTTATTATTAGGCACATACTTCTAGAGAAGTAGTAACCCCTAATCGTCTTATATTGGTTACTAGAAGAAGATATAACAGATAGCGATTGCAGCTATTACACCAGCCAAGTCGGCTAGCAATCCACAGGCTACTGCATGTCGTGTGTACTTAATGCTCACACTACCGAAGTAGACTGCTAGGATGTAGAAAGTGGTATCTGTTGATCCTTGGGAAGATACAACTCAGTCGTCCAACGAATGAGTCTGCACCATAAGTCTTCATTGCTTCAATCATTAGTCCACGTGCCCCGCTACCTGAAAGAGGTTTCATAAGAGCCGTAGGGAGTGCATCGACGAATCGAGTGTCTAGTCCGCAGGTTTCGACAAACCATCTAATACCTTTCATCATAAGCTCCATACCACCTGAAGCACGGAATACTCCGACAGCTACTAAGATAGCAACTAAGTAAGGAATAATGCGTACTGCCGTATGAAAACCCTCTTTTGCCCCTTCGATGAAAGCGTTATAAACGTTGATCTTCTTTAATAGTCCGGCAGCAATGAATAGGACGATAATGGTCATCAAGATGAGGTTTGAGGCAATAGAAGTTACTGTTGCCATGGTCTGCTTGTCCATTTGTCCAAAGCTCCAGATGACTACTCCGACAAATCCCATCAGTCCGATGAGCCCTAAGAGGAGCGTGGGTTGGAAGATATTAATGCGTTGCCAGCCTGCAGTAATCAGTATTCCAACCAGTGTAGCGACGGTAGTTGCCAATAAGATAGGGATGAATACGTCAGTTGGTTGGGCTGCCCCGTACATGCTTCGATAGCCAAGAATAGCTGTTGGAATGATGGTTAGTCCCGAAGTATTCAGCACTAAGAACATGATCATGGGGTTTGTTGCTGTGTCTTTCTTCGTGTTTAGCTCCTGCATTTGGCTCATCGCCTTTAGTCCGGTAGGCGTTGCTGCATTGTCAAGACCCAACATGTTGGATGCAATATTCATGAAGATCGACCCCATGACAGGGTGATTTCGTGGGATATCAGGGAACAACTTCGATAGAAAAGGGCTCAACATGCGTGCAAGAACGTTGACAACTCCCGCTTGCTCACCTATCTTCATGATGCCCAACCACAATGCTAAGATACCAGTTAGGTTCAGGGATGTTGTAAAAGCGGTCTCTGATGATTCGAAGGTAGCTTTTACCATCTTTTCAAATATAGTCGTGTCGCCCATCAGAAGAGAGATGATTCCAAAGATGAAAGCGATGAAGAAGAACGCTATCCAAATGTAGTTCAGTGCCATTTAACCTATTTGTTACTGTTAATTCTTTGTCTTTTGATTGATGAAAAGGGAACTACTGGTAGCGAATGTGCCATTCTTCCCATTGCAAAGATACGCATTTATACGTTAACATGGGGCATAATAAAGAAAAAAGATAGGTGTGTTCAAGGAATGAGAAGGGAAGAGGAAAGGTTAAGGGAATGATAGTAAAAGCCTTTTCAAGCTCCTTCGAAGAAGAGTATGTGGCTATGGGGACTAGTAAAGGAACGCTTTTCTCCATTTAAGAAGGGCGTTTCCTTATAGTGAAGAGGGCGTTTCTTTGGTGCGAAGAAAGCACTTCCTTAATAGTACTTATTCTCTATCTTGAAAAGAAACATTGTGTCTGTCTATTATTCGTAGTGGTGTTTAGAACCTATCCTCTATCTCTGGATGAGGGTGAGAGGTGCTAACCTTAAATGAAGGAGATAGACAAGCTGGGATGCATAAAGGCTACATAAGCGATTGCGCAAATGGTTGCGAATCCACTTATGTAGCCTATGCTTTAATCTTTTAAAACCTTAAGTCGACAGGAATTACTTCTTCAACTTCAAGTCATAATTCATGTCCTTGCTGTTAACAGCAGGCTCTTCAAAGTCAGCGTTAACCAATCGGAGGGTTGAATCATTTACTACGAGGAAGTTGGTGGTGTTGCCCTTGCCCAACTCAAACTGGTAGTAGGTATTCTTCTTACCCTTAACATCCTTCTCTACAACCTTATACTTACCTGTGTAGCTGTAAGTGGTGTCTACTTCTGTTTCAGACTTCATATAAGCCTCTGAAACGCTGTAGCCATTGGTTGAATCTTTCGCTAATGCGACATGATACTTGATACCTGCAACGTCTGCAGCAGGTGTCATTCCTTCATAAACTGATGAGTCAGCTGCAACAGAGTCCTGCGCTGTTGAATCCTTACTCTCTGCGTTTGTAGTAGTCTTGCCATTGTTGCAAGCTACCATAGCTGCGCATGCAGCTACCAATAACATTACTTTTTTCATAACTTTCTATACATTAGTTTGTAATTAATCTTTATACTCTCGGGCTGCAAAGATATTATATTTTCTTTGAAAGAAGCAAGTCTTTTAACCTTTATTTTATCTTTATAGCCATTGCACGCAATTGCTGGTTGCCTGTTTGATCGGTAACTCGAATGACGAAGTGGTAGTCTCCTGGGTCAATATCTGATGGTATTTCGATATCTTGCTTAGCATCGAAAGACTTACTTCCGCTAGGTATCTTGAAACTTTCATCATAGTGGAAAGGCTTTACAGGGGTCTTCTTTGGATCCATAGAGCAGCCTTGAGCCTGTGTTCCATGCGTGTGATGGTCGAAGTTGTTGTGTATCTCTATGTTGTAACTACCCAGTTCGTCATTATCAGTAAGGCGATAACGGAAGGGGATAATACCTCCTCTTTGAAACACATCACAATCCATTGGAACGGCGGTAATGCCTTGATCGGTGATAGTTGGTTGTTGGTTGTCTTTTACAATGTCGTCGTTATTAGTGCAAGCTACTGTTCCCAATAGTATTGCAGCGGTTGTTAAACCGAATAAAACCTTTCTCATAAGTCTCTTGTTTTATGTTTGTTCGTTGTTAATTAGTTGGTTCTTCGTAAAGATGTAAGGTATATGTGTCCGCCACCTCATAGGGAGGGTAGGGCGGACACATGTGCTGTTTACTCTTGTTGTTATTGATGAAGAATACTACAAAGAGGTTATTTTACAACAAAATCCTCAATCTCTTCGGTTGTCTCGCGACCATCAACATCCTTCACAGTGAAGTGTATGTGATAGGTACCTGGTTTACATTCTGCAGGGACAGCAAGCTCTTTGTTAAATGTAATCTTACCTTTTTTACCATTGAGATCATTGATTTCTATCTCATGTTCCTTGTCTCCGTGGAACTCAACCTCAATCTCTTTAATATCTGAAGTTGTCTCTATGTTGGCTTGGAAAGTGAGCTTCTCATTAGGTGCAGCGGTCATCTTGTCAACATTTAGATTGGTTATCTTCGGTGCCTTCGTATCAACGGTCTTTTTCTTTAACTGAATCTTTTCACTGATGTAACGAGTAGTGTTATCAACTGTTGTAACTGCAATGATACAAGTATATTCACCTTCTTTGAGATCGTCTGAGAGCTTAAGATGCTCATGGAACTTGGTGTTTAATACGCCAACATACTTTGCATCTGTGTATGATTGAAGCTTTACTTGTTTATTATCCTTTAATAGGGCAACTTGGATAACACGGATTTTTGCATTTGAGACAATGTCACACTCAAGGTGAATATCACCTCCGATGATACCAATCTTATTGTTGTCATGACCAAATTCAGGGTCCTTGAATTCAATAGAACTTGGTGTGATGTCATCGTTGTCACATGATGTCAACACCATTGCAAACACGCTTAAGAGTGCTAAAGCACCAATAAATAGTTTCTTTTTCATTGTGTAAATTGTTTTAAGTAAGGCTTTCGCCTAGATTTGTAATCTTATAACTTGTCTTTAATGACTTGTTTGTTTATGTTTAAGGAAAGGGAGTCATGGGGGAAGATGATGTGTATATGTCTGCCCACCACGCTCATCCTTTCACTATCTCAGATTTGATTTGTAAGATTAAGTGCTATCTCTTCTTTAGAAGTCTAGCCCTACCATTAATGCTACATTGCGTCCCGGTTCAGGTACATCGATGAGTCGATAGAAGCTAGTATGGTCATAATACTTTCGGTTCAAGAGGTTTTCTGCATTGAGATTAATGCGTAGTTTCTTGTTTCCGAGGTTGAAGTTCTTTCCTGCAGTGAGGTTTAGAGTGTAGTAACCTGGCGTCTGCTTCTCTGGTGGGACTATATTGTTTTGTCTGCCAGTAACATGTAGGTTGAATGCTACAAAGCCCTCATTACCAATCTTCTCACGGCAGAAATCATACTTGATAGTGGCATCTGCTGACCAAGGAGTGCTGAATGGAAGAGTGTAACCCTTCTTTGCTCCTGATAACTGTTCGGCATATAGATACTCACCCTTTAGTTCCGTGCTCAGAGAAGGGAGTATCTTCCAGTTTAATTGTAGCTCGGCTCCATAGCGAATCACGCGACTTTGTGTATAAATACCATTGTAAGCCTTCGTAGTAATCGGGAGTTGGATTCATGTAGATGTAGTTCAGGAAGTAATTGAGGTAGGGATCGAACTGAACGGAAAGTCGATCATTGCCCCAGTGAATACCTGCATCCACTTGATAAGACTCTTCTGGTTTGAGGTCTGGATTACCTTTCTCGTATCTAAAGATGTGGTAATTGACACCATCTGTACCGAGTTCCTTTGGTATTGGAACACGGAAACTCTTACCGATATTGAGCTTTAGAATCCATTGTTTGACTGCATAGTTTACACCAGCTGACCATGTCAAGCTATTGAAAGAACGGCTAAGATTGATGGAGCGTTCCTTATATACGGAGTCAGTAGCATTGATTGGTGTCTTGAACCAGTCGTTGTAACTGTGCAAGTGAGTATGTACGTGGTCATAACGAACACCAGCATTCAGAATTAAGTCGTTCGTTACCTTAAAGCGATCGAAGGCGTAGGCTCCGAACGAACTCGTCTCGAAGTCTGGAATAATAAAGCCCCATCCTGCACGGCGGTTATGCTGATATTCACTGTTGATACCTGTTGTCAGTGTGTGTCGTTCGCCCATCGTGAGGCGCATAATGACGTTGGCAGTGTAGGTATCTTTCTTAAATTCGCGCTCAAGGGTATGTGGAGGAATTGGCATATAACCATGTGATACCGCTTCTGCAAGCTCCTTTCTATGGTTGTTCTGATAGGCAATGTTGGCTTCAAGAGCTAAGTTGCCATGTTGATAAACAGTGTGGCTCATTGCCTTAAAATGGTTCACACTCTGATAAGGTAAGTCGATGTCTCGACGTGACTTATCATAGTCAATGCTTGACAATCTGACCTCCAGACCATGTGCATTAGCAAAGAATCCGCTCTTTGAATATGTATCAGAAAACTTCAACTCAGTATGGAAGTTATAATGCTTGTAACCAATGGTTACGCTCCCATCACGCTCTAATCCAGCTGTGTTACGAAGTCTTTTCTTATAGAGAGGGATGTCGTAAGAGAAGTACTGAATACTATTGGTTGGTACTTTGTAATCGGCATAATCAATGTAAGTTGCGTTTGCCTTCCAATAGAAATGCTTACCAGTTCCTTGCAAACGGGCTGCTGCTCCAATAGATGCGTTATTGCTTCTGGTGAAGAGAGAGGCACTTCCTTCAAATGGTTTGGTAGGTATGAAGTTGGTGTAAAGGTTGATAACTCCACCAATAGCGTCCGATCCATAGAGTAGGGCAGCTGGTCCTTTGATCACTTCGATACGATCGATAGCGAACTGATCAATCTCTAATCCGTGATCATCTCCCCACTGTTGTCCTTCATGTTTGATACCATCTTCGGTTACAACCATTCGATTAAAACCGAGTCCACGTATCGTGGGTTTCGATTGTCCAGAACCGATACTCATTGCCTTAACTCCGGGTATTCCGTTGAGTGATTGCATGAGACTTCCCGTGAAGTTTGTCTGTAAATACGACTTGTCAATGCGTACAGTATTGACTGAAGATGACATTTGTGTCTCTTTCTGACGATCGCCTAATACGGTGACATTTTGCATAACAATACTACTATCAACGTCGTTTTTTTCTTTCGCTGGAACGACTATTGAAGTGTGTTGTACGGCTACTGCTGTCACACAGATAGGTGATAAAACGAAAGCTAAAATAGCTTTATTCATTATCACGTGTTCTAATGTTTAAATAAAAGAAATGCTGTTTCTGCTCTCCTTTATATGCGTTGGAAGCAATATAAAAGAGGGTATTTGTGCGCCATGACGACAGATTATAGACTTACAATAAGGCGTATTCTCCCCTATACGAGAGGATGCAATATTACACTATAATCCCTGTCGTGATGACGGAAAGGGGGCTTAATAAAAGATAATAAGCTGATAATCAGGAAGACTAATAACAGTGATTATCATTTATGAACGTCCCCTTTAAAAACGTACAGGGGGAGCTCTAAGGCTGGTGACTTCTACTTCTGGGCGTACATAAGAGATGTGCGTAAAAAGGAAGAGGAAGCCCAATAAGATAAGGGTTGCTGTTGCAAGCAAGACATCCGCACCTTTTACAAAGTTGAAAAAGGCAAAGTGACAGATGGAACAAGAGTCAGGATTGTGGTTTTGACCTTGTTGTCCTGTTGCGTGATGACCGTTAGCAAGCTCAGTTTCAACCTGACATACATGCACAGACTTTACTACCATTGGCAACATGAAGAGTGCCAACAGTAGCCATGCAATAAGCATCTGTCTTGTATTTTGGTTTTGCTTAGCCATCTAAAAGCCTTTGAAATTCCGTGGCAAAGATATTTGTTATTTCGTAACAAAGCAAATAATAGGTTTCTCTTTTATGATTATTAACAAAAGAGAAGATTTGCAAACAATAGAATAGCAAAGGATTTATGAGGTGTTCTTCGTCTAGCTCTAATAAACGATTTAAGACTTCAAAGCCATAATCTATTGACTTTCTAAGGCTTCAGAATTATGATCTATTGACTTTCCAGGAGGTATAATGCACCCCCGGAAAGATATTATTCTTTATCCCTCTGTCACTGGTCCAGAGTGATCTTCACTCTCCTTGTCCTTAGGAGAAGGATCGGGCGTGGGACTTTTCTTCCTAGCTGGATTATCTACCGACACCTCCACAGCATTTGCGGCATCACGCATCCTATTCTTAGGAGTAAAGACAATCTTCGGTTTCTTCAGCGTGGCGGCTGTTACATCTTTCTGATTGTCCATCATCTTTGGAGGGAAATAAACACGGAGCGAACCGAGGTCGCCAAGGTCAACACTGGCACCCATCTTCAATGATCGGCACGCCATCTTGCCCAACGTGATAAGCGTGTTCATCACGTCACCGCGCGAGAGCGAGGTCTCGTCCATAATCATGTCGCAAAGTGAGTCAAGCGTCATGTGTTGGTTACTTTTGGGCACAGCATAGTACACCGTCTGCCCCTTCTTCTTTCCGATTGTTTGCTTCTTTGATTTTACCTCAAATTCTACCATAGTATTTACTATTAAATGGTTGATAATTATGTTATTAAAACTAACTCTTTCATTGGTGTACCGCACCTCTTTTCAAGAGTGTTTAAGACTCTTCATCAAGGGTGTTTAACACTGTTGCCTAAGGGTGTTTAACACTGTTGACCAAGGGTGTTAAACACCCTTGACCGTAGGTGTTAAACACCCTTGAAGGCCATTGTCTATGTCCTATTTCAATCACCTTACGGCAGTGTCCGAGGTGGAGCTTCTTAGAGGGCGACACCTGTAAAGGAGCAAGCGCAAGGACTACTCAAATGATGGCTCAATCCTGAAACCGTTGCGGCGGTAGTTGCCATACACGTTGACGTAATTAGTGCCGAACTGCAGGTAGTACGCGCGGTCGCTGCCCCATGGGTAAGCACTTGACGACCAATAGTAGCCGTCGTAGCCAACGCCGCCCAGCTGACCAAAGTCGTTGTAACCCAAGACGGGCAGGTAGAAATATTTGTTTGCATCGGCTGCGGAAAGAAGAGTCTGAGAAGCGGTCCAGCTGTTACCGCCTCCATTTGTACGCCAATCGGTTCCGTCGTAGGCTGTGTTGCTGTTGTAACCGATTATGTATGCCTTCTTCTTAAACCACATACCACCTCTATATAAATGACCCATGGTAGTCCATAATTCGTCCTTGTCCCAACGAGGATCGCTTGTGGCGTACCACGTCATCTCGTTCACGTTTGGAAGGGTTGCGCAACTCTGAGTAGCATTGAAAGGTGAACCGCTGCCCTCGTTGTACCAACGAGAGTCGCTGTTGTTCCGGGCGTAGTTTAATGAACTGTTACCATGAAGAGTTGGCTGACCTGTGTTTCCTGACAAGTGCTGTGTCCATTCGTAACCGTACCAATATTGATTCTGGGCATCCCACATGTAATAATGGTCGCCATCGTAATCCTTCACGTTGAGGTTAGCGGTCATATCGTAGTAAGTGTTGGAAGCGTATGCTGTGGCAGGAAGAGTCTTCGTAATAGTACCCTCTACATTGGTAGATACGTCTTTTACCCAGTAACGTACTTTTAAGATATGAGTGCCTGGCTTAATTACCATGTAAGCTCCGTTAGTTGTTACACTGGCACTGCTGTTGGTCAGTGGGAAGCCCTTGTTGTAGCTGCTGCCGCTTGTTGGGTCTTGTGTCGCTAAGACTATCTTATTGCCGTTTGTTACTGCGGAAGCGACCAAAGCACCTGTTGTTGGGTTGACAGTGTATTCCTCCGCTATATCGTTGTCGGAGGTTACTTCTACCTTTGTTAAGTAACAGTTCTGTAGAATAGTGTTACTTGTGTAAGGCTGGAAGATTAAGTAAGCTGGCTGATGCTCCAACTCGAACTTAAACTGATTCTTACCTGTTACCTTTGTAGCGGTAGCAGTACCGTAATCGCCAGCAGTGCCGAAGTGCGCGGTATTGTCTGGAGCTGTCTGGCTCTGGGTGGTTGAGATACTTACAGAAGTACCATCGCTGTTCTTGCCCAAGTAATAAACCTTATAACTGCTACTTGCCGCAAACTTACCTGGAACTTTATATTTAAATGCAGCCACCTTTTGGTCTGGAGCGTTCGTGCTCCTTCTCAATACGCCGTCATCGTCCTTTACGTAAATATAGTCGCCATCTTCCCAATAGAAGTTTCCACTGTTGTAATCCATTGATGTGCGGGTCTTTGTTTCGTCACCTGCTACAAAAGTAGTGAGGTTCTTGTCGTTATCTTCATTGGGGTTCGTTGGGTTCTGGGCTACATCCTCATTAGCGCAGGATGCAAATACCATCGCTATGCCGAACACGACTGCCAAAGACTTTAGTCGTGTGGTAAATGAATGTTGTTTCATTGTTTTTCTTCATTGTTACTTTGTTCTGTTTGTTAATTACTCTCTGTTAGTCTTCCCATGATGGGTTCTCTTCGTCCTCGTCTTCCTCCCATGACATTGAAGCCTTTTGCACTTGAAATGGTGCCGCCATGATGACCTGGTCTATGCTGACTGGGGAAAGACGTTTCCATCAAATTAGTGGTTTCGTTCATTTGGATTATCATGCAACTAGGTGCAGAATAATCCCTCTTAGTTTGTTCTTTTCTCATAACTTTCTTGATTAAAATAGCTATTATTTCGTTCTTATTTTGCTCTAAACGGAGTTCAGAAAAGGGCATAAAAAAGCGAACAAAGGAAACTCTTAGAAGTCCTTTGTTTACAGGGGTTACGACACGCTTCGCGCGCGTATGCGAGAAGAAAAAATGTGTTATTGTACGCTAGGTGCGCATATTGTGTGTGTTAGCAAATTATTTGGATTGACCAAAGATAAAGTGCAAAAAGATGCAAAGAATCGAATAATTCTTTGCAGTACGTTATTGCCTTGATATGTCATTGCTAACTGTTTCACGGCCGCAAAGGTAAAGAGAAATATTTAATGGAGCAAGGGAAATAAGAAAAAACTTATCCCCCAGTAAGCTATTAATCGGCTTCTGGGGGATTATCGTATGATTTCAAAAGAACGATTAGTCGTTATTCTCTACATCGTTGTTCTCGCGACGTGGACGACGCTCTTCATGACGATGCTCACCATCACGACGTGGACGACGTTCTCCTCTTGGGCGACGTTGAGGCTCTACATACCCCTCTGGCTTCTCAAGCAATACACGACGAGAAAGCTTGTACTTACCAGTCTTAGGATCGATGTCGAGTAACTTAACCTTAATCTTATCGCCCTCCTTGATACCTGCCTCTTCAACAGTCTCAAGACGCTTCCAGTCGATTTCAGAGATGTGAAGCAAGCCGTCCTTACCTGGCAGAATCTCTACGAAGCAACCGTATGGCATGATAGAACGTACAGTTCCTTCATATACCTCGCCAATCTCTGGAACCGCAACGATTGCCTTAATCTTACCAAGAGCAGCATCAATAGAATCCTTGTTAGGCGCAGACACCTGTACCTTACCAATTCCCTCTGTCTCTTCGATGGTGATAGTAGCACCTGTTTCTTCCTGTATCTGCTGGATAATCTTACCACCAGGACCAATCACTGCACCAATGAACTCCTTTGGAATCTCCAATTGGATAATACGTGGAACTTGTGGTTTCATTTCCTGACGTGGCTCTGCGATAGTCTCTGTCAATAGGTTGAGGATGTGCTCACGACCAGCCTTAGCCTGCATCAAAGCTTTCTCCAAGATTTCGAATGATAGACCATCACACTTGATATCCATCTGTGTTGCTGTCAAACCATCCTTAGTACCTGTAGTCTTAAAGTCCATATCTCCTAAGTGATCCTCATCACCAAGAATATCGCTCAATACAGCATATTTGTCCTCACCTTGGGTTCTTGATAAGACCCATAGCAATACCAGATACAGGCTTCTTCATAGGAACACCTGCATCCATCAATGCCAATGTTCCTGCACATACGGTAGCCATTGATGAAGAACCATTAGACTCAAGAATCTGGCTAACTAAGCGTACTGTGTATGGGAAATCTGCTGGTATCTGACCCTTCAAAGCGCGCCATGCCAAGTGACCATGACCAATCTCACGACGACCAACACCACGTTGCGCCTTAGCTTCACCAGTACAGAATGGAGGGAAGTTATAGTGTAAGAGGAAGCGTTGATAGCTCTTATCTAACACGTTGTCAACCATCTTCTCGTCCATCTTGGTACCGAGTGTACAAGTTGATAAAGACATCGTTTCACCGCGTTGGAAGATAGCACTTCCGTGTGGCATTGGTAGAGAATCTACCTCGCACCATATTGGACGAATCTCATCCGTTGCACGTCCATCCATACGCTTGCCAGTGTCAAGTACACTGCGACGCATAGAGTCACGTTGAACATCGGCAAAGTATCTTTCTATTTCTGCGTGTTTTTCTTCGAGGTCGTCTTCGCTTAAGTCTGTGTGTGCTGCATCGTATGCTTCAATGAAGTCAGACTTAATCTTCTCGTAAGTCTCCTCACGATGTTTCTTATCGTTATCACCGCTTTGAGCCTCTGCATAGCAAGCATCGTATGTCTCTTTGCGTACTTGTTCGCGTAAGTCTTCATCATTGATTTCGTCGTCATACTCACGTTTCACGTCAGTACCACATGCCTTAGAAAGCTCTTCCTGCATCTCACACATAGGTTTGATAGCCTCATGTGCTGCCTTCAATGCGCCTATAAGATCTTGTTCAGAAACCTCATCCATCTCACCCTCAACCATCATAATGTTGTCCTTAGTGGCACCCACCATGAGATCCATATCTGCATGTTTCATCTGCTCGAAAGTAGGGTTGATGACATACTCACCATTAACACGTGCAACGCGAACCTCTGATGTAGGATAATCAATAGGAATGTCAGAAGCTGCTAGAGCTGCTGATGCTGCAAATCCTGCGAGAGCGTCTGGCTGATCAATGCCATCGGCTGATAACAGCATTACCTGTACATAAACTTCGCAGTGATAATCTGATGGGAATAGGGGGCGAAGTACGCGATCCACAAGGCGTGAAGTAAGGATTTCATCGTCATTTGCTTTGCCTTCGCGTTTGGTGAAACCACCTGGGTAACGTCCTGCTGCAGCATATTGCTCGCGATAATCAACTTGCAAAGGCATAAAGTCTGTACCCGGAACTGCCTCTTTAGCTGCACAAACAGTGGCAAGAAGTACTGTGTTGCCCATGCGGAGCACTGCGGCTCCATCTGCCTGCTTTGCAACCTTTCCGGTTTCAATTGAGATGGTTCTTCCATCTGGCAATTGAACTGTTTTCGTAATTACGTTCATCTAAAATTAAAAATACTTATTGTTTTGACCAACATCTAGGGAACAAAAAGTGATATGTACGTAAGGTTTGATACCTTCTAACGTCCCTTTTCACGCATCCCTTCAAAATTAATCCGTGCAAATTTACCTATTATATATTTAACGGACAAATAATTGGCTATTTATTTTCGACTGATAATCAATGATTTTAAAATTGTTTTCTCTTGTTGTTCTAACTTGTTGTCTAGGGAAAACTAGTGGTCTTCTATGTTCTTCTTCATCAGCTTTCTCCATTATAGATGTAAGTCTTTAAAACGTGGTATAGAGCAAGATAGTCCTTTATGGGTATGTAACCTATGTTGCAAAAGTAACTATTGAATGTTTCTGAAAAAGGCTTTTTTTCTAAATTAAAAATAGACTAAAAAAATATTTATTATAAAATTAAAATCTGATAATTATTAAACTAAAAGTAGATCTAAAGTAATGTACTCTTTATCTTAGAAGGTAATACTATAGCAAATAAAATCGCCTTATGAGCTACGCGAGTTCGGGATAAGAAAAGGCTTGAAAAAGTTGGTAATCTCGTCAAAAATTCGTATCTTTATAGGTGAAAATCAATAGATTACAAGATTTTTGAACGATGATTACCAAGGACAAAGTTACTGAAATTTTCTGTATAATCGACGAGTTTGATAAGAATTTGAGTGCCGAATTAGCGAAAAACCTGCGTCTACCGTCCCATAACAGTGACGGCAAACGCTACCGAAACCGCAAGGGCAGACTCTCGGAAAGTGAGATTATGACCAATTTTGGTATGCTATCATTTCGGCGCATATCGCAATTTCAAGGAGTATTATTTGAATTGGGTCAAAGGGGTGATGCGTCAGGATTTTCCCGACGCGGTTTCCTATAACCGCTTCGTTGAACTCATGCCAAGAGTGTTCTTTAAGATGATGCTGTTCATGAAGCTCTATGCCTTCGGCAAGTGTACGGGTATAACATTCGTTGACAGCACAATGATACCCGTATGTCACAATGTACGACGATATTACAACAAAGTCTTTGCCGGCCTCGCCAAGGACGGAAAGGGTACCATGGGCTGGTGTCATGGATTCAAGCTGCACCTGCTATGCAATGATTCTGGTGAAGTGATAACGTTCTGTCTTACAGGAGCAAATGTGGATGACAGAGATAGCAGGGTATGGACGGTATTTGCAAAGGTCTTATTTGGGAAGATCTTTGCTGATAGAGGGTACATCAAGCAGGAACTCTTTGATAGTCTGTTCAGTCAAGGTATCCAACTCGTTCATGGGCTCAAGGCTAAGATGAAGAACAAACTGATGCCTATGTGGGACAAGATTATGCTGAGGAAAAGATACATTATCGAGTGCATTAACGAACTACTCAAGAACAAAGCCAACCTTGTTCACTCAAGACACCGCTCGATACACAACTTTATCATGAACTTGTGTTCTGCCCTTACAGCATACTGCTTCTTTGAGAACAAGCCAGAGGCACTGCCAGTGTATGTGGAAAAATCAAGGCAGTTGGAACTTTTTTCATACTAAACTTATCCCGAACTCAAGTAAGAATATGGTGTATATGGTAAAAACGAAAAACACCAAAAAAAGATCGCCGATTATTTGAAATAATGAAATTATTTTGTACCTTTGCTGTGCATTTGTATCTTGAAAAGACATTATAAACCTAAATACTATGTAATATGATAATGGTAAAATCTTTACATTCAATTTTGCAGTTCACACCTATAAGTTTTATATTTCTTTTACTATCGAGCCAGCCTATGTATGCCCAGCAATGGCAGCTGAAGGGGAGGTTGGTGGAGAAGGTCGACAGGACTACTCCTTTGGATGCCGCTGAGATATTAGTAAGCCCTCTTGGCGGGGATGTCACTTCCAGCAGCTTATCGGATGAAGAAGGCAGGTTTGCTCTTTCGCTTTCTTCGGGCAAGTATGTGTTCAGATACCGACAGTTGGGCGATATTCTTAAGACCGACACCCTCGATGTGCAAGCCGACACCGATTTGGGTGATATTCTTTTAGAAATAAAGAAATACACAATGAAGGAGGTTACGGTTACCTCTCAGCGCAGAATGCTTAGTCAGAAAGCCGGAAAACTTGTATATTTAGTTCAGAACAGTCCTTTTGCCCAGGGGTTCAGTACACGCGATTTACTTCATAATATCCCTCGCATAGACCCGACAAGCGAGGAGATAAAGATAATAGGAAAGAGCAATGTTCTTGTATTGGTGGACGGACACAGGGTTAATTTGGAGGGAAAGGATTTGGATATGTATTTGCGTACGTTACCCTCTGAGAATATTAGTAAAATAGAACTCATTACAAATCCTTCTGCCAGATTTGATGCTGCGGGTAACAGCGGAGTGCTGAACATTATCCTAAAAAGCAAGCCAGTAGGTTTTGATGGAAAAATTCACACCTTGCTGACACAACGCACTCATTTTGCAGCCGAGGAGGGAGCTGACTTGTCGTTCTCATCAGGTAATTTTTCGGTAGAGTACAAAGTCGACAACTCCAACGAAAAACGCCCTCAGAAGATGAAAAGCTCTTACATCTATCCGACATACACACGTGTTACGAACGATTATACTCTTAACCGCTATGACATATTGAGCCAGAATCTTAATAGCAGCTATCAAATAGGGCATGTAAAAATAGGATTCTTTTCCACTCTCAATCGTTCTCGTAATAAGGGCTTTCACAAGGGCGAAATGAACTTCAGTGATGGTTCTTATCCGTCGAACACCTATTCGGAGCAGACTCACGACAAGTATCGTTTGGAAACGATTTCCCCTTATGTGGAATGGAAGCTGGACAGCATAGGTAAGAAGCTAACGCTGAATTATAATTACATTCATTTAAGCGATGATGTCAACCAGGTGTACGATTCCGGTTCGGCTCACCTCTTTTCGAGCAGTTGGGACAATTACAGCAATGTGGTGAATACTCTCAGCGCAGACTTAAACCTTCCCTTTACATGGCTGAACTTTGAGGTGGGTGGCAAGTACTCCCATTTCAGAACGAACAACATTTCGGATTACGGAGGCAGCAATGGTTTCTTGTTCAAAGAAACAATAACGGCCCTCTATGCAGATGTTCACCGGAACTTTGGTCCTTTTTATGCCAAGGCAGGGTTGCGCTATGAGCATACAAGCAATAATGGGATAACGCTTGGCGGTTTAACCGTTTCCAATAAATATCATCATTGGTTTCCGTTCGCAGAGTTTTCCTATAATCCTTCCGACGACCATTCCTTCTCTTTAGGATATAGCAAGCGAATCAACCGGCCAAGTATGAACAATATGGATCCGACAAAGGTTTATCGCGACACTTATTCTTACTCGGAAGGAAACGACAGGCTTGTTCCGTCCATCATGGATAATTTAGAGTTTAACTATGTCTTTAAGGGAAACCTTAATGTAGATTTGTACTACTATCACACTTCTGACGCCATACAGAGCCTGATACAAGTGGTTGATGATTTATATACCAAGTACTATCCCAAGAACTGCCTAAACATAAACACCTACGGCGGAGATGTTAGTTATAATTTCTCGTGGGGTAAATTCAACTTGTATACAAGTGCTTCTATGTACTATCTGAAGGCCAAGTCTATGGCAGAAGAACTGGATGATTCGGATTTGAAGAGCTTGAACACGACTCTCTCTGCAAATCTTAGTTATCGCTACAAGGCTATGACCATTTTTGCAAATTATTATCATGTATTTCCGGGAGTGGAAGAATCTTTTCATACTGGGAATATCGATTGCTTAGGTTTGGGCTGCAAAATCAATCTCCTAAAGAATAAGCTCTTGCTGAATGTTCTGGCGCAGGATATCTTTGGAGGTACTAAAGCTCATAACCGAGTGGCATACAACGATTATATGTTCAGAAATAACATAGATAATGACAATACTTCGTTACGTGTAGGGTTAACGTATAATTTTGGAAAGCATAAAGCCAAACGAACGGATGTAAATATCAATAACAGCGAAATGAATCGCCTGCCGGATATTAAGAAATAAAATAAGAGAGATGAAAATTATTCAAAGTTTTTGGACTGGCAATAAAAATTGCCTTAAAGATAGTTATGGTTGGCTTTCCCCTATCTTTAATTACTTAAGTTGGATATGAGCTAAAAAGAGAATATCTCTTTCTAAACTTATTTGGTGGTTGCGTAAATTGACGTAAAGTTTCTTGTGAGGTAGAAATGAGGCGTAGGAAAAGAAAAACGAAATGGTTAGAAGATTAGGGAGAGAATACTTTGTTTTTTATATATCACTTTGATAATATTTGATACTAATTGCTTTGCTGTTTTATCAATTTACGTTACCTTTGCACGAAACTTTAAAAGTTAAAAACGTAATATCTATTAATTAATGAAGCATACTATCAAAAGAATATTCGTTGCAGGAATAATAGCAGTGGGGGTAATTGTGCTGGCTAGTTGTGCTGGAGAACAATTTCATGTTAATGGCTCAATTGCTAATGCAAAAGATTCTGTGCTCTATTTTGAGCATAATGGTCTAGAGGGTTTCTCTACAATAGATTCTGTAAAACTCGATGAAAAGGGCAATTTTTCGTTCTCTTCAGATAAGGTTGATCATCCAGAGTTCTTTCGTTTGCGTATTGCCGGACAGATTATTAATATCGCTATAGACTCTACTGAAACGGTTAATGTACAGGCTACTTATCCGCAGATGGCAACAGATTATTCTGTAAAAGGTTCTTATGAGAATGAGAAGATAAAGGAGTTAGCTTTGAAGCAAGTTGACTTGCAAGCCCAGTGTCAAACTATTTATGCCGAGCGTCCAGATATTGCCGACTCTTTAGTGAATGTTCTTGTTAGTGGTTATAAGCAAGATGTGTCACGTAATTACATTTTCAAAGAACCAATGCGTGCTTATAGTTACTTTGCTTTATTCCAATACATTGTAGTGGGGAATGAAGCTCGTTTAATCTTTGACCCTACTAAGGATGCCAAGGATAACAAGGTGTTTGGAGCTGTTGCAACGAGTTGGGACACTTATTATCCTGGTTCGGATCGTACACAGAACCTGCATAATATCACCATCAAAGGGATGAAAGACGAGAGAATAGTGCAAGCACAAACTAAGCCTGTGGAGGTAGATGCGAAGGAGATGGGGGTTATAGATTTACCTTTGCGTGATAATCGTGGTGTAGAACATCATCTTACTGATTTAAAAGGAAAGGTTGTCTTGCTCGATTTCCATGTTTTCTCTGCAGAAGGATCAACTGAGTACATCATGAAAATGCGTGAACTTTATAACAAGTATCATGATCGTGGATTGGAGATATACATGGTTTCTCTCGATAATAACGCTCATTTCTGGAAAGAACAAGTAGCCAGTCTTCCTTGGATAAACGTTTATGATGATACGGGTATCAGTCGTGCATATACTGCTCCTGCGCAGACTATGCCAATCATCTATCTCATTGATCGTGGTAATAACGTTGTAAAAAATCCATCACAGATACAGAATTTGAGTGAAGAAATAGAGAAACTATTATAAAAAAAAGATTGAAAACTTTGTGGGGATGTACATACTTGTGCATCCCCACTAGTTTTTTGTAAGATAAATAAAGAACAATGATGAGAATAAAAAATCTCATTTTTGTCGTTGATGTCATTGCTGTCACAACTTAAACTTTGTATCTCGTTGGGAGTATGTTAGAAGCGAGTAATGTAAAAGTGACAGCAAAGTTAAAAACATACTTGTATTGTTAGAGACTAAAATCACAAATCACACCAATCACAATCACATTTAGGTTTTTTCATGTTTTCGCATAATTTAAATAGACATTATATATTATTATTTATTAATAAGGTATTATATTATATGGGATTCCATTTTGCATATTGAAACTACCTTTTTGTGATTTGTGATTTTGTGATTTTGTGATTGTTAGAGATGTAATATTGAACTTTTCTTCTTTTGATCATTTATTTTTGCTCTCTGGACTTTATTCCGTTAGGTCAGTGGTTAACTTGTTAAGTCGATATAGTCAGAAGGTTACATTTACCTTTATCTTCTTGTAATACAGTGCCTTACATCGGTATTTGCAATACTTGTTAGTCTTGTACCCCGAAAACCCATTGTTTTCTATCTAAAACTGCTTATCTTTGCAGCAGGAAAAGAAAAAGCAGGCTCACCCTCTACCCGTTGACCTCTGATTTAACCTTATTGTCTTTTGCTAAATGGAGAACTGCGCCAAGTGTATAAAGTTCCTAGTTCAATAGTCAATGGTCAAAGTTCAAAAAGATTAGTGTTAGTCGATTCAAAGGTTAGTGTTAGTAGGCTCAAAGCTTAGTGTTAATAGATTAATAGTTCGATGTTCAAAAATAAATGCGGAATTGCCTCTGTAAAGGCAACCCCGCAAGAATTATAAGCTAATTAAGTTTTTCCAGATAACAATATGTTGTTAACTATTGTCTCTATGGATAACGTTGGTAAGAGTTTAGAAACTCTTCAACCATGCCTTGAGATCCATCATCATTTCTTCGTGATAACGGAAACCAATCTTACTACCCCAACCATGACCACCACCAGGGTAAACATGGAGTGAAGCACGAACATCATTGCGATAAAGTTCTGTGTAGTAGTTGACACCATTTGCAGGTGGAACAGTATCATCATCGTCACTAAGAGCGATGAATGCGCGAGGAGTAACACGACTAACGTTCATATCTGCACTGTATTTCTTCTCGTCACGTTTACTTGGACGTTTACCTAAGAAGTTGATACGACTACCTTCATGCCCATAGCCTTCTACCATTGAAATGACAGGGTAGAACAGAATTTGGAAATTTGGCTTTGCCTCACCTTGACTACATGTTGCAATAGTTGCTGCAAGATGTCCACCAGCAGAAAATCCCATGATACCAATGTCATTACGATTAATCTTCCAACTGGTAGCATTCATACGTACCAACTTCATTGCTTGTTCGGCATCAGAAATAGGTACATTGGGTTCACCATGTGGTAAACGATACTTTAGAACGATAGCAGCTATACCTTGATTCTGGAAGAACTCTCCCCAATCATAACCTTCTTTGTCCATAGAAAGAGAGGTGTATCCGCCACCAGGACAAATGACAACAGCACGCCCAGTGGCTTCTTTTTCCATTGGAAGGTATACGCGAACCTTTGCAGTATCCTGTGAGTCGCCGTTGTCATAGGGTGGACGACCATTATAGAGTTTAACATCAAAAGCCCTCTGAGCTGACATTGACATTGCAATAGCAGCTAATCCAGCTACAAGAAAAAGTTTTCTTAATTTCATTCTAATATAATGTTTATTTGATTCTTATCCGCTAAGATGTAATAATCAAAATTTTATTAATGCTGGAGGTAATGCCTCCTTGGTTACAAGCAGATTTGTAGCCTATTGGCACAAAGTTAACAAAAATATAGGATTAAACTAGTGGAAGTTTAGAGTTTTTAGTATATTTGCAAATTGAAGAAGTAAAAGGCATTGAGTCTAAAGGTATTTTAATGATTGTGAGTTTTATGTTAACAACTGTTCTTTTGGTATTGGATATATCAGTTTTCTCTCAATCAATAATTCATCTCCAATAATCATTTTATGCACGTATTAGAGAAGTTTCAGTATTGCCCTGTATGCGGAAGTAAGCATTTTGTTGAACAGAATGAAAAGAGTAAACGTTGTGAGAGTTGCAGTTTTGAATATTTTCTTAATCCTAGTTCTGCTGTAGCAGCCTTTATTTTGAATGATAAAGGAGAGTTGCTAGTAACACGAAGGAAGTTTGATCCTGGACGTGGAACGTTGGATCTTCCAGGTGGTTTCTGTGATATTGGTGAAACGATAGGAGAGGCTTTAGCACGTGAAGTAATGGAGGAAACGAACCTCGTCATTAAGGAGAAGTGTTATTTCTGTTCGCTTCCCAATAAGTATCGTTATAGTGGCTTTGACATTCCAACACTTGATGCTTTCTTTGTTTGTAAGGTCGAAAATGAGGAAAAGTTGTGTCCTGCAGATGATGTTGAAAGTGCTATATGGACCCCTTTGAATGAAGTTCATACAGAACAATTTGGGTTGCGTTCCATCCGACAAGCTCTTCGTGATTTTCTTCAAAGGCATGACGAATACTTAAAAAAAGTAGAAAAAAATTATCTATTATATAAGGTGTAAGCAAAAAGTTTAAGTACTTTTTGCGTCCTTGAAAAAAATGTACAATTAGTAATCATGCAAGAGAATCTGGTAATAGTAGAGAGTCCTGCAAAGGCTAAAACAATAGAAAAGTTTCTTGGTAAAGACTATAAGTGATGTCTTCTTATGGCCATATTCGTGACCTTAAGAAGAAAGAACTAAGCATTGACGTCGATACGTTGAATCCTGATTATGAAATCCCAGAAGAGAAAAAAAGAAGGTTGTCAGCGAATTGAAGAAGAATGCTAAAGCGGCTAAGAAGATTTGGTTGGCTTCCGATGAGGATCGTGAGGGAGAAGCTATTAGTTGGCACTTGTGTGAAGTGTTGGGGCTTGACGAAGAGAATACGAGTCGTATAGTCTTTCACGAGATTACCAAACCTGCTATACTCAAGGCTATTGAGTCTCCACGTCATTTAGATATGAATTTGGTAAATGCACAGCAGGCTCGCCGTGTGTTAGATCGTCTAGTGGGTTTCCGTCTTTCACCAGTTTTATGGCGAAAAGTAAAGCCTGCTTTGAGTGCTGGTCGTGTGCAAAGTGTTGCCGTTCGTCTGATTGTTGAGCGTGAACGAGAGATTCAAAATTTTCAACCAGAGCCTTATTATCGTCTGAATGCTATCTTCGCTGTTACTAGTGAAGATGGCTCAAAGAACGAGATAAAGACAGAACTGAATAAAAGATTTAAGACGCATGAAGAGGCTTTAGCATTCTTGGAATTGTGCAAACAATCAAAGTTTACGGTTTCATCGATTACGAAGAAACCATTAAAACGTATACCAGCTCCACCTTTTACTACATCAACTTTACAACAGGAGGCTGCTCGTAAACTTGGATTTACGGTTAGTCAAACAATGATGATAGCCCAGAGATTGTACGAAGCAGGACGTATCACTTACATGAGAACAGATAGTGTTAACTTGTCGGCTTTAGCCATTAATACAAGTAAGGCGGAGATAGAACGCTTATACGGCACAGAATATAGTAAAGTAAGAATGTATCAGACGCATAGTAAGGGCGCTCAAGAAGCGCATGAAGCTATTCGCCCTACTTATATGGAGAATGTTTCTATTGAAGGAACTAGTCAAGAGAAACGTCTTTATGATCTTATTTGGGAAACGAACTATTGCATCTCAGATGGCTGATGCTCAGATAGAGAAAACGACAGTTAATATAGCATTGAGTTCAGAAGATGGTTCTTCTCAAACTGATTTGCAGTTTGTTGCAAATGGTGAAGTTGTTGCTTTTGAGGGGTTCTTGAAAGTTTATTTTGAGTCAACTGATGATGAAGAGGGGAATGAGGAATTATCACATGCTTTACCAGTGATACATGAAGGTGAGGTGTTGGAGCGTCGTGAAATAGTCTCAACAGAGCGTTATTCACAAGGTCCAAATCGTTATACAGAAGCTAGTCTGGTTCGTAAATTGGAAGAACTGGGTATTGGGCGTCCTTCAACTTATGCTCCAACAATTTCAACTATTCAACAACGTGAATATGTTCAGAAAGGTGATCGTAAAGGTGAAGAGCGCAAATATGCTGTTGATTCCTTGCTTGGATTGAAGATAACATCAAAGAGCAAGAAGGAAATGGCTGGTGCTGACAAGGGTAAGTTGATACCAACTGATGTTGGTATAGTTGTTAACGACTTTCTAATGGAGAACTTCCCAGACATTATGGACTATAACTTCACAGCTAAAGTTGAGCAAGAATTTGATAAGATAGCAGCAGGTGAAGTGGAGTGGAATAAAGAGATGAAACTCTTTTATGAGAACTTTGAACCAGAAGTAGAGAAGGTTATGAATGCTCGCTCTGAACATAAAGCTGGTGAAAGAGAATTAGGAATAGATCCGAAAAGTGGTAAACCTGTATTTGTTAAAATAGGTCGTTTGGTCCCGTTGTGCAGATAGGTAGTGCGGATGATGAGGATAAACCACGTTTTTCTCAACTCCCTACAGGAAAAAGTATGGAGACCATTACACTAGAAGAAGCGCTAGAATTGTTCAAATTACCACGTACATTGGGGCAGTTTGAAGGCTCAGATGTTGTTATTGGAGCAGGTCGCTTTGGTCCTTATGTACTCCATGATAAAAAATATACATCAATACCAAAGGGAGAAGATCCATTAACAATAACGCTTGATGCTGCTATCAATCTTATTCAGAAAAAGCGTCTACAAGAAGCACAGCGTCACTTGAAGACTTTTGAAGAAGATGCTAAGATGGAGGTGATGAATGGGCGTTATGGTCCATACGTTGCTTATGATGGTAAGAATTATCGTATGCCGAAAGCTCTTTATGATAAGGCTTCTGAATTGACTTACGAACAATGCTTGGATATTGTTAAGAATGCTCCAGAGCCAAAGAGAAAAAAGTAAGATAGCTGATCTCTCCTTTATAATATAATGTTGATCACACTTTTTCTTACGATATAGAAAGTGTGTAATGATATATGAAAATTTCGTGAGTATGTCAGATAACAAGGCTGGAAACATACCGCTTCGTATCATTCTTATCGGTTATATGGGGTCTGGAAAGACTACTATTGGCCGAGCCTTATCGAAAGAGTTGAACATTCCTTTCTATGATTTAGATTGGTATATAGAGAGTAGGATGCGAAAATCTATAAAGCAGATCTTCGATGAAAAGGGGGAAGAAGGATTCCGAAAGATAGAAAAAGCAATGCTTCATGAGGTGGCAGAGTTTGAGAATGTTATTCTAGCTTGTGGAGGTGGTACACCTTGTTTCTTTGATAATATGGATTATATGAATACTCAGGGAGAGACCATATATCTGAAAGCTAATCCTGAAGTGTTATATGGTCATTTGCAGATGGGAAAGTCTGTTCGCCCTCTGTTATTAAATAAGAAATCTGAGGAGGTACGCCAGTTTGTTTGTAGACAATTGCAAGAACGTGAACCATTCTACACTAAGGCAAAGCATACATTAGATGTTAGTTTGATGGACAACTATGAGAAGATTCAAATATCTGTAGGTGGTGTCTGTCAGTTGTTAGCGTTAGATACAACGTTAAACGGTAAGTTGTGAAGATTCATAATTTCTATTTATAGTTTGAAAAAGATATACAAGGGTTAGGAAACGACAATGAAAAAGTGGACGATAGAAGATTCTACAGAACTGTACAACACGTCGGGGTGGGGTACTTCTTATTTCGGTATTAATAATAAAGGTGATGTTTATGTAACACCATGTAAAGATAATACTCAAATTGATTTACGTGATGTTATGGATGAACTAGCCCTACGCGATGTTACACCTCCAGTGTTACTTCGTTTCCCTGACATTCTTGATAATCGAATTGAAAAAGACTTCGTCTTGTTTTTGAAAAAGCAAAAAAAGAGTATGACTTCAAAGCTGAGAACTTCATAATCTATCCTATTAAGGTGAATCAAATGCAGCCTGTCGTTGAAGAAATCATCTCTCATGGGCGTAAGTTTAACTTAGGCTTGGAAGCAGGATCAAAGCCAGAATTACATGCTGTAATTGCTGTTCAATGCCAGAGTGATTCCCTTATTATCTGTAATGGATATAAGGATCAGAGTTATATTGAGCTTGCTCTATTGGCGCAAAAGATGGGTAAACGTATCTTCATTGTCGTTGAAAAGCTCAACGAAATAGATCTTATCGCACGTGCAGCAAAGAAACTTAACGTTAAACCTAACCTTGGTATTCGTATAAAATTAGCATCTAGTGGCTCTGGAAAATGGGCTGAAAGTGGTGGCGATGCATCGAAATTCGGTCTTACTTCTTCTGAACTTCTTCAGGCTTTAGAGACGCTTGATGCAAAAGGGTTGCATGATAGTTTGCGTCTAATTCACTTCCATATAGGTTCGCAAATAACAAAGATTCGTCGTATTCAGACGGCTCTAAATGAAGCAGCACAGTATTATGTGAACCTGAGGAAGATGGGGTATAACGTAGACTTTGTTGATTGTGGTGGTGGACTTGGAGTCGATTATGATGGTACACGTTCATCCAGTAGTGAGAGTTCTGTGAATTATAGTATTCAAGAATACGTCAACGATTGCGTTTATACGTTTGTAGATGCAGCTAACAAGAGTGATATCCCACATCCAAATATCATTACGGAAAGTGGTAGAAGTTTGTCTGCACACCATTCGGTTCTTGTTATTGATGTTCTTGAAACTGCATCTTTACCTGAGATGTCTGAAGAATTTGAAGCAAAAGAGACCGATCACCAGCTAGTAAAAGACCTTTATGATATATGGGATAATCTTGATGCTCGTAATATGTTAGAGGATTGGCATGATGCAGAGCAGATTCGTGAAGAAGCCTTAGAATTATTCTCTCATGGTTTGGTTGACCTTCGTACTCGTGCGGAGATAGAAGCAATGTATTGGAGTGTATGCCATGAAATCAATAATTTAGCAAAGAACATGAAGCATGTTCCTGATGAGTTACGTAACATGGATAAACTTCTTGCAGATAAGTATTTCTGTAACTTCTCCCTTTTCCAGTCTCTTCCAGATAGTTGGGCTATAGACCAATTATTCCCAGTGATGCCTATTCAGCGTCTCAATGAGCGTCCAAGCCGTAATGCGACATTGCAAGATATAACCTGTGATAGTGACGGAAAGATATCAAATTTTGTTGCTATGGGGCGTAGCAGTCATGTACTACCAGTTCATCCGTTAAAGTCAAATGAGCCTTATTATCTTGGTGTATTCCTTGTCGGGGCTTATCAAGAGATTCTTGGTGATATGCATAATCTCTTTGGCGATACCAATGCCGTACATATTTCAGTGAAGGATGGGGGGTATCATATCGATCAGATCTTTGATGGTGAGACTGTCGAAGAAGTTCTGGAATATGTTCAGTACAATCCGAAGAAGCTTGTTCGCCAATTGGAAATATGGGTAACAAAGAGTGTTAAACAAGGTAAGATCTCTTTAGAAGAAGGTAAGGAATTCCTTAGCAATTATCGTAGTGGACTTTATGGTTACACATACTTGGAATAGGTTATGATTTCCTAGAGGAGGTAGAGCATACTTGGCGAATTAAAGAGAAATGCGATTTTATGCAATCTAAATACTTAGTTAAAAAACAAAGTATGCTCTGCAATCTTTGATTTATTAATATAATATACTCTTGATTATTGAGATTGTGTTGTCGTAAACAATAAGGTGATAATCATAAATGATGTGTTATTAAAGGTTAAATAGATACTCTTTCGTTCTATTCTCTGTAACTTTTAGTCATATATAATCGTCATTTAAATAGTGAGAAGATGAAAAATATCAGTTTTCGAGATGATATCTTGCCGTTGAAGAATCAACTCTTCCGGCTTGCACTTCGTATCACACTCAACAGGTTTGAGGCTGAAGATATAGTGCAAGATACGCTGATAAAGGTTTGGAATCGTCGCTCTGATTGGGAGGACATAGACTCTATTGAAGCTTTTAGCTTGACGATATGTCGTAATCTCTCACTCGATCGCATCAAGAAAAAGAGAATGATAATAACTCTTTAGAAGATGTAAAAGGAGTAGAACCATTATCTTCATCTAATCCACAAGACCGAATGATTCAAGCTGACAGAGTGAATTTAATTAGACAGATAGTAGATTCACTTCCTGAGAAACAACGAAGCTGTATGCAGTTAAGAGACTTCGAAGGTAAATCTTATAAAGAGATAGCTGTCATATTGGATATTACTGAAGAGCAAGTGAAGGTTAATATCTTCCGAGCAAGACAGGCGGTCAAACAAAGATATTTGAAACTAGATAATTATGGATTATAAGTACATTGAACAGTTACTGGAGCGCTATTGGCGCTGTGAAACTTCTCTTCAAGAAGAGGAGATTCTACGTGCGTTCTTCTCTCAAGAGGACATTCCAGCAGCTTTACTACCTTATCGCGACCTTTTTACATATAGTAAGAACGAGAAGGAAGAGAGCGTACTGGGCAGTGACTTTGACCAAAGGGTTTTGGGGATCATAGAGAAGGATGAACCTGTGAAGGCACGTATCATCACGATGCGTCATCGTCTTATGCCACTCTTTAAGGCTGCTGCTATAGTAGCAATTATCCTCACGTTGGGGAACGCAATGCAAGTTGCTTTCTCTGATGAAGACGCCTCACGTGCAGTATCAAGTACTGCTGCCGTAGACAAACCCCATGAAGGTCCTTCCGTTGCTAAGGCTGATTCTGTAAAGGTAGACACTTTGCAACATAAGATACAGACATCTGTGTCATCCATAACAAAGTAAGACAATTTCTATGCTTTCTCAATAAATAATCATTTAAAAGTAAAACAACTCGAGGCCGTGAGGTCTCAATATTCTCTCAAATTTTTCATAAATACTAACGTAGAAGAGCTGGTACTCGTTAAGAGTATCGGCTCTTCTGTCTTAAGGGAGGCGTGTGTTTACTCTCTTACCCAATTGATCAACAACCTTCATGACATTGGCTGGTGGACGTTGATTCAGTAGTTCGTTCTTCATGAAATCCATATAGGGTGCAATGTGTTGGAAGAACTTCTTATACCCTTTGCATAGGTAGTTAAGACCAGGATTACCATACTTATCCTTTATAAATCGGTTCTTTGGACACTCTCCATGACAGGCAAATTCCCATTCACACTCACGACATTGAAGTGGGAGCGAGGCATGCTTGAGTTTGCTAAACTGCCGTTGTTTCTCCCCATAAAGCATATCAATCAATGTCTTATCTTTTACATTACCAAGTTTGTATTCAGGGAACACAAAGTGGTCACAAGAGTACACATCTCCATTGAACTCCATTACTCCTGCATGTCCACACTCCTTTGCATACACACAGATACCAGGTGTTTGTCCCACCCAGTTAGCCAATATGCAATCGAATATCTCCACGTAGGTTTGCCCCACATCATTGCGTACCCACTCATCAAAGACAGCACACAAGAAGTCTCCCCATTGCTCTGGTGTAACCGAGAAGTCCGCTATTGGTAACTCTTCCTTATCGGTTAATGTAGCTAGATGTCGCCCATCCTTATGTTGTATGATGCGCTCAACAATGGGCGAAATCTGTATGAACTGGCATCCAATCTCCTTGAAGAAGTGATAGAAGTCGAGCGGGTAATCAGCATTGAAATCGTTTACTACCGCCATAGCATTCCATTCCACGTGGTGTTTCTGGAGCTGTTTAATCCCCTTCATAACCTTTGACCATGATGGACCATTGCGTGCCGTGCGTCGGTATTCATCGTGAAATTCCTGTGGACCATCAATCGATACACCTACAAGCCAGTTGTTCTCACGTAGGAACTCACACCATTCATCAGTCAATAACGTACCATTTGTTTGTATAGTATTGCTTATTCTGCGCCCGTTAGCATACTTCCGTTGCAGTTCAACTGCCTTTTTGAAGAATGAAAGTGGGCGCATCATCGTCTCTCCCCCCATGCCATGTAAAGAGTACTTCGTTCATGGTTTGAGCATTGATATATTCCTTTGTGAATCGTTCTAATAGCTCTTCTGTCAGTATGCGAGTTGGTGTGTTCTTATAGAGATTTGCCTTTTCAAGATAATAACAATACTCACATCTGAGGTTGCAGGAAGCCCCGACGGGCTTTAGCATGATATATAAAGGGTGCGAAAATGGCGCTATTGTGTTCATGTCTATGTGTCTTTTCTTATCTTACTTATCCTTATCTACATTTGCTTAATTGTCATCTTTTATCCAATGAAGGCATTGTAACAGGGAAAAGTTCACTATTCGTATGCTCTTTCTGAGCAATTTCTATCATCTTCTGTACGATATCTGGATGCTCATTTGCTATGTCATAATCTTCATGAAGGTCGTTTGCTAGATTGTAAAGATGTGGTATTCCATGAATAGTAATCAGTTTCCAATCCCCCATTCGAACAGCTGTTTGGTCCGTTTCAGCGAACTCCCAATAAAGATAAGGGTGCTTCTTTTGTCCGATTCCATCGTTTATGAGCGTAGGAAGAATTGATATTCCATCGAAGTAATCGATAGTCTTTTTCTTATTACGATAGCTTCGTACATAATCCTTAACACCTGCCATTTCTGCAAAAGTAGGCATGAGATCATAGAAAGCAAAGGGCAAATTACTCTCTACACCAGCCTTAATATGTCCATTCCAGCGAGCTATGAAAGGTATTCTGATACCTCCTTCGTAACATTGTCGTTTAATACCTCTTAGCTTTCCATCGCGGTTGAAGAACGAAGGATCAGCCCCGCCTTCCTCATGAGGACCATTGTCACTGGTAAAGATAACGAGTGTGTTGTCCGCAAGACCTTTCTCATCCAATAGCTTGAGAATCTCTCCTACGTATGAATCAAGGCGTGTTATCATTGCAGCAAACTGTGCGTGCGTGTGTGAACAACAGCGTTATATCGTGAGCCTTCTTGCCCTCCCCACGTCTTATCAGTGAAGAACTGCTTCTTATAAAACGCCACTAACGAGTCGTCCGGTTGCGTAAGTTCAGCATGAGGAAGCGTATAAGTGAATACTCCAAAGAATGGTTTATCCTTCGTTTGAGCCTTCAGCCAATCCATGGCATGCTGGTGGATGAGGTCAGCCGAGTATTGCGTGCGTTTAAAGTATTCGTCTCCAAACATCGGATGATTGATGTTTTCTGTCAAGATAACACGTTTCACCGCCGTATCTCCTCGTTCTTTATAGTATTCGTTGAGGAAGTTTGGATAATAGAGATGGGCTTGGAATTGGCATATATAGCCATAGAAATCATCCACCCCTCGCTTATCAGGTGTTGAAACAGAGCCTTCGTAACCTCCTGCCCACTTACCGAACATTCCCGTTCGATAGCCATTATCCTTCATTATCTCTGGTAAGATAATGTGATTGGGGTCGTAAGGATGCTGCCCAACAACGCTGAAGTCTTTGTTTTTCCCATAGTAAACAGGCTTGCTATTCTGCCAATATTCCTTGTTACCACGCACCTCCGTATGTCCCGAGTGCTGCCCAGTCATTAGGCAAGCACGTGATGGTGCACTCACAGGAGCACCTGCATAAGCCTGCGTGAAACGCATTCCTTCCTTTGCCATTCGGTCTATGTTAGGCGTAAGGATGTACTTTTGACCATAGCAACCGAGGTCGCCATAGCCCATATCGTCACACATTATATATATAATGTTAGGCTTCTGTTGCTTCTTAGGAGTTGTGGCATTGCCTTGCACACAACTGAAAGCTGTGATGGGCAAAAGCGTTTTTACAATTTTAGAAATCATATTAATAGGTTTTTAGGTTTGGTTTCTTGCATAGAAACCCTATTGCTGGTTCTTTATTACTCGTCGTTTCTTCTTGTTTGAATGTACAACTTTTCAATCCTACCAAACCTCATCTCCATCACTAAACGACAGTGGGAAGCGACGGATAGTATCGGGTTGGATGATCGTAAGAGTTGTATTTCCTTTCTGCTTCACAACCCTGTTTCCAGCCCTTAGGTCTTTATCGGTTATTGCCCAGAACTTCGTTATTTCATGTACACGTGTACGTCCGTCTCGGTCGACACCTTCTACTTGGTATTCCCGAGAAGACTTAAAGGACACCACTTTGAAGTCGAAGGTTTGCTCCTTAAGATATGCTATGTACTCTGAACGAGTGTCCCTTAAGCAATCGTAGAAGAATGCATAACCAACCAAAACATAGAGAATTACTTTTATAATTTCAGCCTTGTAAAGGTCTAAATAAGCAATATAATAGCTCAGATTGTGCATAGGCTATGATGGATCCATTGGTTATGTGCAAAGATACAAATATTTTTTTCTTTAATTGTGACAAGCTGTTGTTATAAATTAAAAAGAGGCTTTTTATAGAAGAAGAGAGCCCTCTTTGTATCAAGGAAAGGCTCTCTTCATGGCAAGGAAAGGCTCTCTTTAAATGGAGAAGAATATTTACTTTCTTGCACCTCCTTGTTTGTAACTAAAGAAGTGCACCTTCTTTATCTCTCACAATCATCCCTTCTTTTGTGCTGTTCTTTGTTTTTTGGGGTGCTTCTCTCACCCTCTTTGTCTTTCAAAGAATACCTTGTAAAGGCTTAATAATGAGAGACTAAGCAAGTGATAATCTATAAGTTAGGGTTGAAAGTGCAAACGATTACGCATAAATTGATATAAATCATGCAAAGAGCTATTGCTTATTCACATTATTATTATTAACTTTGACGAAAAATAACTACCCAACTCTATGAACATACAGTTTAACATAAACTATCAAACCTACTATGGTCAAGAACTTGTCTTGAGCATAATTACAGGGAGACACAACGGGGTGAATGAGACCTCACAGTACAGGATGCACACCTTAGATGGCTATCACTGGAGCGTAGAAGTACGTAAGGACGTGAAGCCAGGGACGCAGATTGATTACTTCTATAGTGTTCTTCGTGGCGATAACGAGGAGCGAAAGGAATGGAGCGTCATGTGTCATCGATTGAACTTCGATGCTGAACGCGGTTTAAACTATTGTGTTTACGACCACTGGAATGATATTCCTGAGGATTCATACCTATACTCTTCTGCTATTGCTGATTGTGTTGTCGGTAAGAAACAAGAGAAGGTTAAACTCAACAACTTCAACAAATCGGTTACACTCAAGGTGCGTGCACCACAGTTGAGGGCTGAAGATCAACTTTATCTCATTGGTGCTGAACCTGCATTAGGCGCTTGGAACGAAAAGAAAGCACTGAAGATGACACAGCACAACATCAATGAGTGGATAGTAACCATTGATGGTGCAAAGTTGGCAAGCAGCCGTTTAGAAGTGAAGTTCTTCGTTAAGAACAAAGCAGATAACGATGCTATCGTGTGGGAATACAGCGATAATCGTATCGTAGAACTGCCTGCAATGGATGAAGGTGATGTCATGGTCTATGAGTTGGATGAGGCTTTTTTCCCACTTCCAGCCGTTCGCATAGCCGGAACATTAGTCCCTGTATTCTCTCTTCGTTCGGAGTCTAGCTTCGGAATAGGCGACTTTGGCGACCTAAAGAAGATGGTTGATTGGGTGAGTCTGACGCAACAACGTGCGCTACAGATTCTTCCTATCAACGATACAACCATCACTCATACATGGACGGACTCCTATCCTTATAGCTGTATATCCATCTTTGCACTTCATCCGCAGTATGTTGATCTCAACGCCTTACCTGCTTTAAAGGATAAAGAGCAGCGTGATAAGTTTGAAGCCTTGCGTAAAGAACTTAACGCCTTACCGCAGATTGACTATGAAAGAGTCAATGATGCGAAGACAGAATATCTACGTTTACTATTCGAACAAGAGGGTCAGAAGGTGCTCACGAGTGATGCTTTTAAAGCCTTCTTCATCGATACAGAGAGCTGGTTAGTGCCGTATGCTCAATATTGCTACATGCGTGATAAGAATGGAACAGCTGACTTCTCACGTTGGTCGGATCATAACCAATGGGATGAAGCAGAGCGTAAACAGCTATCGTCACCAAAGGAGAAAGCATACAAGGAGGTCGCTTTCTTCTATTACGTGCAATATATCCTCAGCAGTCAACTAAAGGCTGTTCATGAGTATGCACAGGCGCATAAAGTGATCCTGAAAGGCGATATTCCTATCGGAGTAAATCGTTACGGATGTGACGTGTGGACGCAACCTCGATACTTTAACCTTAATGGTCAGGCAGGCGCGCCACCTGATGATTTCTCTGTAAATGGGCAGAATTGGGGCTTTCCAACATACAACTGGGAGGAGATGATAAGCGATGGTTGCAAGTGGTGGATACGTCGTTTCCAGAATATGTCGAAGTATTTTGATGCCTACCGAATCGATCATGTCTTAGGCTTCTTCCGTATATGGGAGATTCCAATAAGTGCTGTTCATGGTCTGTTAGGACAGTTTGCTCCATCGCTAGGAATGAGTCGTGAGGAGATTGAGGGCTATGGTTTACACTGGCAAGAGGAGTTATTTACCGAGCCATTCATCACTGATTGGATACTAGATCGTGTATTTAGAGAGCATGCAGATGAGGTTCGTCAAAAGTATGTTGAGCATATTTGGGGTGACAGATACAAGATGCGTCCGGCCTTCGATACGCAACGTAAGGTAGAAAAGGCATTTGCTGGTAAGACCTCAGATACTGATGTTTGGATACGTGATGGTCTATATTCTCTGATTAGCGATGTGCTCTTTGTGCGTGATAATAAGGATTCTAACCGCTTCCATCCACGCATTAGTGTGCAGTTCGCATTCATCTATGAGAGTCTTTACGATAGTGATAAAGCAGTATTCAACAGGCTTTATAATGATTATTACTATCGTCGCAATAACCAGTTCTGGTATCAGGAAGCAATGAAGAAGTTGCCTAAGTTGGTGAATGCAACACGTATGTTGGTATGTGCCGAGGACTTAGGTATGGTGCCAGATTGCGTTGCTTGGGTAATGAATGAGCTTCGTATCCTTAGTTTGGAGATACAGAGTATGCCAAAAGACCCGCATGTTCGATTCGGACACTTGGGTCAGAACCCATACAGAAGTGTAAGTACTATCTCCACACATGACATGGCTACACTTCGACAATGGTGGGATGAAGACTGGGCAAGGGCGCAGGATTACTTCAATAGTATGCTTCATCGTGGTGGACCAGCACCTCACCCATTACCTGGATGGCTTGCTCGTGACATCGTTAGTCGCCATTTGACATCACCAAGTATGCTCTGCATCTTAGGCATTCAAGACTGGATGAGTATTGATGAAACGCTCCGGTTGGATGATCCTGACGCCGAACGCATTAACATCCCGGCTAATCCTAAGCACTACTGGCGCTATCGTATGCATGTAAGTATCGAAGAGTTAATGAAGAACAAGGACTTTAATGGACAAGTAATTGATTTGATTAACCAAGCTGGAAGATAATTCTATTAGGCGATTATGATGCTTTGACAAGCGGTTATAATCGCCTATTATCAATAAAACCATCTATAACTATTCATTAAGAATACTAACGTAACAATGAAGATAAAGTATTATTTGGCTGCTTCTATCGCTGCCTTAATGCTCTCACAAGGTGCAGCTGCACAAGAGAAATTCGATGAGGTGTCTTACACACCATCGGCTACAACCTTCCGTCTCAATGCACCATCAAAACCTGTACTAAGGCTATATGATGAGGGACTTGGTGGTAAGGCTTATAAGAAGGTGAAGCTCACGCAGAGTGGTGATAATACATGGTCTGTGGTCGTGAAAGGCGACTTAAAAGGGAAATTCTATACTTTTGATATTGGTAAGGGAGAAACTCCTGGTGTGTTTGCAAAGGCTGTTGGATGCAATGGTAGTCGTGGAGCTGTGGTGGACATGAGGGACACGAACCCTGTTGGATGGGACTCGGATAGACGCGTTCCGACGAAGAGTCCAGCCGACCTTATTATATATGAACTACATCATCGGGACTTTTCTATAGATAAGTCATCTGGTCTTGTAAACAAAGGGAAGTACCTTGCTCTGACGGAGCAGAAGGCTATTGACTATTTGAAGAAGTTGGGTGTGAATGCTATTCACATTCTTCCTTCCTTCGACTTGCCTCTATTGACGAGTCGAAACCAGATGTTCCTCAATACAACTGGGGCTATGATCCGTTGAATTATAACGTCCCCGAAGGGAGTTACTCATACGATGCCAGTCTGCCAACTCGTCGTATCATGGAGTTCAAACAGATGGTACAAGCATTGCACAAAGCTGGTATTAGGGTGATTCTTGACGTTGTTTATAATCACACTTACGACCTTGCTAACAGCAACTTCGAGCGTACTTTCCCAAAAGTCTACTATCGTTATAAGGCTGACGGAACGCCTTCGGATGGTACAGGTTGTGGTAACGAGACTGCAAGTGAGAAGTCGCTTATGCACGAGTTTATGCTTGAGTCAATGAAATACTGGGTCAAAGAGTATCACATCGACGGCTTCCGTGTAGACCTCATGGGCGTTCATGACATTCAAACTATGAATGATATCCGTCGTGAACTCAATGCTATTGACCCCGAGATATTCGTTTATGGCGAGGGATGGAGCGCTGGAACTTGTGCTTATCCGCATGATAAGCTGGCGATGAAGGCTGCTATTCCACAAATGCCAGGCATTGCAGCGTTCTCTGATGACATCCGCGACGCTTTGCGCGGACCATTCTCTGATGATCACCAAGCTGGCTTCTTGGGTGGTGTGAAAGGTTTGGAGGAGAGCATAAAGGCTGGTATTGCTGGTATGATAGCCCACCCACAGGTTGATTACAACAAGGTGAACTATTCGAAGAAACCATATGCAATAGAGCCAACACAGATGATCTCTTACGTAAGTTGCCATGATGACTTGTGCTTAGTAGACCGATTAAAGGCATCAATACCCGAGGTGGTATATGATAAGGATGCGTTAATTCGATTGGACGAATTGGCTCAAACGGCTGTATTCACATCTCAAGGCGTACCTTTCATGCTGTCTGGTGAGGAGATGTTACGCGATAAGAAGGGTGTTCACAATTCGTTTAATTCACCTGACAGTATCAATCACTTGGACTGGAACAACCTAACTGCTTACCCACAAGTGTTCCAATATTACAGTCGTCTCATCCGTCTTCGTAAGAACCACCCAGCCTTCCGTTTAGGCAATGCAGACCTTGTCCGCAAGCATTTGGAGTTCCTTCCAGTACAGGACTGCTTGGTTGCTTTCCGTCTAAAGACCATGCCGGTGGTGATAAGTGGAACAATATTTACGTCATACTCAATGCTAATTCAAGTCTAAGAACCGTCAATATCCCTAAAGGGAACTACACGATTGTATGTGCAAATGGCGATATCAACGAAGCAGGATTGGGTCAGATGGAAGGCGGAGAGGTAATGGTTGATGCGCAATCGGCATTGATCTTACATGATTAAACACGTCTCCTTCCTTCCTTACAAGAGTAGGGTTGCTAGCAAGAAGAGGCTAGCAAGAAGAACCAGAAATATAACTTTTCAACAAGTCTCCCCATCCTTCCAATGGATTGGGGAGCTTTCCGAATAACAATGAACCTAAAACAAACAATCAACAAAGCAGCTCTTTGTTCCGCAAGAAGGCTATGGAGCAGCTTATTCTTATTATCTTTATTCATCGTTCCAACAGCTATGACTGCTCATAACAGTACATCCGTACCAAAAAGTCAATCGGTATCGAAAGTGGATATCACACGCATTGAACCAGAGAACTGGTTTGTTGGTATGAAAGATCCAACACTTCAGTTGATGGTTTATGGTAAGGATATCAAGTTCTCTGACGTATCAACTGATTATGAGAATGTGCGCATTGACTCACTTGTTAGGCTTGATTCGCCCAATTACTTACTGGTTTATCTCAATCTAAAGATGCTAAACCGGGTGAGATGACGCTCTCATTTAAGAGCAAGGATGGTAAAGTTATCAAACGAAAGTACCAACTTTTGGCTCGTTCTATGGCTGGTGCTGACCACAAGGGATTCGATAACTCGGATGTTCTCTATATGCTCATGCCTGACAGATTCGCTAATGGTAACCCGAAGAATGACGTTGTTAAAGGTATGCAAGACCAACTTTGCGATCGCAACGAACCGAGTCTTAGACATGGAGGAGACCTAGAAGGTATACGTCAGCATCTCGATTATTTCACTCGTTTAGGGGTAACAGCTCTATGGTTCACACCCGTTTTGGAGAACGATAGACCAGCCGATAACGGGAAGAATAGTACGTATCATGGCTATGCAACAACCGATTATTATAAGGTGGATCCACGCTTTGGTACAAACGATGAGTACAAGAAGCTCATTGCTGAATGCCATCAGAAAGGACTGAAGGTAGTCATGGATATGATCTTTAACCATTGTGGAGACTATCACACATGGAACCGAGATATGCCCTCAAAGGACTGGTTTAATTACCCAAACTATGGTTTGCAAACAAGCTATAAACTAACTCCTGTGCTCGATCCATACGCCAGTAAGGTGGACATGAGGGAGACTGTTGATGGCTGGTTCGTCGCTTCCATGCCCGATTTGAACCAACGTAACCCACACGTCATCAAGTATCTTATACAGAACTCAATGTGGTGGATAGAGACAGTGGGTATAGATGGAATACGCATGGACACCTATCCTTACGCTGATCGAAAGGCTATGGCTGAATGGATGAAGGCATTGGATGCAGAATACCCAAACTTTAATACCGTTGGAGAAACATGGGTTACAGAACCTGCTTACACTGCTGCTTGGCAGAAGGACAGCAAGCTCTCTGATATTAACAGCTATCTGAAGACGGTGATGGACTTCTTTTCTTTGATAAGCTAACGCTTGCGAAGAACGAAGAAACCGATGATTGGTGGAAGGGACTGAACCGTATTTACAACTCATTGTGCTATGATTACCTCTATACGAACCCATCTTCTGTGATGGCATTCATTGAGAATCACGATACAGACAGGTTCCTTGGCAATGGCAAGGACACAACGGCTCTGAAGCAGGCTTACGCTTTGTTGCTCACAATGAATCGTATTCCGCAACTTTACTATGGTACGGAAGTACTCATGAATGGTACGAAGGAGATCACAGATGGCAATGTTCGTAAGGACTTCCCGGGTGGTTTTCCTGGTGATAAAGCCGATAAGTTCACACGTGAAGGGCGCACAACTGCAGAGAACGCCATGTTCGATTGGACTTCAAGAATACTACATTGGCGACAAAACAATGAGGTGATTAGCAAGGGAAAACAAACCCAATTCATCCCTTGGCATGGTGTTTATGTACTCGCAAGACAGCTTGATGGCAAGACTGTTCTTACCATTCTCAATGGCAGGAAGGCTGATAATAAGGTGGAGGTAGCACGTTATGCAGAAGTGATAGACCGACATACTACAGCCACAGACATCACAACTGGCAAGACAATCGACCTCACAAAGGACATCCCACTGGGGCATCGTCAGACGATGATACTCAGTTTCTAAGCCCATAAACAACAAACAGCGAGAAGGCAATCAAGCTCTTCTCGCTGTTTGTTTATTTATTTTCTTTGTTCGACTCAAACTTTTGCAGACCTATTAATTGTACTAATTCTTTGAACTCGGGGGAGTATTTTACACCCTCCTTACCCCATTCGTACTCATAACGAATATTCTTTCCTGGATAATAGATAGTCACAAATAAGCTCCCTTTATCAGTACAAAAATCGTTATTCTTAACGGCTATCACATCCTTAGCAGAGCCTGTGACGTACATGTCATCCACGAGTTCTTTGACTCGAAAACTGCGCTCGTCACTAACCTGAACTATGTCTATTGTGTCTTGCACCTCGCCCTCTACCAATACATGATGCTGTATATACTTACACGAACGACCCTGTTTATCGACTATCCAAGCAATGTATTTAGGATTGGAAACAAAGCCCTGGAAGTGACTCAATAACGACGGAGTCATACGCTTCTGACGTATTCTTCGCCGTCAACACTCGGTTTCCTTTGGAACAGCTAATGCCTATCAAGGCGATTACAACACATAAATAAACGGGCTTCCTCATCTGTTTTATTCTATTAAATAACGGCAGTTACCTATCCACCCAATTAATAACTTCGAGGTTAGGAATATAGCGGAAATGCTTGATATTATCAGTTACTAAGGTCAAATTCCACGCTAACGCTGATGCAGCAATCAACAGATCAAAGTCTTCAATAGTAAGTCCTTCCAATCGAAGAGAGTTCTTCGTCTGTGCAAAGATGTCTATTCCTACTTCAAAAGGAACCACATTTACCTTTTGAAGAAAGCTATCAATCAATTGAAGATTCTCCTTTGTTCGGTTGCTTTTATATGCACCATATTTCAACTCGGCAAGCGTTATCTCCGAGATAAAACATTTCTCGAACCCAACGTGATTAAGCCTATCTGCAATGTTCCACTTATTGCGGAACAAGAAAACACAGATATTCGTATCAAGCAGGAAACCATTCATAACTCTATCTCTCTATTCTTAGTTCTACTCGTCCGGATGTCCTTTATAATGCTTTCTGTAGTTCTATCATCACGCCAAAGACCAGCAAACTGGTCTGCCCAATGCTCATCCTTCGCCTTTACTTCCCTATGAAGTAACGAGTCACTTAACAAAGAGATCAGTTCCAACTTAACGTTATCACTTAGGTTTTTAAGGATATTCCAATACGGAATCCGCCCACTATTTAATGTGTAATTACCATCCATAACTATTCCTTTATATGCCTGTTGCAAAGATACACAATAATGTGTTTGCCTCCAAATAATCGTCTTTTAAGTTGCTATTAACTGATAGTTCTATCAGAGTTCACGACAATCTTTGAGGCACTTCATGCTCTCCAGGATTATTACAAGGCTTCTGTAATACTTCTCCAAGCCTTCTGTAATAGTATTACAAGCCCTTTGTAATATTTCTGTAATACTTCAGGAAGATACCAAAAAGGCTCTTTTAAAGACCAAGATTGTGGTTAAGAAGATACGAGATGAGTATTAGTAAGAATAGAAAATGATTTTTATTAATCCTTACTCTACGCCTTTTAACTGGTGAGATAAGGGTAAAAAAAGCCCCTCTCTGTAGGAGAGGGGTTGGGGGTGAGGCTTGTATCTTGAATTGAAAAGCCGTTAGGGTTGAAAGATGATAGGCACTGTTATGCGTGCTTGTATAGGGCGGTCGTTCTGCATAGCGGGCTTCCATCCCACCATGCGATTGGTTAATCGAACCGCTTGCTCCTTGTAGAACTCCACGCAATTAGCAAGTACTTGCTTCTGCTTAGCCGCATCCATCTTCATAAAATGCTTACTTGTTCCCTGCACATTCTTAACCTCTACGACACGAGCACCCGTCACGGAACCATCCATTTCGACGTTGAATAAGACGGTCATTTCGGCATGTACCTTCGAACGAATAGCCTGAATGCTATGGTATTGATTGCGTGCAAAATAGTTGGCGATGGCTTCTGCCCTCCTTCAAACGTCGGGAGAACATCCGCCTTACTAACCTTTGGTTGCAAGTCGATGGACTCTAGCTTCGCTTTTAACTTGTTGATCTCTACCGTTCCCATAACTACTTTGCCGTTAGGGTCGATGAGGTACATCGAAGGAATCCAATCAATCTTATATAACTTGTCGATAAATGTATTCTTCCTAAACTTCTTCAGCTCGCTTACCTGCGTCCAATTCATCTGATAACGATTCCAGTATGTCTTTGCCCAAGCCTCTCGGTCGGTATCAAAAGAGATACCAACGAATTGCACACCATAGTCACGGAACTGCTCATAGAGTGCTTTCATGGCTGGAATATCACGCCGACAATCAGGGCACCAACTCGCCCAGAAGTCTAATACCACGTAACTTCCGCGGTACTGGCTCAGCTTGATATCCCTCCCATCATAGGTTCTCAAGGTAAACTCTGGGGCTTTCGTACCTGGTTTCAACATGTTAGTTGCATACTTTGCATCCAAGTCTATTGCGGCTTGAATGGTATCATTTGTTTGTGCGAGAGCAGCTGGAACCGCCATAAAGAACGCACATGCAGCTGCTAAGAAAATCTTTTTCATATTGTTACTTATCTACTTGCTGTTTTCTTACTTCACCTTATTTGTATTAGGTCTGTTGGTTATGTTGCAAATATACTATCTTATTTTCAATAACACAAGACCTATTGTATTTTTTCAATTGTCAGTGTTTGGTCGCAGTACTCCACAACTGCTGGACGGTGCGTGATGAATATCACCGTCTTATCATGTGTAGAGAGTATGTTCTTGAGGAGCTTCTTTTCGGTCTCAGGGTCTAGTGCCGAAGTAGCTTCATCGAATATCATTATACTTCGATTACGCAGTAGGGAACGGGCAATGGCAATGCGTTGTGCCTGTCCTTCACTCAATCCGCCGCCTTGTTCGGAGCATGGAGTATCAAGTCCAAGGGGCAAGTGGAACACGAAATCAGCACAACTCTTGCATAACACCTCTTCCATCTCTTCTTGTGTAGCATCTACCTTTCCAAGTAGGAGGTTCTCACGTATTGTACCACTCAAGAGCGTGTTCCCCTGTGGAACATAGACGAAGTTTGTACGCATGAGAGGGGATAGTTCTCTACTTTCCTGCGCATTATAAATCTCGACCTTGCCCTTTGTTGGCTTCAATAATGCCAGTAACATCCTGATGAGAGTAGTCTTTCCTGCTCCCGTTTCACCCAATATGGCGGTACACGAACAAGGGTAGAAATCGAAGTTCAAGTCCCTTAGTATCTCCCGATCACCATCCTCGTAACGATAGTTAATACCCTTCAATCGGATGCCGCAAGGCGATGATAACTCTATCGGATCGCCCTGTTCTTCGAGTGGATTCTCCTCTAGTTCCATCAGTCGTTCGGCTGCTGTAAAGACAGAGACAAAGGCTGGGACAAGCTTTGTTAGTTGTCGGGCAGGGCTTTGAATCTTATTCACTAACTGCAAGAAAGCCGTCATTCCGCCAAATGACAATGTATGAAGTGACATGCGAACAGCCGCCCATGTGAAGGCGACCAGATACCCAAATGCGAAGCCAAAGTTCAATACTAAGTTAGAGAAAACAGAGAACTTTGTCTTGCTAACAACCTTCTGTCGGAGTTCTTTCTGTGTACCTTCTAACTTGCCAACTATCATCTCGTCGCTCTCAAGAGTCTTAATCAACATACGGTGTTGAATGGTCTCTTGGAGTACACTTTGTACCTTAGAATCAGAGTTACGAACCTCCCTTGTGAGTCGTCTCATTTGACGAACATAGACCTTACTAACCAATACAAACAATGGTATGATGACGACAATCAAGAGTGCAAGTCGCCAATCCATCGTCAAGAGATAACAGAAAGCTCCGAGGAACATAGCCAATGTTGAGATAGAACTAGGGATGGTTTCGGTGAGGAAAGTGACGACATTTGCAACGTCAAGTTCCAATCGGTTCAATACATCTCCGCTGTGGTAACGTTCCCGACCATGCCACTCTGAGCGCAAGATACGGTCTAGCATGTTCTGTTGCATCCTATTCTGTGCCTTTATTCCCAGCAAGTTTCGCACCCAGACAGAGGCGATACTCAATGCAAAGTCGCATAGAATCAAGCCTCCCATGATACTAACAGCGATGTAAATACTGCCTGGTTTAACATGAGAAGCAACGTCGATAGCATTCTGGACAGCCCATACAGTAGCCAAAGATACCCCCACACTGAGCAGACCTATCAATGCATTGAGGATTGCTTGCTATGGTTTCCACGCCACGCAAGCCATAACCAATGAAATATCTCCTTAGTAGTATAGCGTGTGTTAGGTATCTGGAAGAGCCTTCTTATCTTATCAATCATTGTATAATCTTTCGTTAGCTGTGGTTTATGTCTCGGTCTTTATCAAACAAAGAGAGTTAGTGGTTAGGACATGATAACAATCCGTTAGAACTTACGAGTATCTGCTCCCCACATGAGTTTCTCGCGTAGTGTGGAGAAGAAATGCTGTTCCTTCCGCTTTACGATACGCACCTTATGAGAGGCTTTCCTTATCTTTAGCGTCACACCCTCACGTAGTTTCTCTGATCGCCCATCAACTGCTGCCAAGAAGTTATGGCTTCGGCTCTCTACTTCTAAGGTTATCTCGGCCTTGTCACTGATAACAATTGGACGAATGTTGAGGCTATGAGGAGCAACAGGAGTCATGCTAAAGATGTCCGATTGAGGGACTATAATAGGCCCACCGACGGACAATGAGTAAGCTGTGGAGCCTGTTGGCGTACTGATAACGAGTCCATCTGCAAGATAAGTGGTGAGGTATTCACCATTTATAGTTGCCTTAATAGAAATCATCGCAGCGTTATCTCGTTTCAAAATCGCAATATCATTCAGTGCGTATGGGCATCCCTCCAATGGTTCGCCAAGTGCTTCTAATTGCATAACGGTACGTTCCTCAATCTCGGCATTGCCTGCAAAGATAGCATCTAAGATGTCTTTTGCCTCATCAGGAACAACACTTGCAAGGAATCCTAAGCGTCCCATGTTCACTCCAATGATAGGTATTTGCTTCGGACCGACCTTACTTGCCGCCTTTAAGAACGTCCCATCGCCCCGAGAGAGATTACGTAATCGACATCAAAGTTCACTCCCTCAAACACACCAGCTATCTTTAAATCCTCCTGAAGTTTATTCTCTAAAGCATGAAAGAAGCCTTGCTCTAAGTAAATATCAGCCTCGTGTTGAGTCAAATAACCCAACAGTTCTTTTATCCGAATGGACTCTAAAGCTTTAGAAGCACTACCAAAAATGGCGAAACTCAGTTTCTTCTCAGCCATAAAAACATACCTTTTAAATATCTTTTAGCCTTGCAAACGGTACTAAACGACGAATAATTAGTATATTTGCAAGTACTTTACTTCTGCAAAAGTAAGGTTTTTAATTGGATTTATAGGCTTAAATACGAAATTAATTATGGCTAAAGTGTATGAGTTTCTGGCTAATGGTTTCGAAGAGGTAGAGGCATTAGCACCCGTAGATATCCTACGTCGAGGTAGCGTGGAGGTTAAGACTGTGAGCATAACAGGCTCCCCGCTCGTTGAATCATCGCATGGGGTGATGGTGAAAGCCGACTTACAAATAGAAGACTTAGGCGTTATTGATGATGCAGATATGCTCTTGATACCTTGGTGGAATGCCTGGTGCACAGAACTTGAAGGACGATGTTCGTGTTGGAAAAGCACTGCTTCATCAGGTGGAGAGTGGTAAACGTGTGGGCGCAATCTGTGCTGGACCGATGGTTCTCGGTGCTTTGGGAATCCTCAAGGGCAAGCGTGCTACATGCTATCCGGGCTTTGAGAAGTTTCTTACTGGCGCAGAATACACCAAGGAATTATGCACTATTGATGGCAATGTGACAACAGGTAAAGGTCCTGCTGCTGCCTTCGTTTATGGTTTCAAGCTATTAGAACAACTCGTATCAGTAGAGAAAGCGAACGAAATCAGGGAAGGTATGTTGATCAACGAACTCATTGCTCTGCATTAAAACATCGTCAGAAGATGATAAGATACGCTATTATCGTTGCAGGAGGAAAGGGCTTGCGAATGGGAACAGAGGTGCCTAAGCAATTCCTTCCTATCGCTGGTAAGCCTGTTCTGATGCACACTATTAGTAGGTTTCACGCCTATGATGAGCACTTAAAAGTCATCCTTGTCCTTCCAAAAGAGCAACAGGAATATTGGAATCAGCTCTGTGAAGAATATCATTTCACCGAAGATTACCAGCTTGCAGATGGTGGCGCTAGTCGCTTCCAGTCGTGCCGTAATGGCTTGTCAATGATACCCAATGATACAGAAGGGCTCGTTGGAATTCATGATGGTGTGCGTCCATTCGTCTCAAACGAGGCTATCTCACGTTGTTATGACGCTGCAGAGAAAGAGAAGGCAGTGATTCCTGTATTGCCCGTGACAGACACCTTGCGCTTTGTGGGCGATTCCGATAAGGGGAGGAATGTGTTGCGAAGTGATTACAGAGTGGTTCAGACGCCACAAGTATTTGATATCCAACTCCTCAAAAAAGCATATAACCAACCCGAGAGTACCAGCTTTACTGATGATGCTAGCGTTGTTGAAAGCATTGGACAGGCTGTCACTATGGTGGAAGGGAATCGTGAGAATATAAAAATCACTACTCCCTTCGATCTGAAAGTAGCGGAGATTTTGGTGTAAGAGAGGCTCAATTCCGGTACCCCACCCAGCCTCCCCCAAGGGGAGGAGTGCCTCACGGGAGCCGGTGGGGGGCATTATGCCCATTTAACAAGAGCCTCTCTTTGTTTTCAAACAACGCTATTTACTCCCCCTCTTCATTGGGAGGTGGGTAGGTGGGAGGCTTTTCTTAACACAGAAGACACGAAGGGCACGAAGCCTAAAGGCGACACAGAGTTCCTTACGGAACAATAGAATCCACAGAAGCTTACGCCCACGTGTAATTCAAAATACAAGATTCATAATTATAAGTTATAATCAGAACAATTTGAGAAGGGCGTTTCCTTGCATTGAAGAAAGCCTCTCCTTGTATCGAAGAAACGCCCTCTTTAAATCAAAGAAAGGCTCTTGTTAAATGGACATAACGATTCAAACTGATTTCCGTTAGGCACTCCTCCCCTTAGGGGAGGCTGGGTGGGGGTTCAGAAGAGAACCTCTCTTGTTAGCTTCCGTTAGGCTACATCCCCTCCTTTGGAGGGGCTTGGGGAGGCTTTAAGTGGCTGTGTTGAGATTCTCAAAAGTTGTTGTAACACATGGATATACTATCACAAGACATCATGTATCTACCAGGTGTAGGTCCGAAAAGGAAAGAGATTCTAAGCAAAGAGCTTGGCATCTGGAGTTATCGTGACCTCTTGGAGTATTTCCCCTACAAGTATGTTGACCGCACAAAGATATATCTTCTCTCTGAGTTGTCGGCTGATATGCCCTTCGTACAAGTGAAGTGTAAGATACTAAGCTACGAGGAGTTTGAAGTCGGGAAGCGTCGAAAACGAATAGTGGCGCACGCTACGGATGGTCATGGGATATGCGATATTGTATGGTTCAATGGTACTAAGTATATTTATCAAAACTATCAATTAGATAAGGAATACATCATCTTTGGGAAGCCAAGCTACTATAACGGACGCTTTCAATTCAGCCATCCTGATATCGACGATGCCAGTCAGTTGCAGCTCAATGATATGGGTATGCAACCTTTCTATATAACGACTGAGAAGATGAAAAAGGCTGGTATCACCTCTAGAGCAATGGAGAAACTAACGAAAACACTGCTTAGTAAGCTCACAACTCCGCTTGACGAGACCCTTCCCTCATTCATTACTAGTCCCTTACACCTCATCTCTCGTGATGCAGCCATGCGTAAGATTCATTATCCAAAGTCGGTAGATGATACGCAGCGAGCACGTGTACGCCTTAAATTTGAGGAACTCTTCTATGTTCAACTCAATATTCTTCGCTATGCAAGTGACCATCGTCGCAAATATCGGGGTTATATCTTCAATCGTATTGGAGCACAATTTAACTGGTTCTACACGCATAATTTACCCTTTGAACTTACTGGTGCACAGAAGAGAGTGATGCATGAAATACGTGCAGATATGATGTCTGGCAAAACAAATGAACCGCCTCTTGCAAGGCGATGTAGGCTCGGGTAAGACACTCGTAGCCCTTATGTCTATGCTCATAGCCATCGATAACGGCTATCAAGCATGTATGATGGCACCGACGGAGATACTTGCTGAACAACACCTACAGACTATCAAGGAGTTTCTCAAGGGTATGAACTTACGCATAGAACTGCTGACTGGCATTGTGAAAGGCAAGAAACGCAAGGAAGTACTTGCTGGGCTTTTGGATGGAAGTGTACATATTGTTGTCGGAACGCATGCTATCATAGAGGATAAGGTGCAATTCCAAAACCTCGGGATGGCTGTTGTTGATGAGCAGCATCGCTTTGGTGTGGAGCAAAGAGCAAAGTTATGGAGTAAGAGTGACAACCCTCCTCACATCCTCGTAATGACAGCTACTCCTATTCCACGTACCCTTGCCATGACGATATATGGTGACTTAGACGTGAGTATCATCGATGAGTTGCCTCCAGGACGCAAGCCCATACAGACGATACACAAGTATGATGACCAGATGACGAGCCTCTATCAGGGTATAAGACAGCAGATAAAGCTGGGCAGACAGGTGTATATTGTCTATCCACTCATCAAAGAGAGTGAGCGAATTGACCTCAAGAACCTCGAGGACGGATACGCTGCTATGTGTGAGATATTCCCTGACTTCAAGTTAAGTAAGATTCATGGTAAGATGAAGGACAAGGAGAAAGAGGCAGAAATGCAGATGTTTGTCAGTGGTGAAACGCAAATCCTTGTTGCTACAACAGTGATAGAAGTGGGTGTGAACGTACCGAATGCAAGTGTCATGGTTATCCTTGATGCACAGCGTTTTGGGCTTTCTCAACTTCATCAGTTGCGCGGGCGTGTTGGACGGGGTGCCGAACAGAGTTATTGTATACTTGTTACTAATCGCAAACTCACAAAGGAAACGAGTAAGCGAATTGACATTATGTGTGATACGAATGATGGTTTTGAGATCGCTGAAGCCGATTTGAAGCTAAGAGGTCCAGGTGATTTAGAGGGTACACAGCAAAGTGGTATAGCCTTCGACTTAAAGATTGCCGATATAGCACGTGATGGTCAGCTTGTTCAAATGGCACGTGAAGAAGCACAAAAGATAATTGACAGTGACCCAACCTGCCAAAGAATGAATATAAATTACTATGGGATAGACTTAAAGCGTTAAGAAAGACTAACATAAACTGGGCTGCGATCTCTTAAAATTAATTTGTCGAAAGCTCTCACAATATGCACTTCTAAACGGCTTGACATATATCATCTACGAATCAAGAGATATAAAAGTCGTTTGTTAAACAGCCTATAAAAACTGTTAACCTGTTGTCTTTTTGTCATTTTTTCCTTATCTTTGCGAAGTCTTTTGATACTTAGTTCGATTCTTTGTTATAAGTTTTCAACATGTCAAGAGATAGGAACTTAACAATTTGTTCCGGCCTTTTTAGGCTTCATAGTACAGAAATAAAATAACTTGATTATGATGTTTAAAAGAATTGTTAGGACTTTCGCACTTACATCTCTATTCGCCCTAACAGCCCACACAGCTAACGCACAAGACTTGCTTGCACGTCAGGCACCAATTGATAGACGAGCTAAAGCACTTGATACAATGGTTATTAGTCGCTTACGTGAATCTGAGGAAGTTGAAGAACCAGCATCTGAACTCTACAACGATTGGAATAACAATTATGCACATAGGGGTGGTAACCTCCCTGATGTATACAAGATTGACCTCCGCGGATTCCATATGCCAACTCCTAGTCGCGTCATTACGAGTAACTTCGGACGCCGTTGGGGACGTCGCCACTTAGGTATGGACATTAAAGTCTACATCGGTGATACCATCCGCGCAGCCTTCTCTGGAAAGGTTCGTGTTGTTAAGTACGATGCAAATGGTTATGGAAAATATGTTGTAATACGCCATAACAATGGTCTTGAAACTATCTACGGACACTTATCAAAACAGCTTGTTTCAATTAACCAGACAGTTCGTGCTGGTCAGCCGATTGCTTTAGGTGGTAATACTGGTCGTTCTACTGGTTCTCACTTGCATTTTGAAACACGTCTTGCTGGCGTTGCTTTGAACCCAGCTTTATTCTTCGACTTTGCTCATCAGGATGTTACTGGCGACTACTATGTGTTCCATAAGAGTACACTAGCACAAGAGTCAGAACAAGCAACAGCTGCTCGTGGTACTTCTTCAAGCCTTGGTTATTCTCGTGAAAACATTCAAGGCACACGTGGACAGAGTTCTTCTACTCGTCAAGAGAAGGCTTACAATACTGATTTCTCTAATCACACACCACGCACAGAAGCTACAAGTAGTACTGGTCAGATTATCTATCACTCAGTAAAAGAAGGTGAGACTATTGAGTCTATTGCTGAGTTGTATGGTGTAACGATTGATAAGTTATGTCGCTTGAATCGTCTAGGTCGATACACGAAGGTGGACAAAGGGTGGATTCTCAAGATTAGTAAGTAAACGAATTAATTGATAATACAAAAACACCTCGTTAGATATTTTATTCTAACGAGGTGTTTTTGTATTAGGATAGCTTTTGTAATTTGCAGTTATTCCTGTCATCATTTTCGTGTACACAACATACTGATTACAGAATAATATTATAAGTGCTAAAAGTGACAGCAGCTAATATTAAAACTAAATTAGGGCTTTATGTAATCCAAAGTGGGTGTGATTTTTATTGAAAGGAATAGCACGGAAAGTACTTACCGATTGTCAGTACTATCTTTCTTGAATGAGTCGGATATGCCTTTACCGAGCTTCTTAAAGAACTTCTTACCACCTTCTCCTATCTTGCGGGTTACCTCGCCCATAGTCTTCACTTCGCGTTTTACAACACGACCTATGCCACGTGACATTGTCCGCAAACCATCTTTTACTTCTGTCTCACCAGAGTCTCTCTGTTCAACTCTATCGGTTTCTACCTTCTTGCTGGTAGTAGGCTTTGTTGCAGAAGATGGTTGAGGCGCAGGCGTAAGATGCTTTGTTGGAGTTGCGGTGTGTGCTCTTGCCTCTGCTTTCTGGCGCGCTTTAACCAAATGTGGAGATGCGCCTGCAATTCCACTATACTCTGTTTGTGCTGTTGCTGATAGACTTATCAGCGACAAAACAACTACAAGTTTTGTTTTCATTCGTTCCATAGTCTTTCGTTTATAACTTACTAATTAAACGATAAATGAGCATTGTTAATTATAGTCCTTAACAAACAATAGTACGCTTTAAAAGCCTTTAAAAGGGGGAGAAAAGCTATTTAAATACTTTACGAACAACAAACCACGCATGGAGTAAGACTGTTGTTAATAAGCCATAATGGCGGTTCATCACATCAAAACGCTCTTTGAGGGAATCCTTATGATGAATGGTTGTTTGTCCTTCTTCCATATAATTAGCAACGACAGCATGTATGTTACGTAGAAGAAGGTGTCGCCGTTCCCCCTCTTTCATAACTCTTATACACCAGTCAACATCTGCTGAATAACGGAAAGATATGTCATAAGGAAGAGAGCGGGCAATATCCATACGTGCATAAAAGGCTTGATGGCATACCACCATGCCCTGACGGAAAGAACGCCAAGTAAGTCTTTCTGGGGGACTGAGTCGACGGTGATACAAGAAATTACCCTTGTCATCAATTATATCTGTATTTCCAAAGAGGACAGCTGGATGCTCTTCACCATCTCCCACGACAGCTGCTAACATTACTTTATTTAATGTCTCTGCATCAGGAAAGCGGTCACCTGCATTCATAAAGACAATATAGTCTCCTGTTGCTAATTGTAGCCCTTTGTTCATAGCATCATAGAGTCCCTTGTCTGGCTCGCTTTGGATTTTTACAATATGCCCATTCTCTGCGTCATCAGATTGCTTTGATAAGCCTTAGCAATACTTATTGTATCATCAGTTGACGCTCCATCAATAATAAGATGTTCCACATGAGGATAGTTTTGCATCAATACACTGTCTAGAGTAGGGCGTAAGACAGAAGCTGCGTTATAGGTTATTGTAACAACAGAAAACGTAATCATAATCGATAATTCTTAAAGGCCATTGCCTCATTATATATATTAATGTATTGCAAAGCGACGCTACGTTGAGAATAACTACGCTGTACCTTTGTTATTGCTGATGAGGAGAGAGCTTGGTAATCGGCTTCTTCTAGAATCCAATGAAGTCCTTGTGCGAGGTCAGTAGCATCACGATACTTTGCAACATAACCATTTACCTTGTGGTCAATCTCTTCCGGAATACCACCCACCTTAAAGCCTACACTGGGTACACCACACGCCATTGCTTCCATAATGGTGTTAGGTAGATTCTCTGAGAGAGAAGGTAAAACGAAAACATCAGAAGCATTATAGACATCTACAATACGCTGAGTGTCGTTGATATATCCCAACTCATAGACTTCAAAGTCGAATTCCTCTCTTAGGTTCTCTGCATGACCACCTAGTATGGCTATAGCTGTTTTATTGACTATCTCTGGATAATCCTTTGCTAACTTATGGCAGGCTTCGATGAGATAAGAGATTCCTTTGTTTACATTTGTTACGCGTTGTGATGCAAAAAGAATAATTTTCTTGTCTAAAGGAAGTCCTGCATTTATGCGAGCCTGTTTATTATCTTTGGGGTGGAATACATGTGTATCAATTGGATTGGGGATTGAGAATACTTGTTGCCCAGCAAGAATAGCACTCTTGCTTGCCTCCTTTTCGAGCCATTTGCTACACGTTACAAACATGATATTGCGCCCTTCAAGCATCTTCTTCTTACGCTGAAGCACCTTATTAGATAAGTCGTTTGCAGAACCACCATTGGGTAGAAGGCGACAATTACCGCAATAAGACTGATAACGCAGACAGTTTAGTGTGATATGACAGATACCTGTTGCAGGCCAAATATCATGCATTGTCCAAACAACAGGCTTTCCACTATCAAGGATCTTGCGGATTCCTTTCAGCGAAAGCATTCCTTGATTGATCCAAGAGAGGTGTATAATGTCTGCTTCTTTAAACTCTGGTAACTTTGTGATATCAACTCCAGAATTAGCAATATCTATCTCAAATAGGTGCTTACGACTGAAGTGTAGATGCCAAAATATGGTCCATCGTTCCCAAAGAAAGTGTAATTGATTGCGTAAAGTATGTGATAAACCAACAACAGTAATATCATCCGTCAGTTTATCACGTACTAACATCTTGCTTTTACGCCATTGTTATTCAGAGCGTCCTTAAGTCGGTTGGCAGCTAAAGCAGCACCACCTGTCTTCTCACTGGTATTTACTATCAGAACTTTCATTCGCTTATTTCCTTTTCAGCAAAGTTACAAGAAAAGGCATAAACACACAAGGAAAGTAACAAAATATTAGTTGTTTACGGACACAGAAGGTTGATTTGCGTCAAGAAAGGGGCGTTATCTTGATAAAACATAAGTAAAATGTTGCAAGGAAGTGAGAATCATCCTACCTTTGCATTGTCAAAAGGTTAATAGATTGTTTAGGTTAGTAGTAATAGATTTAGGTTTTTAGTTATTTTATTTTAGGTAAAACGTTTAACGATTGATCAGTGATAGCAAAGGTAGTCGTGAGATTCCCTTTCACATAAAAAGATTTTTGGTTAAACATACTGATAACGCCGATGCTCGTTGAGAGTATCGGCGTTTACTTTTATGGATTACATCACTCGGTCTATAACAAAGTCCTTATAATATAGATTTCTCCGCACATCACCCTTTACTTGCAGTAGTTTTCCTTTCGTATCAAAGCGATATTCGTAAGAATCAATCCTAGTCTTCATATCCTGTATGGCTGGGTCTGATTCATCCACAAAATCACCATCTTTCACTTCGGGGTCGCCTTTAAGCGATACGACAAGCCCTTGCTTATCCTTTGATATGTTATAAGTTCCATAGTCACCAAGTAGGTCGAAGTACTCTCTGCCAGTGATCTCACCTTCATCAAAGTGCATCTCTAGTCCAATCATAGCCGTTAGCTCGGGCATATATTGTATAAATGATCCATCTTTTATGAAGTTATCCAGGTGATATAAGATATTCTCTCCTTCTGTCGTCCTCATCGTCTCATCAGTTACTCTAGAGAACTTTCTATTCCTTTTCCAGTCCTCTTGACACCATCGTTTGAGGTTCTTATACCACTGATCGAACATCTTCTGATCCTTCACCTCAACGTTGGTTTCCCCCGTCAGATTATTTGCTTCGATGATAAAATGCTGCTTGAGCATCTGTTGCAACGTCTTAGCTTCAAGTTTATTTAGTTCCTTGTCGTATGCACCTGTTTGCCAATTAGGCAGCTTTACATCTAGCCCCTCTACTATGCATTCTAGGCGACAAAGATCATTATTAACCACCAGCGGGACAAGTTTAAAGGTATGCGTTCCCGTTATCCATTTCATTTCGCAATCCACTTTTATACGATAAGTGAGCGTATCACCCACAGTATATTGCGATGGAAGTAAGGGCTTGTAAGTGGGTTCTTTCACAACTGACGCCTGTAAACGCTTCATAAATAGTTGCCCCTCTGCCACATTCTTTATCTCTTGAAAGAATGAGACTCTTCTGTTGACTGGCACATTCTTTTTATCAATTGGCCATTGTAACTTATTATCAATCGCCATGTATACATCATCCTTCTGCGGATTATTATAGAGTTTGACCAATCGTTTTGCATCCTGACGAGTGAGCCTTAGTGTACCAGTAACGCTCCCATCAGAGATTTCATCTTTACGCACGGCAGTGAATGAGGCCGTAGGTATGGCATAAGGCGATTGCTTATCTAAGGCACAAAGGATTAGCCAATCATCCATCAGTTCGTTTATACCAAAGCCGAAGATATAACGTGACGTGTCATAGAGTTGCTTCTCACGTGCCAGATTCAGCAACCTCATCACAATCTTCTCATCCTGTGGATTCACCTGTACATACGAATTCATGTGGAAAGCAACATCTTCTCCATTATCAGCTGCATCTGCCGCCGCTGCTGCAACATACCCATCTGTATCGGGTAAAGTGCCGAAACGCTTCTTGAAAGCTGCTGTTGAGTCAGCTTCCGTTGCATTTTGATTCCCATAAATCTCGTCATTAAAGCGTCCGAAATACTTCACTAATGGGCGTGTCGTAATATGCTTCTGATAGGGTAGGAGCTTATCACTAATCGACTTCAGTAGTTCGTGCGGGTCATGTACTACTGGATAAAATGCTATCTGCACGGGCTTCAATGCTTGCGCCATGGACATTTGCAGACAGCTAATAAGCATTAATAAGAGTAGGCTTATACGTTTCATAAAGTCTATATGTTTGATAATTTACATTCTAATTCGTCGTTCATTCATTCCATCCGATTAGTTCGTGCGCTCTATGAGATAGCCATAAGCTTCAACATCTGACATTCCTTTGTCCTTCTCTGCTGCTTCCTGTTTGACAATCCATTGATATTCTAACCGCTGTATGAGTCCTTGCTTATCTATATGGTAGATATATCTTTCCTCCGTATCACTGTCCTTATCCTTTGTCTGGAGCGTGATAACAAGTCCCTCGTTAGCCTGTGCGATTGTATAATCGACTAAGTTCTTCGCACAAGGGAAGTAACACGTACCTTGTGTCTGCCCCTCAGAGAAGAAATAATCCATTACCGTCATCACCTCTAATTCGGGTAACCGACGTGCCATATTATCACCCGTAAAGTCTGCACTCACCTCCTTCAATAGTTCCTCAGCCATCTGCTTGGCTGCTCCTTGCATTTCCTCTTTGCTCGCACCAAACATAGCTGCATTCTCTATCAGATATTCCTCTATCTCTTTAAGGAACGTCTTGGAGTTAATCAATGTCGATACAGCAGTGTGTGTTGTCAGGTCAGTCTCTATCATAATGTGACTCTTGCGTAACCTGTCACAAGTATAATCTATTATCTTCTGAAATACTTCTTCATATTCACGCATCTCCTTTTCATTTGCAGCGTGGAGTGTATCTTCAATACATTCTATGCGTGTCATCTTGTCGTTTACAAGTCTTGGTATGAAACGGAATACATGGGATTCCTTCTGCTTACCTTCCTCTTTCCGAGCTGTGAAGCGATAGGTCAAGGTATCACCTATCACGTATTGCGGACGATAAAGTGGTTTGAGTGGAGCCTCCTTTACAGCCGTTGACTTCAGGCGTCGCACAATCTCTTCTGCTTTAACCACACCCATCTCATTCGGAATTTCTATCTCTGTAGTGGAAACCCCACTATCAACAAACATCGTGGCGAGGAACTTTCCATCCAGCAGAACCACAATATTATTGTCTACTTCTTGATAAGTCAACTTCGTAAACGCTATTGCGGCATCACGTGTAAGGCTTAGTTGGAATACGGGATTGCCATCAGAGCTCTTGCCGCAACGCGCATTCGTGATTGACAATGTTGGGATAGCCACTGGGCTTTAAGTCTATGACGTGTAAGTCGTACAAATCCTTATCCGAAGATGACCTCGATAACAAGAGTTGATGATGTGAAGTGTCATACAATCCTTTCTCTTTGGCAAGATTTAAAAGGCTCTGCACCAGACTTCTATTCTGTTCAGAAACATAGAATAAGGCATCATCAGTAGGGGAAGGGCTTGCTTTGTCAATTTCCGTGTCGATAAAGCCCAATAAGTCGATAAGCGATTTCGATGTAATATGCTTCTGATAAGGCAATAACTTCTTGTTGATTGGTCGAATAAGGCTTGCCACATTCTGAGAGGCTGGGTAGACTGACAGCATTGCAGGCTTGTCACTCTGCGCAATAGCGCATTGAAAGACTGCAACAAGCGATAATAATGATAAGAAGAAACGTTTCATAAATTGTTCTAAAGTAGTTATATGCGACAAAAATAAGGATAATTCGTTTTATAAGGTTTATCATTTGGTTATTTGTTCTAAAGTCATACGCTGCTATCACCACAGCCGACTATCTTATGTGTTCTATAAGATAGCTCGAAGGAACACGGAAGGTTGGGCTCACGGCATTACGAGGTACCTTCGCATTAGCAATCGCCTCATACCTCAATTGTCGTATCAGTCCACGCTGGTCGATAGAATAGGTGTACCTCCCAGCCCCACCATTCTTATCTGCCTTGACAGTAAGCGTAATCACCAGTCCATCATCCATCTTCGTGATCGTATATTCTGCTATTTTATCCTCCAAATAAAGGTAACATGTGCCTTGTGTCTGCTGATTAGAAAAGCGATTATCGAGCTGTGTCATCACGTTCAATTCCGGTAGTATGCTTTCTATATACCCTTGTTCAAAGAACCCATCCCAGGCTTCTGCCAGCCTTTCAGCCACCTGCTCCAAGTCATTATGCCCAGACAATCCCATCACTTTGACCACTGCACTATGCGTTGTAAGATAGGTTTCCAACGCATGGGATAATGCTGGTAAATCCTTCAACATAGGCACAACAAAGTGAGACGACTGATCTGTCTCAATTATAAAATGGTTATTACGCAACTCATAGACGAAGTAACTAGCAAAGTCTTTATATTCCTTGTTTTCCTTAAAGAACTCGTCAATGGTAAGAGCAATAGAATCTACCACACATTCCATCCGTGTTATACTATCGTTCACAAGCCTTGGGATGAGTTGAAAGGTGTGCGAACGCTGTGCAGTACCCTTACTCTGTGGGAAAGAAACACGATAAGTCAGCGTATCACCCAATACGTATTGCGGACGATAAAGGGGCGTATAAGCAGAATCACTCACCACAGCAGCTTTCAGATGCGGCAATAGTTTCTGACCTTCCTCTTCTCTAAACCCCAATGATAGCTCCAGCGTCTTAGTAGAGATAACACTTCGAACACAAGGAGATGTGAGGAGCTTACCATCCACTAAAAAGAGTATCAGATTGTTTATTTCGTGATAGGTAAGGTTTGTGAAAGCATCCGCAGCACCATGTGTAAGACTTATTTTAAATACAGAATCACCATAAGAGCCCTTGCTGAAACGTACATCTGTAAACGAAAGCGATGGAATTATGTAGGGATTCTTTAGGTCTATAACATATAAGTCAGACGGTTCTAATGCGGATTCTCCACTAGAGAATAAGAAGCGATAGCGGGTGGTATCATATAAATGTTTCTCCCTTGCAAGATCTAAAAGACTCTGCACCTTAGACTGATTAGTCCCTGCCACATAAAAGTAAGTGTAATTAACAAGATATGAGTTTCCATCCTCCTTTGTTGTACGACCTTCATCACCAGTATACGTATGGGGAACACGACTCATAAACTTAATAAGCGACTTAGAAGTAATATGCTTCTGATAAGGCAATAACTTTCTCGCTAATCCTATTGATAAGCCCCGTTGCATCCTTGACTGCCGGATAAACGGAAATTGTTGCAGGATTATCACTCTGCGCAATAGCGCATTGAAGGACTGCAACAAGCGATAATAATGATAGGAAGAAACGTTTCATAAATTGTTCTAAAGTAGTTATATGCGACAAAAATAAGGATAATTCTTGAAACGGCAAAGGGGATAAAGAATTAGATTCACATTTGATGTCAAGTATTCTCTAACGCCAGTAATGGTAAGTTCTGTATGAAGATACGAGCCCTTGAACCCTTTTTGCGCTCTTTGTCTAATAGGTTTCCACATTCTTTCTCACGTGTTCTGCATTCTTTTCTCATGTGTCTTGCGTCTTTGGGTTCCGTATCTTTTGTTAGTTTCACCATGGTGAAACTATTTCCTCACCACGGTGAAACTTAAGCGTCACCATGGTGAAACTTGTGCGTCACCACGGTGTAACTAAATTTATATACGTGTGTCAATGATGCGCAACACGTAAGAAAGAATGCGTAACACGTGTGAGAGGAATGCGCAACACGTTAGAAAGAATGCTGAAACTAGTGAGCAATGATTCGCAAACAGGTGAAACGTTGATGTTCTGCCACTGAAACAGACGCTCTTTGATAGGACTGTGACAGTTTCTTGTAATATAAACTGATTTTATTATCACCCTTTGGTAAATCTACTGGAAAGCTAGATACAAGCTGAGAATCCATGTAGGAGAAGCAGACGATTGGACTTTATAGCGCTGGAATATTCGTATAATAAAAACGGCTGATAGCAGTATTAAGAATCGCTATCAGCCGTTTTTTATTTAGTATTCATTAGCCTTTACACCTTTACTATCAGGCATACCGCATAAGCCGCCATACCCTCTTCTCGTCCAACGAAGCCCATTCGCTCTGACGTGGTGGCTTTGATGGATACAGCGTCGATGTCGCAACCTATGATATTGGCTAGACATTCGCACATTGCTGGTATGTGAGGATTTATCTTCGGACGCTCAGCGCATACGGTTGCATCGATGTTGCCCACACGATACCCCTTTGTGGCAAGTAGTTCGATGGTCTTACGTAAGATTACTTTCGAGTCCATATCCAATGTTTCGTTGGCAGTATCTGGGAAATGATAACCAATATCACGCATATTAGCAGCGCCGAGTAGTGCATCACAAATGGCGTGAATGAGGACATCCGCATCGCTATGTCCGAGTAATCCAAGGCTGTGTTCTATCTTAATACCACCGAGATAGAGGTCACGCCCTTCAACGAGTTTATGGACATCGTAACCCATTCCAATGCGGAAAGATGGGATTGATTGAGTAATATTTGTCATATCTATTAGATGATAGCCCCGCGGGGAGGCTTGCCTATTTCCTCTTAAACAAGTCCTTTATACCATCCATATCGAATGATAGGGAGAATCGGAGCGTTTGGTCGAGTGGGTTGTTCTTAGCCGTTGCAATGACATAGCCCGCATCTAGTGCGAATACATTCATCTTGAATCCAGCACCTACGGTGAAGTACTTGCGGTTTCCCTTATTCTCACTCTCGTTGTGATAACCTGCACGAAGTGAGAACTTATCATTGTAGGTATATTCAGCTCCCACACTCCATTGCACCTCCTGCATCTCTTCAGAGAATCCATTGGGTGCGTCGCCGAAGCTCTTGAAGATACCCGAGATAGACGATACATCATAGTAATCCTTCTGCAAGCGGTTGTCATAATCTACTTGCGATTCACCCGTATTACGCTTGGGATAAGTTGGAACTAGCAACTTGTTTGCATCAGCAGCTATGGTGAACTTATTGAACTCATCAACTGGAATCATCAATGCGGCACCTAAGCGGAGATTGGTAGGTATGAACTCCGAGCGATTATCGCCACCGAACGTTATCTTAGAACCAATGTTAGAGATATTCAAGCCTAGTCCTAACTGGCACTCACGCTCACCAATGTTGATGTAATTCTGGTAATAGCAAGAGAGGTCGGCTGCAAAGGCGGAACCGGGAGATGTATCTTCCTTATAGTCATACGTGAGGTCGGAATAAATCCAACGCACAGCGGCTCCGAGTGAGAAGTGCTCACTTAACATCAAAGAATAAGCTACGTCTAATGACATCTCGTATGGGTTGATGGTCATATTAGAGCCGTCATTCGTCTGCACCTCACCCAAAGAGAAATAACGAAGGGAGGACGATACAGCACTATAATCACCTATGCGATAATATCCGGCTACGTAAGCGAGGTCGATGTCACTCACCAACTGGCGAAGCCACGGGGTGTAGTTCAAAGAGACACCTGCGCGAGAAATGTTAAAAGGATACTTTGCAGGGTTCCAATACTGGGAATTGACATCAGGGTCAGTGGCTGCTCCTACATCACCCATACCTGCTGCACGTGCATCAGGAGCAATGGTTTGTGAGGTAACGGAGGTAGTAACTGGGTTGAACATATCCTTCTTTGTGCCCTGTGCAAATGCAGCAGAAGAGGTCATAACGACCATGGTTAAGAAGGATAAACGAAGCTTTTTATTCATCTTATTTACTTGAATTGCTTATGGAATATTGCTATATAATGAATCCATGATGTAGCTAGTTTGCCAGCTTACATCATGGATTAAAACGTCTTACTTATGTTACTTATTGTCTAGGACAATGAGTTTCTTAGCCTTTGACACCTTTGTTGCACCATCACAACTGAGGCGAACTCGATAGAGATAAACGCCTGTTTGCAATCGTGTTCCATTATCTACTATCAGGTTCCAGTTGGTTGAGATGGCATTACCTGATGATACGCCTGACTCCACGTGATGCCAGAGAAGGCGTCCACTCATGTCGAATACTTCTATCTCTACATCCACATTCGAACCCATGTAGTTATGCGATACGATGAAGGTTGTCTCGTTGTAAGCTGGATTCTTCGATGCACTGACGCTATAGATATCGGGGGGCAAGCCCTTTGACCACATTGAAGTGGAGCGTTACTGTTGACGCATTGTTTTGGATGTCCCACGCTCGGAACTGCAAGGTGTGTGGTCCTTCTGATAGTTCGGGTAGACTGTATCCCGTTGTGCCCGAAGTATAACTGCCGAAATCATAACGGAAGTTATCATTGAGGAGGTAGGTTTGTGTCAATTTACCATCTATGCACAACTGCATATCATGACCAATCCCATTGCCAGACGCATTGATACCATCCTTGTCGGTTATCTGTGCGACGAAGTAAGGTGTGCTATTCACCTTGCCTCCATCGACAAAGAAGGAGAATTGAGGTAAGCGTAGATAGATGGTCCGATAGAGTCGTTATAGACTACTTCTGACCCATCAATATTGAATCTATCTTCATATCCTTGCGCCATGAGAGAATGGTCTTCGTTGATAGCAGAGAAGTTCATCAAGCCCGTACCTGATGTATAATTGATGTCACGTGGTACTGCGAAAGTGAGTGTAAACTCGCCATTGCGCACACTATCCGTACCATTGTAAAGCGTCTTCAGTCGGTCGTAATAGGTGAGAGCTACGTCGGCAGACTGGTCTTGTTTCTTGCACGTTACGAGTTCTTTGGTATCTCTTACGACCGCCGTGATGAGTCCATTGAAGTCTGTTTGCTTATTACCATCCTTTGTAATAGAGCCTTTCACCTTCACGATTGAGCCACCTTTAATAAGGATAGTACTACCAGCACTAACCGCCTGACCATTGATTGACTCTACGTTCACTTGCAACTTTGGGAGGTTGAGGGCTAAAGCTGGATCACCTAAGAGGGCATATTGCAGTTTGTTTGGGGTAAGGTCTCTACTAGAGTTGATTAGCTCGCACTTTGCTAGTCGTTGCGCCTCACCGAGTGTGGTAGGCTTTCCGTTTGTAAGACTTAGCACATGCTTTAAGAAGGCAGTATTGATAGCCTTGTTATAATAAGTATATACTGTATGAGTCGTTCCCCAAAATGCTACCGAGCCACCTTTGCTATTCAACATAGCCGCTTCACCGATAGTTGGAATCACACCATCATAGGGCATAATATCACAACTGGCAGTAATCCATAACGGAAGATTTGTATTGGAGAAGTTCTTGAAGTCAACAAGACGGAGTACTGCTTCATGTGAAATCTGATCTTCTTTACCATGCCCTGCATAATCCATTATCAATGCTCCTTGTGCTTGCTGTTGCTTGATTATCGCACTAGCTTCTGGGTAGGTGTTCCCTGTAGCAGTAGAGATTCGAGGGTAAGCATCCCACATTACCTTCTTTATTTGATAAGCAGGGTAGGCGGATGATACCGATTCCGCAGTTTCATTCACATCGCGCATGTGGATATTATTATTGCCATCATCACCCATGAACATAAGTACATTCTCCCAGCTTCCTCCATTCTTATTTAATGCGTAATTAATGGTCTTGTCAACGAGCGTCTTCGCATCAATAGCATTGGTAACGGGGAATCGTCCAACACCAAGATCCTCTTTATCGCGACGCAGAAGGTCAGTTCCTTCACCATCATCCATCAGTGTGAACCATCCGTCATTAACATAACAGTCAGTTTCGCTAAATGAGTTCTCACTCTCGTAAGCAAGTAGGTAATCATCTGGATTTAATAGACGGCAAGAATTAGTATTCATGCGATTGTCCCATACACAATCACCAAAGAGCAAGAGAGACTGAGGCATGGTCTGTGCATTTGTCGCACGGTCATACAACATCTTCATGTAACGTCGGTAAGCCATTGCATCAGGTGTTCCACTAGAGAACTCGTTGTATAGTTCGTCGGCAGGGACAACACGTACAGAAATATTATCATGTGTTCTGTGGAAATCAGCTAGGCGCTCAGCTTGTTGTAAGAGCTTCTGACTTGTTGGGATGATAATCACCATATTGACTGGATCATCAGCGTGATGGTCTTGATTGGTGATATTATAGACATACTCTGGAGTTGGGAACGATGTATTCAGTGAAGGTGCTGGGGCAGGCGTTGGATAGGTCATTGTGAGATAATCGAGCCTTGTTGGACCACCAGAGATTGTCGTGAGCCGGATGCTATCTACACTTTGGAGGTTGGAGACAGCATAGTCTCTGATAACCTCATAACCTTTATCAAAGGAATCACCAGGTGCAATATGTATCTCACCGAGTTCTCTTCCGTTAGCTTCCACCTTAATGGTTGATTTGTAATCACCTGTTGTCACAGCAACAGTCAAGATACCTGTGCTGGCTTTTACCTTATTCTTTAAAGTGAAGACCTTACTCTCATTTAATTTTAATGGCGTCTCTTCAAAGAGATTACGACCACCATTAAACCAACTGAAGTTATCTACCTCATGCAATGAATGGTAGTCATTTGCTGATGGATAAAAGCTATTTAAGAAGGTTGTACTATCTGATATGGATGCTGGATTACCTGCGTTATCTTCTGTGAGGAAGTAGTATCCGTAATCAGAATAGGGATTGCGAGAGCGTCTAGTGGCTGAATTGCTATCCCAACTAACAGAACCTTTAGCATAGAATAGCCTCTTTCCATGAATTGTATAGGTTGGAACTTCTTTCAAATCATCATGCGATATGATATAATTAGCTGTCAGTTCTTCATCTTGGAGATGTCCACCATAGCCATAGATTTTCACCTTATCTAAATTGGTGAATCCAGCTCGTCGAATCAAGTCATTACTTAATTGATACACACCATCAGCTGGGACACGTATCTTTGCCCACTTGCCAGTAGACAAGACGGAATGGTTAGCATAACGATTGGATACCTCTAAAGTCGTAAGCCCACCAGCTCTAGTAGATGTCATAGATTTCATTCCTCTCTTAGAAGTCAACGACTTCGGACGTGAAGTGAGTGCTATCATAAAGCTAACAAGGAACTGTTTCTTGCCATCACGCTCAACAATCGGTATCAAAGAGAATTCTAGCACACCCTTTTTACGCTCGACCGTCATCTGTTGATGTATCTCTGGCAATGTTGGAGGTACTTGTTTTGTGAGAGAATTATAATGTTGTATGTCCTCAGAACTCATGTCTATGAACTCAGGGTAGCGTATCTCTAGCTCATAGATAGAGTCCGTATAATTCTCTCCAACGGGAATAGCGTAATGGAAATGAGGTAAGAGTGAGTCAATCGTAACATCTTCAACTGTTAGATTGAAGAATCGTTTCTGTTGTGCACTTATCGTTATACAGCTCAACAGAAGTATGAGGGAAAGAATAGTTATTCGTTTCGTCATTGACTTAATAATTCTTTTTGATGATTGTATGGGACTTGTTATAAGTTACTCAATCCTTATGCTTTGTTTTGATAAATAGCTTTTATACCTTTTACTTACAATGAAGATCCAGTACTTTACGTTCTTCTATATATCCTTCAAGTCGGTCGTTGATATGTACAGGGAATCCACTAGTAGGACAACCAGTATAAATAAGGTCTCCAGTCTTTAGTGTGAAAAACCGACTAATATAGCTTATGATTTCATCCACCTTATAGATCATATCGCTCGTACATCCTTCTTGCTTTGTTTCCCCATTGACATCAAGGTGAAAGCGAAGGCGTTGAATATCCAAGAACTTATCTTTTGAAACCCATTCGCCTAGTGCAGCAGCTCCATCGAAACTCTTACTCATATCCCAAGGAAGTCCCTGCTGGCTCAGTTTCCTTAGTAAGTCACGTGCCGTAAAGTCGATACCCACTGTTACAGCATCATAATATCGAGAGGCAAAACGCTCGGATATAGACTTACCTAAACGGCAAACTCTTACAACGATTTCAGCTTCATATTCTATAGTTCCTAACTCATCTGGAATGAAGAAAGGCTTCCTATCTTTCAATAGAGAAGAGTCTGCTTTAGTAAAGATAACAGGATCATCTTGTTTCAATAACGGCTCATTTAGTGCTTTATTGTATCCAACATAATTCATGCCGACTGCAAATATCTTCATATCTTATCTTGCTTATCTCATCCACAACCATTAATTCCATCAATATGGACAGTCATGATTCTGATGAGCTAATAATCTAAAAAAGAGTTGCAGGAGCCTGATGGCTTTCCTACAACTCCTTGCTTATTTTGCTTTAACGATATACGTTGATTAGTCTGCAGAGAGTGTGAAACGCTTGTAAGCAACGATCTTCAAATCCTTACCTTGAGCCTTAAGCCACTCGCCAACGCTCTGCTTATCACCATCACCAAATTGGAATTCTTGATCAACCAAGCAGTTCTCTTTGAAGAACTTGTTCAGACGACCCTTAGCAATGTTTTGAATCATTCCCTCGTTGAGGTTAGCGGCTTTCTCTGCACCAACAGTCTTACGAATCTCGATAGCCTTGTCAGCCTCCTCACGAGTCAACCAACCCTTGTTGATGTTTGACTCGATGTGATCATCACTATCAACCAAGTTTGCATTGATACCAGCCTTCTTAATAGCTGCTACAACAGCCTTTTCAACCTGCTCTTCCTTTGTCTTCTCAACAGCCACCTTGAACTCTTCATCCTTTACAGATTGTGGTACAGAAGCTTCATCCAAAGCAACTGGTTTCATTGCTGCTACCTGCATCGCAATCTTGTGACCAGCGTCCTCGTTATTCTCATTGAGCTGAACCATAGTGGCAAGGGTATGCTTGTTCATGTGATCATAAACAGATACATTCTCACCCTCTAGGAAGTTATAACCATCAAGCTCCATCTTCTCGCCAGTTACACCAGAGCGCTGTTGAACAGCAGTAGCTACATCTTCTCCGTTAGCAAGTTTTAATGCCTTAACCTCATCGAGGCTCTGGCACTTGTTTGCCACAGCAGCATCCAAATCTCTTGAACCAATGCAATGAAGTCCTTACCATTAGCCACGAAGTCGGTCTCGCACTTAACAGCAATCATAGCAGAAAAGCCATCAACCTGCTTTACAAGCACACAACCATTAGATGTCTCACGATCAGAACGCTTAGCCGCAATAGCTAAACCACGCTCACGAAGCAATTCTTTTGCTTTGTCGAAGTCGCCTTCAGCCTCTGTGAGAGCCTTCTTTACATCTGCTAAACCTGCGCCAGTCATAGCGCGGAGCTTCTTGATATCTTCAATAGATACAGCCATTTTTGTTTTTCCTTTCTAATATTATTAAATAATGTGGGCGTTGATGAGAGATGATGAACCTATATATCAAAAGATATAAGAGTTCATTAGCACTCACCAGCGCCCACTATGTTTCATTTTTACTCAGCAACTGGTGCTTCGTTCTTAGCTTTTGGAGCTTCTTCTGTTTTACGAGCAGAACGCTTTGGCTTAGCCTCTGGTGCTACTTCAGACTGCTCTGCATTAGCCTTCTCATCGGCCTTTTCAGCCTTACGCTCTGTAAGACCTTCTGCAATAGCCTCACAACAAGCGCCAAGGATTGCTGCTACTGAATCCTTTGCATCATCGTTTGCTGGAATAACATAATCGATGTTCTTAGGATCAGAGTTAGTATCAACAATACCGAAAACAGGAATACCCAAGCGGTTAGCCTCCTTAACGGCAATGTGCTCTTTCATTACATCTACAACGAAGAGTGCAGATGGCAAGCGAGTCAAGTCAGCGATAGAACCAAGGTTCTTCTCGAGCTTTGCACGCTGGCGAGAGATTTGGAGCAATTCACGCTTAGAGAGGTTAGAGAATGTTCCGTCGTTCATCAACTTGTCGATGTTCGTCATTTTCTTAACTGCCTTACGGATTGTAGGGAAGTTGGTCAGCATACCACCGGCCCAACGTTCATTAACGTATGGCATATTAACAGATGCAGCTTTCTCAGCTACAACTTCCTTAGCTTGTTTTTTAGTAGCGACAAACAAAATCTTCTTTCCACTCTTAGCAATGCCCTTGAGTGCTTCTGCGGCTTCATCAACTTTAGCCACAGTCTTGTGAAGATCGATGATGTGGATACCATTGCGCTCCATGAAGATATAAGGTGCCATTGCTGGATTCCACTTACGACGGAGGTGGCCAAAGTGGCATCCTGCCTCCAATAACTGGTCAAAATTTGTTCTTGACATGTTGTTTTGTTTTTACTTGTTTACTTTCTTTTTAATTCTTTCTTGACGAATAAGCTTCGTCAGGCTTGTTAGAATCAATCAATGAGTAGTCCCCCGATAAAGGAATCTCATTAATTTAGATACTAAACTCCTTTTCTTTGATCTTCGACCTTTATGTCTTTAATACGAACATACTAAATGTACATATAAATTCTCAAGATTATAAAGATCAAAGAAAAATATTAACGCTTACTGAACTGGAAGTGAGCACGAGCCTTTGGCTGACCTGGCTTCTTACGCTCAACTGAGCGACTATCACGAGTCAAGAAACCTTGAGCTTTCAATGCCTTCTTATCTTCTGCGTTAACCTTTACCAATGCACGCGCAATAGCAAGACGCAATGCCTGGCTCTGACCTGTAAAGCCACCACCATCGAGGTTAGCCTTAATGTCATACTGACCCTCTACACCGAGCAACTGCAGTGGTTGTTTAACCACGTATTGCAGGATAGCTGATGGGAAGAATTCAGTTAAATCTTTCTTGTTAATTGTGATCTTACCGGTGCCCTCTGAGAGGTAAACACGAGCGACTGCACTCTTACGGCGACCAATTGCATTAATTACTTCCATCTTTCTCCTTATTATTTATACTGGTTAATATCAATTGCCTTTGGCTTCTGTGCCTCGAGACCGTTGAGCTCTGTACCGTCGATAACATAAAGGTTATCCAGCAAATGACGACCTAGAGGACCCTTTGGTAACATACCCTTTACGGCGTGACGAATCATCTTGTCAATACCATTCTTGCGAGCACGAAGCTGTGCTGGAGTATTGAAACGCTGACCACCTGGGTAACCAGTATAACGTGTGTAAACCTTATCAGTCTCCTTCTTACCAGAGAATACAACCTTAGCCGCATTGATAATGATTACATTGTCACCACAATCTACGTGTGGAGTGAAAGTTGGCTTGTACTTTCCGCGAAGTAACTTAGCTACTTTAGAGCAAAGGCGACCTACAATCTGATCGCTCGCGTCAATAACGACCCACTCTTTCTTAGCTGTTTCCTTATTAACGGAAATAGTCTTGTAACTTAAAGTGTCCATTTTAAAAAATTAATAATTTTACTACTAAAAAACGTTTTCTATTTCACGAACATGCTTTGCCTAACCATGTCGCCCGGCCAAAGACAACACTATTAACATGATTCGTATGGGGCTCTAAGAGTACCCCTATAATAATCGGACTGCAAAGGTAATTGTTTTCTACCTTATATATATACTTTTCCTATAATCATTCTATGTTATTTACGATTATTTAACCAATCATCCTCTTCTTGTCCTCCCCAATCATAAGAAATCGTGCTTTTTTTATCATCATAATGGTAAAAAATACTCTTGTTATAATGCTTTCTCATCTTCAAAATGTTTATTTTAAGACCACTAAAATTATTATAATGAAAACAGGGGCAAAGTGAGACTTTTAGTGCAATAAGGATAAGTTTTTTTAGTGCAAGGAATGGTTTTAGCACAAAAAAGAACTGGTTTGAGTGCTAAATAATATAAGGTTTTGAGAGGGAGGATTATAGTTTTGGAATCGAATATATTTGTTTTTCAAAGGAAGGGAATCTGAGTTCTCTATTAGGAGGATATTGCAAAATTGCATAAAAAGAGAGGGCATGTTTTGTTATTGCTTTTATAATGTGAATGTTTTTGGTAAGTGTTTTTTACACAGTTTTGCACTCTAACAGAAGGGGTTAATGTGAGGTTATAAAGCCCTCGCCAGGGGTAATTATCCCTTCTCTCTGAGGCTTCTAATCTTCAAAAAAGCCCGATTTCATCGAGGGTATGAGTAGACAAAGCCTCCCCAAGCCCCTCCGAAAGGAGGGGATGTGTGCCCACAACGTGTCTACTCAAAAATCAAAAATTCAAAACTATGATTACTTTTCGATTACTGGAGTAATAACTATAGTAATAAACACGTTAGCTTGCATGCTAATTACCCGTTATTATTGTACGCCTCTTGCGTGAAAGGGCTCCCCTCCTTTCGGAGGGGTCGGGGGAGGCTTTTTCATGTTACACGTTACGCGTTACACGTTACATTTTATACCTCACACGTTAATAAGGGGATAAAAATTTGTAGAATTTAAGGGCAAAAAAGGCATAATAAGACAAATAGTAGCAAAATGTAGATTTTTTTAAGGTAAATAAATTATAAATTAAAATATAATAAAATTATTATTATATATAATATATATTATATATAATAATAAACTTTCTCCCTGCCCCCTGCATATTATCATCATCAAAAATGTAACGTGTAACGCGTAACGGTGTAACATGGAAAGCCTCCCCAAGAAGCTTTCCCTGACCCCTCCGAAAGGAGGGGAGCCAAGTTTGGAAGTATTTTTGCAGAAATTATCTGAGAAAGTGTCAAGAGTCCTTATCCTCTCGTGTGCGCATAGGGTACTCCCTCCCTTCGGAGGGGTCGGGGAGGCTTTTTTCGGAGGGGCTTGGGGAGGCTTCTTTCTACTCGTTAATGCGAAAACGGTGTTCGTGTATTATACTGATTATTAGTTAGTTATCAGTGTTTGTGTCATTTTGTTGAGCACTAACACCTCCTCGTCACCCTCATATCCTTGCTTCCTTCTTCGATTCTTCGTATCTTTGCATTGATGATTAAAAACCATTGACCTGTAACTTGTTAAACGAAAAATCCAGCGTTATGATTACTAAGATAATCCAAAAAATAAAATTCCAAAATCAATATAATGATTCCCTCGAGTTAGCGAATTTGCTAGTCGACGAATTGTTCGTAAAGGTGCTCTGTGCTTTCTCTTGCCTCTTGCGATACTCCGTGTATGAAGGCGAACGTTTTAACGCAGGATTAAAGAAGTCTGCATTGAAGTGCTGGAATCCGTTTCGACGAAATGTGCTGAACGAACAGAGTTGTCCCGAACCATTTAAACCCTTTTTAATAAAGTTCCATTCATTTTTTTTAAAATCTGCGCCATGAAGTCAAAAAAGTAAAAAAGCCGAATCTTTCTAGAACTTTTCCTTACTTTTGCAAGCGTTCGGAGATTCTGTATGGCATTGCTAGATAGCGTTCTCTGAATAAAACAAACAAACACCTATAAACATTTATTCAATGAAAACAAAAGCTATTTTATTGGGACTTACATTGGCTCTTATCCCTGGTCTGAATAGAGCTGAAAACGGCATTAAGATGGTTGTTGGTACTTATACTGACGCAGGAAGTAAGGGTTTATATTCCTTCTCTTTTGATGATTCTAATGGCTCTGCAAAGGAACTCAGCTCGTTAAAAGTCGACAATCCTTCTTATTTCACCTTTAGCAAGAATGGGCGTTTTATTTATGCTGTAAGCGAGAAAAACAATGCCACAGCAGCACTTAATGCCATCAGCTTTGACCCTATAAAGGGCGATTTCGGGTTCATGAATTCTCAACTAACGCATGGCGCAGATCCATGTTATGTTGATACGGACGGAAAGATTGCGCTCACGGCTAATTATTCGAGTGGTACAATTTCTGTATTCCCTATCCTGAAAAACGGCACGTTGGATAAGTCTCTTCTTATGGTAAGTAGTAAAAAAGGCGGACCTAACAAGACGCGTCAGAATACGCCTCACGCCCATTGTGCTATCTTTGCCCCTGATGGTTATATTCTTTCAACAGACTTTAGTGGGGATAGGATTCTTAGCTTCTATTATGATAAGGATAAGAAAAAACTTGAAGATCACGGCATAGCCGCTCATCTGAAAGCTGGTTCTGGTCCTCGTCATATCACCTTCTCTCCCAATGGTAAATATGCTTATCTTATGAGTGAATTGTCAGGGAAAGTGACGGTGTTCACTTATGAAGAAGGAAAGTTGAAGGAAATCCAAACGCTAGTGGCTGATGATGCACGTGCGCAAGGAGGTGCAGATATTCATGTCAGCCCTGATGGTAAATTTGTTTATGCTAGTACACGCCTAAAAGGCGATGGAATCACGATCTTCCGTGTGAATGGCAATGGAACGCTAACGCGGGTAGGCAAACAATCAACGGGCAAACATCCTCGTAATTTTGCCATCACGCCCAATGGTAAATTCCTCCTTGTGGCTTGTCGTGATGCTAATAAAATTCAAGTTTTTTCACGAGACAAGGAAACGGGTATGCTCAAGAATACGAACCAGGATATCCATCTGAGTCATCCTGTTTGTGTAAGATTCTATAATTAAAATTTTACTAACATTTCCCTGAGCTCGGGAGGAAGTGTTAGTTCTTATATTCAAGGTAGAGGCAAGGCGAACTCGTCTGTCCCTACCTTCTTTCTTTTTTATCGTCCCTATCTTCTTTTTTTATTGACAATATTTCCTTTCTTTTTATTGTCAATACTTCATACAATTACTTCTCTTTCCTCTCAACCTTTAATATAAATCTTAAACGCTCAAAGCCCCACAAATTTCAGCAATATAACCTTGTTTCAAAGTATAGACAGATATTTACATTTTAAGTTTTATTTACTTATAACGAATCAAGAGGAATGATATTCATTATAGTTAAAATATTAAAATTGTTCTCGTTAACACATTGTTATTGTGCGATTTATAGTTAACTTTGCATCCGTTTTGGAAGGCTATTTTTAAGAGTGTAAAGCCACTATTGTTTTATTTACGACAATTAACTTCGGTAATTTTAGATTGTATAACAAATTATAAACCATAATTTTGGAGTTCAACGCCCTCAGTAATATTAAGGTGAGGAAACTCCGTTTAGTGATTATTTTGATATGAAGAAGAAAGATTATGTAAAGCCTAACGCACAGGTGTTAAGCCTTTACACAGATGAGTTTATGGAGGGTGGATTCCATGCACAAAGTGGTATAAGTGGTACTATTGAGTCAGGTGAAGATGCAGATGACCCAGAAGAGTCTAACCCAACAGCTTTCTAAAATTAAAAAGACTATTAACGTAATGGGATCAAAGAAATCCCAAGACATAATTAAGTTTAAAAGACAGATGAAGAAATTACTTTATTCGTGCATCGCTTTCTGTACATTGGTTTTTGCGAGTTGTGCAGACAAGGATGTATCAGAGACAAATGCGACTAATAATGATGAACCTGGTGTAAAGGTTTCTATGGCGATGGAAGGTGAAATGCAGAGTGATGCAGTAGTACACCCCACTAGTCGTGCTATTGGTTATGAAGTAAAGGACGATAATGGTTTCCCAACCGCTAAAGGTCTTTACGATGGTGTTGGAGCAAGTGCGCACGAGCTTGCCACAGGCACGAAGGTTCCTGTTATACTTATATTCAAAAGTGACAACGCAAGCCAGCCTGTAACAAAGGTGAAGACAATGTGGACTTACACACAGGGTGGTAAGTTGACTTTGAAATCAAGCGAGACTTTCGAGATGAAAGTGGTACTGACCTTAGCCAAGGCACATGGTATGTATGTGGTATCTTAGGTGGAGAGTTGGACAACACAAATAGTAATGTTAAGTTCGATGGCTTCGTTGGAGATTATACACCTACAACAAGTGGAAGCAAGACTACCTTTGGCGCAGAAATCCCTTACGTCTTCGGTTGGCGTAAGTTGGAAACTAACCAAGCAAAGAAAACGATTAAGGCAAATGTTCCTGTTCGTTTCAAGCAATTTGGTTCTATCGTACGCTTGAAGGTGACTAACAATACTGGTTTCGGCTTTAAGTATGATGGTGTTCGTATCATCACAAGTAACATTCTCGTTGGTCAGTTCGACCTAAGCTCATTTGATAATGTAGCAACTTCAGACCTTGCAGATACACAAGATGGCGTCCTCAATGATGCGACATCAAATGATTATAAAAAGTCTTCAAGGCATTTAATTTCACTCAGCGTGCTATTACTGATGCTAAGATAACAAGCTTGGCTTCAACAAATAAGTTCAGCATGCACAATGACCTTAGCTATTACGATTATAAGTTTAATGACTTCGTATCGCTTGCAAATGGTGGTTCTGACAAAGGTTATGTATACGTTTGGATGGCTCCTAAACAACAGACAATAAATATATACAGCTCTCAAGAGGGAGTTGGTAGTCCTGTTGAGACAAAACAAATCTCTAAGACACAGTTCATGTTGATGGCAATACCAACAGAGACAAGTGCAGGAAACAAGGTTGTACCAACATCTATCAATATGATACCTGCTTATGGTACACGTGCTGACTATGTCTCTGGTAGAAACTATCCAGCTAAGGGTAGTGTTGTTTATAACTTCCCTCCATTGAGCTATATTGCAAAGCACGATAACTTTGGCACTGATGCTGAACTTTCAAGTGATGCTAATCAGGACGTCGCACACACAGAGCGTTATTCATATAGTGAGATAGAGAGTAACGTAACTAACCCTTCAAAGGTTCCTGCTGGTTATATGTTTGCACACCACGAATATTGGCGTAGTATTCTTCCACAATTCTATGGATTCTCTGGATTCCGTAATAATGGAAATACATATAACTGCTCTATGGGCATCGTATCACCAGCAAGATTACCAGGTTGGAATGAAACGAAGCTTGTATTCCAATCTTACTCTAAGGGTGTAAGAGATAGTCAAGGAAATCTAATAGCTTATATGATTGGTTTGTCAAAACAACCAAGCTATATAAGCAATACAGGTGAAGGACAAGCTTACCAAGGTTATGCCAAGAATCCTCTAACAAGAGCAAGTTCTGGTGTTTTCGAATCAGCACCATGGATTGACAAGAATGACTATCGTTATGTTATGCGCTGGGAAGACAAGAATGGCAATGCAATCCTTAAACAGCGTTATCTTGGTCCACGCTTTGTTCTTGATATGGATGATATTGCTAACGAAGACTTCTGGGCTAACCAATTACTGGTACATATCCAAATGATGTAGAACGTATCGTTCCTTACGCAGGTATATATGATGTTGCATCAACTAAAGACCCTTCAAAACCTGCCAGTTCAAATGAAGGACAAACATGGTGGTACTTTAATGCTAACACTATTGGTAAGTGTGCACAATATTGGACACCAGATGATGCACCAGTTGGTGGACGTTATGCAACTCAAGCTCCTGGCGGTGGTGCAATGCAAGATAATGCCCACCAAGCACCAAAGTTGTCTGCAACATTTAGATATTCAGTTGTTGCCGACGATATAAGTGGATTCTTCAACTGTTATCTTTACACACGTACGCCATTAAATCAGAATGAAAGAAGCCTTATGTAAACGACTCACGATTTGTTGAAGGTCTCATCATGAAGGCTCCTGTACGCTTGTGGAAGACAACTCCATACGCTGACTAATACAGAAATATTATATGGTAAAGGTATCGGCAATGTCCTTCAAAGGATGTTGTCGATATTTTTTTGTGTGTAAGGCTATTTGTTTGAAGTACTGGTTTCTATGAAAGACGAATAAATGAATAACATTTGCGTATATAGAAGAAAGGGTGTATCTTTGTAAATTTTTGTACCTCTATAATATAATGTTTAAGATCTGAATTTATATGAGACAATACATTTGGATGATTCTTCTTGCCCTTCTTCTCACTAATTGCACAGATAATAATGGGAAGAAATATGTTATTGGTGTTTCACAATGTTCGGGAGATATATGGCGTAATAAGTTGAATAACGAACTAGTGATGAGCACTTATCAACATGATAATGTGAGTTTGAAGTTTGCATCAGCCAATGATAACGATCGCTTACAAACTAAGCAAATTAATCAATTCATCAATGAAGGCGTTGATCTTCTTATAGTCTCTCCTAACCAAGTACATACAATCTCTGCCGTTATTGATAAAGCATACGACAAAGGTATACCTGTTATTCTTTCGATCGGAAGACAGATTCTAAGAAATATACGGCCTTTATAGGGGCGGATAACTATGAGGCTGGACACGAAATAGGCCATTTCATCGCTCAACAACTTGAGGGGAAAGGCAATATAGTAGAGATTTGTGGATTGAAGGCATCATCGCCCGCCATAGAACGTGATCGTGGTTTCATGGATGCACTAAAGGATTATTCAGGGGTAAAAGTGATTGCTCGTAAGCATGGAGATTGGGTAAAAGAGAGTGGTGTAATGGCTATGGACAGTGTACTCACACAAGCACAAGAGCCTATCCAATATGTCTTCGCACAAAATGATCGTATGGGCTTGGGAGCTTTGCAAGCCATTAGGAAGCATGGAGCAAAGGGGATAAAGATAGTCGGAATAGATGCTCTTCCTGTTCCAGGAGGTGGTATGGAGAATGTGCGGGATGGTAATTTAGAAGCATCCTATATCTATCCTACGCGTGGTGATGCCGTTATGCAATTGGCATTGAATATCCTTGAGAAGAAGCCTTATAAGCGTGATAACTATCTAAAAGGTGCATTAGTGACAAAGGCAAATGCTAATGTTCTTCTTATGCAAAATGAAGAGATGATTAAGCAAACTGCTCGTCTCAATGCACTTCATGGGAAAGTGGATACTTATTTGGTGCAATATAATCATCAAAAGATGTATATTGTGCTTTTTAGTATAATTCTTCTCTTGTTGATAGGAATCATGGTTTATATCTATCGAACTATCCTTATGAAACGAAGAATAGAGGAAGAAGCCAACAAAGCAAAACTTCAGTTTTTTACAAATATAAGTCATGAATTGCGTACACCACTTACGTTGATAGCTGATCCTGTGAACTATATTATTCATGATGATAACCTTAATTCACAACAACGAAATATGCTTCAGATAGTACAACGTAATGTGCTTGTACTGACACAATTGGTTAATGAAATTCTAGACTTTCGTAAAGTTCAAAATGGAAAGATGGAGCTTCGCCTCTCTGACTTTAATCTTGCGGAAAGTATGAAACAATGGATTATGCTTTTCAGTGCTTCTGCACAGAAGAAGCATATTACCATTAGTATGGATGCTCCTGATACAATCATGCTCAGAGCGGATCAAGATAAGATAGAGCGAATCTGTTATAATCTTCTTAGTAATGCCTTAAAATATACGTCTGAAGGAGGGGAAATCACTTTGACAGCTAAAGAAGAGACTGGACGTGTTATGATTAGTGTGGCAGATAATGGTTGTGGTATTTCAAGTGATGAGCTTCCTTATATTTTCGATCGTTTCTATCAAGCAAAGAATGCAGGACGTGGTACGGGTATTGGGTTGGCTATTGTGAAAGCTTTCACAGAGTTACATCACGGAGAGGTGAGTGTCAAAAGTGAGATAGGAAAAGGTAGTACATTTACTATCAATATTCCTCGTTGGCAAGAGGGAAAAGTGACAGAACAATCAACCGATTCTATAGAACAGGTGGTTGACTACACCGAAACGCAAGAGATTCCTAATCAGGCACGACATATTGATGACCTTATTCAGTTTTATCAGACTGATAAACCAGAGGTGTTGATCATTGATGATAATAATGACATTCGTACTTACCTAAGAACTGTGTTGTCTGAGAGTTATAATGTGAGCGAAGCAAGTGATGGAAAGAGTGGGTTAGAATTGGCAAGAAGGATTGTTCCAGACATAATTCTGTCGGATATTATGATGCCCATAATGGATGGTTTGGAGTTTTGTCAAGAACTCAAGACAGACAAGGCCATCAGTCATATTCCTGTCATTTTACTTACAGCACGTAATCTAGACGAACAACGTGCAGAAGGTTATGAACATGGGGCAGATGCCTATATAGCCAAACCTTTCTCTTTACGACTGCTTCTTTCACGCATTGAGAATCTTATAGAAAGTAGGAAGAAGCTAAGTCAAGTACTATCAAAAGGCGTTGAGGACGATGAAATCGGTAATATTTCGAATGAAATTGATAAATCTTTCCTCAAGCAATTGCGAAAGATAATACAAGAAAACCTTGCAAATAGTGATTTAAGTGTAGAGCAGATTGGCGATGAAATCGGACTTTCTCGTGTACAGCTCTATCGGAAAGTAAAGGCTCTTACTGGTAATTCTCCTGTAGAAATCGTACGTAAAGCCCGTCTCACTCGTGCTCGCCATCTCCTTCAAACGACTGAACGTACGGTGTCTGAAATTGCTTATGCCGTAGGCTTCTCTACGCCCAGTTATTTCTCAAAGTGCTATAAAGACGAGTTTGGGGAGAGTCCCAAGAAGTGAGAAACGGAGGTATAATCCTCTCGAATGTTTCAATAGAATGAGCAATTTGTCTGATTTAAGATAATAGACAAATCGTTCATTTTTTATTAATATCTTTTTCATGTAACATTTATTATATTCAGAGAACGATTATTATATGGAAAGGATATTACCATTACTTATCTTTGTGCCACTAAACCAAAGATTTTAATTTAGTATTACTAACTATTAAAGGTTATGAAACAATTATTACGAGTGATCACGAGCCTATTACTTCTGATGTATTGTGCTGGGGCTATGGCGCAAACTTTAGATGTTAATGGTAAAGTGATTGACGAACAGGGAGAACCTGTTATCGGTGCATCGGTGGTACAGAAGGGCACATCAAATGGAACTGTCACCGACATTGATGGAAACTTCATGTTTAAAGCCCCTCAAGGTGCTACACTTATTGTCTCCTATGTGGGCTATAAGAACGTGGAAGTAAAAGCTGGCACTGGTTTAAAAGTGCAGTTACAAACAAATGCAAGTGAACTGAACGAGGTGGTTGTGACGGGTTATACCACCCAACGTAAAGCTGATCTTACAGGTGCTGTATCAGTAGTTAGTGTTGATGAACTAGCTAAACAGAACGAAAACAACCCGATGAAGGCATTGCAAGGTAGAGTTCCGGGTATGAATATCTCTGCAGATGGTTCACCCTCTGGATCAGCCACAGTGCGTATTCGTGGTATTGGAACTCTGAACAACAATGACCCTCTTTATATCATTGATGGTGTACCGACAAAGGCTGGTATGCATGAGTTAAACGGTAGTGATATTGAGAGTATCCAAGTTTTGAAAGATGCTTCTTCTGCTTCTATCTATGGTAGTCGTGCGGCTAATGGCGTCATCATCATTACCACAAAGAAAGGTAAAGCAGGAAAAGTAAATGTAGATATTGATGCTTCTATTGCGGCATCAATGTATGCTCACAAGATGAATGTTCTTAATGCGAAGCAATACGGACAAGTAATGTGGCAAGCTTATGTTAACGATGGTATGGATCCAAATACTAACGGTTTAGGTTATCGTTATGACTGGGGATACAACGCACAGGGTAATCCTGTGTTGAATAACATTAGTATGCGTAAATACCTTGATGACGCAGGTACTACACCAGCTGATGATACAGACTGGTTTGATAAGACAACACGTACAGGTGTTGTTCAAAACTATAATGTAGCAGTTAGTAGTGGTTCAGATCGTCATTCTTCTTATTTTTCTTTAGGTTATTATAAAAACTTAGGTATCATTAAAACATCAGATTTTGATCGTTATTCAGCTCGTATGAATACTGAATATAAGTTGATAAAAGATGTTTTAACTATTGGCGAACACTTCACCTTGAATCGTACATCGGAGGTACAAGCCCCTGGTGGGTTCCTTGAGAACGTTCTTCAATTCAATCCTTCTCTTCCTGTTTACACGGAGAAAGGAACTTACGCAGGTCCTGTTGGTGGTTATCCTGACCGTGAGAACCCTGTGGCTCGTTTGTATCGTAACAGTGATAATCGCTATATTTATTGGCGTACTTTCGGTGACGCTTACATTAACCTTCACCTTTTTAAAGGATTCAATCTCCGTTCAACTTTTGGTTTGGATTATGCCCAGAAACAACAGAGATTCTTCACTTATCCAATCACAGAAGGAAATGTCGCCAATTCTAAGAATGCCGTTGAGGCCAAACAGGAACACTGGACAAAGTGGATGTGGAATGCTATTGCGACTTACAATCTACAAGCTGGTTTACACCGTGTAGACGCTATGGCAGGTATTGAGTTGAATCGTGAAGATGATAACTATTTCTCTGGATATAAAGAAGACTTCCTTATTCTTAACCCTACATACATGTGGCCTGATGCTGGTACTGGTACTGCACAAGCCTATGGTGGTGGAGGTGGATACTCGTTAGTATCTTATTTGGTAAACTGAATTATAATTATGCAGACAAGTATTTAGCTTCATTCACCCTTCGTTATGATGGCTCATCACGATTTGGTAAGAACAATCGTTATGCAACATTCCCTTCTGTTTCTTTGGGATGGCGCATTAATCAAGAGAAGTTTTTAAAGAGTGCACAATGGTTGAATGATTTAAAACTTAGAGCATCGTGGGGAGCAACTGGTAATCAAGAGATTTCTAACATCGCGCGTTACACCATATATGTTAGTAACTATGGAGTAAATGAAAATGGTGGTCAGAGTTATGGTACATCATATGATATAGCAGGTACTAATGGTGGTCGTCAATTGCCAAGTGGATTTAAACGTGACCAACTTGGTAATAATGATATCAAATGGGAAACGACCTACCAGACTAATCTTGGTCTGGACTTCTCGATGTTCAACTCTTCACTTTATGGAAGTTTTGACTGGTATTATAAAAAGACTAAGGATATTCTCGTACAGATGGCTGGTATCGCAGCTATGGGAGAAGGAAGTACACAGTGGATCAATGCTGGTGCTATGGAGAATCGTGGTGTAGAACTCAACTTGGGTTATCGCAAGACAACCAATGGTGGTTTTCATTATGACATAGCTGGTAACTTTAGTACTTATCGTAATAAGATAACAGCTCTACCAGCAACAGTTGCTGCCAATGGTACCTTTGGTGGTAATGGTGTGAAGAGTGTTATTGGTCATCCTATGGGTGCACAAGTTGGCTATGTTGCTGATGGCATCTTTAAGAGCCAAGATGAAATAGATAATCATGCGAAACAGGATGGTGCAAAACTTGGACGTATACGTTGGAAAGACTTGGATGGCAATAACGTCATTACAGAAGCAGACCAAGACTGGATTTATAATCCAACTCCAGACTTCTCTTATGGCCTAAATGTGTATCTTGAATATAAAAACTTTGATTTCACAATGTTCTGGCAAGGTGTACAAGGTGTAGATATTATCTCTGATTTAAAGAAGCAGACTGATATTTGGGCTGGTTTAAATATTGGTTTCCTAAATAAGGGTCAACGCTTGTTAGATGCATGGAGTAGTACTAACCCAAGTAGTAATATTCCTGCGCTCTCACTATCAGATAATAATAATGAGAAGCGTGTTTCTACTTATTGGGTGGAGAATGGCTCATACTTAAAGTTACGTACTATTCAGTTAGGATATAATCTGCCAAAGAGTATGACGAATCGTCTTGCAATGCAACGTTTACGTTTCTACCTCAGTGCGCAGAACTTATTAAGTATACATAGTAAGAGTTTTACGGGTGTTGATCCAGAGAATCCAAACTATGGTTATCCTATTCCACTCAATATCACATTCGGTATAAACGTTACATTCTAACAATTATCATCTGACAATATAATATGAAAAAAGTAATATATTCAGCACTTGTGCTTGCTACTCTTTGTATGTCAAGTTGCTCTGACTTCTTAGATGAACATACTCCACAAGCAACGCTAAGTGATGAGCAAGTAAAGGAAGCTAATCATGCTGATGAGCTAGTAATCTCAGCTTACGCTATATTTATTTCGGCAGAAGATATTAACTCTTCTTTCTCAATGTGGAACTATGATGTCCGTAGTGATGATGCTTATAAAGGTGGCAATGGAACCAGTGATGGTGATGTGTTCCATCAGCTTGAAATAGAACAAGGAGTACTGACCACAAATTGGAATATCAGCGATATGTGGCAGAGACTATACAATTGTATATCACGTGCTAACACGGCAATAGCACTCCTTGAACAAGTCAATAGCTCTGTTTATCCTCAAAAGGATGAACGTTTGGCAGAGATGAAATTCTTGCGTGCGTATGGTCATTTCTTATTGAAACGATTATATAAGAACATACCATTCATTACAGATCCTAACCTCAAAACAGAGCAATACAACACACTTTCTAATCGTCAATATACAAACGACCAAGGTTGGCAAATTATTATTGATGACCTAATGGATGCCTATAACACATTACCCGTTCATCAGGCAGATAAGGGGCGTCCAACCAAAGCATCTGCTTCAGCATTCCTCACGAAAGTCTACATGTATAAGGCTTATCACCAAGACAATGAGAATACAAATGAAGTTACAAGTATCTCAAAGGATGATCTCTTGAAAGCTGTTCAGTTTAGTGATCCAGCAATCTATACAGCTGGTGGCTATGGTTTGGAGAATGATTTCCACAACAACTTTAGACCTGAACCACAATACGAGAATGGTAAGGAAAGTCTTTGGGCAATGCAATATTCTATCAATGATGGAACTAAGAATGGTAATCTCAACTGGAGTTACGGACTGATTGTGCCAAACATTCCAGGTGTTACTGATGGAGGATGTGATTTTTATAAGCCGAGTCAAAATCTTGTTAATGCCTATCGTACAGATGCGAATGGACATCCATATATCGGTACTTTCAATAATCATGACTATAACAAGGTAACCGATTATGCTGATCCACGTTTATTCCTTACCGTAGGTATTCCTAGTTTGCCTTATGAGTTTAACTCTAAGTTTATAATGGATAAGACTGCTATATGGAGTAGAAGTAATGGATTGTATGGCTATTACGTAACTTTAAAGCAGAATGTTGACCCTGAGAGTCCTTATCTGAAGAAAGGTGCATGGTGGGGTACATCTGAGAATCGTATTGTCTTCCGTTATGCTGATGTCCTCCTTGAACGTGCCGAAGCTTTAGTACAACTAAATGATGGTCGTATCAATGAAGCTATCAATATTATCAATCAGATTCGCAATCGAGCTAAGCAAAGCACAGGTGCTATCAGCAATTATCAGAGTGACTATGGTGTAAGAATGAATATTATGCCATACACAGGAACCTATAGTCAGGCTGAAGCTCTCGATATCGTTAAATGGAGCGTCGCCTAGAGATGGGTATGGAGTCTGAAAGATTCTTTGACCTTGTTAGATGGGGTGAAGCTGATCGCGTCCTCAATAAGTATTATGCAGAAGAAGCAAATGATTGTTCAATCTATAGCAGTGCTCACTTTACAAAAAACAAGAATGAGTACTTACCTATTCCGTATGCACAAATAGCAGCATCAAATAGACATTACAAACAAAACATTGGTCAGTGGTAATTATGAAAACGAAAATAACAACACTATTTATCGCTCTTATTGCTTTCTTAGCTTTAAGTAGCTGCAGTGATGAGAACACCTCAGACCTGCAATTAAACGGATCATGTTCAGTCGAAAACATTGTACTGGATAATTATAAAGGTATCGTAGACCAGGCTTCACGAACAATTACTGTACGTGTACCAGAGACTTACGATGTCACAAACATGAAGGTCACCACACTCAAACTAAGTGCTAGTGCCACCAGTAACATCAAAGAGGGCGACAAGCTCAATATGCTCACGGCACAGCAGTTAAGCATTAAGAATGGTGATGTTTTCCTCGATTGGACTATCAAGGTTCTACGAGATGAGGCAAAAATAACCTCATTTAAGATTAATGGTATATACAATGGTATCATCGATGAGGCACATAAGACCATCTCTGTCTATGTACCTAATACGCTTGACCTCCATTCTCTTACACCAACAATTGGATTGAGTGAAAATGCAAAGGTCAGCCCAGCTAATGGTATCGCGACAGACTTCACAACCCCTGTTACATTCACAGTTACCAATAATACCGCATCTGCTCAATACACTGTAAAGGTAACAGCTATAGGCAAGCCAACCGCTGTCTTCGTTGGTTTACCAGCTACTATGAACGAGCTTAATCCAGAGGAGTTAACAGCTTGTAAGTGGATGCTTCAGAACATTCCAAACTCTCTCTACGCATCATTCTCTGATATTAAGAATGGTTCTGTAGACCTCAGTGAATGTAAAGTCATTTGGTGGCATTATCATAAAGATGGTGGTGTTGACGGAAAAGAAGCATTTGAAAGGAATGCACCAGAAGCCGTCAATGCAGCTGTTGCGTTGAGAGACTACTATAACAATGGTGGTTCTTTCCTCTTCACTCGATATGCTACCAACATGCCAGCAGAGATTGGTGCTGTAACTAACAATGCTGCCCCCAATAATTGTTGGGGACAAAATGAAGCTGATGCAGAAAAAGCAAACGGACCTTGGAACTTCTTTATTCAAGGACACACTACCCACCCTCTCTTCCTGAACCTTATAATGAAGAGTGGCGAGCCAAACTCTGTTTACACTTGTGACGCAAACTATCGTATCACGAACTCTACCGCTCAATGGCATATTGGTACAGACTGGGGAGGGTATGACAACTTAGCTAAATGGCGCACAGAAACAGGTGCGCAAGATCTGGCTTATGGTGGTGATGGTGCTGTCGTTGTATGGGAATTCCCTGCAACAGGAACGAAGGTAAGATACTATGTATCGGTTCCGGATGTTATGACTGGTATAGCATTGATGATGTTCCAGCCTACTATCACAACAATATCGCTAAGATGACACAGAACGCATTCAACTATTTAATGAATCATTAAAAGTTTAATAAAAATGAGAACTATTATATATTCTCTCGCACTCATCGCGACTTTAACAGCCCCGTTAACGGGCTGTAGCGATGACAAGACCATAGTAGATCAAAAAGACTGGGATACTGCAACCTACTTCAATTCTACCGATGAAGTGGCACAAAGCACTTTTTATAAGCCAGCTGTTGGTTATGTTGGAGACCCGATGCCATTCTTCGATCCCAAGGCAAAGGACTTTAAGGTGATGTATCTACAAGATTTCCGACCTAATCAAGCTGGCACTTATCACCCTATTTGGGCTGTTGAAACTAAAGATGCAACCAACTATCACTCTCTTGGTGAACTTATTCACTGTGGTGGTATCAATGAACAAGATGCGGCACTGGGCACTGGATCAACAGTTTATAATGATGCTGATGGGTTGTACTACACCTTCTATACAGGACACCGATACCAAACAACTGCTACAGATAATGGTGAGATGGTGATGATGGCAACATCATCTGACTTCAAGACATGGACTAAAAATCGCACATTCCGACTAAAGGGGAATGATTACGGATATAGTAAGAACGATTTCCGTGACCCCTTTGTCTTCAAAGGCGATGATAACAAATGGCACATGCTTGTCGCTACATTGAAAGGTAGCAAAGGGCATTTAGCAGAGTTCACATCCGATGATCTCAAGACATGGAATCACGCAGGAACATTCATGACCATGATGTGGGATCGATTCTATGAGTGCCCAGATCTATTTAAGATGGGCAACTGGTGGTATCTTGTTTATAGTGAGAAACATGCTGCTATCCGCCGTGTACAATACTTTAAGGGTAGAACTCTTGACGAATTGAGAGCCTGCACGCAAAATGATGCAGGTAGATGGCCTGATGCTCATGAAGGCTTCTTAGACAGTCGTGCCTTCTATGCAGGAAAGACTGCTAGTGATGGTCAGAATCGCTACATCTGGGGCTGGTGTCCAACACGTCCTGGCAAGGATAATACAGCAGTTGGTGCTGCTCCTAATGAACCCGAATGGGCAGGTAACCTAGTTGCACATCGTCTCATACAACATGCCGATGGCACTCTTACCTTAGGAGAAGTAAAAGGTGTCAGTGAGAAATACACCAAGAAACAAGAGGTAAAGGTTATGGCTAAAAGTGAGAATGGCATTGAAAATGTCACCAACGGCTATAAACTTTCAGGTGACTCTTATCTTCTCTTCAATCGTCTCGGTTATCACAATAAGATTGCCTTCACGGTTACAACCTCTAATAACTGGGACAAGTTCGGTATATCATTTGTACGTGGTACCGACTCTGAGAAGTATTACTCTATGATTGTAAATCCCGAGAATGACCAAACACGTAAGGTCAACTTTGAAGAAGAAGGAGCCTCTGGTCATGGCTTTATAGCAGGAATTGACGGCTATAACTTCGCTCGTCCAAGTGACAATATATATCATGTAACCATCTATACGGACAATAGTATTGCTGTAATGTACATCAATGATGTATGTTGTTACACCAACCGTATCTATGGAATACAGAAGAACTGCTGGAGTATCAATAACTATGGTGGCAACGTTACCATCACCGATCTCACAGTAAGTCAGTATTAAGATTATCACTCATTTCATCGATGAAGATAGTACAAAAGATACTTTTCTAAGAAAGTCGTTCATTCCGTGAGAACTTGCTAAGTATTGCGAAAACATCATAGAATGGACGACTATTTCTTTTCGACTTATCGATAAAAATTACTATCTTTGTCCATTAGAAACCCAAACAACGACACACAACCTACGATGAATAGAAAGTTAATGACATGGGCTATATGCCTTTTTACAAGTACTACGCTTATGCATGCACAATCATTTGTAAGTCAGAACCACGCAATTAAGCGTGTTATTACATCGGATAAGTACATTCTTCTACCAGTGGAAGAGGATGAGAATAATGCGCATATTCGTGTTATCAAGGATAACCAAGTTGTGAAAGAGTTTAATTGTAAGCTTGCCATCAATAAAACTGATTATAGTGTTCCACTCGATATCAGTGAGTATGGTGGTGATGTATTGCTCGATATCCAATTCACGGGAGATAAACGTAGTATTGGACTAATTAAGGACTTTGCTTGTTGGAAGGATATAAAAGTGACTAACGTATTCGACACTAAGAACCGTGAGAAGTTCCGTCCTATCTATCATCACACTCCAGCTTATGGATGGATGAACGATCCTAATGGTATGTTCTACAAGATGGTGTATGGCATCTGTACTATCAATACAATCCATACGGTTCGCAGTGGGAGAATATGACATGGGCACATAGCACGTCTACTGACCTCATGCACTGGGAAAATCAAGGTGAAGTTATACAACCTGATGCGCTCGGAACTATCTTCAGTGGTAATAGTGTTGTTGACAAGGAGAATACGGCTGGTTTTGGTAAAGACGTTGTGATAGCCTTTTATACATCTGCTGGTAATGCCCAAACACAAAGCCTTGCGTATAGCACAGACAATGGAATGACCTTTAAGAAGTATGCCAACAACCCAATTATCACAAGTGATGTGCCTGACTTCCGTGATCCAAAGGTCTTTTGGAATGATGATCTAAAACAATGGAATCTTATTCTTGCATCTGGACAACAAATGAATATCTATAGTTCAAAGAACTTGAAGGACTGGAAGTATGAGAGTTGTTTTGGTGAAGGATATGGTAATCATGGTGGTGTCTGGGAGTGTCCTGACCTGTTGAAGATAGGTGATAAATGGGTTCTTATTTGTAATATCAATCCAGGAGGACCCTTTGGAGGAAGTGCGACACAATACTTTGTTGGAACATTCGATGGTCATAAGTTCACTTGTGAATCAAAGCATGAGATAACAAAGTGGATGGATTATGGTAAAGATCACTATGCCACGGTATCGTTTAGTAATGCTCCTAATGGTCGAATCGTCGTTCTTCCATGGATGAGTAATTGGCAATATGCTAATCAAGTGCCCACTCAACAGTTCCGTTCAGCCAATGGCTTGTCTCGAGATGTGAGCCTTTATAATTATAATGGTGAAGAGTATGTTAGTGTTAAGCCCTCTCCAGAGGTCTTAAATGCCTTTGAACAGAAAGCATCTGGACGTTTCCAAACGGCATCTTATCTTGAAGTAACCAATATCAAGAGCAATGCTTCTATTGTGTTAAGCAATGATAAAGACGAATATGTGACAATGGTTTATGATGGAAAGAATGGTACATTTAGCATGGATCGTACACAGAGTGGACTTACAGAGTTCCATAATGACTTCAAATCAAAGACCATTGCACCAACTAATGGAGTAATCATAGGTATGCAGATATTTGTTGATCGTTGTAGTATTGAAGCCTTGATATAGACGGGAAGGTCGCAATGAGTAATCTTGTATTCCCTTCTAAGCCTTATGATAAGATTGTGGCTAAGGGATGTAAGGTGAAGATTCACGCCCTAAAGGATGAATAGTTAGAAGGGAGGAAAGGGTAAAGAGTTCGTTTATTAACCTATCAATAATCATGTTAAAGAATCATTTGTTGGTATCAATGAACGAAATTTTCAATCCCTTTCCACCGCAAAGTAATAACTTTGCAAGCGTTATCCAAAACAATTAAACTACACAAACTAAAAATTTAAACATTATGTTGAAAACCAATAAAATGGCTATGCTTCCAGTCATGCTATGCTTCTTTGCAATGGGCTTTGTGGACTTGGTAGGTATTGCCTCTAACTATGTAAAGGACGATTTACATCTAACTGATTCCATAGCTAACGTCTTTCCATCTCTAGTCTTCTTCTGGTTTCTCATCTTCTCAGTGCCAACTGGTATGTTGATGAACAAGATTGGACGTAAAAAGACAGTTTTACTCAGTCTCATCGTCACCTTGTTCTCATTGTTACTCCCCATCTTTGGCGAGTCATACGGGCTTATGCTCGTATCGTTCTCACTCCTAGGTATTGGTAATGCACTGATGCAAACCTCGTTGAATCCGCTTGTTTCTACCATTATGAAGGGTGGAAATCTAGCTTCAACACTCACCTTTGGACAGTTCGTTAAGGCTATCGCCTCATTCATGGCGCCCTATCTTGCTATGTGGGGAGCACAGGCAAGCATTCCTGCCTTTGGACTCGGATGGCGTGTTCTATTCCCTATTTATCTTGTAATAGGTATCCTTGCCACCCTTTTACTCTTCTCAACTCCTATAGAAGAAGAGCCTATTGAAGGTAAAGCAAGTTCTTTCATACAATGTTTAAGTCTATTGGGTAAACCAATCGTATTGCTTAGCTTCCTTGGGATCATGTGCCATGTAGGAATCGATGTAGGTACTAATACCACTGCACCAAGATTCTTATGGAGAGATTCAACATGTCTTTGAATGATGCGGCATTTGCGACATCACTCTACTTCATCTTCCGTACGCTTGGATGTCTTACTGGTTCATTCTTCTTGAGAGTAATGAATAATAAGGTGTTCTTCACTATTTCGGTATTGATGATGGCTCTTGCTATGGTTTGGCTAGGCATTGGAACACGGGATACAGCCGTATATTTTGCCATCGCACTAGTAGGTTATGGTAATAGCAATATATTCTCGATGATATTCGCAAGAGCCCTTCAGAGTGTTCCAGATAAGCAAAACGAAGTAAGTGGACTGATGATAATGGGACTCTTTGGAGGTACCATCTTCCCACTCTTCATGGGCTTTGCCAGCGATGCTATGAACCAACAGCTCGGAGCTGTACTTGTAATGGTTGTAGGCGTGCTTTACCTCTTCAGCTATATTCCAAAGATGAATAACAAATAAAGAAAAGCGTATATGAAACAAGTAATTGTCGGCCTCGGAGAGGCACTATGGGATTGTCTCCCTGAAGGAAAGAAGCTTGGTGGTGCACCAGCAAACTTTGCTTATCATACAGGACAGTTCGGTCATGATTCCTTAGCGATAAGTGCTGTAGGCAATGATGCCTTAGGTAAGGAAACTATCGATGCCTTCGAACAAAAGGGCGTACACTATATTATGCCTGAAGTAGACTATCAGACTGGTACCGTTCAAGTTGAGCTTGATAGCGAGGGAGTACCAACTTATGATATCAAAGAAGGTGTGGCATGGGACAATATCCCCTTTACTCCAGAGATAGAGGAGGTCGCAAAGTATTGTCGTGCTGTATGTTTGGTTCATTGGCACAGCGTAGTAGTGTCAGTCGACAGACTATCCAGAAGTTCTTAGAGACGACTCCTAAGGATTGTCTAAAGATCTTTGATATCAATCTTCGCCAAAACTTCTATACGAAGGAGATTATCACTAACTCGCTCCACCATGCTAATATTCTCAAAATTAACGATGAGGAGCTTATCACCATTGGTCGTCTTTTTGGCTATCCAGGTCTTGATATAGAGAATAAATGCTGGCTTTTATTGGGCAAGTATAACCTTGATATGCTCGTACTGACTTGTGGTGTGAATGGATCTTACGTCTTTGCACCTAATATCCAATCGTTTCAAGAGACGCCAAAGGTTGATGTCGCTGATACTGTTGGTGCTGGCGATTCTTTCACAGCAAGTTTTACTTCTGCTATTCTTGCTGGTATGTGTATCCCAGAAGCACATAAGTTAGCTGTTGAAGTAAGTGCGTATGTATGCACACAAGATGGTGCAATGCCAAAGATTCCACAGACAATGTTGGATAGAATTAAGTAATTGTATTATCCTTTTAATAGCCTTACAGTCCTAGAGGTAATATCTAATAATAGAGGAAACACAAATAGGCATAGGCACAAGAAAGATAATTTTACATCATAAGAGGGCGTTCCCTTGAATTAAGAAGAGCCTTTCCTTGCATTGAGGAAAGGCTCTTCTTAATTTAAGGAAAGGCCTTCTTAGTTTCTTCGCTATAGTTATTACAAAGTAAAAAGGCATATCGGAACGCTTTCCGATACACCTTTTCGATTTAGAGAGAGTTATAAAAAAGTAATGTATTTATCTATTCACTTGCTTTATGCTCCTTGATGACTCCCACCGAGATAGCACCTAATATTAAGGCTATACCAGCGACAATCATCATGTGACTCTGCGCAGGACCGACTAACTGAAGTAGTAAACCACCAATAGCAGCTGCAATGATTTGTGGAATACAAATCGTTCCGTTGAAGAGACCTAAGTATGCTCCCATGTGCCCATAACCCTCCAGTGCGTTTGTAACAAAGGTGAAAGGCATGGCAAGCATTGCTGCCCATGCACATCCGATGAGGATGAATGGGATGAACATAACGTATTGGTTGTGTATATAAGCCGCCATGACAAAACCGATACCACCGAGAATGAGCGATAGAGCATAGGCCAACTTGCGATTCTTAAATTGTGGGAGAATGGTTGCCCAAAGGACTGATCCAATGGCTTGTATTGCGAAGAGGATACCTACCCAGTTACCAGCTTCTTGATAACCTGCCGTTGTTGTGGCATCATGTGCAAGCATATCGACGTTCCAACAGTTTGCTGCAACTGTGCCATTCGTGTATGTCCACATATACATAAAGGCGAACCAACAGAAGAATTGAACCACTCCTACCTTCCAGAAAGTGGCTGGTGCATTCTTTAATAAGGTCATCCACCCCGTCTTCTGTTCGTTTTCTGGTGTCTTCAAACTATGATATTCGGCATATACCTTTGGTGGCATCTCTTTGACCTTAGCTGTAGTATAGATGACGCAAAGGATGAGTATGGCCGCACCAATATAGAAAGAATAAACAACGGAGTCGGGGATTACACCTAAAGGAGCTTGGTTTGAAATACCAAGGAAGGTGAATAAGAAGGGGAAGATATAACCAGCAATGGAGCCAGCGTTGCATAGGAACGATTGAATAGAGTAGGCGAGTGTCTTTTGTTTCTCGTTAACCATGTCTCCAACAAGCATCTTGAAAGGTTGCATTGCCATGTTGATACTGGTATCAAGGAACATCAATGAAAGCAAACCAAAGACCATTGCTGTGGATACAGCCATACCTAATGACCCTGCATTAGGCAATAGACACATGACTAATACAGCAACAGCTGCTCCTATAAATAGGTAAGGTATGCGTCGACCGAAGCGTGTCCACGTTTTGTCGGATAGGGTTCCAACGATGGGTTGCACGACGATACCCATTAGAGGAGGGAGTATCCAAAAGTAGCTGAGCTTATGTGGATCAGCTCCAAGTGTCGCAAAGATACGAGAGATGTTAGCACTTTGAAGTGCATAGGCAATCTGAACTCCAAAGAAACCGAAGCTCAGATTCCATAGCTGCCAGAAACTTAAATTAGGTTTTTGTTTCATTACTTATATTCTTTATAGGGCCTCTTTAAGAGCTCCAAAGGAGTATCTTTTGAAGGCAGACTTTGTTTTCTTATCTAGTTGTACCTCTTATTATCAATCTTGTACGTATTATTCTCTTTTCAATACGAGTCTTAGGTATCACTCCTTCCACCTGGTCTATGAGAATATTAGCGGCCTCTTCGCCTACACGCATACCACGTTGTTCCACTGTTGTTAACATCGGATCACAGGCTATGGCACGCTCTCCGTTCGTGAAACCACAGATAGATATATCTTCTGGCACACGATAGCCCATACGTTTACAAGAGTAGAGTATGCCTATTGCTGTATCATCATTGACAGCGAAGAAAGCATCAGGAGGATTGGATAAAGACATTACATCAGGGGTTATAGACTCTGCATCTGCACGATTATCACAGGTTCTTATCAGCTGTTCATCGGGTTTTAATCCATGCTTCAAGAGCGCATCTTTATAGCCATTATATCGGTTTTTACCAATCTCCATGGTTAATGACGTACCATAATAAGCGATGTTTTTACAACCTGTATCTATAAGGTGTGATACAGCTGCATATGCCCCCATATAATCATCAACGACAACTCTACTAGCATTGACTCCTGTGCTGATACGATCGAAGAAGACAAGAGGTAGCCCTTGATGGATGAGCTTTTGGAAGTGATCATACTTCGTTGTATTCTTCGCCTGAGACACAATAATGCCGCAAACCTTGTTCTCGTGGAAGGCTTTACATATCCTTACCTCGTTCTCATACTTCTCTTTACTTTGAGCAACCATCAGTTGATAGCCTCTAGCAGATGCCTCCTCCTCTATACCAGAGAGGATGGATGAGAAATAGAAATGCGACAATTGAGGGATAATCACACCTATTATCTTTAATGGTTGAACCTTGCTTTTACGCAAACTCTCAGCTATGATATTGGGAAAGAAGTTGTGTTCACGCGCATAACTCTTAATCTCTTCACGCTTCTCAGCCGATATTCTTGGGCTGTCTTTGAGTGCGCGAGAGACAGTAGCAACCGATACTCCTAAGTCTCGGGCTATATCTTTCATTGTTATGCTGGGCTGATTGTTCATCCGAATTAATAGGTTCCTTTATCCTTATATATTTACTTCTGTAGCGCAAATATACACATTTTTCACAAATCATTTGACTTATGTCAATTTATTTATAGCCTTTTTGTGTGTGCAAACGTTTGCACAGTTTAAATAACATATTTAATACCCAAAAAGTGTGAAAGTAATCTTTCTCATTTAACTTTGCACTTACTAACCTCTCAAAATCGGCTATTAACCGACCTTGATGATGCTGAACATATATACTTTAATCAATTTATAACACTTTAATTAACAAAAAGATGAAGCAGGTAAAATGCAAGTTTCCTGTTAAGGTGATGGGGCTCTTCGCTGGTCTCTGCCTTTCAGTCAGTGCTTTTGCACAATCTACTACTGTCACAGGACAGGTGAAAGATGCTTCAGGTGAGCCTGTTATTGGTGCCTCAGTTCTAATTAATGGAACTTCAAATGGTACTGTAACGGATCTTGATGGTAACTTCTCTGTCAATGTACAACCTGGTGCTACACTTACAATCTCTTACATTGGTTATCAGAAACAGCAGGTTGCTGCATCCAATGGTATGGTCATTACGTTGAAGGATGACCAAGCTCAACAGATGAATGAAGTTGTTGTTATTGGATACGGAGCCGTTAAAAAGAGCGACTTAACAGGTTCTGTAACAGCTCTGAAGCCTGATGGGAAGAATAAAGGACTTGTTGTTAATGCACAGGATATGCTCTCTGGTAAAGTTGCTGGTGTGAGTGTAACGAATGATGGAGGTACTCCAGGTGCTGGTTCTACTATCCGTATTCGTGGAGGTTCGTCTTTGAACGCATCTAACAATCCATTGATTGTTATCGATGGTGTGGCTATGGACCAAACTGGTGTTAAGGGTGTCACCAACCCATTGTCGCTTGTCAATCCACAAGACATTGAATCATTTAACGTCTTGAAGGACGCTTCTGCGACGGCAATCTATGGATCTCGTGGCTCAAATGGTGTTATCATCATTACAACAAAGAAGGGTCGTCGTGGAACACAGATATCTTATAATGGAAGCTTTACTGTTAGTACGAAATCAAAGAATCTAGACGTTTTGTCGGCCGATGAATATCGTAAACTTATAACAGAGAAGTTCGGTACGGCATTGTACACACTAGACGCTAATGGTAACCAAGTTCCTACTGCTTATGCTCGTTTGGGTAAGGCAAATACTAACTGGCAAGACGAGATCTTCCGTACAGCATTTAGTCATGATCATAACGTTGCTGTATCGGGTCAAGCTGCAAACTGGCTTCCTTATCGTGTAAGTGCGGGCTATACTAATCAGCAGGGTATCATTAAGACTTCTAATTTCGAGCGTTTTACTGGTGCTTTGACATTGAGTCCTTCTCTTTTGAATGACCATTTGAAGTTGACGTTGAATGCAAAAGGTATGTGGACAAAGAACCGCTATGCCGATGGTGAAGCGATAAAGGCTGCACGCCAGTTCGACCCAACTCAGCCTGTTCGTGCAAATGGATTTGATAACTTCGGAGGTTATTATCAGTGGTTGGATGATGGTACTGCGCTCAATGACCCTACTTGGCCACAGACTTTCTTCTCATTGGCTACTAAGAATCCAGTGTCTATCCTCAATTTAAGGAACGAACGCGCCATTAGTCGCGACTTCTTAGGTAGTGCTGATGTTGATTATAAGGTACATGGTTTCGAAGACCTCCGTTTACACGTTACTGCTGGTATTGATATTGCCAAAGGACGTCAGACAAAAGATATTGATCCTGCTTCTCCACAGGCTATTTACTATGGTTCACATGGTTGGGAATCACAGTTGAAGCGCAATATGCAGCTTTCTGCTTACGCTCAATACTACCATGACTTCAACGACAAGGCTAAGAATCACTTTGATATCATGGCTGGTTATGAGTGGGCACACTTCTGGCATAATACGCACAACTCGTATTGGAGCTTCTTCCCAAAGACCAATAACGATGCAACACTTGCTGGTAAAGAGCGCAATCGTACGAAGTATGACTATGCGACAGAGAATTACCTCGTATCTTTCTTCGGTCGTGCTAACTGGTCATTGATGGATGGTCGCTATATGGTAACAGCTACTGTTCGTGATGATGGATCATCTCGTTTCAGAGATCACTGGGCTGTATTCCCTTCATTCGCATTCGCTTGGCGTATGAATGAGGAGAATATGTTGAAGCAGATTGATTGGTTGTCTGACCTCAAGTTACGTCTTAGCTGGGGTATGACTGGTCAGCAAGAAGGTATCGGAGATTATAACTATTTCGCCGTTTATGAGATGAATACTGGTAGCGAGTCTTACTATCCAGTCTATGGTGATGGTACGTTAGCTCGTCCAAAGGCATTCGATCCGAATCTGAAGTGGGAGACGACCACCTCTTATAATATTGGTCTAGATTGGGGTATCCTCAAGCAGCGTCTTAGTGGTACAGTTGATTGGTACTATCGTAAGACAAGTGACCTCCTTAACAGTGCAACTGTGTCTGCTGGATCTAACTTCCGCAATCAGGTTATGAGCAACATCGGCTCTATGTTCAACACAGGTGTTGAAGCAAGTATCCACTGGTTAGCCGTTAATACCAAGCTATTTAACTGGACAATGGATTACAACTTCACCTATAATTATAATAAGATCACCAATCTTAACGGTGGCAATGATGCGAACTACTTTGTTCCAACAGGTGGTATCTCTGCTGGTACAGGTGGTAACATTCAGGCACAGCATGTAGGTAACGCTGTCAACTCCTTCCACGTATTCCAACAGGTATATGATAAGAGTGGAAAGCCAATAGAAGGTGTAGTTGTAGACCGCAATCGTGATGGTAAGATAACAGATGCAGATAAGTATTATTACAAGGCACCTGCTGCTCCTGTAACAATGGGCTTTGCTTCTCGCTTTGAGTATCGTAATTGGGACCTCGGTTTCGCACTCCGTGCAAGTCTTGGTAACTATGTTTACAATGATGCTTTCGCAAGTGTTGCGAACATGTCAAACTCTGAATTGTTCTCAAAGGGCAAGTATCTTGTTAACCGTCCAGCGGATGTCTTGGCTGATAACTGGCTCACCACAGAGACAAAGTCTATACAGACTGACTACTGGGTACGGAATGCTTCATTCCTAAAGATGGATAATATTACCCTTGGTTACAGCTTCGCTAACCTCCTCAAGCAGGGTAAATGGAATGGAATCTCTGGCCGCGTTTATGGTACAGTGAACAATGTCTTCTGTCTTACAAAGTATAAGGGACTTGATCCAGAGGTATTCAATGGTATTGACAATAACCTCTATCCACGTCCAATATCATTTATCTTGGGTCTGAATTTGAACTTCTAATCCATTTAAAGAGTAGTTACAATGAATACAAATATTAAATATATATTCTCTGCAGCAGCCTTTATGCTGTCTGTAGGACTTACCTCTTGTACTGGTGATTTGGATGTTAATCCAATTGATCCAAACCTAAAGACAAAGGTTAATACAAAGGCTGAAAGTGCCTTAAACAAGTGTTATGCTACCATTGCAATGGCAGGTAATGGAGGAGCTAATGGTGATAGTGATGTCGATGGTATAGATGGTGGTACGAGTGGTTACGTTCGTCAGTTGTTCAATACACAGGAACTTACAACAGATGAAGCCATCTGTGCTTGGGGTGGTGATGAAGGTATTCTCAACTTCGACTTCAATACTTACGATGCTTCACATCCTATGTTGAAGGGCTTTTATAACCGTCTTTACGTAGGCATTACTTACTGTAATCAGTATCTTAAAGACTACGGCGACTATAACGAAAAAATGTCTGCTGAAGCTCGATTCCTCCGTGCTTTGAACTATTATTACCTCTTGGATGAGTTCGGTAACGTACCATTTACGACAGCAATATCGTCTAGTAAGCCTGATCGTATCGAGCGTGCTGATCTTTACAAGTGGCTTGTTGATGAACTAAAGACCAATGTTGAGCCTAAATTGGGTGAACCTCAACCAAAGACATCAGCTACTGCTGGCTATGGTAGTGTTGATAAGGCAGCTGCATGGATGCTCTTAGCTCGTCTTTATCTGAATGCTGAGGTATATACAGGTACACCTGACTGGGCTAATGCTAAGCTATATGCAAAGAAGGTTATCGACTCTCCTTACAAGCTCTACACAACCAAGAAAGGACAGTGGAGTGCTTATCAACAGCTCTTCATGGGCGATAATGGCGAGAGTGGAGCATCTGTTGAGGCTATCTTCCCAATCCTCCAAGATGGTAAGACAACTACCTCTTATGGTACAACTCTTTACCTCATGGCTGGCTCAAACGACAACAGCGAGCACATAAAGGATGCCACAACAAAGGGTAACAATACAACTGCTGGATGGGGTGGTAACCGTATGCGCCCAGACTTGGTACAGAAGTTCTTCCCTAACAACGACGCTCCTAATATTGGTGCATACGCTATGCCAGCTGCTGCCGATGATGATCGTGCGCTCTTCGATGGTGATGGTAGAAACGTAGATAATGGTAATAATGAAACTGATGTGAAAGTGTTTACCAACGGATTTGCCGTTTGTAAGTTCACTAACTTTAAGACGGATGGTTCTGCTGGACATGACTCTAATTTCCCTGATACCGACTTCTTCCTCATGCGTGCTGCTGAAGCTTATCTGATATATGCTGAGGCTGATGCTCGTATGAATGGTGGAACAACAACAACTGATGGTGCACAGTATATCAATGACGTACGTCGTCGTGCGCACGCTACCACTCACACCGCTTATTCTCTTCGTCAGATCTGTGACGAATGGAGCCGTGAGTTCTACTTCGAAGGTCTCCGTCGCACCACACTCGTGCGTTTCGGTTACTTTGGAGGTGACGTTAACTATAACTGGAGTTGGAAGGGTGGCGTAAAGAGCGGCCGTAACTTTGATACTCACCTCAATCTCTTCCCAATACCTTCATCTGACTTGACAGCCAACAAGAAACTTGTTCAGAACCAAGGATATAATTAAGGTATATGCCAATACTTAGCCGATGGCGCACACTAGAGGCTAAGTATTGGATAGAAAGAAGATTGAACTATCGAATAGAACATAAATGATTAAATGATAATTAATATGAAATCAATAATAAAGTCTTCATTGTTATTGTGTGCAGGTGTAGCTCTGTTCTCTGCTTGTGACAAGGACTTGGACCATAATCCAACCCTTCAAACACCAAAGACATTCACCTTGAACACTCCTGGCTATGCTGCACAGACAGTTGACCTAAAGGTTGCTGATAAGTTGAACTTCACTTGGTCACAGCCAGAATATGGTGCTCCGATAGCTGCCGAGTATGGTATGCAATTCTCAACTACCAATAAGTGGACTAAATCAGTCGACAAGGTGGTTGATATGGATGCTGAACGTGGCGACTACGCACCTGTTGGTACACCAACAGGAACATGTAGTACGTCGGTTAGCGCAGCCGAACTTGCGACCGCAATAGAGAAGATGGAGCGTTATGAGGAAGGTCATGTGCCAGCAAGCCAAGACCTCTATGCACGTGTTTATTCACTTGTTAATGGTGATACCATCTATTCAAATGCTGTTAAAGTAAGCGTTGCTCCTTATTATGTTGAGCTATCTGATGCTCCTGTTGAGACCTGGTATCTCGTTGGTGGTAACTTCGGTGATGGCTCATGGGGCAATACTCAGGTCGTACCTTTGCTTCCACAGGAAGGTCAGGAGTATGACAAGAAAACTGGTAAGGGCGTTATCTCTTGGACTGGTTATCTGTCAACAGCAGGCTTCAAGTTGAAGAAGAATCCTGCAAGTTGGGATGATGGTCAGGTTGGTCAGGGCGCAAGCTTTGGTGATTTCAAATATAACGATGGCGGCTCATCAGATATTAAAGTGCCAACAGCAGGCTACTATACGATTACATACGATACAAAGAATCCTAAGTTGAAGATCGTTCCTTACACAGGAGCCACACCTACTGTCTATACTTCAATGGCATTGCCAGGCAAGCATGATGGATGGACTGTTGCTGGTGGAACACCAATGACTGCAGAGACTTCTGTTGTTGAGAACCACGATTGGAAGGCTACAGTGACATTCACAGAGAAGTCAACCGGTGCTGATGGCGAAGGCTGCAAGTTTGCTGCCAATGGCACATGGGATGTAAACTGGGGCTCTGAAGCATTCCCATACGGCGTTGCTACTAAGGGTGGTAAGAATGTTCGTAACTTGAAGGGAACGTACACTGTTTACTTCAACGACATTACTGGTCAGTATTCTTTCGTAAAACAATAAATAATAAAAGATACCTTTTAGAGGGTGTGTGCCTTTGGGCATTACCTTAGGGCACACCTTCTTCTTAATAACAAGAATTGATATGAAGAAGATATTAGTCTTAGCAAGTACTGCACTGCTCCTTGCTTCTTGTGGTAGCAATGAATATGAAGAGTGGGCTAAGCCACAGTCTAATGCTGAGGAGACGGCTAACTCTGTGAAATTCACTGTAGCTGAAGCACCCGCAATCGACTTCAATACCGTGACAGCCGACTCTGTTCTGCTCTTTACTCCATCAGTGGTTTCAACTGATGCCGTTGCTGAACAGACCTTGACTGCCGTACTTTCTAACAACAATAAGACGGCAACCTTGAATGTTAGCGATGCGGGAAAGGTGAAGAGTACAGAACTTGTTTCTGCCATAGAGAACCTTTATGGTAAGAATGGCGATCAGCATGAAGTTGCCATGGCGGTGACCAATAAGATTAAATTACAGCGTGGCGAGGGATATAGTCTGTCGCAGAATGTAAAGGCAAAGGTCACTTGTGTTGCTCCTGCCTTCACCCAGTATCTCTATATGTCGGGCGACGCTAATGGTTGGTCATTCAGCAATCCGCTCTATAGTTCAGCTGCCGATGGCAAGTACACTGGCTTTATGTATCTCAATCAGAACGGCTTTAAGTTTGCTACCCAACAGGATTGGAATGGTACTGACTATGGTCAGGATCTTGTAGAGAAAGGTGCTAACATCGTAATGACTGAGCCTGCTGGTTTCTATAAGGTAGACCTTGATTTGACCTCACAAACCATTACTTACACCGCAATCAATAGTGTTGGTATCATTGGTTCTGCCACTCCTAATGGTTGGAGTTCAGATGCAGCAATGACTTACAATGCGGCTCAAAAGTGCTGGGAACTTGATAACGTAACCCTGACAACAGGTGAGTTGAAGTTCCGTGCGAATAGTGATTGGGTGTTAGACTGGGGCGGTTCTTTGGATAATATCACCTTTAAGGGCGGTAATATCAACGTAACAGCTGGTAAGTACAACATCAAGTTGTATCTCTCTTGTGACAGCAAGTCACACTGCACAATGGAGCTTGTTCCATAGACTCTGAATTTCTATTTATATATTTAAGGTGCGTTGGTTCGTTGTTGGCCAGCGCACTTTTTTCATGCTCCGAGACCTCTGCAAAACCTACCATTCTTTCAACTTTCATCCGTATGCTCTTAGATGTATGACTATTTTCTGACCAACTGCTACCGTTAAAATTTGAGATAGACAAATAATATGAGGGGGCAGAGGTCTCTATTTATCGTGTTCTTATTGTTCCGTGCACCCTTTAGTAAAGTTTAATTGCAGTTCAATATAAACTTTTGAATCCTATCGAAACTATTAGGAATATATCGATGCCATACTAATTGAAGCAGTGTGTGATATGTACGTTTATGTTGGCATGATGCGGAAAACACATTTATATTAAATATTTTTATGTAATTAGGCTGACATGTTAGAAAAATATGCTAATTTTGCATTGTCCCTATTCTCATTTTCCTGTGTAGGCAGAGTTTTGAGATGGGAACTATTATGGATTAGGCGTTTACTTAACGCTTTGTTCTTGACACTCTGAAATCTCGCAAGTTTCAATTACAGTCAAAGACAAGGCAATGGTAGATGCTCATGGATATGTTATATCCGTTTGATTTCTTAATGTTAAATTAGGATTTCGTGACGTTATACATATCGGCGTGGGCTTCTGCGTTGCTCGTTCAGACTGTAATGGGCAATGCGAGAGCCTCAGAGTGTGGGACGGGTGACGAGTTTGACTCCCACGCTTTTTTCTGTATATGTAGGTGTTATATAGTTTTTTGCTTGGATGGGGGAGTTTCTAGGCTTTAGTAATATTTCATCTCTTTGAAAGTAATAGTAAAATATGGAACTTCTGATTAATTCTCCTCTTTTTGTGCCATACTGCTTGTTAATGTGTTTTGTCTGGCTCGAAGCTTATTGTCATTATCTCCACCTTAGAGAAGGTGAACCTCTTTTATATGAGAGATTTTGGTACAAACTAGTTATCTTTTTATGTAATGCAGTATCGCTGGTTACTTTCTTAATATTGTGTATCTGTGTGTCTTGGCATGCCCTTACCATAACGCTAATATTTATCCCAGTATTTATCATGATATTGTGTCCATTGTTGATAGGTAAACGAGAAAGTTATGTAATAAGAAGCTTGGCTGCTTTATTTTCTTTAATTGTCTCAGTTTGGCTTGTTGTTCATTGGTTCTAGAAAGTTGTTTTAGTAATAATAATATTTAGTCTTATGCAAAAATTTATCCTTTCTGTTTTAGTGCTGCTTGCGTTTGAGGGAGGTTGCCTTCCTCTGGTGGAGTTGGTTATTAGCATGGCTGTTAGTTGCTTTTTCTGTGATATTGACCCAAACCTGACCTATTCTTGGTATGCAGGTATTTGGCATGGCTTGTTTTTTCTACCTAATTGGATGTGGAGTGGTTTTGGAGATACACTTTATAAAGCAGAATATTATACAGACGCATATAATATATTTTGGTGGCTTTTCTCAATATTATCAACTCTGTTTGTTGCATGGTTGTACAATATCGTAGGAACTATCCGTGCTGTTTTTTCAATTCTCTTTAAGAGATAATTTGGTGTACCCATATTTAATATGGACAAGCATTAATTGTAACAACCTTTTTTTAAACAACTTGGCAAATACTATTGATTTATTCGACATGAAATATCTACAATTGATTTTATCAGTCCTGTTACTGGTATGCTTATTAGCTATGCCTTATGGCTATTATGTACTTATACGTTTTATAGCAACGATTTGCTTTTGCATTTTTACAGTGCAGTATCATGACAAAAACAAGCAGGGACTTGTGATAACATTTGGATCATTAGCTTTGTTGTTTCAACCATTTTTCAAGGTGGCATTGGGAAGAACGATATGGAATGTGGTGGATGTATTAGTAGCAATCTTCCTTATAGGGTTGGTTGTTTTTGAGTCAAAAAGAATGATAAAATAAAGTATTTATGAATATGTTAAGTAAAAATAAACGCTTGTCGTTTAAAGAAAGTTTGGCTTGGAGCTTCTCTAATCTATCGTTTAGAGGCCGTTCACGCAGATCTGAGTTTTGGTGGTTTACACTGTTTTTTATCTGCTTATCGATAGCGATAAGTATATCCCAAAGGTGTTTGGAAGAACTCTCAACCGCTTTTAGTGAGATAATAAGTTGGGTGTTGGTTCTTGGATTGTTGGTTATTTCATACTTCCAACTGGCTGTCACTTTTAGAAGATTGCATGATGTGGGTAAGTCGGGATGGTGGGCAGGAATTTGGCAATATTAAATTTAGTTGCAAACATTGTTCGTATATTCATAGATGAGAAAGTTGGAGCATCGATTAATATTGTTTATTGGGCATCAACCTTAGTCGTGATTGTTGGTTTCTGTTCTGTTGATAGCCAAAAAGAGGACAATAAGTATGGAGATTCTCCAAAGTATAATCCAGATTTTGAGAGAGTAAAAACAGATTTTGAATCTTTTCTAGAAAGCCCTCTTGGCTGTCTGTTAGCATTTGTACACTTATTATTTTATCTTGGCATTAGTGTTGGTGTTGGTTGTCTTTTTGCTCATTGGGTATGCAACATCGATCCATTCGAAACCTATTCTTGGTATTCTGGGATATGGCATGGCATCTTCTTTATTCCTAATTTGGTGAGAAGTTGGTTTGGAGACACATTATATAAAGCGGAACTATACACCACAGGTTATAATGTGTTTTGGTGGTTAACTGTTGTTTGGATTGTAATGTCAATAATCAAGGGCCCATTCTCCAATAATCGTAACTGACCTTAATAGCCAGGCTTAAAGACAGGTAGTAGGCCTGCAACCATTCTAACAGTTTTAGTTCTTAATTGCTCCTATGAATTTAAAGTAAAAGTTAGGAAAGGAAGATAGTACCCTAAATACCAATGGAAGGCAATTGTTTAAGATGGCTGTTCACGAAATCTAATTTGTAACATCATGAGAAAAATATTATTAATTATATCAATAGCCTTTGTTGTATTATTCGCGAGGTGTAAACATTCGGATGTAAAACCGCAAACGAATAAGAAACCAGTGGCGACAATAGAGTCGAAGCAAACTGAGCCATCGAAAGAAGAAATAGACCTTGAAGATGGACAAGAGAAGGCTGCGTGTAGAGCCGCTGATACAACGGGAATAGACCCTCATAGTCCTTATTGGTATGATTCCACTATTTCTGAGCCACAGTTCTCGGAAGATGGAGATACGATGATGTATTTCCCCACGGACAAGAAAAGGCGGACATTATGTTGTGCCCGAGGGGGTGACGTATCTCCAAGAAAGGGTATTTCAATGCTGTATGAAAGTTCGTTCGATTATATTTCCAAAATCATTGAAACACATCGAAATGGCGGTGTGTGATAACTGTCCACAGCTAAGAAAGGTTGTGTTTAAGAGCCCTATTCGTGAAGTGCCGTTCCGTGGATTTACGTATTGTCGCAGGCTTAGAGAGTTCCATCTAGTGGACCGATGGCCTCCAGTGACATTTTACGAGGGGGATGAAAACGCAGAAGAAGAGGAGTGGCTTTATACTTTTGGTGGTGTAAACGCGAAAAAGTGTGTAATCTTTGTTCCTAAAGGATGCGCCAAAAGATATAAACGGCATAGACTTTGGAGGCGATTTAAACATATCGTAGAAGAATAATGTGGTATGTGGCGAATGTGATGGTCTGTTATGAATAATTCTTGCACAGTGATAACAATCCCATCACCCTCGTCCTTTTACTATTAATAGGCTATTGGGCATCCTCTTGGGGTGCCCTTTTAGGGTTTACTTGTCTACAACTTTTTACCAAATGAGACCTCTGCAAAACTTGCCATCCTCTCAACTTTCATCCGTTTGCCCTTAGATGAGGCTATCATAGCTGGGTCAGCCAGTAGACTTATAACCCTTTGTATAAGCTATTTCTATTATTTCACGAATAGGTGACCAATCGATGATTATATTTATTTGTGAAAAGAATGTCTGCCTGACCTTTCTTTGGGCGAGATATTTCTACAAAACTTGGAAAGGAGAATTTCTGTTTCACACCATAACGGCACAGAAATATTTGAGATAGACAAATAAGATGAGGAATTTTACAGAGGTCTCGCTCCTTGTGTGCATCTGCCCTCGTGATAAGTGTGTTTCATTCCTGTTTCAGTCTATGAAACTCATCGTTTCAATACATGGAACGCACAGTTTCAATACATGGAACGC